>Ga0209777_10000128_pt1 | contig 126175 bp, 111 predicted proteins | sample FrelakmetHBP12HB_FD_187147 | JGI IMG/M metagenome (GOLD analysis project Ga0209777, IMG submission 187147) | Freshwater lake sediment microbial communities from the University of Notre Dame, USA, for methane emissions studies -HBP12 HB (SPAdes)... | ecosystem: Environmental > Aquatic >... | reverse complement strand
TGGCTCGAAGAATACAATGCGATCAGACCGCACGAAGCGTTACAGGGCTTGTCGCCCTAGCAGTACGCAGCAGAACTTACCTGAGCTTTCCACTTTCAAATGGTACTAAATTTGGGATGTTGCCTGTGAGATTATATTTTTACAATCACCTGTTGCAGGATGGTATCCGAGGGACATTATTCGCGAAGCCATTTATAAAGCAAATTGCGCAACTTATTGGAAAGACGATCTCCGGGGACACATTCAATCTCCACCCATTTACCATCTAAAAGGCCGCCTTTGGTGATGATCAGATAGACGTGCGGCTTAAACCCCAGATCACGTTGGCGGTGTGTGAGGTGGGGATGGGTTTTTGATGAGGGAGATTTCAGGCTATTGCGCAGCACTCAGTTGTGCGCGATAATGGCCAAAGTAATATTGTAAAGTATGGACATAGATAGGGATTGTTCTTAGGGTAGCAAATGGTGGTAATGATCCAGGTTCACCAATTGGAGACAGATCAATGCTGAAAGTCGATGAATCGAAAAAAATAATCCTATTTGGGGGAGCTGGATACCTTGGATCTGTGTTGACAAAGCTGCTTTTAGATGCTGGTTATACTGTCCGTGTTTTTGATAACTTCCAATATGGCAGCTTTTCTCTTTCAAAATTAGTGAACCACCCTCGTCTGGATATTGTCACTGGCGATCTACGCGACATACAAGCGGTATCTAAAGCAATAAGAGGATTTGATGCTGCTATTTTATTAGCTGCTCTTTCAAGTGCACCTGCATGTAATAAAGATCCAACGTCAGCAGTGGATATTAATTTCCTCGCCAACCTAAATGTGGTTTATGCTTGCCAATATTATGGGGTAAATCAGTTCATTTTTGCCTCATCACATAGTGTATATGGCATCCAAGAAATCCCAGCAACCGAGGATAGTATTGCTGCCCCAATATCATTGTATGGGGAATTCAAACTCTCTCTTGAACGCCAAATACTCAGTATAAGCAACATGGGGTTTTCGCCAACAATACTGAGAATGGGGACTCTCTTTGGTTTGTCGCCACGGATGCGTTTCGATCTGGTTTTAAACGCATTTGTTAAAGATGCAATTACGAAAGGCGTTCTTTCTGTAAATGGAGGTGAGCAATGGCGACCCCTTGTTCACGTTAAGGACGCAGCCAAGGCTTACTTACAGGTATTAGAGGCCCCAAAAAACATAGTTGCATATAATGTTTTTAATATAGGATCAGATAATCAGAACATTAAGATTGGTGATTTATTGGAATTAGTTGCCCAAAAAATAAATGTAAAAATAAATACTTTGCCAGAAAATGAGCCTGATATGCGCAACTATCGCGTTTGCCACGAAAAAGCCAGACGAGTATTAGAGTATACAACTGACTTTTCAATCGATTTTGGTATTGATGAAATAATTACGGCATTCCGCGCACATGATTTTGATACCGTGATGGATATCAAATATTACAACTACACAAAATAAATCAGGTCAGAAAACATCTTGTAAAAAAGGCTATCGATAATTTTTTTTCCTGAGGATGAAGAAGAAAAACCGATATCTTCAAAGATCTTGGGGATTGGTCCTTATATAAACCAAACATCGGTGTTTTCGCCCCTTTGAATGTACCTGCCTCGTCGGATAGGAGATAGATGAGGGTGAATGCCAGTTTGTCCGCCGTGGTTCATTATTGTCCTTATCTTTCAATGTTCAGTCGGTGATAGTTCTGTCCACTGTTATTTCATGGCCAGCAGACATCCCTCCGGTTTATCCCCGCGGGAGAAGCATTGCCATAGTTCGTGTCTTTCTGAGAGTCCGTTCGATGGGTAGTGCTCTTTCCTGGCATAAACTTGTCTCCTTTTGCTACACCTAATAAAATTATTGGGGTAGATTCAGGGATATAAGTCAATTATTGCAATTTTCTATCAATTTTGTAGAGTTTTCCTTGAAAAGAATGTGGTAGCATGATTTCAGAAAGTCGAAATTAGGTTGTGTTATCGCAAACCTATGACAATTTTCTACTATAATACGGATCTATTGGCTATTTGGTGCAACTTCATTGCCACTTCCCAACACGCTTCCATAATAATAAATTATAGGTTGTTCGTTTGGCCTTTGACCTAATTATTAAAGTGAGATTATTGGTTATTAGGGAATATTCTTGGAGAAGTGAAATGAAATTCGTAAAACATAAGATATCTAGGAAAGGCGTAATATTAAATATTTTAATGCGGTCATTGATCTTGGTCGCTTTTATCTCTGTTATATTAATGCCAAAAACCAATGCACTTGCAGCCATCGGTTCCAGCTACTACGTAAGCCCAAGTGGGATTGACAGCAACCCCGGAACGCTGAGCAAACCCTGGAAGACAATTAGGAAGGCTTCCACGGTCACTGCTGGAGATACTGTGTTCATCCGGGAGGGTACTTACAATGAGTCTGTTACTTTCGCAACCTCTGGAAGTTCATCGAACCCGATCTCGATCATGGCTTTTCCAGGTGAGAATCCGATCGTCGATGGTACCTTCACCATGCCGGGAGTTGGGGGATTTCTATTTAGCATACGAGGGAATTACATTACTGTATCTGGAATAGAATTTCGTAACTCTGCCTACGGTGGGATTTATGTCTCTGGAAATTATGACCTAATCGACAATGTATATGTTCACCATTGCGAATATAACGGCATCTTTGTTTCCCTGGGGCATGACTCAACGGTTGAGAACAGCCGAATTTGGAGAACTTCTCTATCGAATGAATATGAACAGGGAAATGGATGGTCCTCCGCATTGAGCGCTGCTCGTCTAGGCGTGACTTACACGACGCTACGGAACAATACCATTTGGGAGAATTGGGGGGAAGGCATATCGTCCTACGAAGCCGATCATATTACTATTGAAGGGAATATTGCTCACGATAATTCCTCTTCCAATATCTATATTTCTGATTCTACAAATATCCTGATCCAAGGCAATTTTGTTTACATGGACCGCAATAGTTACGTGTACGGTTATGGTTCGAATGTCGGGATCATGATGGGAGATGAGAAATATACTCCGCCATCTGCTAATATCCAAGTGATTAATAACATTGCATACAGTAATCATCGAAATTTCTATTGGTGGCAAGGAACACAGGGCGGCGGAATGAATAATGTTCTTATTGCCAACAATACCTTCGTTAATGGAACCGGTGTGTCTAGCAACAATGAAGGGGGGGTCATTATAGGAAAAGGAAGTCACACCAATGTGCGATTTGAGAACAATCTCGTAAGTCAGGATGACTCTTTGGCTGTGATATCAACCATTGCCCAACCTGGAGTTTATTACTCCAATAATCTCTGGTCCAAAGCTCCAATATCAGCAGCGAATGGGTCAGGTGATGTCATTGGTGATCCAAAGCTTGTCAAGGTTGGTTCGTATTATCTTGCAGATTGGTTTCGCTTAGGTGATACTTCACCGGCAATCGATAAAGGTCAGGTCCTGTCAGAGGTCAGTATCGATTACTTTCGAAACAGTAGAGGGAGTTCACCCGATATTGGCGCAGATGAGTTCATCAATGGATCTTCGGGACAGGTCACTTTGACCATTAATAAAGCTGGAACAGGTACCGGGACGGTGACGAGTTCGCCTGGCGGGATCAACTGTGGCTCCACCTGTTCGTACACCTTTGGTTACAACGTACCAGTCACACTCACAGCAGCGCCGACATCTCGATCCGCTTTTGGCAGTTGGAATGGGGGCGGTTGTTCAGGCACAGGCACATGTATCGTCATCCTGACGGCTTCCACTTCCGTAATTGCCAACTTTACCAGGAAGGTACGTGATGATTACGACGGGGACGGCAAAACCGACCCAACCAAATTTATCTCCAGCGCAGGCTCGGTCTGGTGGCTGAAATCCACCACCGGTCTATGGGATGGGAAGTGGTTGGGTTCGGATACCTTCACCTATGTGGGCGCATCCGACTTCGACGGCGACGGCAAGACCGACCCGGCTAAGTTCTACCCCACCACCGGTACCATCTGGTGGATCAAATCCAGTGCGGGTACCACGGATGGCGAATGGCTGGGCTCGGATACCTTCACCTACATTACCGGTTCCGACTTTGACGGGGACGGCAGGAGCGATCCGGCCAAGTTCTACCCCGCCACCGGAACGGTCTGGTGGGTCAAATCGTCTACCGGCATCCTGGACGGTCAGTGGCTGGGCGGGGATGCCTTCCAGTATGTCTCCGGCTCCGACTTCGACGGGGATGGCAAGACCGACCCCGCCAAGTTCTACCCCGCCACCGGTACCGTCTGGTGGGTCAAATCCACCACTGGCACCATTGATGGCATGTGGATGGGTTCAGATACGTTCACCTATGTGCCCGCCTCCGATTTCGATGGGGATGGCAGGACCGACCCCGCCAAGTTCTACCCCGCCACCGGTACCGTCTGGTGGGTCAAGTCCAGTACGGGTGCTCTGGATGGCGCCTGGTTGGGTCCGGGGACATTCACCTATGTAGCCGGGTGTGACTTCGACGGGGATGGCAAGACCGATCCAACCAAGTACGTCGCCAGCACGCACACCCTCTCCTGGTTAAAGCTGGGCACGGGATCTTGGACAAATATAGATTTGGGTACAGGGACTTACACGCTGGCACTCGGACAATAATATAAGCAGTTAATAAACAACCGGAGCGGCTTCAGATGTATTTCAAGTATCTGAAACCGCTCCGGACATTAATATCTTCATTTAATGCCACATATGAAATTGCAATATACTAATCCAAAGCAACGTGAAATAATTATTGAACTAATATGATCTCATTTTTAATAACTGGGGGACCATTGAATGTGCTTGCAGAAAAGAAATTTTATAGTATACCCAGTACAAATGGGTTTCTAAAATCAAATATGAGATGACGCTGGCAGGATGATCCTATCCCTTTGTTTTGAGATGGGCAGCTCGTCGACTGCTGAAATTCTGTCCCAATGAGTTGCAGGATCACACCTGGGCAGCTTATATGACCGTAGAAGCCAAGGGTCTGACCATACCCAAATGATTAAACCCCGCGTCCAATAGTTTTAGTTCTATCAGCCTTTTTTCCTGCGACGATAGATAAATTATCTTGCCAGCCTGGTTACTTCGCAGGTGCAGGTGGTCGAGATTTTTTCTGTCGTTGGAGAGAAATTTGCTGAGGGGTTTGTTTATAACCAGCGTGAAAATAGCGGTTGTTAAGATCGTTCACAACAATCCCAAGGATATTCGCGTTCATTCGCATTAGTTGTTTGATCAATCGGCGTGCCAACTCCAACTGGATAGAATCAGCCTTCATGACCAACAAAACCCCGTCGGCATAAGGCAATAAAACCGATGCATCGGTCACAGCCAACGCAGGCGGAGTATCAATGAGAATCATGTCAGTGCTGGCTCGAATTAATTCCAAGAGTTCCCGCATCTTTATGGAACCAAGTAATTCTGATGGATTGGGGAGGATCTTTCCTGAAGTGACAACATCCAGGTTCTTAACCTTGGTAGGCTTGATAATTTTCTTGATCGAAAATTCTGGATCGGTCGTCTCCAGAGCCTGGCTTAACCCAGAAGTATTCGATACATGCAGAAGGTCATGGATCCCGGGTTGGCGAAGGTTGGCATCGATCAAACAAACGCGTTGACCATTCTGCGCAATAACCATACCTAAATTGACGGTGACATTTGTTTTGCCTTCCCCAGCCAACGGACTAATGATTAGGATAGTGTGCACCGGGTTGGTAGTTTCTGTGTCCGCAAACTTAATATTGGTACGCAAGGCTCGAAATGCCTCCGATACGGGGGACTGTGGGTCCTCTTCAAGGATGGTTGCCCCAGGACTCTTTTTATAATGCGAAATCGTTCCAAGAATGGGGAGCCCAAGCTTCTCCGAGAACTCCTCCGGCGTTTTGAGCGTCCTGTCCATTATCCCTATGAGATAAACCATAACGGCTCCTAAGATCGACCCAGCTAAGATTGCAAGCAACACATTTATGAGTATATTGGGGCGTACAGGCTTATCAGGCGTCGTGGCTGGCTCTATTTGAACAATGCTTGTCACTGTTTCGGCTTCTGATAAACCCACCTGGGTATAATTCAGCAAAAGGCTGTTATACGCCTGCTGATAATCAGCAATTTTTGTACTTATCAGTTCAATATCTGCTGGAAGTGTGGCTGAATTTAATTGATCGTTTGCTGTATGTAGGAGTCCCTCTGTTTCATTAATCTGGGCTTGCAGGCTTTCCTTGATCCTCGTAAATTGTTCTGCTCGAAGTGTTTGTTCTTGCTCACGAAAAACAGTTATCAATGTATTAGCGATCATCGCAGCTTGCGTTGGATCCTTGGATTCCACCGTAATGTTGATTAATTGCATGTTGGTGACCGATTGAGCTGTGATATCCTTCGGATCGATCTTATTTAATCCCAGCCGTTTTGCTACCTCATCCAAGATGGGTGTTTTCGTCATCATTTGGGAATACAACTGGGAAAGCTGGAGGCTTGACTGGATCGAGCTATAATCCACGGTCTGATTTGCCGGTAGATCGTTGACAATCACGGTTGTTTTAGCCTGGTAAACAGGGGGAATATATTTACTCACAAGGAAGGCCATTCCACCTGCTAATATACCTGCCAGGATAATTAGCCATGCCCAATGCCACAGCAGGTTCAAATATTGACCAAAATCAATCGATTCGGATGAATGGTCGGATTCAAGGTTCGTCATTATAAAGTTTCTCCTTTCAGGTGATAGGTTCTAATTATTTTTGTTCAGATTAACCCATGTTCTGGCTTTACGACATTAACAACCGACCGAATTAGTCTCTTATCTAAAGCTATCAACCTTGCTAGTGTGGAAGGTCGCATTAATCTAATTCGATGGAAGGTTAAACATCTCAATCGATCTCACTATAGCGTAAAAAATGATCTAAATGATTCAAAGGATTCGTGATCGATTGACCTGGAAAATTTAGAATGCACCCTCATGAGGAATCCCTGAATCACATGTTATATGAAATTGGCTAGTATTAAGTCTAATATCAATCTTCGCTTTAAGAAATCATAGATATTCATCTTTGATGAAAACCATAGAGCAATAATTCATTTTGAACTTTAATTTTAGGGTGGTAATTAGGCGTTGTCAATTTATATCTTTTGTGAAAGTTACACGCTCCTGTTGTTATCTTTAAATCTTACCGGATTTTGTTATGAGAACAAAAACTAATAATGATCAAACCAGGTTATCAGAAATTGATCCAGCAACCGTAAACTCGTGATCGGAATTAAATTGGCAAGATCTCTTATTTATTTTTCAGGAACCAGGTCGATGGTTACCACTTCTGGTGGAGCCAGGAATCGGATCCGAGGAGCTATACCCCCTGTGAAGCCCAATCCCCGGCTCACGAATAATGTCGTTTTACCTACATGATATAACCCCATCTCGAATGTTTTTCCATATCTGGAATTGGTGAAGATGGAGCCATAAAAAGGCAGTCGAACCTGACCACCGTGCGTATGACCAGCTAGGTATAGGTTGACGTTAAGATCACGAGCAGCATAAATCAGGTCTGGTTTATGATACAGCAAAAGGGTAAAGTCACCCGGCTGAGTCTGCCCCATAAGGACGCTTAATTCTTCCCGATCAAAGGACCATTCCACATAATTGAGCCCTACCAAAACAAAATGGCTGCCAAGTTCTGGAATGCGAACAACTTCGTTTTTAAGAATGTGGACATTCAAGCCATCGAGCATCAATTGCAATCTTTCTGGTGTTTCAACGTTTCCATTGACTGCATAAACGCCTAATGGTGCATGTAATATTCCCACAAGCTCTCGTAAAGCTTCTATAGTTTGGGGGTTATTTACATAAGATTCACTAATCAGGTCGCCCGTGATAACAATCATATCGGGGTGCAGACTTTCCACAAATCCAGGTAGAGATTGTTCGCGTTTGGTTGTGTGTTCGATATGGATATCGCTTAGTTGGATGACACGAACAGGATGATTTAGCCCTTGAACCTTAATTTCGAGATGGCTTTCAGTCAATTCGAATGGTTCGATGCAAAACCCGTACATACCAAATCCTAAAAGAAGCAGATTCGGTACCCAGAAAGACAGGATCGAGAGAAGCAGAGCATTCACTGTGAATCTGCGCAAGTCCAATTGCAGGGTGACCCAGAAGACAAAAAATCCAACCCTCAGGATGGAAAAAAGAATAAAGGTAGGATTAATTGAACCATAGGATATTCCCCACGCTGGCAGCGATCTCAACCAGATAAAATCGACCAGAATATAACCAAGGAGGACCAAAAAATTTGGGAGTAGGCTTGGGTTCAGGATATGAAATCCTTCAATGATCTTTCTCATATTGAAACAATGAAAATTATCCATAAGTAAGATACTTATCCAATCTATGGCAACACCCTGAAAAGATTGGATACCTTTTAATTAGTATATCATGGGGAGAAATTCATCTAATCAATATTAGTTAATTGTGGCGTAAAATTTCTACCCTGGGATAATCATGTGGACTCCTAGGTGGCAAACTCAACTTTTCAATCAATGAGGAACTCTTCCAACCAAGTCAGCGGGTAATCATCTATTTGGAAACTTGTAGAGTCCGCTATGTCTCGCCATTTATAGACATAAGGCACACTCCTTTTTGTGTGCCGAATGCCCCTATTTACAGGGTTTTTAGTCGAATTTTCCCTTGTCAAGCCGTATTTGTGGGGCGAGAGGGGGTCGAACCCTCACGGTGTCACCACCGGCGGATTTTAAGTCCGCAGCGTCTGCCAATTCCGCCACCGCCCCATCGGGCGTATTATACAACCTTTTTTCGTTGATGAGCATAACGGGAGACGAGATGGACCCAGAAGGGTGATAGATGTCCCTGGACCTCTCCAGCCCGGATAACTTCCATCAATTCATCCGGGCCGGAGAATTGAGGCAGCTCCAACCTTGTGGCACCCAACTCGAAGGCAGCGTGGGCATCCGATCCGGCTGTGCCGGGAAGATTGTACTTTTGCGCGAATTCCAGTGCCTTTTTATTGGCGGCAGGGGCCAAGCAACGGGCGTTAAAGATCTCAATGGCATCCACTAGCGGGGCAATCTCCAAGAGGTCTTCCAGCTTCCATGCACCTTTACGCCAATCATCAAAAGGATGCGAGACACTGATGAAGGCACCCTGGCATCGCAGGTAGCGAATGGTCTCCTGCGGGGAGAAGCCAAGAGGGATTTCTTCGGTGACGTAAGCAGCTAGGATCTCGCCGCGGGTGGTCATAATCTCCTCGCCGACGATAACCAGATCGGGAGCCAGGTCAAAGGCGATAAGGGCGCCGGTGATGGTATTATGGTCAGTGACGACAACCCGGTCCAGCCCGCGGCGCCGAGCCGCGGCGATCAGCCGTTCGGGTGAAGTAAGGGAATCGTTTGAGGCAGAGGTATGAGTGTGGAAATCGATAGAGGGCATGGGGAGTTTTATCGGGAAATCAACGACTGATCCTAAATGGTGCTTCCCCTACGGGGACAAAATCAAAAAGTCGTTCCTCGTTTTCCTCTTAGAACGGTTTCAGGATAGCGACGACGACACCACGGATATAAAACCCCTCGTTGATCTTATTGAACACAAACGGCTTATGAACAGGATTATTACTATTCGGTTTCAGCATAATGATATCTTTTTCTTTGAAATACCGTTTTAATGTCGCCCTGGTATCCACGCCAACAATCTCAGCCAGAACAATATCCCCATTGTCAGGAACATCCACCTTGCGCAGCAAAACAAAATCCTGCTCGGTGATGTTCTCTTGGTTCATACTGTCGCCTGTGACCTTCACCACACTCAATTTTTGATCAAAAGGCACGTTTATTATCCTGTTCCCGCGTGAGCTGTGGATTCTGTAGGGACGGCCATTAATGGATAAATGGTCAATTTCAACCGTATCTGTGATGAAAGGATCGCTCCCGCTTGGGCCAAAATCTCCGGCAGGAATCTCTTCGGACACAGTGAAAAGCTGGAGAATGTCGACTGTGCCAGCGAAAGTGGACTCACCATGTAAGAGTGCGTCGAAGGTATGAGTGATAGTGGAAGTGGAGGACAGGATATTGGTGGAAACCTGCCCTGAGTGGATGGTAAAGTCGTCTTCTGTTTTTTCGGCGGATTCGATCAGATCCACATACCTGCCTACTTCTTCTAGGGCTTCAACCAAGTTCCGCTCCAAAAGACGGCAGATATTTTCATACCAGGTGTGCTGTTGACGAGGTATGGAAGGCTTTTTTGCCAGCCTTTCAAAATCGGTGATGCTATTGCGCCAGGTGATGACCGCCTGCTGGCGGGCAGGCATGGAGCGCCATTGGACGATTCCAACAAGCCACTGGATGACGGCTCTGCGGTGCAGGTCAGACCAGGAACGTGAGGTGGCATCCAGTAAAATGGCTCCGGCTTCATCAAGGTTTCCCAACCTATCAGCTGTTTCAGCGCAATCCAGTAACACTTCAACCACTTCTGCATCGTCCCTCAATTTACAGGCATAATCATCCAACTGCTGTAGAAGACCAGCTGCTTCGGTGGTATGACCTGCATCGAGGGCAGATTTCATATGACTGATCAAACTGATTGAACAAGGACGGAGGTGGGTTGGGCTGAATTTATTCAACCAGGGATGTACTTGCTCAAAAGCGATCATCGAGCTTCCTTTTTACCTTCACCCGGGGCAGGCAATGGATTTACTTCCCTGGATAACCCTTCGCCCATCGCTTCAATCAGCTGGGCAGTGCGAACCAGGATCATATCACGTAGACTCTGGCGAGTGCTCCCATGGAGATCAAGGTCTGACAATGCGTGCATTATGCTAATCAACATCTCAGCCTGAGCTTCAGCCCGTCCGATCTCCTGATAGGCGAGGTGCTGGGCTTCGCCATAAGAGCGAGTCAGGCGGGCGTCGCCCATCCATTTGGCCTGCCATGTATCCAGGCGTTGTTGATCCACCTGCTTATTTGGGATCTCAAAGCTGCCAATATCGATCGATAACAATTCCGTACCACGGAGGCGGAGCTTCTTTATTATGTCCGGAGAAAAAATCTGACGCTTAATCTCGCCGCGAGGGTCCGCACCAGTTTCCTCAGGGGCAGTGAGATGATCCAGCGTATTGCGGTTGATATACATGGTGACGACCTTGCGGATATCGGAGGCGACACCGGAACTCCAATCCCCCAACCCGTCTTCGGATACCGTGCGGTTATAAATCATGTCGTAAATAGCCCCTTCAGCGTAAGGGTATGGGTTCTTTCGCAGGTCAGCCTCCCGGTCGGCGAGCAGGCGGAATCGTAAACGGGTGTGCGCGATACAGACGTCAAACCCGTCACGGGTCATAGCAGATATGCCATCCAGCTCCCCATACTGGTCTTCCAAGGCGATCGGCTGAATTCTCTCAAAGCGGGGGACAAAGTGACTGCCATCAGGGTAAATCGCGGTTGGAGCCGCCTGACCTTCAAAAAGAACGGCATTTCCGGGCTGGACATAAACATATCCTGGACCACCGATAACATCCAACAAGTTTAAATCGCCCTTCTTGAAGATATTCTTACCGCTATAGACGCTCAATTTTGGGTAGAAGATGCCAAAGAAGGATGCAAAGAGATAACGAAAGGCATGGCGAAGTTTCTCCAGCTCGTAAATATCCTGAATATAGCGCACCCCGGTCAAAAAAGCTAAAACTCCTGAAAAAAACGGAACTATCAAGTAACGGCCGAGGCCATGGATAAAGAATGCTTCGACAAAAAGCATGAAACCTAATGCGCTTAGAAAAATAAAACGGAGGAGACCCCATTTGCGGTCCTCAGAGAAGAATCTTGCCGCACCTGATAGAGGGTGTCTTTGTGATGAAGATTCGGATGGCAGGTTATTCGCCATATCGATCACCTCGACCCTTCGGGTGGAAGATCATCGTTGGGGGCAGGAAATCGACCTGAAGACTGTCCGGAGCGATCCTGCGGAAAGAGGATATTCTCAAAGCTTTTGAGCATATCCACGGTATCACTAGGCAGGAGCCGATTGGTGGCGGGATTAGCGGCGGCAGATTCCAGTGCCTGAAAGATGCGAATTGCCATGGCATCCTGTGTAAAACCGGGATGCTTGAAAACCTTGGAAAGGTTATAGATGACTTCCCGCTGGGCCTGGGCGCGGGCATGATTCAGATTGCGCATAATTTCGAGATCAAAATCGGCGTTGGTGAACGCGGTCTTCCTTTGCCAGCGTGAACGCCAGGTATCAAAGCGTTGTTCCGGAATCGAAGCATCGGTGGGTTTGAAATCTGAGAAATCAACCTCGATGACTTTGATGCCACGGTTCCGGATCGGTTTCGGATTGTGTAATTCCATCGCATCCCAGAAAACATATTCATCGGGTTTGAAAATGTCGCCATCCTGTGGGGTCCTGCCATCCTTCCGCTGGATGAACTGATAGGATAAAACCCCCAGAGCTTTTACTTTTCGTTTGAATTCGGGCTTGAAGGTGTCATAGAGGTAACAATCCGGCTCGGGGCTGTCCAATGAATATAATTCGTCATAGGAAATATGGGATAATTCATCCAAGAGGAGCGAGACAGCCACCTGGGCAGGGAGGTCGGTCCATTTTTCCAGTTTTCCATCTCTGGTATTACGCGGTTGCGATATCACTGCTGAAATAATGTGGTTCTCATCGAATGTAAATGGTGGTCGATTGTTGAAAGAATCTTCAAAAGGCATCCCGACCGTGCGGGTTGGTTTTTGATTCTTGATATTTGTGTTTATCTCAACGGCATCCAACTCGTGAAGCATGTTGGATATGGATATTTCTCTTGTGTCGCGGTTAATCGACATGACACGCAATCCATTGCCTTTGGTGTCGAAAACCGTCATCATCTCGGGCGGCTGGCCGAGGGTAAAGATGACATTCACATTCGTTTCCAGTTCAATACCATCGCTGGTAAAGCCACGAACGCCTTTGATCATGCGGAACTGTTTGCGAAGGTCAACAGAGCCACGAATACGCTCTCCCGACCGAAGGAAACCAATGCCTGGACCCAAAGCCCGGATTGGCGAAGGATGTTCATTAGCTTGAGCAGGTTTTTTTGGCAAGCCTATGATCGGCGGGAGCGACCTGCTTTCTAAAACGACCGCACTGGCTAAATCAACGAATGCCAGGGATGCAAACCTAGCCCTCACCCCACCCTCAGTCTCAAGCTGCTCATCCTTGCGGGAAATCAATTCTCCGTTCTTAACGAACACCGCCGGCCCATGCAATCCAACTACATAGTCCACCAAACGCCCATATACTTTCTTACTTTCTATAGGGTCCTCCGATGGAAGAACAAAGAGCGAGACCCATTTCAGGATGATAAAGTAACAAACCAAAAAGAATATCAGGTTTGCCAGCAAGGCCAAGAGGGCTTGAGGAGTTTCCGGAGGGAGGGTGAGAACCGGCTTAAATAAAAGCAACTGGATTATTGCAAGGAACAAATGCAAGAGGATAAAGATCTCGAAGTGAAATGCAATTCCAAAAATCAATAGAAATATCGCACCGATCAAACGCGGCCAAAAAACAGGTCGTTCATAAAAACGTTTATCATCATCCATGTTATGTATCAACCTTCTTGCTCAATACAGACACTTCCATAATACTAATTAGTACAAAAGAGTATATACTTATCCATTCCTGATTGTCAAGCCGGGATTTCTTCCGTAATTACGCTACTGAAATTTAATCCCATGAATAAAACCTTTACTCTCCCCCTTTATGCTTCTGCCCCGATTAGCCAGGCGCTGCAGTTATCCATTCCCGTGGTAGCCCTCGAATCGACCGTGATCACGCACGGTTTGCCGCGACCACAGAACCTGGAGCTGGCGCGTGAGATGGAAGCTACCGTCCGCGAGAACGGGGCCATACCTGCTACCATTGCTATCCTTGATGGGATTGTCCATATCGGGCTGACAGAGGTGGAACTGGAACGTCTGGCAAACGAACAGCATGTCCGCAAAATCAGCCGGCGGGACTTTGCCACGGCAATAGTTAATAAAGAATGTGGCGGCACAACGGTTGCCGGGACGATGTTTGTGGCACTCAAGGCAGGGATACGCGTCTTTGCCACGGGCGGAATCGGCGGAGTCCACGAAGTGGAAACGCTCGACATATCCACCGATCTGCTAGCATTGGCTGACACGCCGATGATCGTGGTCTGCGCAGGAGCCAAAGCTATCCTGGACCTGTCCGCTACTCTGGAATACCTGGAAACGATGGCTGTGCCGGTAATCGGCTACGGGACAGACGAATTTCCCGCCTTCTACTCACGTAAGAGCGGACTGCCGGTCAGTGCACGCTTGGATTCTCCCCCGGAAATCGTGGCATTCGCCAAAGCGCATTGGGCAATTGGCATGAAGAGTGCTGTATTGGTCTGCCAACCGCTTTCGTCGGAAGAAGAAATCCCTTGCGAAAAAGTTGACGGTGCGATCCGCCAAGCACGCGGAGAAGCCCACAAACAAGCCATCCATGGACAATCCTTGACCCCGTTTCTGCTGGAGAGGATGGCTAAACTAACCGGCGGGGCGTCGCTGAAAGCCAACCTAAAGCTGCTGCTGAACAATGCGAAGCTGGCGGCGCAGATCGCGGCGGCGCTCAACCTAACTGAAAAACAAAAAGTGGATTAATCACCACAGAGATCGTGGTATCTTTCAAATCAAACAAATATTGAGTTGCTAATCGCAATTCAATATTTGTTTGATTGCTTATTTTTTTGTCGGAGTGGGGCTCGGCCAGCGTGTATCAGTGGGACGCGGGGTCCAGGATGGGATCGGGGTGTGGGTTACTGTAGGTGTCAGCGTGGGAGTGCGCGTCAAGGTGGGTGTTGGTGATACGGTGGCTGTTGGCGGGTTCCCCATCACGCGGAACTCACCCAGGACCTTCCACTCCGATCCGACGAAGAAAATCAACTGGTAAATTCCCGGCAGCCATTGATCAGCGGGAAGTGTTAATTCATCCTGGCCTAAACCCCCGGTGCCACTATCCCAGGAGCCAGTCTTATATTTCAACCTTTGATCGTTTTGGTACCAAATTTCAGTCCACTGAACACCATCTGTCATACCATCATAAGAATAGGTGACAAAAAGATGGTCGAGCGGATTCTGGAAGACAGTCTGAGGGTTCGTTGGGACAAAATTATTCACACTGAGCGAAAACACAAGTGGGCTGAAAATTGCAGCTGGGTTGGGAGTGACCATGCTTAAAAATTGATCCTCGATATCAATTGGCAGGAAAGGCGTCCCGGTGATAGTAGGTGTGTAGCTAATCTCAGGAGTTGGTGTGATGGAGGGTGTAAGAGAAATCGTTGGAGTCAAGCTGATAGTGGGCGTGAGAGATATGGTGGGAGTTGGAGAAGGCGAAGGACTGGGTGGAAAGAATCGATAAGAAACCGGTTCGCCAAAACGGCCCATTAGGAAGGCAAGTCCAAACAAGGCAACCGCAAAAACAATTGTCCTCCAGCCTGCTGCCACCTGCCTGCGGCTCAAGCGGAAATAAGCCACCTTTCGCCCTTTGCGAATGGTGCGAAATCCGTTCCAGACATTGAACAGAGCGCCCAGAATGATAATAATCACTGCCGTGACAACTGCAGAGTGGATATCGAGGTTCATCAATATCGATTATACCTTCTTGACGGCTGCTGCGGAACGTGCTACATTTTTCCCATGCTTGTTTTTCTCAAACTGGGCGGGTCGCTCATCACCGATAAAACCCGCCCATACACTCCCCGTAATGAAACACTGGAAACCCTGGCACTCCAGATCGCGGCGACGCTGCATGAAAAAACGGACTTGCGTATGGTTCTTGGACATGGCTCTGGTTCATTCGGCCATCAGGCAGCCTCCCAATTCGGCACTCGCGATGGTGTCTCTGGAACAGAAGCATGGCGGGGCTTTGCCGAGGTCTGGTACCAGGCCTCGGCACTGAATCGCCTTGTAGTGGAAGCCCTCCGCAATGCGAATCTCCCTGCCGTAACTTTAGCGCCTTTTCCGGCTGTATCGGCGCGTGACGGGCAAGTCACCACCTGGGACCTGACTCCCTTGAAAGCTGCACTTGCAAATGGCTTGCTGCCGGTCATCCATGGCGACGTGGTTTTCGACGGAAAGCGCGGCGGGACGATCCTTTCGACCGAGAATCTTTTCGCTCACTTGGCGTTTCAACTCCACCCTGAAAGGATCCTGCTGGCAGGTTTGGAAGCCGGAGTATGGGGAGATTTTCCAGCCCGGACACGTCTCCTGACAGAGATGGCCCCACAGACTTTTTCCCAGGAGGCCTCGGGCCTAGGACGGAGCTCCGGCGCTGATGTAACAGGTGGAATGCTGGCCAAAGTCACCGAAATGCTGATGTTGGTAGAAAAGCTCCCGGGTCTTGAGGTGTTGATCTTCTCCGGTGAAGAACCTGGCAATATCCGGCGCGCTTTGCTGGGAGAAAATCCCGGCACGCGTTTGCATTCTTGACAGCCCATCCTCGCCGCGATTAACTCACATCTTATCCCGTGATAGAACCGGGGCTTTCTTTGAAAGAGACCAGACAATGTTCTCCAGACAGTTGCGTGAGGAAATTGAATACCGCAGCCTTGCCCCATACAATGCGCATCAAGGATACCAAAGGTCGCGCCTAACTGGATACCGAACCTTATAACAGGACTGTGTTCCAAAGAGATTGCGACCGTGTACTCCACACAACCGCGTTTCGGCAGCTGGAGTAACAAAATAGAAGTACTCATTAATCTTGAAAGGGATTATTTCCGGACACACCTGACCCATACCTTGGAGGTGGCCCAGGTTAGACGTACTATTGCACTAGTATTAGGCGCAAGTGAAGATCTCCTAGAAGTCATCTGTCTGGCTCATGACCGGGGCCATTCCCCTTTTGGTCACGCTGGGGAATATTCACTGAAGAGGATGATGCAAGATTCAGGAGATTTTATTGACAACAAGCAGTTGCTAAGGATCGTCACAGAACTCGAACAACGGTACCCGGAATTCCCCGTTTTGAACCTAAGCTGGGAGACGCGGGAAGGTATGGTCAAGCATGAATCCGAGTACTACCTGACCGACGCCCGTGAGTTCAACCCTGAACTGCAAGGCAACTGGAGACACAAATCTGCAAGTAGCCGATGAGCTGGCATATACAGCCCATGACCTGGGTAGCAGTTTGCAGCCGGGGATGATCACTCCACAAATGTTGGATGACATCGCCCTGCGGGAGATCCTGACCAAGGCATACAACTGGACCGGTCCGATGCTCCAAGATCTGGAGCGCCACCGCATGGTCCGCAAACTGGTGGGATTGATAGTTACTGGTATCATCCATAATACGGACCCCGTATTCGAGAATGCGGAGTAAAATCAGCTCTCGACATCCAGAGGTTGACCACCAAACTTAACAGTTATTGCGAAGACATGCAGCACTGCAATTGAGAACTTAAGGACTTCCTGTTCAACAAACACTACCGCTATTTCCGCGGGGTAAGGATGCAGGTTAAAGCCAAACACATCCTAACCGATCTGTTCAACGCCTACCGAAACGAACCGCTCATCCTGCCGGACCACGTGCAACTATAGATCCCCGGGCGGCTTGGAATATACCATCTGCAATTACATTGGCGGGATGCTCGACCGGTTTGCAATCGTAGAACACGCCCGTCTCAATGACCTTTATCTCAGGTCATAACTGCATTGTGAGAAAACTATGCCTAAAAACCAACCCACTTATCTGACCGCTCAAGGCGCGGCAAAACTTGAAGCTGAACTTAAAGAAATGAAAGGTCCCAAACGCGAGGCGCTTGCGCGACGCTTGCGCGACGCCATTCAGATGGGAGATTTATCGGAAAACGCCGACTACCACAAAGCCAAGGAAGACCAGGGTTTCCTCGAAGGCCGCATCTTGGAACTGGAATCCGCCCTACGCAATGCTGTCATAATTGAAGCAACAAGTACACCGAAGGATGTGGTGGCAGTGGACGTGCGCGTCACAGTCCAGGAAGAGGATTTTAATCCGGAGGTTTTTCACTTGGTCGGCGCTCAGGAAGCGGACCCAAGGGTTGGAAAAATATCCCACGAATCCCCCATCGGGCAGGCCCTGATGGATCACCGCGTGGGTGAGACAGTGGAAGCAGAAACCCCTGGTGGAAAAATCAAATTAAAGATCTTGCGGATCGAATAATAGCCTAAACTAATAACCGTAATAGGATTAAAGGTGACAGTGTGACCTCTGTCGCCATTTGGAAGAAATACGAGGAGACATCCTTCCAAAGATAGAGAGTGGGGGATTTACCCTAAATTTAGGTTAATACCCGACGAATATCTCAACTATTGAACCTACTTAAGGATTACAGGGATATTTAACTTCTGCAAAATTATACATGTCTTCGTAAGACGAGTAATAACTTACATCTGGTAGAAGGGGTAAATTCTGTCCAAAATAGGTATTAAAAACCAACCGAAAAGAGTTCACAGGGGTAATGGTAGGATAAAGGACTTTAGCACCACCATTCGGAAAATAGTATGCGATCAGATTTGCCATGCGGACTTCCGTATCGAGTCCGTGGTCGCCTTGAATAATGATTATGGGCGGGATTTTTGAATGAGCAATGATCGTCTGAACAGCTTCAAGCGTCCGTTTATTTAGAAATTCTAATTCGTTCCCCAAGGCTGGATCAACAGAACTGGATAGCTCAAACGCGCCATCAGCGTTGAATATGAACGGGTACGAATGGGGTGCTAATATATGGATAAACACAAATTTTGGCACCGGCAAAGATGGGGTACTTTGCAATTGATCAAACTCAAACAGGATCCGTTCATAACTTTCTTTGCGAGGGTTTTGTAAAAGTGTATTCAACCAAGCAGATTTTGATTCCTCGACAAGGCGCAGAACCGTGGTCCTAACAAACAGGACTTCGAACTCTGAAAGGCGCGTGAAATCGAAGGAAGAACTGAATATCGGACGATCTTTACTGATATAGTAATCTGCATCTTGAATTTCAGTAAACCAAATACCACTATCAAAGGATACGAGGTTATAGCCTAATCCTTGTAGGAACTGACGAGCTTCACTGTTGATAATACGATCAGTTAAATCAACCGCCTTAACATTCTGATTGAACCCTTGAAGATAATTCATATTGAGAGAGGACGCCAATGAGAGATCAGTCATAGCGTAGTTACTCTGACTGCAAGAAGGAATATAGAATCCTACCGCTTCCAGCTGCTGGATGAAGGCACTATTATCAAAGTGGTGATACTTTAGAAGCATATCCTGCCGGGGGTATCCATCCAATATAATGTAATATATATCCGGTAATTGTTCCTTATGTAATGATGGGACTCCTTGTAAACCCGACGTAGTTCCTACAATTCCCGTACCAGTAACAGACCGATGTCTGTGCCATTCAAATGTCCCAATCTGGATCACCGGAATTACCAAAAGTATAATACTCACAATATTTAAAGCGCGGTTTAAAGATTCTAATTTCTGGGCTCGTTTATAAATCCACCAAGCCCCCAAACCAAATATAACCAACCAAAGGGGGAAAATGAAACGATGTCTTCCCACAACCACCCCAAGTATTTTTACCCCCTCCACTGATCCATACAAATGTCCATAAGCAAAGAAGAAGAGTATGAACCATGCACAAAGCAGAGCAGCCTTGTACTCATCTTTAATCCGCCAACAAAAAAGGGCGTACACCGCCAGCGAGAATATAGCCGCAACAAGGATGGAGCGTACACCCGCAGATAGAACCATCTGGCTGATGTTGACACCTACCAACCCTACGGCAGCGTAGATTCCCAGTAATATCGGGTAATATAATTGCCAATTCTTCTTTTTCATAAAACATCCCTTCTTTCGATCAATAATACACACGAAAACAGTAATTGTAATAATGAGTCATGATCAACATTATTTGAACTCATGGGGTTTAAAGTAAATTCCTCGCCAAAGAGTTTCCGGCCAGGTATTCTAACAAATTCTTCAATTCGAACCTTTTTTATTTAATGATTTGCAGCAAGGAGACCAAAAAAATTGGGCGACCTGTCTGTATAGGTCGCCCGAATAATCTTAGGCTGGGGGTTTCACAGGTTTTGGCCAGACGGCGATCTCCAGAGTCAGGCGTTCGAAGTAACTGCTCTCCGGCAATGCTCCCTGACCATATTCCATGTCGGAAGCTGTCGCAACCAGCTGTAAAGCGGCTGTCTCCAATACAACCTGCTTGCCGCGTTCCACCAGGAAAGGTTCCCCTTTGGCTTGCAATCGCTGGAAAGTGGCAACATCGTTGAAAGCATGCGAACTCATCAGCACCTTGGTCACAGTCTGGATGTCATTCTTATCGAAAAGCCAAACCTCAAAAGCAGTCACTTTTTTAGGTTCCCCAACACCGATGGTTTCTGAAATACCGATACCACATTCACCAAGAAATTCACCGGAGGGAGAGTCGACGCTGAAGGAGTCATCAAACAGATCATCGCCTAGAACGTACGTGGTCATGAATTGGGCAATTGGTTGTTCATCCCCCATAGCAGAATAATCAGTCATTTCAGCCTGGTTGGTGACATCACGAGCCCGATTGGGCGCGCTATCAGATGTCGTGTGCCTGAAGAGCGGGATCAAATATTTGTAAACCGCATATCCCAATAAGGCAAACAGGAGTACTACGCCTCCAAAGATAAGAATACTTGTAAAGGTCTTTGATTTTGCGGGTGTTTGCCCACTGCCCGGGGTAGGAGTGTCTGTGGGTGTGGGGTTTTGAACAATAGTGGTAAATTGCTTAATGGCGTTTTGGTCAGGGTAGCCAGCCTTAATCTTTTCGAGGAGAGCCGGCCCAGCGGTTCCAAGGGCCTGATAGCGTTGGATGGCAAGCTCATTAACCGGATTTCTCACAAATGAATCAATCGTCATTTGCAGATAATCTCCCTGCAAATCGGAGCGCAGGGAGGCTGGAGTGGCGTTCGTCCAATGCACCGGCCACAACCCCCACCCCAGTACCACCAAGCCAATGAACAGGCCGACAACGAATCCAAGCGCAGCAGCCACGACAGGTTTCTTCAGGTAGTCAAGGATTTTCATTTATAACTCCTTTGATTGCTTCAACCAACACTATGATTATACAAAAACTTGCCAAATAAGCAACACCTATTTTTATGTCATTTTCTTCTCATTAGAAATAACCAGCGTTCCGAATCGCGGACAAGGCTGGAGGCTTGGATGGTAAACCATTGCCCAAAAGCCGACTCGAACCCCGAGTGCGTATATTCTTTGAAAATATCCACCCGGCTACGGAGCAACTTCTGGACCTGAGAATCACTTTTTGGAACAAATTCGACAATCAACCACTCGCCACAACCAGATAAGAATTCCGCCACGCGTTCCAAGGGGACGTTATTCGATATAGCCAGGTGGTGGACCAACGCCAGCGCCAGAACCACGTCCGCGGGACCGCGCTGGAGGAAAGAGTCGCGCTCGCGGTTCTCCCAGCCCAACGAAGGGCTGGGGTTAGTCAGGTCGAGTACCAATGGCAGGAGATCCCCCTGGTTGCTTTCCTTGACGAGTCGGTAGTTCGCCTCGACTGCCGCCGGATCAATATCGGATGAGATCACATAAGCTCCGGTCTCTGCGGCAATACGGCTGAAAACACCTGTATTAGCGCCTAAATCCCAGATGATTTTCGGAGCCAGTTTCGACAACCAATCCCCTACCAGGACTTTCTTGTGTTCAAACGCGCTGCCGGTATAATTATTGTCGGAATAATAATCAGCCCATTCGGTACCGCCAGGCTTCCACTCCAACTTGCGGATAGAAGAACGGAGACTCTCAATCAGACCGAGTAAAGCTTCCTTGCTCATTTTACGTTTCCCGCGCGCATCGTTCACAGATACATCCGCAAAGTGTTTTTGCGCACGAGCATGCAAATGGATGTGCGGTGAAAGGCCTAAATTCCAGCGGGTACGCCCAGGAAGTAACTGACTGGCAATGTCAAGCGGAACACCATCAATGTAGACACGCAGCAGCTGGCTCAATCGCACATCCCGATAGGCCATGAGCGCAAGCGGTGCCAGGAAGTGCTGGCAGAACTGCCGGTAGCCCACCCATGGCTCGCCCTCCTTGTAAATTTCAAAGGAAAGTGTGTCAATCAGCACTGGCTTGCCTTTATAGAACTGGATGTTATATGCGCTGGCATCCTTGAGCGACATACCCAGCCTGAGTGCACGTTTCTGGATGGAAAGTGTAACCAAGGCTGCATCCTGCAACTGTCCAAAAGACCATTCATAGGGATAAGAGATGAAGGGTACGACCTCAGGGCAAAGGACCTTAAACGCCCGTTTATCGTCTGCAGGCTGGGTATCCGATTCTGTGTGAGGGATGAGCAGCCCAGCTTTAACAAGTTTTTCGTACAGGCCAGAATCCATCAGCCGCGTGTAATCTTCTGCGCAGACCTGATTGACCTGCCTGTATAAAACTCCTTCGCGGGTGAAAAGAAAACCACCTGGGTCGCGAAATGAAGAAACGAGACTAATCGTCTTCGTTTTCGTCTTCATTTTCGTCTTCATCATTGCTTTCTTCGGTTTCCGCCTTATTTTTGCTGAAAAGGCGCTTGATCTTGCGCCAACTTGTGGCAAAAACTATGACTAGACCAGCAGCACTTGCAATCAGTAATTGAATGAGAAAACTTCCTGAACCAGGGTCTAGATATAACCAAATCATGGCATGCTCCTAAGCAGTTTCTGGGACGATATCATCCAGAAGGAAGGTTTCTTCGCAGGCCAGACATTGCGCCTCGCGCTTATTTGCAACAACCAGCATGCCCTTGCACTTCGGGCAGGGTTGGGCCAATGGGCGCTTCCAGGAGGTGAAATCGCAGGTGGGGTAATTAGCGCAACCGAAGAAAATGCGGCCCTTGCGCGTTTTGCGTGAAACAATATCACCAGCATCTTTTGGGCAGGTGACACCAATCTTTTCCAGCCAAGCTTCGGTATGGCGGCACTCCGGGAAACCGGAACAAGAGATGAATTTGCCATAACGCCCATAGCGGATAACCAATTCCTTCCCGCAAACAGGGCAAGCACGCCCAATCGGTTCCGGACCGGTCTTGACAATAGGCATCTCGGCTTGAGCCTTTGCCACTGTGACAGAAAAGGGCTTATAGAAAGCATCCATTACTTTAACCCAATCCGCCTCGCCCTCTGATATTTTATCCAAGTCTTCTTCCATGCGGGCGGTGAAAGTCAGGTCTATGATCTCAGGGAAATATTGTTCCATAAGGTCGTTGACCAGAATTCCGGTCTCTGTGGGAATGAGACGCCGATCGACGCGTTCCACGTAACCACGCTGCTGAATAGTCGATAAGGTTGGGGCGTAAGTGGATGGGCGCCCGATGCCATACTCCTCCAGAATCGCAATCAATGAGGCTTCTGAAAAACGCGGCGGTGGCTGAGTAAAGTGCTGTTCAGGGATAAGCCTGACCAAATTCTGCCCCTGACCTTCAGCGATCGAGGCCGGAATGCGGACGTTCATCTCTTCATCTTCATCGGATTTCTTATCTTCATCTTTAGCTTCTTCATAAACTATCATGAAGCCAAGGAAATTGACAGCCGAACCAGCAGCCCTGAGGGTGTAGACGTGGTTGGACCCCTGACCGGTCACGTCCACCGAGAGAGTGTCGTAGACAGCGACTTCCATCTGTGATGCAACAAACCGCTGCCAAATGAGTTGATAGAGCTTAAACATCGCCGGGTCAAGGAATGGCTTGACCTTCTCCGGGTCACGCAGAACCGATGTAGGCCGAATGGCTTCGTGGGCTTCCTGTGCGCCGGCCACTTTCTTTGTATATTCCGGTGCCTTCTCAGGTAGAAAATCATTGCCATATCGTTGGGCAATGTATGTGCGCGCCTCATTACGCGCCACCTCGGCAATGTTGGTCGAGTCAGTGCGCATATATGTGATGAGGCCAGCTGTACCACCTTCGCCCACATCCAGGCCTTCATACAGACCTTGGGCTAGACCCATCGTCCTTTTAGCAGTAAAACCCAATTTGCGGGAAGCTTCCTGCTGGAGGGTTGAGGTAATGAACGGTGCAGAGGGTTTGCGCCTCCTTTCGCCGCGCTTCACGCGCGTGACAACATAAGACGCTTTCTCCATATCGACCAAGAGCGGCTGGACACTCTCTTCGGTGCCCAGTTCGGGTTCTTTATCATCAATCTTTACAAGTTTCGTAATGAAGGTTTGCTTTTGGCCCACCGGGCGCAATTCCGCCCCAATGGACCAGTATTCCACCGGATTGAAGGCATCAATCTCACGCTCGCGCTCCACAATCAAACGCAAAGCCACGGACTGGACGCGTCCTGCCGAAAGGCGGCTGCGCACCTTTTCCCAGAGAATTGGGCTGATGCTGTATCCAACCAACCGGTCCAAAACACGCCGGGCCTGCTGGGCATTTACTAGTTCCATATTGATCTCACGAGGGTTCGAGAACGCCTCGCTGATGGCGTATTCAGTAATTTCATGAAAGACAACCCGTTTAGCCAGTTTTGGGTCGATCGCAGCTGCTTCCATCAAATGCCAGGAAATGGCTTCGCCTTCACGATCAGGATCGGTAGCCAAATAGATCTCTGCGGCTTCCTTGGCCAATTGTTTGAGTTCCTTGACGACGGCTTTTTTCTCATTCGGAACACGGTACTTCGGGGTATAGTTATTTTCAACGTCCACCGATAACTGCGAGCGCAGCAAGTCGCGCACATGCCCAACCGAGGCCCGCACTGTGTAACCCTTGCCAAGAAAACGACCCACTGTTTTTGCCTTGGCTGGAGACTCGACAATGACCAATTTACCACTACGCTTGTCTACTTTTTCTGGTTTGATCATGCCCTCATGCGCTGGAGTCCTGCCAATACGGTATAGGGTGGTTGCGCATACACCGCAAGTGCCACGCGTAACCGGTGCGCGGGCAGAATTAAACGTAGCTTGAGGGTCTACGATTTCCCGTTTGGTCTTGCATTTCATGCAATAGGCTTCCACGAGACACCTCCTAGAGATAATCTTCCTGCTGCGATTTTTTCAGGTTTGCAATGACTTGACGCACTTGTTGAGCCTGGTCACGGTGACAGACAAGCAAGGCGTCACCCGAGTCGATCACAATCAAATCTTGAACGCCAATCGTGACGATGAGTTTCTTTCCGGTTGAATACACCAGGGAGTTATGAGTTTCCAGAACCATGTGTTCGTTGTTTAGAACCACATTCCCGTTTCCATCCGGCAGGAGAACATCAAACAACGAATCCCATGAGCCAACATCACTCCATTCCAATCCACCGGCTAGCAGAACAGCAACATTGGCGGCATGTTCCATGATACCGTAATCTATCGTTTCCGACTTAAGCTGCGGCCAGACAGATCGGAGGATTGGTTCCTGTTCAGGAGTTCCCCAAACTACCTTGATCCGGTCGAGGGCCGCCTTCAGTTTCGGCATTTGGCGGGAAAATTCTTCAAGGATGCGGTCAGCCCGCCAGATGAACATCCCGGAATTCCAGGAATGGTCACCATCTGCCAGCATCGTGCGAGCCTGCGCGGCTTCCGGTTTTTCGGTAAAGTGCAACACCCGGTAGACCGGATAATCGAACTTCTCGGGTAGAGCTGAATCCTGTTGGATGTAACCGTAACCAGTGGCTGGGAAAGTTGGAGTGATGCCAAGAGTAACCAGATAATCCTTGCGTGCCACCTTAACCGCTACACGCATCACCAAGTGGAACAAGTCATGATTGCGGATGAAATGGTCAGCAGGCAAAACAAGCATGACAGCATCAGGATCGCGTTTCTGCAGTACTACAGCTGCCAACCCGACCACAGAGGCTGTACCGCGCGCCGTGGGTTCAATCAAAAAATTTTCCGGCGGTAGCTGTGGAGCCTGAGCCTTAAGTTCCTGCTCCTGTTCCGTGGTGGTGACAACATAAACCTGTTCCGCCGGGATAAAATCTTCGAGTCGATCCAGTGTACTCTGGAAAAGGGTACGTTCTCCCAGCAACGGTAGTAGGTGTTTGGGATGTTTCTTGCGTGAGATAGGCCAGAGACGGGTTCCACCACCTCCTGCCATGATAACCGCATAAGTATGTTGCATGCTTTAATCCTCGTCCCGTCCCAAATGAGATTCAGGATGATATGCTGGAACCGGAACTACGTCGTCTCGTGTTGAATCCGGGATTACCTCGTACCCAGCCTGCTCCTCTCGAACTGCCACATAATTCAACCCACCCACCTGCCGTACCAAACCCTTGAGTTCCATCATTACCAGGGTAGCTGAGACACGTTCTATCGGCAGCCCGGTTTGGTTGCGAATTTCGTCCATGTGCAGCGGTTCATGGGTAAGCACGCTCATCAGCTTTGCTTCGGTTTCATCAGCCGGCAGAACCTTCCGTACGAAGCGCTGTTCGGTGACGCGAGTCAGGTTCAGAACATCCAGAAGGTCGTGGACGGAGAGCATCGGGCGCGCCCCCTGCGCAATCAACCGGTTCGTGCCTTTACTCTGCAAAGCAAGGATATTGCCCGGCACCGCAAAAACTTCGCGACCCTGGTCAACGGCAAACTGGGCAGTGATGAGGGCGCCACTGGTCTCTCCTGCCTCGACGACCACCGTGGCCATTGAAAGGCCTGATATGATGCGGTTGCGCGGCGGGAAATTGGAGGCATCGGGTGGTGTACCCAGAGCGTAGTCACTAACTAGTGCGCCATTAGCCATGATTTTTTCGGCCAACTGGGTGTGTTCAGGCGGGTAAATTCGGTCCACACCGCAGCCCAGCACTGCTATCGTGCGCCCCCCGGCTTTGAGTGCCGCCTGGTGAGCAATTGCATCCACACCACGCGCCAGGCCGGAAACAACCGTCACACCATTGGAAGCCAAAAACGAGGCCAGGTCTTCAGTCACCTGACGCCCATAGGCACTAACCCGCCGCGTTCCCACCACTGCAACAGCCCAAGAATCTTCAGTCGTAAGCGTGCCACGCACGTAAAGGACAGGTGGGGGTTGGTCGATTTCTTTTAAACGCAGGGGATAAAGTTCGTCGTCCCAAGTCAGAATCTCAATACCCTGGGCCTTAACCTGTGCAATAATTCTGTCCAAATCCACGCCAGCACGCACCTGCGCCACCCGTTCAGCCAGTTTTGGACTGAGACCAGCAGATTGGAGCGCGTCTACAGGAGCCTGCCAAGCCAGAGCCAGGTCACCAAAATGGTCGCGCAGAGCTTGTAGGCGCACCGCCCCAATGCCCTTAACCAGATTGAAGCCGACCCAGTAACGTTTGTCCATTTATGATCCAGTAATCGTAATCCGTTCTTGATATTACGACTTACGGTTCATCTGTCTCGTTTTCGGTTAAACCTGGGATGAGGTGAACTTTCATCGTTTTTGTAGCCTGGTCCACTTCCAGAATAACTTCGGGAATGACCGGGAGCAAGAGTTCTCGCCCGGAAGAATCCGTGACGACATAAACATCATTCGCGCCCGTTTCCAGGATCTCAGTCAGCGCTCCAAGGGGGTAACCCGAGTCGTCCACCACTTGCATGTCTAGAAGTTCGTGAAAATAAAACTCGCCTTCGGGTAATTCGGAGGCTTCGGAAGCAGCAATGGAGAGAATCTGGTTTCGATAACGACCAGCTTGCTCAGGAGTAGTCACGCCCTCAAAGCCAAAAAGCAATCCCTCATTGTGCGGACGCTGGCTTGTAATAACCAGCTTTGCATGCTTTTCACCGAGGTAAACAGTTTTCTGGGTGTTCAGGCGTTCAGGAAAATCGGTGTAAATTTCCGCCACTACTTCGCCATGGACGCCATGCGGACGACGCACCTTACCCACCACCAAGAAAGCAGGCCCGGTAGCAGTTGGCGGGCCTGCCGGTCGATCTTTGTACCCAGACATCATGTCAGGGTTCTACCACATCAAGCGTGACCTGAAACCCTTCACGCTCAGCAGCAACCCGCAAGAGTGTGCGAATGGCATTAGCCACCCGCCCACTTTTGCCTATAACACGACCCATGTCGTCTTTGGCGACACTCAATTCGAGTGTTACACGGTTGCCGTGACGGATCTCGTCTACAGCAACTTCATCCGGATGGTCTACCAGGGATTTAGCGATAAATTCTGTGAGTGCTTTCATGGCATCTCGATGCAGTAAAGGCTTCAGTTGTAATGAACGACTAAAGTCGTTGCTGCCATCACTTGCTTGTTTTGTCGGCGGGGAGGCGAGCGGCCCTGGCTGTTTCAGCCTCGGCTAGCAGAGTCTCTACGGATTCACCAGCCTTGAAACGCTCCCAGCGTTCCACAGTGCCGGCGGTCTTAAACAGCTGCGCCACTGATTCGGTTGGCCGGGCACCTTTGCTCATCCACTCGAAGATGCGGTCTTCTTTAATGTTCAAAGTAGCCGGTTCAGTGCGAGGATTGTAAAAGCCCACAATCTCAAGAAAGCGACCATCACGCGGGCTTTCCTTATCAGCAATGACCAGACGGTAAGACGGCTGGCCCTTTTGACCAGTACGGCGAAGACGAATACGAACCATCAGAAATTTCTCCTTCAATTATAATGATCAGTTTTTGGCATCAGCAGGTCGCGCGGAGAGGGGCAGAAAGGAGTGCGCTGCGCGGTGCTAAGAACCTTGAAATTGGTAGGACAGGGTTTATGCAATACACAAAGGGTACCCTGCCCCGGTGGCGACAAACGCCACCCCTACATTTTACCTCATCCGAACAAACGCGACAGACCACGTCCGCCGGTTTTTTGCAACATTTTGAACATTTTTTGCATCTCGCGGAACTGTTTTACCAACCGGTTCACATCCTGGACCTCCATTCCGCAACCACGAGCAATCCGCCTTCGACGGCTGGCATTCAGCACATCTGGGTTGCGACGCTCGGTGGGTGTCATCGAGTTGATGATCGCTTCCGTGCGCTTCGTGGAATGGTCCATTTCTTCGGGCGAGATACTACGTGCGGCCCGCCCCATATCACCGGGCAGCATATCCGCCATCTGGCTCATTGAGCCCATCTTTTTCGATGAGCGCAGCAATTCTACCAGGTCTTCCAAGGTGAATTCACCTTTTGAAAGGCGCTCGGCCTGCCTCTGGGCCTGCTTTTCGTCGAAAGAAGCCTCGGCTTTTTCGATCAGACCGAGTACATCACCCATCCCCAGAATTCGGGATGCCAGACGTTCGGGCTGGAACGCTTCCAGCGCGTCCAGTTTTTCACCTGTCCCAATGAACTTGATGGGGACACCAGTCACCGAACGGATGGAGATCGCTGCCCCGCCGCGCGAGTCACCATCCATTTTAGTCATAATCAGACCGGTAAGCGGGACGGCATCCCGGAAACCTTTGGCAATATTCAGGGCTTCCTGGCCGATCATCGAATCCACCACCAGCATAGTTTCAGCGGGGAGCACGTTTCGGACGATGGCCTGGAGTTCTCCCATCAAGGTTTCATCCAACTGAGATCGGCCAGCAGTATCTACGATGACAACAGTGTAGCCACCATTTTTCGCTTTTTGGTAGGCACGTTTCGCTAACTCGGGTGGTTTGACATCGGCCTCGAAAAACACCGGAACATCCAATTGCCCGCCCAAGGTGCGCAATTGTTCGACTGCCGCTGGGCGGTATGGGTCACCAGCCACGAGCATCACCCGTTCACCACGTCCTCGCAGGAAGTATGCCAATTTCCCAGCCGCGGTCGTTTTACCCGAGCCCTGTAAACCGACCAGCATCAGCATGTGCGGCTTCTCACCGGATAAGTTGAGCGGAGTGGATTCACCGAGCGTGGCGACCAGTTCCTCGTTGACAATTTTAACGATCTGCTGACCCGGGTTGAGAGCCTTTGAGACCTCCGCCCCAACAGCGCGGAGACGCACGCGGTCAATAAAGTCTTTTACAACACTGTAGTGGACATCAGCTTCGAGTAATGCCAAGCGGACTTCCCGCATGGCAACGTCAACGTCGGCCTCGGAAAGTTTGCCGCGTTTTCGCAATTGGTCAAAAAGCTGGGTAAGCCGGCCGGTCAGCGTCTCAAACACGTTATCTCTTCATTAAAAAGCAATTGCCCGAAGGCGAAGAGATTTTAGCCGATATCGACCAGATGGTCAAGGAAAAGCGTGTCCAAAGGGCACAATCAGTGTTATATCCCATATAAATGAATGTCACAAAATCCCCTCCCAAAGGAGAACGAATGTCGAAGGTAGCAGTAATTACCGATAGCACCGCCTATCTCCCTGATGCGCTATTAAAAGCGTATTCCATTACCGTTACACCCCAGATTCTGATCTGGGGCGAGGAAACTTTCCGCGACGGTGTAGACATCATGCCGGATGATTTCTATAAGCGGTTGGAGACTGCCAAGGTCATGCCAACCACTTCCCAAGTAGCCATCGTTGACATTAAAGCCGCCTATGAGAAACTGCTCGAAAGTGGTTACGATGTGCTTGGTATTTTCATTTCAGCGAAACTCTCCGGCACAATGCAGTCTGCCACCCAGGGGCGAGAAATGCTCCCGAAAGCCGTTGATCGAATTTCCATCGTTGATTCGAATTCTACCGCGATGGCGATGGGCTTCCAGGTGCTCGCTGCCGCCCGAGCCGCTCAAGACGGAGCCAACCTGGCTGAATGCAAAAAACTGGCTGAAAAAGCCCGCGAGCATACGGGTGTCTATTTCGTTGTAGATACACTGGAATTTCTACGGCGCGGCGGCCGCATCGGAGGCGCACAGGCACTTTTAGGATCAGCCCTCAATATCAAGCCAATCCTTGAATTGCGGGACGGAAGGATAGAATCAGTGGAAAAAGTCCGGACCAAGAACAAAGCCATGGAACGAATGATCGAGCTGGTGGCCCTGCACGTCGCAGGCCGGACCCCGGTCCGCCTAGCCACGCTGCATGCCAACGCTGAGGCTGCGGCGCGGGCGGCCCTCAAAACCGCAGCTCTGCAGTTACAACCAATCGAAACGGTATTTGCGTCCGTCTCGCCGGCCATTGGTACACACGCCGGTCCGGGGACTGTCGGGTTGGCGTTCATGGCCGGGATGTAAGAAGAAACCGTATTGTGATCAAATAGGAGGGTCTGGCATCTGCCAGACCCTCCTATTAACGCTGGAAATAGGAAATTGTGATTGACGGTTATCACCGAAGCAGGTATAATCCGCCTTCGGCTCAAATAAAGGAATTACGGGAGTAACCGATATGGAAACAACAAACGCGGCGCCGGAAAGCACGCTGCAGCCAAAGACACGTCTGACAGGCAAAGTCATAAAAACCACCATTGCGGGGGCCATCGTGGACATCGGGCAAAAAGTACCCGGCGTCATCCACATCTCACAATTGCAGAAAGACCCGGTCAACCGGGTTGAAGACATCATTCAAGTGGGTCAGGAAGTGACTGTATGGGTTCGGCGCGTGCATGACGACCGAGTGGAACTGACCATGGTCGAACCTCTTTCCCTTGAATGGCGCGAATTGAAACCGGATATGATTGTCAAGGGTAAAGTATCACGCCTGGAAGCCTACGGCGCGTTCGTGGAAATCGGCGCTGAACGCCCCGGCCTAGTACATGTCAGCGAGATCTCGCACGATTACGTTAAGAACCCTTCAGAAGTGCTGAAGGAGGGTGACGAAGTTGAGGCGAAAATCCTGGATGTGGACCGCCGTAAAAAGCAAATCCGTCTAAGCATCAAAGCCGCGCTGCCCGAGCCAGAAGTAGTAGAGGCCGAGGTTAAGAAATCCGAACCCCGCAAGGAACGCAGCGGTAAAAAAGGCAAGAAACAGGAAGAGTTCATAGAGGAACCTGAATCCAGGGAGCCCGAACTGACGGTTTTCCAAATCGCCTTCCAGAAAGCCCAGAATCGTGCAGACGACAAAAAAAGCTCCGGAAAGAGTAAAAAGACAAAGGCCAGTATCAAGGAGGAGCAGGAAGAGATCTTCAACCGCACCCTTGAGAATCGCATCACACCTGGGTAAGCTAATTCAACAACAAAAAACCTGACCGTTTCTGAATACCTGTCAGGTTTTTTTATTTAATATGGGGAATTGTTGGAGAAAAACCTCCGGTACTCTTGTTTAGTAAGCCTGTCCTTTAACCTGCATTTCCTTCAGGAACTTATCCCGATTGGCAGAGCGGGCGGTTTTGCCGCTCGAAGTCTTGACCAGCCAGGGATGTTTTACAAGATAAACAAACCGGAGTGCTACCGCTGAACCACGCGTCACAACAGCACGGATTTCATCAGCGATCTTCTGGCATTCGAGGGGATCTTCAGTATCCACTTCCGCCACCATGACCACATCCTCTGTTCCGGTGGTGTCATTGAATACACCGAATGCTGATGCACGGCCGGGATGAACGCCTTGAACTTCGTAAGCCAGCTGTTCCAGATCCTGCGGATATATATTCTTGCCACCGATGATAATCAGGTCTTTCTTGCGACCGGCGAAATAAACCTCCCCGTTAAATATATAGCCGTAGTCACCCGACATATACCAGCCACCCTCCAGGAAAGCCTTCCTGGTAATGTCCGGGCGCTTATAATAGCTGGTGAGCATACAATTGCTTTTCAGAACAATCTCCCCTATGTGGCGTTCCGGCAGGTCATGACCGTTCTTATCGACTACGCGAATGAAAGTATTGGGTATGGGCTTTCCACAGGACATCATCTGGATGGATGGGCGACCGTCGAAGGCTGGACGCGCAATGAGGTCGGTCGTGAACGACTCGCGGTCAACCTCCTCGACATAGGGCAATTTGCTCAAATCATTCTGGGTGACCGCAAAGACGTTCTCCGCCATGCCGTACGAGGTTTGGAGGGTTAAAAAACGCAAGCCATATTTCTTAAAGCGCTCATAGAACATCAGGTGACCCTGATATTTACCCGGCTCAGCGGTGTTTATAGTTGCGCGCCAAGATGAGAGGTCCACTCCTTCCATATCACGGTCGCGGACCTTTTGGGCACAGAAATTATAAGCAAAGTTCGGAAGCCAGGTGAGCGTGCCGTGATAGGTCGAAATGGACTGGAACAAGCGATACGGTGCACGCACCCAATCAAATGGGGACATTTGAACAACTGGGATACCACGCAGGATGGGCATCAAAAAACAGGCAATCAATCCCATATCATGATAAAGGGGTAACCAGGATACGATCACATCATCCTGGGTGAGGCAGATGGATTCTGCGTAAGCATCGAGATGATTGAGTATCGAGCGATGAGAGAGGGCAACACCTTTTTGCAAGCCGGTGGAACCGGAAGAGTGTTGAAGCAAAGCGACATCTTCCTCCTTGCGAAGGAGACCGCCAAAAGAGGCAAAATTTGGCGGACAGGGCGGGTTGCCACTACCCCCAGCCAGATCGCTGATGATCACCGCTTTCACCGAATCCTCGCCAGGTTTGAGGGCTGCACGGATCTCCGCCTCAAACTCCCGATAGGTGACGATCGCGGTTGGCTGGGTATGAGCTACCAACTGAGTCAGATCGGTTCGGTAACGGTCGGGGAGCAGTTTCTCGGTCAGGAACGGCATGATGGAAGGAATCGCCCCCAGCAGGACAGCTCCAAAGTAGGCATAGATCAAATCCACATCATGCTGGAGGATAAGCAGGATCACATCCCCGGGCTGGATACCATGCCGCTTGTAAGTCTGGACATAGCCCGAGGATCCATGGATGAGATCGCGATAGGTTACCGGGATATCAGGCTGACCAGCGAATTGCATGATCACACTGACTTTATCAGGTGTCTGTTCATAATGGCGTTGGAGGATATTCGAAAAATTCGGCATATTATTGACGATCCTTGATGAATTTGGTCATTTGATCCAGGTTGTCGAAGGAGGAGGCATTAAGTTCTGCATCGTCAATCCGCACGCCAAAGTTACTCTCGACAAATAAGGAAAGATCCACTAGGTGGAACGAGTCAACCAGCCCGCTGGAAAGCAGGGGCTCGTCCGGTTTGAGGATGCGGCCGGGTTGTTTGAGGAATTCGGTGGCAATATATGTGGCAAGTTTTTCATAAATCATATCTGTCATAGCATCTCCAAGATCATTCGGAATTCTATCTGTTCAGGGCTGACCGGACCAGGGCAGCAAGGCGGCAAAGGCCACCAGATCGGTACCATTTTGGACTTCGATACGGCTTAAATAATACAGAGTGCCCAAGTCATTGACGTATTGTGTCCCCAAGCCGACTGCCGCCAAATAGCCGTATTCTTTAATTTTTTGTCTAACAAACGGATCAATTTCGCCAAATGGGTAAGCAAACGTCTCTACATTTATACCGATCTTCGATTCAAGGCGGACTTTCGATTGTCCGGCTTCGTAATTGATCTGGTCATGGACAGCCGGCAGATGCGGATGAGTCATGCTGTGGCTGCCAATTTCCCAGCCATCGCCGGTCATGGTCTGGAGTTGAGCGATATCCATGTACCCTTGGGCTCCAACTGCAGTCTCGATTATGAACATCACGCCGATAAAACCCCTAGCCTGCATGATCGGATAAGCATTCTCAAAAACAGACTCCCAACCATCATCGAAAGAAATCACAACGGGTCTGGGCGGTAAAGGTGCGCCTTGCATGATCGTTTCCACCAACAATGAAATCGGGATGGTGGTATAGCCCCAATCTTTAAGAGCCTGCATCTGCCATTCAAAATCTGCAGGGGAAGTGTAATAACGGGCAGCCAACGAATTGGGCACAGGAGGCTCTTCAATTCGATGATACAGTAGAATGGGACAGGTGATCATGCCAGACCGGAAGACCCAGACCGGGGTGGGCGTGATCGTGGCGGTGGGTGTAGACGTAGGGCGAGGAGTGTCGGTCGGAAGAACCGGTGTTGACGAAACCGAGAGCAGGGTGAATGTTCCGGTCGGTAGCGAGGCAGGACCCACAGGGTCATAGGGTAGATGACAACCTGAGATCAACAGGATAACAAGCAGGATGAACAAAGACTTATAGGTACGTACGATCAACATTTCAGCCAGTCCTAAATGAGATAAGATCGTCTTCATGGTTGGGTGCTGAGGAGGCGGTAGACGGCATCGATGGTCTGCAAGGCTGTCAGATTGCGTAAGGTCCAACCAAGTTCCATGCGAGTAGGGTCATCAAAATAATAATTTCCTTCTACTGTACCGGGGGTTAAATGAAAGCCATCTGCGGTGAGACCATTGTCGGGAAGAAGCGCGGCTGCGGCTCCGAAATTCCACAGAGGGATCCCATAATCAACGGCAATCTTAACCAGGATGGCATTAATACTGATCGGGGCATCCGGTAATTCAGCCCGAGTACCAATAATGGGAACCACATTCTGTGAAAGGATGTACTCAACCAGCATGCGCATGTATTTGTCATATTTTGCCAGGTCACCCGACCAGGCCTCCTCCATGCTGATGATAGCAAATGATGGGTTATTAAGGCGTACCTCACACGCGGCAGGCGTCTCCCCTCGTTGGCACCCGGCAGGTCTGGGAACAAGCGTCCAAAACGGGCTCAGAACTGTGGCGGCATTAAACCCACCATGTGTCGCCACACTTTTGCGTGCCCAGGAGCTGGAAAAATAGTCGATGGTCGACTGGAGATAGGCATACTGGTCACCCAAGCGGTATTTCGAGGAATCGTTGAACTCAGCTAGAAAATAAGGCGCAATGGTCTGACAATCACCGATCTTCGAGAAGCGCGCCGGGTCGTGACCGAGAGCCAGACCGCGTTGGTAGACTTCAAGCATAGCCTTCGATATGCCTTGCGGGATAACAGGTTCGCTCCTCCAGGCATCCGGCGCAAGAGTGGAGGTAGGCGACGGGGAAGGAATAGAAGTTTCACCTGGCTGAAAAGTCTGCGTGGGCAAGGCTGACGTTTCCAAAAGGGGGGCGCTGGTATTCGTTTCCTTCACAGGAACAGCTACACCATTACCACAGGCAACAAGAATTACAAGCAGGAAAACGATAAAAGGGAAATATTTCATGGACAACTCTGTTGTAAGATGGCTTTCTCCACCCATCCAGCCAATAAAGCCTCCCCTGCAGGGGTCAGATGGATAGAACTATTGGTGAACTGATCTGCCGGGATAACGTTCCATAAATCGAGATAATCCCAATCACCCGCCTCAGCGCGTACCGACATCATCTCCCGCCACTGGTCGTAAGCCCAGCGCGGGTAAAGAAAATTGTACCGCAAATCGCTATTTTCACCAACACTGATAAGCATTGGCTCATTGACCAGAATTACCGGTGTCTCTCCAGCGAGGCGTAAACCGGCTTCAAGCACTCCAAAAGCGAGCTGGGAGGCTTCAAGAGTCGGAGGTTGCATACCATGATATAAAACGTCCTTTTTGAAATCAGTCTGTGCAGGCTGATAATCAGCAGGGTAGGCCTGGTCAATGCCAGTTGCAGTCCAGAGAACACCGTAGACCTGGAGGCGGAATAAATCCGCCAGGGCGCGTCGTTGACCGATAAGGGTACTGTCCCAAAAACCGGGACGGATCAAGGCAGGGTCGTTCGGGCTGAGGGGTAAATTATAACGGGAAATCAAATCATCCACCCGGGCGGCATTGTTGGCAACGATGGGCGAAGTGAGCTGATTCTCGTCAGGGAAAGCCTCCAGAGATGTGAGCCAGATCACGAGGTCCGGCTGGTAGCGCAGGGCATAATCCAGCACCATCAAATCCTTGGTCAGTGAAATGGTAGGATAGCCAAGGTTATAGACACGGAGGGTCTTTCCGCAAAGGGTCAAGCCGGCTGCATTCATTTGCCCGGTAAGGGTCTCTTTGGGACGCAGGAGTGTGCCCCAGGTGGAAGAATCTCCAATGAGGATGACCCGGTACTCATTGACTGGTTTTTGCCCGCCGGCAATTATGTGTGCAGCAAACATGGCGTCCAAGTTGAAGAGACTCAGGTTGTAGGACTGTGACGAATCTTCCCCAAAAGGAAAACGCTGGCGGCCAGAAAAGATGTGATTATAGAGTGAAACCTTACCCAACGCGGCAGGATCCAATCCACCACAAACCAAGTCAATTAGAAAGAACAGGACCAGGCCCTTGATGATAACGTTACGTAAAAAGCGGGGGTGCATGTTATGCCAACCCAAACAGTACGCGCAAGTAATTGACAGAAATTGACAGGTTCGGCAGAGCAAAGAATACCCAGCCTATCGCGACGAAATTGAAAGTCACCAGGATGCCGCCCACATTCAGCGCTTTCTGCCAGCGAGGAGAAAGCGTCGCAAAGCGCGGCCGTGTCAATTCAGACCAGCGATTGTGAAAAAACAGTCCGAGTCCATGCCAAAGACCCCAAACAAAAAAATTCACTGTGACCCCATGCCAAAGACCGATCAATACCATTGTCCCTAACTGCGTGATAAAGATGACTACCGGAATGGGAAGCGGTTTTTTCCCGGAGCGCAGCGCACGCGTGACCGGATTGAAGAAATATGCCCGGAACCATTGCGTCAGAGTCATGTGCCAATTATTCCAGAACTGGGTAAGATTAGGTTTGAGGTAAGGTGCGTTGAAGTTTTCTGGCAACTTAATACCAAGCAAACGTCCCAAACCGATGGCGATATCGGTGTAACCACTGAAATCGAAATATAGCTGGAATGCATAAGCATAGAGCAACACCCAAGCCCATCCCGCCAAATGTACCTGGAGAGCATTGGTAGCATTCAAGGCAATCATGGACAATACGTCAGCTATTACGAATTTCTTAAACAGTCCAAGAACGAGGCGTTTTCCGGATTCGCCCAGATCGTCGGTCGTGAGCGTCAATGGGCGGCGCAAGTCCCCCACGAAACGCTCAATACGGTCAATTGGGCCAGCGGTTAAGCCCGGGAAGAAAATGACGTAAACCACATATTCCGACAACGAAACAACCGGCAGACGTCCACTCTGGCGGTCGCGGATCGTATGAAGCAGGCGGAAGGCAATATAGGAGAATCCCAGCCAGCGTAAATCCTGCGCCAAAGCCAAACTGGTTGCCTGTTGATTCAGCCTGCGCAGGCCCATACTTACCAGTGTCGCTAATGTTGGAACTTTTAATATGATGAAAAGCAAAATGATAAGAACAAAAGCCCCGGTCAGTATTGCCCTGCCAGGTTTGGTAAAGCGCGTCAGCAGGAAAGCAATTAATGTAACCACTGCCAACGCAGCCAGGATCTGCAGAGTTTGTGGCGGGCGGGATGCGGTCAAATATACCGAGAAGCCCAGGAAGCGCGTGAGCCCGAGAACCAGCACAATCCCAATCAGAATCACAGCCGCTGGCCAATTGACCCGCCAAGACCGCTGTTCTTGTGGAGTTGTCAGAACCCAAGCAAGGGTGGCTAACGCCAGAGTACCAGTGGGCAACCAAAAGTCCAGGCTGCGCACGGGCAGTACCGGTTGGAAGGCATAAACCGCCAAGGTACAAATCCCCAGCAAAAGCGGGAGGCGACCACGGTTACGAACCACCAAGCCCAAAGTTGTGGCTACTAGGATGGAGACGAGAATGAGGGCGAGGGTCATTAATAGCCCTGATAAATCCAGATAGGTGCAGTACTGGCAGTGGTGATAATAAGAGCGATGAGAATCAGGCAAAAGATCAATGACCAGAGATTCTCACGGGTAAATAGATGAAATTTCATTTGTAACCACAAACCAGATAATTACCGCCCTGCTGAACGACCTGGTAGGTGCGTGCTGAAAGGTCAAGTTGCTGGTCTTCGCCATTATAGGTAGCGAGGATTTTTCCCTGGCAGTTGACCTGCGTGGTTGCTCCATCGGCGCTGGCTGAAGTACAGGCCATATTTTCCAACCGGGTAGCAACCGCCTGAAGAGAATCCAATTCAAGGAGAGCATTCGACTCCCAATCGGCACAAGAGAGGGAAGAAAGAGCGTTGGAGTCTTTATTGACCAAGGCAGTGAGGTAGTCTTCGACAGCTTTTGCAGCTGGATCTGTGGTTTTTCCACATGCAGAAAATAAAAGAACAACGATGCACATCAAAAGCACAATCGGAGCGAATTTACGCATTGAATTCTCCATGTGAAAGGAAATTTGGATACCCAGGAATTTTACTGGCGGGATTATACCTTTTTCTAGCATGAATTGACAAAACTTTCCAATCCTGATAGTATGGGTCATATTTCATCAAGAAAGAGGTAATCATGACAACCCCAGTTCAAACCCAGACCGTTCTACTCACCACTGCCGCCGCTGAAATTGTGCGCGGTCTGCGTCAACAACAAAACCTGGACGAAAGTTACGCCCTGCGGGTCTACATCACCGGGCAGACCTGTTCCGGGTTCCAATATGGCATAGCCCTTGACAACAAGCCACGTGAGACCGATGCAGCTTTTGAGAGCGAGGGACTCAAAGTCCTGATAGATGAAACATCCATCCAATACATGGTTGGCGCGACAGTCGACTACATTGATGATGAACGCGGCAAGGGCTTTTTAGTGAATAACCCGAATACAGCCCCAACCTGTTCCTGTGAAAGCGGAACGTGTGGAGAAAGCGATAATTAGGAAATAAAACTAGACCGGGAATGTCCCGGTCTAGTTTTATTTATCGGGCCTTTTACCTGCCTCTTAAGAACGAAATAACTGCGCCGAGGATGCCAACCAGCGCCAGACCAAGGATGATAAAACCCATAGGTATGTGCGACATAGTTGCTTCTGATGACGCAAAACTGAGGGTTGCCAGCGGGGGCGGTGGAGTAAAAGTCGAAAGACGCGTCGGCGTCATTTGAAGTTGGAAAGCAGCCACATAGGTTGGATTAATGGTTGGCGTCGTGCGCGGGGTGGCAGTTGGTGGGGGCTCGACGATGGGAAGAAATCCTGGCGATAGCGATACCAGGTGTGCATATACCCAACCCACTCCTCCGGGTACGCCTACATCGATGATCTGAATCCATTCCTGGGCGGGTGATCTTCCGATTGCCGGGGCAGTCGCCCCGGGCGGGAGCCAATCAAGCTCAACATAATCATACGAACTTGGCCCAGCACGGACATTGGCACCGTCGGGATTATTAACCGTGATGATCGCGCCCAAGGGGGTCCCGGTCACGGTGGGGATGTTTCCGGTGGGCTGTTGAGCCGCTGCTGGTGTCCAAGCCGGAACAAGCCAGAGCAGGCTGGCAAAACCTAGCAGTAAGATAATCCAGAGTCCTATTTTTATCCAAGTTTGCATACATCACAACTTATCTGAGGATTATTCGTAAATGGAGGTGGAGTATTGCCCGTTCAGGCAAAACGATTATAATCGAAATCTATGGACAGACGCGTATTCCACGGAAAAATTACCCCAACCGATGTCGCCCAGGCGTTGATAGCTGATTTCAACCAGGGCAACACACAGACGCAGTTACTCGGCGAAAGCGGTAATCTGACAGTCCAGATCGCCTCGTCGCAGTATACACGTTCAGGCGGGAGGACCGCGGTTAGCGTCAACGTTCAACAAATCGAAGACGGCGTAATGGTGCAGGTTGGCGAGCAACAATGGCTGGGTGTGGCAGCCAGCCTGGGGCAGACAGCAATATCCGCCCTTCTCAACCCCCTGAACCTGTTGAGCCGCCTGGACGATATCGCACAAGATGTAAGCAGCCTGCAATTGAGCGAAAAAATCTGGCAGATCGTCGCCAATGTTACCCGAAACGCCGGAGCCAGCCTGGAACTGTCTGAACGCCTCAGCAGTATCACTTGCGAATACTGCGGAGCAGCCAACCCGATAGCTCAATCCACCTGTTTAGCCTGCGGCGCACCGCTTGGCAAGGCTCAACCGAAGACCTGCCACAAGTGCGGTTACGTTCTGGAACATGACGAAAGGTTCTGCCCGAACTGCGGACAAATAACTCAATAGGTGGGTACCCCACGAACCAAAATTCCACAGCCCGGCTGCCTTGATGAGCTGGGTTTTTATATGGTACATGGGCAGCCTCCAGACTTGCGGAATCCCCCCCTCCCTTCTATAATAATCACACCATGCCGAAACTCGACGAACTTGAATCACGCCTTCAAACCCTGCTCGAAGTCCACTTGTTGAAATACCTTCCGGGACATAAAGCCGAAGACAAGGTTTATCAGTTATTGGCTGCCTCCATGCACAACAGCCTCAAAGAGCAGGATGGGACCATCTTCGCTCCAAATGTATATGTGATCATCGCCCACCCCTCCTCATTGGCGCGATGGCGCAGCGAGCCGCGCCTGGTCAAGGAATTGGCAGAAGCACTCCAAACCGCTGGAGAGGAGGCCGGGTTTCGTTTTTTGACGAACCCAACATTGACCACCGCGGCTGACAAGGACATGGCCGATAATGAGATGCAAGTCATTGCCTCTTTCAGTAACGAAATTGTCCCCGAGACCCAAGGGATGCCGATCGAATCCCAACCTGAGCCTCTGGCTGATAACATTCCCCCGAATGCCTTCCTGATCCTGGGCGGAACGAAAATAATCCCGCTTATCCGTCCAGTCTTTAACATTGGACGCCGCCTAGATAACCAGGTTGTGATAGATGACCCGCGCGTTTCGCGTGCCCATGCACAGATTCGCGTTGCCAAAGGCCGTTTCGTTCTCTTTGATCTGAACTCCACCGGCGGGACATTTATCAACGGGAAGCGTACAAACCAGTCCATTCTGTCTCCCGGGGACGTGATCTCCCTGGCCGGTGTGACCCTTATCTTTGGGCAGGACCTACCGAGTGGGCGTGGCAAAGAAAAAGCGACGACCGAGCCAACTTCAGCCGTTTCTGCCGACCGCCCCACCGCGGTTCTGACCAAAACCGACCATAGAAACGATAAGAAAGCCGAAAAGAAATGAGCGGACCGGTTGTGCTGGTCTTGCGAATCTTGCTGGCGGTCAGCCTGTATGCGTTCCTGGCCTGGGCTTTTGTCAGTTTATGGCGGGATATAAAACAACAGGGGGCGCTCCTGGCTGCGCGCAAGGTCCCGCCCATCAGCCTGAGCATTGCCCGCGGCGAATCATCCCCTCAGGTGCGACATTTCATCCAATCGGAAGTGACCATCGGGCGCGACCCGGCCTGTGAATGCCCGGTGGACGACGAATCCATCTCCGCCCGCCACGCCCGGCTGAGTTTTCATCATAACCAATGGTGGCTGGAAGACCTGGATTCAACCAACGGCACCCAGCTCAATCAGGAAAAATTGGCTATGCCAACCGTCATCATTTCTGAGGATGAATTCAAATGCGGCGATACCCGTTTTGTTATTTCCCTGGCAGGTGACATTTTAATGCCGCCAACAAAGAGGATCCAGCATGCCTGAAAAACTCTCCCTCGCCATTATCGGAGGTTCCGGCCTGTACAGCATGGCCGGATTGACCGACACCTGCCAATATGAACCCGATACACCTTTTGGGAAACCTTCCGCACCTATCGTGGTCGGAAGCCTGGAGGGAAAACGCGTGGCTTTCCTCGCCCGGCATGGGACAGGCCATACCATCATGCCGAGCGAAGTGCCCTATCGAGCCAACATCTACTCATTAAAGGCGCTGGGTGTGGAACGCATCGTCAGTATCAACGCCTGCGGCTCTTTACGCGAGGATTATGTTCCGGGGCACATCGTCATCCCAGACCAGATCTTCGATAACACCAAGAACCGCGTCCGCACCTTCTTCGGGGAGGGCCTGGTGGCGCATGTGGGGGTGGCCGACCCGTTCTGCCCGGACCTTTCAGCCAGGCTGGAAAGCGCGATAAAAGAAACCGATGCAACGGTCCATCACGGTGGTTCATTCATCATTATCGAAGGGCCACGTTTCTCGACCAAAGCAGAGTCGAACACCTATCGTTCCTGGGGGATGTCGATCATAGGCATGACGGCTGCACCAGAGGCCTTCCTGGCACGCGAAGCTGAGATGTGCTATGCCGTGATGGCGCATGTGACCGACTACGATGTCTGGCACATCAGCGAAGCACCAGTGAGCGTGGAAATGGTCATCCAGACACTCAATAAAAATACACAGGCAGCCCAGAAAGCTATCCGGCAATTACTGACATCGCTTCCGGAGGAACGCCCCTGCACCTGCGACTCGGCCCTGGCTTCCGCCATCATCACCCACCCGGCCTCCATCCCACCCGATACACGGCAGAAACTGGACCTGTTGGTAAAAAAATACCTTAAGTAAAAGCACCAGATCCGCGTCGAAGCCAAACAAATTGATGAAACGCTTCCTTTCCCAGGAATCTCCCGTTCAAATCCAATCCCGCCTGCTGCGCCTGGCGGGTATCTTTCTTTTTTTGTACTCACTCATCCTGACCCTTGCAGCGGCTGCCCGAGAGCGTTCCTGGGCCGTAGACTATCGCTGGAACCATTGGCTGGGTTTTGCCGCCTGGGTCGTCATCTTCACTCTGGCACATCTTTTGTCCCGCCGCCAGCTGCCCGACGCAGACCCGTACATCCTCCCCATCGCCGCCTTACTAGCCGGTTGGGGCATCCTGAGCATTTATCGACTCATCCCCAGCTTCGGTCTACGCCAAACCGCCTGGCTGTTCGTTTCTGGAATGGTTTTCCTGCTCGGGCTGCGTCTCTCGCCTGAATTGCGGTTCCTGCGCCGTTATAAATATCTCTGGCTGAGCGGGGGCCTGTTGATCACCGCCCTGACCCTGGTGTTTGGCGTCGATCCCGGGGGAGGATATGAACATGCCTGGTTGGGCTGCTGCGGCATCTATTTCCAGCCGTCCGAGCCGCTCAAACTTCTCCTGATCATCTTCCTGGCGGCTTACCTGGCTGACCGTCTCCCACTCAGCCTGCGGCCGCTGCCTCTGCTTGCGCCCACCGCGGTGGTCATGGGAGTGGCTCTCGTCCTGCTCGTCATCCAACGTGACCTGGGAACGGCTTCCATTTTCATCTTCCTTTATACAATCATTCTTTTTGTAGCCTCCGGTAAAAAGCGCATTCTGCTGATCAGCCTGGTCGGGCTAGCAGCCGCAGGCATTGTCGGATATTTCCTTTTTGATGTTATCCGCCTGCGGGTGGATGCCTGGCTCAATCCCTGGCTCGATCCCTCCGGGCGCTCCTTCCAGATCGTCCAGTCATTGATGGCAGTTGCCAACGGAGGGACTTCGGGCCGCGGACCCGGATTGGGCAGCCCCGGACTGGTACCGGTGGCAATATCGGATTTCATCTTCACCTCCATCGCAGAGGAAACCGGGCTGGTTGGGACCCTGGGCCTGCTGGCATTGATCGGTGTCTTCACCGCCCGGGGTATCCGTATCGCCCTGCGGGCCCCCGATAACTTCCGCAGGATCCTAGCTGCCGGCCTGACAGCTTACATCGGTGCCCAGTCCATTCTTATCATAGGCGGCAACATACGGCTCCTGCCTTTGACAGGAGTGACGCTACCCTTTGTGTCCTATGGCGGTTCGTCCCTGCTGACCTCCTTCCTCGCACTCCTCATCCTTTTGCTCATATCCAGCCAGCCCGAGGATGAACCTGCGCCCCTGCCGAGGCCTCAACCTTACCTGATGCTGGCAGGATTGATCGGTCTCGGCCTTTTCGCCCTGGCGGCCACGAACGCCTGGTGGGTGGTCTGGCGCGGGCCAGACATCCTCGAACGCACTGACAATGCGCGCCGCTCCATCTCTGACCGCTACGTTAAACGCGGCAGCCTGCTCGACCGGCACGAAACGCCCGTCAACCTGACAGTAGGCAATCCGGGAGATTACCTGCGCACATACCAGTATCCAGCTCTTGCTCCAATTACAGGTTATACGAACCCGACCTATGGGCAGTCCGGGCTTGAAGCCAGCCTCGACCTCTACCTGCGCGGCCTGGATGGGAATCCCGCCAGCAGCATCTGGTGGGACCACATTGTTTACGGCCAGCCTCCGCCAGGACTGGATGTGCGCCTGAGCATCGACCTGGATCTACAGCGCCAGGCAGACGAACTGCTCGGAGAGCACACCGGGGCAATCGTCTTGATCAACGCCACCAGCGGCGAGATCCTGGTAATGGCTTCTCACCCAAACTTCGACCCAAACCAGCTGGATACACAAGCAGCCACGCTGCTCCAGGACCAGAATTCCCCTCTGCTGGACAGGGCTGCACAGGGACTGTATCCCCCCGGTGATGCCATGCAGCCCTTCTTCCAGGCCGCGGGGTTTAGCGGACAGCCATCCCAGACGGATGCGGAACAATTGTTTACCGACTTGGGATTTTACGTTTCACCGAAATTGCTCCTGCCGGTGGCAACCGCAACCAACCCGGGGGGACTATTACGGGTCAGCCCGCTGCAGATGGTCCTCGCAGCAGCTACATTAAGCAACAACGGGGTGCAACCAACCCCGCGCCTGGCAATGGCAGTGGATACGCCCACACAGGGCTGGGTTATCCTGCCTGCGCTCGGTGAACCTGCCACTGTCTTCCCCTCGGCCGGCGCGACGGAAACCGCCCAGGCATTGATGGTTAGCAGCCAGCCCTTCTGGCAATGGGAGGCAACCGTCTCGCAGGGAAGCCAAAGTTTCTCCTGGTCGCTGGGCGGGACGGTGCCCAACTGGCAGGGCTCCCCCCTGGCGGCGGTGGTACTTTTGGAAGAAAATAACCCCAGGGAGGCAGGCAGCATCGGCCGAAGCATGCTCGAAGCAGCGACAAAGCCATAAGGTATGTATTTTATGCCTTAAACAAGTTAAAACCGCCTGCTACGGACGATGGGGATTCTGCCGATTTTCACCTTTGTTCGCGGCAAGGTGCAGGAAAGCATTTTTCTGCCTTTGAGTTGTATTCTGCTGCTGAGTTGATTCCACACCTACCCCACCGCCACTCACCCCGACTGTTAGGCACCGTTTGCCGTGACCATATCTACCGGGAAAGCAAGGAGAAAAAGCAATGAATGAAACTGTTCTCTCACTGGAGAAAGCCGCCATGGAACGGTGGCGCAGCGGGGATCCCTGGGGCTGGGCAGAGATCAGCGCTGAGGAGATCATTTATATGGATCCCGGCTTGACCAAGCCTATCGCCGGCCTTGAAGAGTACAAGGCATATCTGAAACAATTCGAAGGGAATATCAATTACCAAGGATCGGAATTCATCGATCCCAAGGTGGTGGTCGTCGGGGATATGGCTGTCTTGACGTACAACTACCGATCTACAATCACTACATTGGGGGTGACTGGCATAAGCCAAACCCTGTGGAATACGACGGAGGTGTACTTCCGACTAGGCGGAAAGTGGAGAATCGTGCATACTCATTGGTCCTACGTCAAGCACAAACTCCCTAAGAGCTTGGAAGTTCCATTACCGGTCCAATTGGCGCACCAGAAATACGAAGGTATATTGGGCGAGATCATGGCAATTGAATCGACAGCTATGGAGCGGTGGCGCAAGGGAGACCCGCGGGGATTCCTTGATACCTAAGCTCCGGAGGTTACATACTTCGACACTGGAACACCGCAACGCTTGAACGGCCTGGATGCCTTAAAAGCTGAGATGGCGCAGCGGGAAGGCAAGATCCACTACGATGTCATGGAGTTTATCGCCCCGAGAATCCAAGTCCAAGGGAACGCAGCAGTGCTAACTTATCGTTTCTTCTCCACTCAACTGAATCCGGATGGTTCCATATCAAGCAGGACCCCCTGGAACTGCAGCGAAGTTTATGTGCGGATAGACGGCAAATAGCGGATCGTCCACAACCACTGGTCATACATCAAGGGCGAGATTATTTAAGATCTCAATCCTTGTTTATCGGAGCTTTCGGTAGTCGGAGAGCATGATTGGGTAGATAGGCCATCCGCCGGTACCAGCGGACCCTTCGACAAAGTCTTGATAAACTCGATGTACCAGTTCGGGTCAGGCATCAGCTGCTCCACAAACAGTTCGTGCTTCAAAGGCAACTGAAACATAAAACGAATTCCGGATTTCTAATGAAACCCGGAATTTTTTATTTACTTCACTCTTACAAAGCGGCGCTTGCCAACCTGCAGCACTCCCGGATGCGGGAAGGGGTCATCGAACTTCTCCAGTATTTCCCCATCCAACTTAACTCCCTTTTGCTCGATCATACGACGGCCATCGGATTTACTTGCCACCAAAGCCGCTGCGGCGAGCACATCCAGCACGGTCTGCCCGGGCTGGAGGGCAAACTCGGGCATTTTGTCGGGGATATCATTTTGTTGGAAGACTTTTTTGAAAGCTTCCTCAGCCAGAGCTGCAGCTTCGTCGCTTTGGTAAATGGACACAATCTCACGCGCCAGCGACATCTTGAGGTCGCGCGGGTGCAATGCCCCAGACTTGAGATTGGCTTCCATTTCAGCAATCCGATCGGGGGTCCAGCGAGTAACGAGGCGCATGAACGATCCCATGGCCTTATCAGGTAGAGACATCACCTTTCCGTACATATCTTCCGGGGTCGAAAGCAAAGGGATATGGTTGCCGAGGGACTTGCTCATTTTAACCTCGCCATCGGTGCCCGGCAGGATGCCCAAGATTACAGCGATGTTAGGCTTATCACCCTGGGAAATCATAATCTTGCGGGCAGCGGTAACGATGTTGAAAAGCTGGTCGGTGCCCCCCACCTGGACGTCAGTCTTCAGGGCATGGGCGTCATAGCCCTGCATGATGGCGTAAAAAGTCTCATGGAGGTAGATCGGGTCGCCGTTGTCCCAGCGCTTGCGGAAATTCTCGCGGGTGATGAACTGCTGGAGGGTAAAATTGGAGGCCAATTCGATGACCTCGGCAAAGGTCAACTCAGAGAGCCACTCAGAGTTGAAACGGATCTTCGTCTTGCTGCGGTCGAGGATCTTATAGGCCTGTTCCGCATAGGTGCGGGCATTATGCTCGACTTCCTGCTGGGTAAGGCGCGGGCGGAGCTTATCCTTGTCGGATGGGTCACCAATTAACGATGTGAACGAGCCGACCACAAAAGTGACCTCATGGCCAAGTTCCTGGAACTGGCGCAGTTTACGCATCGGCACGGTATGACCCAGGTGCAGGTCGGAGGTGCGCGGGTCGAAGCCGCAATAGACACGCAAGGGACGGTGTTCCTTGCCAGCTTCGATCAACCGCTGGCGCAGTTCAATGGCCATGTTCTTCTTCAATTCTTCGTCGCCGTATTCGGTGCCTTGCATTAAAAGAGCAACCTGCTCATCAATGTCCATAAATTATCTCCGTTCGAACAAAAGCCCCAGGAACAAAAAAGCGCCTGCCGTGGCAGGCGCGTCCTTCCCACCCGCAACGGCGTTTAAGGGTGGAAATAATAGAAAATGGAAGAAACTCCTGCATTCATATCGCCGCAATTATACAGCATTTCTCCACAGGAGGTAGTTATTTCTGTTCCAGCTTGCGGGCTGCCCGGCGGGTGTTGTCTTCCATATCCATGAAGATCAACAACCCCTGGGCCAGGCCCTGCAAAACGACAAAATAGACCACCCCGCGCAGAGGCTGCTCGAACAGGTAAAGGATGCTCTGGGCGACATCCGGAGCTCCCATGCCCGTCCAATACCCGCGCGTAACCTGCAGGATCATTGCCAGGGCTTGAACCAGCCACTCAAGGCCATATACTCCCACCACCACCCAGGAAAGGATCCTGGCAACAGAAGCCAGGCGTACAACAACATCCTTGCTGAAATACGTCCCCAGGAAATTCTCACGTTTCTCCATATTCAATCTTCTAGCTCCTTTCAGTTTGTTATAATAGCTTTTTACTGCGGACCGGTTGAATCACTAATATACCGAATGTACGAACAACACAGATAAGGAATTATACCGAAAAGGAACGGATCATGGACAATATTGACCTCCCCAACACACCGACCAACTTCATCATCGAAGCTGTCGCCGAGGACTTGAAAACAGGACGATTCAATTACGTGCGCACGCGCCTGCCGCCCGAGCCAAACGGATACCTGCATATCGGCCATGTCAAGGCATTCCTGATCGACTATAACACCGCCAAAACGTTCGGCGGCGAGCTGATCCTGCGATTCGACGACACCAACCCAACCAAGGAAGAGACCGAGTTTGTAGAGGCCATCAAAGACGACGCCCGCTGGCTGGGAATCGAATGGGTCAAAGTGACCTTCGCGTCGGATTATTTTGACAGATTGTACGAATGGGCCATCCGGCTGGTCAAGAAAGGCCTGGCATACGTCGACGACCAAAGTGCCGAGGAGATGAGCGCCAGCCGAGGCACCCTGCCGCGGGGTACGAAGTGGAACCAAACCGAATCGGCTTTAAAGCCTGGGACGGAGTCACCCTACCGAAACCGCCCGGTGGAAGAGAACCTAGACCTGCTCGAATGGATGAAAAATGGAGAGTTTCCCGAAGGCAGCCGGGTATTACGCGCCAAAATCGATATGGCGCACCCCAACCTGGTGATGCGAGACCCGGTGATGTACCGTATCATGCACGCCAGCCATCACCGCACCGGCGATAAGTGGTGTATCTACCCGATGTACGACTGGTCTCACGGACAGAACGACTCGATGGAAGGCATCACACATTCGCTGTGCTCAAACGAATACATCATCCACCGCCCGCTCTACGAATGGTTCCTAGAGCAATTGGGCGAGTTCAAGACGCGCCAGATCGAGTTCTCGCGCCTCAACCTGACCTATGCCATGATGTCAAAACGCAAACTACGCAAACTGGTCGAGACGGGGGTGGTGAGCGGCTGGGACGACCCGCGCCTCACGACGCTACGCGGACTGCGCCGGCGCGGCGTGACCCCGGAATCCATCCGAGCCTTCATCGCCCAAGTCGGCGAGACAAATAACGACAGCTGGGTGGATATGGCCCAACTGGAAGCCTGCATCCGGAATGACCTGAACAGACGCTCCCTGCGGCGCATGGCCGTCCTGCACCCGCTCAAAATGGTCATCGACAACTATCCCGACGGGCAAAGCGAAGAAATGAGCGCCATCAACAACCCCGAAGACGAAACTGCCGGGAGCCGCAAAGTCCCCTTCTCGAAAGTGGTGTACATTGAACAGGAAGATTTCCGCGAGACACCACCGCCCAAGTACCACCGCCTGTACCCGGGCAACGAAGTGCGGCTGCGTTACGCCTACCTGGTCAAATGCACCGGTGTAAGCCGAGACCCGGTCACCGGAGAGGTGAGGGAGGTGCACTGCACCTACGACCCAGCCACACGCGGCGGGGATGCACCCGACGGGCGCAAGGTCAAATCCACCATCCATTGGGTCTCAGCACAACATGCTGTGAAGGCAGAAGTACGGCTCTACGAGCAATTGTTCAGCGTCGAAAACCCGGATACTGGCGAGGATGTGAACACGATCATCAACCCGCGTTCGCTGGAAGCGCTGAATGGCTGCTTACTCGAGCCATGCCTGGCAGAGGCGAAGCCCGGCGACAAATTCCAGTTCGAGCGAACCGGATATTTCTGCGTGGACTTGGAGTCTGCTCCCGGTAAGCTGGTCTTCAACCGCACAGTGACGCTCAAAGATACCTGGGCGAAAATAGAAAAACAGCAATAGAACTCCGTACCTGGGCACACGAAGGCATAACCCGGGTTTGTAACAAAGAAAAGGAACCTGGAATGAAAGAACCAACCAACAATAAAGTTGTCATCATTACCGGCGCGTCTAGCGGAATCGGCGCAGCGGTTGCCCGGCGCCTGGCGCGTGACGGGATGCACCTGACGCTTGCAGCCCGACGGCTGGACAGACTCGAACAGGTTGCTGCAGAAGTCGCAGCTCTCGGTGGGGAAGCTCTGATCGTACAAACCGATGTACGCAACCGAGACGAAATCGAAAAAATGATCCAGGCCACGCTCGACCGGTGGGGACGCATTGACGTGCTTTTGAATAACGCCGGGGTAGGCAATGACAGGCCGCTCATTCGAACCAAACCAGAAAAGATCCGAGATCAGATCAACATCAATCTTATTGCCGTGATCGAGTGCGCCAAGGCTGTCTTACCCACGATGCTGAGACAGAAATCGGGGCATATCATCAACGTCGCCTCCATTGCAGGGTTAGTGGCCCTACCCGGATCGACCATCTATGCGGCAACCAAATTTGGCGTAAACGGTTTCTCGGACGCCCTGCGGCGGGAATTGCGCGGCTCGGAAATTCACGTTTCAGCGTTTTGCCCCGGGTTCACTCCGACAGAAATCAATCCGGAGCTCAAGGCTATTGCTGACGGAAAGCCCGGTGCACCGCACAGGCCAGGTCTGATGCCAGTAACTTACGTAGCCGATCAGATCGCCCGTCTCATCCGCCACCCGCGCCGGCAGATGATCATTCCACCCAGCTGGAAAATCCTGGTAATCATCGCATTCCTCTTTCCTGGCATCGCAGACAAATTGATCGGATTTTTTATATCCAAGGAGACAAAAGGTAAGGAATGAATCCCATCAGCTACATTTTCGCCGGCCTGGCTGCGGTAGCTGCCGGCTTGATCAACGCCCTGGCGGGCGGAGGGACACTAATCACTTTTCCCGTCCTGATGGCGATCGGACTTCCGGCCATTTCAGCCAATGTGACCAATACCGTGGCTCTGCTGCCCGGTTTTCTCGGAGGAACACTGGCACAGTCCAAAGACTTGAAGGACCAGAAGAAACGCCTGTGGATCGCCCTGCCGGCAGCCCTGCTTGGCGGGCTGGCAGGGGGCATCCTGCTCCTGCAAACCGGCGAAAAACTTTTTACGAACATGGTGCCTTTTCTCATCCTTCTGGCATCCACTTTGCTGGCCATACAGAACCCGGTGAAAGCCTGGCTAAGCCGCCGCCAGGAAGAAGGGAAAGCAAAACCTGCGGCTGAGTTTTGGGTTTTCATCCCGGTCTTCCTGGGAGCTATCTACGGCGGCTATTTCGGGGCAGGCCTGAGCGTAATCATGCTGGCTGTGCTAGGATTAATCATGAGCGACTCGCTAACCCGCTTGAATGCCTTGAAACAGGTAATCGCCTTTGCCACCAACATGGCGGCGGCGCTATTTTTCGTTTTTTCGGGCAAGGTGGTCTGGAGCATAGCGCTGGTGATGATGGCAGGCGCGCTGCTGGGCGGGACGCTGGGCGGACGCCTAGCAAGCAAGGTTAAACCAACGACACTACGCTGGATGGTGGTCACAATCGGGTTTACGGTTGGAATCATATACCTGGTCAAGACCTTCTTCCTGGCTTGAAATTTTTGAGGAAACCAACTCCCTGTTTTTGACGGGGAGCTGAGGTTTTATTATGAGGAAGAAATATCAAGAGTAAAATATATTTAACATTTGCTCACGCGATCGCGATCCTGTACAATACAGTATAGAGGGGAACAGCACCCCAGTTGAAAAGTACCGCCCCGGCGAATTCGCCGGGGCGGTAGTATTCATCCCATTTTCTCCAAAATCTCTATTGCTTTCCTGACTCTCTCCAACACTTTCTCCTTCCCCACGATCGCCATACTTTCAAACAGCGGCGGGCTGACGGTCTGACCCGTCACAGCGAGGCGCAGGATGCCAAAGACCTGGTTCGGACTGAGACCAAGCTGTTCAACCAGGAGGCGCAGAGGGGGCTCGGCAGTTGCCGGAGAAATTTCGGGCAATACCTCCAGGATCTTATATGCCTGGCGGGCAATATCCGCGGACCTGGCAGGAGTCAGGTTTTTGCCAACCAGGTTGGCAGGATCCGGATCGACCGTCTCTTTAAAGAACCAGGCAGCGAAGGGCAAGCAATCGTCCAATGTAACCAGACGCTCGCGGATGAGGGGGATAATCTTCATAAGCCGGTCGTCGTCGACAGTGAGGCCCTCACGGAGGAAATAGGGCTTGATACGGGCAGCCAGATCGTCTGCCGGGAGGAGGCGGATGTGGGTGGCGTTGAAGTGATCGAGCTTGGCAAAGTTGATGGCGGCGGGAGAGGGGGTCAGGTTATTTACATCGAAGCGGGCGATCATATCGTCGAGAGTCATGACATCATCTTCAGGAACACCCCACCCCATCAGAACGATCCAGTTTAGAACGCCTTCGGGGGTATAACCCAGGTCCTGCATGTCAGAAACAAAAATCGAGTATCCATCTTTGATCGCTTCAGCAGCCTCACGTTTGCTCATCTTGCCTTTACCGCTGGGTTTGAGGAAAACCGAGAGATGCACAAATTGCGGCTCCTGCCAGCCAAAGGCACGGAGGATGTGGGTATGCAACGGTAAAGAGGGCAACCATTCCGAGCCGCGGATGACATGGGTGATCTCCATCAGATGGTCATCCACCATCGCAGCAAGATGATAAGTGGGCAGACCATCAGATTTAAGCAGAACAGAGTCATCGAGGGCTGAATTTTCGGTAGTGCTGGAGCCGCGCAGCAGGTCGGTGGTAGTGATGCTGCCTTCCTTCGGCATCTTGAAGCGAATGACATATTTCTCGCCAGAATCTGCACGGCGGCGTCCGTCGACAGGATCCAGGTTCCGGCAAGTGCCGTCGTAGCGCGGGTTTTGCTTGTTCTTCATCTGTTCATGGCGGACTTTATCCAGCCGCTCAGGGGAGCAGAAGCAGGGGAAGGCATGGCCCAATTCGACCAGTTTCCAGGCGTACTCTTGGTAAATGGCCCGGCGCTCTGTCTGACGATAAGGGCTGCAGGGACCGCCGAGATCCGGACCTTCATCATAATTAATTCCCAGCCAGTGCAAACCGTCAATCAACTCCTGCTCGGAATTCGGGACGAAGCGTTTCTGATCGGTATCTTCGATCCGAAGGATAAAGGTCCCGCCAGAGCGGCGCGCCAAGAGGAATGGGTAAAGCGCGGACCGGGCGCTACCGAGGTGCATTCGCCCGGTTGGGGAAGGAGCAAAGCGTGTACGAACAGGTCGAGAGTCCAAAAAGCCTCCAAAACATGGTAATAACGACCGACCCTGAAGGGTACTTCGCAAAGTCGGTACTAAACTAAAAATCCAATGGTTTATGCCTGATCACAACACTTTCCACGAGTCCAATGCCAAGCATCAGAGAGATGAGACCACTGCCACCATAACTGATAAATGGGAGGGGTATCCCTGTTACCGGGATCAGGTTCAAGTTCACGGCAATATTTACCGCCGCCTGGAAGAAAATGAGGATAGCGACGCCGTAACAAACCATCGATCCAAACGGGTCGCGAGCCAGGCGGGCCGCCCTCAAGCAGCGATAAATAATAAAACCAATTAAGAGGAGCACTAATAATGTGCCAACGAATCCAAGTTCTTCCCCAATGACAGAGAAAATAAAATCGTTATGGCGTACTTTCATAAAACGCAGTTGAGTTTGCGTGCCATGACCATATCCCTCGCCAACCCAGCCACCGGAACCGAGGGCGATCAACGCCTGGATCACGTTATAAGTGGCCCCATTACGCGCACTCAGGTCCGGGCGGACGAAATTAATGATTCGCTGAAGCTGATAAGGCTGGATAAAATTAAAGGCAATCACGCCCAATATCAAGGTAGCCAGAAGCATGATCCCGATCTGTTTTAATTCCAGCCCACTCTCCCAAGTCATAGCGGCCCACAAAGCCATAATCACAATAACATTGCTCAGATTCGGCTGGATAAAGATCAGCACGGCAATCCCGCCCGCGATAATCAGACTTTTGGTCATCCAGCCCCAGGAATGAGTAACGTTCATATTTTTAGAAAAATAATTGGCCAATGCCAGGATAACAACCATTTTCGCCAATTCAGTGGGTTGGATGGATACCAGCCCGGTCTCGATCCAGCGCGTAGCGCCAAAACTGGTGGTACCAATGACGAACAAAAGCAGAAGGAATGCCACGATGACGATATACATCGGAACGATTGCACCAGACCAGAAGCGATAGTCGATGGCGGCAGCGAGGATGATTACCACGAACCCAATCCCGCCAAAGATCATCTGACGAGGCACAAGGGTTGCCAGGTTTTCGTTGCCTGCAATTGCGGATAAAATCATGGTCACGCCAAAGACGAGGGCTACAATCACCGCCCCCAGCAACCAGAAATCGAAATTTCGCCAGAAACCGCTTCGGAACATAACTTTGCGAAGGGTTATCCCACCGCTCTCCCAGACTCACGTCCACGCCTGTGACCCAGGGTCCGCAAAGGAATATCAGCCACCAGGCGCTGAGAACGTCCATCCTGGGCTACGTTGATGGTCACAGCGGTCGGGTCTATTTCGATATGGCGCGAGATGGTTTCGATGAGATCGTCCTTCAACGAATTCAATTCCGCCGACGTCATATCCGTGCGGTCATGGATCAATACCAATTGCAAACGTTCTTTGGCGCTGTTAGCACTCTTCTTGCGTCCAAAAAGAAAAGCCATCATTACTTCCTCCCAAGGAGACGTTGGAACAGGTTTTGCGATTCGAGGTCCATAAAGGGGACCTGCTCGCCCATCAACCGCCGGGCAATATTCTGGAACGCCTGCCCAGCTTTGGATTTCCCATCCAGAGCCAGAGGTTGACCTCGATTGGAGGCAACGATAACATTTTCATCTTCAGGAATAATGCCGATCAGTTCAACCGCAAGCAAGTCGAGAACATCCTCAACCGAGAGCATATCGCCACGTTTCACCATGGCAGGATCCAGCCGGTTTATCACCAGTGCCGCTGGTCCCTTCTCTTCGGCATCAAGGAGACCGATCACGCGATCTGCATCGCGCACGGCTGAGACTTCGGGATTCGTCATCACCAACACGCGGTCGGCGGCGGCAATCGCATTCTTGAAGCCGCGTTCAATGCCTGCCGGGGAATCGATGATGATCCAGTCCACTTCCTGGCGCAGTTCATCGCACAGGCGCACCATGTCACTCGGCGAAACGGCAGTCTTATCGCGCGTTTGGGCGGCAGGGATGAGATACAGTTCGGGCAGGCGTTTGTCGCGGATCATCGCCTGGCGCAAGCGGCAGCGACCCTCGATCACATCGACCAGATCGTAGACGATGCGGTTTTCCAAGCCAAGGATCACATCCAGGTTTCGCAAGCCGATATCCCCATCGATACAAGTCACTTTCTGCCCGCGCGAAGCCAGTGCCACGGCAATATTTGCGACGGAAGTGGTTTTACCCACCCCACCCTTTCCAGAAGCCACTGTCACCACTTTTGCTGTCATGTCACCGTCCTGTCAAATCCTGCCAGGGTTTAGCCACCAGTTGACCATCCTTGAGACAGGCTATCTCCGGCTGGCTTTTACCTTGTTTCTTCGGCGAGACCGCGATCTCGCCGGCGATACGCAACTGCGTTGGAGCCAACTCCAAAGCGCAAACAACTGCCTGATCATCCCCCTGTGCGCCAGCATGAACTACCCCGCGCAAGCGTCCCCAGACAATCACACTACCGCTGGCAACAATCTCTGCACCCGGGTTGACATCCCCCATCACCACAATATTCCCATCAAATTGAACTCGTCCGCCAGAACGGAGCGGACCCTTGACCCATTTAGCGGCATCTCCAGGTAATTCATCCACTACCTCCCGGACTTCCATCGGACGAGGTTTCGAAATGCGTGTCGCAAGCCCAAGATTTTGGGCGGTGGTCTCGGTGACACGTGATTCGCTCAAGACCGCCCACAAAGCGATGCCACGTTCCGAGAGTTGATCGCGAAGGGCTGAAAGTTCGGCTACCCGCAACTCATTTACGCCGACGTCCAATGCCACGCGCGCTCCATTAAAGAAAGATGAACGCTCGTCAACGTTTTTTACAAATGCAGTTGCCAAATCCGCCCAATCCGCGCCACCCAAGGTTATCAGCAAACCATCGCGGATGCCTTTTATCTGAATCAAGGAAGATGTCTCAGCCATAATTCTTTAAATTATACTGCTTTTTTTGACGAGTGTTGCAAAGTGATTGGGCTTTATAAAATGCCTGCAACCGGAATGGCTACAGGCATATCGCTTAATACTCGGTAACGGGCGTGATCTCCAGCGGCGGATAAATCTGCCCAGGGACGGGCGGCATGGGATTGTAAACCCAGTCCACCTTGACCACACCGGTTTTGACCCCGCCTAGCCTGCAAAGACCCAGGTACTTTCCACGCAATAAAACATCTTCCATCGTCAGGGCCATACTGAAAACCGCAATGTCCGCTCCGGCTGGGATCGCTTCCAGTTCCTCTGTAAAGACCGATGTCGAAAACAGGACGTGCTGGGCGTCCAGACTCTGGGTCTGAATGGCCGGGATGATAAGCGGGTAACCATCCTCTCCAACATAAGACAGGAATTTGAGATTGTCAATCTTATCCACAAAGCGGCGTGTCCAACCATTAAGGACCGATTTTTCAGCCAGTTTGCGGCCGAGGGTGCGCGCCAGCGTGGTCTGAACGGCAGCGAAGATAATCTTGTTCATGGGCAGGGGGGCTTTACCGGTATGCATGACCAGATCCATGTAATAGACCGTGTGGACACCAAAATAGGCGTTGTAACGGAACATGGGGATATTGTTATAAAAGTCGTATTCCCGGCCTTCTTTAGCAGAGTGGGCGTAGGTGGCCTTGCCCCTCCACAAGTTCTTGTCCAGGCTCATGATGAGGAAACCAACCTTGGGATTGTTGAGAATATGTTTTTTGGACATGCCCTCGGTGAACTGCCCGAAGCTTATTTGCGACGGCCCACAGGCCATCAGCGAGGAGATAAGTGTCACGTGCGGCAGGCCAGTTTGAGTCACCGTGGCGAGCAATCCCACTTTCATCTCCGGCTGGGTGCTCTGGATATCTTCAGCAGAAAATGTTGTAAATGATCGGCGAGTATTCATCCTATGCTCCTATAACGGCTCGACGGCACGGGTTGCGCCGGTAGCGAAGATGAGGTCGGGGCGGAAGCCGGAAACTTTCGCCAGGTGCCCGCAATGGGCCAGGTCACCAGCGCTCAGGAGCGGAGTTTGGGCGAAGATCCATTCCACTCCCAGGCGTTTATATTGGTCGCGACACAAGTTGTTGAAGGCGCACAATTCCCAGCGAGAAACGCTCCCGTTGAGCGTATCTGCCAGATAACGTCCTACTGCTTGTAAATTTCCTTCCGAGATCGTGGCACCCGGAATAAGCGGAGTTCGGACCCACAATTCGAAAGGGTGTTCCTGGGAGCGCTGGTAATCCCGAATGTAAAGGAGGTTTTCCAGAATCTGTTTGTTGGAAACGCCGGTAAACTCCTGGTGGAGAGCTTGATCCATTAATTTCAGATCGAACAATACCAGATCGGTTAAGGGAAGAAGACGGTCAAAGATTTGCCTGGATGTCAGACCGCAAGTGTCGAGGGCAGTGGAAATCCCACGCTCTTTCAAACCGAACAGGAGTGCTTCAGCAAAATCCGGCTGGAAGGTCGGTTCACCACCGGAAAGGGTCACACCGCCACCGGATTTCTCATAATACACGCGGTCCTTCGTCAATTCAGCCAGCAGGTCTTCCACCGACATCGTCCTACCAATGGCTTCAAGCGCCCCGGAAGGACAGGCTTCGGCACATTTTCCGCAAGCCTGGCAGAGTGCCCGGTCAATAAGGAGACCATGGTCTGTCATCTGAAGGCAGCCATTAGGACAGGCTGCAATGCAAGTGAGACAACCAAGACAGCGATCGGAAAACCATTGCGTCTGTAACCTGCCGGAGATGCTTTCCGGGTTGTGACACCAGGCGCAGTGTAATGGACAGCCTTTAAAGAAGACCGTCGTGCGAATCCCTGGGCCATCCTCAGTGGAGAGGCGCTGGAGATTAAGAATCTGACCGGTGGTCATTTCATCTGGTGACTTTCGCGGGCGATGATCTCGTTCTGAAGTTCACGCCCAATGGAAGTGAAATAGGCGTTGTACCCGGTGACGCGAACGAGCAAATAGCGGTAATTTTCGGGGTGTTGCTGGGCATCGCGCAACAGACCCGCATCAATCAGGTTGACTTGCAACGCCGAACCGCCGTTTTCGGTATAGCCACGCAGGAAAGCCTTGAATTTCTGGCGATGCTCTGGGTCGCGCAGGAGGGACGGGTTGAAGGTCATGGTGTGGCTGCCTCCGTTGGGTAAAACATTCAGGTAATCATCCCAATCGCCTTTACCGTCCGCAGCCCTGCCACCCAGCACCTTACCAACAGAATTTACGTTGGCGGTCGGCCCATTAATATCCGCTCCGTTGGAGGGACATAACGCGTTCGAGAGGAATTTCCCTTGCGGGCGACCATCCGGGCTGGCAGGTAGGATGAACGAATCAGCAACCCAGTAATTCCAGGATAACATCCCGGGGCGGAACTGGCGGCCGGTAGACTTCGTCTTATACTTCCAGGTTTCCCCGGTCCAAAGTTCCATCACCTGACAAGCAAGCGCATCAGCCGCATCATCATCACGCCCATATTTGGGAGCCTTGTGCAGGGCCTGCGCTTGCATTACTTCATGCCCGACCCAATTATCCTTGAGCGCCTGTACAAGCTCAGCCAATGTGCAAACTTTCTGGTCATAGACCAGATACTTAACCGCCAAGAGCGAATCCACAGTGGTGGCATAGGTCACGGCTTCAATGGTGACATATCCCAATTCGGCACCACCTTCGTTGATGTCCAGTCCTTTCCGGGCACAACCTTTGACCAGACAGGAAACATAGGGAGTCGGTGCGAAAAGCGCACGGAGAGACTCAGAACGCTCATACAAATCAACAATACGCCGGATGATATGGCGGGTTTGAGCTGCATAGGCATCCCAGAATTGTTCCCAGGTTTGGAATTGGGCCGCGTTGCCGGTATCTGCTCCCCAGCGAGCAAGCGGATCGGTCTTACCAGAGATCCCATCAGTGTAAGGAACCAAATCATAACCTCCGGTCAGCGCCAGTTCGACCGCTTTTAATAGATTCAAATTCGCGTCCACTGTGCCAGAACGGTCGTTGCCGACCATGGTGTTTTCAAGACAACCAACCGGGGCATAGTCGAACACATTGTTGGCGTTGATGAGATCAGTACGGCCGGATTTGCGAGCCTGGAGCATCATGCCAGCCATCGAACGTTCATCAAAATTGAGCAGGAAGGGTGAACCCTGGCTGGATGCGACCATCTCCACCACCCGGTCGAGTAATTTATCCGGTGCACCACGATGCAGGCGCACGTTAGGCTTGGGCTCCAGGATGGGCGACATTTCATCAATCACATCCAGCAGAATATAGGTCAGGTCATTGGTCATGTCGCGGCCATTTGGGCCCAATCCAGAAACAGTGAAGAGCTGACCATACCCAGCTGTGATGCCCTGATTTCCCCCGGTACGGATCATGCCATCATAAGCAGTGTTGCAATGCATCCAGAAGCATTTCAGGATTTCCTTACCGAATTCAGGTTCCATGCCGGCGCGGATCGATTTGTCCCACAGCGGGTACAGGTACTGGTCCAGGCGGCCAAATGAGACCCCCGGACCGGGGTAATTTTCATCGGACATGACCAGCATGTGGGTCAGCCAAAGGGACTGAACAGCTTCCCAGAAATCCTGGGCAGGTTCCCAAGGGACCCGAGTCAATATACCAGCCATCTGCTGAAATTCTGCGCGGCGGGCAGAATCCGGCTCCAATTGCGCCAGGCGAGAGCATTCTGCGGAGTACGCGGAAGCCAGGTCACGCGGCATGGTGGCGGCAATCATCATTGCCCGCAACTGTCCGCCCTGTTTTCCCCGTTTTCCGGATTCAGACAGGGCAGTATAGGCTGCTTCCAACTCGGCATGGACGGCCTTCCAGCCTTTACAGAGGATGCGGCCATAATCGGGGATGAGATGGCCGGAGGTAGCACCAGAATTACCATAGCCGTGATTATGGAACCACAGCATGGCAGCCCGGGCACCTTTGGGACCGTAGACCTGTTTATCACGCTGCCGGGTTTCTTTTTCCGTCAGGCAGGAGGAGGTTTGAATATTGAAACGCGCCCCGGCTATGAGGTCACCGGGTAGGATTTCCCTAGGGAGATAGCGTACCACGACTTCGTTATTGAACCAGGCCCTGCGCTCCGGCAAGGACCATTTCCAAAAATCAGAAGACAACGCCACGGGACGAGCAACCTGATTGAAAGAAGAACGAAAGGTTTGCAGGAAGGAATACGTCTCGGGGACAATGTAGAATGAGAGTTCGTTGAACTGAAAGTCCCAAGGCGTCCCAGTAGTCCATGAGGTGTATTCATTATTCCATGCACGCCCGACACCCTGAAAATAGTAATCGCGCAGCCATTGAATGCGTGGGGAGATGTTCACCGGCATTTTTATTGCGTAGCGGGGTTTTTCAAGTGTAACAGCGGTCATAAACTTTCTCCTTTCAGGTAGGTTTCTCCATGCTTGAGCATCTCGATCATGGTGCTCCTGGCGCTTTCTGCATCCTGTAAATCAAAGGCATCAATCAGCCGGACATGGAACTGTCGGACTGTTTCAACGACCGGTGTTCCATAGTATTTTCGAAAGAACTCGCCGGTCAGACTGGTGTAGACTCCTTTGAAGGAATTGATGATCAGCGGGTAGATCAAGTTGCCGGAAGCGATGGCAACCGAGAGATGGAACAAAAAGTCGAGATCAATGAAAGCCTGTGGATTATCCCTGGCAGCCTGCCGCTCTTCAACCAACAGCGCGTGGAACCCAAGCATTTGTTCCTTTGTGCGGTTCAGGGCAGCCAGCCGGGCGGTTTCTGTCTCAACAGTCAGCCGCATGTCAATCATGCTTTGTATAAACGAAGAATCGAGCTTGCCATTATGGTAAGCGAGAAGAGAAGAAAGGATTGCCAGCGAACCTGAACGGCGGTAGTCGCACACGTAAACTCCCCGGCGCGGAACAATTTCCACCAACCCTTTGGTATCCAGGTCCACAAGAGCCTCGTGGAGAACTGGACGGCTGACACCAATCCGGGAAGCGAAATTCCTCTCCGACGGCAACCGTGCCCCAATTTGGAGTTCGCCGGAGAGAATTAATCCTTCCAAGCGGGCAATGCAGGCATCTTTCAGGCTCTGGTTTTTTATGGGTTCGAAATTATTTTGCAAGATCGCTCCATGCCAATCAAAGTCTGGTAAAACCACCAGCCAGCGATATGTTTAGTATAGCGCTAATGCTTGGATGATTCAAGTAGTTCTTTATGATGACTTCAAAGCTTGATAATGTCTATTAATCAACAATTCCCCGGGTTCAGTGACAATTCAGCCCTTCACACATAGACCAGCCTCTGGTAAAATCAGCGCCCGGAGCGTTGTACCCTTCGCTCCACCATCCTAGAGCAAGAAAGGGCTTGAAAATGAAAGTATTATTAATCAAGGACGTTTACAAACTTGGACGTGCAGGCGACGTAAAGAAAGTTGCTGACGGATACGGCCGTAACTTCCTCCTTCCCCAGAAGATGGCTGTATTAGCAACCCCCGGCGCAATTAAAACAGCTGACCGAATCCGCACAAATGCCGCCGAGAAGCGCGTCATCCTTAATGACGAGATGAGTGTTGTAGCAAAGGCACTCGAAAAGGTCCAATTGACCTTTGGCGCCCGCGCCGGCGAGACAGGCAAGCTATATGGTTCCATCACTTCACAGGAAGTGGCCGACGCCCTGCAGAAGAAGACCGGTTACGGCATCAAGCGCCAGCAATTGGATATGCAACCATTGCGTACTTTGGGCGAACATACGGTGCGTATCCGCCTGACGATGGACCTGATCCCGGAAATCAAAGTCACCGTTTTCCGTGAGGGTGAAGCAGAACCCAGTCTGCCATTTGAAGAGCCTGCTACTCCCAAGACAGAAGAAAAACAAGCCTCCGAGCAGCCGGTTGAGCAACCCATTGAAACGAGCGGAAACACCGAACCCGCCGCCTAAATCCTGAAAAGAGCACACACAGTACATCACCGGTCTGACCAAAAAGGGGAGCCGGTGATGTTTCATTAATACCCTATGGCAGAAACCATCGGACAGCAACTCAAACAGAGACGTGAAGCCAAGAATTTAACCATCCAGCAAGTGGTTGAGTCTACACGTATCCGAGTGTATCAAATCGAGGCTATTGAAGCCGACGACTTTGAATCCATGCCATCTCCGGTCCAAGCGCGCGCTTTTTTGCGTCTATACGCCGAGTTCCTGGGACTCTCGCTCGATGACCTCATTGCCCGCCAGCGCCTGGGGGTAGGCGAACCAAGCAGTGCACCTTCATCCCTTGAATCCTCTCTCACTGAACAAGGCGCGCCTACGCCTGAAATCGGACCCGAACCCGCCAATGCCACGCCCCTACGAGTGGGTGAAAAATTAAAAGCACTAGTTGCCCTAGGCAGGCGAATCAGTTCCCCACCAAAAACGCAATCTACACCGGTCGAACCCGCGGAGGCGAGCAACCCACCCGAACCAGTTGAAGCGGAAATTGAGGAACCGGTCGTTTCTTTTGAAGAAACTCCCACCCCTCCCCTAGAAGCGCCTGCCTCTCAATCTCAAGTCATTTTCTCCACAATCGGCACGACCCTACGCGAGCGCCGGGAAAGCTTGAGCCTGACCCCGGAAGAAATCGAACGCCATACCCACGTTCGCAAGCATTACCTGCAGGCGCTGGAGTCTGGAGATTTTGACCGCTTACCTTCGTCGGTACAAGCCCGAGGAATGTTGAATAACTACGCGCACTATCTCGACCTAGATGTGGATGCGCTACTACTCACATTCGCCGAGGGTCTGCAAACCCAACGATTGGAACGGCAACCCAAACCAGAGGAAACGCCCGAAAAGCCGGCCTCAAAATTTCATTTCAAAACCAGACTGCCTTTCAAAATTAATATCCCACCAACGATACGGCGCTACCTTTCAGTGGATCTCTTCGTCGGCGGCGGATTGGTACTCATCCTGCTCACGTTTGCCATCTGGGGGACTAACCGCATCATTAACCTGCGCACAGGCACCACCCCACTGCCAACAGCTCCCTCCATTTTGAATGTTATCCTCTCAACCCCAGAGGCAGCCACAGACACTCTGACCCCAACAATATCGGGGAACGGATCCGGCATCGTTGTCCCGGCGGCAGGCGAGACGTTGGTATTGACACTGACAATCCCTACAGCGGGTAAAGGGGCTGTACAGGTAGTTGTCATCGCCCAGGAAAAGGCATGGCTACGCGTCACTGTAGATGGAAAAGTTCAGTTCAAGGGAAGAACCACCGCCGGTACGGCTTACGCATACGACGGTAATACCCAAATCGAGGTGGTGACCGGAAACGGCAGAGCCATCAGCATTCTGTACAATCAGAACAACCTGGGCCCGATGGGCAATTTAGGCGAAGTTGTGGACCGTATCTATACCACCAGCGGCATACTGAACCCCACTGCAACCTTTACGCCGACACCCACCATTACCCTAACGCCCACCATCACATTACGGCCAAGTGCCACCTTACGGCCCTCTGCCACGCCACAACCAAGCGCCACCCCGCGATTCTCTCCCACGCCAAGTAAATAGCAACCGGTGCCCGTAGGATCAGTTGTGAAGCATGAACTCCTTGCCTATGTGATTTCGCAAAAGAAAGTCTTATTGTTATGAATCGAAAAACCTTTCATCTTGTATCTCTTGGTTGCGCTAAAAATAGTGTTGATTCCGACTCAATGACCCAACTTCTGGAACGCGACGGCTATCAAGCCGTCGGTGCGCCTCAGCAGGCGAGTATCCTTATCGTCAACACATGCGGATTCATCGGCCCGGCGCGGGAAGATTCGTATTCCGCACTGCGCACACTGGCCAAGGCCAAGCGTCCCGACCAAATCCTCATCGCAGCTGGATGTCTCACCCAGCGATATGGAGCAGAAGTGGCCCGCCAGGTATCGGGGGTGGATGGCATCCTCGGCACCCGCCGCTGGATGGATATTGTGGAGGTGGTGCGGCAACTGCGCAAAAAACCAACCGCTGCTAAAGGGCTGCGACAAGCTCAGCCCCTCGGCTCAGAGCTTCGCCCCGAGCCGCTGTATCACCTGCCCGAAACCCCCACGATCGGCACTGACGAAAACGGCGTATTGCGAGCCTGCATTGCAGGGGCCAGCGCCTACCTTAAAATTGCAGATGGCTGCCGACGTCCGTGCGCTTTCTGTGCCATCCCGCTCATAAAAGGCACCACAGTCAGCCGCCCTCTTGAAACAATCCTTGACGAAGCACGCAAGCTGCGAGACCTGGGAGTACGCGAACTCATCCTGATCGCCCAGGATACCACGGACTACGGCCACGACCTGAGCATGAATGACGGGCTGGCAACCTTGCTGGAAAAGATGACCACCAGTGTGCCAGATATGGACTGGATCAGGATCCTATACGCCTTTCCAGGCTACATCACAGACCGGCTGATCGATGTTATGACCAGCCACCCACAGATACTCCCTTACCTGGATATCCCCCTGCAGCACGCGGCTCCAGCCACGCTTACCCGGATGCGCCGCCCTGCCAACATAGACTGGGTCCATACCACGATCGCTAAAATGCGTTCCAAGCTGCCAAAATTAGCCATCCGGACGACATTCATCGTTGGCTACCCCGGCGAAACGGACGGGGAATTCCAGAGCCTTTTGGATTTCGTAGAAGAGATGCGTTTCGACCGCGCCGGAGCTTTCCCGTTCTCTTTCGAGGCGGGGACTGCCTCCGAAGCGCTTGGGGACCCGATCCCTGGGGCGGTTAAAGAGTTGCGTTACCAGAAACTGATGGAACTTCAGCAAAGTATCTCACTGCAAATCAACCAGTCTTACGTAGGCCAAACGCTTGAGGTTCTCATCGAGGGTCAGGATAAGGGGATCGCTATCGGCCGGTCGTACCGCGACGCTCCGGAGATCGACGGGTACGTAGTTGTAGAAGGAAAAGCAGAAACAGGAAGTATCATTCCTGTAAAAATTACCGGGGCAATGGCTTATGATCTGACTGGAATACCGGCTCCCTTAACCTAAGCGGATCGCCAGAAGGCTGCCGCGTTGAATTACACCACCGAATCCTGATCCGGCAGCCGCCGCCGAAGAGGCCCGATAAAAACAAGCACAAAAACGATCAATCCAATCGTCGCCGCCAAAACAGAATAGACCGCATCCAGTGTATTGACCGTAAACATCGAGGGGGTGGGCATCACTGTTACAGTGTAATTGGCAAACAGAGCCGAAAACAGGTTATTGGCGGCATGCAGCCCCATGGCAAGTTCCAGCCTTCCATCGCGCAGGGTGACGTATGCCATTACCGCCCCGATGAAGAAATAATAGAATCCCAGTAATCCGTAATTCACCCGGGCCTCCGGATTCAGCAAATGCGGGGCCATGAACAGGAACCCGGAAATAGCGCTCAGGACCCAGATATTGCGCAGGCGCAAGCCAACACCCTGTAAAACATAACCCCGGAAGAATAATTCCTCAGCCGAGGTCTGGATCGGGATCAGGAAAAGGGCGAGAAAAACGAACGGGATATAGCGGCGCAAATCCAAGGTCCAGGTATAACGACCTGGATGGAGGTAAGCTTCCACCAGGGCCATAATACCCGACAGAACGAACCAAAGGGTGAAGCCCTGGAAAAACCGTCCCCAAGCGATGGTACGAGCCGGGGTAACCAGGGTCAGAAAGCGACGACGGTGGATGAAGCGAATTGCCAGAAATAACCCAATCATGAAAAATACAGATGAGAGCATGGTCATGGTAAAGCTAAGGGCTGGCTCCAGACCCACAAATTGACCGGAAGACGAGATACCAGTGGCGGGGTTGCCGTCTGCCGAAACCCAGATGAATAAAAAGACACTTGGGAGGGCACCAAAAAACTGCCACAGGAACAGGATCAGCGCAACAGCCAGGACAAAGCGCTGCCAATTATTTTTTCCCTGCCGGGCAAGGTCAAGATAAGCATCCATTTTCAATCACTCAGATTAAGAAAAGTGCGACGGTTCTCCGTCGCACCGATCAGGATCAAGGACATGGAGTACCACCGGATGAATCGCACGTGGTGGGGGTGGGGGTTTCAGTGTCAGCTACCGTTGGCGTTTCTGTGGGTATCCATTTAGGCGTTTTTGTAAGAGTCCCACCCGCTGTTGGAGTCACGCTAGTGCCTCCACCGTCATTCCCACCGTCCCCATTACACTTGTTCGAAACCTCGGTGGCAGTAGGGTAAACAGTGGCATTAAACGGGTCATTGGCCGCGAAGGCAGTAGAATATTGGGATTCCGCTGCGCAGGTATCCCCAACCGCCAGGAATTGTTCAGCAATCTTGAAGGTTGCCTGAAGCCAGCGGCGAGTGGCACTCAGGCAGGAGGAATCCGACATATTAGGGTAGCCGGTCATCACCTGAGAAAAAAAGTTCTGCGCCTGCAGCCAGTCCTGTTCCCAAAAACTGGCTCCGATGATATAGAGGCGGGCATAGGTGCGCAAGCTCTCAGCGTAAGCGTCCAGATTCCCCTGACCGACAAAGTGTTCAGCGAGGGTCAGGTCGTAAATCCCGCCTTCCAGGTTGGCATCCTGACAAGCAGCAGAGATCTTTGACACGCCGCGCTGGCGGAGAACCATATAGTACATGCCATCCACTTCTGCGGTGTGATAGGTGGGGTTCGATTTACGAAGCGAATCGAGGTTGGTGAGCGCCCCGGTCCAGTCACTGGAATTAATAAGTTGGAGAGCCGTGTTATAAATCTCCTCAGCGCCGCGCAAGTCGGGGGTTGGAGAAACAAGAGGCGTGGGAGAAAAGACAGGCGTAGGAGTGACCTGCAAGTGCAAGAGCACGTCAGCATAAGCAGCCTGTATACCAGGGTAATTCGAGTCAACACGGATCACGCCTTCCAAATATTGTCTGGCAAGCTCGTAATTACCCGCCTGCAGCGCCTGCGTGCCCAGTTGGAATTGTTCAGCGAGCTGACCGGAAACCACCGTATCCTTGGCGGCGTAGCGCTGACCCATACCAGAACTATAACCAGCCAACAGGCCGATGGCAAGGATGGTCACTACACACAACGCTGCCAGCCAGCGCGGGAAATTCTTCTTCGCCACAGGAGGCGGGGAATTGGGTTGTGTATCTTTTAATCCCCCGGTCGGGTGCGAATCTTTCAGGGGGGCATTGGGCTGTGTATCGTGCAAAGCCCCAGTCGGTTGGGTATCTTTCAGGTCAGAATCAGACATGGCGGCGATTATACTCCAAGATCACAAATGAAGCAGAAGGCGAACTTCGGGCCAAATGAACGGCAGGGCCGCGGCAGCACCAACGGGTAACGCCAGCAAGCTCGCCACAGGAGCTGAAACAGGCAGCCAAAAAGCCAGGGCATAGGCGACACCCCCGCCCACCGCAGCGGCAAGCAGCCCACGAACAAACGAGGAGCCGAGTTTCACCGGCGCGGGCAGGAGTCTATTCAGCCAGACCAGCAGGTAGGTGGCTTCGACTGTAAATGCCATTTCGAGCAGGGCAATGCCCGGCGCGCCCCACTCCGGTTTGCGGAGCAAAATGACAACCCCTCCGACGATAAACAGGGTGGTATTTATTAAAGAAGCCAGCAGCGGACGCAGGGCATCCTTGCGGGCATAAAAAGCACGCGCCGCCACCTCCAGAACCGACTCGCCTGTCAATGCCAGAAGGTAGACGCGCACCGTGTTGGTGACCAGCGCCGATCCGGGTTCATCCAGCCCAAAGACGAGGCGCACGAGCGGATGCAACACCGCGGCAAGCACCGCGGCCACCGGCAGGCAGATCGCCACCAGTACACGCACTGCGCGCTCAATGGTGAGGCGGAAGTTTTCCCAATCGGCGCGGGCAGCCTGCCCGGAGATAGTCGGCAGGAGTGCCGTCCCAATGGCGGTGCCAATCACCGTTTCGGGCACCTGCATGATCATCCAGCCAATTGCCAGGGCGGAGATGGCGCCTGTTCCTGGTAAACGCGAGGCCAGGTTGTCGCGGGCGATAAAGGTAAACTGGATAAACGCCATTGTCACGAGACGCGGACCAATCAGCAGCAGCACCCGGCGGACGTTCTCATCCTTCACGCTGATAGACGGCAGCCAGTGGAACTTGTACTTAACTAGGCCCGGGATCTGAATGGCAAGGTGCAACACCGCACCGATAATGACACCATACACCAACCCGTAGACACCAAGTCCGAAGGCAGGCAATGTAAACGGGCCGAACGAATATGGTTTCACCGGCGAGAGCACCAGCGCCCCGAATATCTGCCCGATATTATAGAAGATGGGCGACAAGGCCGGGAAGAGGAAATGCTGGTTAGCCTGCAAGCCTGACATAACCAACCCACTGATGGAGAAGATCAGGGTAGCGATCAGATTCAAACGCATCAGGCCAGCCACCAGGATCTGCTGCGAAGCGGTGAAACCCGGAACAATCCCGATCTGCGACTTCACAATGGAGGGTGCAAAAATGGCAATCCCCGCTGCCAGCACGACCGCGGCGATGAAGAAGATATTGGCGACGCGGGAGAACACGTCCCAGAGGGCGCGGCGGTCTTTCTTTGCCAGAGTCTCGCTCAAAACGGGGATGAGCGCCATCGCCAGGGTACCGCCGGAGATGAGAGCATAAAGCAGGTCCGGCAGGTTGTTGGCCGAGTTGAAGGCATCGAATGCCGGCGATAACTGGAACTGGCGCGTAACGATCATCGAACGCAGGAATGCCAGGATCTTATCCAGGCTAAAAAGGAAGAAGAGCAGCAGCGAGGTACGGGTGAGAAAGGTAAGTTTTTTCATGCCCAATTATTCAAGAGACCCAATCTCTTTTTCCACTTCTTCCAAAATCTCGCCTGACTTGACCAGGGCTTTCATGGCGTTGTGATCGGGATAAAGCGGGCGGTCGACCTCGAGATGGGCCACGTGCCGGCGGATGACTTCACGAGCTTTTTGCGTGCCTTTGCCGGGGGTGAACTGGCGGAAATCCAAGGCCTGGGCAGCCGCCATGAATTCTATCCCGAGAACGCCCCAGGCGTTGTCTAAAATTTGTCCGTTCTTGAGGGCGGTGTTCATGCCCATCGAAACAAAATCCTCCTGGTCGGCGGCGGCAGGAATGGACTGGATGCTGGCGGGGGCGGAAAGGATGCGCTGCTCCACGATGAGATGGTCAGCGGTGTACTGGCTGAGCATCAAACCGGAATAGAAACCGGGGCTGTGAGCCAGGAAATCAGGCAGACCTGCTGAAAGGGCCGGGTTGGTCAAGCGGTTCAGGCGACGCTCGGCCATGACGCAAACCATGGTGATGGCGATACCAGCCATGTCCATCGGGAGAGCCACTGGCGAACCCTGGAAATTAGCACCGGTGAGGGTCAGTTTTAATTCCGGGACAAAGATGGGATTATCGCCCACGCCATTCAGTTCGATCTCCACCTGCGAGCGGGCATAGGCTACGGCATCACGGGCCGCACCCACGACCTGCGGGGTGGAACGCATCGAGTAGGCATCCTGCACCTTGGTCTTCATCTTGCCGGTGGTCAGGTCGGAGCCATCTACGACTTTACGAATATTAGCCGCAGAAGCAATCGCACCCTTGAAACCGCGCAGTTCATGCAGCTTGGTGTTGTAGGGTTTCATATTGCCCAGAAGAGCCTCGATGGACATGGCGGCGGCAATCTCGGCCTGCTTAAGGAAGCGTTCCATATCATAAATATGGAGGGCGGACATGGCCGTGAGCAGGTTGGAGCCATTTATGGCTGCCAGCCCATCACGCGCATGGAGACCCGGCACGGGGATACCGGCGCGCTGCATGGCTTCGGCCCCGGGCAGGCGCTTGCCTTTATAGAAGGCTTCGCCCTCGCCCAAGAGGAGGAGCATGGCCTGGGCCATGGGAGCCAGATCACCGCAGGCACCGACCGAGCCTTTGTTGCAGACGACAGGGGTGAGACCTTTGTTGAGCATCTCGACCAGGGTGAGGGTGATCTCGGGACGGCAGCCGGAATTGCCATGGGCGTGAACATTGATGCGTCCCGTCAGAGCGCCACGCACCTGCTCGACCGGGACCGGGTCGCCAATGCCGGCGGCGTGGTTATAAATCAAATACTTCTGGAATTCCTTGACCTGGTCGTCGGAGAGGATCTTCTCCGAGAACTCGCCAATGCCGGTGTTGGTGCCATACATGGTCTCGTGGGCAGCCAGTTTTTCTTCGAGCATAGCCCGGCAAACCTTGATACGTTCCAAGGCGGCGGGGGCAAGGGCAACTTTTTCGCCATGGCGGGCAACGGCAACGAGTTTTTCAATGGTGAGGGAAGAACCATCGAGGGTGATGGGCATGGATTACTCCTTGGGAAACAGGTGATGATTTATCGTAATTCGGTATTCGTGAGGGGTGGGTAGTTATTTACCTTGACGGATGGTTTCGAGCCAGATTGTACCCCGGTTGGGTAAGGGTGGGTATCTGGCAGATGTCAGGAGGTGGCAAAGAAGGAGGTCATCCATGCCCGACGTAGACGGTTTTTGTACGCGTGTAAAACTCGATGGCAGCCGGACCCTGTTCTTTGAAAGTATTTGCGCTGGAATGCTTGAAGCCGCCAAAAGGAACCTGCAAGGCAAGACCCGTGGTGGCCTCGTTAATCTTAACCACACCCGCTTCAACCCGGTCAGCAAACGTGAAGGCATTATGTAAATCGCGGGTCACGATCCCGGCAGACAAACCAAAGGCGATCGCGTTGGCCTTGGAAATAGCATCTTCCAAATCTTCCGCGTGAATCATGCATATAACAGGGCCAAAGATCTCCTCGCGGGCAATGCGCATCGAGATATCAACAAAGTCAAAAACAGCAGGCTGGATGAAATAGCCGCCTTCTTGAGAGCTCTTACCGCCCACTAGTAATTTTGCCCCTTCGTCCTGGCCAATTTTAATATAATCCAAATCGGTGTCCAATTGGCCCTGGTTGACGGCAGGCCCCATCTGTGTCCCGCTTTCAAGACCATTGCCCACTTTAAGTGAGCTGGCAGCTTCCTGCAAGGCCAGGGAAAATTGTTTTGCGATGCCTTGTTGCACAATCACGCGGCTAGTGGCAGTGCAGGCCTGTCCGGTGAGACCAAACCCAGCGCGGACAACCAAGTCAACCGCCAATTTCAAATCAGCATCGTCCATAACCACGAGCGGATTTTTTCCTCCCATTTCCAACTACACCCTGGTCAGGTTCTTGATCGCCTGGGTGTAGATGTGCGTGCCAACAGTGTAGGAACCGGTAAAGCTGATCCCATTAACGGATGGGTTTTCCACCAGGGCAGCGCTTAATTTTCCTCCCTCCCCGGTGATGCAATTCAACACCCCAGGTGGAAGACCAGCTTCGACCAATATCCCAGCCAGCTCCAAACCAATCAAGGAACCAGCCTGAGCGGGTTTAAAGATAACCGTGTTGCCGTAAATCAAGGCGGGGGCTATTTTCCAAGCCGGAATGGCAATGGGGAAATTCCAAGGTGTGATAATTGTGACGACCCCCAAAGGTTCTCTTTTGGAATAAAGCATTTCCCCTTTCATGTTAGCCGGATAGACACTGCCCCCATTCCGCCAACCTTCACCAGCAAAATACCGAAAGATATCGCGAGCACGGTCGACCTCAGCACGGGATTCGGCAAGGGTCTTGCCTTCCTCGCGGGTTATCAACGCAGCCAGTTCCTCTGACCGGGCAGCGATCATTTGACTGGCTTTATCAAGAACTTCGCCCCTGCCCGGCGGTGGCAGCGTGGACCAGGCTGCCTGGGCTTGTCTGGCAGCAGCGACTGCCCGGTTGGCATCTTCGACCGTCGCCAGCGGAAAGGCAGGATTGAGCTGAGCAAGATCAGCCGGATTCCGGTTCGCACACTTTGCACCATCGCCCGCCTCCAGCCATTGGCCAGAAATTAAAATCTTCGAAGATCTCATTTTGAACCTTTCATTGCGTTGAACTTTCTGAGAACATTTGAGATAAAAGTCGACTTCCACCAAGAGACGCTTTCCCGGCTCAAAGTTATTATACATCCACCCTTCGCGCCCACAAATTCTTGATGCACCTTGATCATTAAGCCTGCCTCTTAATCTCAGCTTGATTTGCCAAACAGCCTCGCTTTGATCCAAAGAACAAGGGAACAGGTGGTGCCTATTGAATATGGATTCAACAAATGGTTCGTGGACCCTGGTCGCAAGCCCCCTCGCGCCTGCCACAAATACAAAAGGGGAAGATGAGAAATCAGCCTTCCGAAGTCTTTTAGACTTCGGATGTCCCGCTGTTGGATATAATACACCAACAAACAGCGGGAAAATACAGGCAAATGATCGGGGGGAATTGCCGAGAAAAAATGGAAGACACACTTCTCTGTTTATTTTAATCTACTAAGACTATACTGGGTAATAGAATCAGGAATCCGGCATGAAAACTTATATTTCGCTGCTGCGCGGGATCAATGTAAGCGGTCAAAACAGGATACGAATGCCAGAGCTGAAGGGGGTGTACGAATCATTAGCCCTGGTCAACGTTGCGACCTATATCCAGAGCGGGAATGTGCTTTTCAGTGGTGAGGAACAAGATCCCGCCGCCCTCGCCAGAGCCATCGAGGCAAAAATAGAACAAGCCTTTGGAAGCTCTGTGCGGGTTTTCTTGTACAATAAAAATCATTTCCAACAACTCATTGACAGGAACCCGTTCCTCCATTCCAGAAATGAAGACCCGGAAAAACTCCACATGACTTTCCTATCCGACCTGCCGTCAGAACCGGCAGTGAGCAATCTTGTCGTCCCAGCAGGCATCTCCGACGAATTTCTGTTATATGATAATGAGATCTTTCTCTTTTGTCCGAACGGTTATGGCAAAACCAAGCTCTCCAACAGTTTTTTCGAGAGGAAGTTGAGGGTTTCGGCGACAACCCGTAACTGGAAAACCGTTAATGCTTTGTACGAGATGGCGAATCAGAGGTGAGTATGAATAATCAGACGAGTAAAACCCGCACAGAAACAGACTCATTCGGCCCGATCGAAGTACCGGCCGATAAATATTGGGGCGCACAGACCCAACGCTCCCTGGGAAATTTCAAGATCGGGGATGAACGGCTGCCACAGCCCATGATCCGAGCACTTGGGATCGTCAAGCGCTGCGCGGCGCTGACCAATATGGCTCAGAAAAAGCTGGATGAAAAGATAGGGAATGCAATTGTGGAGGCAGCGCAAGATGTGATCGACGGGAAGCTGGACGACAACTTTCCGCTGGTAATCTGGCAGACCGGCTCGGGGACGCAGTCCAACATGAACGTCAACGAGGTGATCTCCAACCTGGCCACCGAGCGCCTGGGCGGTGTTATGGGGTCCAAGACACCAGTGCATCCAAATGACCACGTCAACCGGAGCCAGTCGACAAACGATGCCTTCCCGACAGCCATGCACATTGCCACGGTCGAACAATTGCAGCACGCCCTCATCCCAGCCCTGGAACATCTATACGCAGCCCTGGCGAAGAAATCCCAGGCATGGAAGGAGATCATCAAGATCGGGCGGACGCATCTGCAGGACGCGACCCCCCTGACCCTCGGGCAGGAGTTCTCCGGTTATGCCGCACAGGTAAGGCTGGGGATCGAGCGGATCAACGACAGCCTCAAACGATTGTATCCGCTCGCCGAGGGCGGCACGGCGGTGGGCACAGGCTTGAACTCAAAACCCGGTTTTGGCGAGAAATTCGCCAAGGAAGTGGCAAATTTCACCAGGCTACCTTTCACTTCCGCCCCGAATAAGTTCGAAGCGCTGGCGACCCATGATGCCATGGTGGAAATATCCGGTGAGCTCAATACCCTGGCGGTGAGCTTGAACAAGATCGCCAACGATATCCGCCTGCTGGCCTCCGGTCCGCGCTCGGGGTTCGGGGAGCTGTCCCTGCCTGAAAATGAGCCCGGTTCATCGATCATGCCGGGTAAAGTCAACCCAACCCAATGCGAAGCAATGAGCATGGTCTGCGCCCAGGTGATCGGTAACCACATCACGGTCACGTTTGCAGGGGCGCAAGGACACCTGGAACTCAACGTTTTCAAACCGGTGATCACTTACAACGTGCTGCAATCCATCCGCCTGCTCGGAGATGCAGTCATGAGTCTGACCGACAATTGCATTGTGGGGATCGAACCGAACCGCGAGCGAATCGCCGAGTTGTTGGAAAAATCGTTGATGCTGGTGACCGCGTTGACCCCGCACATCGGTTACGACAAGGCAGCCAGCATTGCGAAGCTGGCGCAGAAGAACGGCACCACCCTGCGGGAAGAAGCCATCGCGAGCGGGTATGTAAGCGCAGAGGAATTCGACAGATTCGTCCGACCGGAAGAGATGACCTATCCGAAATAGAGGTTATAAAACACAAAGGACGCAACCATCGGAAGATTTAAGGCGGAGGGCTTTTCCTTCGTGCGACGCAGCGTCCTTTATTTTTTGGGAGTTTTTTTAATATCAAGGATTCGTAATGCCGTAGGGATTGGGGTCAATGATCTCAGGAATGCCGTCGCCGTCCGAATCCGTCCAGCCAAACATCTTGTAGGGGATCCAATCGTCGGAACTGATCCCATCCGGGCCGGAAATTCCCGGTTGATAAGGCCAGTTATCAAGCATGCCGAAGAGATGGCTCAGTTCATGGTTGAAATCCATCACTAGGCCACCTTCCACATTAGTGGCATCGGTAATACTCGACCAGATATTGATGATACTCCCGTATTTGATATCCCCTGTCCCGCAGCCCTGCAAAGCTATCCCGCCACCCGGCTCGAGGAGGTTGGAAAAATAATGTTTCGCAAGTGTGCCATTTACATCCAGGTCGATCTGCATGAGGAAATCGTAAGCGGAGGGATCCTTGCCAGTGAGAGTACGGATCTGGTCAGCGGTTATGAATTCACCGGGTACAGGAGGCGGCGACACGTAAACCGCGTCGGCCTCGACCTGCATCAGTGCGGCGGAAAATCCCTGGCTAAGGGCAAATTTCGTATAAAGGCCGTTCAGCCAGCTCACCACCACTGGTACTTTCGCGAGGACATCGGTGCGGTTCGCCCCGGTGTTGCCATAATCCACAAATATGGTCAATACGCGAAAATTCCCGGATGGACGGCATAAGACAAAGTTATCTCCATTCGCCCGGTGCGCCGGATCGGAGTAATTAGCATTACTCCAAGCGTAATGAGTATCATCATAAAGGTCAATGTAGTAGCGCGTCCCCCTATAGTAGGCGGAACCAATCCAGCGCGAAGAGCCAGGGAACTGGGTGAAGTCAAAGCGTTCGACCGATGGTTTCGGAATGGAGACACCAAACTGCTGCTGGATCAATGCAGATATGCGCTGCTGTGTCCCGGCTAAATCCAGTGGAGGCGGCGTGGCAGTAAAGGATGGAAGCCCAGTTACGGTGATATGGACTGTCGCCTCAACGAAATCCTTAACGGTACTTGTCCCCGTGACTACCAGCGTATACTCCCCTCCACCGTTAGCTGGAGACTAGGGAATTTCTGCTGTGAACGGCAAAGCACCACTGGTATTGGTAACTTCGAGGGGATGGCCTCCGGTATCCACAGCTGGAAGTCCGTTGGCTGCCAGGTCGACGATCATCGGGACCGCGCCGGTCACTTCCACCTGGACCATCACCAAGGGACGGCCGTCAGCACCTACCGTGGCAGCGACTGAACCGCCATCAGTTAGATTGACGAAGACCATTTGCATGCCGCCAGTGGGAGGCTCACTGGCTGGGGGGGTCGAGGCACCGGGCATGTTTGTAGAGGAGGAAGCAGGGAGGAGAGGCGTTGTCACTACCGGCCTTTCAAGGTTGCAACCGGAAAGAATCAAACCCAATACGAGCACAACGCTGAGAACAAAAAGCGATTGTTTCTTAAACATGACACCATCCTCCTTATAGCCACGGTTAATTCTTTGGCTTGACTGCTTGATCCGTGATCTCCAACGCTTTATCCAAGACTGCAAAGCCTTCCTTCAACTGTTCTTCGGTAATGATCAGTGGAGGGATGATAAGGGCGGTGTGCCAGTGAGTGTAGACGTACAGGCCGTGATCGGTGCAATATTTGCGGAAGGCGACCATCTCGGGGCTGTAGCCGTTCCAGGGAGCCAATGGTTCCTTCGTCTGACGGTCCTTGACCAATTCAAGGATACCGAAGAGGCCAATGTTACGGACGTCCCCTACAGAAGGATGCGTCTCTCCCAGGTCAGCCAACAGTTCATGGAGCACCGGGCCCATCTGTGCAGCATGTTCCACGATGCGATCATCCTTCATCACCTGGATGTTGGCGACTGCGGCAGCCAGCGAGACCGGGTGGGAAGTGTAGGTCAGGCCGCTCTCGAAGGGATGCTGATCGAAAGCAGCAGCGATATGCGGTTTCATCGCCACGGCGCCAAGCGGGGCGTAGGCGGAGGTGAGCCCTTTTGCCATGGTCATGATATCGGGGATGACGCCCCAGTTATCCACTGCAAACCATTTGCCGGTACGGCCAAAACCGCTCATCACTTCGTCGGCGATCATGAGGATGCCGTACCTATCGCATAGAGCCCGGACGCCCTGCAGGTATCCATCCGGGGGAATAATGATGCCATTCGTCCCGGTAACAGACTCGATCAACACCGCGGCAACCGTCTCCGGACCCTCGTAGCGGATGACCTCTTCGAGGTGGTTCAGATAATCCTGACAAAACTCCCCTTCAGAAATATCAGGGTTGGTGCGGTGGAAAGTGGAACGGTACCGGTACGGGTCGAGGAAGTGGACAACGCCTGGCATCAACCCCGGCTCCCAGGCCACGCGGCGCGGGTCGCCAGTGAGGGCCATCGCTCCGGCGGTGGCGCCGTGATAGGAGCGGTAGCGGGTGAGAACTTTAAAGCGCCCAGTGTAGCCACGCGCCAGCTTGACGGCATTCTCGTTGGCGTCCGCTCCGCCAAGGGTGAAGAGAACCTTCGTGAGAGCACCACCGGGAGTAACTTCCGCGACCATCCGGCTGGCAATGGCGCGGACCTTGGTAGCCATACCCGGCGCGGCGTAGGGCAATTCACGGGCCTGGTCCACCATCGCTTCGATCACGCGCTTATCGCCATGGCCGATATTGACGCACATGGTCATCGAGTTGAAGTCGAGGTAGCGTTTACCGGATGTGTCCCAAAAGTAGACACCCTCGGCGCGTTTAAGCGGAATGGGGGTGACTTTGGCCTGGGCAGACCAAGTCCAGAAGACATGATCTTTGGAGAGGGACAGAATTTCTTCATCGGGGAGATCGAACATAGGGACCTCTTTGGATTGGCGATCGGTGAATTGCAAGATGTGATTATGGCGTTATTTATATCCGTAGAACTTCTCAAGCACAAATTTACAGCGCTCCCCCGTCCTCTCCCTGAATCGGGGAGGGTTGAACTGTACAGTAAGAGGGTGCAGAAGCGTGTAGCGTCTCCGCACCCCTTATCCGTTAATTTTCTTCCATCAGGGATGGGCGACGCGTATTAACTTTGAGGAAGTCCTGATAATTATATCAGGGAGGCTTGACATGGCAGGACCTTTTTGATATGATACTTACTAACCGGTTAGTAAGTCGGTATTTCACTACGGAAGGAATCTCCAAACCCACATGAACGACAAGACCCGCAATAGTGTATTACTCGTACTCTTCCTGGGTGTGCTGATGGGTGCGCTGGATATCGCCATCGTATCACCCGCCCTGACCCCCATCCAGACTTATTTCGGCGTGGGCGAACGCGCCAAATCGTGGATCTTCACGATCTACGTTCTGCTCAGCCTGATCGGTACGCCGCTGATGGCCAAGTTGTCCGATATCTTCGGGCGCCGCCTGATCTACATCCTGGACATTTCCATCTTCGCGATCGGATCACTCATCGTTGCCGTCTCCCCGCACAACCTGTTCGCGGTACTGCTGGTCGGACGCGCCCTACAGGGCTTTGGGGCAGGCGGCGTGTTCCCGGTGGCGAGTGCAGTGATCGGTGACTCTTTCCCACCTGAAAAGCGGGGCAGTGCCCTGGGCCTGATCGGAGCGGTTTTCGGCCTGGCTTTCCTGGTTGGTCCAATGCTGGGTGGAATCATCATGACCTTCACCACCTGGCAATGGCTTTTCGTGATCAACCTGCCGATTGCAATGGTGGTCATCGTCCTGAGCCTGCGCCTGCTGCCCACAACCCACCCGGAAACCCGGCGTCCATTCGACTGGACCGGGATGCTTGTGCTCGGTATCCTGCTGACCAGCCTGGCGTACGGTTTGAACATGATCGACACCCAGAACTTCTTCACCAGCCTGCTCTCGCTGAACGTATGGCCCTTCCTGGTGACGACCTTCGTCCTGCTGATCATCTTCCCAATGGTCGAACGGAAAGCGGGAGACCCGGTCCTGCACCTGCGAATCCTCGGCAGCCGCCAGGCAATCCTAGCGAGCGCCCTGGCGGCTGGCGCCGGCCTGGGCGAGGTGGGAATGGTCTTCATCCCATCCCTGGCTGTGGCAGCCATGCCGACCATCATCAATAAACACACCGCAAGCTATCTGCTGATGCCGGTGGTGTTGGCAATGGCGGTCGGTTCGCCTCTGGCTGGACGGTTCCTGGATAAACTTGGCTCCAAAGTGGTCGTGCTGATCGGCTCCAGCCTGGTGGCGGTCGGGATGCTCATGTTAAGCAACACCAGCATCACCTCTGTGCTGTGGCTGTTTATCGTGGCCGGGATCGTGATCGGACTGGGACTCTCAGCCCTCCTAGGCGCACCGGTGCGCTACATCATGCTGAACGAAGCGTCCGCATCAGACCGGACAGCTGCCCAGGGCGCCATCGCTCTCTTCACCAGTATCGGCCAATTGCTAAGCAGCGCGCTGGTGGGTGCGGTGGCTGCCTCTCAGGGCGGCGGAGTGAAGGGATATGGTTCCGCTTACCTTGCCATCGGCGGGATCGCTGTGGTGCTAATCATATTGACCTTCTGGCTCAAAAACCGCAAGGAAGAAATGGGACCCGCCCCCCTGAAACCTGAGCAAACGGAAGCTCTCCCTGACTAATCAATCTCTCTTCCCAGCCACTTTAAACAGAGTGGTCAGGAAGGTATAATTGTGCCCAAGATGGCCGAAAACGAATCTAAAGGTCTGCGCGAACAAATCCTTACCGCTGCCAAGAGCCTGTTCATCCAACATGGCTATCATGGGTTGGCTATGCGACAGATCTCTGACGCGCTGGGCGTAACCAAAGCGGCAATCTATTATCATTTCAAAGATAAAGAAGAATTATTCCTAGCAATCCTGACAATCCACCTGGATGAAATGGAAACGGCACTCGACCGGATCACGGCGGAATCAGGAACCTGCCGGGAAAAAATCCATGATTTTGTGGAGTATGTGCTGGCCCAGCCACCGGAACAGCGTGCCATCATCCGTCTTGCCAGCCAAGAAGTGGGCCAATTGAGCGCCCCGGTGCGCAAGGCATTCGAACGGATCTACCGGGAGAAATTCATCGGGAAAGTCGAAGCAATCCTAAAATCAGGGATGGAACGGGGCGAATTTAAAACCATCCGACCCGAGGTGGCTACCTGGACCCTGCTGGGGATGATGTACCCTTATTTCTATCCAGCCCACTCGGGAAACATCGGGTTATCGGACGAGATCATCCAGCAAATTCTCTCTGTTTTCCTAGATGGGGTTTCCAACAACAATAAACAAAGTTAACAAGGCAGACGGGTGAGACACTCAACTGACAATCCTCTGCAACCTGCTGCCCGGCGAATCTGCGTGGTCGGCACTACCGGTTCCGGCAAGAGCACTCTTGCAAGCAAGCTGGCCCGGCGGTTACAGCTCCCGTATGTCGAACTGGATGCCTTATATTGGGGGCCAAACTGGACAGGCTGCACCGACGAAGAACTGCGACAACGTGCAGAAAAAGCCACGGGCGGGGATGCCTGGGTGGTGGATGGTAATTACAGCAGCATCCGCGACCTTACCTTTCCGAGGACTGAGGAGGTCGTCTGGCTGGACTACCCCCTTCTGCTCATCCTCTGGAGGCTCTGGAAGCGAACCTGGAAACGGGTGAAGACGAAAGAGAATTTGTGGGGGACGAATACAGAAAGGCTCTGGCCGCAATTCTTCAGCAAGGACTCGCTGTTCCTGTGGGCACTCAAAACCTATCGGCGGCGCAAGAAGGCTTATACCGACCTGCTTACCTCCCCCGAATATGCCAATATAAATGTGCACCACTTCAAATCCCAACGTGAGACGGATGCCTGGCTGCGATCCTGGGATATTCCAAAGTCATAGTCTATTTCCCCATCACCCTTAATCCCCCTTCCCAAGGGAATGGGGAAGTTAGAAAAAAAAGGCGTAATCAAGACTCTATGTTCAGCAGCCGTTCCACCACCCGCCCAAGCCCCCAAACCGCAAACAACATGAGAATCACTGTCCACTCAAAAGAGGGATCGAGGTGCAAAGTCAGCGCAAAAGCGCTCAGGCCAGCTCCAGAAAACCCCAGGAACCCAAGCCGCAACAGGTGATGTTTTTCCAGCATGGTGAGGTCATCTTCCGGGGAGGATTTTTGCAGGCGAAGGTGAAAATCAGCCAAGTCCCAGGCCAGGAGTGCAAAGAGGCTACCCGCGATCAAAAACAGAGTTGAAAGACCTTGAAGGAGACCAAGTGCGGCAGCCCCGAAGGTTGTGAAGAGGCCCAAAGGCAAAACCCAGTCCCAGTGTAGAGCCAGACCAACGATCCATAGAATTCCAAAAACGAACAAAGCCACAGCGAACCAATCCAAACCGCTGAGGAAATATCCAGCCGCCAGTAAGCCTGTGGAGAGGACCGGGCAGGCGAAACGAAGAATCCGGGTCATCGCAGCACTCCCCGGGGTAAAACCATGCGCTGCTCCAGTTCGAGTTTGGCGGTTTTCTCGAAAGGCTGGGAGGTGTCCCAATCGACCACATGAATCCCCATGCCGCGCAGACGGCGCAGTAAAACAGCCCGTTGCAATTGGATGATACGTCGCGCCAGGAGGTTCGTGCGGGTTGGCGCCATCGATCCTGATTCGAAAGAGACCGGGTTGGGGCTGACCACCAGAAGGTGATAACCACTCATGCGCAAAGCAGCCAGCATGTCATAATCTTCGGGGATCAGCGGGCTGACCAGCACCAATTGCGAGCGGGAAGGGAACAAATGACGCGGCACGTACAGCTCACTGAAGTTGTGGGAATCGCCCGGTTCCAAGCGGGAAAGATCGTGCAGGATACGCTCACTCTGCATCTTACCGTAGCCCGGCATGGTCCAGATAATCTGGTGACCATAGAATAGCAAGCCGACACGGTTGCCAGCATTCAAGAAAGTATCTGCCAGGGCAGCCGTAGCCAGGACAGAATTCTCGAAGATGGAACGATCCCCAAAATCATTCGTCCGGTGGCGGCCATCGAGAATGAGGCCGACATCCGCGGCGCGTTCCTGTTCAAACTCATTGGAAAATACATTCTGGGGATGGCGGGCAGTGGCGCGCCAGTTAATCCAACGAGGTGAATCACCCTGCTGGTACTCGCGCACATCGAAGAACTCCACACCCGAACCACCCTGTCTGGCCGGAATAGTACCGGAAAAGATACGCGTACGGCGCGGCTGGATGGCAACGCGTCGCAGGCGCAGGACCGGCGGCAGGATGAACAACTGACCGTCAGTGGGCAGGTCCTGTTCCAGCCTGGCAAGACCCAGATGTTCGCCGATGATGGCATGGACGTTTTTAAGGCCATAATAACCACGGCGACCCTTGAGCATAAATGTCCAGGTTACAGACCCACCAGCGGGCAGGATCAACAAACGGCGCGCAGAGCCTTCGGACACTTCCAAACCATCCGGGATCTGATCTTCCAGCAAGACTTCTTCGAGTGCAGAGCCGCGATTGGTCACTTTCAGCGTAACCGCAACATCATCGCCCGTCTTTACCCGCTCGGCGCTGAGCGAGCGCTCCGCATGCAATTGCACTTTTCCTGGTGCAAACCATAAGCCTCCCAGGAGATACAAAATGAGAGGCAATGCCAAGGCTACGATTGCAGGATGGATCGTAGCCAGCCCTAAAAAGAGCAGCAGGAAGATCAGGAGTGCGAGGGAAAATGTCCGATTCATCGGGAAAATGGGAGGATCAAGCGTCCTTCAACACCGGCACCGGGACTTTGGCAAAAATATCAGTGATCACGCGGTCAGCAACCTGGCGGGTCAACCAGTATTCAGGCTGAAGAATCAGACGATGACTGAGCACCGGGAGGCTGAAGCGCTTGATATCATCAGGCAGGACGTAATCCCGCCCTTCAAGGGCCGCGTGGGCACGCGCCATCTTGAGAAATGCCAGTGAGCCGCGCGGGCTGGATCCGACCGCCACATGCCGGTCGTGACGCGTCTCCTGGACGATGGTCGCGATATATGTCTCAAGGTCTTCGTCAACATGGACAGTTTCCACCACCTTGCGCATCGCAACGATCTTCCTGGCATCGGTGACCTTGCGCAAGAGCACATCCTCCTGCTGCCGTTTATGACGGCGGCGCAGGATCTCGGTCTCTTCAACCAGATCAGGGTAACCGACGGTCAGTTTGAGCATGAAGCGGTCCAACTGGGCTTCAGGCAGTGGAAAAGTGCCTTCATATTCAATCGGATTCTGGGTGGCCAGCACCAGGAACGGGTCCGGCAATCGCAGCGTTTCTCCTTCGAGAGTCACCTGTCCCTCCTGCATAGCCTCCAACAGAGCTGACTGGGTCTTGGGCGAGGCCCGGTTAATCTCATCGGCCAGGATGATATTGGCAAAGATGGGTCCCTGGCGCAAGTCGAAGCGGTTTTCAGCGCGGTTATAGACATAGCCGCCGGTGATGTCGCCCGGCAGCAGGTCCGGTGTAAATTGCAGGCGCTTGAAATCCAGACCCAGAACGGCAGCGAACGATTTAGCAATGAGAGTTTTCCCCAGACCGGGATAATCTTCCAACAAGACGTGTCCGCCGGCCAACACGGAAGCCATGATGATCTCGAGTACCCTCCGCTTACCAACGATGGCTTTTTCGACTTCAGAAATCACGGCCTGACAAACTTTGGATGTTTCAGGAATGGTCGTCATGTTCACTCTCCAAAAGCGATTCTATATAATCAATAACAGGTTCCATATCTTGATCAAACGGTGTCGGCGGCAAAGGACCAAACCGCTTCGGTTTCGGGTAATCGGTGTAGCTGGTGGTCAGGGCGGAATCGAGATACTCCTTGACATCCGCAGGCGGGTTCCAATCCGGACCTGTCACGAGGCGCGCATTTTTCTGGCGTGTCCCACGACGGTCAAGGACATCGAGGGCCAGTTCCGCCAGGAGGTGGGCGACATGCCACTTCGGGAAAATTCCACCCTTGCTCCGCTGAATCCAAAAAGCCATCTCCTGAACCGACCCCGGCAACGGCCTGGATTGATCCTGTTTTTCCCGCCTCTCCCGATCTGGAAGGCGAAAACCAAGAAGCGTTATCAGAGCAGCGATTGCCAGAGCAAGCACCCAGTATGCGGCCTGCGGAAAAGCCCCATAATACCCCTTCACCAACCAGAAGAATCTCGCCAGCGGGATTATGATCGCGTCCTGCACTACTCCGCGCAACAGGAATGCCAGCAGGGCAACCACAAGCAATGCCACCGCAAGGAAAATAATATCCCTGGTCTTCATTTTTCACCCCGGCAATAATCCAGGATAGCGGTGAGGCTCCCCACGGCATCCTGGATGTCTTTGTGCGTGGATTTCTTATCTCCATAACGCACCCGCTCAAAGAGCGACGTCAGGCGATAGACTGCTTCACCCGGCAGGTGGGCTGAAACTAGATAATCAGCAAATTCCGCCGGAGTCATGCCTGCCCGGCGCTGGATGCCGCGCCAATCGGTAACCGTTTTATTCATGCGGTAATAGGAATTCAAGACGATATCACCCCAATCCTTCCCGGCATTGATATCTTCGAGAGCTGCCTGCGCAATTTCTGCAAGCGCTTCGTAGGGAACGCCCTTTTTCCTTTTACGCCAGATAAACCACACCCAAACTCCCGAAATAACAAGTAATAAACCCAGCGCGACCAGATATGAGGTCCATGAAGAGACCAGGGGCGGGGTGAAAACTGACGGTGGGACAACCGGCATGGGCGTATCCGTCGGGCCTGGTATGGGGGAGACAAGGGCTTTCCCGGGATCCTCCTGGGGTTGTTCCACTGCTCTCCCCAGGCTGAGCTTCGAGAGAATCAGGAAAATAACAAGCCCAGCCAAAACAAGCCACGCCAACGCCTGCAAGAATTTCTTTCTATGTTCCCGAGGCAGGAGAAAGAACAATATTATCAGTACAACTGCAAAGAAACCAATCGTATAAAAAAGACCATTCCAGGAGGGCAGGCCTCCGGGCGAGTTTACAGGAGTGTCTTGAAGATAAGCAAAGGGTTTGGCTGGTTTTAATTCAAGACCGCCCAGGCTGGCAATCAAGTAGATGACGACCAGTACAGATAACCCGCCGAGGATCAGGATCGCAGTTTTATCACCTAAGAACTTTTTCATCGCAAGTACCAGGGTCGTAATTTATTATACATGAGTACAAGGAAATGCACTTCCGAGCCCATTTTAGCATCCCAGACCAACCCGGACGGGGACACTGGGGAATGGTTTTATCCCATCCTTGCGGATGGATTACAGCAGTACTGGGATGGATAAGCCCAGCCAACAGCCTCTTATTACCATGCCACAGATGTTCCGAGGAAGTTCCGGATTCACTGGCATGTTATACTCGGTCGTGCCAGCGCGCTGAAGGAGAAATAATGGCCGAAACTTTGCTTTTCGAGAATAAAGTCACCCTGGTCACCGGTTCGGGACGGGGAATCGGGCGCGCGATCGCCTTGCACTTTGCCCGAAATGGCGCGGATGTGGTGATCAATTTCTTCCGCAACCGCACTCCGGCCGAAGAAACCGCCCATGAGATCGAGGCGCTTGGCCGCCGCGTGTTGCTGGTTAAAGCAGACGTAGGCGATCTGGAGGACGTGAAGCGCCTTTTCGATGAAACCGAGCAGACCTTTGGCGGACTTGACATCTTCATCCATAATGCCGCCTCGGGGTATAACAGACCGGTGCTCGAGCAAAAACCTAAAGGCTGGGATTGGACGATGAACATCAACGCCCGGTCGCTTTTGTTCGCAGCCCAACGTGCAGTTCCGTTGATGGAAAAGCGCGGCGGCGGGAGAATTGTGAGCATCTCCAGCCCCGGATCGAGCCGCGTCTTACCAGATTACGTTGTCGTTGGAGCCAGTAAAGCCGCGATCGAGAGTCTCACCCGCTACCTAGCTGTGGAGCTTTCAGCGAAGAACATTATTGTCAATGCTGTCTCACCCGGTATTGTGGAGACGGAGGCCCTGAAGCACTTCGAGGGCCTGGCAGATAAAAGCGTCATCCAGATGGCCATCGCGAGTACACCCGCAGGCCGCCTAGTCACGCCGGAGGAAGTGGCAGAAGTAGTGGCCTTCTTGTGCACACCCGCGGCGAACATGATCCGCGGACAGGTCATCGTTGTAGATGGGGGCTATACTCTCCCGGCAAACTAATTTAGATATACTCCATCTAATTTATGATAGTTTGTGAAAGATCATTATCCTACACAAACTAAAGGGAATGTACTCAAGAAAACCAAGTCATTTTTATTCTTGATTGCGGTGATAATCCTGACCTCCTGTGGGTCAAGTGCCAATCCCAGTCCAAGCGTACCTTTGCCACCGGTGCGATCTGATGAAGTGAAGGTTTCGATTACCAATTATGCCTTCGATCCAGGAGCGAAAGCCTAATCAACCGGCACAATCGTCACATGGACAAACAATGTCAGCGTGGCACACGATGTGCTTGCCATCGATGGTTCGTGGGGTTCCAATAGCCTGGCCCGTGGGGAACCATTTTCCTTTACCTGTACCAATACCGGGACATTCGCCTACCATTGCGAGGTCCATCAAACCATGAATGCGACAATCACTGTCGTTGCTGCATAACAACCCCAACCCTGTCTTTTTCTCCACATCAGCAGGCCAAATCCCGAAGAACCTGTTGAACCTGCCGCCAGTAAGATGCTTTTGTGTTAGAATGGGCACACTTGCAGTAGGATTTGTGTGTGGATTGACCGCCAGACCTGTACAAGGCTGGCGGCTTTTTCATAGCCCACTGCCCAACTTATAAGGAGACGAGATAAGGATGGAAACGAAAATCTATGTAGGCAACCTGTCCTACGACACCAAAGAAGAAGATCTGCGCGAACTTTTCGCCCAGGCCGGGACGGTTGCTTCGGTGGCTCTGATCAAAGATCGTGACACGGGCCAATCCAAGGGCTTCGCGTTCATAGAAATGAGCAATCAGAGTGAGGCCGAAAAGGCCATCCAGATGTTCAACAGCTACACCATGGCGAATCGCCCGCTGAAGGTTAACCTGGCTCGTCCGAAGGAAGAGCGCAGCTTCGGTGGTGGTGGCGGAGGCGGATATGGTGATAAACGCGGCGGTCCCGGCGGTGGTTATGGCCGAAGCGGACCTGGCGGCGGTGGAAAGAGTCGTCGCGGACCCGGCACTGGCGGCGGCCAACGCAGATACTAGAAATTCAAACTCCTGCAGGATTGCCCTGCAGGAGTTTTTTTATCCGATCAAAATCGCCCGGGCGGGAGCGCCATCTGACCCGACCAGTTTCAACGGAAGGCAATATAGATCGTAACTCCCCGGCGAGACTGCGCTCAAATCCAGCCCCTCCAGAATGACAATTCCCGGCTTGAGCAAGGCCGTGTGCGTCGGTATGCTCTGCTTGTACGGTGCAATTGACAAATAGTCAATGCCAATCAGTTTCACACCAGCCTGAACCAACCACTCAGCCCCGTCCAAAGAAACCCCCACGAAATCCTTGATAAATTCTTTTTCGCCGCGTTCCCAGAGCCGGGAATTACGGGTCTTGAGCAGCAGGCGCGAGGTTCCCGAAGGAATGGCGGCATTCTCCAAAATAACAGCAGTGACCAAGTCCACAGATTCCGGAATCTGGATCACCAGTGCCGGCCCAGTCAGAACATCCAGAGACAATGCATCCACCGAACGGTGGTCATTCAGGAAATGATGAGGGGCATCCACATGCGTGCCGGTGTGAACGCTGCATGCCAGGCGGGAGATATTGTCGTGAGCGCCCGCATCCATCGAGGAGACCAATTCCAGTTCCACCGGAGGGTCACCGGGCCAGACAGGTAATTTGGGAGAAACCGGGAGAGAGATATCAAAGATCTTCATATAAACCTCTGCATTGTCGATCATTACCAGCCACCTGCGCTGAAAATATTGCGTAGAAACTCCAAGCGCTCCGGCGCTGTCATCAGGCGCGGGCGGGCATAATCTTCGATAATATAAGATAACAATTCCGTGCTGATATAACGGCCATTGTATATTACGTGCCGGTCCACAAAAACATTGCGGGTATCGTAGATCAAGATGTCACCCTTGCGGTGGGACATCTGGTCAAAAAACAGGTTTCCCAAGCCATAATGAATAAAAGTTATCCCGTAAAATTCCATCGCGGCCGGCATGTGGGCTTGACTGCCGCTGACAATAACCGCGCCGGCGTCAGCCATGCGGCGAAAATCGCGCTGTTCGGACTCGGTGGGGTTAGCCTGGTAATACTCGTTATACTGAAAAGTCATGACCGGCAGATAGCCCTGGAGGCGCAAGCTGTCAATCTGTGTTTCCAATTGACTGAAATCGCAGGGTGCTGCGCCAGGATGCACATCCGTTGCCCAGTCGTTTGGAGGGCCGACAATGTTGCAGCCAATAAAAGCCAATTTGTTGCCATGATCTTCCACCAGTGCCGGTTGGAGTGCATCCTGCAAGTTCCGCCCACCGCCGAAGGTTAGCCAGCCAAGCTGGTCATATATATCGAGAGTGCTCAGGAAAGGATCCGGGCCGTAATCCAGCAGGTGGTTACCGGTGAGCTCGACCACATCTGTGCCAACATCTTCAAGCAGGGCGATATAACGCGGGTCGCTACAGAATTGCAGGCTATTCGTAAATGGATCGGGGGTCGGACAACCTGCCATAAAAGAGATCTCATTGCTGATATGGGTAATATCAGCCGCACGCAGGACCGTACGAATCTCTTCACCCGGGTAAAGTACGCCATGATGCTCCATCCGGTCGGCAGTGGCGCGCACCAGTGCAGTGGTGCCAGTCATTGCCAGGACGGTCAATTTACTGGGATCGCGGTTGGAAGGTATGAGCGGGAACACCGCCGGCTGCAAACTGAAAGTGACCTTCAACGGGTAGGAGGCTGCATTGAAATCATTATGAACCGGTGATTGACCATCCACACTGAGAACCTTCCAGCGCGGTTCCAGTCTTCCAAACGGAACAATCGCCCAAGCAGGTCTTTCCGCCCAGGCAGAGTCAACCAACTGGTCCTCGGCGGTTACACGCACAGCCCCGGAAGCCGGCGCGCCCCAAAGTGCGCTAAAGGCAGAGAGGGTTGAATCCGTCATCCATATTGGTCGCCCGGCAAAGGGTCCGGAGGCAGCACCCGCCCAGGCAGTTTGGATGTCAGCAAGCGAAACGTCATCGGTTGTGGTCGGGAAGGGCGCAACCAGGGCATATATCCAGGTGGAAGATCCGGAATTCGGTAACGGGGAAACATCCAGATGGATGGTCGCGGCGGCTGCGTCACTTGCCAGCGCCGGACCCGAAAGCGTGGCAAACTGACGAAGATCATCGGGGACAGCCGGGGAAATCCAGAGAGTTTGCGGGGCAGGGGTTTGAGAGGGTTCAGCGGGGATCGGCAGGGCTGTAACGGTGGAGAGGGGAACATAGCCTTCAGGTTGGAAGGGTGTCAGGGTCGCCGCACCGGAACCAGCTAAAGGAGCAGGAGTTCCATTGGTTAAACCGGGACTGCCCCCAGGCAACACACAGGAGGCAAGGAAAAGGAACCCGATCAAAAGAGATAACCTGGAGAGCAGGGTGTTCTTACCCACCTGTGTGCCTCGGTTTCATTCGACTTCCAAACGTAATTTCGCCAGAGAATATTTCTCCAAGGCGGCTGTGTCGATTGTCACCCCAAGACCAGGGCCGGAAGGCACGTCGATAGTGCTATCGGAGTTAAGTAAGAAACGCTCAAGAGTAATATCTTCGACATAGTAACGATCCGAGGCTGAGATATCGCCTGGCAAGACAAAACCAGGGAGGGATGCCAATGCCAGGTTGGATGCGCGCCCCACGCCTGTTTCCAGCATCCCACCACACCAAACCGGCACGCCCCTTTGGCGGCAAAGGTCGTGGATGGCTACAGCCTGGCTCAACCCACCAACCCGCCCAGCCTTGATATTGATGATCTTGCAGGCTTCCATTTCCAACGCATAACGTGCGTGACGAGGCGTGAGGATGCTCTCATCCAAACAGATCGGTGTATGCAATTCCTTTTGCAGTTTACGATGATCCCAGATATCGTCTTCGTTAAGGGGTTGTTCGATCAGCAGTAGATCCAACAAGTCCAAAGGTTTTAAGGTTTCCCAAGTGGCGAGGGTGTAAGCCGAATTGGCATCTACCTGCAGTTTGATGACAGGAAAAGCCTTGCGAACGGCAGCTGTGTCACTCACATCGCGCCCAGGCTTAATCTTGATCTTGATGCGGCCATAACCAGCTTGGAGGTATTTTGCGACTGTTCTGACCAGGGCTTCGGGCGAGGGCTGCAATCCCACCGACACACCCACCTGCACGCGGCTGCGGACGCCGCCCAAGATCTCGCGGAGAGAACGAGCCTCAACCTTGCCGCGCAAATCCCAAAGGGCCATTTCCACCCCGGCCTTCGCCAGGTGATGGCCGCGAATCCGCCCAACCAGGCGCTGGAAATCATCCGCACCATCAACATGCTGGCCGAGCAGGAGCGGGGCGATAAAATCTTTAATAATATGCCAGGCAGTCCCGGTGGTTTCATAAGAATAACCCGGATCCCGGTCTGCCACACATTCGCCAAACCCGGTCAATCCATCGGACTGAATCGTGATCAGAATGCATTCGCGGTTGGTCGTCCGTCCGAAAGAGGTCTCGAAGGGAGCAACCAGCGGCATGCGCAGATGGTGGAGAGTAAGAGAGTCGATTTTCATTCTGAGGCCTTCCCAGTTCATTGACACGGGTTGTACGATATCCAAGTTCTTTTCAAAGACCATGCAATTATAGTGCAATGCAGCAAAATTCTACCAGCAGGGCTTGAGTTATATGGGGGCGCCCAATGAATCCAAAGCCCTTTTTGATCTCTCCATGGCCTTTATCTCTCAAGGTTCTTCTCCTCCAAATGAGTAAAAAAAAAATAAGTACCCTGTTTTATCAGGCTACCTATCGTAGTCATGCTGTTGGTGAAAATCAGACTGTTCTCAACCTCGAGTTAATCTTGGAAAAGACGTTGCCGATGATCGGGCCCAGGATCAATAAAACAGCAATAACGACTACAGCAACTAAAACAAGGATCAACGCATACTCGACCAAGCCCTGGCCTCTTTCTTTCGGCGCGAATAACATGGGGTTTCACCTCCTTCCGCTTTTGGATTTCCCTGAGAGGCACCTCAGAGATGGTTTAAATCTACATCAGCCTGTTACAAATATTAGTTAATTTTTCAAAAAAGGTACTCTGTTCGTACAGAGTACCTTTTTTTCTAATAGCCAAAGCAATTAGACGGTGGTCAGTCTGGAATTGATCTTGGAGAAAACGTTGCCGATGATCGGGCCGAGAATCAATAAAACAGCAATCACAACGACAGCAACCAAAACAAGGATCAACGCATACTCGACCAAGCCCTGGCCTTTTTCCTTCGGGGCAAATAACATGGGGTTTCACCTCCTTCCGCTTTTGGATTTCTCTGAAAGGCATTTCAGAGATAGACCCATTATATATCAATACTTAATAGAAAAGCAACCTTATTTCGTTACAGAAACTTTACAGTAATGTTAATCATGAATAGGGATGGACAAGGTGACGCGGGCACCTTTGCCGGGTGAGCTATTGATCTCAAAATCGCCACCAAGCATTTCGGAGCGCTCTTTGATCAATTTCAAACCCAAGTTGCCTTCTTTTCCAAGGGCATCTGAATCAAAGCCTTTACCATTATCGTCAACAGACAACTTGACAAGGGTGTTGCCCAGATCCAACTGGATCTTGACCAGATTAGCCTGGTTCTGCTGGACAGCATTGCTCAATAATTCCTGCATGGCGCGAAAAACCATCACTTCGATATAAGGCTCCATACGACGTTCGCTGCCGGTAACGGTGACACTGACATCCATACCGGCTTGCTCTTTAAACATGTCAGCATAGCGAACAATAGTCGGAGCCAAGCCCAAGTCGTCAAGCATCATGGGTCGAAGTTCAAAAATAAAATTGCGCACCTTTTGGAATGTGCTCATTGCAGAAACTTTAAGACTGCCGAGCTCGCTGCGAGCTTGCGCAGCATCCACATCAAATAACTTCAAGGCAATTTCAGTTTGCAAGATAAAATTGGAAAGCGCCTGAGCGGGACCATCGTGCATCTGGCGTGAAAGCCGTTGACGTTCAGCCTCCTGCGCGTTTACCAGCATTTCCACGCTGGATGAAACATTCCGGTCGTTTTTGCCATCACTGGCACCACCAGCGCTAACCGCATTCTCCAGACGTTCCAACATGCCCTTGTAATGCTCCAGACGCGCCTGGTCACCCGTTAATTTTTCCAACTGACCGCGCATGACAAATAATCGCTGCTGGGCATCCATGGCAGTATCATAAGCGCCACGGACCTGTTCGCTTGGGAGCTTGTCAATTTGAGCTTGAATCTGCTGTAAATTTGCCGTGACAGCAGCGTTACGTTGAGTCAACTTACCCACCTCGACACGGCTTTGTTCGAGCATCAAGGTGATCTCCTTCAAAGCACGGTTGTTCTCATCCAACTCCGACTGAATTAGATGGTGAGGATCTTCAATCGTAGGGGAGATTTGTTGTTGTCCTTCGGGTAATGACATAGTTTACTCCTGTGATTGCAAAGCTTTATCGGATAACTTTACCCAACCACGTTTGAGCGCATACACAACTGCCTGCGTGCGATCCTCCACTCCGAATTTGCGCAAAATGGATGTGACATGGTTCTTGACTGTCTGGTGACTGATGCCCAACGAGGAGGCTATTTCCTTGTTACTCATTCCTTTTACGACACAAGTAAGCACCTCTACTTCACGGTCAGAGAGTGGATGGAAAGGGCTGCCGGGTTCGCTGTAAAGGTGACGGGCTGCCTCCATCTCTTCAGCGAGCCAGTGCTCGAACTCTTTTTGATCAAGAACGCGATTTTCAATGACATATTTGCCATTGAAAACATCTTTGACGGTCTGGACAAGCCTGGCCGGCTCAATATCTTTGGCGCAATAAGCAGCCGCGCCTGCCCAAGCCGCATGAATAATCTGCTCGTGGTCATCATAGGCAGTTAACAGAATAATCCGAGTAGCCAGTTTATCTTGAACGACCTGATGGGTAACCTGCTGTCCGTTCATTCCAGGCAGGTTAATATCCACCACGGCGATCTGCGGTTGCAAGGTTTTGATGGCGGTCAACGCTTCCAAACCGTTGGATGCCTGTCCTATGATTTTGAATCCGGGCTCAAGGGAAAGCGCGTTAACAACCCCCTGCCTGAATAATGGGTGATCCTCCACAACAACAATTGTGATTTCTTCCACCATGTGCCTGCCTCAGCCAGACTATCCAAAGTATAGCACAGGTCATACAAGCCAACGGTTTACTCAAGATCATCTACAAATCCCGGCTCTCAGTCCCACCTTCCTCTTTGAGAAAGGGGAAAGGGGATGGGCTTTAGAACAACGATGGTCGAATGCCTCCATATCTATGAAACCCGGTTCCCAATCATCAAGCAACAACCGGTGTGAAATTCATGGGCCCGGCCAGCGGTAGACCGTCATATTCAGACCGCCCAAGGCCGGGGCATAAGGTGCATCAGTCGTAAAGACCGGAATCAAGCCGGATGTGAGGTGTTGATACCAATCCGGAAAGATGACCAGGTAAGTCACGCCGCGCTGATCCAGGTAAGCCGCAATCCGATCTTCATCCCGCAGAAAAGGGATCACTTCGGGTGAAACCAGGCCAGCCAGATCCACCAGGTTATGTCCGCCAAAATAACCCAGAGCACCGATATCATGGGCCGCAACCAGCGCATCCGGCGGGACGTTGGTAGAAACCCACCGCGCGGTTGCAACCATTTCGCTATCGATCATTGCCACATCCTGCGCGTAATGAAGAGCACCAATCCCCCAGAAGACAAGAAGAACGAGCCCCGCGGCCAGGCTCCATGAAACCGAGACAACCCATCGCCAGCGCGGGCCAACGGACAAAATAAACTCCACCAAACCAGCCAGCCCGAGCAGGAAGAAGACGGGCATGGCAGGCATGACGTAGCGCCCATACTGATAAGTGACCGGCAACCGCCAGGCGTAGAGCGCCAGGTAACTGACAAACCAAACGACAGCGGCAAACACACCCCAGGACCGGCGGCGGAAGGCGGAGACGAGTACAAACACCAACCCCGGCAACAAAATGATCCCAATCCCTTCCAGAACCGGAAGCGCCTCCCCTCCCAGCCTTTCGAGAAACGGTAATTTAAGGTAGGCAGCATATTCCGCCTGTTTGGCATAAAATGTGTTTGGCAAAGGGGAACCGGAGATCATCAAATTGAAAAGCAAATAAAGCGCAAACAAGCTTCCAAAGCCCACTCCCAAGCTAACCAGCGCTTGCAAGCGTTTTTGCCATAAAGGTTGCACCAGCAGGAGGCCCAGGACTGCAGGACCAAGCAGGGTAACGCCATCGGGACGCACCCAGACGGAAAGGCCGATTAACAAGCCCAGGCTGAAATATCTCTGCGATCCCGAGATGACCAACACCAGCACGGCAGTCACCAGTAATGCGAACAAGAGGGTTTCCATGCCGGAGGCTGCCGCCCAAACCAGGTGCCATTCCAAGACCAACACTGCACCTATCCACGGGAAGCGTGGGCGGTAGGAGGGTATCAGCCACCGCACTGCAGACTCTCCAAGAACCGCCAGGCCCCACAATGCCAGCGCGCCGAGCGAATACGCCCAGATGTAGGGAGATAGTTTCAGCCAGAAGCCAATCGCAAGCAATGCCGTCCAGACCGGAGAGGTCGAACCACCGGAGGGATGACCTGAAATGAATGACCATTCGCCGCGTGAGGCCAAGTTACGGGCATACGTCTGATGGATCCAGGCATCATCCAGTGGGAAGCCAAAATGATAATAGACTCCGCTAAATACCAAATACAGCCCCACCGAAAGAAGAGTGATCCCGGCGAGCGACCAAACAGCCCGTGGAGACAAGCGACTCTCAGGGTTGGATGGCATAGAGATGCGCTCCACCAACCTCACCCAGATATTGCAGGCCAGCCTGCCCTGCGGGGTGATCATAGACCTCTATCAAACGGCCCGGCGTGCTTCCTACCTCCAAGATCAAATAATTGGCCCCATAGCGTTGGGATACTAACAAGAGGGTATTTAAATCCCCATCTGGGACGGCGATCGCCGGGTTGCCCGATGCCAGATAAAACCCCGGCGGATCTGCAACCATGACAACCGCCTGAGCGGACATTCCTTGTTCCCGCAGGACTGTATCAATATTGCTATACGCAACGTTTTCCTGACCCCAGGGTGTGCCACCGCCCCCGCCCAGGACCCGCCCATAAACAACGATGGTCGTCAATAATACGGCGAGGACCACCAGCCCGGATCGGAAAACCGTCCCAGCCTGAGCCGCATTCCAACCGCGCTTCCGGCTCCCCCAGGCGATGAGGCGGTCGAGGCCAAGCGGTGCCAGCGCCCACCAGACCGTCTGCAAGGCTGCACCAGAATGGAAAAAACCGCCGCGCGCACCCGCAAAGGGAAAAACCACTGTCATCGCGGCCAAGGTCAATAGCCAGGCGAGGACAGCCAACTGCACACGCCGGTCTTTGCGCAAATGCCAGAGGCCAAGTCCAACAAGCGGGAGCAGGAACACTTCCCCCTGGACCGATACCATATTAGAAAGGTTAACGCCCAATGACCAGAAACGGACACGGAGGATAGCCTGGAGACCAGACTGCCACCAAGCTGAAGCCGTGATCTGACTGGCTGGATAACCAAATAACTGGTCATAAGAAGTCAGCCAAAGCATCTTCGAACCGCCGGGAGCAAGGAAGGAGCCAAAGACAGCGTTGTTACGAATAAACCAAGGAGCCATCACCAGCAGATAACCGGCCAAAACAGCAATGGAAGATAAGAGCATCGAGGTGAATTGTCGGTCCGACTTACGGAAGAGGAGGACAGCGATGAAGGCCAATAGAAGCCAGATAAGACCGTCGGCCCGAGCCAGATGCATCAGGCCAGCCAAGAAACCCAGAAGTAAAGAGTTAAGGACGGAGGGTTTACGCTTTAAAACGAGAAAGAAGAGGCCACCAAAAAGCATGTACAGGCCAAAGCTGTCCGTCACAGGCAAGAAGGTGAGGTAAAAAGCCGGGAAAACTGCCAGCAGACCGGAAAGGAGGGCCAGGTCGCGGCGGGAGGTGAATGACCAAGCCAAGCCCGCAGTTATGGGCGGGATAAGGGCTGCAACCAGCAGAAAACCGATCCGGGCGGCGAACCAGGAGGCGGATCCAAAAAGCAACCCACCAGCAGCAGCAAGGAGCGAGGCCAGCGGCATCCAGTAAGCATGGGACGGATGCGGAAGTCCGACCGGGTTGTCGAGATAGTTCCAGAGATAAGGGTCGGTGAAGCCATGACCATTGACCAGTTGCACTCCACCAGCATAGTAATAGTTTGCATCCATATATCCGGGCGAAGGCTGAAAAGCAGCGACCAAGGTCACAACAGCCAGTCCGAGGAGTGCCAGAAGGAGGTAATGCCGCCAAGTCATGGGAGGCTGTCGCTCCAGGTGCGCGGCGGGCGGACAGCCCACCAGCGCATCCAGTAGAGGCCAAGCACCAGCAAAACGGGAAAGACCAAGGCCAGTACCTCGTTCAGAACTGCTGAATCGCCGGTGAGCAGCAGTCCAACGGGGATCAGCCAGAAACCAATAAAGACAAGGAGGAGCACAAGACCCGCCACACCCCAACGACCTGAACGTGGCCAGCGTTCAGCCAGAATTGAAAGGAAAAGGACCAGGGGAAAGAAAAGAATCACATAATCCTGGGGAACAACCGGAATCCCAAAGAGTGGGGTGACCGCCAGTGCCAGACTGGCCGTCCAGAGGAGGTGGCGAAAATCCTTGTGACGGATGTCGCGAGCCTCGAGAAAAAAGATCACCAGCAGGAGACCGGTTAACACCCAACCCAAGCGGGGGCCAACTACCGGCCACCAGGAACCAAGGATGCTACTGGAGGTAAAGGCGGGGTTGAACTTGAAATGGGAAATCAATCCGCCGATGAAAGGCATGAACCAGTCCAGTAAAATAAAAAACGAGAAAGCCAGCAGTATTGCAAGGGTCATCAGGAAACCTGCCAGGATGCGACCACGGCGGTGGTAGATAGCCCACCAGATAATGAAAACCACCAGAAGGCAGGATACATCCGGTTTGAAGAAAAGTACAACCAATAAAGCCCCAGCCAACTCATCGCGGCCATCACGAAGGGCGAGCAGGAGACCGACAACCGCCAGGGCAGCGAATATGACCGCCCGGCTGCCAGCCAGCGGGAGGAAACCGTAGACCCACAGAACTGAAAAGATTAATAAGACAGGCATTAGAGTACGGGCGGGTTTCCAACCAGTCAGGCGGAGAGACAGGAAGGCCAAAGCAACCAGGGCAATTTCGAGGCAGGTCATCCAAATGCCACGGGCAAGGGCATAGTCCGTAACGAGGGCAAAGGGGAAATAGAAGAGCTCGACAGGAAACGGGATGCCCAGCCGGAGGGGATCCTGGCCTTCATCAGCCAAAGCGCCATAATAGACCACCTGGGCACGCTGAGTAGCAGGATCGCTATAGGGGCTATTGCCATATTGGAGGAAGGTGCGCGCCGCCAACCAGGGAACAAAGAAATCCTTCTCGCCAGGATGATCATGGGCATAGAGGGTGTTGGCCCATGTCAACCCGCCGAGGATGGCGAAGGCGAGGATGACCAATAAAATGGTGGTGAGGATCCTGAGGGTGCGGGACATAACGATGAGATTCTACCTTACAATCTCTATTCAAGGAAACAGAAGATGATCTCCTCGAGGATGGGAGCAAGAGGTGGAACATGAGAGCTTCGGCTTTTAGAAAACCTTGAGGCGCATCCGAGAAAAATCATTCGGTGATAAACTATAAAAAAGCAAGAACGGCGGAGAGGATCGAATTGCGTTCCAAAGATATATCGATTTCCACAGAATGGATCAAACGGATCAGTTTCCTTTACCTGCTGGTCCCATTCCTGATCTTTTGCCTGGGAAACCTAAAACCTTATTTATCCATTGGCACCAGCCTGGTTTTCGCCTGGCTGTTCGTCAAGAATTGGAGATCCAAGACACAGAAAAGCGGAACCTATCTGCTCTCACGGCGCAATATCATTTATACCGTCCTGGCTGTCTTGTTGTGGGTGGCGCTTTCCGGCATCGGCGGCTTTGCTTTTCAAAATATCGATTTTCACATTCGAAATGCCATTTTTCGAGACCTGATCAACTTTAGCTGGCCGGTCAGATACTATACCAATCCTACAGATCCATCCATCCCCTACAACCTGGTCTACTATACTGGTTTTTGGTTACCAGCAGCCCTGGTGGGAAAAATCGGCGGGTGGCTGGCAGCCAATATTGCCCTGTATGTATGGACAGTGCTGGGAATTCTCCTGACCCTGTTCCTGCTGGCGTCGAAGATCAAGCTCACCATCCCAAAACTGACTTTGTTATTGATCTTCTTCAGCGGGATGGACGGTTTGGGCACCCTGATTAAAATCATTGCCGTTCCGAATGCAATCGACAGGCTCTGGCCGCCGATCTTCCACCTCGAGTGGTGGATGCCCGGTTTTCAATATTCCTCCTTCACGACTCAGCTTTTCTGGGTTTTCAACCAGGCGATCCCAGCCTGGTTATGCATGGCGCTCTTATTTGTGGTCGGGGAACGTAAAAATATCCTGATGATCTGGAGCTTGTGCTGTTTTTTCGCCCCCCTGCCCGCCATTGGAATGCTCCCTTATGTCGTCCTGAAAATCCCAAAAGAACTGATGGACTCCGAAAATCTCAATATTAATCCGAAAATCCATTCAATACGAAATTTCTTCGGGCGTCTCTTCCAGGATGTGCGGGCCTTGCTGTCGATCGAAAATGTTCTCGGGGGAGGGCTTATCCTGGGTGTCTCCCTTTTGTATTTCAGCTCCAATGTACAATTTTCCAACACGGCCGGATCGGCAGACCAGCCAATCGAATGGTTATTCTACGCCATCTTCTTGCCCTTCGACGGATTAATCCTCTGGTGGGTCTTCAAGAGCAGATACAAGGCCAATTTGAACTGGTACCTGGCGGGAGCATTATTAATCGCAATTCCATTGATCAAGATCGGAAGCGCACATGATTTTTGTATGCGCGGTTCGATCCCGACTCTGTTCATGCTGGTGCTCTGGTCAGCAGAGACGCTGGCTGCACCCGGAACAAAGGCCAGAGCCGCGTTGATCCTTCTGCTCGGGATTGGAGCGATCACCCCCCTGTATGAGATCAACCGTTCCATTTATAGGACGGCGAGCTATTACCTGGCCCCCCCGACTGCTACTGAAAAACTGGCCGGAGAGCAGGTCAAAATCTACGAGCCCATATCTTATGAATTCGATCACCCATATACGCTGACAGCAGATTCTTTTAGATCTTTGGCAAATTATGACCCAGAAGTAATCTCCAATTTCCTGGCCAGAGCGGACCATACGTTATTCGAGAAATATTTATTAAAATAAACTGCACCCAACCGTTGAACGATTAAATCCTTCCTACCAGGATGGAGGAAGCATAAAGCGTGTTCGCTTACACCAACCCGCTTAGGCTGAGGATGACGAGGAAGATGGCGAGGGACCAGCCACGCCGATAATGGATCCTGAATCGATCCCAAGCACTGGAATCGATTCAGGTTTATGCTATAATAGCGCCAACCTGAGGCAAGAATGACAGTAAACTGCTTAGCCAACAATCATAAGGATAATGATAATCGGCCTCCGGCCGTTGGGCGAAGCATGCAAGGTTGAGGACCTCTGGAAACATCCTTATCGCCCAACGCAGACGCGGAGGGCGATTTATTTTGTAAGAAATTACGCCAGGAGAACGTAGAGAAAACAAAGCCGTCCCGGACAACCCCATCCCATACAGGGACGATGAGGCTCACCCCACCAAACAAAGATGGACGGCTTGTAATAGAAGTGGATATGGAGGCTTTTATGTATAAAACTCATACTTGCGGTGAATTGCGCGCCAGCCATGCCGGGCAGACCGTCATGTTGGCCGGGTGGGTGCACAACTTCCGCACATTTGGCGGAGTGGTGTTCTTGGTGCTTCGTGACCGATTCGGCATTACCCAGATCGTCACAGACCCAGACAAATTCCCCGAGGCAGCCAAAGCCATCGAGGGGTTGAAGAACGAATGGGTAGTGCAGGTGGAAGGCCCCGTACGAATGCGGCCGGCAGACCAATTCAACCCAAAAATGCCAACCGGCGAGATCGAACTGGTGGCACACAAAGTGACCGTATTGAACCCGGCCAAGGCCATGCCGTTCGTAGTCAGCCGCGACGACGAAGAAGTGGACGAAAACCTACGGCTTAAATACCGCTATCTCGACCTGCGGCGCGAACGGATGAAGCGCAACCTGATCCTGCGCCACGAAGTGGTGTTGTTCATGCGTAAGTATTTGTCGGAGCGCGGCTTCATCGAAGTGGAAACACCAATGTTGTTCAAGACGACGCCCGAAGGGGCACGCGATTATCTCGTGCCGTCGCGGGTCTACCCGGGTCAGTTCTACGCCCTACCCCAAAGCCCGCAGCAGCTCAAACAGCTATTGATGGTAGCAGGGTTCGAGCGCTATTTCCAGATCGCGCGCTGCTTCCGCGATGAAGACCTGCGCGGCGACCGCCAGCCTGAGTTCACACAACTCGACCTCGAAATGTCCTTTGTCCACCGCGATGATGTCCTTGCAATGGTAGAGGGTCTTTTCACCACAATGCTGCCAGCGGTGACTCCGCACAAGAAATTGCTAGCCTCGCCCTGGCCGCGTCTGACCTACAGCGAATCCATGGAACGCTTCGGCACCGATAAACCCGACCTGCGCTTCGGGATGGAACTATATAATACCGGCGCAATTTTCGAAAAGAGCGAGTTCATCGTCTTCAAATCGGTGCTCGAAAGCGGCGGCATGATCAAGTGCATCGTCGCGCCAGGAAGCGCTGGTTACACCCGCAAACAGCTGGATGACCTGACAACGACTGCAAAGGAACTCGGAGCGAAGGGACTGGTCACCCTGGCTCTAACGCTGGAGGGGCCGAAAGGCTCCGGAGCCAAGTTCATCGGAGAGAAGGAAATTGCAGCTTTATTAAAACTCACCGGTGCGGTAACCGGCGATCTGATCCTCTTCGTGGCCGACAACCCGAAGATAGTCCACAAGGTGCTGAGCGGATTACGAATCTGGTTCCGCGACACCCTTAAGCTGGCGGACCCGAACGTGATGGCCTTTGCATTCATCCTGGACTTCCCAATGTTCGAGTGGAACGAGGAATTCAAGAAGTGGGACGCGGCGCACCATCCATTCACCATGCCACGCCTCGAGCACCTGGACCGGTTCGAAACCGACCCGGCTTCCATATTGTCGGACGCCTACGATATGGTCTGCAACGGCTACGAAATGGCCTCCGGATCGATCCGCATCCACCGGCGCGACATTCAAATGAAGGTGTTCAACCTTCTCGGGATCGAAGAAGAGGAAGCCCAGTACAAGTTCGGGCACATGCTGGAAGCTTTCGAGTACGGCGCACCGCCACACGGCGGGATCGCACCTGGAATCGACCGGCTGGTGATGCTGTTGGCTGACGAGCCCAATATACGTGAGGTGATCGCCTTCCCGAAAAACCAGGCAGCCCGGGATGTGATGGCGGATGCCCCATCGTTCCCGGACGAGAGGCAGTTGAAGGAATTGCGTATTGTTATTAAAGATTAGAGATTAGAGATTAGAGAACGGAGAGTAGTACCTGCTTTCCATTCCCTGTTCTCTTTTCGTTTGAAGGAGAAAAGTCATGGCAATCATCAGAGTTGAGGATATTGCAAAGTACGTTGGTCAGGAAGTAACGATCCAAGGATGGGTTTACAGCCGCACCGACAAAGGGAAGCTGGTCTTCCTGCTCGTGAGGGACGGCTCCGGCTTCGTCCAGTGCGTGGCTTTCAAAGGCGACCTTCCCGAGGCGGTCTTTGACCAGCTAACCCGGCTGCCGCAGGAATCATCGGTCATCATCAGCGGAGGGGTGCGCGAGGACAAACGGGCACCCGGCATCCCTGGCGGGTACGAAGTTGGCGTCAAAGAGATCAAGATCATCCAGAGCGCGGCCGAGGACTACCCGATGGCGCTCAAAGAACATGGGGTGGATTTTGCCCTCGACAACCGTCACCTGTGGATCCGCATGCCCAGCCAGTGGGCGATCCTGCGCATCCGCGGAACCGTCATCTCAGCCATCCGCGAGTGGTTTGAGCTAAACGGCTTCATTAACATGGACACCCCGATCCTGACACCAGCGGCGGTTGAAGGCACCACCACCCTGTTCGAAACCGAATACTTCGACGAAGGTAAAGCCTACCTGAGCCAGTCGGGTCAGCTGTATAACGAAGCAAACATCATGGCCTTCGGCAAGGTCTACTGCTTTGGCCCAACCTTCCGAGCAGAAAAATCAAAAACCCGCCGCCACCTGACCGAGTTCTGGATGGTCGAGCCGGAGATCGCCTTCTGCGACCTGGACGGGTTGATGGAAATCGAGGAGCAATTCGTCACCCACATCGTCAAGCGCGTCCTGCGCGAGCGGGGACCCGAGTTAAAATCCCTGGGCCGCGACCTGGCAAAACTGGAGATCATCCAAGCGCCCTTCCCGCGCATCTCATACGATGAAGCTGCCAAAATCATCCTGGACCTTTACGAAAAAGAAACCGACCCAGAAAAGAAGGAACTGATCAAATTCGAGTGGGGTATGGACTTTGGCGCGCCGCATGAGACCGTTCTGACCAACCTGTACGAGAAGCCGGTCTTTGTCTACGGTTACCCAACCCAGATCAAGGCTTTCTATATGGAACCCTGGCCGGGCCGGCCCGAAATCTGCAAGTCAGTGGACCTGCTAGCTCCGGAAGGCTGCGGTGAAATCATCGGCGGCTCGGAACGCATGTCGAGCCCCGACCTCCTACTCCAGCGTATCCACGAGCATGGACTACCGGAAGCAGCCTACAAATGGTACCTGGACTTGCGCCGCTACGGTTCGGTGCCCCACTCCGGTTTTGGAATGGGCGTAGAACGGACAGTGGCCTGGATCTGTGGAATCGAACATATCCGTGAAGCCATCGCCTTCCCGCGCATGATCAAGCGGGTCTATCCGTAGACCGAACTGGAAGAATATTGATGCAACAGGGATTTGCGAACGAGGCTTGCAAATCCATGTTGCTTTCTCCCAGGCTCACTTTTGCGAACCTTAATCTTTCCCTACCCACCCCCCTTACTTTATGGTATAAAACATGTGCCCTGCTGTGCTCGCGATGTTGCACCTCCGTTCTGAGCCAACACCCACAAAAAGGGATCCAATCTCGCGACAAGGATGCGATAGGCTTCGGCCAAGGCTGACTTACCGGGTAGGAGCCCGACCTGCGAAAGCAGGTTCAGAACCTTGCAGCACACGGCATAAGCGGGGTTTTCGTTTACAAGCGAATACGGAGAATTAGCGGCTGGCTCCCGGCACTACCGGGAGTACGAGGTGGAGGTTCCTGCGCGCAAGCGAAGGTTAATCCCTCACCCTACCCTCTTCCAAGGGGAGATGGCGGTGAGCGGAAAAAATCGGACAGATCAGCGGATGCCTCCGGAGCCCGGTCACAGGCTCCTTTCTCCCTTCCGGAATAACGCCCGGCGACAAACAGGTTTAAAAAAACTCTGTTAGTCGTCCAATCCCAAAACTGACCAGCAACGGCCAGGACAAAGGACGGCGCAGTGGTCAGGCATAGAATAGCCTGTTTTCACATGGAAGGGCTGCCAGCCAATTATTTTTCGTTTGCACAGGCACGCCCCCCGGGTGTGCTTTTTTGTTTATTGTGAACATGAAATGAATTTTAAATATCAATCCAAAATATTTGACTTATGAAAGGATAAACCATGGATACAAAAGAATTACTTACACGTGTCAAAGCTGACAATGTCAAATTCATCTCTTACCAGTTCACCGACGTAACCGGTGCGGTCAAAAGTGTGGATGCCCCCATAAAGCAGTTGGAATCCGCCCTGGAAGACGGTGTATGGTTCGACGGATCATCCGTGGAGGGCTTCGCCCGCATCCAAGAAAGCGATATGCGCCTGGTGATCGATCCTGATACGTATGCCGTCCTGCCCTGGAGTCCGACTGAAGCGCGACGGGCGCGGGTCTTCTGCGACATCTATACTCCCGACGGGAACCCTTTCGATGGGGACCCGCGCGGTACACTCAAGCGCATGCTAGCCAAAGTCACAGAACGAGGCTGGACCTATAACGTAGGCCCCGAACCCGAGTTCTTCCTCTTCCGACGGAACGGCGGGGAGGGAATCCACCCGGTGCCACACGATGTTGGCAGCTACTTCGACTTTTCCGCGGACGACGAGGCGGTGCGGGTGCGCACCGAACTGATGGACGCGCTGAACAGCATGGGATTGGATGTGGAAGTGGGACATCACGAGGTGGCCATCGGCCAGCATGAGATCGACTTCCGCTTCGCGGATGCGCTGCACACCGCCGACAATGTGTTGACTCTGAAATATACTGTTAAAGCGATCGCCGCCAAACATGACCTAATCGCATCATTCATGCCCAAACCCGTATTCGGGATTAACGGCTCCGGCATGCACTGTCACCAATCCATTTTCAACAGCAAGGGCAACAACCTGTTCTACGATGCCAAGAATGAGTACCACCTATCCCCACTGGCGTTTGGATTCATTGCCGGCCAGTTGAAGCATGCGCGCGCCCTGGCTGCAATCGTCGCACCAACCGTCAATTCGTACAAGCGGCTCGTCCCCGGGTATGAGGCTCCGGTTTATATCGGCTGGGCGCAAATCAACCGCTCGGCATTGATCCGCATCCCGCGTTTCACCGAAGGGCGCATCAAGGCGATGCGCGCCGAACTGCGCTTCCCCGACCCGTCGGCCAATCCATACCTGGCATTTACCACCATCCTGGCCGCGGCGCTGGACGGGATCGATAACAAGCTGATGCCCCCAGCACCACTGAACAATATCAACGTATATCAACTTGACGAGGCCAAGCGCCGAAAGATGAAGATCGATTCCCTGCCCGGCTCGCTGGCCGAAGCGCTGGGTGAATTGGAAAAAGACAAGGTGGTACGCGCGGCCTTGGGCGAGACCATTTACGACGCCTTCACGCGCGCCAAGTGGGACGAGTGGGACGCCTTCCGTATTAATGTAACCGATTGGGAAGTAGAACGCTACCTAGAATTAGCATAGAAAGCCGGTCGTCATCGACTTTCTGCTTTCAGCAAACAGCGGCTGCCATTTTGCCAACCGCTGTTTTTTTCACTGGAGCCTAAACGGGTTAAAATCCGTATCCCGGTCGTAGTAATCTTCGTTTTCCGTCTCCTTCAACTTTCTGACGGCAATATAGGTTACGGGTGTCATCAGCGCTTCAATACCAACCTTGAAGAGATAATTGGTCAAGGTAAGTGTCAGGAACAGGCTCCAAGGGAAAACGTGGAAAAGAGAAGCTATGATGATGAATACGATCGTGTCTACGAGTTCGCCGACAATCGTACTGCCAATGGTACGGGTCCACAGCCAACGGCCGCCTGTCAGAATCTTCATTTTCGCCAGCACGAACGAGTTGGTAAACTCCCCCGCCCAATAGCCCGCAAGGCTGGCCAGAACAATGCCTCCACTCGACATCCCGCCCAGAATTGCAAGATACGCCGCATTGCCGGCATATTGCTGCCATTGGGCTTCTCCTGGCAGGATGCCGACGATCCAGAAGATAAACGCACTCAACGCCAGGCAGGCAAACCCTGCCCAGATGACGCGGCGGGAGTTTTTATACCCGTAGACTTCGGTGAGAATATCCCCAAAGATGTAACTGACAGGGAATAGAAGGGTACCGGCATCAAATGCCATGCGGATCCCAAAGATACTGAAACCCCAGTCCACAATCTTGGCCGAGGAGGCGATGTTGCTAACGACCAGAACCGTCACGAAGACAGCCATGATCAGATCTAAATAATGATATCGTCTTACCATATGCCACCTGAAACCAGCTTCATTATCGGCTCATCATCCTGCAGAAAGAACAAAGCCCTGGAGCAGAAGTCGGCTGTCCGCAGTTGGTACATGGATGCAGCTCGGCTTGGATAATTTCACGCTCAACAAACAATCCAGATCTGCGGGCCTCGAGGAAAGACAGATAAAAAGATTGTTTAGCTCCGGGGCGGTCGCTTTCCAGTTTGTTGAGCAACTGTTTGTAATAAATGGAGGTCGAGCCAACGGAAAATGGGCACTCGTCGTAAATGTATTCAATGCCGCGCAAAAGGGCATAGGCCAACATCTCACGCTCGTAGATACGACAAAGAGGCTTGACCTTGCGCGCCAGGCCCGAATTCCCATGAAGCACCGGACCCTGCCGAAGCATGTATTCGCCCGCCCATGAGAGCGTATTCCCAAAGAGGACTGCGGCCTCATCATCCAAATTGTGACCGGTGGCCAGGACATCATAGCCGAGGTCACGGGCAACCCGATTCATCACATGACGTTTAACCAACCCGCAAACCGAGCAAGGCTTCAGCCTCCCTCGATGGGATTTCAAGGCAAATTCTGGAATGGTTGAGCCGTATTCCTTCTGAACATCCACGACATGCAACTTCAATCTGTGGGCGGTCGCGAACTTCCCGGTGAGGCGCTGCGACTCAACCGAATAATAGAGGCCTTCATCGATGCCAAGACAGATATATAAGCCATCAGCCTGATAACCCAAGCGCTGGAGGATATCCCAGAGCGAAAGCGAGTCCTTGCCTCCGGAGACGGCAACGAGAACCTTCTCTTCGTGCGAGAACATCTTGTATTTCTCAATAAAACGACCAGTTTGTTCCGGAATCCATTCGAGATAATGTTCCTTGCATAGAGCCAGTTTATGCTGGCGCATATTAACCACGGCTTTTTGGCCGCAAGCCCGGCACTTCATCTAGCCTCCGGAAATGGCAGCGATAAGTTTGATGACATCGCCATCTCTCAAAATCTCATCTTCGACGACCAATTCGCCGTTGCGCGTGCATAGAACACCTTCCGAGAGGATATTATTCTTCTTGAGGGCGTCCAGAAGGGTCATGCCGGGACGGACTTCGTATTCTTGATCGCGCAGAATGAGTTTTACCATGGGCACTCTGGGGCGCAAAATTTTACCACGCCTGAGCTGATTATACACTTTCAAATCAAGCGGAGGCACAAAGTGGCCATTAAAATCAAAACAGAGACCCCAAAATATGATGGCCTCCGTTTTGAATTTATGTAGATGTAAAACAAATTGGTATTTTGCCGGAATTCTTTGGCGGCTTCGAGAATTATTCTGAAAACCGGAGATACTTTGGCGGGTTTTTGCAGTCAGCATATTCGCCGCGGTATTCCTCCGGCATCAGGAGTGCAATCTGAGACATAATCTCATCAGACAGCGCCTGACGAATTTTTCCATTCACTTTTTCGCCTTTCGCATCCAGGGTAAACTGCCTGCCCACGCGGAAATGGAAATCCGTCCTTTTAAGTTTTTTCAGGTTGGCCCCGAATTTTTCCCCACCCCAGTGAACAATGGGCAGGATGGGTACGCCGGCGTGCAGGCCGATCAACGCAATGCCAGGCTGGCCGCGCAGCAAACGTCCATCATAAGAGCGCGTCCCTTCGGGAGCAATGGCGAGAATATCCCCGGTCTTAAGCACTTCCAGACAGGCACGAATGGCGTCCAGGTCTGCTTCGCCGCGGCGGACAGGAATGGCATCCCATAAATCGAACAACCAACCCATAAACTTATTGTTCCAGGTCTCAATCTTAGCCAGCCCAATCATTCTGCGCGGTTGGAGATGGGCGAACAGAAGAGGAACTTCGAGCGAGTTGACGTGGTTGGTGACAAGGATCAATGGGCCGTGCGCCGGGACTTTGGGAAAGTCGCGTTTATCGATCCGGCAAAGGATGTCCGTACCCAGCCGGATGACCGTATCCATGAACCAGCGAAAGAAGAGCCTCATGCAGGTTTCTGGGTAATGAACTCAATCTGCCCTGGAAGCAGATCTATAGTCAGTTCCTTGCCCTCAAAACAGACCGTCTCGCCATCACAATGGACCGGGAGGGTACCCTTCAACGCTGTGACCTTAACCTTGCGAGCCTGGGCCATGGTCACTTCTTTTTGCGTGGCCTGGGTGCCTTTCATAAAGTAGGGGATGAGACCGAAAACGCGCAACTGGCTGGCTGAACGGGCAATGCACAGATCAAAAGTACCGTCGCCGGGGTCGCCATTGGGTGCAAAGAAAAAACCGCCGCCCATGCGCCGCCCGTTCATGATCGAAAGCATCAACGGGGAGAGGTCCATCGTTTTATCATCATAGATCAGTTTGACAGTAGGGGCTTTATAATAGACAAAAATGGTTTCGATGGCAGCAATCAGGTACAGGAGCAGTCCACGCGTCCAGCGGATCTTGGCAGCTACGAAACCGGTGGCAGCGTCGAAGCCGATCCCCACGCCGTTGCCAAAGTAGCGACCATCTGGATAATCACCGCCCTTGACAATCCCTACATCCATGCGGCGGCGGTAGTTGTCAGCCAGGATCTTGCAGCCAATTTCCACCCCACCAGGGATGCCCATACCATAAGCGAAATCGTTCCCGGTACCAACAGCAATCTGCGCCATGGTTGTCTTGTCAAATCCTGCCAGTTTGGCACGCATCAGGCCGTTCAGTACCTCGTTGGCAGTCCCATCGCCGCTGGCAACGACGATAATTTCATATCCATCACGGGCGCCTTGCTCAGCCAACTCCGCAGCATGCCAAGGACGTTCGGTCAGAACTAATTTGTAATCAATATTGTACTTTTTTAATTCCTGTTCCATCAAGGGCAGTGACCGTCCGGCAAATCCGCGACCAGAAGTGGGATTAACAATGAGCAGGGTATCAGGCATTAAACACTCTCCTAAAAAGGGAATGCTGTATTTTACCAGATACCACTGAAAAGCCATGTGCTATCGCAAAGTGAATGGCACGCAGCTTAATTTCCCACTACCCTTGCGAGGGAAACCCAAAGGGGTAGACATTTATTTAATCCTGGGGGAAAACTTATTTCGTTCTTTGCATGCGCGCAACAAACTGGTAGCGGTCGGCATGAAATACTACTTTGCTATACTCCACGAGCAGCCCCAACCGGTCAGTGGAGATACGTTTCAACCGCATCACCGGCGCAGATTTGTTTGTGCCAAGCAGCCCGGCTTCCTGGCTGGTGGCTGAACCGGCGGTGATCAGGTCCAGCGCCTCCTGGGGGTGGGCGTTATATAAATTTTCCAATGTTGCATACAATGAACAATTATTCAGGTCCAATTTGGCCAAGGCCGGGAACCGGGCGAAGGGTAAATATATTTCCTCGATGGCGAAGGGAAGCAGCTTAGCCAGGCGCAGATTACTCAAGTGAACCACCTGTTCACCTTCAGGCAGCTTGAGCTCGGTTCTGATCTCCTCGCTGGCGGAGATCACTTCCTGTAATAGGATCTTATTAGAAGGCTCGAGGGCATCTGCAGATAGATTCTCAGACATACTGAAGAGTGGGCCGGTAACTGTGTAACTGCGCTTGATGGGCGGTGCGACGAAAGTTCCCTTGGCTCGTTTGCGGATCAGCAGACCTTCGGTGACCAGCTCGCGGTAAGCGCGATGGACAACCAAACGGCTGATGCCCAACTGCTCGCTTAAGCTAAACTCGCTGGAGAGCATATCACCCGGCTTCAATTCACCACTTGTGATCAAGGCCTTGACCGCTTCCTTGACCTGGTGGTAATACGGTACAGCGGATTGCTTGTTGAAAGTTATATTCAATACACCACCTCTTCAAATCCGTAGCTGTGACTGACAATCATGGCAAAAGATGCAGATCTTCCAAAGGGTAACCGGATTCAGGGTCCCAACCGAACTCCGCATAAGCACCGGCCAGCAGGGCAGCCATATCCGGCTTGTAGCCTGCCGATCCGCCCTCTTTGAGCGGCTTGAGCAAGAGGTCAGGTAGCCGGTCGTTAGCCCGGGTTAGTCCCAGCTTGAAGTTTACCAGGCGTTTGATGGTGACTATGCGCTTGCCCAATTTTATTAGATCGTCTGGTTCCAATCCCCAACCTGTGGCAGAGTTTATTGCCGCCACGAGCATCCGGACGCCAGGGTTTTCGAACTGGCACAAGGTGAGAGAATTATATAAGTTACGCCAGGCTTGCAAGCGTGCTGCAGTACGGCCTTTTTCGTAATTATTAGCATGCCTGTCACTAGGCTCGAGGCCGATCTCTTCAAGGTTGCTTTGACCCAGGTCGAGGCTGAACATGTCGCCCTGCATGTGGCAGGCGCCGCGAGGAGAGAGGGCATAGGTTACAGCCATGCCCAAGTAAGCGCGTGGATCGTGCATGGGTATTTCCAACCGGTTTACCGTTGCAGAGAGCTCCGGAACGCCAGCATGTTCAGCCAAGGCAGCGTTGCCCTCGGCCAGTAGGGCGCCAAAACCCTCCCGACGAGCCGTCAGCTCGATCAGGCGGAAGACCATCGCTGCGTCGCCATACCGAATTTCCAGGCCTCCCGTATCGGCCGCGGTGAGCAACCCACGCTCGAACAGTTCACAAGCCAATCCGATGGTCACCCCCAGGCTGATAATATCCATGCCAAAAAGATTACACAGGTGACCGGCATGGATCACGGCTTCCAAGTCAAAAATCATCAACAGAGAGCCCAGCGCTCCCACCGTCTCGTATTCAGGCCCATCCACCTTGGAATCGTTAAAAATTGGAGACTGCGTTTGCCTTCCGCAGGCGATCACACATTTATGACAAGCAGTATTGCGCGTGAGAAACTTCTCAGCCAGGTCAACCCCGGAAAGGTCGTCAGCCTGTGTGTGTTCGCCTAATTGGAAGTAACGGATGGGCAGGTCGCCTAACATATGGCTCAGGTTCACATAACCAGCAGTTCCATAGGCGCGCAAGGATTGGGCGGGAAAGTCATCTTTATACAGTGCCAGGACCTGGTTGGTGATGGTCCTAAATTTATCAGGCGCATATAGCGGGACCTTGCCTGTACCCCGTACGCCAATCGCCTTGAGGTTCTTGGATCCCATCACTGCGCCCAAGCCAGTGCGGGCAGCAAAACGGCCATGGTCGTTGGCAATGCCGGCCAGCTTAACCATATTCTCACCCGCCAGCCCGATGCAAGCAACTCTCACTTTTGGGTCGCTGAGAGCGTCACGCAGACGGGTCTGCGTGATGTAGATGTCGCTGCCCCACAAATCGCCAGCCGCATGCAGCCCAACCTGCCCATTAACGATCGACAGCCACACCGGTTGTTCGGCTTTGCCGGTGATGAGGACGCCATCGTAGCCGGCATAACGAAGTTCGGGGCCGAAAAAGCCACCGCTGTTGGCCTCTCCCCAAATGCCAGTGAGGGGTGAGCGGGCACACACGCTATAACGCCCAGATGAGGTCATCGACGTACCCACCAGGGGGCCTGTCAAGAAAAAGAGCGGATTCTCCGGGCCGAGAGGATCAGTTTTGGCATCGAGCTTATCATAAAGATAGCGCGCTGCCAGCCCGCTTCCTCCCACATAGTCACGGGCATAGTCCTCGTTGAGAGGTTCGTCCCACAACCTGGACCGGTCAAGGTCTACGCGCAGGATCTTGCCCAGGTAGCCATTCATGACCTGCTAGGATCCAAAATCCGTATCGATCTGGGATGCAACCTTAACCATTTCATAGGTGGCTTTAGGAGTGCGTTGAACCTGCGCCATGCTGCCAACCAGTTTGAGCTTGCCAGAGAACATGCCCTGGATGGGGTCCAGCCTGCCTTCGAGGACCTTGCGCCAGGTGTTAAATGGTGCCGAGGTGGTGAAAAGGGCCTTCTGCTCATCCAGACTGCTCAATCTTCTCGCATCTGAAGCTTTGCCATGCTGGAGATTAATATATAAGTAAGCAGTATCTGGATAATCAGCATCTGGCAGGACAACAAAGATGTTATCGCCCTCCCAAGTGGCAGCGACCTGCCCATAGGATTCGCTTTTATTCAAAGCTGCACTGAGTTCCTTGATCCATTCATCGGAGGGAAATTTTATCGCCATATTTATCATTTCCTTTCTCGAAAATACGCGGATTTTTATACAAGCCAAGAATCAAAGTCACCAGCTTGTTATTTATTATTGAAGTAAGTTTATCCCACCCGGGTGCTTTTGGAAACACCAGAGTCAGCAGGGGTAGTCCCTTGCTGGATCATGGTCGACTCCCTCATCTTGAACAATGCCAGAGCGCTCAAGAGCAGCAATACGGTGATAGCCAATAACGACGAGGTAAACGACCCGGTTTTGGCATACGCCCAGCCCATGACCGTAATCGCAACCACGGAGGCCTGGGAAGCAATCATCAGGATTCCGCTGGATGCCGGCTCAGGAGCCGGGTAGCAGGCTTCCACTGCGTATTGGAGTACCAGCGGGATAGCGCCCACTAGGAAAATGCCCAGCCAGATCGATGAAAGCAGCACAAGGACAAATCCGTTGAGGAACGTCAGACCAAGCACACCGGGGAGGCTAAGCAACAATGCGGCAATCAACACGGGCTTGCGCTTGCGCAGCCTGTCGGAAAGGGCGGGGATCAGCAACGCCCCCACCACACCTGCAATCATCAATACACCACCGGCCGTTCCAGCCTGGGTTGTCGTCAACCCCCTTACCTTGGTGATCCCTTCAATCCAGGTGGGTACCCCTTGCCAGATGGCAAAAACGACAAAAAACGCCAAGGCCAGCAGGTAGAAGTCGAGCTTGGTCAAGACAAGCTTCAATCCGGCGGTCATGGGGATGCGTTCCTCATAGCCAGCAGGTGTGGGTGGATTCTCGCGGGAGAAAATGATGAACAGTACAGCTGAAATGGCAGAGACAATGCCGTAGATAAGGAAAGTTGTAGTAAAACCCCATGCCTGCACCATGAACGGCGTTGCCATTAAACCGAACGCCTGACCAATGAACGGACCAAGGGAACCGATACCTACGACCGTGGCGCGTTCCTGGATGGGAAACCATTTGGCGGCCACTTTTGTGCCCGAATTGACCATCAAGGGTTGGACGATGGCTATTGCTATCTGGCAGGCTAGCACGATAGTATAGTTGAGGGAAAATACTCCCTTTAATAGTGCTGCAGCACCCATCACCGCCCCACTCACGGCGACAGCGAAAGTAAAACCATACTTCTCGATCACCCAGGAGGCTGGTAGCGACATGGCAATGTAAACGTACATGAAGCTCATTGCCAAGAAACCAACCCAGAATTCACTAACCCCCCACAATTGAGCTGCCTGGCTGGAAACCGGTGAATAACAGATCCACAAAGCCTGCATGAGGATGTTGACTAACATCCATACCCCCAAAACCACCCAGCGGTAGCCGTAGGCTTTAACTGCAGAATGTTCAACTAGTGTCTGGTTTGCCATCGATCACACCTCTTTGATTAACCATCACGGGTAGGATTGTCATTAAGGCGTTCGGGATGAAGTAATCTCTGCAAGGGTTTCATGCAATGACAATCCAAGTTGAGATCATCTATTCATATTCATAGGACGCTTCAACATAACCCTTCAAGCCCTGGCGTAACATTTCGCGCCCGTCGGCGGTGGAGCCCATCCCATACATAAAACCGGTTCGGGGAACTTCGTAAGGCGGATCTTTGGCGAAGTTGACTCCATCTGCCAGATCCTGGACGAACCGTTCTGCAATACCTGGCTGGGTCTGGGGTAACGTGATGCAGAAATGGAAACCGGGAGGGTTCTGGCAGCCGTTCATGCGCCAGCCCTTCTTTTCCAGGTAGTCATTCACAAAATAAGGATTCAGTACATCCGAGGTCATACTGATCAAAAAAGTGGATTTCCCCATGATGCGCAATTCGGGGATCCGGGCAATCCCAGCGCGCATCTTGTCTGCCGTGTCCATGATGGCTTTGGCAGCTTTAAGGTAGCCTTCCTCGCCAATGCTGACCATGGCTGCCCACATAGCTGCGCTGAGGCCAGCCGACCGGCTGCCCTGCACGGTCGGGGAGGCATAGATGCCACCCGGCCAATCTTCCTGGGCAAAGAACATATAGCGACGCAGGTTCTTATTGCGGAAGTTTATGGTCGAGGTGCCTTTGAGGGCATAACCGTACTTGTGCGTGTCACAAGAGATGGATGTGACCCCGGGCAGGCGAAAGTCAAACACGGGGACATCGTACCCCAGCTTTTCGATCCAGGGTAAGATGAAGCCGCCAAGGCAACCGTCGACGTGGAGGCCGATCTTATGTTCGAGCGCAAGGTCAGAGAGCTTGCTGAACGGGTCGACTACTCCATTTGGATATGAACCAGCCGATCCAGCCAGCGCAACAGTGTTGGGGTTAATCTGAGCACGCATGGCCTCAACGTCAGCTTCATAGTCTCCGTTCACTGGTACACGGATGACCTTCATTCCCAGATAATGGGCTGCTTTGAGGTGGGCGGGGTGGATGGTCATCGGAGCAACAACCTCTGGTGCAGTGATACCTTTCTCCTCACGGCCCCATTCGCGATAGACATACATGGCATTGTAGATACTTTCAGTACCACCAGATGTGATGGCACCAGCTTGCTCGTCAAATCGATTAACCTTGCCCACCTCTTCGCCATGGAGCATCTTGCCCACCATCGCCAATACTTCGGCTTCAAATTTGGTTCCACTTGGGCAAAGGTCCCGCTGCATAATATTGATAGAAGAAAACTTGCTGAAGACGTCGTTTAAGAAGGCATAATGTTCCATGCCTCCATGGTACATGGTGCCTGAGCACTGACCGGACTGCCATTTCTTGTTTTCTTCATCCGACATATAGGTCACTTCTTTTAAAATCTCTGCTTCGTCGATGCCTTTTTCAGGTAATTTGCTGATGACCTCAAATTTCTTATTGTAGGGATGCATATCGCCAAACATATCCATTGATTCTTGTTCGTCGGACATAATTTTCTCCTTTCAAGGGCATGCGAATATTATTCTTATACTGGTTTATTCAAGGCGTGGAAGACCGGGCGAATCCTGTCTTTGCTGGCCATAAATTGAGTAAACATGTGATCGTAGATGGCCCGGTTCTTCAGATCAGGTTCGAAGATCCGATCGAACTTGATCATTTTCGGAATGTCTTCCAGCTTGACCAAACCCAGGCGGTTGAACGCCAGCAGCGCAGTCCCGATCACATTGCTGTTGCGAGGGTCAGCCTGGCGATGCATGGGAAGCCCGACAACATCAGCCATGATCTGCGACCAGAGGTCTGAAAGAGCACCACCTCCGGTCAGCCGCCAATATTTAAACGGTCTGCCAATCAGCTTTTCAGATGGACCCCGCAACCAGCGCCAACTCATAGCAAGGCCTTCAAATACCGCCCGGGTGAGATGGGCGCGGCTGGTATTGTGAGAAAGGTTCAAAAAGCTGCCGCGCATAAACCGGTCCTCACCGGGAGAGAAGGTGCCGTTGAACCAGGGAAGGAAGATCACTCCATCGCTTCCGGGTGGCACCGGTGCAGCTACCTGGCTGGCGCGTTCATACATGTCGTTGGGAATCTTCCCGGTGTCAAAGCCGTCCTGGGCATAGGTGAGGTTTTTCAAGTAAGATTCAAGGACTTTACCGTTGTTGGCCATCTCACCCCAGAAGAGGTAGCGCCCATTGATCCCACTTGGCATGGTGCCCATCGAACTAGTGATATCGGTCTTTTTAAAAGAGACGTGGGTAGCCAGGTATCCCGAAGTGCCCATTACGGCAGCCGGCTCGGAATCAGCAATGGAGCCAGCTCCGACAGCGGAAGAGCTGTTGTCATTTACGCCACAAACCACCACCGTGTTTGGAGAAAGACCCAACTCACTTGCAATGGAGGGAGTAATCGTTCCCAGGATGCCGTCGATAGGGAGTAAGTCGGGCAGTTTTTCGCGATCGATACCTCCCATCTTGAGCAACCAAGGGTCGTAATCAAGGATATCCAATCGACGGTTATCCAACATCATCATGGGTAGAACCGTGTTCTGCGTGGCAGCGAATTTACCTGTCAGGCGCATATTGATGTAATCCATCGGTTCAAAAAACTTATATGTTCGCTGATAGATCTCAGGCCGGGCGTTCTTAATGAAGAGCATATGAGCCAGGGCATCGGAGCCAGTCAGCGTGGGGGGAAAACCGACTTTATCGATATATTTGAGCAAGGTAGAGAGTTTGTACCCCTGGATATTGGGAAAACCTTTGACGACCTCGCGGTTGTAAGGGGCCCCACGCTTATCCATCCAGGACATTACATTCATCAGCGGCTCGCCGTTCTCGTCCACTGGTAGGGTGACTGACCACATACTGGTGACAGCTATGGCAATTATTGAGGATGGAGACACACCAGAGGCTTGTATCACCTTCTTCATACAGCTGGTGATAGTCGCCCACCACTCGGCAGGGTCGTGTTCAGCTCCACCGTCAGGGAGAAAGAACAGTTGCACCGAAGCAGAGGCGCTGCAAGCTACCTGTCCTTCCAGATCGACAAGGCCGACCTTTGGGCCACCGGTACCCAGGTCGATGGCAAGGACATATTTGCTCGATAGTTGATCATTCAACATGGCTGAGCTCTCCAATTTAATTTTATATTATGGGCTCGAATAAGAAAGTGCTGACAACAATTATATATCATGAATGTATATACGTAAATACATTTATACCTTGCTTTCAGCCCCATATTTTTGAATTCAATTCTGGGTCCGATTTGGTAGATCAGATATTGCACTGGCCACGATCACCACAGTGGCTGAGACTGAAGCAAGGGGTTGACCATTTTGGAGAACGACAACGTTTCTGTTACAATAGCCCCGAATTATGTTCATTCTATTGCCACTCATTCTAATGCTTCTAACCGCAGTGACGCTTATCATCCTGCGTTTTGTGCGGCCTAACTTCAAATATTCCTGGATGCTGGCCGCGGGGGGAGCGACCCTAGCGCTTATCGGTATATTCCTGTGGCATATCCGCCTGCCGCAGAGCATTTCCCTGGCTCCCTGGCAACCAGTAACACTTTTTTTCTTTTCGCCATCCTGGCTGGCAGACGGGATATCCTGGCCGTATGCCATGTCCCTGGCAGCGTTGGCCACGGCGGTAATCTGGACCTCGGTTGTACGCGCTGAAAATGATCCTGTTGCCTGGGCCGGGACGCTGTTGCTCAGCGCACTTGGCATCCTGGCGGTATCCGCTGAAAATCCACTAACGCTTATCCTGGTCTGGTCAGCGATCGACATATCAGAGTTGATCACCATGCTCCGTTCCACAGAAGGTGAGGAACAAAATCGAAGCGTTGTGATCGCTTTCGCAGTCCGACTGGTAGGAACCGGACTGGTCGTGTGGGCCAACCTGGTCAGCACGGCTGGCGGAATCGTGATGAACTTCCGAGCCACTCCAGCCAGTGTCGGGATTTACCTGTTGATCGCTACCGGTCTGCGACTGGGTGTCTTACCCCTGCATTTACCCTATCAAAAAGAAAACGTTCTCCGGCGCGGTTTCGGGACAACCCTGAGGCTGGTCTCTGCAGCAGCCAGCCTGAGCCTTCTGGCGCGCATTCCAGCCAGCGCTTTGAAGTCGACTTTGCCTCCTTATTTACTCATCCTGGCGGCGGCCGCAGCTCTTTACGCCGGCTGGATGTGGGTGCGAGCCTCCGATGAAATCCTGGGCCGCCCATTCTGGGTGCTGGGAATGGCATCGTTATCCGTCGCCGCCAGTCTGCGCGGCAACCCGACCGGGAGCATTGGCTGGGGTATCGTGCTAATCCTGGGCGGGGGATTACTATTTCTTTTCTCAGCACGCCAAAGGGGCATCCTCTGGCTGCCCCTGCTCGGTCTCTGGGGGCTTTCGTCCCTGCCTTTCTCCCCCTCTGCTTCCGCATGGCAGACCGGGAACCAGAATTCCTGGTTGTTCATCATCCCATTCCTTCCTGCGCAAGCATTATTGATGGCCGGTTTCATACGCCATACCCTCCATCCCGGAGAAACCAGCCTTGAGTCGCAGGAAAGGTGGGCAAAGGTTCTTTATCCAACAGGGTTGTTTCTGCTAGCAGCGATTTCCATCCTACTCGGAGTGTGGGGTTGGGATGGAGAGCTCACCCTCGGCCCGTGGTGGGCAGCCATCATCGTCAACATACTGGCTGCCGGGTTTACCGCACTGGCGATTACAGTGCTAGTCCGACTTGTGCCTGCCAGCAGTTCCAGCCAATGGACACGGATCTTCCGTCTCGAAAGGTTTTATAACCTGCTGACAGCCATTTATGATTTTTTCTACAGGATCGCCGAAATCATCACATCATCTCTTGAAGGAGAAGGCGGCTTGCTCTGGTCATTACTTCTTCTGGCTTTGATCCTCTCCGTCCTCTCCACGCAGGTCCGGTAATCATGGTCATATTAAACTGGGTCGCACTTCTCATTGCATTGACAACATCCGTTGGCCTGTTACTCCAACGGGACTGGCGTTGGGGTATTGGCTGGCTGGCAACTCAATACTTGAGCATTTTCTGGTTGGTTCAAACCCATTGGCCTATATCGATGGCAGCCGCCAAATTGGTCACTGGCTGGATGGTTTGCACGGTCCTCGTTATTGCACAAGAAAACACGAACCCTGCAGAGGAGACCGAACTCTCCTGGCCTCAGGGACGATTATTTCGCCTTTTTACATCTGGGATCATCCTCGCTGCCACCTTTGCATTATCATTGCGAGCGTCGGTTTGGTTGGGACTCAGCCTACCAATCGCCTGGAGCAGCCTGCTCCTGATCGGAATGGGATTACTTCAACTCGGAATCAGCGCTCAGCCTTTCCGGGTAATCCTCGGTCTATTGACAATCCTGGCCGGGTTCGAAAGCCTTTACGCAGCTGTGGAAAGTTCAATCCTAGTCGCTGCCCTGCTATCCAGCGTTAATCTTGGGCTGGCATTAACCGGCGCCTACTTCCTGAATATGCGCCAAGAGGAACACCCATGAGTGCTCCATTCTTATGGATATTTCTACCGCTCTTTGTAGCAGGTTTCCTTTTGCTGATTCGCAATCAAAAGGTGATTGCCCTGATCGCGTGCATCTTCACGTTCCTGCTGACCCTGGCGGCCTGGTTGCTGCCTATCGATACTCCAATGACGATTGGAAATTTTTATTTTAAACTTTCACCTTCTTTCGAAATCCTGGGAAGACATTTGATCTTAAGTTCCTCCGACCGTTCATTGCTGGTCCTGATATACGGTTCGGCAATCGTCTGGTTTGCCGCTGCTCCCAGCATAAAGACAGCCCGCCGGATGACATCGCTGGGATTGGCAATCACCGCACTCTTGGTCGCTGCACTGGCCGTAGAACCATTCCTATATGCTGCCCTGCTAATTGAAATGGCCGTACTTCTTTCCATCCCGTTTCTTTCGGCTCCAAGTCATAAACCCGGAAATGGATTGATCCGCTTTTTAATCTTCCAGACTCTCGCCATGCCTTTCATTCTTTTCTCTGGCTGGCTGTTGGCAGGGATCGAGGCAAATCCAGGTAATCTTGGGCTGGTGCAACAAGCAGCCATTCTGATCGGCTTGGGTTTTTCCTTCCTACTGGCCGTTTTTCCCTTCTATAGTTGGATCCCCTTGTTGACAGAAGAATCGTCGCCATACACGGTCGGCTTCATCCTTTGGATTTTCCCCACCGTAATCCTGTTCTTTGGGCTAGGATTCCTGGATCATTACACCTGGTTGCGCGATGCGACCTCCCTGAGAAGCATTTTAACAACGGTTGGCATCCTTATGGTTGTTAGCGGAGGTCTCCTGTCTGCCTTCCAACGGCACCTGGGGCGAATCATGGGATACGCGGTTATCATGGAGACTGGGTTCTCCATCCTGAGCATGGGCCTCGGGGGAACCAGGGGGCTGAATATTTTCTTCATGCTTTTAGTTCCCCGGAGCCTGTGCCTGGTTGTCTGGGCAATCGCTTTAACAATTCTTAAAGAGCATTCAGCGACATTATATCTGAAGGACATCAAAGGGTTTGGACGCAGCCTGCCTTTCGTGACTTCAGGGTTGGTGTTGGCGAACCTGGCTTTGGCTGGAATTCCTTTGCTGGCCGGGTTTCCGCCTCACCAGGCAATTTGGGAAGGGCTAGCATCCACTTCCCTACCTGTCGTCATCTGGGTCCTTATCGGTAGCCTAGGTCTCTTATTCAGCGCAATCCGCGTCATGGCAACCTTTGCAGCAGCTCCCGAACGAACCCATTGGGAATCGCGTGAAACGGGGGGACAGCGCATCTTTCTTGCCATCGGTTTCCTGGCTCTCCTCCTGCTGGGATTATTCCCACAATGGGTATTGCCGTTGTGGACGAATCTTCCGGCGATTTTTACTCACCTGGGGCAATAACCAAAACCTAATTATCCCAAAGGGCGTGCTTTGGCCGCCCAGTATTCTTATTTAACCCGTGATCAAGACGACGCCCAGAGATCCCTGGTTCAGGAATTAAGCGAGAAGCAGTATAATTAATAAAATAAACTCTGAGGACCAATTACTCCCGTGCTATCGGAGGAGATCGATGGAATTCGAACAAATCATCAAGCGTCTGGATTGGCTAGACGAAGAACATCGTAAAGATAAAAGCACCATTGAGACGCTTGTTCAACGTGCGAACAACCTCGAAGGCGACTTGAAAGCTGCCAACAAGAAGATCAAGGAACTCACAACCCAGATCTCGCAGTTATCCACAGCGAATGCTCGTATCGAACAGTTTGACACTGCCCTGACCCGGCAACGCACCGATATCGTAAAGTATATAGACGATCTGGACGAAAAACGGCAGCAGCAGCAACCAGAAATCGACAAACACTATCAATTCCAATTTGAAAGCATTATCAAGTCTATCGCTGACCTGCGCAAAATTAAAGAACCCATTGCTGAGATCAAGCGCGGCCTCAAGGCGCGCGCCGAAGAAGAAACACGACGGAACAAACTTAGCGCCGATTGGGAGATGCGCATGCAAGCCATGGTTAAGACCGTTGAAGATGTTCAAAGGGCGGTAAAAGTCGCCGAAGAACCGCGTCGTCAGGATAGCAAACGCCTGACCGACCTTCAAGGTGAACTCAGCGCCGCGCGCAAACGTTTGGACGAATCTCGCGAGAAAAATGACCTGTTTAACGATAACATCCGCCGCATCGAGACCCGCCTCAATGAAATCCTCGCCAATGAGGCAGAGCGCCGCCAGACCCAAGCCAATTTCATCGAAACACAGGCCCGTTCCCAGGTGGAGCGCGATCGCACCTGGAAGGATTGGGAAGAACGATTGAACGGCCTGCACAAACAATCCGAAAGCATGGACCGGAACCTGCAGGATTGGGAAGCGGCCCAGCGTACCATAAAACGCTCCCAAGAAACATACGAGGAAATCGTTCAGAAATTCGAGCGACGCATCAACGAAATCACCGAAATGCAGCGCCTGGCTGAAGACCGTTTCCGGCAGGAATGGGTCACCTTCAAAGCCGACGACCAAAAGCGCTGGACCAGTTTCACCCTCTCCCAGGACGAAACCCATAAAGACACCCGCGGCGGTGTGATGAAAATTGAAGAGCGCCTGACCGCCCTCGAAGACCTGACCCAGACCCAGCAGGATGTACTCCAGCAAACCAAGGATGCCAACGAACAGTTATTCCAAGGGATGCTTGCCCAGATCCATGAACTGCTCTCCGCTTATGAGCGGATCATGAGCATAAAATGATCCCATAGCAGGGGCATAATTGTTCGTGCCCCTGCATCTCGAGCTACCATGCGTGTTATTGGAACCTCCGGGCACGTCGACCATGGCAAATCAACTCTTGTCGCGGCGCTCACTGGCACCCACCCCGACCGTCTGAAAGAAGAACAAGAACGCGAAATGACCATTGACCTCGGTTTCGCCTGGCTAACTTTGCCAGATGGCGAGGAAATTGGTATTGTAGACGTTCCCGGTCACCGAGACTTTATCGAGAACATGCTTGCTGGTGTGGGAGGAATAGACGCGGTACTGCTGGTCATCGCAGCCGACGAAGGGATCATGCCTCAAACGCGCGAGCACCTTGCCATCCTTGACCTGCTCCAAATCCGGGCTGGAATCGTTGTGTTGAACAAGATCGACCTGGTGGATGACCCAAAGTGGCTGGATCTGGTGGAAGCGGATATTCGCAAGGTTTTAGATGACACTGTTTTACAGGATGCACCGATCCTGCGTGTTTCTTCGGTCACCCGGGCCGGGCTACCGGAGCTGTTGCAGACGCTGTGCCGGATCCTGCAAAATGCACCTGCCCGAACCGACCTGAGCCGCCCACGCCTGCCAGTTGACCGAGTGTTCTCCATTGCCGGGTTCGGCACCGTTGTGACAGGGACCCTCTCGGACGGGAGCCTAACAACCGGTGATGAAGTGGAAATCCTGCCTTCCAGGCTGCATGGACGTATTCGCGGACTTCAGACACATAAAAAGAAGGAAGAGGCTGCCGTCCCCGGAAGCCGGACTGCGGTCAATATATCCGGTTTGAACGTGGGGCAAATCCAGCGCGGTGAGGTGGTGACACTCCCCGGCCAGTACCAAACCACCCAACGCCTTGACATCCATTTCCGCCTGCTCCCAAATGTTTCAGCATCCCTGCGGCATCACACCGAGGTCAAGCTCTTTATCGGCACGTCCGAGACCATCGCGGATGTTCGATTGTTGGGTGCGGAAATCCTGAACCCCGGTGAAACGGGCTGGTTGCAGCTCGATTTACGCACACCGGTTGTTGCTGTACGAGGCGACCGGTACATCCTGCGCCGCCCGTCCCCCGGCGAAACACTTGGAGGCGGGACGGTTGTGGATTCGCAACCAAAAGGGCGTCACAAGCGCTTCGATGAGGAAGTGCTAAAAAGATTAGAAAGCATGGCACAGGGCTCACCCGCTGAGGTGTTATTGCATGCCTTTCTCGCCCTCGGACCGGCAACAATAATAGATGCGATTGTACACAGCCGACTCGAGGACAAGATTGCTACAGCTGCGCTGGAAGAATTGACAAAGTCTGGGCAGATGGTCCGCCTGGAGGGCAGCCCGTTAACCCATGATGAAAATGGGCTGGTGATGGCTGCCACCCAATGGTTAGCCCTTAAAGATTCCATATTAACAATCCTAGATGCCTATCATCAGACCTACCCCATCCGACGCGGCATGCCACGCGAAGAGCTTAAAAGCAAGTTGAAACTCACTCCCCGCTTGTTCAACCTGGTCCTGTCAAAAATGGCCGCGGAGGGAGTTGTGGGTGAAGGTTCAAAATGGGTTGCGATACCTGGGCATATCGTCCGTTTTTCACCATTCCAGCAAGTGAAAGTGGACAAACTGATGGAGAAGTTCGCGGCTGCGGCATATGCGCCACCATCAGTAAAAGAATGCCAGGCAGAAGTTGGCGAGGATCTTTTCAGCGCCCTGGAGGAATTTGGCGACCTGGTGACCGTTTCTGAAGAGGTGGTGTTCCGAAAAGCAGATTACGAAACCATGGTGGAGAAAATCCGCCAAGCCATCAATCAAAAGGGAAAAATCACTCTGGCAGAAGTGCGCGACTTGCTCAAAAGCAGTCGAAAATATGTGCAGGCGCTGTTGGAGTACCTGGACGCGGCTGGAGTAACGGTGCGGGATGGGGATTTCCGGAAGTTAAAGCAGTGACGACTCGATTATTTGTTAATAAATGGAGGAAAGTATGTGCGGACGATTTGCCTTAACCGTTGATCCTGTTGACCTCCAAGCGGCCTTCCCTGAATTTTCATTCCCAACACAAGAGGCGCCGCGCTACAACATCGCCCCCAGCCAGCCCATCCTGGCCCTGCCCAATGATGGAACAAACCGGGCTGATTTCTTCATCTGGGGTCTCATCCCTTCGTGGGCCAAGGACCCGATGATCGGCAACCGGATGATCAATGCCCGTGCCGAAACATTGGCTGAGAAACCGGCTTTCCGATCTGCTTATAAATATCACCGCTGTCTCATTTTCGCAAACGGGTTCTACGAATGGCAAGCCCAGCCAGGGACGAAGACTAAGGTCCCGCATTTCATCCGGTTGAAATCGGGGGTTCCGTTCGCTTTTGCCGGGTTGTGGGAACACTGGCAGGCGGCAGACGGATCCGAGGTACGGTCTGCAACAATCATCACGACCGAGCCGAATGAATTGATGGCATCGCTTCACAACCGGATGCCGGTCATTTTACCTAACAATGTCTACACGCAATGGATCGACCCAGCGCCTCGTTTCCCGATCGACCTGAAAAGCCTGCTTGCCCCCTACCCCGCCAGTGAAATGGATGCCTATCCTGTTTCCACGCTGGTCAACAGCCCCGGAAATGACCGGCCAGAGTGTGTTACTCCGGTTAAATAATAAGCCCGTATTATTACCCCTACCCCCCAACTCCGTCCCATTTTTCCTGAAGAGGAGCCGGGGTTGTTTGGGAGGGTGAGAATATGAGGAGCCAGCATATCGACTTTATTAATGTTCTGGTTTTCCCGGCTTAAAAGACTGCCAATAATCCCCTTATCTTCTCTTAATACGTCGCTTGACGGTCATTTGGCAGCATGTTATGATGACCCGCTATGGACAACAAGCCTTTGCAGGAATTTCCTCAGGAGAACGAGGAAAGACAGGGGGACACATCTAAACAGCGGCCCAGTCTGGCCACGATATGGATGGAACGCCTGGCCCACATCGGGTTGGGTGAGATGACACTACGCATTGGAACGAACGTATTGGCTGTCCTGCTGGTTGTGACAGTGGTCTGGTTGCTTGAGAAGGCAAATCTGGGCGGTACATCAAGTGTCCCAGTTTTGATGAATCTTACTCCGGTACCCACGTTACCAAGCTCGCAATTGCCGGTTGAAATAGGTTTTGCCCTAGATGGGATCCCGAGGGAAGCTGAACTACATACAACCATCCCAAGCCGGCCGCGCATGGACGTGATCGAGTACACCGTTCAGACGGGGGATTCACTCTTTATCATCGCCGACAAATTCGGGCTTCAGCCAACTACGATCCTGTTTGGCAATTATGATACTCTCAAGGACTCACCTGATCTGATCAAAGCTGGGCAGGTGCTTAATATCCTGCCCGTAGATGGGACATACTACGAATGGCAGGGCACCGAGAGCCTGGCAAAAGTGGCGGAGGTCTTTGGTGTGGATGCCGAGAGCATCATTAATTTTCCCGGCAACCATTTCGACCCGGATACCATTGGCGACTTAAGCAATCCTAATATTGCGGCCGGTACTTGGCTTATCGTCCCGGGCGGGAAACGTGAATTCACATCATGGACAGCACCTGCCCAACTCGTGCAATCAAACCCGTCAGTGCATGTCTGGGGCCCTGGGGTTTGCGGCGGGATCAGTTATGTCCAGGTAGGCTATGGCAACTTCGTTTACCCGACCACGGAGCACTGGCTTTCCGGGACCCCCTACCGTCCGGATCTAAGACACTTCGGGGTTGATTTTGCAGGCGCGGCAGGGAACGGCGTTTTTGCAGTCGACGCGGGTACGGTCGTTTACTCCGGATGGAACGACTGGGGCTATGGCAACCTGGTCATCATCGATCATGGCAACGGCTGGCAATCGCTTTATGCCCACCTGAGCCAAATCAATGTTTCGTGTGGTCAGAATGTAGGACAAGCCGAATTGATCGGATTGGTTGGCATGACCGGTGGTACTTCAACGGGACCGCATTTGCATTTTGAATTGATGAATACTGTACTTGGGTATGTCAACCCTCTCGACTACATGCCAGCGCCGTAAGAATACTTGCAAAAGGCTGTGACCTCGGCTATAATCCCGGTGCCTCCGGGCGCGTAGCTCAGTTGGTTAGAGCGCATCACTCACATTGATGAGGTCGGGAGTTCAAGTCTCTTCGCGCCCACAAGACCGCCTTGACAGCGGTCTTTATCATTGATGTCCCCGAAAAGGGATCGT
>Ga0209777_10000127_pt1 | contig 129179 bp, 107 predicted proteins | sample FrelakmetHBP12HB_FD_187147 | JGI IMG/M metagenome (GOLD analysis project Ga0209777, IMG submission 187147) | Freshwater lake sediment microbial communities from the University of Notre Dame, USA, for methane emissions studies -HBP12 HB (SPAdes)... | ecosystem: Environmental > Aquatic >... | reverse complement strand
ACGCCAATTGTTTGAAAACTTTTACCACGGCGGGAAATTATGCGGCAACGGTAACGGTCACTCCCTGGCCGCCGGGGCTCGTACTGATATCGGGTACGGCCACCTGCCCGGTTACGGTTAACGCCCCGACTCCTTATTTTAATCTGGCGGTTTGCTATCTGGGAGCTACAGGCACCCAGGCTACCCAGGCAAAATACGGTTATCTGGGAAGAGACCTGAACCCAGGCAACGTTTCAAGAAACACCGTGACAAACAACGGAATTGTGCCGCAGGATGTTCCGGTAGGGTCCAGCACAGCAAGGGTCTGGTCAAGCAATACTTACCAGATGAATGCGAATAATTACGTTTGGACTGTTACAATCGATGGAACTACGAAAACATCCACAATAGACACGTTAAACGGCCATACTCCCAGTTTTTATGACACCATGAGGTGCCCGGCCGTCTGCGGCGATGGGATCTGTACCGGCGCCGAGACATGTATCACTTGCTCTGTTGATTGCGGAGGTTGCGGCGGAGGAGGCGGCGATACCACGCCTCCGGTCATAACTTTGCTCGGCAGCCCGACTGTTAATGTTACAGTAGGCGGTTCTTATACCGACGCCGGTGCAACAGCCTTTGACAATGTCGATGGCGACATCACTTCAAAAATAGTAACCGTAAATCCGGTCAATACTTTGGTTCCCGGAATATATATTGTCACTTACAATGTTTCTGATGCTGCGGGTAATGCCGCTGCGCAGGTGACCAGGACTGTCAATGTCTGGCCGTCTTTGCAGGCTTCATGTTATTCCAGCCCCAATCCGGCTAGCGCGGGCCAGCAGATAACATTTGGTTCGACTATATCCGGCGGCACAGGGGTTTATACTTTCTCATGGACAGGCGGTTGCACAGGGACCGGAGCCAATTGCCAAACCAGTTTTCCTTCGGCAGGAACTTACACGGCAAACTTATCAGCCACTTCCGGCACCCAAACCGTCCCGGCCACCTGCCCGGTTGTCGTTAATCCCGCCAAAATCTTGATCACCGAAGTTCAGATACAAGGAGCCGACGCTTACCAGGATTTCATCGAATTGTACAATCCGAACAGCACGGACGTTTATCTCGATAATTATCGTTTGGTCAAGCGCGCCGAAACCAGCTCACAGGACACCACGGTAAAAAGCTGGGCAGGGGATGCTGTCTCGAAAATCCCGGCCCAATCATATTATTTATGGGCAAGCTCGACAGATGCCGGTTACCCGGCTTCAATAAATGCTGATGTTTCTACCCAGCAGAATATTTCTCCGCACAACGGCATAGCAATAAGGTATGGTCCAAACGATACCGGCCAGATAATCGACGCCGTGGGCTGGGGAACTTTCGATAATGTTTTGTACGAAGCCTCGGCCTTTCCCGCGGATCCCGGGCAGGACCAGAGCTTGGGCAGGAAATTCGACGGCACCAATTATCAGGACACGGATAACAACCCGAATGATTTTGAGCTCGGAACCCCCACGCCCGGAAATCCGAATGCCGGGGACACTACTCCGCCGGTCATAACCTTCCTCGGTTCATCGGAAGTCACTGTAACTCTCGGCCACGATTATGTTGATGCGGGCGCCACGGCCTTCGATAATGTCGATGGCGATATAACTTCAAAGATAGTAACCGTGAATCCGGTTGATAAAAATACGATTGACGATTATGTAGTCACTTACAATGTTACCGATTCTTCGGGTAATCAGGCAATCCAGGTTATAAGGATAGTCCACGTTGTCCCTCCTTTTGATATTTTCTGTTCCGCTTTGCCAAGTTCCGGCGATCCAAAGGAAAACATAACTTTCAGATCCCAGGTTCCCGAAGGCATGGACAACTGTACCTATCTTTGGACCGGCGACTGTACAGGCTCACAGAGCAACTGCGTGAAAGCTTTTGATTACGGGGGGGATTATACCGCTACACTGGACGCCGCCTGCAGCGGCCAGTTCAGCACCGAGGTAAGCTGTTCAACCAGCATTTCAGGCAATCCGCCGCCTGTGATCAATTCAGCGGACAACCCGGCTGATATCACCGTGCCATTCGGAACATTGCTGGCTAATTTGCCCCTTCCGTCAACGGTTACAGCGAATCTTAGTGATTCGACCATGCGGGACTTGCCGGTTAGCTGGGCTACGGCCGGATATGACGGTAACAATGCCCAAACCTATACTTTTACCGGCACTTTCAATACCCCGTTGCCCGATGGCATCACAAATCCCAGCAATGTCACGGCAAGCGTAAACGTGACAGTCCTTCCTTATATGCCGCATCTGTTGATAACCGAAATCCAGACTGCCGGCGCCACGGACCCGAAAGACGAATTCATCGAAATCTATAATCCCGCTTCATCTGCCGTAGACCTTACCGGATATTACCTGACAAAAGAAACCTCTTCCGGCAATGAATCCGACCTGGTGAGCCACTTAAAGTTTTCCGGCTCCATCGCTGCGTCCGGTTATTTCCTGATTGTGCCGTGGGGCAACTGCAACGGCAGCCCGACATATACCGGTTCAGCAACTCCTGATTTATGCTATTCCAGTTCCGGCTATTCAATTGCTTCCGACAATACGATTTTGCTTTATGACAGCAAACACAACCTGGTTGACAAAGTCGGCTACGGCAATGCCGCAGATTATGAAACCGCGCCGACCGTGAATCCGCCCGCAGCCGAGAGCATCGGCAGGATATTCAATTTCGACACCTCCAAGTACCAGGATACCGACAATAATTTGAATGATTTCGAACTCCAGCAAACCCCTTCTCCAAGGCAGGCTCCGCCTACGCCCCCGGCGCCTCTTTCCGCGTTTTGTTCTGCCCAGCCGTCTGATGCTTTGCTTAACCAGAATGTGGCTTTTGTTTCCCAGGTGTCCGGCGGCATCGGGACGTATACTTATTCCTGGACCGGCGGCTGCAATGCATCAACTGCCAATTGCCAAACCAATTTTCCCACGGCTGGCACCTACACCGCCAACTTGTCCGTGACTTCCGGCGTGCAGAATGCCGGCTATTCCTGCCAGGTGAACGTGACTCCGCCTATCCCGCAGGTAACCGCCAAAGACATCACAGGCTGTTCAAATCCCGACATCTGCACACAGCCCAATTACGGTTCAGATTGTTCCAACGGGCCTTGCACCGGCGCGAGCGCCGTCAACGGCTCCGCGGGGATCTCATATTTCTTGCCGCGCATAAGCTGGCAGAGTTCCGATTCCGACATAGTTTCTTATCACGTGCAATATAGAAGGAATAATGAGGCCTGGCAGGATTGGCCCGGGCTTGCGCCCACTGATACGTCGGCGATGTTCGGCAATAACATGGTTCCCAAAGCCCTTTACGACATGCTTAACGACGAAATTTATTCTTTCAGGGTCTCAGCTAAAAATTCACAGGGCGCAGAGAGCCTGTGGCAGGAGGTCGATGTCGACTTGCGCAATCCCGTTGTTATCAACGAAGTGGCTCCGTTCGGCACGGGTGGCAGCGTCACCAACGGCTGGATAGAACTATATAACAAGAGCGATTCAGCGGTTGACCTTACCGGCTGGAAGATTAGGGGAGGCACCGGCTTCCCGGACAGCCTCGTGATAAAATTATCAGGATCCATCCCTTCCAAATCATATCTGGTTTTACAGAAGCCTGCGGGGGCAATCAACACCAGCGGCTATCTTTATCTGGTCAACAAATTCAGCCGCCAGATAGATAATTTTTATTACCCGCTTGACGGCTGGCAACAAAGCGATTTCCAGAAAAACGGCCAGTTTTATTCCATGGAAAGGATAAGCCCGTACGGAGTCGGCGCCAATAGAAGCAACTGGATGCTTAGCACAAGCGCAGATTACGGCACGCCGGGGAGCGTTAACACCGATTACCAATTGTACACTCCGATTTCAACGGATTTTGCGGAAAATACCGACCTGCCTCCGTTCCAGGGGGGCGTCAACAGTCCTTATCTTTTCCAGGGGTTTGTTACGGTTTACGAGAATAAAACCCTGACGATCGAACCCGGCACGATAATCAAATTCATCAATTCAGACAGCATTACTCCTTCCGGCATGATGGTCTGGGGCGCATTGCAGGCGAACGGCTCAAGCTCGCCCATTGTCTTCACTTCTATACATGATGACCAGTATGGCGGCGACATTGACCAGGATGGCGGCGCCACGGCCCCTCAGCCCGGCAATTGGAACGGGATAAAATTCGGCCCGTCAGGTTCCGGCTCGCAGATGAATAATGTGATAGTCCGTTATGCCGGCGATATTTGGAACAGCGATTTCGGCGCCGGGATTAAGGTTGATACGACTTCAATCTCTCTGGCGAATTCAACAATAGAAAAAAATGAGAACAACGGATTATATCTGGTCAATTCAGCATCAACCGTCGATTCGACGAAAATTTTGGAGAATAATCTTCCGGCCAGCCCTTTCACGGCCGGCGTCAGCGTCGATGTCAGCAGTGTTAGCGGCGGTTCCCCGACGATCAGTAATTCGGATTTCGAAAATAACTATTACGGGATTTTCGCCAGCATTTTCAGCGGAGGCAATAATCCTACCATCCAAAATTGCACTTTCGGCAATAATTCCCAGGATGCCGAGCCGGCATCCCTGCTCGGCCCATAGCATAGCTTCCGGATTTTTATGATAAAAATGTTCAGCTTCCGGCTGGGCATTTTTTATTGTTTTCGATGGGAAATTAGGTTGACGAGCCGCGTTTTTTTTGGTAAATTGGGCATAATCCAATTTACCAAAAAAACAGAAAGGGGGTCGGGGAAACTGGGTGTTTCCCCGTGTAGGAAATTATTCAAAACCGAGGGTTTTGAAGGAGCGGAGCCGAAGCCCGCAGGCGCGCGAGCGTAGCGAGCGAGGAGGCGAGCGACCTTTTGATAAATTGGCCTAATGCGTTGAGCTGCGAAATACATTTATCTGTGTCGATTTGTGTTCCCATTTGTGCAGATTAGTGTTAAACCTTTGTGCGTCTCCATAGCTTCGTAAACAAGGTATGCAATGTTGCTCAATTTTATAACTGAAATATTATGAAAAACGAGGAATACCTGAAAATAACCAACGCGGTTTATGCGCTTCTGGATCTTTTCCCCGACGATGATCCGTTGAGAAACAAAGCCAAAGAAAAAGCATTGGCGGTGCTGGATGATTTGATTGCAGTCGGCTTCCTGATGGGCATTGAAAAAGAAAAAACAGCCGGCCAGGCCGTTAACGATATTGAATCGCTTTTGAGCTATCTTAATCTGGCGAACCTCAGGGGATTTTTAAGCAAGCTTAATTTGATCATCGTTATCGAGCAATACCAAAAAATAATACAAGAGATAAAACCAATAGCAGACGCCCTTAAACAAAGGCAGGCGATGGTTGTTCCGGCAGGAGAAGCAGCTTTAGCCGGAACTTCATTCCTCGACCATGCGAGGCCGGCGGCCGAAGGCGGGAAATGGAATAAAATTTCTGAGTTGCTGTCCGTAAAAGATGTCACCGCGAAAAAAGAAACGCTGCCCGCCAAAACCCGTCCGTCAGCCGGCAGGGAAAAAAATTCCGACCGCCAGGATAAAATCATTAAAATTTTAGGGGAAAAGGGCAAGGCCCAGGTTGCTGATTTGAAACAGATAATGCCCGAGGTGACTAAGAGGACTTTAAGGCGCGATCTTGATGATCTGTTGAAAAGGGCCAAGGTAGACAGAGTAGGAGAGTGGAACCAAACTTTCTACCAAATACGTACTAGTTGATAGCAGTAAACATGCCATGTGATGTTTTTATAGATGGGACAGATAAATGTCCCATTTAATTATATTCTGTCCTACTTTGTCCTAACACAATGAATAATAAAAAACTGGGAAAACAATTCAGCAAAATATATGACCAATATATCAATAAGATATATAGGTTTGCTTATATCAAGGTGAATTCCCAGGAAGTGGCCGAGGATATCACATCAAGAGTTTTTTTGAACGGCTGGGAGAGTTTCCAAAAAAATCCCGGTAAAATTGAAAATCCAAGCGCATTTTTGTACCAGATTGCCAGGAACCTGGTAGTCGATTATTACAGGGAAAAAGGAAAGGCGCAGTTTGTCCCGGCTGAGTCTTTATCGCAATTGGCCGATTCAAGCATAGGAATAGAGGAAAAAGCGATTATCAACGCTGATTTGGCCACGGTCAGACAAGCTTTATCCACCTTGAAAGACGATTATCAAAACGTTGTCATCTGGCATTATCTGGATGAAATGCCTATCCGCGATGTGGCCAAGCTTTTGGACAGGTCAGAAGAGGCTACCAGGGTTCTGCTCCATCGCGCCCTAAGCTCATTAAGGCAGAATCTTACCAGCTAATCAGGGAAAAATCATGAAAACACATTCATTTTTATTTTTACTCGGGATAGGCATGCTTGTTATAGGCTTTTTAGGCCTATTTTTGGTCTATAATGGGCCTGTTACCAACAAAGCAAATACAGCGGATTTAGTTAAGGCCGAAGACGTTAAGGCTGGAAATACGGTTAAAAACGATATCAGTGATATACCCGACGGCGATCCTGGCCTTAAAAAACAGGTTAAGGTTGACCTGGCCCTGCAGAAGGCATTTTTGTATGAAAACGGCAAATTTGTCAAGGAATATGCTGTTTCCAGCGGCAGGTCCGGCATGGAAACGCCGACCGGCCAGTTCCGGATTATAAACAAATCCCCTAAAATTTATTCAACGATCGCCCATTGCTGGCTGTCTTTTTGGGCCGGCTTCACCCTGGACGGCAAATATGGTTTTCACGAAACTCCGGTTTGCGATGGCCAGAGAGAGGGGGAGGACATGATAGGACAACCGGCCTCTGACGGCTGCTTAAGGTTGAGATTAGGCGATGCCGAAGAATTTTATAAATGGATAGGCGAAGGGACTTCCATTGATATATACTTGCCCCCTACCAATTTTTCTGATAAACTCTCAAATTAGGTAAAAAGACAGGCGCAGCCGCTTCGCTCCCTATGTCAATATAGCCCGGCACATAAAATGAAATTGGTGTGGGGGCTAGAAAATAAGCTAGGTTTGTCTAGTGTAATAGATTGGCCTTTTTTCCGTCATAACTGTAATGGAACAAAAATCACTCATTTCAAGGCTCCAGGAACTAAAGCAGATAAAACCCAACCAAGATTGGGTTGTTTTTAATAAAAGACAATTGTTGGGAGCAACGGAAAAAATAAATATTCTGGAAACTTTTTCAGCCGCTTTTGCTTTGAAAACATTGGCTTATGCTTCTTTATCCCTTCTGGTGATTTTTGCCGGGGTTCTAGCAGTAGCGCAATATTCTTTGCCGGGCAGCCCGCTTTTCTCTTTGAAGAAAGTCACCGAATATTCCGTAGCCACGCTTTTGCCCGGAGTTAACCAGTCAAAATACAGCCTGAACATTGCCAACAAAAGATTAAGCGATTTGTCAGCGATTGTAAGCACCAAACAGACAAGCAATATCCCGGAGGGCATACAAGAATTCAAGGAAAGCGTTTCAAATGTCGCAGACAACATGGTTAAGACTGATAAGCCTGCTTTGCAGCAGATAACGGCAAGAGTGGAAAGCCTGGGTGCTATGATAAACAACGGCCAGCAGGGATCAGAGCTGAACAGCGCTTTGGCTCCGCTGGTTGATAAAGAAATTTCAGATTTGGAAAATTCAACGCTAACCGACACCCAAAAGATACAATTGGACAATATAAAAGAAATTTACGGCAAGGGGGAATTCGCATTAGCTTTGGAAGATATATTATTAATCAACAAATAGCAATTAGATGAAACAGGGCGCGTACCCCCTGTTTTATGCGGTAAGTTACAAATAAAATTAATATCGGACGAGTCGGGTTTTCGTGGTTAGTACGTAAAATCGCGAAACCATGGTCGACACGGCGAGAAATAAAGGTTAATCATTAAATTCTATAAACCAAAACAAATATGAGTATCAGAAATAAAATTTTAACGGCAGTCCTCGGATTGTCTTTGGTTGTAGCGATGGCCCCTGGCATTGCTTCTGCAGCTTTAACAAGCGCGCAGGTAAGCACTATCATTGCCCTTTTGCAATCGTTCGGCGTGGATAACGCTACTATTGCAAACGTACAGGCATCTCTTACGGGCACATCAACAACAACCACGACAACAAGTGGCGGCACGGCCGCCATTCCGGCCGGATTCCAATTTGTAGTGCCACCGGTATTGCAAGTCGGTTCAGTCGGAGTGAATATGACTTACTTAAAAGTTATATTGACATCGCAGGGCTGTTTCACAGCCAGCGTTTCCAATACTGGCTTCGGGCCTTTAACCCAAGCAGGTGTTAAATGCTTCCAAGCAAAGTATGGTATAAACCAAGTGGGAGCAGTCGGTCCAATCACCGCTGCAAAACTTAATTCATTGATTGCAGGTGCGACAACTACTACCACTACAACAACTACCACAACCTCGGCAACAAGCGCAGTTTCAGCAGCATTAGCTTCTGACACGCCTGCTTCAATGGCAATGGTAGATAACCAAGCAACCGCTGATTTGCTTCACGTTAACTTTACCGGTTCAGGTACAGTTACTTCAGTGACATTACAGCGTTCAGGCATTTCAGATCAGAATACCCTTCAGAACGTTTACCTGTTTGACGGAAATACCCGCTTAACAGACGGCTATTCCTTCAACGTTTCAGGCCAGATCGTTATGAACGGTCTTTCTATCGCAGTAGCCGGATCACATGAAATTTCAGTCAGAGCTGATGTCGCCAGCGGCGCACACAACACAAGCTCAACTATTGCAGTTGCATTAGTGAGCTTCACAGCTGGGTCTGCAACAAGTGCAAATGTAATGGGTAACACCATGTCAATTGTCACTGGCAACTTAGCCACAGCCAGCGTAGGCACCAACAGCACATCACCGGCAACAGTAAATGCCGGCACAATGGGCTACACATTCTGGTCAGCCCCGGTGCAGATTAACACCAGAGCAGTTGTGCTGAAGATGGCAAACTTCAGGATGATCGGTTCAGCCCCTTCAGATGCCCTTTCAAACATCAAAATGTATATTGACGGTGTTGATAGCGGCAAAACTGCAACAGTTGTAGCCATAAACGGCGCCAACTATGCAAGTTTCGACTTCACATCATCTCCTCTTAGCTTGGGCACAGGCTCACACACAGTTGAGATGAGGGGAGACATCCAAAAAGGCACGAACAGGAACATCACAGTATCTGTCCAGCAGGCATCCGACCTCACGATCTTTGATCCTCAGGTTGGCGTGAACATTGCTGTTAGCGGGACTCCTAACGGAAACGCTACCATCAACATTTCTACTGGTTCAGCGACTGTTGTTATTTCTCCGGCATTCACAGCTCTTACCAATATCCCTGGCGGTTCAACAAACGCCACAATTGGCAAGTTCGTAGTGCATGCTTATGGTGAAGATGTTAAGATCATGAGCCTTCAGGTTAATCCTGGATTAGGGTCATTAGCTTATACAACCACCAATTCTGCCAATACTACTGGTTCGCAGACACTTACAGTTGCAAGCTCAAACGGTTTTGTAGCCGGCAACAATGTATCAATTACATCAAGCACAAGCCCAGTAGTGGGAACAGTCACTTCTATCCCGGATACGACACACATGGTTGTTAACTTTACAACAGCACCGGGAGCAAGCGCTACATTGTTTGTCACAAACAATGGGTTGAATAACATAACCCTTTACTTCAACGGCTCACAGATCGGTTCACAAGTGAACTGGAACGGATCAACTGCCTTGTCAGCCTTCCAATTAGGCTCTCAAGCTATTGCTCCAGCCGGACAAGACAGCACTCTTGAAGTTCGCGCAGACCTTCAGGGAAGCACCAATGTTGCTTATGGCGCTGGTTTAGTAACCGTGACATTGCCTGGTCAATCGGGTAATGCTCAGGGCCAGAGCTCTTTGAACAGTCTTACTCCTGGCGTTCCGTCAGCCACAATCGCTACAAACGGCCTTACACTCCAGACAGGAATGCTGGCCGTATCGCAGAATTCAAACTACGCCTCAGCCCAGAATGCCGGCCCGAACACATCGGGTGTTAGGATCGGTTCATACGTAATACAGAACCAAAGCACATCTGAAGCCATCCGCCTGACATCATTGAAAGTTTCACAGGTTGGAACTACATTGATGAGCAACATTTCAGGATTAAGGACTTCAGACACCACTGGTTCAGGTTCAACTCCTATCCAGCCTTCAGGCGCCACAACCGGCACGACTTCAACTGATGTATTCTCAGTTGCCGACACATTGCAGCCGGGATCTTCAATGGTCGTTGACATATTCGCCAACACAAGCACATCCACAGGCGTGAATATTGCAACAACTCTCCAGGTTTCATCAATCGGATCAGTTGACAATATTTCAGCCACCAGCCCGGTCATCACAGGCCAGGTTGTCTCGATAGGAACAGGCGCTATTGGCACGCCAAGCTTGGTTGTTTCTTCAACAACAGCCCAGCAATACATAGCATCCGCATCAGGCGCTTCAAACGCGGCACAGGCAACATTCAACTTTGTCTCAACCGGCGGCGCTTCAACAATCACTGAGCTCAAATTCACCGTCACTGGAAGCGATGCAACTCCAGGACAGCCTTATTCCAGCTCAGTCACGAATGTTTGCGTCACTCCTCCTCAGGGCGGTAACCCGGTTTGCAGCAATCCAGTTGCAGCTGGCGGAGTCGGGCCTGCAACGGCAGACTTGAATCTTCCTGCAGGTTCTCAGCTCGCTGTTCCTAACGGCGGCTCAGGACTTACGCAAAATGTATTGTTGTCATACTCTCCAATTGGTACCAACGGGCTTGCTTCACCGGTAACTACAATTGCTTCTCTTGCCTATGTTAAATACACATCTGGCGGACAAACAATCACACTTTGCACAGCAGCCCTTGGTTGCACAGGTGCTCCAGGCAGTAACACAGTAGTTCTTGGCTCAGCCATCCCTGCTCCTACATTGATCTTGGTTGGTTCTAAACCTTCAGTCACTGTTGCTTCACCGGTCAACAACACCGGCTTGAACATCGCTGACAATGTAGTGAACCAAATCGGCCAGGTAACAGTTACAGCCGATCCTCAGGGCAGCATAAAAGTAAGGCAGATCAAGTTTAATGTCTCGTTCTCTGGATACTCAACTCCCCCGGGAGCCATAGTAGGCGCTGTTCTTAAGAACGGAACCTCGGTTATAAATGGTGTTACATGTACACCTAGCACAACCGTTTCCATCACTTGTACATTCGCTGGAGGATATACAGGGTCAGACTATGCCATCCAATACGGTGCAAGCCAGACATTCAGCTTGTATGCCGGCACCACTGGAGCAGCAAATATAGGCAGCAATAAAGCCAGTATTTCAACTTCAGTAGACCAGACAAACTTCCAATGGGATGATACTTCAATGAACGGTGCAGCTCCTTCAGTCGGCTTGCCAGGGACAAATGTCTACAACTGGCCGACAAACAGCTACACAATCACCCAATAATCCTGGATTGAATCGGCATCCTGACTTTGTGGCGGGATAGAGCCGGTAACAAAAAGGCCCCGAAAGGGGCTTTTTTGTTACCACAGATTACCACTGATAATAGCGGATTGCCGCTGATATTAATTTAGCTTGTAAGAAGGAGTCCAAACCCTCCTCCTAATGTCTAATTTAGTACCACCGAAGTTTATAATAAATCCAAGTTCATAATTCGTTCCTTTAAGATAGTAAGTTAGCTGGGTTTCATATGATTTTGGCATAAATGGCACTGCTTTTATTTCTAATATTATTTTATCATCGATAATAAAATCCGGCCTATAAGTTCCTATTTTATTGTTTTGGTAGATAATTGATAAGTTGGCCTGCTGGGTAAAATTTAGGTTAACTTTTTTAAATTCTAAAGCTAACGCCTTTTGATAAATATCTTCTTTATGCCCAAAACCTAATTGGTTGTAAACTTCAAAAGCGCATCCCCTAATTTTATAAGATAAATCTTCGTACAAAAAATTGTCTACTTTATTTGTTGCATTCATGATTTAATTCTATCACCATCAGCGGTAATCAGCCATCAATCAGCGGTAATCAGGGTAGAGTTTTTAGGAATGCATCCACATTTGGTTTCGATTCAGGCGATAGCTTAAGAACAATCATTGCTTGCTCCCTGGCTTTTTTGTATTCTCCAATCTTGGAGTAAAAAAAAGCTAAGGAAGAATGATATTGGGCTACATCAGGGCTTATTGCAACCAGTTTCTCGAAGGTGATTGCCAAATTTTTATAGTCTGATATGTGCTCGTAGGCATCGGCTATCTCGCCCAAGCTTGCGACGGAATTAATGTTGTAATTGTATCCCTGCCGGCTGGCTGATTGCATGTTTTTATCAGCATCGGCAGTGTCTTTCATATATATCTGCGAAAGGGCCAGATACCAATAGCAGCTGCCCATACGCGTATTTATTGCAATACATTCTTCAGAATAATTTTGGGCATTTTCATAATCTCCGGCAAGTATTTTTATTTTCGCTTTGCCGGTTAATATTTCCTGGTGTTTCGGGCTTAGCTGTAATGCTTTATCAAAATAATAATTCGCCTGGGTTATCAGATTACTTTTTGTTGCGGCATCCTTTTCTTTTTCGGCTAAGATGGTTGCCATTTGACCCAAAGAAAGCCAATAGCGGGTGTATAGGGGTTGTATTTTCACAGCCTCGCTTATGAGCTCCAATCCTTTTTTCGCATAAATTAAAGCGTTTTCCGGATGATAATCGCCGCAGGTTTTTTCAAATTCAACATATTCCATCCTGGCATAAGAATCTAAAAAAGTCCGGGAAGGTAATGTTTTGTCCATCAAACCAAAGGCTTGGTCGCATTGGTTTCGTTCAGCAAGATCGCTGGCTTTGTTTATTTCCGCATTGATTTGAAAGGGTAAAATATTATATTGCCATAAAAATATTATTAAGATGAAAAATAATACAAATACGGCCGCAGATTTCCATCCGCTTTTCGTGTTGTTTTGCGTTCCATTTTGTGTTGATTTGTGTTCCGCTTCGTGTATCAGATGTAAAGAATACCCGATTATAAAAAAGAATATTATGTATGTGCCAAAAGAATCAAAGCTGAAAAGATTGGCAATCAAATAAGCAATCAGGGTCGCCTGTACTCCCTGCGCCATCAGCGTTTTTTCAGCGTTAATATCGGCGTTATTTTCAGCGTGCTTCGCCTTGCGAAGCTGCCAAAACAAAACTCCGAATAATAGCAGATAAGCCATTATTCCCAAGATTCCTGCATCGCTCCCGGTCTGGATGATTATATCGTGCGCCCTGTCCCACCACGGAACGTCTCTGTCTAGATAGGGAATAGCGGGGTCATAATATCTGTCAAAGCCTACGGAAAAATTTTCCGGCCCGTATCCCAACAAGGGCCTTGATTTCAAGATATTCCATTCAATCGGCCATGCGGCAAAACGCGGGTCTTCTATCAAAATATTCATCGACAGCCTCGGCATCACCGAATTAAATAGCCTGTTTTGCTCCAGGAATTTAGGATATTGGCTGGTACTGTTCGCATAGAAGACAATGCCGGCAGTTAAAATCAGCAGGACAATAACAGCTATTTTTACAGCCTTTATTTTTTTTGGAAAAAATAAAAAGAAGTATAATCCGCCTATTGCCAGGCCTAAATAAGCGGAGCGGGATCCGGTTATTAAGATAACATATAAAAATAATACAGCGGAAAACCCATAAAACAATTTATACGGCAACCCCTTTTTTTGGATTAAAAAACAGATAGTTATGAAAAACAAAAGCAGAAAATATATAGCCAAAAGTATCGGATTTCCCATCGTTGAAGGCGGTCTGCCCGGAACGGGCATGAATATCCTGTTAAACAGCCCCCAATACTGGATAATTGCCACTAAAGATACAAGAATTCCTACAACAATCGAAAAATCCCAAGCCCTTTGCCAATCCTGTTTTTTCAAGATGGTAAATGCCAGACCGGCAAAAATAAAATAAAAAGCAAGGGTAATGAACCCTCCTCCGCGGTACGGAGACCCCCAAAGACTGAAATACGGGTCAACGGAAAATATGCTTGCCAGCAGATAAACAAAGAAAAGCGCAGCCATCGCCCAAATAATTCGGCCTGCCCCGTTGGAAGCTCCAGGCTTTCCATTGGGGTTTCTTCTGATGCCCGGTAAAGATATTTCATTTTTCCTGTATAAAAATTGCCATAAAAACAAAAAAAGCAGTATTGCCGTGATGCTCCTGAAAATGATGCTTTTCGTAAAGTCCGGCGGGGCAAAATAAGGCGGCCAAGACAAAACCGGCAAAACCAAAATTATGAAAATTACGGCAAGATAAATCCAGCGAAATTTATTCTCAATCGCATTGTTTTTCATATTTTTTTATGATATAAATAAAAAACGAAAAAAGCAATTAACGGTCAACAAAAATTACTGTTTTTTCTATAGATATGAGCCTAAAAATAAAGAAGAAATTGAAAGAAGTCCTGCCGCACAAACTGACCAGATGTTACAGGAAAATAAATAGGTTTTTTCTGCATATAAAAAACAAAGACAGGCCAGTTTCTCAAGTATTTTCTGAAATCTATTCTGAAAATAAATGGGGTGAGTCGCGTAAATCTGGAGAGTTCTATTCTGGGCCCGGCTCCGAAGGGGTATGTGTCAAACAATATTGCGATACAATCAATAGCTTTATCAGGTCTTTGGGAAAGAACAATATTCGTATCGTGGATTTAGGCTGCGGAGATTTCAGGGTTGGCGGAGAAATCGCGAAACAAAATAATATTGATTATATCGGAGTTGATGTGGTTCCTGCTTTGATAGAAAGGAATAAAAGCAAATATAGCAATAAAAATACAAAATTTATATGTTTAGATATTATTTCCGAAGAACTGCCGGACGGGGATATTTGTTTGGTCAGGCAGGTATTGCAGCATTTGTCTAATTCCGAAATAAAAAAAATTATCGGGAAAATATCAAAGTATAAATACGTTTTTATCACAGAATCGCATCCTCCAAAGATTGAGAGCTATAATGAAGATAAGCCCCACGGGCAAGATACGCGCCTCTATAATGGATCGGGAGTTTATTTGGATAAACCCCCTTTTAATGTCAAAAATATTGAGCTGGTGCTAAGCGTCCCATGCGGAGAAGAAGAAGAGATCAATACTTTCTTGATTAAAAATATTAAATCTTAATCTGTGAAAAAAGTTGTAATCACATCCGGTTTTTTCAACCCCCTCCACATAGGCCATGTAAATTTGATCCGGGATGCAAAAAAGCTCGGCGATGTCTTGGTTGTTATTGTTAACAACGACGAACAGGTTAAAATTAAAGGTGCCGTGCCTTTCATGCCGGCAAAAGAAAGGATTGAGATAATAAAGGCGCTAAGATACGCAGACGACGTTGTTTTATCAATTGACAAGGATATGTCGGTAGCAAAAAGCCTGGGATTGATTGCAGAAAAAAATCCGGGAGCACAGCTGTTTTTCGCCAAGGGAGGGGATAGGAATATCGATAATCTGCCGTCGGAAGAAAGAAAAGTTTGCGAAGTTTTTGATATCAAAATAATTAGCGGCGTTGGGGGAAGCAAGGTGCAAAGCTCGTCTTGGTTGCTTAAAAAGGCAACCAAGTAAAGGTGACCCTTTTTGACCCTTCTTGACACTGTCTCAAGAGGGGTTTAATATTATATTATTACATCCTTATTTACGCTAATAATTTAAATAAACATTTAAAATGCAGGGGGAAATAAAACCGGAAAAAATATATACTCCGAAAGAGGCGAGAGATTTCTTGAAGATTTCAGAAAGCACGATGAAAAGAATGCTTAAGAAGGGACTTATAAAGGCCTATAAAGTTTCAGGTCAATATAGGATTTGGGGCAAAGAAATTTTAAGATTAGTTTCTCCTGAATTAGGGTCCGGTGTTTATAAAGTTTATAAAAATATTAAAGAAAAAACAAAAACAGCCATCGGCAAATGGTAAACTTTGTTTTTTAAATTATAAAATAGAAACTTCAGCGTAAATCCGGCGTTAATATCAGCGTAAAATCAGCGTTAAGCCGCCGATACAACGCCGATAGCTACGTTGGATAAACGCTGATATATATAAAAATCATGGCATCAAATAAAAAAGTAGGCATACTCGGTTACGGGGAAATCGGCAAGGCAATTGCCAAATTTTATAAAAATCCCCTTATTAAAGACTTGAACAGGGACGACGGCCTGCAAGGCGTGGAAGTTTTGCATATCTGCATTCCCTGGTTAGATAATTTTGTTGAAATAGTTTCGAAAGAGATAAAAGAAGCAAAGCCGAAAATTACGATTATCCACTCCACTGTTGCGCCTGGTACCACAAAGCTTTTAGCTAGTAAATTTAATGGGGCTGTTGTGCATAGTCCGGTAAGGGGCGTCCACCCCGACTTGCATAAAGGAATAAAAACCTTTGTCAAATATATCGGCGCCGACGACAAGAAAGCCGGCGAGATGGCAAAAAAACACTTGGAATCTCTGGGGATCAATCCAAAATTATTTTTTCCATCAATAACAACAGAACTAGGGAAAATTCTAGATACAACCTATTATGGAATTTGCATCGCTTGGCATGGCGAAATGAAAGAAATTTGCGATAAATTTGGTGTTGATTTCGAACAAGTAGTAACCGAATTTAACAAAACCTATAACGAAGGGTATACAAAGCTGGGCAAAAAAAATGTAGTTAGGCCGGTATTATATCCGCCTCAAGGGGGACGGCCGAAACACTGTATTGTCCCGAACGCCACAATCCTCAGCAAATATTATGATACGCCAATTTATGAATTATTGTTAAAAAAGTACAGAAATAAACTTTAAAAAATTGGTAAAAAACAAAGAATATCTAAATAAAAATTGGTTGCATAAAGAATATTGGGTTAAGGGGAGGAATACAAAAGACATTGCTGAAGAGGTTGGCTGCACAGATTCTAATATATTGCAGATAATGAAAAGAAGAAGTATCAAAAGAAGAGACAGAAGATGGACGAAGGAGCAAATAAATAAAATTTTAGAATTGAACAAAAAAGGGAAAACTTTTAAAGAAATTGCCGAATATTTCAAGGGAGAAAAGACATACGATGCCGTAAGAAATACCTCTTATAAAGTTTTAAGGATTAAAAGCAATTATAATCCCGCAATTAGAAATAAAAATATAAGAAGAAAGATAAGCGCTTCTTTACAGGGCATAAGCATAGAAGATTGGGACGGATTTAAGGAACCGAATAATGCGTTGATAAGAAAAAGTATTCCTTATAAAAAGTGGCGGACTGAGATATTTGAGAGAGACGATTATACTTGTCAAAAGTGCAAGAAAAGAAGTGGCGGCATATATTTAGTGGTCCACCATATAATAAATTTTTCTAAAGATTTAGATAAAAGAATGAGCATGAAAAATGGAATTACTTTATGTAAAGAATGCCACCTCGAATTTCATAATAGATATGGGCGCGCCAAAAACAATTTAAAACAAATTAATAAATATTTAAAAAGCAAGGCTTTTGATCTGATTTTAGATTACGAGCCCAAAAAGCCATAATGGATATAATCATAGTTTGCCATACGGAATTTGGTTTTGTCCGTAATAAAAAAGTTATTGCCGATAAAAAAGCCGTCTCAGGGGCAAGAGACGGCGTTTCAAATTTGATTGGTTTAGCAGATAAATATGGCGCAAAGGTGACTTTTGCCGTTTGTCCTGAGGTTGCTGAATATTTTCCCAAAAACATTAAGCATGAAATCGGTTTGCACATACATCCCGGCTGGCAGGAATTCGAAGATAGTGGTTTCAAATTTATTGTCGGCGATAAATACTTAAGGGAAAACTGCAAACAATCTTCAACCTCGACAGTTTTAAGAGATTACTCTTACGAGGAACAGCTTGAGATGGTGAAAAAGGGCAAAGGACATTTGGTCGAAAAATTAGGAGTTGAGCCAAAAGTATTTGTCGCCGGCAGGTGGTCTTTGAATAACGATACTATAAAGGCGCTGGTAGAAAACGGCATAACTCATGACTGTTCGGCTCCGGCTCATGCGAAACCCAGCCATCACGACTGGTCAAAGCTTCCAAGAATATGTATGCCTTATCATCCTGGTGCAGGTGATTATCAGAAAGAGGGCGATTTGCCATTGCTGATAGTCCCGATTTCCCAATATTTTCCCAGAGGAAACGTAAACCCGGAAGTTTCTCATATGGTGGGCCTGCCTTGGTTCAAGGCGTGTTTTCTCGAATATTATAAGCAGGGCGTTCCTTTATTCCATATTTGTTTGCATTCTCCGTCAATGACAGATGATTATTTTATTTCTGCAATGGACAATTTGCTTTCTTTCATCTCAAAACACAAAAATGTCAATTTTAAATTTGCATCGGAAATCAAAGAATATCCGCCGAGGAAATACAAAGCAAATATTTTGCCCTATATTTTTGCCGTCAACGGAGATATTATAAAAACAGCGTTGAAAAAATTATAATTTAAATGGAAAATTTTTTTCAGAATTTTGTTAATTATTTTTATCGCCTGATGTTCCGCGAGGAGGCGAGCGAAAAGGTCAAGGATTTTTTAAAGAATATTTCTTACGTTGCTGTGGGCGCGGTGATCGCCAGTTTTTTTTCTTTTATTTTTAATATATTAGCCGGCCGTATTTTGGGCCCCGTAGAATATGGCAAGTTCGCGCTCATCAGCTCTATCGCGACATTCTTATATATTCCGATGTTATTAGGTTTTAATACGGCATTGGTAAAATATGTTTCTGAAAAAGAAGATTTCGAAAAGCAATCAAGAATCATATCAACCACATTTATTTTGATATTTCCGCTTATAGTTGTATTTGTTTTTTTATATTTTGTTTTCGCCCCGCAACTGTCAAAAATTCTATCTATTTCGCCGGAAATTTTTATATTATCTGTGATTTTCGCCATCTTGTTTGTTTTCTATATTATAACGACAGAAACCATAAGAGCTATAGGAAAAATGAAGGTTTTTTCATTCTTAGACATAGTATACGGCTTTACTTTGCTCGTAACATTTTTGTTTTTTATTTGCTTTAGATATTTTTCTTTCAGGGCGGTTATATTCTCGGTATATGTCGCTTATTTGGCGGTAGCATGCATTTCTTTTTTCTTTTATATCAGGAAATATTTTAAATTAAATTTCGATAAATTCTGGGCCAATAAATTGATAAAATACAGCCTTTGGGCGATAATTGGCGGAATATCGTTCGCGATTTATAATAGTTTGGACAAAATTTTAATAAATAAATATCTGGCAATCAACGATGTGGGAGTATACGAGGCTTATCAGTTTGCCTCCCTTAATATAGCAGTGCTTATTTTTGGTATTTTCAATACGGTTTTTTTCCCTGCAGCTTCGGGGCATGAAAATAAAAAAACTCTGTTTAAAAAAATCAACAAATTTTTGCCATATTTAATACCATTAGGAACACTTTTTATCTTTTTTTGCGAGTTTGTGATTTTAAAGTTCTATGGCAGAAAGTATCCGTTTAACCCTCTTTGGGCGTTGCTTTTGGGCATTGCCTGCGTTTGTAGTTTTATTGATGGCGCTTATGCTTGGACTTTGGCCTCGGTTGGCGAAGGGGGTGTTAAAATAACCTCTATTGCTGCTATAATTCTTGCATTGATGAATATAGTTGCCGACATTATTCTTATCCCGATGATTGGCATTTCGGGGGCGATAATCGGTATAATTTTGGCATTTATGGCATCTATAGCCACAAATTTATTTTTTGGCAGAAAACATTTATACCAAGAATAATATAAATAAAAATTTTATGACAGATAGAGATGCGCTTAAAAAAATGAGAGAATATGGTGATTTCGTAAAAGAATCATCTAAAGCTATAAGTAATCATTTAAAACATCTTCGGCTCACAAACATAAAAGGGGAAGCTTTTGATATATTTATAAGAGATGAAGAATTAAAAATAGATTTCGTTGATGAAGTAGAAAAAATGATATTTCCTCTTAATGGTAAAATGGTTTTGGATGTTGGTTGTGGTAAAGGCGGAGTTTCTGTGTCCTGTGCGCTACGTGGGGCAAAGGTTTTTGGTATAGATGTAGACGAAGAAGAATTAAAGATTGCTAGTTTATGGATAGAAAAAATAGGGATATCTAATTCAGTATCTGTGAAGAAGGGAAGCATAACAGAAATTCCTTTTGCAGATAATCTTTTCGATTTGATAACATGCTCTTCCGTATTAGAGCATGTTAAAGATACCGATAAAGCAGTAAGAGAAATGGCAAGAGTTTTGAAACCGGGCGGTTTTTGTTGTGTCGAGGGTCCGAATCCTATTTTTCCTAGAGAGGGCCACTATAAAATTTTTTGGCCGCCTTATTTACCTAAAAAAATAGGGGCATTATATTTAAGGATTAGAGGATTTAACCCCGATTTTTTTATAAAAGATGTTTATTATCTTTCCCCACTTAAATTAATAAAAATACTTAAAAATCATGGATTTGAGGCAAACAATGTGACCGAAGAGAATATTCTCTTTAAACTTAAAAACCCGCACTTATTAAAAAACGATAAAAAAAGAAAAATCGCTGAAATATTAAAGAAAGTAAAACTTAATAATTTTTTAGCAAAGACAATAATTTTTTTTAAATTTTATTCGCATGTATTAATAATAGCTAAAAAGAAGAAAGAAAATAGTCCATCCTTATTGGATGTGAATTTGTATGATAAAATAAATCTCGAATTATACGATAATAGAGGTACCATGGTTGATAGGGAGATTTATCTAAAAGAACACTGGCATCCAATTTTAGAGAAAATAATTGGAAAATATTGCGTTAAAAAAGAAGTTCTTGATTTGGGTTCTGGCACTGGTTTTTATACGGATGAAATTAGAAAAAAAGCCAAAAAAGTGACTGGAATAGATAGCTCAAGTAGAATGATTGATTATGCTATCAAAAAGTATCCCGATGTCGAATTCATAAAAGCAGATGCCCACAATCTGCCCTTTGAACCGGAATCAATAGACGTTGTTTTTTCTGCCGGGCTTTTCGAATACGTGAATAGGAAAATTGTTATAAAAGAAATTTATAGAATATTAAAAAATAACGGCGTTGCCATAGTCATATTTCCAAATAGACATAGTCTTACAAGAACATGGGCTAGATTTATTAATAAATTATTTAGAAAAAAATACATTCCTAATGAGCCGACTTTTAAAGAAATATTATCTCTTTTTAAAACAAATAGATTTGATATTGTAGAACAAAAGATGGATGACGGGCTTATATGGCTTCCCGGATTTTTAGATAGATCGATCGGGATTAAAATTTATATGCTTATTGAAAGATTTTTCAAGATTTTTAATAGAAATCCTTTTAGCACTAATATGCTTTTTGTTGTTAAAAAAAAATAATTAATTTTTTTAAAATATGGAAGATAAAAATAGCGTCGCTGAGTTCTGGAAAGAATATAAATCAGATTTTGCGGGAGATGTATTGGCTCCAGAAATAATTAGCTTATCTAAAAAATATATCGGCAAGTCAGTTTTAGATGCTGGAGCTGGCTCTGGCGCACTAATCAATAGAATACCCAACGCTATTGGCATAGATTTAGCTCCCAAGAGTCCAAAAATAATAAAAGGCGATATTTCAAAAATGCCTTTTGAAAATGGAAGATTTGATACTGTGTTCGCTACCGAAGTAATCGAACACTTGTCAAAAGATGTCTTAGAGGGCGGCTTAAAGGAAATCAGCAGGGTTTTAAAGCCTCGCGGGACATTTATTATTACGCTTCCTTATAGAGAAGATATTAACAAAGATGTTGTGGTCTGTCCAAAATGCGGAGAAAAGTTTCATCGTTGGGGGCATTTACAGTCCTTTGATGAGGAAAAAGCTAAAAATATTCTAGAGAGTCGAGGATTTAAAATTATTAGTATGAGAGCCTTACCATTAGCAAGCATGGTGCGGCATCCGTTTTTAAAATATTTTAGGTGGTTTTTACAAAAACTTGGACACTTCAATCCAACAAATTTTTTAATAATTTCTGAGAAATATTAAATTTGCTTAAAATGAAAAATAAAATCACTTTTTCTTTCGGCAGGAATTGGGTTGATTACGTGAATAATTCTTTGGGTGAAGAAGAAATTAACATTGCCAGGAATTCGCTTTTGAAATATCTGCCCGAAAATGAATATGCCAATAAAGTGTTTATTGATATTGGCTGCGGGAGCGGTATTTTTTCTTTGAACGCCTTGAGGCTGGGATGCAAACAGGTTATCAGCTTCGATGTTGATAAATACAGCATTGAAGCCACCAGGCTGACAAAAAGAAAATTTTCTTCGCTTGTACCCAAAAATTGCCAATGGGATATTTTTGAGGGGAGTGTTTTAGATAAAAGTTTAATAGAAAGATTAAAAAATAAAGCAGATATTGCTTATAGTTGGGGGGTTTTGCATCACACCGGCAATATGTATCAAGCTATCAGGAATGCCGCGCAATTGGTCAAACCGAATGGTTATTTTGTTTTGGCTATTTATAATCGTGCCCCATCATCTGATTATTGGCTGGAAGTTAAGAAATTTTATAATTCAGCGCCCGTAATAATCAAAAAATTGATGGTTTATGTTACTTTTTCCTATATTGTCTTGCACAGGTTGCTTAGCATATTAAAAAGGAAAATTTTAGGACAGCCAAAAATATCTTTATTTCCTAAAGACCGGGGCATGAGTATTTTTTATGATGTTATAGATTGGCTCGGGGGATATCCTTATGAGTATGCTACTTTTGAAGAAATGAAAAATTTTGTTGAAAAATTAGGCTTTAAACTGGTTAAAGCCCCCACAAAAATACCTTCTCCAAAGAAAACACTATTTAACAGGACAACCCTTAATTTTATCGGCAATAATCAGTTTGTTTTTAAGAAATATTAAATATTAAATTTATGTGCGGTATTTGCGGCATATATGGCAAAAAACCAGGAAGGGATGAAGCAATAATCAAAAAAATGATTGCTGTTTTGCATCATCGCGGTCCCGATAGCAACAGTTTTTATATTGATGAAAATATTTCGCTCGGCCACGCAAGATTAAGCATCATTGATTTGTCGGAAAGGGGCAAACAGCCCATGGCAAACGAGGATAAAACAGTATGGGTCAGCGTTAATGGCGAAATATATAATTTTAAAGAATTGCGCGATGAGCTTGAAAAAAAGGGGCACCGGTTTTATTCGAAATCAGACAGCGAGGTTGTTGTGCACAGTTACGAGGAATATGGTTTGGATTTTGTGAAAAAATTTAACGGAATGTTCGCTTTCGCTCTATACGATAAGAAAAAAAACAGATTGGTTCTGGCTCGGGATCCTATCGGCGAAAAACCGCTTTATTATTACTATGACGGCAAAGAATTGGTTTTTGCTTCCGAAATCAAAGCTGTTTTGGAGGCCGGCATAAAGAAAGAAGTCGATAAAATTACCCTGTATAATTATTTGTCTTACCAGTATTCTTTAGGGGAAAGGACCTTTTTTAAAAACATCAAAAAAGTCTTGGCGGGCAATATGGTGGTCTTGGAAGGCGGGAATCTAACTGTCAAGAAATATTGGGACATAAAAGAAAACTTGGTCCAGGAAAGCGACGATTATTTCATTAAAAAATTGAGAGAGCTGCTGGAAGAATCAATCAGGCTGAAAATGGTTGCTGATGTCCCAATCGGTTATTTCTTGTCAGGAGGGATAGATTCTTCGGCGGTGGTTGCCCTGGCAAGGCAGTATTCTGACAAGCAATTCCATACCTTCTCGGTTGGTTTTGAAACTTTTTCTGAACTTAAATACGCCAAGATTGTCAGCCGGCACCTGAAGACGACCCATCATGAATTGATAATCACTGCTGATATGGTTGCAAAGGACCTTCCCAAGATCGCCTGGCATTACGATGAACCATTGGGAGACGCGGCGATAATAAATAACTATTATTTATCCAAAGAGGCGGCAAAATATGTGAAAGTCCTTCTGGCCGGGGAGGGCGGGGACGAACTTTTCGCGGGATATCCAAACTACAAAAGAAACCTCAAGTATTTTAATTTTTTACGGTCGCCCCGTCTGCAAAGGAGTATCGCCGGAGCTTTCCTGAAATTAATCCCTGGAAAGGGAGACCTGTATAGTAACGGCGGCAAGATTAACAGGATTATCGGTTTTTTCTGCCAGCCCAATCTTGAAAGGGCTCATTTATATACGACAAGGGATATGACCAAAGAAGAAATCAGCTATTTAACAAACTTAGATTATTCAGATGCTGAAAATTCAGCCATTCCTTCTCCGGAAATGAAAAGCATTTTGAATAAAATGCTTGCCGTTGATTGCAAGAACCTTTTGCCGGAAAAATTTTTGATGAAAGCCGACAAATCCACGATGGCGAATTCCGTAGAGGAAAGACTGCCTATTTTGGATAAAAACATAATAGAATTTGCTTTTTCTGTCCCGGAAAATTTAAAAATCAGGAACGGGCAAGAAAAGTATATTTTAAGAGAGGCGGTCAGAGAATTGCTTCCCCCGGAGATTATTGACCGGCCGAAACAGGGATTTGGCACGCCCGTTGATAATTGGCTGCTCAATCCGGCATTGCAGAAGATGGTTTGCCAAACACTGTTAAACAACAGCCTGATAAGAGAAGTTTTTAAAGAAGAAAGAATCCGGGATATAGTAAAAAATTTAGAGAAAGGCAATATTCATAGGGCACGGACCGTCTGGATTATTTTTGCCCTCGGATTATGGCATCAAACATATTTTAATTGATATGAAAATAGCAATTTTAGTTTCAATGTTTCCTCCCGCCCATATTGGGGGCGCCGAGATTGCTGCTCAAAATACCGCTAAATGCTTAACCCAAAAAGGCCACGATGTCTCTGTTATCACCTCTTGCGGCAAGGATCTTCCCCGGCGCTACACCGAAGACGGATTTCTGGTAAATAGAATTTATTATCCCGAAATAAAGTATTTTGGCGTAATGATATTTTGGATAAGATGCCTGTTTTTAATAAAAAAAATTAATCCCGATATAGTCCATTCCCAGGGCGTCCAAATTGGCTTGCCGTCTTTTTTAGCTAAAAAAATTTTCGGCATTCCTTATGTTGCATATTGCAGGGGCTCCGATGTTTATTTGCCTTGGAAATTTAAAAAAACTGTTTCCAGGCTAGTTTTAAATTCAGCCGATGCGGTTATTGCGCTTACGGATGATATGAAAAATGAGGTGCAAAAAAATTGTAAAAAAAATATTATTGTCATACCAAACGGAATCAGCTTGGGAAAATATAAAGAGCTTCCGAAACAGGTAATCCGCGATAAATTTAAAATACATCCTGACGAAAAAATTATTGTTTTTGTCGGCAGTTTAAGGCCGGTGAAAGGATTAAAATATCTGATTGAGGCATTTAAGATTATAAATAAGAAGAATCCGATGGCGCGGCTGTTTTTAGTGGGCGACGGTCCGGAAAGGCATAGTTTAGAAGATATTGCTGAAAAAGATGGATTAAAAGCGAAAGTAAACTTTATAGGCCAGATTGAAAATGATGAAATTCCAAAGTATATGGCAGCTGCAGATATTTTTGTTTTGCCGAGCCTTTCAGAAGGTTTCCCGGGAGTAGTTTTAGAAGCAATGGCGTCAGGATTGCCGATCGTAGCAACAAAAGTCAGGGGTTTGCCGGAAATCGTGAAAGACGGTGAAAATGGATTTTTGGTTGAACCTGAAAATCCGGGGCAGATTGCAGAAAAAGCCTTGGCGCTTCTCGGAGGTGATAAATTAAGAGAAAAAATATCAAACAACAATAAAGAAAAAGCGAAAGGATACAGCTGGGAAAAAGTTATTGATAAAATTGAAAAAGCATATTCAGCGGCTATAGCTAAAAATCATGGAAAATAATATCCCTCGGGGCGCAGGAAAAATAAAAATAACATTTTTTATACCCACATTGGGAATGGGGGGCGTTGAGCGTTTTTTTATAAACCTTATTAATAATATCGATAGGGAAAAATTCGAGCCGTCTCTTTTGTTGGGCGATAAAGAGGGGATATTTATCAGCGAAGTTCCCGAAGGTATTAAAGTTTTGAATTTAAATGTCTCCCATGTAAGAGATTCTATACCAAAGCTTGTAAAATATTTCAGAGAAGAAAAACCCGACGTTTTTATCGCTTTTTATCTTCATGCCAACCTTGTTTCCATTATTTCTAAAATTTTATCCGGCGCCAAGACAAAAATTATAATAAGCGAGAGGACCACTCTTTCGCGGTTGTCTAAATATTCAGTCTATAGGGCTTCTAACAAATTAACTAGCCGTTTTCTATTTCCCCTTTTAGTTAAAATTTTTTATCCCCGCGCCGACAAGATAATTTGCGTCTCGAAGGGAGTCGCTGATGATTTAGAAAAAATAATCGGCAGCCCCAAGAAATTAAAAGTTATTTATAATTATTTTGATTTCGAAAAAATCATTGAATTAGCCAAAGAAAAAATTGATTATCCCCGGTCTTACTTAAATGATTCGCCGATTATATGCGCCGTCGGCCGGCTGGTAAAGGATAAAGACTATCCGACGCTTTTAAACGCTTTTTCTCTTGTGCTGAAAAAAACAAAAAGCCGGCTCATTATTATAGGAGAGGGCAGAGACAGGGAAAAATTAGAAGCGCTTGCTCGGCAATTAAACATATCCGACAGCGTATATTTTACGGGTTTGCAAAAAAATCCCTATAAATTTATGGCGAAGGCCGATATTTTCGTTCTGTCTTCCGGGATAGAAGGATTCCCCAATGTAATTATAGAGGCAATGGCTTGCGGAGTACCGGTTGTCTCTACTGATTGCAAGTCCGGGCCGAATGAGATTATCGAAAATGGCAAGAATGGATTACTGGTGCCGGTTGGAGATCGCAATGCTTTGGCGGAAGCGATATTAAAACTATTGGCTGATCGGGAATTGAGGGCGAAATTCTCAAGGGAGGGGAAAAAGGCATTGCAAAGATTTTCTCTTGAAAAAACAATTAAAGAATACGAGAATATTTTTAGGGAAGTATTGGAATAAACATAACTTCTAAAGTCCTGTTTCCCTGTATTAGGGGCTTAAAAAATCTCCTCATATGTCGTTGTTTTTTAGTGCCATATGGCGTATACTTTTAATAATATAAGATATAATTTATTCAGAAAATATTTAACAATTTAGCTTAAAAATTATTTTGGTAACAAACCGCAAGTTTAATGATAGAAATAAACAAGAAAAAGCTGATTTTTAACATAAAAGAAATTTGGTTCAGCGACGGCCCTTTTGATGTAAAGGGCTGCGACAGCGTTTTGTTCCGCGCCTGTAAGAACAAATTAGATGCGCCGGGATTCGAAAGAAAGGAATTCACGACATTAATAACTGATTTGTCGCAAGATTTAGAAAAAATATGGAATAATATGGACAAGTCGTCTTGCCGTTATATTATTTCAAGGGCCCAGAAAGAAGGCATAAAGATCAAAATAAACCAAAATTACGAAGATTTTTATAAAATAAACAAACAATTCAGAGGGGGCAAGGGATTAAAAATTGGCATAACCGGCAGTATAGATTTTATAAAAAAATACGGCACTTTGTTGGTAGCCGAATTTAAGGGAGAAATTATCTCAGGGTGCCTTTTTTTAGAAGATAAAAATAATATCCGCTGGCTTTTGGGGGCATCGAAAAGATTAGAAAACAAAGAAATGGCCAAATTGGCCGGCGATGCCAACCGTTTGCTGATATGGGAAGCCATAAAATATGCAAAACAAAAAGGGATAAAAGAGTTCGATTTCGGGGGATATTATAGCGGAGAAAAGAATGAAGAAAAAGAAAAAATAAATTTTTTTAAAAAAAGTTTCGGTGGAAAACCGGCGGTTCATTATATGTATGAGCGGGATTATTCTAAAATTTTCGGAATTTCCGAAAAAATTTATTTTCTTTTAAGAAAAAAAGATTTTTAATCCGGTAGTTTTCATAAAAAATAAAGAAAAATGGACAAGAAAATTAAAATTTCTTTCTTGGTGCCGTCGCTCAAAGGGGGAGGGGCAGAAAGGAATATTATAAATATTACAAATAGCTTAGGGAAAGGAAGATACCAGATATCAATTGTGGCGGGCAATATTGGCGGAGATTTGAAACAGGATATAGGAACTGGCATTAATGTCGTCAGCCTTGGCTGTTCCAATGTTTTGGCCCTGGTTTTCAGATTTCGTGCTTATCTCAAAAAAGAAAAGCCGGACATCCTGGTTTCCTCGCTTACCCACATAAATATATTAAGCATGATGGCGCGCACCCTTGCCGGGGTGCCGACAAAAGTTATTTTAATTGAACACACCACCCTTTCTCTTTTACCGGCCACAGCCAGGACATTCGGCAGAAGGTTTACTGCAAAATTTATCCTGCCTTATTTTATAAAATTTTTTTATCCCTCGGCAGAAGCTATCGTATGCGTGTCAAAAGGAGTGGCGGATGATTTATCAGGGGTTATCGGCAATTTAAAAACAATAAAAGTTATTTATAATCCTGTTGTACAAGAAAATTTTTATTCAAAAGCAAAAGAGCCATTGGGAGAAGACGAACATTTTTTTAAAACAGGCAAGCCGGTTATTATAGCAGTTGGCAGGCTTATAAGGGCGAAAGATTACCCCAATCTTTTAAAGGCCTTAAAAATAGTTTTGCAAAACATCCAAGCCCATCTTATTATTTTGGGGGAGGGTCCGGAAGAAGAAAATTTGAAAAAAATGGTTTTAGCCCTGGGTATAGAAAAAAATGTTTCTTTTTTAGGATTTAAACCGAATCCCTATAAATATCTTGCGAATTCTTCTTTGTTCGTCCTTTCTTCTTTCAGGGAGGGATTCGGCAACGTGATAGTGGAAGCAATGGCCTGCGGCATCCCTGTTGTGGCAACTGATTGCAAATCAGGCCCCAATGAGATAATAGAAAACGGAAAAAGCGGTATATTGGTTCCTGTGCAAAATGAGCAGGCATTAGCTTCGGCCATATCAAAAATTTTGGACGATCCTTCATTATCCCAAAAAATATCTGAAGCAGGCAGAGAGAGGGCGAAATATTTTTCCGTAGAAAAAAGCGTGCGAGAATATGAAAATTTATTCAGAGAAATATTGAGATGAATATAAATTTTTTTAAAAAAAATAAATTTAGCATTGCCGCTGTATTGATTGCTGTTCTAATTGTGATTTTTTGTTTCGACAAAGGCCTTTCCTTGGGCCTTGCTTTGCTTCTTGTTTTGTCCGGCATTACTTTCCTTGTTTTGAATAATTTGGGTTTTAAAAATAAAAAAATATATCTGCTGTTTTTGATTGCTTTGGCGATACACCTTGGTACTACTTTGTTTATGCATTATGCTGATTTCCAGCCATTTTCCGGGCACGGTGGAGATTATTTATGGTATCAAAGGTCAGCTGTTGAAATAGCCCAGAGTTTCCGGCAGGGGATTTTTTCAATAAAAGATATCGCCATAAAATATCCCGATTTATATACGGACCATTATTATCCGGTTGTGGTCGGGACTGTTTATGCTTTAACCATGCCGGCGGAAATAATCGGATTGATGATTAATGTCTGGCTGGTGGCGCTTTCTATTATTTTTGTTTATCTTATAATCTTGGAGATCGGAGGCACAGAAACGAATGCTTCTATAATCGGGCTGGTAACAGCCGTCTATCCAGGTTATATTTTTAATGCCGGGCTTCTGCTTAAAGATGCGCTTGAGATATGTTTTGTTATTTTAGGGCTGTTGTTCTTGATAAAAATAATTAAAAAATTTACTTGGTATAAATTTTTAGTATTATGTTTAGCTTTGATCTGCGTGACCCATTTCCGCTTCTATATCGGATATGCCCTGATTATCACTTTTATATTATCCTGGTTCTTATTTGCGGATATGGATTTTAAAAAAAGGATAATTTATGGAATCGTATTTATCGTCATTTTAGGATTTATTCCCCAGATTGCCGGTAACCAAGGATATTATGGGGTTAATTTAATTGCGGCATATCTAAATCCTGAAAGGGTCAATTACTATAGGCAATTAGCTTATAATCCCGCATATAATGGCCCCACCCCAACTGCTTCAACTGCTCCAACTGCTTCAACTGCTCCAACTTCTTCAACTGCTCCGGCCAATCCTACTTCAATAGTTGGTCTTGATTCTTCCTTTCCGGTAGAAAGCACCCCCTTGGGTTATCTGAAGTCTTTTGTATATGTGTTATTGGGCCCTTTCCCTTGGCAAATTAAAAATCCGCGGCAGCTTCTCGCCCTTTTCGAGACCATTCCGTGGTATCTGTTGTTATTTTTTGTTGTCAGCGGCACTATCGTTGTGTTCAAAAAACGCGTTAAAGAAGCTATCCCATTGCTGATTTTCAGTATTTTAGCTATGGTGGTAATTGCCGTTTTCGACAGCAACTTCGGATTGATTGTAAGGATTAGGATTCCCGCTTTTATCTCCCTTTTATGCATCGCTTCCCTCGGATTCAATAAGAGCAATATTGTCTACAATATTATTTCTAATTATTTTAAAAAAATTCATGCCCTGTAGAAGAATTTCGGCTAGTTATTTTATCGCGATAAAATAACTCCGATTATTGCAGGGCAAATTATTAAAAATATAGAGATTGCGGCAGTTGGAATATTAATTTTAAAAAACAAAAAATATTTAATTGCCGAAATTTCTCTACGGGGTATGCAAAAATATCTAGTTACCGGAGGAGCCGGGTTTATCGGTTCCAACATTACTAAAAAAATTTTAGAGCAGGGGGATTTTGTAAGGGTTGCGGATAATTTTTCCACCGGCCGAAGGGAAAATATAAAAGAATTTTTAAATAATCCCAATTTTGAATTGCTTGAGGGCGACCTTACAAATCCTGAAGTTGCTGCAAAGGCGGTTAAAGGAATGGATTTTGTCCTGCACCAGGCGGCCATACCGTCGGTGCAGCGTTCGGTTGAGGACCCTTTGACTTCTAACAATGCCAACATCAACGGGACATTGAATATGCTGCTTGCCTCCAGGGATGCAAAGATAAAAAGATTTGTGTATGCGGCTTCGTCGTCGGCATATGGAGACAATCCCCAGCTGCCGAAAAAAGAGGATATGCCCGTGATGCCGGTTTCTCCGTATGCTTTGCAAAAATATGCCGGCGAAAGATATTGCCAGATTTTCTGGAGGCTCTACGGCCTGCCGACTATCTGCTTGAGATATTTCAATGTTTTCGGGCCCAAACAGGACCCCAATTCGCAATATTCCGCGGTAATCCCAAAATTCATAAAAGCCCTGATGAAGGCAGAACCACCCGTTATTTATGGCACAGGAGAACAGAGCAGGGATTTCACTTTTGTGGACAACGTGGCGGACATAAATCTCCTTTCAGCCAAGGCGGAAAAGGGTTTCGGGGAAGTTTTTAATGTCGGCTGCGGGGAACAGATAAGCCTGAACCAATTGCTGGATTTTTTGAAAGATATCCTGAAGTCAGATATCAAGGCGGAATATAAAGAGGCCCGTCTTGGCGATGTCATGCATACGAGGGCAGATGTTTCAAAAGCCGGAGAATTCCTTAACTACACGCCGAAAATCGGGACAAAACAAGGTTTGATAAAAACCGTCGAGTGGTATAAAAGTAATGGACAACAATAAGCCGGTAAAAATTTGCCATGTTGCCAACACGGACAAAGCCCTGAAGTTTTTGCTGCTCCCGCAATTAAAATTTTTGGCAAAAGAAGGCTATGATGTCTACGCAGTTTGTTCTCCGGGAAAATGGACAAAAACCATAGAGGCAGAGGGGATAAAAGTGAAAACCATAAAGATGAAAAGGAAAATAAGCCCATTTTCTGATCTGGCGGCTTTGGCCGGATTATTCTTATATTTCAGGAAGGAAAAGTTCCAGATTGTACATGTGCACAATCCCAAACCCGGCGTCCTGGGGCAATTGGCGGCGAAAATGGCCGGAGTCCCGATAATCATAAATACCGTACATGGATTGTATTTCCATAAAGATTCTTCGCCGCTTAAAAGAAAATTTTTCATTTTCATCGAGAAAATCGCCGCCTCATGTTCTGACCTGATTTTTTCCCAGAACAAAGAAGATATGGACACGCTGGTGAAAGAAAAGATAGCGAAACCGGAAATAATAAAGTATCTGGGGAACGGCATAGATATCCGTAAATTCAGCGCGGAAAGGTTTTCAAAAGAATTCATCGATAAAAAGAAAAAAGAGCTCCGCATTCCTGCGGATTATAAAGTTGTGGGCATTGTCGCAAGATTGGTCGAGGAAAAGGGATATTTGGACCTGTTCAAGGCATTCAAATCGGTTCTGGATATTTTCCCGGACATACTCCTTTTAGTTATCGGCCCCGAAGAGCCGGAGAAAAAAGATGTCATAAATCCGAAAATTGCCGAAAATTATGGAATAGCCGAAAATACCGTCTTTCTGGGGGAAAGGGATGATGTCGATGAGATATTGGCTTTGATGGATATATTTGTTTTGCCTTCGTACAGGGAGGGATTCCCCAGGTCTGTTTTAGAGGCGTCTGCCATGGGAAAACCGGTTGTTGCAACTGATATAAGGGGGTGCAAGGAAGCGGTTGACGATGGCAGGACGGGGATTTTAGTGCCGGCAAAGAATCCGGAAAAGCTGGCCCAAGCCCTGGTTTATTTTTTGAAAAATCCGGCAAAGGCAGAAGAAACCGGTAAAAATGGTAGAATAAAAGTAACCGAGGAATTTGACGAAACCCTGGTTTTCGATAAGATAAGAAAAGAGTACCGGAGCCTATTGGATAAAAACGCAAAACTTCCGGAGGCTTAAAGGGCGGGAATTAACCGGAATTTAATATGCAAAAAAGAAAACTCTTAAAAATTGTTTTATTGCTGGGCGATATTTCCCTGATGTATGCCGCCCTTTTTTTGGCGTTATTTTTCAGGAATAAAAATCTGGTATGCCAGTTCAGCGGTTTTTTCTATAATTTCCTCATCTTATACGCCGTATGGATTTTCATCATTTTCGTGCTTTCGCTTTACGACCTGAATTTTTTCAGGAAAACCGCGGATTTCTTTTTCAACCTTATAATTTTTTCCATTTCAGCCTTTTTTACGGGAGTAGCGTATTTTTATTTTTACCAGGGCCTGGGCCTGACTCCTAAAACGATATTGCTCCTGAACGTCCTCATATTCGATGTCCTGTTTTTTTTCTGGCGGTATCTGGTCAATCTTTTCCTGGAAGCAAGGGAATTCAAGGAAAAAGCTATTATCGTCGGGTTCCACGAAAGATTGAATGAGATTTTCCCCCAGATCAGGAGGATTTACGAGATAGCGGCTGTTTTCTGCCCGCCGTATATAAATGAGCAGAAAAAATGCCTGTTCGTCTCGCCGGATTCAAAAAATGTTTCTGAAATATCCGATTTGAAAAATATAGTTTCAGAAAAGAAGGTTACCTCAGTGATTTTCGCATTGGATTTTTATTCCAACAGAGATTTGGTCAAGAAGATTTTTTCCGCCCTTCCGCTGACATTGAATTATATAGGCATAGACGATTTGTACGAATCCATAACAAAAAAAGTGTCTTTGGAATATCTGGACGAGATCTGGTTTTTGGAAAAAGTTTCAAAGCCGGAAAATATTTTCCAAAAGAGCATAAAGAGGATGCTAGACATCGTTTTTTCAATCATCGGCCTGTTGCTGTTCATTATTTTCTTGCCTTTTGTCGCCATAGCCATTAAGATGGATTCTCCCGGCCATGTCTTTTATTCCCAGAAAAGGGTCGGCAAAAACGGCAGGATAATCGTCATACACAAATTCAGGACCATGAAAGAGCACCCGGATGAGGGCAAAGAAGTCTGGAGGGAAAAAGACAGCAATAATATAACGCGGGTGGGAGGGTTTTTGCGCAGGGCGCACATAGACGAACTGCCCCAGTCATGGAGCATCTTCAAGGGGGATTTGAGCGTTGTCGGGCCCAGGCCGGAATGGGTGGAGCTGGTGAAAAAATTTGAGGAAGAAATCCCTTTTTACAAACAGAGATACCTGGTGAAGCCCGGCCTTATCGGTTGGGCGCAGATAAATTTTCCGGCTTCGAGGTCTGTGCAGGAGGCCGGGCAGAAATTTGAATACGACTTGTATTACATCAAGAACCAGTCTTTATTATTAGATTTGGAAATCATCCTCAAGACCGCAAAGCTTTTTTTCTGGTGATTCTGGGGATGTCCGAGGATTTTTTAATTTTTCTTAAATCATTGTTTTCATGATAAAATATAAAGGAATTTATTGCTTATAAGATGAATCATAAAAAACTTTTCTTAGCTATAGGGATTTTCGTCTTTTTGTCCGCAGCCAATATCGTAAAAGCCGCCAATGCAGGCGATATAGTTAATTTTAATGTAGACTCGGGGTTCGATGCCACGGCCAGGACACAAGTTACCGCGACTTTGATAAAGGTGGAGCCGAACCTGTATTTTTACATCGAAAAAAGCTGGTGGGACAGCCAATTGCCCCAGAAGCAAACGGAACTTTTGAATAATCTGGATAATCTGTCGCAGGAATTTGCCAGCAAGATTTATCCGGCGCTGACTTCCGCTTTCGGATCGGAATGGACCCCGGGCATCGATAACGACCCGAAGATTACCGTTGTTTTCCAATCGATGAAAGGCGATTTCGGCGGATATTTCAGGACAGCCGACGAGTATCCGAAAATCCAGGTGCCTAACTCCAATGAAAGGGAAATGCTGTATCTGCCAATATCCAAAATCAGCGACCCGTACCAATTGAAAGTTCTGCTGGCCCATGAGTTCACCCATCTGATAACCTTCAACCAGAAGGACCGGGCTTTCGGCCTTTCAGAAGACACGTGGCTTAACGAGGCCAGGGCTGATTATTCCGCCACCATGCTGGGTTATAACGATATTTATCCGAACAGCATTTTGGAACAGAGGGTCAGGGATTTCCTGGAAAATCCTTCGGATTCATTGACTGAATGGAAAGAGACCAAATATGATTACGCCGTGGTGTCACTTTTTACTCATTATCTGGCCGACCATTACGGCGTTTCCGTATTGTCGGATTCTTTGAAATCAAACGCCATCGGCATAGACAGCATAAACCAGGCCTTGAAAAAGGAGAACTCGCAGGAAGACTTCGGCCAGATTTTTGCCAATTGGACGGTTGCCGTGGCGGTTAATGACTGTTCACTGGGAAAATATTATTGCTATTCGAACAAGAATTTGCAGAACGTCCGCCTGACCCCTAATCTGAATTTCTTGCCCATATCAGGCTCATCATCTTTGTCCGTGACAAATATAACAAAAAGCTGGGCAGGGAATTGGCAGAAAATTTTCGGCGGCAACGGGAACCTGAAACTGGACTTCACCAGCTCGAATACTTTGAATTTCAAGGTGCCTTATGCCGTCCAGGACAAAACAGGAAGCTTGTCCGTAAATTTTTTAACCCTTGATAAAAACCAGACGGGAGAAGTTTCCGTGCCGGATTTCGGCATAAAAAATACGGCGATAATCATCATGCCGTCTTCACAGGTGCAGACTTCCAATTTTACCAACAGCGATCCGGCCTATCCGTATACTTTTACCGTTTCGGTGGGTGCGCAAAATGTTCCTCCCGTGAATAACAACCCCGTAACTCCCAAGGTTCCTGATGTTCCCGCGATTCCGAAAGGCTTTTCTTTCAGCAAAGACCTTTATTACGGGATGGTCAGCCAGGATGTTATTTATATGAAAGTCATATTAGCCTCCCAAGGATGCCTTTTGAGCAGGCTGGTCAACATAAATGCCTTCGGCCCGGTTACATTGTCGGCGGTAAAGTGCTTCCAGCAGAAATATAAAGCGGATATATCCAAAACTGCGGGGTACCAGATAGGCGTTACCGGCTATGTCGGCCCGGGGACAAGGGCAAAACTGAACAGTATCTTGACAGTGAGGTAAAAAAATGCTAAGATGCAGGTGTGAGTGAATTTCGAGCGATCGAAATAACTTCTCAAAGTGGACGAAATACCTTCGCAAGAAGGTATTTTGTTTTGAACTCTTCCTATTTTTAAAACATTGGTATATAATGGAGGTGGTTAGGGCAAGCACTCACAAAACACTTTGAATTGGAGTTTTACTCCCTAACCACTAAAGTCTGCCCAAAAGGCAGTTTTTAGTTGTTAAATTTAATTTTTTAATTTATAATTAGCAAATCCATATACTGTGATAATCATGGACAAAACCAATCTCAAAGATAGTCTGCCGGGCGTTAAAGAAAACGTTTTAATGTCTTTGCACACGACTTTTAAAATCGGGGGACCAGCCCGATACTTTTTTTCCGCTGAATCGGAAAAAGATATAAAAAATTCCGTAAAAGCCGCAATAAAATCCCGTCTGCCGTTTTTTATTTTAGGAGGAGGGAGCAACCTGCTTGTGGCGGACGAAGGGTACAATGGCCTGGTGATCAAAATCCAAAATCCTAAAATCAAGTGCCAAAAATCAAAAATTTACGCCGACGCCGGCTTGCCGTTAAGTTCTGTGGTTGATTCGGCCTGGAAAAATTCTTTAACCGGCCTCGAATGGGCGGCGGGAATCCCGGGAACTTTCGGCGGGGCCATTTACGGCAATGTTTCAGCATTCGGGCCGAGGATGGCGGACGCCATCGAAAGCGTGAAAGTTCTGGATACGGAGTCGCTCAAGATAAAAAAAATTGCCGTAGAAGATTGCAAATTTGAAAATAAAGAAAGCATTTTCAAAAAAAATAAAAATCTGATAATCCTGTCTGCCGTACTGGATCTTAAAAGAGGGGACAAGAAAGAGATTAAAGAACAGATGGGAAAACATATAGATTACAGGAAAGACAGGCATCCGATAAACATGCCCTCGGCCGGCTGTCTTTTCAAAAATTGCGAGATAGAAGACAAAGCAATATTCAAAAAATATCCTGAATTGGCGTTGTTCGAGAACAAGGACATGATTCCCACGTCATATCTGATAGATAAGGCCGGCCTGAAAGGGAAAATAATCGGCAAAGCCCAGGTTTCGGAAAAACACGCCAATTTCATCGTCAACCTCGGCGGGGCCAAAGCAAAAGATATTTTGGAACTGGCAAAGCTGGTGAAAGAAAAAGTTTACGATAAATTCCGTATTAAATTAGAGGAAGAGGTTCAAAAATTAGGTTTTTAAATAATTAATTAAAAAATATATATATTATGAAGATCATCATCAAGACAAAAAACATACAGTTGAACGAAGGGATAGAAGAATTCATCGAAGAAAAGATAGGAACGCTGGATAAATTTTTCGGCATGTTGAAAGACGAAAAAGCGGAAAAGGGCAAGCCCATGGACGAGTTTTTTATCGAAATAGAAAAGGAAACCCAACACCACAGGAAGGGCCCCTATTTTTTCGCCAAGGCCTATATACACTTGCCCGGCAAAACATTGGTGGCTGCGTCAGAATCAGAAGACATAAGGACCGCTGTTGTGGACGTGAAAGACGAAATGCAGCAAGAAATCAAGAAATATAAGTTCAAAAACATCGAAGCCAACAGGCGTAAATCCAGGAAAATAAAGCAAAATCTGAAATCTGTTTAGAATGCTTGTAAATCCAAAATAACCCCGTTTGAATGCGGGGTTGTTTTTATGCATTGGGTATTGACATTTGTCTATAAAGTGGTAGAAGGATGGTAGCTGATGAAAGCATGTTAGCCCTTGACAATTTCAAGCTAATATGTTATCATTATGGCATGTGAAGTTGGGATAAAAAAGGGATTCGGCGAGGCGTGCGCCTTAGCCGATTGGATACGGAGGTGTAAGATGGGTAAGCTCGTTGCAAGTTTGTTGGTTGCGGTGGTGTGTGCCACTGCGAGTTCTTCGGAGTTGACGGCGGAGCAGTCTGCCGTATTGGAGCAAGTGCGGTCGGCCTGCAACAAGGCTGATCCGTCCGGCACCCTGGCCGACGCCAAGGTGAAGGAAGTCACGAGGCTTATGACAGCGACCGTCGCGTCTCGGGGTGTTGGGAGCATTGTCTTCCTGGTGCCGAGCAATCTCGGCACTCAGCCGACCTTTACGGCCGGCGACACCGTGCAAGTCGCGTTCGTCTATTCCGGTGTGGCGTCGGTGGATTTGTTTCTATCCACTGACCTGGTCAACAGTATCGGTACTTTCAGTACGCAGAATACCTCTGCCTATGGAGTCCAGACGTTGACCCCTACACTGACGACAGCCGGGACGTACACCTTCCGCCTCGTGGGCGGAGGAGTTACGGTTGACAGTGACCCGTTCGTCGTTAAGACAGCGGGCTCGGCGGTTGCGCCATTGTTGGTCGCCATCGGCGGTCCGACTACCGGCGTGACAGGGCAGATCATCACGATCAAGCCCGCTGTCGTTGGCGGCACTGGTCCGTTCACATCAGTCTGGACCGGCGCAACGGCCAATAACGATGGCACAGCGTCAGTGACGCTGGGCAGTGGCAGTTCACAGGCGGTGAAGTTGGAAGTGTCGTCAACTGCGGACGGTAAGAAGTCCGATACTTTGACGATTTCAGTCACTACCCCGCAAACGCCATCGGCACCGACAGTCAGTTTGTCGGTGGACGGGGTAGTTGTGCCTGCTGGTCAGCCATTGACGCTAAGTGCTGGCACTCATCCGGCAGTGGTTACGGCTACGGCCAATGGGCAAACTGCTACGGAGAACGTTTCTCTTGTGGTGGCTGCCGCGCCAGCACCGACGCCTGCTCCGGCCATCACCGAACTCAATCTTTCGGGCTGGCCTACGGTGAGCGTCAGTTACACCGGCAATCCGAAGGTTGTTGCGGTGGCCGATGGCACGCCAATTGCCGAGAACGCAAATTCGAGCAGCGGCCTGGCAGTGTTCACACTGCCTGCAACTGTCAAGGATCTGAAGTTCAACCTTGATGGTGTGACGGTGCTGGATATTGCCCCCTCGTCAACCACTATTCCACAAGATGGTCTGGTGGTGTATATCCACAACAAGTGGGTCCCGAACAGGGGCCTGTGCGAGCACCATGACATATTGGCTTCCAACGGTGAGTTCTATATCAAGAACGATGCGAAGATCAAGGAGTCGTTGAATCGGCTCCCACTGAACATCGAACGGACCGACCCGTTGCCGAGCTTCCTGGGACCCCACTGGCTCAGGCTCAATGGGTCTGCAGGAATAGTGGCGGCCTATCCGTACCACCTGCCAGATCCGCCCCAGCCGGTGCCGTGGTGGCCCAAGAAGTAAGGGTCTCTAAGAGAGAGATCGTGGTCCGCGCATTAATAAGTGCGGGCAACAGAAGCGGTAAGTCGAAAGACAAACCGCTTCTTTTTATACAAAAAGTTGACATTATCCTTAAAAGTAGTAAAAATGGGTGGATAGGACACATAACTGTCCAGCTATTGACAAGTTTAATTTAATCTGCTATAATATGGGTATTATTAAGAATCAGCAAAATAATCAAATTTTTATTAATATGAAAAACAATAAAAACATGCAAAACAATATTTTAAAAGGAGGTTCCTTAACCATCCTTGTTTTCAGCGTTTTAATAATCTCAAGCTTTGCTTTGCCCGGCATGGCTTCTGCCATGTCAGCTTCCTGCTCTGCTAATCCGAGCACTGCCTCGGCAGGCCAGCAAGTAACATTTACTTCTAATGTTCCCGGCAATTGGTCGGGAGATTGCACAGGCACAGGCACATCCTGCTCAGCTACCTTTGGCAGCCTGGGAGTCAAAACAGCCAACTTACAGGTTGTTTCCGGCGGCCAGATGCAAGTTGTCAGCTGTTCGGTAACAGTCAATCAGGTTACTCCGAATCCTACACCTAATCCTAATCCTAATCCGGCTGTCCAAAATATATCAGCTTCCTGCTCTGCCAATCCGAGCACTGCTACGGTGGGGGATAACGTGACTTTCACTTCTAATGTTCCCGGCACTTGGTCCGGAGCTTGCACAGGCACGGGCACATCATGCTCAACATCTTTTGGCAGTCTGGGAGCCAAAACAGCCAACTTACAGGTTATTTCCGGCGGCCAGATGCAGAATGTCCAATGTACAGTATTAGTCAACCAAGTCAGTGGAAATGGAACCAATAACGGAGGCAGCAATAACAGCGGTTTACATTGCGTTGGCAATAATGCTTACAACGGCCAAACTTTAGTAGATAGCTGCGGCCTCAGCAGGACATGCCAAAACGGAGCATGCGTAAGCAATAACGGCACGAACAACAACGGCTCTAATTCGAACCCAGTTAATGATCCGTCAGTTTCTTGTTATGTTAATCAGAGCCTGACACCGGCGCCGGTTACAACGGGCCAAACAGTGATATTCAGTTCTAATGTTTCCGGCACTTGGTCCGGAGATTGCACTGGCACGGGCTCAAGCTGTTCAAAATCTTTTGCATCAGCTGGAAATTATTCAGCAACCTTCAAATATGTTTCCGGCAACCAAATGCAGGTAGTTATCTGCCCGCGGATTACCGTGAACCAGCAAGGTGGCAATAATTATATTGCCCATTCTTACCTGCAGTGTTCAGGCAACAATGTTTATTGGTTCGATTCCAACGGAAGCATAAATGACATATACCAGAGCTGCGGTCTCAGCCAGACCTGCCAGAACAATACCTGCACAGGCAACGGAAATAATAATGGCAATAATTATATTGCCCATTCTTACTTGCAGTGTTCAGGCAACAATGTTTATTGGTTCGATTCCAACGGAAGCATCAATGGCTTATACCAGAGTTGCGGTCTCAGCCAGACCTGCCAGAACAATACTTGCACAGGCAACTATAACTACAATAACAACAACTACAACTACAATAACTATATCGCCCATTCTTACTTACAGTGCTCGGGCAATAGCGTTTATTGGTATGATTCCAACGGAAGCATTAATGGCTTGTATCAGAGCTGCGGCCTCAGCCAATATTGCTCAGGCAATTCTTGTACAGGAAATTACAACAACTACAACAACAACAACTACAACAGCTACGTCAGCCATTCTTACCAGCAGTGTTCAGGCAACAGCGTTTATTGGTATGATTCCAACGGCACAAGGCAGGATGTTTCCCAGATTTGCGGATACAACCAATCTTGCTCCGGCAATGCTTGCGTAACCAATTATAATTACAACAATTATAATTACAGCAACTATACTACTTATAACAATAACGCTTACACCCAATGCTATAACGGCGACCTTTACTGGTACAGCTCAAATGGCATAGTGCAGGGTTTGTATAAGAGCTGCGCGAGCAACGTTTCTGCAGGCGGTTATTCCAATTACTGCGTAGGCAACAGCGTTTACCAGAAACCGGTTTCTTATAGCTCCGGCTGCGCGAACAATGCCTGCTACAGTCTCCCGTTAACCTATAATTACACTTTTGGTTCGCAATTCGTTAAGACTTGCGGATACAACCAGACCTGTTCTGCGGGCGCTTGCGTGACCACCGTCAAACCGACAACTTATGTTTACCACTACATCAAGAAATGCGACGCCGCAAGCAATAATGTTTATTGGTATGATTCTGCAAACTTCAAGCAGGATTTGTACAAGACTTGCGATTCGACCCAAACATGCACTGACGCAGATTGCGTTGCAAAACCTGTGTCCCAGATATCCGGCTTGGCATTGACCATATTCGGCAAGAGCGAGGCCTCAGGAAGCCAGTGGGCAAAAAATATTTCTGTCGGCGGAAACCAGAGCCTTGATTTCTTGGCGGTAGTCAGCAACGGATCTGACCAGACAATGGAGAATGTCGTTGTGACCGTAAGCTTGCCTAGGGAGATATTGTACAAAGACAATGTCACAGTTGACGGCACGCCTTATTCCGGAGACATAACTGCCGGGATACAATTAGGAAACTTAGCTCCTAAGAGCACGAAAGCCATCGCTTTCACTTCAGTGACTTCTGACGAAGCTAACTTCATGGAAGGCGTAGCAACAGCTACAAGCACAGTAACCACCTCAGGAGGTTCTTCTACAGACAGCGTGCAGATCAATTTAGTGAAGGGCTTGCAAGTCCAGCAACAGCAAACTCAGCCGACATCACCGACTTCAAGCGGTTTCTTGGCTAGCTTGTTCGGAGCCGGTTCAGGCAGCTGGCTTTACATCCTGCTCGCTATAATCATAATCATATTGATTATAGTGGCTGTAAGGAGATTCAACGAAAACCAAAAGCAATAAAAAGCTTGCCCTACAATAACCAAAACCCGCGCTTCGGCGCGGGTTTTGGTTGTGCCGGCAGGCACTTTCCAAACCTTGATTTTTACTGTAAAGTAAGAATATTAAACACCGTATTATATATATGTCGTTTATCTCCAAAATTTTCGGCTCGAGCCATGAAAAGTACATAAAAGATTTGGAACCTCTGGTTGCCCAGATCAATTCTTTGGAGCCGGGTTTGCAAAAGCTTTCAGACGGAGACCTCAAAGGAAAAACCCGGGAGCTGAAAGATAAATTATCACAAGGCCAGACTCTGGATGAGATCCTTCCGGCAGCTTTTGCATTGGCCAGGGAAGCGGGAAGGAGGGCGCTGAAACAGCGCCATTTTGATGTACAGCTTATAGGCGGTATTATCCTGCACCAGGGCAAAATAGCAGAAATGCGTACTGGAGAGGGTAAGACCCTTACAGCCACTCTGGCGGCCTATTTAAACGCTTTAACGGGCCTTGGCGTGCATATTGTCACTGTGAACGACTATCTGGCCAGGAGGGATGCCGTATGGATGGGGCAGATCTATAGCTTGCTCGGTTTAACCGTCGGATGCATAAACCACGAGCAGGCTTTTGTATACGACCCGGAGTACAAGAAAGCCCAGGAAACCGAAGACACTGTCAGGGATGTTTTGGGCGGATTCAAGGTTATGGAAGATTTTTTAAAGCCGGTTTCGAGAAAAGAAGCCTATCTGGCCGACATCACTTACGGCACCAACAATGAATACGGTTTTGATTACCTGAAAGACAATATGGTGCAGGATTTGTCAGAACAAGTCCAGCGCGGGCACAACTACGCCATTGTCGATGAGATCGATTCGATTTTGATTGATGAGGCCAGGACCCCTTTGATCATTTCTTCTCCGGGCGGGGAGGCAACGGAAAAATATTATCATTTTGCCAAACTGGTCAGCGGGCTTGAAGAAAATGTGGACTATGAAATCGATGAAAAATTAAAGACTTCGGTTTTCAATGAGAACGGCCAGAACAAGGTCATAAAAGACCTGGGGTTCGACCCCTGGGCTGATAACGACATCGCCACCACCCATCAATTGGAATCTGCATTGCGCGCCAAAACTTTGTTCAAGCGAGATAAAGAATACGTAGTTAAGAACGGCGAAATAATAATCGTCGACGAATTTACGGGACGCTTGATGCCGGGACGAAGATGGTCAGCGGGATTGCACCAGGCAGTGGAAGCCAAAGAGAATGTAAAAGTGCAGGAAGAATCGAAAACTTGGGCAACGATAACTTTCCAGAATTATTTCCGGCTTTACGAAAAGCTTTCCGGCATGACCGGCACCGCCTTAACTTCGGCCGAAGAATTCGATACAGTTTACAAGCTTGATGTTTATCCCATACCGACCAATAAAGAAATGATAAGGAAGGATCCATCGGACCGGGTTTATAAAAGCCTCGGGGAAAAATTCAAAGCAGTGGCCGATGAAATAAAAGAAAGGAATAAAAATGGCCAGCCTTTGCTGGTGGGCACGGTTTCAATCGAGAAAAACGAATTTTTGGGAAAGCTCCTGGACACGGAAGGGATAAAGCACCAAATTTTGAATGCCAAGAACCACGAGAAAGAAGCTGAAATTATTGCCCAGGCCGGCAAGTTCGGCGCGGTAACAATCGCCACGAATATGGCAGGCAGGGGCGTCGATATTATTTTAGGAGGGAATCCGGCTAACCCGGAAGAGCAGAAAAAAGTCATTGAGGCAGGCGGACTGCATGTTATCGGCACGGAAAGGCACGAGGCAAGAAGGATTGATAACCAGCTGAGGGGCAGGTCGGGCAGGCAGGGAGACCCTGGCTCATCACAATTCTTCGTTTCTCTGGAGGATGATTTGATGAGGATTTTCGGCGGGGATAAAATAAAATCAATGATGGAAAGGTTTAATCTGCCGGAAGGCCAGCCCATTGAATCAGGCCTGGTTTCAAAATCAATCGAGTCAGCCCAGGCAAAGGTTGAAGGATTTAATTTCGACGCCAGGAAACACGTTTTGGAATATGACGAGGTGATGAACAAGCACAGGGAAGTGTTTTACAAAAAACGGAAGGAAATTTTGGAAAAATCCGGCAGGAACGATTTGCGGAGCTTTGTTTTGGAAACCCTTGCAAAATTTGGGATTCCGGCCGAGGATTACGATAAGAAAGAAAAAGAGCTGGGACCGGAAAATATGCGCCAGGTCGAGAAATTCGTCTGCCTGCGCACCCTGGATACGCTTTGGATAGAGCATTTGGAAAATATGGATTATCTGCGCGACTCCGTGCGTTTAAGGGCATATGGCCAGCAGGATCCATTGGTGGAATATAAAAAAGAAGGCCGGAGGATGTTCCAGCAATTATTGGCTGACATTGATTCTGTAATCACTGAAAATATAATGAAAGCGGAACTTAACCGGCAACCGCAGAACCCCGGCCGGTCCAAACAGATTTTTGCCGGAAAAAGCCATGGAGAAGTGGGGAGGAATGAGCTTTGCCCATGCGGTTCCGGGAAAAAATGGAAAAAGTGCGGGACGCTGAATACCGAGGAACATCAAAAATTAATGGCGCAAAAATAATATAGAATATATAATTAATCGCTCGGTCGTCCCGCTTAGCGGGACTACCTCGCTCATAATTATGGAAAATAAAATAAACAAATATCTGGCCCAGGAAAAATCCGAAATAAGCGGGAAGGGACTTTTTGTCACGGAAAATTTTGCCAAAGGAGAAAAAATTTATTCTTATAAAAAAGGCAGGATAGTCAAAACAGAAGATATCCCTGACCTGACGAAAGAGGAAAGCGAACATTTGGACAAGATTGACGAAAGTAAATATGAAATTATTTCAGCGCCCGGATGTTATATTAATCATTCTTGCGAGCCGAACGTTATAGAAAAGGACAGGACGGGCTATGCATTGAGGGATATTAAAAAAGGGGAAGAACTCACCATCGATTACGATAAGGTCGCCCATCTTAACTATCCCATTACCTGCCGCTGCCATTCAAAAAACTGCCGGAAAACAATCCGCGGCGCCGGCGAAGGAAAACATAAAAGAACATAGATATGCCAGGTAGTGAAAATTCGAAGGAGTTTTATGCCGGGCAAAATAACGTAATATTTAATTATAGAAGGCTTGATTCCTTAATAAACAATAATAAATTTTAGAAAACTCACTTTGGGCTTTTGCCCATTCGAATTTCTACTACCTGGTATGGACAATATATTAGATAAAATAGAAAAAGAAACAAAAAGGGTGTTTTTTAATGAGGCCAGCGGCCATGATTTTTACCATCTGGAAAGGGTGATGAACTTGGCCCAGACCTTGCAGAAAAAAGAGGGAGGGGACTTGGAAATCATATCTGTTTCGGCTTTGGTCCATGATTTGCACCGGCTGATGCAGGGTTCCGGCAGGTACTTCCAGCCTAAAGATTCTTTGCCGAAGGTCAGGGAAATTTTACAGGCTGCAGGCTTGCCCGAAGAAAAAATTGAAAAAGTTTTGCATTGCGTGGAATTCCACGAAGAATATCCATTTTCCATCCACGGGCAGACAGTAAAAGATATCGAGACCCTGGTTTTGCAGGATGCTGACCGTTTGGACGCTATCGGCGCAATGGGCATTGCCAGGGCTTTTGCATTCGGAGGAACCCACAATGTTCCGATTTGGGATCCGGAATTACCCCTGCCTGGAGCAAATGCCAAATATGACGAAACCAAAGAAAGCGATCCTTCGGAAATACATCATTTTTATTCAAAACTGCTCCGCTTGAAAGATAATATGAACACCAAGACCGGGAAGAAAATGGCGGCATCCCGCCATAAATTTATGGAGTTTTATTTAAAAGAATTTTTCAAAGAATGGTCCGGTAAGATTTAAAATAACATGGTAAAAGTTAAATTAGGGAAATATCGGCACTTTAAAGGAGGGGAATACGAGGTTATCGGCATTGCCAAACATTCTGAAACCCAGGAGGAAATGGTTGTTTACAAAAGTTTGGCCGACGGCAAGACTTGGACCAGGCCCCTGGAAAATTTTCTGGAAGAAGTCGAGTTCAGCGGCCAGAAATTTCCGCGTTTTAAATTTATCGGGAAATAAAAAAAGCCGCAAGATTGCGTGTGTCAGGGCTGTGTGTACAAGGCTGTTCGTTCGCCACTACTTAGCCCCCTGACTCTTGCGGCAGCCTACCATTGTCCTTTCGGACTGCGCGGGGTCGGCCGATTCCCGCACTGGTCTAAATTAATGTTATCAATGATCATGGCAAAATACAATAAACTGGTCCGCGATAAAATACCGGAATATATAAAAAGCAAAGGCGGGCTGCCCATAATCCATATTGCCGGGGATGTTGAGTATTGGGAAAAATTAAAAGAAAAATTGCAGGAAGAAGTCCAGGAATTTTTGGAGGCAGAAAACGCAGAGGAAATGGCGGATATTCTGGAGGCAATAGATGCGATTTGCGATTTTAAAAAATTTGATAAAAAAGAAATAGAATCAATAAAAAATAAAAAAGCGAAAGACCGCGGAAAGTTTAAAGAAAAAATTATTCTTGAAGAATCATGATAGTAAAAGCAATCAGAACCAGAGCATTTTTACCGCCCAAAGACGATTTGTTTTCTTTGATCAAGAAAAGTTTTATGGGTTTGAACCTGAAAGAAAAATCGATAATCGTGATTACCTCAAAAATCGTTGCAATCGGGCAGGGAAGATGCGTGAAAATGGAGAAAGGCGTCGATAAGGACGACTTGATCAAAAAAGAAGCGGATTTATATATCGACCGCAAGGAAGTGCCCGAAGGTTATGTGATGTTAACGATCAAAAACGGGATTTTGATCCCGACAGCGGGCATAGACGAAAGCAACGCCAAGGGATATTATATCTTATGGCCGAAAAAACCGTTTAAGGCAGCTGAAGAAATCTATGATTTTATAAAAAAAGAATATAAGCTGAAAAATTTCGGTGTGCTTATCACCGACAGCCACTGCACTCCGTTAAGGAACGGGATTATAGGCATAGGATTGGCATTCTGCGGATTTTATCCCCTGAAAGATTACCGGGGGGAAGCGGATATTTTCGGCCGGAAAATGAAGATGTCCCAGTCCAATATCGTTGATTCTTTGGCATCAGCCGCAGTATTGGAAATGGGCGAGGGTGCCGAGCAAACGCCCATGGCAGTTATTGAAGGCGTGGATTTTATAAAATTCGGCAAGTTCAAGAATCTGGAAAAATTGATGAAGATAGACATTGACCGCGATATTTATTCGCCATTGATAAAGTCAACAAAGTGGAAAAAGAAATGAAAATAGGGATTATCGCAGACACCCATAATAATCTTGCAACCGCCAAAAAAATCACTGACTGGCTGAATAAAGAAAAAATCAGCCTGCTTTTGCATTGCGGGGATATCTCAACCCAGGAAACTATTGATGAAATTGAAAAGAATTTCAAAGGCAAAATAAAATTCGTAAAAGGAAATGCGGATGTTGATCTGGATCTACCGGAAAAAGAAGAAATAGAAATAGGCAACCCGCCTTCTTTAGAGGCTCCGGCGAGGCGAAGGAAAATCGCTTTTTGCCATAAGCCGGAATTGGCGAAGGAATTGGCACAAACCCTGAAATATGATATTGTTTTTTACGGGCATACCCACAGGCCATGGTCCGAGAACATCGGGTCGTGCCGTTTGGTCAATCCGGGCGAGGCGGCCGGCCAATACCAAAAGCCGACCTTCGCGGTTTATGATGCGAAAACGGATAAATTAGAATTAAAAATTGTGGAATTATTGCAATAAACTATTGCTAAATTTTTAAATATAGGTATAATAAAAAATTGTTATGCAACAAAAACATTATATACTTATCGGCATCCTGATCCTGGCATTTTTTGCCGCTAATTTTGTTTACCCGAATTATTACAATAAAGCCATTGACGCTTTCAACAACAGGTTCTCACAGAACCTTCCGCATTTCTGGAATTGGCCGTTCAAGCTGGGCTTGGACTTGCAGGGAGGCGTAAGTTTGACTTATCAGGCGGATTTGAGCAGCATAGGCGGCAGGAGCGCGTCTGATGCCATGGCGGGGCTGAGAGACGTCATAGAAAGAAGGGTCAATATGTTCGGAGTAACGGAACCGGTCGTTGAGGTGCAGGGGCAGGATAGGCTGATCGTTGAACTGCCCGGAGTCACCAATGTCGCGGACGCGATAAAAATGATCGGCGAAACCCCATATCTTGAATTTTTAGAACAAAGGACGGACGCGGACACGAAAGCGATTCTGGCCAAAATAAAAGAAGTGCAGGACGCTCAATCCAAGAACCAGGACATCAGCAAAATAAAAGACTGGCAATTGGCACTGCAAAATCCGTATTTCAAACCCACTGAACTGACCGGCCAATATCTGCAGTCTGCCAGCGTTATTTTCGACCAGACGACTTTCAAACCGACAATCCAATTGCAGTTCAATCCTGACGGCGCAAAATTATTCGCCGATATCACCGGACGCAACATTCAAAAGCCCCTTGCGATATTTTTAGACGGAGCTTCCATTGTCGATACAAACAACGACGGTAAAATCGATTCGTCAGATTTATACGCCCCGATCGTCCAGGACAAGATTACCGGCGGGAAAGCCGTGATTACCGGCAACACAAGCACAGCCCAGGCAAATGAAATCGTGAGAAGGCTGAATTCGGGAGCCCTGCCGGTGAAAATAGGCGCTCCGATTTCGCAGAATACCATCGGCCCTACATTGGGCATGGTTTCTTTGGGAAGGTCGCTTTATGCCGGCATCATCGGATTCTTGGCCGTGTGTTTGTTCATGATAGTAATTTACAGGTTCCCGGGATTCTTGGCATCGATAGCCCTGATAATTTATGTTGCTTTGTCTTTGGCCTTGTTCAAGCTTTTCTCAATCACCTTGAGTCTGTCTGGCATAGGCGGGTTCGTGCTTTCAATAGGCATGGCGGTTGACGCCAATATCTTGATTTTTGCCAGGATGAAAGAAGAAATAAGGAACGGGCAGCCGCTTTCTTCGGCCATCAACGACGGATTCAGGAGGGCCTGGCCGTCCATCAGGGACAGCAACTTCAATTCGATAATCGTCTGCCTGATTTTGTTCACTTTCGCCACCAGCTTCATCAAGGGTTTTGCTCTGACATTGCTCCTTGGCATTTTAGTGAGCATGTTCTCGGCGATTTTCATCACCAGGATTTTATTGCAGGTTTTCGTGGGGGCCCGATTAGAAAAACATAAATGGCTATTATAACATGAATATTAATTTTACCAGGTATTCAGCAGTTTATTATATTTTTTCCGGGCTTTTGATAGTCGCCACGATTTTTTCGCTTTTCAATTATGGCCTGAAATTCGGCATTGAGTTTACCGGCGGAAGCGTCGTTGACGGCACTTTCCAGGGAACTGTGCCCTCCAACGAGGCCATAACGAAATCCCTGTCGAGCTTCAATCTCGGGGAAATCACAGTACAGCCGATCGGCAAGAACGAAGTCTCGTTGACCTTCAAAGGAGTCGATGAAACCACCCACCAACAGATAGTTTCCAAGATAAATGAACTGTCAAAATTCAGCGAAACAAGCTTCCAATACATAGGGCCATCGATCGGCACAGAGCTCCGGAACAAAACAGAATTGGCGATAATAATAGCCTTGCTGGCGATCACTCTTTACATCGCTTTTGCTTTCAGGAAAGTATCCAGGCCCGTGTCTTCCTGGAAATACGGATTGACTTCTTTGGTGGCGCTTTTCCACGACGTTTTGATACCTGTCGGAGTATTTTCCGTTTTAGGGAAGCTTTATAATGTTGAAATCACCATCCCGATTATCGCCGCCCTGCTGACCATTCTCGGTTTTTCCGTCCACGATACGATTGTCATTTTCGACAGGATAAGGGAAAACATTTTAAGGAGGGGAGGCCATTCTTTTGAGGAAACCGTAAATTGGAGCTTGAACCAGACCATCGGCAGGTCAATCAGCACGGTAATCACCGTATTGCTGGTGCTTTTTGCCATATTCTTCCTTGGCGGCGAAACTTTGAAATATTTCTCCATGGCCCTGATAATCGGCATCACTTCCGGAGCATATTCTTCCATATTTATCGCCAGCCCCCTGCTTGTAACTTGGGAGAACCACAGACAAAGGAAAATGGCTAAAAATAGGGGAAAATAGGGTAAAAATAGCCCCTGCGACAGGGGGCTTGACACTTGTTAATAAATCGTGTATATTGAATAATAACTAAATTTATCAAATACAGCATGCCAGAAGTAAATTATTCAAATGTATATAAAGACCTTACCAAGGGCCTTCCGGACAAAACAAGAGAGGTTTTCAGCCGGAGATTTGGCATCGGCCAGAAGGAAAGGGAAACCTTAGAATCAATCGGCCAAAGCATGAATATCACCCGCGAAAGGGTACGCCAGATAGAAAAGGCGGGGTTCACCCATATTAAGGCCGAAAAGAAAGACGTCCTGGAAAGGATATTCAGCCAGTTTAGCTCCTATTTCGAAAAGAACGGGGGCTTGAAAAAAGAGGAAGCCGCATTGGCGGATTTGGGAGGGAAAAACAACCAGTCATATGTGCTGTTCCTGTTGAGCCTTGGCGATAAATTTTTCAAGGTTTTCGGCAAAAAAGACTTCCACTCTTTCTGGACTGTAATGCCCGACGGCGAAAAATCAGCCCAGAAGACTCTCTCGTCCCTGGTTTCAGACCTCAAGAAAGTCAGCGCCCCTTTGGAGAAGAAAGATTTTTATGACCAGTTCAGCACTAAATACGGAGTAGGGTCCAATGTCATTTTTACTTTTGTTGAAATTTCAAAAAATATCAAAGAAAACAGCGAGGGAAAAATCGGCCTGTCAGAATGGGCGGAAATCAACCCGAGAGGTGTAAGGGACAAGTCTTTCTTGGTGTTCAAGAAAGAGCAGAAGCCCCTTCATTTCACCAGAGTGGCCCAGCTGATAGACAGCTATAATTACGGTTCTATAGACAAAAAAACCCTGCCGCAGACAGTGCATAACGAGCTGATAAAAGACCAAAGGTTTATTCTGGTGGGGAGAGGGATGTACGCTTTGAGGGAATGGAATTACGCGCCGGGCACCGTTAAAGAAGTCATAGTCAAAATCATAAAAGAAGCCGGCGAGCCGGTAGAGAAAGACGCGCTTGTGGAAAAAGTCCTGGCCCAGCATATCGTGGCCAAAAATACCGTTCTTATGAACTTGAACGATAAAAAATTCTTTATAAAAGACGAAAAAGGCAGATACCTTTTAAGAAAAACTCAAACAGCCTAAGAAAAACTCAAACGGCCCAGCTGGGCCGTTTTTGTTTGCTATTGCGGAGGTTTTATTATATTATTAATTAATAAAAACCTTGCGATATGATATATTTCCTACTGCTTTTCAAAATTTTATTGCTGCTGACAATAATCTATTACGCGGTTTTTTTCGGGTTTGTATACTATTGGCACGAAAAAGTGCAGACTTACATAATTGTTCCCCTCATTTATGCTTTTGAATTTTTTATAATCGGCTTCCTTGTCATCATTGCGGCGTCAATCCTGCTCGAATACGTGCCGCAGCTTATGTAGAATAATTATTTTTAGGGGAATCCAAAGCTGGCTGTTTTTTTTTGCTTTTTTGTGATAAAATCATATAAAGCGATTTTAAGTTAATACGCCTAACACAATCATTCAGAAAAAGATATGAAAACCAAAGAGCTTTTTTGGTTTCTTGATGGCCTTGACAGGACAATATGGGAGCCTTTTTGGTGGGTTTTTCCTTTGATAATCGTCTTTTACTTTCCCTTTTTAAGGATTTGGTGGTGGTTTTTTTTGCCGATATTTTTATTTTTCCCGCTTAAAAAGTACTATCTCTGGTGGATTGCCTGGGACTTCCAATATTTCGAAAGTTCCAAATGGGTTGTCCTGGAGCTTACTCCGCCAAAAGAGGTGCTGGCTCCGCTTACCGCCATGGAAGATGTCTTCAATATTGTCTGGAGCGTCATAGATAGGGCAAATTGGAGGGAAGTGTGGTGCGAGGGTGAATTCGCAGAATATCCTTATTGGTGCTCTTGGGAAATAGCCAGCATCGAGGGGAACGTGCGTTTTTATATAAGGTGCCTGGCCGCCCACGTGCATGTTGTAGAATCTGTTTTATATTCCCATTATCCTGAAGTTGAAATCCGAGAGGTTCCCGATTATACAAAAAACGTACCGCAGAATATACCTAATGAACAATGGGATATGTACGGGGAAGATTATGTCCTGGGCAGGGAAGATGCTCTGCCGATCAAAACCTTTTCCAAATTTTTTGAACCGCAGGGTGAAAGAATCGCCCAGGAGGAAAAAAGGGTTGATCCGGTTGTTTCTTTGCTGGAAGGCATGGCGAGGCTTAAACCCGGAGAACAGGTTTGGCTGCAATATGTGGCCACGCCAATTGAAATAGGAGATACACCGGTGGATGGCGAAGCAAAAGCGCTGGTCAAAAAAATAGCTAGGAGGCCGGATAACAAAGAGATGACATTTTTCGACCATATTTCAGAGATGTTCACTGAACTGATGACAGGGGTTTTCTCTCCGCCCAAGGAAGAGGGTGAGCCGTTTTTAAAACATGGAGGAGAAAATGAAGACGAAAGGGAAATGGTTCTTACTCCTGGCGAAAAAGAGGTCCTCCTGGCCGTTGAAGATAAAATAAAAAAGCTGTTCTGGAAGACGCACATCCGCGGGGTATATGTAGCCAAGAGAAGCGCCTGGAAAAAAGAAAACAGATTGATTACAAGGGCTTACTTCACACACTTTAACGTTCCGACTTTAAATTATATCAGGTTCTGGGGAGAGACCAGGCCCAAAGTCCATTTTGTCTTGAGGGAAAGAAGGAGAATTTACAGGCAGAAGAGAATGTATAAAAACGCCCTTCTGAGACTCCCGCCCAAATTCCCGGTGATGGACGGCCCCGGCACTTGTTATTATAATTCAGAAGAATTGGCCACTATGTGGCACTTCCCGACCAAGATTACCAGCATAAATGTCCCGACAACCGTGTACGTGGAAGCCAAGAAAGGTGGCCCGCCGGCTAATTTGCCGATGGGGGAATAACGTGATTTAATATAATAAAATTTATTTATGCCAAAGGATTTAACTTATATCGCCCAAACAAATTTTCGCGGGAAAGACAAGACATTCGGAATCAAAAGGAATGATCGGCGCCAGCACATGTATGTAGTTGGAAAAACCGGGACCGGCAAGACCCAGTTCTTGAAGAATATGGCCCTGCAGGATATCAGCAACGGGGAAGGGCTTGCCATCATCGACCCCCACGGAGAATTCGTCGAGGAGGTTTTGGACAGTATTCCTCCTCATCGGATCAACGATGTGGTCTATTTCAATCCCGCGGATATGGAACATCCCGTCAGTTTTAACATCATGGATGTGCCCGACCCGAGATATAAGCACCTGATTGCATCGGGATTGATCGGCATTTTCACCAAGATTTGGGCCAATGTATGGTCGGCCCGTATGGAATATATCCTGGCCAATTGCATTTTAGCCTTGCTGGATACTCCCGGCACCACGCTCCTGGGCATACCGAGGATGCTGGTTGACAGGGACTACCGCCAGAAAATCATCAATAACCTTAAAGACCCGGTGGTGAAATCATTCTGGATCAATGAATATGAAGAGTGGGAGTCCAGGTACAGGAACGAAGCCATCGCTCCCGTCCAGAATAAGGTCGGGCAGTTCCTGAATGTTTCTTTCGTAAGGAATATCGTCGGTCAGGCCAAGAACACCATTGATATCGACGAGATAATGAATACCGGGAAAATTTTGCTGGTCAACGTTTCCAAGGGCCGGATCGGCGAAGATAATTCGGCCATCTTGGGAGCCATGATAATTACCAAGATACAGCTGGCCGCGATGGAGCGCGTCAGGATCCCTGAAGACGAAAGGAAAGATTTTTATCTGTATGTCGACGAGTTCCAGAATTTCGCCACAGACTCTTTCGTGAACATCTTGTCAGAGGCCCGCAAATACCGCCTGAATCTGATAATCGCCCACCAATACATCGGCCAGCTCGTCACTGATACAAGCACTGCTGTAAGGGACGCTGTTTTCGGCAACGTGGGAACGATGATTTCTTTACGGGTGGGAGCGGCCGACGCGGAAGCTTTGGAGCTGGAGTTTACCCCGGAATTTTTGCAGAACGATTTGATCCGTTTGCCCAACCGCGAAATTTATATAAAACTTATGATAGACGGCATCACTTCCAGGCCATTCTCCGCCAGAACAATTACCATCCCCCCTATTGTTAAAGACGATAAAAAGCGGGAACAGATGATCAAGGTTTCCAGGTCAAAGTATTCCCATCCCGTGAAGGACGTTGAAGACGAAATCAATCGTTGGGCCTCGAACATGGATGTCCCCAATGCTCAAGCCCCTTCTGATATTTCTAATCCCCAGAGTTTCCCCAAGGCCATGTATAAACCGACTGCTCCTCGGCCCTCTGATTCGGCAAAGTTATACGATGCCATATGTTCCAATTGCGGAAAGAAAACAAAAGTTGTTTTTGAACCTACCAAAGACAGACCGGTTTATTGCAAGTCTTGCCTTAAAAAAATGAAGGCAGGTTCAATAACCGCCGGAGCCCAGCCTAAATTAACTGTGCCGGTAAGAGAGACAGTCAGCGTGCCTGCGCAGGCGGTCCGGGTGGTGCAGGTTAAGAACAAGCCCAAAGGCAATAATGCTTTGGGAGATTTAGGCATAGAATTCGGTCCTGCCTCGCCGAGTCAAGGCGGGCCTGCCTCGCCGCCTGCTTCGCCGAACCCGATTCGACGCGAGGCGAGCCGAGCGGAGAGCCAAGGCGGACCGTCTCCGAGTCCTCGCAAAGAATTGCCTCCTCCGGCGAAAATTCCGCCCGCAGTACGGCCCAGGATCCCGGACTTCCCCACGGCAAAAATCTTTTCTTTGGATGAGCTGATGCATAAAGGGGAGAATGTGCCGTTTAACAAGGGCAGGAAAGATAAAAAAGAAAAAAAATCTGTTGACGTTGAGGGCCTTCGGAAAACCTTAGAGCAGGCTCTCCAAAAAACAGAAGAACCTGCCCGCAATGTTCCGCCCGCCAGCAACGCTTCGCGTAGCGATGCGGACCGGCATAGCGATGCAGGCGGGGACTCCGAACCAAAGCCCTAACCGATAAAAAATAAAATCAGAAAACCGCTTGGATTTCAGGCGGTTTTTTGGTAGGATTAAGCAATAAAATTAACTCAAATATGCCAGGAGAAGCCAAACAGTGCCAAAACTGCAAGAAGGGCTTTATCATAGAGCCCGATGATTTTGCATTTTACGAAAAAATGAAGGTGCCTGCGCCGACTTTTTGCCCGGATTGCAGGATTGTCCGGCGCATGACTTGGAGGAACGAGCGTACCCTATACCATAGGAAGTGCGATGCCACCGGCAAGGATATTATTACAATGTTTGCGCCCGAACAGCCGCTTTTAGTTTACGAAAGGGATTACTGGTGGTCTGACAAATGGGACCAGCTTAAATCCGGGCGGGATTATGATTTCCAAAAACCTTTCTTCGTGCAATTCCGGGAGTTGCTCGAGAAAGCCCCTCTGCCAAATCTTGCCAATACCAATACAATAAATTCTGAATACGGAAACCACAGCCTGAATATGAAAAATTGTTATCTCTTTTTTGCAAGCTCGGGATGCGAGGATGTATCATATTGCAGAGGAGCCATAGACTGCAAGAATTCTCTCGACCTATATATAGCCCGTGCTACGCAATGTTATGACGACGCTGAGTGCGGAGGCGTAAACCGGGTTTTTTTCTCGTACGATAGTGACGACAGCGTTGATTCCGCTTTTCTTCATGCGTGTAAAAATGTAATAAGCTGTCTGGGATGTATAAATTTGCGCAACAAATCATATTGTATTTTTAACAGGCAATATACGAAAGAAGAATATTTAAAAGAACGGTCAAAATACGACCTTGGAAGCTACAAAGCTCTTGCTGAATTCAGGAAAAATTTTGCTGAATTCATAAAACAATATCCCAGACGATACGGTTTTATCCATAAATCGGTGAACGCCATTGGAAACGTTATCCTTAATTCTAAAAACGTATATATGGGTTTTGATGTGCTTGGCGAGGTTGAAGACAGCAAATACGTTATCCATGGTTTCGGCGCCAGGGATATTTATGACGCATACGGCTTCGGGTCTAACGGGAGCAGCTCTTACGAAATTGTCGATACCGGAGATAACGCTACCCGCAATCTTTTCGGAGTTTTTACCCATTCCTGTCGGGACACAAATTATACTTACGCGTGCAAAAATTCTAAAGATTTGTTCGGGTGCGTCGGGCTTCGGAGCAAGCAATATTGCATCTTAAACAAACAATATACTAAAGAAGAATATGAAACGTTGGTTCCTAAAATAATCCAGCACATGGATGATATGCCCTATACAGACAAGAAAGGAAGAGTGTATAAATACGGCGAATTTTTCCCGACAGAGCTTTCTCCTTTTGCCTACAATGAAACCATAGCCCAGGAATATTATCCAAAATCAAAATCAGAAGTTTTAGAAGTCGGTTACAGGTGGAAAGAACCCGATATAAAACAGTATAAAATTACGCTTAAACCTGCAGACTTGCCCGACCATATAAAAGACGTTAAGGATGACATTTTAAATCAAGTGACAGAATGCGAGCATGCCGGCAAATGCAACGAGCAGTGTACGGGCGCATTTAAAATTATTCCTTCCGAGCTTCAGTTTTACCGGGCGATGAACCTTGCCCTGCCAAGGCTGTGCTCTAACTGCAGGCATTATCGCAGGCTTGCCCAGCGCACGCCGTTTAAGTTATGGGACCGCGCTTGCGCCAAATGCGGAAAAGAAATCAAGACTTCATATGCTCCGGATAGGCCGGAAATCATTTACTGCGAACAATGCTACAATGCAGAAGTAGCATAAATATTATGAACAAAGAAACTCGTAATTGCCAGAATTGTCATAATGAGTTCGTAATTGAGCCCGACGATTTTGCATTCTACGAAAAAATGAAGGTTCCGCCGCCGACTTTTTGTTTCCAATGCAGGATGCAGCGCAGGTTTTCGTGGCGGAACGAACGCATTCTTTTCAAAAGGAAATGCAATGCGCCCGGCCATAATGAGGACATAATCTCGGTTTTTTCACCTGAAGCTCAGGTGGTAGCTTTTGATTCAAAATATTGGTGGTCTGATTCCTGGGATCCTCTTGATTACGGAGCCCCGTATGATTTCAAAAAATCTTTTTTTGAACAATATCATGACCTGATTCGGCGCGTGCCATGGATCGCTCTTTCTGAAACCAATATGTCTAATTGCAGTTATTGCAATGTTGCAGCGGAAGACAAAGATTGCTACTTAACCTCTGCCGGAGGGTGGAACGAACGAACTATGTATGCAAACCGTCTTGTCAATACAAAAGACTCAGCCGATCTCTATATTAGTGATAAAAATGAACTATGCTATGAACTGGTAAACTGCAGGAGATCGTATAGGTTGATGTTCAGCGTCAACTGCATTGAGTGTTCAAACTCCGCATTTTTATACGAGTGCACGAATTGCCAAAATTGTTTTGGCTGCACAAATCTTCGAAGCAAGCAACATTATTTTTTTAATGAACCGTTTGCAAAAAATGAATACGAGGCGAAAGTTAAGTTATATGACCTTGGCAGCGCAGCTGGCATTATTAAAGCGCGTAACGATTTTGAAGCGCTTAAGGCGCGATCTATCCGCCGGTATGCCCGAATTATAAAATCGATTGATTCAACGGGAGATAATATTGTTAACGCAAAAAATGCGCGGGATTGTTTTGATGTCGTACCATCGGCGGAAAATATCCGATATTGCGTCTGGGCCGGATATAATATTAAAGAAATATGGGATGGCGGACCGGGCGCCGCTGATGCTGAAAAGTGCTATGAGATATTTGATACCGCGCCTCATGTTTTCGAACTGTTTTTTAGCGGGGTGATCTACGGCTCATATAATGTATATTACAGCATCAACTGCCATGGGTCGCACCATCTTTTCGGGTGCTATGGGTTGCGTAATAAAGAATATTGCATTTTAAATAAAAAATATACCAAAGAAGAATATGAGGCGCTGATTCCTAAAATAATCCAGCATATGAATGACATGCCATACACAGACAGGAAGGGGAGGATTTATAAGTATGGCGAGTTTCTCCCATCCGAAATATCGCCGTTTGCCTACAATGAAACCATTGCTAATGATTATTTTCCGCTTCAGCAGGCGGAGGCTGAGCAGAATGGATTTTTGTGGCGTGAAACAGTTGAGCGCGATTATCATATCACAAAGCCCACAGCCGATCTTCCTGATCACATACGCGACACCTCGGATGCGCTGACGAACGAGGTTATCGGATGCGCGCACCAGGGGAAATGCATGCACGGTTGCGCAACGGCGTTTAAGATTACACCCGATGAATTGAATCTGCATCGTAAGCTGGGCGTGGCCCTGCCGCGTCTTTGTTTTAATTGCAGGCACAGGGAAAGATTAGCGCAGCGAAATCCGCTTCGGTTATGGCATAGTCGTTGCCAGTGTGCCGGCGCGAAATCAGAAAACGGCGTCTATCAAAACACCGCCAAACACTCCCACGGAGATGGCCATTGCCCCAATGAGTTCGAAACTTCCTACGCTCCAGACCGCCCGGAAATAGTCTACTGCGAACAATGTTATCAACAAGAAGTAATATGACGAAACCAGAAACAAAAATATGTCAGAACTGCAAACAGGGCTTTACCATCGAGCCCGACGATTTTGCGTTTTATGAGAAAATGAAAGTTCCGGCGCCAACGTGGTGCCCGGATTGCAGGATGCAGAGGAGGGAGATTTGGAGGAACGAGCGTGTTTTGCATAAAGCTGTTTGCGGTTTATGCAAAGAAAAAATGCTTTCAATGTATGACCCCAAAGACGGATTCAATGTTTATTGTGATAAATGCTGGTGGTCCGACGCCTGGGATCCTATGGACTATGGTTTTTCTTATGACTTTGGACAGCCATTTTTTCCCCAATGGAGAAAATTATTAGAACAAACTCCGTTAATCCAAGCTTGGAAATTCAACAATATCAACCCAAATTACATAAACTACGCCACAGATACTAAAAATTGTTATCTTTCGTCGTCCATTATATCTTGCGAGAATGTATCTTATTCATATTCTGTAGATAAAAGCGAGGACACGGTTGACTCATTATTTTCTAATAAATTAGTCCGGTGTTATGAGAACGTGGATTCGTTGAATAATTATAACAGTATTTTTCTCCAGAATTGCAACAATTGCATTGATTCCGGTTTTCTGTTCGATTGCATCAATTGCCAGAATTGTTTCCTTTCTTGCAATCTTCGCAATAAAAAATACGTTCTGCGTAATGTCCAGTATTCCAAAGAAGAATATGAAACTAAGATGTCGGGCATTAAAACGGGAAAATTTTCTGTTTTGCGCGGATTATTGTCGGAAATGAAAGAAATGAAAGAAAAAAAATCAATCCATAAATATATCCAAGCGGTTAATGCGGTTGGATGTTCGGGAAACAATATTGAAAATTCCAAAAACTCAATAAACTCTTTCAACGTCCATAATTCTGAAAATATCAAGAACAGCATACGCACAGACGAGTGCAAAGACGTGGTGGATGTTTTCGGGGCAGTGCAAACAGAGCTTATTTATGATAGCGTCGCCCCGGCGTACCAAGGATCGAATGCGCGCTTTTGTGCCAATAACAGGGCTTCTCACGGTTTAGATTATTGTTCTTTTTGCAGCTCTTCACACAACCTCTTCGCCTGCATCGGTTTGCGCAATAAATTTTATTGTATTTTCAACAAACAATATACAAAAGAAGAGTACGGAGAGCTTGTCCCGAAGATTATCAAGCATATGAACGACGTGCCATACCTGGACAACAAGGGGAGGGTCTATAAGCACGGGGAATTCCTTCCAAGCGAAGTAAGCCCATTCTGCTACAACGAGAGCCTTGCTCAAGAATACTTTCCATTAACCAAACAAGAAGCTTCAGACCAAGGATACAGATGGAGAGACGAAGAAGAAAGGAAATATACCATAGATATCAGGAACGAAGATATCCCCGACGATATCAATGAAGTGAATGAAGAAATAACAGGCAGGGTTATAGAATGTGAGCATAAAGGAGAATGCAACGAACAATGTACCGAAGCTTTCAAAATTGTTCCCCAAGAGCTCCAGTTTTACAAAAAAATGAATCTGCCATTGCCTCATTTATGCCCTAATTGCAGGCATTATGAACGTCTGGCGCAGCGCAACCCCATGAAACTTTGGCACCGCCAGTGTATGTGCGAGAAAAACCACTCGCATCACAGTGGAAAATGTCCAAACGAATTTGAGACCAGCTATGCTCCCGGCCGCACGGAGATAGTTTACTGCGAACAATGTTATCAATCAGAAGTAATTTAATTATCATGCAACAAGAAATACGCCAGTGCCAAAATTGTGAAAAGGACTTCACAATCGAGCCCGAGGATTTTGCTTTTTATGAAAAAATGAAAGTGCCTGCGCCGACGTGGTGCCCGGAGTGCCGGCTACAAAGACGCATGGCATTTTACAATTTATTCCATCTCTATAAGCGCAAGTGCGACCTTTGTCAAAAAGAAATAATTTTAATGCATTCTGCTGACACTCCATACAAGGTATACTGCCCGAAATGCTGGTGGTCGGATAACTGGGATCCGTTTTCGTATGGACGCGACTACGATTTTTCAAGGTCTTTTTTTGACCAATTCAAGGAATTCTGGCGCCAAGTGCCCCAGTTGGGTCTTGATGTCGACTATTCCACTTTAGAAAATTCTCAATACACCAACCAAGCAGGCCACCTTAAAAATTGTTACCTGATTTTTTTGGCTGATTTTAACGAAGACTGCATGCACGGGCATTTTCTTCTTAAAAACAAGTCTTTGCTTGATACTTCTATTGCCGCACAGTCAGAGCTTTGCTTTGATTCGATGAACCTGTTCAAATGTAACCGGTGCGTTGGCACAAGGGGAAACGTCACAGAATCGCTGGATTGTTTTTTTCTGAGAGATTCGGATAACTGCCAGAACTGCTTTGCCTCGGCAAATTTAAGAAACAAAAAGTATTATATATTTAACAAACCTTATACCAAAGAAGCTTATTTTGCGGAAATTAAAAAATGGGATTTGGGCTCCTATTCAACATATCAGGAAGTTAAAAGGCTTGCCGGAGAGCACTGGAAAAAGTTTCCGCCTCGGCCGGCCTATGACGATTTTTCGGTGAATTGCACAGGCAGTTATGTTTTTCAATCTAAAAACTGCCAGCAATGTTTTGAGGTTACAGGAGCCGAAAATTCAAAATATATTTTTCTGACTTATCTTCCGCCCATTAAAGATACTTATGACTTTACGACGTGGGGCAATAATGTTTCTTTGTGTTACGAAGTTTGCTCGGCCGGCGAAGGGGCTTCGGAGCTGAAATTTTGCGCAGGCGGCGGGCTTGGTTCTTATGATGTCGAATATTCAGCCTGTTGCTATAGTCGCACCTCTCACATCTTCGGGTGCGTTGGAATCAAAAATGGGAGCTACTGCATCTTCAACAAACGTTATTCCGAAGACGATTTTAAGAAGATCAAGGCAAAGATTATCGAACAAATGAAAGAAAGGAAAGAGTACGGAGAATTTTTTCCTATGGCGTTGAGCCCGTATCCATATAACGACACAATAGTTCAAAATTTCTTCCCGCTAACCCAAGAACAGGCAGAAATGAAAGGGGCGACATGGAGAGGGGCCGAAGATAAAGCGTACCAGATTACAAAGAAACCAGGCGACTTGCCAGATAATATCAAAGACGCTTCCGACGGAATTTTAAATGAGGTGATAGAGTGCCAATCGTGCAAGAAGGGATTCAAGATTGTAAGCACAGAGTTAAGTTTCTTAAGGAATATGAATTTTCCCCTGCCAAGGAAATGTCCGTTCTGCCGCATTCAAGACAAGATTGACCGCTGGGTTAAGCAGTTGAGGTTGTTTAAGAGAGTTTGCTCTCAATGCGGGGCCGAATTCCAAACCCACTACCCCGAAGACGAGGTAAAAGATATTTTATGTAAAAGTTGTTACTTAAAAGAAGTTATATGATTCCATCGGAAACCAAACAATGCCAAAACTGTCATAATGAGTTCACTATTGAGCCCGATGATTTTGCGTTCTATGAAAAAATGAAGGTTCCGCCGCCGGTTAACTGCCCGCAATGTCGTTTCCAATGGCGTGCGATTTGGCGGAATGAAATGCACCTTTACAATCGGAAATGCGCCCTGTGTGGCAAATCCATTGTGGCGATGTACCATCCGGAATCTCCTTATACGGTTTACTGCCAAGACTGCTGGCTGTCGGATAAATGGGATCCGGCCTCGTATGCCCAAGATTACGACGTTAATCGTCCATTTTTTGATCAAATGGGGGAATTATTCAAAAAGGTTCCCAAAGTAGGAGTTTACGCTTCCCTTGATTCCGGGCCGAACATAAACAGCGAATATACCAATTTCGCCGGCGGCATGAAAGATTGTTATCTGGTTTTTAATTCCAGCCCCAACATAGAAAATTGCGCATACTCAAGGGGGCTGGGTTATTGCCGCGATGTTTTCGACAGTTATTATAATGATAAAATTGAAGGCGGTTACGAGATTGTTAATGCCCATAGCTCTGCCAATGTTGTTTATGCTCAAAACACAAATGACTGTGTTGATTGTTGGTATATGTATGGCTGTTCCGGTTGCCAAAATTGTTTTGGCTGTGTAAATTTACGTCATAAATCTCATTATTTTTTGAATAAGCCTTTTTCCAAGGAAGACTACGATAAAAAAATAAAGGAGATAAAGGGTAGCTATAAAAAAATAGAAGCTTTCCGAAAAGAATTCGAAAACCTTATTCTCAAGGTGCCCCATCGTGAAAACAATAATTTAAAAAGTCCCGGCTCTTCTGGAGAATATATTTTTGAATCTAAAAATTGCCGAGATTCTTTTGAAGTTTCTTTCTGCGAAGATTCCCGTTATCTTTTTTCAGTCAAAAACGCAAAGGATTGTTACGACCTGTTGGGCCATGGGCGTCAGAGCGAAATGCTGTTTAATAATGTTGCGGTGGGCACTTCGCGGAATGTTATGTGTTCTTGGTGGACGATAACTTCCCGCGATATTATTTATAGCCTTGGTTTGCGTTCTTGTGAAAATTGTTTCGGCTGTGACAGCATGAGTAACACCCGATATTGCATTTTAAACAAACAGTATGACGAGAAAGAATATAGGCGCATTGCCGAAGCCATAATTTCCGAATTAAAAGAGAAGAATCTTTTTGGTTTGTATTTTCCGCCGTCAATCGCGCTTTTCGCCTACAATGAAACAGTCGCCCAGGATAATTTCCCGCTCACCAAGGAAGAAGCGGCGAAATTGGGTTTTCGATGGCAAGACAATCTCCAAATGACCAAAGGCAAGGAAACTATAAAATCAGGGGAAATTCCGGACCAGATTAAAGATGTTAAAGATTCCATTTTGGACGAAGTTTTTGCTTGTGAGACTTGCGGACGGAACTATAAACTGATCCAGAGCGAGCTGCAGTTTTACAGAAAAATGACTTTGCCGTTGCCGCGTAAATGTTTCTTTTGCCGGCATGCTGACAGATTGAAACGGCGCGGTCCGATGAGTATTTACGACCGGCAGTGCACCAAGTGCGGAAAGTATATTAAAACGAATTATTCTCCCGATAGACCGGAGATATTATATTGCGAGCAGTGTTATCAAGCAGAAGTAATTTAATTACCATGCAAGCAGAAACCAAACAATGCTCTCCCTTCGGGAGATCTCCCGAAGGGAGACAAAAACTATGAATAGCCAAACAAAAACTTGTCAGAATTGTCATAATGAGTTCACTATTGAGCCCGACGATTTTGCGTTTTATGAAAAGATAAAAGTTCCACCGCCGACGCTTTGTCCTGATTGCAGATACCAACGGCGGGGCGCGAACCGGAATGAGTGGAGCTTCTACAAACGGAATTGTTCGCTATGCGGTAAAAGTATGGTTTCGATTTATAATTCCTCTTATCCGGGGCCGGTGTATTGCCAACAGTGTTGGTGGTCAGATAAATGGGAGCCTTTAGAATATGGCCGCGACTTTGATTTTTCAAAACCATTTTTTGAACAGTTTTCTAAGTTGCGTTTTGAGACGCCGCGCATAACGCTTGCTAACGCCAAGAGCATCAATTCGGAGTATAGCAACCAGTCAGAAGAAAATAAAAACTGTTATATGGTTGTTGCTTCTGGTTCAAGCGAGAATTGTATGTATGGGAATTGGTACCAGGGAAGCAAGGACTGTATGGATTCTTGGTCTATGATTGATTGCGAGATTATGTACGAATCATTGAACGGCCGCGGATCTTACAAATGTTTTTTTGTGGACGATTGCGTTGAGTCAAATGATATATATTTCTCTAAGGATTGCCGTAGGTGTAATAGTTGTTTTGGCTGTATAGGATTACGGGGTAAATCATACTGCTGGTTTAATGAACAAATTACTAAAGAAGAATTCCAAAAGCGTTTGTCAGAAGCTTCTTGGGCGTACGAAGATGTGCAAAAAATGAAAAAACGCATTGAGGAGTTTTGGTTAAAATTCCCAAGAAAATATTGCCAGGGCACTAAGTCGGTTAACACCACTGGAGAAAATATAAGCAGCAATAAGAATGTTCGTTATGGTTTTAATGTTAGGCGTTCCGAAAACCTAAGTTATGCGCAAGACGCCTGGGAGGCTCGTGACTGCCGAGACCTTACCGAAACTCTCGACAACGAATTAGAATACGAACTTGAAGGTTGTGGGTGGGGCAACGGGGGCATCTCTTCCGCAAAATCATGGTGGAACAATGACGATTTGTATTCAGATCTTAATTTTAATTGTAATAATATTTTTGGATGTGTCTCCCTCCATGCAAAATCATATTGCATTTTTAACAAGCAATATTCTAAAGAAGAATATCATACCCTGAAAGAAAAAATAATTGAGCATATGAGAAAAACCAAAGAATGGGGAGAATTTTTCCCCATTACGATTTCTCCATTTCCTTATAATGATACTATAGCGCAGGATTATTTTCCGCTTATAAAAGATGAAGTTATCTCACGAGGTTGGAAATGGTTTGACCGGGATGCGCGGGATTACAAAGTCACTTTGTCCCATGAAAATCTTCCGGCAAAAATTAGCGACGCAACTGACTCGATTCTTCAGGAGATTATTAGTTGCAGTTCGCAAGATTCAGAAACCGAGAAAGCGAGCCATTTGCGTTGTGCGACAGCCTTTAGGTTACATCCAGAAGAACTGCAATTTTATCGCCGGTTTAATCTGCCGATTCCGCACAAGTGCTCTGCTTGTCGTTTGCAGGAGCGATTGGCGAGGAGAAATCCGCGCAAGCTTTGGCACCGCCAGTGTATGTGTAATAAGCAGCATGCGCATCATAGTGGAAGGTGCCCCAGTGAATTTGAAACTTCCTACGCTCCAGACCGGAAAGAGATTATCTACTGCGAGCAATGTTACAATGCCGAAGTGGCGTAGGTTAACCGTGGTTAACCTGAAATAAAATAAAAGGTCGAGTTTAACTAATTATAATTAATAAGTTAAATATATGATCTTTGTTTACGTGCCATGCCAAAATCTTGATATGGCCAAAACCATTGCCAAAATATTGGTGGAGAAAAGAATGGCGGGCAAAGTAGATATAATGCCTACCAATTCAGTTTCTCAGGCCAACGGCGGAGTAACCGAGGCCGAGGGGGCGACTATGATAATCATGACCATAGATAAACATGTCCAAAACATAGAGGACATTGTCAGGGAGCATCACCAGGGTGGCGTTCCTTGCATGGCTACCATTTCGTTGTACCGCCTGAATCGTGACTTCAAAGATTGGTTGCTTACTTCCACCAGTTAAGGGCCACGGAGCGATATTAGAGCCAAGTTTTAGAAGCCAAAAAATGAGATAATTTCAAGGTGCGACGAGGAAACATAGCCTTGCGCTACGTTGACGAAGTCGCAACGTAGAAATTAGCAATTTTTTGGCTTCCCTTTGGGCGGACGAATTAAATCAATCTTCGTCGTTGCTTCGGAGCTCGCGTATCGTTCCACTTATACGCTTCGCTCCTTGCGCCTCGAATATTATTTTAATTCGCTCCGCTAAAATGGTTCTAATATCGTTCCGTGACCCCAGACGAATTTTGTTAAACAAAATGGTGAAAATGCCAGTAGTTTTTGGTGTTGCCGAAATCGTATGAAAGTGTTAGGATAAGATAATTATTATTTATAAATTACTATGGCAGAAAGCAATAGAATCCGCAGATTCAAATTGGCGCCTCCGCCTCCGGAGCTGCCTATTTACGGTACAATAGAGCCCGGAGATTGCTCTTTTATCGGCAAAACCAATTATGAGGCGGCTTTGCAGGAGCAAAAGTTTATTTTCGGTATCAAAAGAGTAGACAGGCGCAGGCACGTGTATATTGTAGGCAAATCCGGAGTAGGCAAGTCCAAACTCCTGGAGCTTTTTGTCCGCCAAGACATCGGGTACAACCACGGCCTTTGTTTTATTGACCCTCACGGAGATGTTATCGACGCGATTTTGGATTTTATCCCGGAAGACAGGGTAGACGATGTGGTGCTTATTGATCCTTCTGACGCCAAATTTCCCATCTCTTTTAATCCTTTAGCTAATATTGACCCCGGCTTTAAACATCAGTTGACCCAGGGCTTGATCGAAGTATTGGAAAGGCAATTCGGCGCCAACTGGACGCCCAGGCTTGAGCATGTGTTCCGCTTCACTTGTTTGGCTCTTTTGGACTATCCGCACGGCACTATGCGGGGCATGATTTCCATGCTTACCGACCGCAATTACCGCCAACTGGTGGTTGAATACATCCAAGACGACATGGTCAAACGATTCTGGGCCATTGAGTTTGCCGACTGGTCGGAGAAATACGACACAGAAGCCATTATCCCGCTGGTGAACAAATTGGCGCAGTTTCTGTCAGATCCTGCCTTGAGGGGCATTTTCGGCCAGGAAGAAAATAAGGTTGACCTGGAAAAATTGATGAACGAAGGGAAAATTATCCTGATTAACTTATGCAAAGGCAAACTAGGGGAAGAGAATGCCAGTTTTTTCGGCTCGATGTTCATTACAAAAATCAAACAGGCGGGCATGGCGCGGGCATCTCTGCCGGAAGACGAAAGGAAAGATTTTTATCTCTATGTTGACGAGTTCCACAACTTAATGACGGAAACCTTTGAAAATATATTATCCGAAGCCCGCAAATACGCTATTTGCCTTACCGTAGCCCACCAATATATGGGGCAGCTTATCCCCAAGGTCCAGCAGGCGGTTTTGGGAAATACGGGGACCATTATTGTGTTCAGGGTTGGCGGCGAAGATGCGGTCAGGCTGGAGCCGGAAATGGCGCCGATATTCGGCGTCAAAGATATGGTGAACCTGGGAGTCCAGAATTTTTACATCAAAGAAACCATCGACGGCGAGGCCTACGATCCTTTTTCCGCAGAAACCCTGAGGGTTCTGCCGCCCTCTCACAAGTCATTTAAAAAAGAAATTATTGAGCAATCCCGCGCAAAGTACACTATTTCAGCTGAGGCCGCAAAAAAACTTATGGAACAGGAAGAGTCAAAGATTATGAGAAGTTCTCACGAAAAATCCATAATTCAGGGCAAGGGTAAAGGGCCAGAAGAGCAAAAGCCGCAGGACAAGCCGGAAGAGCCGTTAATTTAACATAAATGAACTCAGAAACCAGGCGATGTCAAAATTGTAAAAACGAGTTCACTATTGAACCCGATGATTTTTCTTTTTACGAAAAAATAAAAGTGCCAGCGCCGACATTTTGTCCGGAGTGCCGTTTTATAAGGCGTGTTGTTTGGCGCAACGAACGAACCCTTTATCGCCGGACTTGCGACCTCTGCAAAAAAAATATAATTTCTATTTATTCACCAAAGTCTCCGTATATAGTTTATTGTAATGAGTGTTATCACAGCGACAAATGGGATGCGTCAAGTTTTGGCAGGGACTATGATTTTTCCCGGCCGTTTTTTGAACAATTAAAAGAGCTTCAGTTAAGGGTGCCTCGTTGCTATTCTTTTGTTTTCCAGCAGACAAACAGTGATTACACTAATGGGGCCGCATACAATAAAAATTGTTATATGATTTTCGTGAGCGACAACAACGAAGACTCGCTTTATTCTTACCACTTAATGCGCTCTAGGAACACGTCTGATTGTCATACCGTAAATGATTGCGAGTTTTGCTACGAATGCATTGGCTGCAAGAAATGCTATATGACAAAATTTTCGGATGATTGCAGTAATTGCCAGGATGTTTTTGCCTGCAAAAATTGTTCAAACTGCCAGAATTGCGTTGGTTGCGTGAACCTAAAGAACAAAAATTATCATATTTTTAACCAGCCTTATTCAAAAGAAGAATATTCTGCAAAAATTAAAGAATTGAATTTACAAAATTATAGCGGGATTAACGCCGTTTTAGACAAAGCGCAAAAATTTAGCGCGACCAGCATTGTTAAATATATGCATGGCCTGCAGAATGCAAATGTTGTTGGTGATTATGTTTCTAATTCAAAAAACAGTTTTGACTGCTATGGATCAGACACCATTGAAGACTGCAAGCACGTAACTTGGGGAGACAATTCAAACAATTGTCATGACGCATATGTCATTATTGATAAGTCAAATTTTTGCTACGAGATTTTAGGCGCGGGAAGCATTAATAATGTGAAGTTTAGTTTTATATCTTTTGTCGGTTTTGATTTGCAATACTGCGACAGTTTCGAAAATTCCAATAATCTTTTTGGTTGCGTGTGTATGAGGAAGAAAGAATACTGCATACTTAACAAACAATATACAAAAGAGGAATATAATCAGCTTTTGCCAAAAATAATTGAGCACATGAATTCTCAGCCTTACACAGATAAAAACGGCATTGAATATAAATACGGCGAATTTTTCCCGGCAATTTTAGCTCCTTTTGCTTATAATGAAACATTTGCTCAGGAATATGCCCCGAAGACCAGGGAGCAAGCAATAAAAGCAGGATATTCTTGGAGAGAACCGGAAGAAAGAAATTATAAAATTACCCTAGCGCCAAAAGATCTCCCGCAATCAATTGGAGAAACAAAAGATAATATACTTAATGAGATAATTGGATGTGAACACGAAGGCAAGTGCAACGATGGTTGTGTAAGCGCTTTCAAAATTACTCCCGAAGAACTGCAGTTGTACCGCAAGCTGGGCATTCCTCTGCCGAGATTATGTTTTAATTGCAGGCACATTCAAAGATTTAAAAGGAAAAATCCGCAGAAACTTTGGCACCGCCAGTGCATGTGCGACAAGAATCACCCGCATCATAGCGGAAAATGCCCTAATGAATTTGAAACATCCTATGCCCCGGACCGGAAAGAGATAGTTTACTGCGAACAATGTTACCAAGCAGAAGTAGCATAATCATTAATTAAAAAAATTATGGAACAAGAAACCAAAGTCTGCCAAAAATGCAAGCAAAACTTTACCATCGAGCCCGATGATTTTGCGCTATACCAGAAGATGGACTTGCCTTCGCCGGTTTTGTGCCCTTATTGCCGCTATAAATATCTTTTGGCTTTCTGGGTGAATGGAAGGTTCAGGATTGCAAAGTCCGCGTTTAGCGGCAAGACAATCATAACGGTTCTTCCTGAATCCGTTCCTTTTCCTATTTATGAACGGGCCGAGTTCATATCGGACCAGTGGGATCCGCTTACGTACGGACGCGATTATGAACCATCGAAATCTTTTATAGAACAGGTAGTAGAGTTGCAGTCGAAAGTGCCGCACCCCCACCAGGTCGGTACTAAAAATGTTAATTGCGACTGGACCGACGACATGTGGGAGTCAAAAGACGCATATCTTACGCGTTCCGCTCTGCATCTTGAGTCTGTTATCTATGGCTATCGGGTAGTGAATTGTAAAAATTGTATTGATATAACTTTTTCTTTTGACTTGGAGCGTTGTTACGATTGTTTAAATTGTTTTAAAAGCTATAACCTGAAATATTCTTTTAACTCCCGCGATTGTATGGATAGTTTCTTTTTATACGATTGCCGGAATTGTCAGAATTGCTTTATGTGCTGGAATTTAAGGAATCAGAAGTATTGCATCTTGAACCAGCCGTATTCAAAAGAAGAATACGAAAAAAAGCTTAAAGAATACAACCTAAAATCATGGGCGGCAATCGAAGAATTAAGAAAAGAATATTGGCAACATATCAGGCAAGATGCTGTACACCGCCAGAATTACAATGTCCAGGCGGTAAATTCCACAGGGAATTTCCTTGAAAATGACAAAGGATGCCACCAATGTTATTTTTTGCAAAAATCAGAAAATTGTCGCTATGTTTTTAGGGGATATGACAACAAAGAAGTAATTGATTTGGCGGGTTGTATGTCGGTAGAGAAGTGCAGCATGGGCGTGATGGATCAACTTGGCGGATACAATAACACCTGCTGTCTTTACACTACAAGTTGTCGGTATAGCAGTTACTTAGATAATTGCGAAGAAGCTGAATATTGTTTTGGCTGTGTCGGTCTGCGCAAAAATAAATATTGTATTTTAAACAAACAATATACAAAAGAAGAGTATGAAAGTTTGGTTGAAAAAATTAAAAATGATATGAAAAAGAGAGGAGAGTGGGGAAAGTTTTTCCCGCTATCAGCCGCATACTCAGGATACAATCTTTCTCTGGCACAAATGCAGTTCCCTATGACAAAAGAAGAAGCTCTGGGGTTTGGCGCCAAATGGGAAGAAACAAATGAGCCTCACTACGAAAATATTATTAACGGGAATGATTTGCCGGATACAATTGACGAGGTTAAAGATGAAATTACAAAACAGCGTATTTTATGTCCGGAAACAAAGCTTAGCTATAATGTCACCAAGGAAGAGTTGGCGTTTTATAGAGAACATCAGATTCCGCTTCCGAGACGGCATTTTGACTGGCGCACGCAGGAACGCTTTAAACCCTTTAGCTTAATGGCGATTCCTCAACAGGGAACTTGCTATTACTGCAAGAAAAAAATCGAACATTATTACAGCCCCGAACTTGGATTCCAAAAAATAGCCTGCCTGGAAGACTACCAGCGCGAAATAGCATAACCAATGGATTCAGAAGCCAAACAATGCCAGAACTGTAAAAAGGAGTTCACCATCGAGCCCGATGATTTTGCGTTCTGTGAAAAGATAAAAGTCTCACCGCCAACGTTGTGCCCAGACTGTAGGCAGCGTAAGCTCTATGCGTGGCGCAATGAGCATGTGCTTTACCGGCGTAATTGCGATTTGTGCGGCAAAAGCATAGTGACCATCTATTCCCCTAACAAACCCTTTAAGGTTTATTGTACGCCCTGCTGGTGGTCGGACAAATGGAGCAGTTACGATTTTGGGCGTGATTTTGATTTTTCGCGTCCATTTTTTCCTCAATGGCAGGAATTGCAGCTTCAGGTCCCGCGCATGGCGCTTCTGACAAAAAACTGCATTAATTCAGAGTACACCAACCATTCAAATAATAATAAAAACTGTTATTTATCATTTTGTGTTTTTGACTCAGAAAATATACTTTATTCTTCCAATGTTTGGAAAAATTCGCATAACTGTTGCGACTGCACCATGTTAGTAGAACCGGGAGATCTGCTTTATGAGTGCATCGATTGTATCCGCTGCTATAAATGCCAATTTTGTTCATTGTGCCGGGACTGCACGGATTGCTACTACTGTTACGATTGCCGCGGTTGCCAAAATTGTTTTCTTTCCCATAATCTTCGCAATAAGCAATACTGTTTTTTAAATCAGCAATATACTAAAAAGGAGTACGCTGAGAAAGTTGCTGAATGGAATCTATGTTCGTCTGTAGTGCGGCAAAAATTATGGGAGCAGTATGAATCACTTGTAAAAAAAGAAGCCATCCACAGGGCCTCGGAAATAGAACAGTCGGTGAACGCCTCAGGAAGCATGATCTTCAACTGTAAAAATGTCAAGAATTGCTTCGATGTCTATTCAATAGAAGATTCAAAAAATATAATTGCCGTTCCGGACGCAAAAGACTGTTTGGACGCATACCATTTTGGGTTTAAATGTGAACTTGTATACGAATCCCACGCGTTAATTCATGCTTACAACGTGCTGTTTTCCCATTTATGCTATGACGACTCCCATATCATGTATTGCGATACCTGCCACAATAGCCAGAACCTTTTTGGCTGCGTAGGAATAAATAAAGGCGAATATTCTATTTTTAATAAAAAATACTCGCAACAGGAATATGCTGTTTTGAAAGAAAAAATCATCGCGCATATGAAAGAAACGAAAGAATTCGGTGAGTTTTTTCCTCCGCAGTTATCGCCGTTTGGATACAATGAAACGCAGGGGCAAGTTTATATGCCCCTTCAAAAAGACCAAGCCCTTGCTGCAGGTTATAAATGGGAGGACCAGCTTCCGGGAACGTTCGGCAAGGAAACAATTAAGCCCAACCAGATACCGGATTCTATCCAGGAAATTGACCAATCTATCTGCAAAGAAATTCTCGTTTGTGCTTCATGCAAAAGGAACTATAATATTGTGCAAAGCGAATTGGATTTTTATAAATCTCAGAATATCCCGATTCCTCGCCGCTGCCCTGACTGCCGGTACAAGGCGCGAATCGCACAGCGGCCGGCGCGCCATACTGAAAATAAAAAGTGCAATTGCGGCAGTAAGTCCCACCTCCACGGATCGTCACCGTGTCCAAATAATTTTGAGACCCCTTTTACTTCTAAGGATGCCAATAAGATTTATTGCAAAGAGTGCTATCAAGCAGATGTAGCTTAATTACGATGCAAAAAGAAATCAAACAATGCCAAAACTGTAAAAAGGATTTTATTATAGAGCCCGATGATTTTGCGTTCTACGAAAAGATGAAAGTCCCACCGCCGACATTCTGCTCGGAGTGCAGATTGCAGCGCAGGTTTGCTTGGAGGAATGAGTGGAAATTTTTTAGGAAGAAAGATATTCATGGAAAGGAAATTTTCTCTTTTTTGCACGAAGATTCTCCGGTAAAAATATTGGAAACGGCAGAATGGTATTCTGATTCTTGGGACCCAATGGAATACGGCCGCGACTATGATTTTTCAAGGCCGTTTTTTGAGCAATTCAGAGAATTACTTCACCAGGTGCCGATAATGTCCCGGTCGCTTATAAATCCGGTACGCAGCGATTTTTGTTCTAATGCTACAGAGCCAAAAGATTGCTATCTTACCTTCGCTGTCTCATATGTGGAGAATTCTGCCTACTCTATTTGGGGAGCCAAATCTAAAGATATTTTCGATTGTTATATGTTTAACGAATCAGAGCTTTGTTATGATTCCGTTAATATCACTAAGTGCTACAGGACGTTGTACTCGGTAGATTGTGAAGATTGCAATGACATAATGTTTTCTAAAAATTGTGTTGGCTGCAATAATTGTTTTGGCTGCATAAATTTGAAAAATAAGTCATATTATATTTTCAACCAGCCATATGCCAAAGGAGAGTATGTTAAAAAAATAAAAGAATTTGGGACAAGCTCGCGAAAAAATATTGAAGCCCTGCGCAAACAAGCTGTTGACTACTGGGCGAAGTTTCCAAACAAATTTATTCATGGACGGCACAACACAGATGTTTCGGGAGATTATATTAACAATTCGAAAAACGCCCAGCATTGCTGGAGAATTGTTGGTTGCGAGAATGTTAAATATTGCCAAAATTTTACCGTTGGCCCATCAAAAGATTCATATGACCAGAGTAATTTTGCTGACGGAACGGAATTAATTTATGAATCTGTTGTTGTGGGAAAAGGGGGATATGATGTTGCATTTTCTTCGCAGTGTTACTCATCTGTTTCTAATCTCAGGTACTGTTATTTCTGCGGTCAAAACTCGTCTTCATTATTCGGATGCATAAGCCTGCGTAACAAACAGTATTGCATTTTTAATAAACAATATACAAAAGAAGAGTACGAAGTGTTGGTTCTTAAAATTATTGAGCACATGAATTCAATGCCTTATATAGACAAGAGGGGTAGAGTTTATAAATACGGTGAATTTTTTCCAGCAGAGATGAGCCCCTCATCTTATAACGAATCGCTTGCTGTCGAGTTTCTTCCCCTAACGAAAAAAGAAGCAGAGGAAGAAGGTTTTTCCTGGCACGAGCAAAAGAGCAAGGAATTTAATGCTACAAAGTCTGCTGACGAAATTCCTGATAACATCAATGATGTGGATGATAGTATTTTAAAAGAAGTGATAAAATGCTCTCATGCAGCGAAATGCGAACAAGAATGTGCAGGAGTATTTAGAATCACCAATCAAGAATTGCAGTTTTACAGAAAACTTAATATTCCATTGCCGCAAATTTGTCAGAATTGTCGACATTACAGCAGGTTTGTCTGGAGAAACCCGGCCAAACTTTGGCATAGGCAATGCATGTGCGACAAGAAAGGGCATTCACATAATGGCAGATGTGAAATAGAATTTGAAACCTCATATGCCCCAGGGAGGCCAGAAATAGTTTACTGCGAAAGTTGCTATAACAGCGAAGTAGCATAAAATATGAAATCAGAAACCAAACAATGCCAAAACTGCAAAAAGGACTTTGTAGTCGAGCCCGATGATTTTGCTTTTTATGAAAAAATGAAGGTGCCCTCGCCCACGTGGTGTCCGGAATGCAGGCTGCAAAGAAAACTCACTTTTCGCAACGAGAGGACTTTGTATAAAAATAAATGTAAAAAATGCGGCAAAGAACTTATTTCAATGTATCGCGAAGATGGCCCGATGACCGTGTATTGCCGGGATTGCTGGTATTCTGATTCATGGAATCCAATGGATTACGGGCAGGACGTCGATTTTTCTAAAAGTTTTATCGCTCAGTTCAAAAATTTATTTTATGCCGTTCCGGTTGTAAATTTATGGTATCCCCAGTCTGTAAATTCCGAATACACTAATTTTTGTTCGCAAAACAAGGATTGTTATCTTACATTCGGCGGGAAAAATAACGAAAATGTCAGATATTCTAATAACATGTCGTATTCAAAAGATTCCCAAGACCTTTTTAATTGTACCCACCTTGAACTTTCTTGTGAAAATATCCAGTGCAATAACTCGCAGAGGTTATTTTTCAGCAAACATTCTGACAATTGTTCCGACTCTTCTTTCTTATATAAATGCAGGAATTGCATAAATTGTTTTGGATGCACTAATTTAAGGAACAAGCAAAATTGTTTTTTTAACGAACAGCTTACAAAAAAAGAATATGAAAAAAGGCTGCGAGAATTTGACCTAGGAAGCTATAAAAATGTTTCTCGCGCGTGGGAGGAATTTTATAATATTTACAACAAATCAATACACAAATACGCCCAATTTATAAATACCGCTAATTGCACCGGTGACAACATCAGAAATGCCAGAGATTGCAAAATTTGTTTTGATATCTCCGGCACTGATTCAGAAAATTCAAAATATGTTATTTGGTCTGTGAATGGGGTCAAAGATTCATACGACAGCTATGGTATGCCCAGAGTTGAAAGAACCTACGAAGCGCTTGCTTCGGGATTTGACCAGATTGAAAATTCAGATTACGCATTTACCTTTTTCGTGCGCGGCAGCAAGAATATCAGGTATTCTATCAATTGTTCTGCGTCCCATGATTTATTCGGCTGTGTCGGGCTGGACAAAAAAGAGTACTGTATATTTAATAAGCAGTATGCTAAAGAAGAATATGAAGCTTTTATACCCAAAATCATTGAGCACATGAATAATATGCCTTATATTGATTCAAAAGGCAGAACATATAAGTATGGCGAATTTTTCCCGCCGGAAATGTCTCCGTTTGCATATAACGAAACTATAGCCCAGGAGTATTTCTCTTTGATAAAAACAGCGGCACAGGGAAATGGTTATGCTTGGAGAGATGGTGACGCCAAAAGTTATAAAATAGACATAAAATCAGAAGACCTGCCGGACCATATTAAAGATATAGACGAATCTACGGTGGGTAAGGTTATAGGGTGCGAGCACAAAGGAGAATGCAATGAACAATGTGTAAGCGCCTTCAGAATTATTCCAGCTGAATTTAATTTTTACAAGAAGTTAAATTTAGCTTTACCGCGGCTTTGCCCCAACTGCCGGCATTACCAGCGTTTAAAACAGAGAAATCCCTTTAAACTTTGGCACCGCCAGTGCATGTGTGATAAGAATCATCCGCACCATAAGGGAAAATGCCCAAATGAGTTTGAGACATCCTACGCTCCGGACCGTCCGGAAATAGTTTACTGCGAAAGTTGCTATAACAGCGAAGTAGCATAAATATAATTATTAAAAAAATTATGAACCAAGAAATACGCCAGTGCCAAAACTGTAAAAATGAATTTGTAGTTGAAGCGGAAGATTTTAATTTTTACGAAAAAATAAAAGTCCCAGCGCCGACGTTTTGCCCCGATTGTCGGCTTCAAAGGAGAATGGCGTTCCGTAATGAGCTTGTTTTATACCGCAAAAAAAGTGCTGTCACCGGGAAAGAAATCATTTCTATATTCCGGCCGGATTCGCCCATGAAAGTATATGAGCACGAGGAGTTTTATTCTGATAAATGGGATGCGTCAGAGTATGGGGTAGATTATGATTTTCAAAAGCCATTTTTCAAGCAGCTTCAGGAACTTATGATCAAAACTCCTACGCTTGCGCTGTTCGATAACAAATCGGTAAATTCAAGCTACTGCAATGTCGTAGTGTCGCATAAAAATTGTTATTTAGTAAGCGCGGGTTGGACCAACGAAGATTGTATGTATTGCAACCGCGTCGATGCCAATAAAAATTCGCTGGACCTTTACATATGCGGCCGGAACGAATTTTGCTATGACAATGTATATTGCGAGGATTCGTATCGGTTGTTTTATAGCCATACCTGCAAGGACTGTAGCGACTCTTATTTCCTTTATGACTGCCGTGGCTGCTCCAATTGTTTTGCCTGCACAGGATTGCGGAATAAGAATTATCACATCTTTAATAAACCCTATGCGAAGGAGGAATATCTTAAAAAAATCAAAGAATTCGACTTGGGCGATTGGAATGTTGTTCAGGATCTAAGGCGGCAGGTTGCGGAGCTTCGATTACGCGTTCCTCACAGGTACGCCCAGATTTTCAAGTCCACCAACGCAGTGGGAGACCATATCCATAACGTAAAGAATGCGTATTATTGTTTTGACTTTTTGAGCGGAGCCGAAAACGTGAAATATTCGCATTGGAGCTCGGGAGAGTTCAAGGATTCGTATGATACCGGGCCAGGCACCGGCGGAAATTCGGAATTGCTGTATGACGCCGTTTCCACCGGCGTACAAAACTCCAGATGCATGTTTAATTTTATTGTGTGGTATTCGCACGATGTGCAATACAGCATAAATTGCCACAGTTCGAATAATCTTTTCGGTTGCGTATCGCTGCGCAATAAATCTTATTGTATTTTCAATAAACAATATACAAAAGAAGAATACGAAAAACTGGTGCCGAAAATTATTGCGCACATGAATGAAATGCCCTATGTTGATTCAAAAGGCAGAACATATAAGTATGGCGAATTTTTCCCGATAGAAATTTCCCCGTATCCTTATAACGACACTGTTGCCCAGGACTATATGCCGCTCACAAAAGAACAGGCGGAGGCGCAGGGATATTCTTGGGGAGCGGCTCAAGCCAGAAATTATAATATAACCAAGCGCGCAGCTGATTTGCCTGCTAAAATTTCTGATGTTCCCGATAATATCACGCAAGAAGCCATAGGGTGCATGCACGAAGGAAATTGCCAAGACGGGTGCGCTACAGCGTTCCGCATTTTACCGGATGAACTGAAATTCTATCGAAATTTGAATATACCTCTGCCGCGATTGTGTTTCGCTTGCCGCCATAAAGAAAGGCTTTCGCAAAGGAATCCGATGAAGTTGTGGCACCGCCAGTGCATGTGCGATAAAAAACACCAGCACCATAAAGGAAAATGCCCAAATGAGTTTGAAACCTCCTATGCTCCAGAGCGTCCGGAAATCGTATATTGCGAACAGTGTTATCAGCAAGAAGTAGTATAATTAAAAGAAGTAACATGGATCAAGAAATCAAAAAGTGCCAGAATTGCAAAAAGGACTTCATGATCGAGCCCGATGATTTCGCGTTCTATGAGAAGATTAAAGTTCCGCCGCCGACCTGGTGCCCTCAGTGCCGGTTAATCAGAAGAATGGCCGCTATTAATTCTTACTCGGTTTTTTGGCGCAATTGCGATAAGTGCGGCAAGCGCACGCTTTCTATGTACCCGCCATCTCAAAAAATTACAGTATACTGTAATCCTTGTTGGTGGGGCGACGGTTGGGACGGGGCCGACTATGCCAGAGATTATGATCCAGCACGCCCATTTTTAGAGCAGGTCAAACAGCTTGCCGAAAAAACTCCTTATTGCGCCCTTGAAACGACTTATCTTACTCTTGAGAATTGCGAATATTGCAATGCATTGGCTTATTCAAAGAATTGCACTATGATTTTTTGGGCGGATTACTGCGAGAATGTCAGTTATTCCTCCATTTTAAATGGCGTTAAAGACACTTCCGATTGTTTGCGCGTTAAAGATTCGCAGCTTTGTTATGAATCGATAGGGCAGAACAAATCTTACAGGGTCCTTTATTCCGAGGAATGCGACTCTTGCGTAGATACATGGTTCTCCCGCAATTGTTACAGTTGTCAAAATTGTATCGGCTGTGTAAACTTGCGTGGCGGCAATTATCAGATATTCAATCAAAAATATTCCAAAGAGGATTATTTTAAAAAGGTAAAGGAATTTAATCTCGATACTCGTTCAGGGATTAAAAAATTTAAAAAAGAGGCCGAAGAGTTTTGGAAAAAATTACCTTACCGCTCCTACACCGGCAACAGTTTTAATCTCAAAACAACCGGAGAGTATGTGTATGAATCAAAAAATTGCAAAGAGGTATATATCTGTTCCGGGGCCGAGAACTGTAAGTGGTGCCAATTCGTTTCGGTTGCTCCAGCCAAAGATTGCGCGGATTATTCCGGTTGGGGCAACGGAGCAGAGCTCATCTATGAATCGGCTAATGTCGGCGACAATGCCAGCGATATAAAGTTTTCTTATTTCTGTTTTCCGGATACTTTAGCCATAGAGTATTCTTTCTGGTGCGTGTCCGGAAAGAATAATTTTGGTTGCGTTAATTTAAAACGCAAACAATATGCAATCTTAAACAAGCCGTATGACAAAGAGGAATATCTTAAGTTGCGTGAAAAAATTATCCAAGATATGAAAGCTCGTCCGTATGTGGACAAAGAAGGCCGTTCCTATTCGTACGGCGAATTTTTCCCGCCAGCATTCAGTAATTATGCTTATAATACTTCCAACGCTCAAAAGTTTTTTCCGAAAACGAAAGAACAGGCTGCCAAAGAGGGCTATTTTTGGAATGAGGACCCCGAGCCCGTAGTAGAGGCTACGATATCCGGCAGCGATTTGCCCGACAAATCAACCGAAGCAGGCGAATCCATTCTTAAAGAAGTTATAGCTTGCACCAATTGTTCCAAAAAGTATAAAATCATTAAAACCGAATATAATGTTTTAAAGAACTTGAATTTGCCAATTCCGGATCGCTGTCCGAAATGCCGCGACCAGGCCCGTTTTAATAAAATTAATATGCCGAAATTCTATAAGCGGAACTGTGCCAAATGCAAAGCAGATATAATAACTGCTTTCGCTCCCGATAGGCCGGAAATTATTTATTGCGAAAAATGTTATCAACAAGAATTAGCTTAAATTTATGAACCAAGAAACAAAACAATGCCAAAATTGTAAAAAGGGCTTTATTATAGAGCCCGATGATTTTGCGTTCTATAAAAAAATAAAAGTGCCATCGCCGACTTGGTGCCCGGAGTGCCGGCTGGTTAAGCGTTTGGCGTGGAGGGGCGAGAGGTCTCTTTTTAAGAGGAAGTGTAATCTTTGCGGCAAGGATAAAATTTTGCTTTATTCGCCGGAAAGCCCCTATACTGTTTATTGCCGCGAATGCTGGTGGTCAGACAAATGGGATTCCGAATCTTACGGAAAAGACTATAATTTTAAAAAACCGTTTTTTGAACAACTTAGGGATTTGTTTCTTAAGGTGCCCCGGATGGGCATTATCCAGCAGGGAACAAATGTGAACAGCGAATACACCAATAGGGCCTCAGACAACAAAGATTGTTATCTTATTTTTGCCGCCAACCAAAACGAAAATTGTTCTTATGGCACTGCGCTGTGGAATTCAAAGGACAGCATGGACAATTACAATCTCCGTTCGTCTGAACTGTGTTTTGAATGCATTGATTGCATCGGCTGCAGCCACCTGATGTATTCGCAAGAATGCAAAGACTGCACAAACTCGGCTTTTTTGCTTAACTGCCGGAATTGCAGCGATTGTTTCGGCTGCACCAATTTGCGCAACAAATCATATTGCGTTTTCAACGAGCAGCTGACAAAAGAGGAATATAAAAACCGCCTTGCCTTGCTCCATATCAATGACCGAGGCAACCTTGGAAAGATACGGAGCGAATTTTTGGAATCGGCAAAAAAACGCATAGTCCCGTCGCTTGTCGAGAATTACAGCACCAACGTTTCCGGAAATTGGTTTGCCGAGTGCAAAAATGTCAAAGCCGGTTTTAATTGCGAGAGGGCGGAAGACGGAAAATATCTTTTTGGGATCACAGACGCGAAAGATGTAATGGACTTTACGTATTGGGGGCAGTTCTCGGAGCTTATTTATGAATGCTCCTCAATCGGCCGCCAATGTTCGTCTGTGTTTTTCTCAAACGAATGCTGGGACCAGCTGATCCGGGCCCAATACTGCGTAAACTGCCACAGTTCGTCTGATTTATTCGGCTGTGTCGGCCTGCGGAAAAAACAGTATTGCATCTTGAACAAGCAATACACCAAAGAGGAATATGAAGCCCTTGTTCCAAAAATTAAAGAGCAAATGGACGCAGTGCCATACAAAGACTCTTTGGGAAGGGAATACCGTTATGGCTCAACCTTCCCGCTGGATATGCACGGATTTGCCTATAACGAAACCATCGCACAGGAGCTTTTCCCGATTTCAAAAGAAGAGGCATTAAAAAACGGATACAGGTGGGTGGATTTTGCGGCCAAGAACTATAAGATTACCCTAAAAGCCGAAGATGTTCCCGATTCGATTGAACAAGTCGATGAGCAAATTTTAAAGGAAACAATCGGGTGCGCTCACGCCGGGAAATGCAATCACCAATGCACGGAAGCTTTTAAAATAACATCGAGTGATTTAAATTTTTACAAGCGAATGGGTATCCCGGTTCCGCAATTATGCCCGAACTGCCGTCATTTTGCCCGGTTGGCCCAGCGAACGCCCATCAAGCTCTGGCACCGCCAATGCATGTGCAGCCAGAAAAACCATTCCCATGGAGACGAAATCTGCCCGAACGAATTCGAAACTTCTTACGCCCCCGGCCGGCCAGAAATTGTTTACTGCAAGCAATGTTACAATACAGAAGTAGCATAAATATTATGAACCAAGAAACCCATTCAACAAGTTCAGGGCAGGCTCACCAATGCCAAAACTGCAAAAATGAGTTCGTGATTGAGCCCGACGATTTTGCTTTCTACGAAAAAATGAAAGTTCCGCCTCCGACCTGGTGCCCGGAATGCAGGATGATGCGACGCTTCGTATGGACAAGCGGGAGAATTTTATACCGGCAAAAGTTTGATGACGGAGGAGAAGGAATAACATTTTATCCGCCCGGAACCCCGCATAAGATTTATTCTCAGGAAAAATGGTGGTCGGACGAATGGGACCCGAAGTCGTTCGGCAAAGAATACGATTTTAAAAAATCGTTTTTCGAACAGTGGCTTGATCTTTTCCGCGAGGTTCCGCATCCAACCCTCTACGCTTCGCATACAACTATGGTTAACAGCCCCTGGTGCAATGGCGCAGCGGATTTAAAAAACTGCTATCTTTGCTTCAGGAGCGATTTCAGTGAAAATTGCGCCTATACCCACACGATGGCAAAAAATAAAGAATGTTTTGATGTGGCGTTCACAAATGACAGCGAGCTCTGTTACCAGGCCGTGATGGCAAATAGGTGCTATCGTGCGTTTTGGTCGCAGGACTGCGAAGACTCGCACGATATCTGGTTTTCAAGGGATCTTACGGGCTGCTCCAATTGCATAGGCTGCATCAATTTGCGCAACAAACAATATCACATATTGAATCAACCATACACAAAGGAAGAATATACGAAAAAACTTGAAGAATTGAATTTCGGTTCATTGAAAAACGTAAATGACTTTAAAAAAAGAGCAGAAAAATTATTTCTTGAATATCCTCGCAAGCAATTCCATGGGCGAAAAAATGTGAACGTGGTCGGTGATTATATTTTTAATTCTAAAAATGTGCACGATTCCTATCAGGTCGGGAATGGAGAGAATATCAGATATGGCCAGCTTCTTAAATTGGGACCATCGAAAGACGCTTATGACTATACGATGTTCGGAGAAAATGCTGAATTGATATATGAATCGGTGTGGGTCGGCCTTACTGTCAATAATATCAAGTTCAGTTTTTGGAATTACCATGCGCATGACTTGGAGTATAGTTTCGCGTGCCATGGATCAGCAAACCTTTTCGGCTGTGTCGGGGTCAGGAATTCGGAATATTGCATTTTGAATAAGCAATACTCGAAGAAAGAATATCAGGATTTGGTGGAAAAGATTAAAAAGCAGATGACAGAAGTGCCCTATGTCGATTCGCGGAAGAGAGAATACCGCTATGGAGAATACTTCCCGGCCGAATTTTCTCCATGGGCATATAATGAAACAAGCGCCTATGAATTTTTTCCGATTCCAAAAGAAGAAGTTATCAACAAGGGTTATGTTTGGCGGGATTCTGATCCGCAGGAATATGAGCCGGCAACAGTTTCTGTCGCAGATGATATCAAGGACGTTAAAGATGAAATCCTTGATGGCATATTGAAATGCGATGATTGCGGCAAAAATTATAAGCTGATAAAAATGGAGCTTGATTTTTACCGCAGGATGGGCCTTCCGATCCCGCGCCAATGCCCTCTTTGCCGCGACAGGGCGCGTTTTAAACAGCTGAATCCGATCAAGATATTTTCCCGAAAATGTGCCAAATGCGGAAAAGAAATCCAAACCTCTTATGCTCCCGACAGGCCGGAGACGGTCTATTGCGAAAGTTGCTACCAGACAGAAGTGGCGTAAGCCGGCGATGGCAAAACCTCCGGAAATATCCTATAATAAGGAACAATAAGCCCGAGCCGGACAATTTTTATTTTTAAAAAGCTATGTTGAAAAGCGTCCGAGATTTTCATGTAAAAGGAAAGCGCGTCTTGCTGAGATGCGATTTTAATGTACCGTTGGACGAACAGGGGAATATCCTAGACGATTTCAGGATCAGGAAATCCCTCCCGACAATAAAATATCTGTTGAAGAACAATTCAAAAATAATCATAATGAGCCATCTGGGAGAACCCGAGGGGCAAGTGGTGGACAGTCTGAAAATGGATAAAATCCAAGACGCGCTGTCCGGATATTTAGGCAAACCCGTGACCAAAACCCCGGATGCCATAGGTTTTGATGTTGAAGAATACAGCTTCGGATTGGCTCCGGGAGAAATCCTGCTTTTGGAAAATTTAAGATTCCATATAGAGGAAACAAATAATGACAAAGAATTCGCCAGATTCCTTTCAAGATACGGCGACATCTATATAAACGACGCTTTCGGATGCTGTCATAGGGCGCACGCCTCGATTGTCGGAGTGCCTGAATTTTTGCCCGGAGGCATCGGGCTTTTAGTGGAAGAAGAAATTAGGAATTTGAACAGATTGGTAAAAAATCCGAAAAAACCGATGCTCGCCATCATCGGCGGGAAAAAAGTGGAAACAAAATCCGCTTTGATAGATAAGATTTCCGAAATAGCGGATTGGGTTTTGGTTTCAGGGCTGATTAAAAAAGAGATAGACGAGAAACAGATGAAATTCTCCCATCCGGAAAAAATAATCGGGCCGGTCGACGCGGTGCAGGTCGGCGGCCAGGAGCCGGATATCGGCCCGCAAACGATAAGCCTTTTCAATGACAAAATCAAGAAAGCCAGGACGATTTTTTGGAATGGTCCCCTGGGCCAGATAGAAAAAGATGAATTTTCAAAAGGCACCCTTGCGGTGGCCCAGGCGATTGCCAAAAAATGGTTTTGTTTCACTGCGGTAGGCGGAGGGGAAACGACAGAATTTTTAGACAAAGTCGGGTTGACGGAGAAATTTGATTATGTTTCCACCGGCGGAGGAGCCATGCTCGCTTATTTATCAGGCGAGGAACTCCCTGGATTGACAGCGTTAATGAAAGGAGGTAAATAAATAATCTATGCCGGAAATAAAAAATTTAAAAAAAGCGGCCAAAAGGATACAAAAAGCCTGCAAGAAAAAAGAAAAGATTATCCTTTACGGCGATTCGGATTTAGACGGCATTTCGGCCACTGTCATAATGAAGGAAACAATCCAGACGCTGGGCGGCAATGTTGCCGCGGTTTTTTTCCCTGACCGCGAAAACGACGGCTACGGCATAACTGAAAAAGCCCTGAAACAGCTTACGGTTTTCGCACCGGCTTTGTTCATTTCTTTGGATCTGGGGATAGGCAACATAAAAGAAGCGGAAATAGCCAAAAAAATGGGATTCGAGCTGATTATCGTCGACCATCACCAATTGCTGGACAAAACTCCTAAAGTTTCCTTGATCGTGGACCCCAAGCAGAAAGGCGACAGATATCCTTTTAAAGAATTCGCGGCAACAGGATTGTCATTCAAGCTTTCAGAAGAAATTTTAGGCAAAGAGATTTCTCCAAGCCTGAGAAACAGTTTTCTGGAACTGACCGCCGTGGCCACAATCGCGGATATGATGCCCCAGACCGACGATAACAAAATTTTAATCGAACAGGGATTGGCCAGTTTGCGCAATACCTTAAGGCCGGGCCTGAAAGTATTTTATGAAATCTTAGGGAACGATTTGTCTTCTGCCGCAACTTTGCAGAAAATCATATCTTCCTTGAATATTTCAGAAGCGACCGATGACTGGCTGAACGAAACTTATATGCTTCTGACTAATCCTTCGCTTGAGGATTCGAAAAAAATTGCGCAAAGATTGATACAGAAAGCGGAAGCCAAGCAATTCAAGGTTAAGCAGATAGTCCAGGAAGTGGAAACAAGGATAAAAAACAAGCTTAATGAAAAAATGATATTTGAAGGCGACAGTTTCTGGCCCTTGGTGCTGGCGGGATCCGTGGCTTCAAACCTTTGCAATAAATACGGCAAGCCCGTGTTCATCTACAAGAAGGGCGAAAGCGAAAGCTACGGGTCTGTCAGGACGCCAAAAAATATCAATTCGGTTGATGCCATGTCAACCTGCGCGGATTTATTGATAACTTTCGGCGGGCATCCGGCTGCATCGGGTTTCCGCATAAAAAATGAAAATCTGTTAAAATTCAAAGAGGGCTTAACAAAATATTTTAATAATCTAAAACAATAATATGAAGAAGTTTATAATCTACACGGACGGCGGGTCGAGGGGGAATCCGGGCAGGGCGGGGATTGGCGTTGTAATCTGCAATGAAAACGGCGAGGTCCTGAAGAAATACGGCGAATTTGTCGGCGACGGGCTGACCAATAACGAGGCGGAATATAAGGCCGTGATTTTTGCTTTGAAAAAATTCAAAGCATTGTTCGGGAGCAAGCTGGCCGAGAACACGGAAATTGAAATCCGCTCAGACTCGGAATTTCTGGTAAGCCAGCTTAACGGCACTTATAAGGTTTTAGACGAGAAAATCCAGAAATTATTCATAGAATTGTGGAACCTGCGCCTGGATTTCAAGAAACTTAAATTCAAGCATATACCAAGGGAAAAAAATGCGGAAGCTGACAGGATGGTCAACGAAGCCTTGGACAGTAGCGCAAGGCCTCAGGCATTGATATAATCTCTTCCAAACAAAAGAGCCCTGCAAAGTTATGCAGGGCCTTTTTTTTGAGACCGACTCAGCCATTTTTCTTTGGCCATGAATCCTATTACCGCAGGCCATAGTGTCCCGCAAATTATTGCCATAATGACGCTCGCGATAAAACCCAATATCCAATAAAACAATCCCCAGAAGAACTTTTCGGATTTTTTGGTGTTCCCGTCATTCCAGGTACGGTCGTATTTCCTGCCGGAAATCAGGCCCCAGATAAAGGAGACAAAAGCGATAACAGCTACCACAGCCCCGATTGTCTCATAAATCCTGGCTATCAGATGAAGCGTTTCCACGTTTGTTCCTTTCTGCACCCGCTTTGTTTCCAAGGTGCTGACTTTTGTATATAACTTTTTTTGCTTCCAGTCAATCAAAAAATCCCCAAAAAAAGCGGGGACTCTTTGATGTCTTAGCAAGACCGTAAGCCGAATTCTGTTTTATGTGATCATCTGTCTGTCCTTAATGTTGCCATTAGGATCTAGCGAACTACTTTTAACAGAAATTCAAGATGTATTTTACCTGAATTTCTGCTTTGTTCTTGCACCCTGTAAGGATTTAGCCGTTTCACCCCAACATTACTGCTGGATTATCCCGAAACCGGGATGCCCGGTTTTTCAACCGAAGCCGTTCCTGTTCGCACCTCGCACGTTGCCGTGTGCGGCCGTTAGCCGCTACAATTTTATCCGCCCTTTCGGGCGAGATGGTGTTCGGACTTTCCTCTCTTTACCAATAAAGATAAAGAGCGATCACTCATCTTGCTAAGACGTCTATATTGTACTATCTAAAAATTGCATTGTCAAGGTTTGAAAAATTTTTAAAAACAGGTAAAATGAAATATTATGAATTCAAACGCAAACGAAGATAAAAAATTAATAATGGAAGCCCAGGGACGGAAATGGGAAAGATATCCCGTGAAAATCCATCTGGTCGCATTTGGCGAAGATTTGATCGGTTTGGTCAAAAAATATGTGATGCCCAATTATCAGAAAGGCGACTGGCTGGCGATTTCAGAAAAACTGGTTTCCGTCTGCCAGAATAACGTCCGGCACATTTCCACGGTCAAAGCCGGGTTTTTGGCCAAAACAATAGTTAAGTTCGTAAAAAAATATCCCAACGACATCGGTTTCTCATTGCCCGAAAAAATGCAATTAGCCGTTGAGACGTCAGGAAGGCTCAGGATGGTCTTGGCGATAGTTTTCGGGGGGATAAGCAAGCTCGTCGGGATCCACGGAACTTTCTGGCGCATAGCCGGGCACCGCGTTTCGGAAATCGACGGGTTCAATCCCGACAGCATGTATCCTTATAACGAATACGGGATTTTGCCTCCGAAGGATCCGGAAAAAGTCTGTCAGGAGATAGAAGATAAGTTAGGGTTGCCCGCAGTCATTATCGACGGCAACAATATCAATGTAAAAATAATTTCCCAAAGCAAAAACACGCCCACAGACGAAAAGTTAAGCCGCTTGGCGCTTCTGGACAACCCGATGGGCCAGGGCGCGGAAATGACGCCATTTATTATTGTAAGAGAAATAAAATGAACAAAAAAAATATTCCTTGGCCCATCCATTATGTCTACCGCAAGGTGCGTGCCCTGCCTTACGATTTCCCAAGATTTATAAGATTCATGGCATTAAAGCCACAAACCCAAATCAGCTTCATCCAGAAGCTGTCTTTGATTTTAAATTGCTATAAAATATCATATCTTGTGGATTGCCCGCATATGGAAGGCGAGATGATAGAAGTGATACACCAGATTTTTTCTGTCCCGGCAAAAAAAATCGGGGCGATTGTGGAAGCGGGTTCTTTCAAGGGCGGTTCCACTGCTAAAATCAGCCGGGCAGCCAAAATCGCAAAGAGGAAATTTTTTGTTTTCGATTCTTTTGAAGGCATTCCCGAACATAAAGAGAAGCACGGTAAAAATATATTCGGCGGGGACGCTTATTTCCCGAAAGGAAGTTATGCAGGTTCTTTGGAAGAAGTGAAGAAAAGCGTGGAAAAATTCGGCGACATAAAATCCTGCGAACTCATAAAAGGATTTTTTGACAAAACAATGCCAGGTTTTAAAAATAAAGTGGCGGTAGGGTATTTGGATGTGGATTTGGCCAGTTCAACCAAAACCTGCTTGGAATATCTATATCCGCTTTTAATCAAAGGGGGAGTCCTGCTTTCCCAGGACGGCCACCTGCCTTGGATAATAGAACTGCTCTCGGATAAAAATTTCTGGCAGAAAGAACTGGGGGTTAAAATCCCCGAAATGCAGGGCTTGGGCAAAGAAAAATTGGTTTTAATTTATAAATAAAATTAAACAAAAAAATATGAAAAAAATACTTGTTTTTTCTTTAATTCTTTTTGTGATGGATTCGGTTATTGTTATAGTGGAGGCAATTTTAGTATCTCTCGGTGTTCTTGCACCTCCAGACTGGGGTTGGTTCTTTTATCTTTACGCGATGGTAGCGCTAGTCATTTGGCTAATTATCGGTATTTTTTTGGTCAAAGCTTTTAAAGTCAGCAACAAAGTATATCAAATTTTTACTTTGATTCTAGTAATTATTTTTACCGCATTAGTTTTTTATAATGAGGTGTCTACTGATACCTATCGTTACAATCGTTACATATATTTTAGTAGCTATAACAATTCCATAAAGTATCTAGATACTTCTTATTGCGATCATATTGCCGCCGGTTTCTCCAGACAGAGTTGTTATGACAATGTTGCCAGGGCAAAAAAGATTAAATCAATTTGTGATAATGCCAAAGACCCAAGTCAATGCAGAAGTTATTTTAGTCCCGAAGGTTATTTAATAGAAGGCAGTAGCATAGAGAGTATCGCTGTGCGGTTGTCAGACCCTTCCTATTGTGATTATTTCCCCGCCAACGCTACGGCGCCTATTACTGATCCCCAAAGGTCAGTTTGTTACGTTAACATAGCTAAATATAAGAATGATATATCAATTTGTGGCAAAGCTGGTGGAGAAGATGCAAATCAGTGTAAAGTATATTTTAATTATCCAAAAAATCCATAGGACTCGGGCTTTTTTATTTCAAAATAAAGTGAGTCGCACAGTAGTTTAATAAATAACCCAAGTCTATTAGACGGGGAAAATGTTTAAAATATTTTCTAAAATTTCAAATCATCAGGCCAAAGGCATAACTTTTGCGGCTTCCATCATATCTGTTTTTTCTTTGGTCAGTTTTTTGCTTGGCATTTTGCGCGATAGGCTAATCACCGGCGCCTTCGGAGCGGGAAACGATCTGGATATTTATTACGCCGCGTTCCGCATTCCGGATTTTGTGGCCATGGTTTTGATGACCGGGGCCATAAGCGTGGCAATCATTCCGATTTTCACGCACAATCTGGTCAAAAGCAAAGAAAAGGCGCTGGACTATATTTCCAATTTTCTAAACCTGGCCTTGGCGGGGCTGGTTGTAATTTGCGGAATTTTGTTCATTTTTACGCCCCAGCTGATGCATTTTATCGTGCCCGGATTTTCCAAGGAAAAACTGGACGCAACAATATATTTGACCCGCATAATGTTTTTGAGCCCGATCCTTTTGGGTATTTCCAATATCATCTCGGCCGTCCTGCGCGTTTTCCAAAAATTCCTGATAACTTCCCTGGCGCCCATTGTTTATAATCTGGGCAGCATTATTGGCGTTTTGTTTTTTGTGCCAAAGGTGGGGCTTGTGGGTTTAGCGTGGGGGATTGTGCTGGGGGCGGCCTTGCATTTGGCGATCCAAATTCCGGCGTTTTTAAAATCCGGCTTTGCCCTGAAAAAATTTTTCAACTGGCAGGAACCGGATTTCCTGCTCACCATAAAACTGACCATTCCCCGGGCCATTGGCCTGGCCGCCAGCCAGATCAACCTGCTTGTCATTACCATAATCGGCTCAACCTTGCTGGCAGGGTCGGTGGGCATATTTTCTCTGGCCAACGATTTGGCCCAGCCCATAATCGGCCTGGTTGCCATTCCTTTTGCCGTGGCGGTTTTTCCGGCTTTGGCCCTGGCTTATTCAAAAGGGGACAGGAAGGATTTGGTTGAAAAATTTTCTTCGGTTTTCCGGCAGGTTTTGTTCATGATAATCCCTTTGAGCGCCATTTCTTTTATTTTGCGGGCGCATCTGGTCAGGATTGCTTTCGGCACGGGAAAATTTGACTGGACCGCCACAAAACTGACGGCCGCGTGCTTCGGGGTTTTTATGTTCGGCATTTTTGCCCAGGGGCTGATTTACCTCCTGGCACAGTCATTTTATTCTTTGCGCAATACCAAAATCCCCACATTGGTCAGCATTATCAGCATTGCCAGCACCGCGGTTTTCAGCTTTTTTTTCATCCGGGTGATGAGTTCTGCCAATTTTTTCTCATCCAGTCTTTTGAATTTTCTGAAAATTGACGGCATGCAGAATACGGCGATAATCGGCCTGCCCCTGGCCATTTCCCTGGACGCCATAATGCAGGTGTGCCTGTTGATTTATTTTTTCAAAAGAATGGTCCATGATTTAAGGGCCAAAGAAATTTTTTCGTCGGCGATCAGGGTTCTGGCCGCCACGTTTTTCGCCACGATTTTCACTTATTTCATCCGCCAGTTTTTGGGCGGATACCTGGGCGGGGCGACCTTCTGGGTGATGTTTTTGCAGACCGCCGTTGCAGCTGGCCTCGGGTTTATCGTTTTCTTATTGATGGCCCTGCTTTTCGGCTCAGCTGAAGTGAAACATCTGAAGGATTTTGTTTTATCGCAGGTCGGTTTTGTGAATGGGAAAAATAAAAATGTGTTATAATCTAAATATAATTAATAAACCCGAAGCCGGCGGATAATCCGGTCAATAAAATTATGAAGGGATTCAACGCAAATATCGAAAAAGAGACAATAGAAAACAGCAATTTCAGGAAAGTGCTTTATACTGCAAAGCATTGCCAGCTGGTCCTGATGAGCTTAAAGCCGTTGGAAGAAATCGGCATGGAGGTTCATCCGGACAACGACCAATTTTTCCGTTTTGAAAAAGGCCAAGGCAAAGTCATCATCGACGGCAACGAATATCAGATAAAAGACGGCTCGGCCATAATCGTACCGGCCGGAGCCCAGCACAATGTCATTAATGTTTCCAAAAAAGATGATTTGAAGCTTTACACCATATATTCTCCTGCGCACCATATGGACGGAGTTGTCCGCGCGACAAAAGCAGAGGCAGAAGCCAGTGAGGAAGAATTTGACGGCACGACAACAGAGTAGGATATCCCTTCGAAAGCCGCCCAAGAGGCGGCTTTTTTCTTTGAAAAAATAGCTTAAATGTGTTAGAATTTCCTCATATGGAACAGAAAAACATCAGAAACTTTGTAATAATGGCCCACATTGATCACGGAAAGTCCACTCTGGCGGACCGGTTTTTGGAATTGACCCACGCGGTTGAAATGAAAAAGATGATGCCGCAATTCTTGGACAGGATGGAATTGGAAAGGGAGAAGGGGATAACAATAAAACTGAAACCGGTCAGGATGAATTATAAGGGCACGAAGGGCGAATTTATTTTGAATTTAGTGGATACTCCCGGCCACGTTGATTTTTCTTACGAAGTTTCGAGGGCTCTTGCTGCCGCTGAAAGCGCGATTTTATTGGTTGATGCCACACAGGGAATCCAGGCCCAAACCTTGGCCAACCTGGATCTGGCGAAAAAGCAGGGCCTGGAAATAATTCCGGCCGTTAATAAGATTGACGCGGCCGATGCCAAGGTTGACGAAACCATCTTGGAAATCGCCAGCGTTTTGAACGTCAATCCTGAGGATGTTATGAAGGTTTCCGCAAAAGTCGGCACCAACGTCCCGGCGCTTCTGGAAAAAGTAGTGGAAAAAACCCCGCCTCCGAAAATCGACGCCCAAAAACCCTTCCGCGCCCTGATCTTCGATTCTGATTACGATTCTTTCAAGGGTGTCATCGCTTTTATCCGCGTGATTGACGGAGAAATAAATTCCAATGAAAAAATCAGGCTGATGGCAACAGACACGGAAACAGACATAAAAGAATTAGGCTATTTCATGCCCGGTCCCGTGCCCCAGAAAAAAATATCGGCCGGAGAAATCGGTTATATCGCAACAGGCATAAAGGAGCCCGGCAAAGTTCACGTGGGCGATACGATTGTAAGCGCCTCCCAATTCAAACTGAACAGCCAGATAGAACCTTTACATGGTTACCAGGAGCCAAAGCCCATGGTTTTCGCCAGCTTCTATCCGCAGGACGCGGCTGATTTCGATTTATTAAAAGACGCCTTGGGAAAACTGAAATTATCCGACCCATCTTTCATTTATGAGCCTGAAACCAAGGAAGCCCTTGGCAGGGGATACCGCTGCGGGTTCTTGGGGACTTTGCACGTGGAAATCGTTTCTGAAAGGCTAAGGCGCGAGTTCGGGATGGACTTGGTTATTTCAACTCCCTCGGTAGTTTACAAAATCATCAGCCAGAACGGCAAGGAAGAATTCATTTATTCAGCAACGGATTGGCCGACGGGCGGCGGTATGCCGATGAAATCGGCTGAAGAACCATGGGTTTTGCTGGAAGTGGTTACTCCCAATATTTATTCAAGCCCCATAATGGAAATTTTGAAATCCGCCGAGGGAACTTACAAAGACACCCAATATCTGGGAATGGACAGGTGCATTGTGTCTTACGAAATACCTTTGCGCCAATTGATTGCCAATCTGTATGACAAAATAAAGACGGTCAGCCAGGGATACGGATCGATAAATTATAAACCCATGGGATTCAAGCCCGGAAAACTGGTAAAGCTAGAAATTTGGATTGCGGGAAAAAGGGAAGAGGCGTTCTCAAAAATTATTTCTGAAGGCGATGCTTACAGGGAAGGTAAATTTTTAGTCGATAAATTGAAAGAAGTTCTGCCGCCGGAAAATTTTTCCGTTGCTTTGCAGGCCGTGGTTTCAGGGAAGGTGATTGCCAGAGAAACTATCAAAGCGAGGCGCAAAGACGTAACCGGATATTTGTATGGCGGAGATGTAACCAGGAAGAGAAAACTTCTGGAAAAGCAGAAAAAAGGCAAAAAACTGATGAAAGAAAAAGGCAAGGTGGAAGTTTCCCATGATGCCTTCCTGCAAATTTTTAAAGGCAGGCAGGAGTAATTATTATCGTTAGTTTTAAAAAAATATAATTATAAATTAAATAAAAAATTTTATGGATTTTAAAGAATATCAAAAGTTAGCGCACAGGACATCGAAGATGGTAAAAATCGGGGAGGATTATATTTATCCCGTACTGGGCTTGACCGGCGAATCGGGAGAGTTGGCGAACAAGGTTAAAAAAATATTCCGCGACGATAAAGGAATTCTGACCGATGCCCGGAAAGCCGATATAAAACACGAACTTGGCGACATGCTCTGGTATATCGCGGAAATCTGCACTTGTTTGGGAGTGGAGTTCGAAGACGTGGCGCAGGAAAATATAAAAATGCTGGCCAGCAGGCTGGAGAGGAATAAAATAACCGGGAGCGGAGATAACAGGTAATTTTATAAAGGCGCGGCCCGCCCAAGGCGAGGCCGCGCCTTTTACATTGCATTGGTTTCCCGCCGCAACGCCGTTGCGCCTTACGCAACGGCTTTTTGTTTTTCATAACGTGGATTATAATAAATTATAAGAACCATTGAAGGAGTAATGTATAAATAAAAAACATGCAAAAATATTCTTTCGCTTTAATTTTCACTGTTTACGTCTCGCTTTTTGCATTGGCCGGTTTTGTAAAAGCTGACATTGTCCGCGATATTACATTTCCAGTTTCAGGAACCTGCAGCTTTATCAATGATTTCGGTGATCCGCGCAACGGCGGGACAACTCATCACAGGGCCAACGATATCATGGCTGCAAAAATGACGCCTCTTGTTTCGGTGGTGGATGGATATGTTTCATATATGGTGATACCTGAAGCTTCTTGGGGATATTCTGTTTTTATCAAGGACGACGACGGCTATGAGTACCATTATATCCACATGAACGACGACACTCCCGGAACAGATGACGGGAAGGGAGGCGTAGAGAATGCTTATGCACCCGGGCTTATCCAGGGAATGCGCGTCTCAAAGGGGCAGCTAATCGGCTGGGTGGGAGACAGCGGAAATGCTGAAGGAGGGCCATCCCATCTTCATTTTGAAATAGACGGCCCGGACAAGAGCATCATAAATCCATATGCCAGCCTGGTCGCCGCAGCGGCTGTCAGTTCTTTCAAAAACCAGATACATATCGGCTCTGCCACGGCAACCGCAGTCACAACTACACCCACAACTGCCACAACAACTTCTTCTTCCGCGTATGTCTTTACTAAAACACTTTACCCGGGAGCAAGGGGAGAAGAGGTTATCCAGCTGCAGAAAAAGCTGAAAGCCCTGGGTTTTTACATCTATTCCTATATCACCGGCTATTTCGGGCCAATAACCAAATCTGCCGTAGCCAGTTTCCAGCGGGCAAACAGCATCAGCCCGATCGGCGCGGTAGGTCCCTTAACCCGCGCCGCGCTCAACCACTAAAAAAGATACGGATAAACGAAGCAAAAACCGCCCAAGGGCGGTTTTGATTTCTGAAGCGCGGGCGACGGGATATAGAACCCGTCGCCCGTTCCTCGCTCCTTCAAAACCCTCGGTTTTGAATAATTTTCTACACGGGAGGATTTAGGAAATCCTCCCGACCCCTCCTAATGGGTTCAAATCCCGCTGCAACAAAACAAAAAACCCCATAAATGGGGATTTTGTTTTGCGCGGGCGACGGGATTTGAACCCGTGATCTCTCCCGTGACAGGGGAGCATTCTAAACCAGGCTGAACTACGCCCGCAATTTTCTAAAATTATTCCTTCAAAGTCCTGCTGGTGCCGAGGGGCAGAATCGGACTGCCGTTTCGGCCTTATGAGAGCCTCGTTCTACCATTGAACTACCCCGGCAAAACTAGTTGCGCCGCCCCGAATTGCACGGGGGATCTCCAGCTTATGAGACTGGCGAGATACTACTTCTCCACAGCGCTAAGTAATATTATATCAGAAAATTCGAAATAATCAAGACGTGCACACGGTCAAATTTTTTCATCCGACCTTCGCCTTGGCCCAGGGTAAACTAATTCACTTCGTTTAGCGCAAACTAGCCCAGCCACCTTTTAATTGAGGTGGTTTTTGGTTTGTGGTAATGTTAATTAAAGCATAATTAATAAGGTTATAAAAATATGGTAAAAGGAAATTTTCTCGGGGCAGCTATTGTTGCAATAATCTACACGGTTTATATTTTAATGAATCCCCATGCGGTGAAATCACAAACAACATTTGTTGTAATATTAGTGGTTCTCAATGCTTTAACTATCGTGTTGATGTCTTTTGCATTCAAATAAACAATGGTTCACCACGGAATGCCAAACTCCGGCACCGTCCAGCCGCCTTTTAACTGAGGTGGGTTTTTGATATGATGGATTAATTATATAAAAAACTATGTCAGAAGGCGGATCAAAAGAAAATCCAAAAGAAAATCCAAATCCAGAACAAATGGAGAGCCAAACAGATTTTGGCGCAGCAGAAGCTGCTCCTCGTTTGCCATCTATAAATCCCGAACAGGCTCGGCAAGAAAACTCAGACAAACTTGCGCAGACAAGAAAAGAATTAGGCGCGATTTTTGATCGGGCGGAGGATGAATCAAAAAAGTCTATTGAATTCCGGGAGAGGCAGCAAGCCGGGACCGGGGAAAAAAAGTACGGAGATACGGTGTGGGCCAAAAGAGATCTTGAGACGGATATCGCGGTTGAGGTACTAGCCGAGGTGGCAAGGACAAATAAGCCGATTGAATTTAGTTATAATAACAGGAGGGTCGTTGTTGCGCCCAAAGCATATGGCAATTATCAAAAGGGGATAGAGGGCATTTATGAGCAAATGCATCGTCCCATAAAGCTAGAAATGTCTCCCGAAGAACGAAAGGCTTTCCTTGAGAGATGGTCCGCAAACGAAGATTCGCTGAGCGAAACAGTCAAAAGACTGAAAGACGGTAAAGTAAGCCCGGAGGACAATTTTTTGGCAGCAGCAATATCAGAGGGACTTATCAGAGAGGATGAGGCACAGGAAATATTAAAGCTTAAGAGTGAGAGCGGGGGAGGATACAGGGGAGAATATGATTCATGGGCGCATGAATTAAAAGGAAGATTTAAGAAAATCGGGGAAGAAGAATGGGGTCCAGGAAGGCGCTTGTGGGAAAAAATGAAAAAGACTTTTTTGCCGAAAATTTAATCCCCGTGATCTATATGCGATTTATATTGGCATCTTAACTCGTCCGTAATTCTCTATAATATTGGTTCTAACGTCGTCCACGAGTCCGCGCACCCTTCAGCCGCCTTTTAATCGAGGCGGTTTTTTGGTTTGACATTTTATTTCTATAGTAGTAATTTGTAGTTAGTTCCCTGACATAGGGATGGCTTAAAACAGGTCCGAAATTACAAGAGGAAGGAGAAAGCAAATGAAAAGAAAAATCATTGCTCTTGTGACCGGAGACGGCTCCGGTCCTGAAATGATAGAGGTGGCTTGCGCCATCGCTATCGAAGCTGCCAAGAAGGACGGCATCGAAATTATCTTCGAGGAAACCCCAATGGGGTGGAACGCCTACGAAAAGTATGGCGATACGCTTCCGAAAGAGTCTTTTGAGAAGGCAGTTAAAATCGGCACGATTTTTTTTGGTGGCGTGGGTGATCCCAAGCTCGACGGCACCGTCGGTGTTCAAAAGCCCGAGATGAAGCCCGAAGCGAGGTGCCTGCTTGCTCTGCGAAAGCACATGGGGCTGTTGCTCAACTTTCGTCCCATGATTTACTACAAAGAGCTGGCGCATCTGGCGAATGTAAAACCTGAAACGATTCCGGACGAAGGAGTCCAGCAGGTCTGGATTCGCTACCTGCTTGAGGACAGCTACTTCGGCAATGAAGACCTTATGCAATACCTTCCTGAACTAAACCGCGTGGCTATTGGCGTGAAACTCAAGAAAGATGTACACGGTGGAGAGAATATGGTTTCCGACATTGCCTACTTCCGCCAGAGCACTGTCGAGAAGTATATCCGTGCAGCGTTCGCTTATGCGAGGAGTGCGGGATTGCCTCTCATCTCCATTGATAAGGCGAACGTCATGGCACGGTACGACTTCTGGCGCAAGATTGTCACGAGAATCGGGAAGACAGAATTTCCCGACGTGCCTCTAGCGCATCAGTTAGTCGACTCGGCGAATGCACTCTTGTTTACTCCTGCAAAACTCCACGGTGTCATTGCTTGTGGGAATGAGCATGGAGATATCTTGTCAGACGGCGCAGCGGCTGCGCTCGGCAGCATGGGGATGATGTGCAGTTCGGCAATCAATCCCGACACTGGCGCGGCAATGTTTGAAAGCGGAGCGGGAACAGCCCCAACACTTGCCGGCCAGGACAAGGCAAATCCGATTGGCCGTATTCTTACCGCTGCCATGATGCTTCGGCATTTGGGAGCTGTTAATGGTGCCAAAGCCATAGAGGAAGCGGTTAAGAAAACCTTGGGCATGGGTTATCGGACCGCCGACATGTGCGCTGGCAGTTCTCCGCAAGGGAACAACGCACTGGGTACTTCGGAAATGGGTAAGTCAATTCTTTCACTTCTATGATCAACAAAGCGCTGTCTCCAACTCGGGGAACAGCGCCCTTTTTTTATTTCAAACCAGTGTCAATAATTGATTGATTTCTTTAATAGTAAGGTCGGGAGTAGGGAATGCTTTTTATCAATCGTAGGTTCGGAAATCGTCCCGCCACCCGCGCACCGTCCAGCCACCTTTCAATTGGGGTGGTTTGGTAATCATTGTTGAAGCATTAAACTATAACGCAACTATAAAAAAAACCGAGCAGAGCTCGGTATTTTCAACGGAATTCAAGGTGGGCAGAGTCAGCGAATCACTCTATAGCCGCCAATGTAGGCTATATGTTTATGGCCTGCGCTATGCCTCATCCGCGGAGGCGTAGCCGTGATTATCCTTGGCGGCGGAATTTTGCCGTGCTCGAACTCTTTATGGCAAGCGGGGCATTTGTCTGATATAAACTGTTTGCAGATTCTGCATTTCCATATCTGAAAATGTGTCTCGCAGCCTTTTGCATTGCATTCAAGCCGTTTATTGTTTCCGCTATAAGGAGACCCATCGCTTGGCGGATTCAAAATTTCCTCTACCTCTTCACTGCTTAGCATATCTTCGCCGGCCTTCTTCTTTGCCATGGTTTCGCTCCCCGTGAATTCCCTTTGGGAAGGCCGTTTGCCTCCCCCTTGTTGTTTTTTGTATTATACATATTTTATTAAAAAAAACAAATATTGAGATCCGTGTTCGCCCGGAATGCCAGGCCAGGGACCACCATCCAGCCGCCTTTTAATCGGGGCGATTTTTATATTACTGAAAAAATATAAGAACGCTTGAATTATGAATTGACGCAGACTATAATAAAATATGGAAGCAGATAAAGACACAACACATTTTGGTTTATCGTTTGACGATGTTCTCTTGACCCCAGGATACGCAGATTTTGTCCGCGAAGATATTGATATTTCCACGAAATTAACCAAGAAAATCACTCTCCAAATTCCTTTTGTCTCGTCTCCAATGGACACCGTCACTGACGGTGCTTTTGCTATTGCTTTAGGGAAACTCGGAGGGATCGGGATCATCCATAGGAATTTAACGGTGAAAAATCAGGCAGAGGAAGTAAAAAAAGTGAAAAAGGCAGGATGTCTTGCCGGGGCCGCCATAGGAACAAGCGAGGGATATAAACAACGCGTTGGATTGCTGGTTTCTTCAGGAATTGACGTTATTTGCGTCGATTCCGCGCATGGATTTGCAAGACACATTATTGATGCCGTGAGATATATCAAGAAAAATTTTAAAAAAATTGAAGTGATTGCGGGCAATGTCGCGACATATGAAGGAGCAAAAGCGCTTATTGAGGCTGGAGCAGATGCTTTACGGGTAGGCATGGGGCCGGGCGCAATCTGCACAACACGCATTATTTCAGGAATGGGGGTCCCGCAGCTGACCGCCATCAAGGAAACATCCAGGGCGGCTAAAAAATCACGCACTCCTGTTATTGCAGACGGCGGGATCAGGTACTCCGGTGATATGGTCAAGGCCCTTTCGGCAGGAGCCTCAACTCTTATGATGGGGAGCTTGTTCGCTTCATGTGCAGAGGCTCCTGGAGAAGTGGTTATGCTTGAGGCCAATCAAGTGCCAAGCCGGTTCAAGAGCATCCTCCAAAAAGCAACAAAAACATACGCCTTCAAACGTTACAGGGGCATGGGGTCTGTCGGCGCGATGGAAGAAGGGTCGCGCATAAATTCGGAAGACGAATTCCACGGGAAAAGTTTTAAGGATAAGGTGCTGGTCGCAGAAGGAGTTGAAAGTCTTATCCCGATGCGGGGGACCTTGAAAGATGTCTGTGACCAGTCAATCGGAGGCATAAGGTCGGGCATGTATTATGTGGGGGCAAAAAATATTCCCGAGCTTCAGAAAAAAGCTAAGTTCATACAGATTACATCTGCCTCACTGCACGAAAGCCATCCCCATGACGTATTAATCACGAATCCCGGCGAGAATTATTTTTAATTATAAACAAGAGGGGCGCATTCTCCAGCCGCCTTTTAACCGGGGCGGTTTTTTGATAGAGTGAGATAACAAATAAATAATTTAAATATATGCGCGAATCATTCGAATTCAGGGAGCCAAGAAATCCGGAGGCAGGCAGTCCCGAAAGGTTTCGGGAACTGGCCGGTCAAGAAGCGCAAAGAATCAGATGGGAATCACTCGACCCCGTGGCGCAGGAAATTGCGGGGAAGATTTTATTGAAGCTCGATTTGAAAGAGCACTTGGAGGAGGTTGATAGGCACAAAGACGACCCTGCGGTTTATCAGGAGCTGAAAAGGCTGGGGTTGTTTTTAGTATTTGACAGGAAAAGCCAGCATAAATGGGAAGATGAAAATTCCGATTTCAATTTAAAAAAAGGAGATCATTATCTCGACCTTCACCTTCCTCCGATTCCCGAGAATGAGAGGGAAAACTTATTGGCCAAAAGCAGAGCATCTTTCAGTTTGATAGCCGACTATATCCGCCGCAATAAATTGAAACCAAAATATATTATGGGGGTCACTTACGAACGGCTGGCATCCGTGTCAAAAGGTCTTGGTTTCCATTTAATAGAACCGTCATTGCCGGAGGATGTCAGAAGGGGCGTTGAAAACGTATACCGCGACTTTGTGGCCGAGGAAGAATCCGAGCAAGAGGGCGGAAAACAAAAAAGACAAAGATCCATCGGTAAAATTTTAGTGTGCTACCAAGGATTAAAAGAATTTATGGATAGATATGGAGAATAGAAGAATTTTCTTCATCACATTTTAGTTTAGGCGGCTTTCCTGTAACATAAAAATCTTGTAATTTTTATAGGGGGCAGATAAACTGAAATAAAAGTAAGGTTATTAATCTTAAATTTCTTAATACTATGTCCATAGAAAACAGAGGAAGATTCAGCGAAGAGGAAGCCCTTCGAGAGGTCTCAAAAGCCGAACAAGAGGCAAAACAGGAAAATTCTAAAAGACCATTTTTAGAAAAGCTTCTGGGGAAAAACAAAAAAGATAAGGTTGATATTCTCCGCAAATGGGAAAAAGCGGAAAAAGAAGAAATGAAAAAAGAAAGCGAGACTGCTCATGGAGAGGCTTTAGACGAAGACAAAAAAGTAGAGGACGAAGAAAAGAATGGCGCCTTTTTTAATCCGGACAGAGACATTACAATGGAAGACTGGAAAGAAATGATACATGAGCTTCAAAGACTGCATAGTAAAAATGAAATTTTTCAATTTGGCAGTTTGGCAAAAGGAATGAAACTCCTTAATCCTGGCATAGAATTTGATGTAGAGAACACCTGGTTTAAAGATTATTTTAAAGAGATGGAAGATGCTCTTGCCGTATATATAAAAAATAATCATTGGGACAGTTATGCCTCGATAGCACAGCAAGTAAAAATAATTGACCCTGAAAGAAAAATTGACACACCGCAGCAAGCCTGGGATGGAATGAAAACAAAACTTCATGAGTTTAGAGAAGGGGAAGATTGGATCAGATTTTCAAAGCTTGCGGTGGAAATGAAATTTCTTGATCCCAAACTTGATCCTGAAACAGATCTTAGTGTAACCGAATTTAATTGGGAAGAAATGGAAGAAGAACTCAAAAGAATGCTTTCTTTCGAAAGGCCGCACTTTGATTATGTTTTTGATTTAATAACTTCAATGAAACTGCTGAATCCTAAATGGGAACCTAAAATGACCGATGCAAAGTTGCATAAAATGAAAGAATGGTTTGAGAACAATAGGAAGAATAATGATAAACGTATCGCAAGCAGCGGGTTATCCCGGTGGAATGATTTTGCTGAACAGGGTTTTGACCTTAAAGTCTTAACAGCCTCAAATATCGAAATATCCGATAAGGGTTTTGAAATAACAGCGCCAAAGCAAAAAGCAAGGGCGGAAGCGAAAGGAGTTAGCTCGCAGGCCATAAACGATGAACTGCACAGAGTTTTTGAGGAGGAAAAAGAAAAAAAAGAGGCTTTGGCGCGGAAAGAGGCTGAAAAAGAAGATAGAGAGCGCAATCTGCCGCCCCAAGAAAAAGAAAGGAGGAAAAATCGCCTTGAAGCCTTAGTCAAGGATGATGAAAAAGGAAATCCGGTAGAAGCAAAATTAAACTGGCTGTTTAATTTTATGATAAAACAGGCCGAAGAGAAAAAATCAGACCCGGCGGAAATAAAAGCTTTGAGAAAACTTAATAGTGATCACTTGTTTATATTTTTAAGCTCCAATCGGGAACTCGAGAAAGTATTTTTAAGCCAAGTATTCGCAAAGCCCGAAGAAGTTGATGGCAAAAAAATTGCCGCCGCCAAAGAAAAAGCACTGGAGCATATAAATAAAAAAAATCCAAGCCAGGCGGATCTTAACGAAGCTTTGCGCTCGTTCGGTGATGATGTGTTTGAAAATCGCACACTTAGGTCGCAACTGTTGGCGGGAGTAGCAACTTTTATGCTGCTTGTAAGGGAAAACAAAACTAAAAAGGATGTTGAGGATTTTATAAAAGGTTTTGACGAGGAGACAAGCGCCGATACAGAGGTCTTAAGTTTCACAATTTCAGGATAAGGAATAAAAACCGCCGAGAGGCGGTTTTTGTTAGAATAATTTTCCGCTTTTCCGTGGGCGGGAAATGTTTAATTTTTTATAATAATTAAAAAGCAAAGAAAAAAATATGGCAAATTCAAGCCATGGCCGCGCTTTTTCCAGCCGCCTTTTAACCGGGGCGGTTTTTTGATAGAGTGAGAGAATAAATAAAAATCTATGCCAGAAAAACCCGGACAACCGGAAAAAATACCAGGGCCCGCAGAAACAAGAAAGGTTTGGGATAAAATCTTTGGGGAAGAGGGCAAGGTTTTTTTTGAACCGCAAGAAGACATGCCAAGGATTGAAAAAGAATTTGAAAAGAGGGGCGTGAAAAGAGTCCTTGATTTGGGCTGCGGTTCGGGAAGACATACGGTTCATCTGGCGGAGAACGGTTTTGATGTTTGCGGGATCGATGTTTCCCCTGAAGGAATAAAAATCGCCGGCGGGCAATTAGAAGCAAAAAAATTGAAGGCGGACTTGAGAGTGGGCGACATATACGAAAAACTGCCCTATCCGGACGGTTCTTTCGAAGCGATAGTCAGCACCCGGGTTATGCACCACAATACAATAGAAAAAATAAGAGACTTGATAAAGGAAATGGAAAGGGTCCTCGCGCCGGGAGGCATGATATTCATAACCGTCCCCGAAAGGCGCGAGAACAAAGATGAAAAAGAGGCGGCGCCCGATACGTTCGTTCCCCTAAGCGGCGATGAAGAAGGATTGGTCCATTATTATTTCAACAAAGATTCTTTGAGGAAAGAATTCAAAGATTTTTCGATAATCGATATCTGGGAAGAACCGAAGGGAGGGCATTACTGCCTTTTGGGCGAACTGAAAAAAGAAAAATAAAAATATACAACACCGCCTACCGTCCAGCCGCCTTTTAACCGAGGCGGTTTTTTGGTAGAGTTAAACAATAAAAGTAAATGCAATCCTAAAATGAATAATACAATAGCAGTTCTTGCAACAATCGCCGGCGTTTTGATGTCTTTAGCCAATTATCCTCAGGCGATTAAGATTATAAAAAGGAAAAGCTCTAAAGATATCTCTGTAACGTCCCTTCTGATTATTTTATTTGGAACGATTATTTGGTTTGTTTATGGAATCAGCATTGGCAATATGCCGGTGATTCTTACGTATGGAATAGGCCTATTCGGTTCTTTTTTTGTTGTATCGTCATATTTTATTTATCGGGGGAAATAAATACTATTTCCAGCCGCCTTTTAACCGGGGCGGTTTTAGTTTGACATAATAATTAATCTTTGTTATAATATTTTTTATGTTCCTTGATAATATAAGTTGAGGCGAGCATTAAGGACGATGCTTTATTTTCTTTAATACTCGCCTTAACAGATGAGTCCGCACAGACGGGTTTCTGGAGAACATCAAAGCTTGAAAAGGAGGGGACTATGGCCCTATCAACCATTGCATCGGAGGCGATGAGGCCTGGCCAAGAAACGGCTCTTACCAGGGGCATCACAGTCGCCGGCGTCTTGGCCGTTCATGGACTCAGGGACACATTAAGTCCTGCTGATGCTGAAGCATTGATCAAAAGCTGGGATCCCAAAGAGTTAGAGTCCGTCATTGTTGAGTTCCTGAAGGATAAAGCCAGAAAAGAAAGAGAAGGGGCTGATAGTGAAGCAAGGCTCACCTCTGCCCGTTCCGCAAAAAAGGATGAACCGCTGAAGGAAACAATCATTGCGGAAAAGCGGCCCGATCAATTTGCAGAAGTGCAATCAAGTGTTTCGTATCCGCCCGAATTTGCATTCAGGTCGATAACTGAACAAGCGAACTATTTACAGAACATATTTCCTAATCTTGACTGCGAATGGGCAATTAAAAAAGGAGGCACCTGGTATAATAACCTGAAGGTTCCGGACTGGGTTGATGGCCCGTTGGTTTATATCTCCCCATCTGCTTCAGGGGATTATAACCGTACGCTTGCCCTTGTATTCACAAGATTGGGCAACAACACTGTTTTTCAAAATTATCGCAACAACCAGATAAAGGATCCAAAGCATATCAAACAAACAGAACGGACGATTGAGTATGAAGCCAGGTTGCGCAAGATTCAGCCCGGCAACGTATTTGTCGTGCCGTGCAACGCAGGATCTTTATGGGCAGGTCATTCGGCAGGTTTTGTCCGGGAAAAAATCCGGCAAGACCAGTATCTGCTCGGTTCGGTGGCCGCCTCGTGCCTGCTCATAAACCATCTTTCAAGATTATCTGAGCCGGAATTCTTGCAGATAATCGCTGCCGGCGATGAATTTTCTACTAACGGCAACGGCACATTTGACGGAGTCCCTATTTTCCAAAATAACGGCGAAGAAACCGCGTTCGGCGCGCATGGGAGCGACAAAGCTGAAAGGCGATTCGGCTGTTTGACGGCCTTCATGCCCGTCGGATAACATCAGATGCCTTAAAAGGTTGCAGTAAAATGCAATCTTTTTTATTTATCCACAATTTTAATTGCCTGTTTTTTCTGGTATAATTTAATTTAATTATAAAAAAATTAAAAAATAATTTCGATAAAATTTTTATGGCAGACAAACATTGGAAGGGAGCGCTATCCAGCGTTTCATTAGGAATATTAATGTTCATTTTTATTTCAGTGTATTACCTAGTCAGTACGTTCAGCCATTGGAAATAAGGGCATCAACGTTGTCATAGAAAAACCGCATATCCATATGCCGGTTTTTTTTGTTGCTTTTTTGTCGCAAAAGAAGTAAGAATAAATAATAATTAATAACATAATTAAATATATTTATGGATACTCTAATGTATTATATTTTAGTGATTCTTTTCATTTTTTTTGTTTCCGGGATCCGCGTGATCAAAGAATACGAAAGAGGCGTCATTTTCTTTTTGGGCAAGCAGACCGACGTCAGGGGACCGGGCCTCATATATCTGGTTCCTATTTTCGAACAGATGGTGAAAATCAGTTTCAGGACAGTGACAATGGGCATCCCTTCGCAGAAAATCATCACCAAAGACAATGTGTCGATTGATATTGCGGCCGTGGCATATTACCACATAGTTGATCCGAAAAAGGCGGTTGTCGCCATAGAAGACGTCTTGAGCGCGGTGAACCAGATAAGCCAGACAACAGTAAGGAACGTTGTCGGGCAGTTCATGCTTGACCAGCTTTTGTCGCAGACAGCCGATATCAACAGCCAAATAAAAGACGTTATAGACAATCACACCGAGCCTTGGGGAGTCCAGGTGACTGCGGTTGAAATCAAAGACATTACTTTGCCGGATAACATGCAAAGAGCCATGGCCAAAGAGGCGGAGGCGGAAAGGGAGAGGCGCGCGAAAATCGTGGCGGCGGAGGGGGAATTCCAGGCCGCTGCAAAATTGGGGCAGGCAGCTGACTTGATTTCCCAGCATCCGGTGGCTTTGCAGCTAAGGACCTTGCAGACAATGTCTGAAATAGCGACCGAAAAAAATTCCACTATCATTTTCCCGGCGCAATTCATGACAACAGTCAAAGAAGCATTGGAAACCCTGAAGTCTGACAACCAGATTAAATAGCGCAGGCTAAGTGACTAGTAAATTAAAAAATGCTGCTTGTTTGCGGATAGCTTATTAACGCTTGCCGGAAATTTGTTATATAATTAATAAAATATAATTTTAAATTTAATATTTTTATGCAATATTCCAAAAAATATCTGCAAAAGGGAGCAATTTTATTTTCGCTCACCCTTTTTTTGTTACTAGGAGTTTTTTTAAGGCCGATAGCCGCCAATGCAAGCTGCACTGACAGCGGGCTTAACCTTTACACAGGCGGGACAGCTGTCGGGACTGACCAGTCCGGGAATAGATATGTCGGCCCTTCCTCTTGCGATAATAATAATTTGATCATATATACGTGTGGAGGGGATCCTGGCATAAATGGCGGAATGGTCGGAAATATACTTCCTTGTCCTACAGGATGTTCAAACGGCGCCTGTATCCCGGGTGTTCCGCCCGTTACTCCTAAACTTATAAATCCCGATCTCCCTCCTATCCCTAATCCTCTTCCTCCCGACAGCCCCATTAATCCGTACAACCCAAACAGCCCCATCAGCCCAGTTAACCCCGCCAGCCCCCTTAGTCCAGCCAACCCTGCCAGCCCTCTTAATCCAAACAACATTCCCAACAATCCCAACAATAACCAGAATAACAATCAAAATAACAATCAGAATAACAATCAGAATAACAACCAAAATAATAACCAGAACAACAATCCTAATACTAATACTCCCAATAATAACCAAAACAATAATCCAAACAACAATCCCAATACTAACAACCCACTCACCCCTAACCCCAATCCCATCATACCCAACCCCAATCCCATTACCCCTAATCCTGACCCCAACAACAACCCCCTTAATCCAAACAGCCCCAATAACCCTCAAAATCCAAATAGCCCCTACAGCCCTTTAAATCCAGACAGCCAAAATAACCCTCAAAATCCAGCCAGCCCCTACAGCCCTAACAATCCAAACAGCCCCTACTACAATCCTAACGCCAACGACCCAAATAATCCCAACAACCCCAACAATCCTAACAGCCCCTTTAACCCCAATAATCCGAACAGTCTCTTCAATCCTAACAATCCTAACAGCCCCTTCAACCCAAAAAATAAAAACAGCCCCTTTAACCCTAAAAATCCCAACAGCCCATTCAACCCCAAAAATGCAAATAATTCGTTTTGTCATTTAAGCAAAGTAGATGGACAATGGTCAGCGAAATGCGATAAGGGTTTTCCGTCCGCGACGCAGTCCCGTACCATATGCAATTCTGCTGACGACTGTTATGTCACTACTTGTGCCGGCGGCTCTGACAAGTCTCCTGCTTACTGCGGCGGTCAAAGAGTAAGGCACTCTGGCAACGATCGGACTAATTGCAATGATAATAAAGACTGCTCTTATCGTAAATGCGTTGGCACTAATGCCAGCGATGCTAAGTGCGGTTTTGGCACACAAAATCTGATCAGCAACCCGCAAAGGATACCGGATGAGTGCGGTTCGGATCAAGAATGCTTATATAATAAATGCAACATGAGCTATACGTTAGGTTCTTTAACGGGCGCCAGTTGCGACCCGACGCTTGGCTCAGCGCGTACCCATACAGCAGAATGCAAAACTGCTTCAGATTGTTTATATCACTGTGACAGTAGCAATAAATGCGTGTCAGGTTCAGGTAGCCAGTCCTGCAATCCGGCTAATGTAAATGCTAACGGAGACAATACTGATTGCCTCACAGGCACAGAGTGTGCCCATAGTCCGGGCGCCATAGGCGCGGGCGGCAGCCAGTGCATGCAAGGCCCTCCTAATATGCATGAATGCACTATCGGTAATCCTAGTACTTGCAACTTTTGCGCAAATAATGGGCAGTGTATGCCAGGCATGCCAACCAACGGCGCAACAGGTTGTGATCCTAACAACCCAAATTGCCCTCCAGCAGGCACGAAGTGTGCGGACGAGGGATCAGGGATTGGATGGATGTGTGTTGCAGATACCAGCACTGCCGCAACCAAGACATGCGATCTCGGCGATGCCAGCACTTGCCATCATAAAGAGTGTAAGAACGGTAAGTGCGCGGATGTCGGCGGCTTTGGCACATCCAACTGCATGATTGATACAAATTGTCCTTCATCACACTGCAATTCTAGTGGAAGTTGTTCGCTAACTGGCACCGGAGCCAGCTGCACTTCCCCCACCCAATGCCAGGTGGGAGGATCGTCTATTTTAGATGTGTTTTCAAATGCATTTAAAACAATAGGGCAGGGAGTCCAGGATTTATTCAGGCATTGAAAGCAGTTGACAAAAGGTTAAATATAGTGTAATATCATAATTGTAAATCCAAGGCGCTGTGCCGACAGATTTGCGATGATGTTTAACATTTTGAGGGGAGGAGGAATCCCGTGAAAAGGACAATCGAGTTGTTGATTTTGTCTGCGGCGCTGGTCTCTCTTGCCGGGTGTCATTCCGACAAGAAGAAAGATGTACAGGCCGCAATCAAGAAGGAGCCTGTGCAAACGCCGGATGCCAAAGCCAAGGACGGGCAGAAGGCTGTGCAGGAAGTTGCGGCAAAGCCCGCGTCCAAAGCGCCCGCCAGCATCATGCTGGCCAAGGAATTCGCGCCGGTGGAAGTTGATTTTGAACGTCCGCTGGACCAGTTTGTGGAAGCCTGCCGGTTCGGTTCCCGGGTAATCTACAAACTTTCGAACGGGACAATGATGGGCGACTGTCCAAGAGAGGGCGAAGAGAACGCCCGTGGCAAGAAGGCGCTCACCTACGGCCTGTTCAAAACCATTTTCGGCAAAGACCCCGCCGAGTATGGCGATATCGTTGCTCAGATGGACCAAGCCGGTTACCGGCCGGCGACAACGCCGCGGGAAATCCTGGGGTTTGCGTTGAATTTTCCGGACGCACAAAAAGAATGCATTATTTTCGCTCTGGGAGGGAACCGGTTCCACAAAGAAAACAACGAGGATAAATATCTGGTATTGAGTTACGGCCAGGTAGACAGCAAATCTCATGATATGGTGCGCGCTCTCGCGTACCACTATGTGTCCTATCTCAACGGCAAAGAAATCTTCCATAGGAATATCCAAATGAAGGGCTTCCTCGGGGTGAAGAAATAATCCTCTTATCTCAAACCCGAAACATCAAAAGTTCCAAACGGCAACATCGCTGCGCGGAACTTTTTTATTGTGATGGTTATTTATTCACAGGGTTTGACAAAGTACGGCTGATTGTAAATTATGCTATAATTAATAAATAATTGATAAATAGATTCAGGATTAAGGATTCAAGATTTAGAAAAATGGTTTTTTAAATCTTCTGGCTTAAGGCCTGGATCTGATAAAAAAATGGATAAAAAAATAATCCCTATGATAGTCATAGCCGTGGCGCTGTTCGCTATAGGCATATACGCCGGTTTTTTAATAACAAAAAATTCAGTCGTAATCCAGAATACTGCCACCAATGTCCAGCCGCAGGCAATAACCCAGAATCCTTTGACCAATCCTTTGATTTCTTCGGTTTTTGCCATAGGCCAGCTGGCTTCTGTTTCCGGCACGACAATCGTCATCAGTTCAGGATCGAACACCCTGACAATCACCACCAATGCCAGCACTAAAATTGTTGCTTACAAGCAATCAGCTAAAGACGCCAATGGGAATATTACCGTCACCCCGCAGAACATCACGCTTGGCGATTTGAAAACAGGAGATTATCTTAATATAAACTTCAAGGTTTCTTCATCCGGGCAATTGGTGGCCACATCAATAAGCAAAATATCCAATTAGGCATAAAACCAATTGGAAGAATACATAGCTCCAAAGCATAAATTATACTGCGAAACATAAATCCGGGGAACAATCCCGGGTTTTTGTTTACAATGGCAATATTGGTAGTATAATGAAGTAATATTATTATTTACTAAAATAAATTATGTCAAAAAATATAATAATCATATTGGCTGTTGCAATAGTAATAATCCTCGTGGTCTTAGGGTGGTGGTTTCTCAATAAGACAAACAGCGTGAATATCCCGAACCCGGGGAGCGTGGCGACAAAAAATGCGGCGACCTCGACAACCGGAACAATCGTAAAGAGCCCTGAAAAAGCGGTTACTTCGTTCTCATTTTCCGGATTGAATCCGGGGATAACCGGCGTTTTTGACAATGCTAAGCACACGATAACTTTTAACGTGCCCAGCGATGTGGATATAACAAGCCTGGCCCCGATAATCTCAGTTTCTGACGGGGCGACCATTTCTCCAAGTTCCGGGAGTATCCAGGATTTCACCAACCCCGTGACTTATACGGTTACTGCCCAAAACGGTTCAACCCAAACTTACACCGTCATAGTGAATACTGTTTCGCCCCAGGGTCCTGTGCAAGGAAGTTAGTCTGATTTTAAGGAAGCCGCCTTTAAATAAGGGCGGCTTTTTGATAAAATCAAAAAAGGTAAGCAATCATATTTTTTTAAAAATCATGGAAAAAATCATCAAAACTGAGGAAGAGTGGAAAAAAATCCTCACACCTGAGCAGTTCAAGGTGATGCGCCAGAAAGAAACCGAGCCGGCATTCACTTGCGGAACTGAAAAGATCAAAAACGGGATTTATTATTGCGCGGCCTGCGGATTGCCCCTTTTCAATTCGCAGACCAAGTTCGAATCCGGCACGGGCTGGCCAAGCTATTTCGAGCCCATAAACCCGGAAAACATTGAGGAACGCCAGGACGATTCTTTTGGCATGTCCAGGACAGAAGTCATCTGCGCCAGGTGCGAATCGCATTTAGGGCACGTTTTCAATGACGGCCCTCCGCCCACTAATAAAAGATATTGCATGAATTCAGTCGCATTAAAATTCAAACCCGATAAAGAAAATGGCAAACAATAAAATGGAAACAGCGTTTCTGGGAGGAGGATGCTTCTGGTGCCAGGAAGCCCTTTTCCTGCACATAAAAGGAGTCGTTTCCGTAGTTTCCGGTTATGCCGGCGGAACGGCTGAAAATCCGACATACGAGCAAGTATGCTCCGGAAATACCGGCCATGCGGAAGTTGTCAGGATTGATTACGACCCCGAAATCATTTCTTTCAAAGAATTGCTTTACATCTTTTTTTATGTGCATGACCCGACCACGAAAGACAGACAGGGATCTGATGTCGGGGCCCAATACCGTTCGATTATTTTATTCACTGACGAGAAACAAAAACAAACCGCATTGCAGGTCATAAAAGAACTTGAAGATAAAAAAGCTTTCAAAGGCCCGATTGTCACAGAGGTTGCTCCCTCGAAAAAATTTTATATGGCGGAAGAATACCACCAGAGATATTTTGAAAAAAATCCGGAAAGATCATATTGCCAGGCCGTCATCGCCCCGGAAATCAAAAAACTGGAAAAAGAATTCTTAAAGTATTATAAATAGGTGATTTTTAGGGGGAAAAATGTTATCATATTATATCAGTGCAAACATATGGCGGTAATAGAAACAGAAAATCTTACAAAAAAATATAACGGATTGACCGCGGTAGATAATTTAAACCTTAAAATAGAAGAAGGCGAGATTTTCGGTTTGCTGGGGCCGAACGGCGCAGGCAAAACAACAACGCTTCTGACTCTGACCACACTGATAGAGCCGACATCTGGCAAAGCCATGGTCAACGGATTTGATGTTGTAAAACAATCTGATCTGGTCAGGAAATCAATCGGCATAGTTTTCCAGGATCCGAGCTCGGACGAAATCTTGACGGGTTACGAAAACCTGAAGCTTCACGGGCTGCTTTATGGTATGGAGCCGTCTTTGAGGGAGAAAAGGATCAAGGACGTCCTGGAATTAGTCGACCTGACGGACAGGAAAGATGATCTGGTAAAAAAATATTCCGGCGGCATGAGAAGACGCCTGGAACTGGCCAGGGGATTGATGCATCATCCTAAAGTATTATTCCTTGACGAACCGACATTGGGTCTGGACCCGCAATCCAGGGGGCATATCTGGCAATACATTGAAAAGCTCCAGAAAGAAGAGAATATCAGCGTTATCATCACCACCCATTATATGGAAGAAGTGGATAAGCTCTGCGACAGGATGGCGATAATAGACGCAGGGAAAATCGTTGTTTTAGGAACGCCGGAAGAATTGAAAAAAGTTATCGGCGGAGATGTGGTAATCATCAAGACAGCAAGCCCGGATATTGAAGCGGTAAAAAAATTAAGTTTTGTGAAAAAAATCGAAACAAAAGAAGGGCTTGTGTATCTGACAGTTACGGACGCAAATAAAAATCTTTCTGGAATATTGCAGACCATCGGGAAAGTCGAATCGGTGGAGGTTCGCAGGCCGACCCTGGACGATGTTTTCCTGCACTATACCGGCAAGGAAATAAAAGAAGGGGAAGCAGAGGGCGGATGGGCCAATAAAATAATTAACTATAAGAAAAAATAATTCGTATCATGAGCGAAAGAAGCGGATTATACGCAATTTGGTACAGGGAATTCAAAGTTTTCCTGAGGGAAAAATCCAGGATCGTAGCCTCGATTATCAACCCGATATTGTGGCTTTTGGTTTTCGGCGGGGGATTGGGTTCCAGTATTTCCATAAAGGGAGCGAATTACCAGGCCTTCATATATCCGGGCATCCTGGCCCAGGCAGCTTTATTTTCTTCTATATTTTTCGGCGTGTATATCGTTTGGGATAGGAAGATAGATTTTTTGAAAGAGGTTCTGGTGGCTCCGATATCCAGGACTACGATATTTGTAGGGAAAATATTAGGAGGAGCGACAGACGCGTTGATACAGTCCGCAATTTTATTGGTTTTGGGGTTTATCATGGGTTCGCTTGGAATAATCCACGGATTGAATCTTAATATTCTGTCTATCGCGCTTTCTCTGTTTGTATTATTCATTACTATTTCCGCCTTGGTGAGCGTGGGCCTGATAATCGGCTCTAAAATGGAAAGCCCTGAGGGGTTCCAATTGATTTCCAGTTTCCTTCTTTTCCCATTATTTTTTCTGTCCGGCGCCTTATTCCCGATAAATAATCTTCCGGCCTGGCTTACGCCTTTCGTATTTATAGATCCTCTCACTTATCCTGTTGATGCCTTGAGGGGGATCATATTAGGAACATCGCATTTCAGCCTGATGTCAGACCTCGGAGTCATGTTGGCCTTTTTGGCGGTAGTTATCGTCATCGGGACTTATGCTTTCAAGAAAATGAAGGTTTAGTATTTTGGAATATCAGTTTAAAAGTTAACCCGCTTAAATAATTTCGGATTTCAAAAATAAAATTAAAATCCTTTTGTATCTTATTTAACCGGGTAAAGATATTTATGGAAAAGCCAACAATATATTTGATAATCGTAATAATCTTATGCCTGACGATTTTAGGAACGGCAGGAGAGTATTTCGCATACAAATATTATGCATTGGTAGTAATGCAACCGGCGATAAACACGGTGCCTAATAATCCTTCTAACGCCACTTCAAGCGCCTCCGTAAGCCAGCAGCCTTCCGGCTCTTCTGAAAACTCGATAATTTCTTTTGATTTGCAAGACCCCCTGGCAGTGGGAAAAATTAATGAATCCGACCACACGGTCACTATCACGGTCCCGCCTGGAACTGATGTCACAAAATTGTCGCCGGCAATAGAAATTTCCAAAGACTCAACAATAGTGCCATTGTCAGGCGATCCCCAAGATTTTACAAATCAGGTTGCCTATCTTGTCACGGCCCAAAACGGGTCAACCCAGGAATATATTGCTACAGTGGATGTCGTGTCCAGCACGAAAAGCGTGGAAAAGTTAATCACATCGTTCGCTTTGTCGGGGTTCAAACCGGGAGTATCCGGCATTATTGATGATAGCGTCCATACTGTTTATGCTGTTGTTCCCGACGGCACGGATTTAACAAAATTAGTCCCAATCATCAAGGTTTCTGACGGCGCGACAGTTCCGCCGGAGTCATCAAACATCCAGGATTTCACCAATCCGGTTACGTATACCGTCACAGATTTGTACGGCGGCACGCAAAATTATACAGTAACGGTTGTTACAGAAAGCAACAGCGATTAATGTTTTTAATTGGGAGAAAATCATTATAATAAGATTATGGCCGGGGAAAAAGACAAAAAAATAATAAGCGAGTACCTGATTTCAGCTTTGAGCCTGGAAGACCGGATGAGCGTTGATGTATACGGCGCTTTTTTGGACAGGAATGCCTGGCCGGATTATTTGGACGATAAGGTGTTTGAAAACATAAAAAAACTTTTGACTGTTGTTATAGAAGACACGGAAATGCATAAAAAATCATTTTCAGCTTTGCAGGAAAAAGTAAATAACAAATACATTTGATATGGAAAAAGACAGGGACAGATTAATAAATTATTTCGAGGGGATGAAGGGGCTGGAGGAATCCACCAGGGATTATTATATAAAGGTTTCTTCAGACCAGAATTTCGACAACCAAGAAGTGAAAGATACCTTTAAAAGGATATCCGGGGACGAACAAAAACATGCAGATATAATGGGGAAAATCATCAATTTGATTAAAAATAATATTTAATTTTTAAATTATAATTAATAATAAATAATAAAAAGTTATGCTTTCAAAAGAACCGATAAATTTTGAAAAAGTAAAAAAAGAAAATGTTGACAAGGAAATATTGCGCCTCGGGATGATAGCCGAGCTGGACGCAGTCAGCCTTTACGAGCAATTAGCTGCAACAACTGAAAATGAAAATATGAGGAAAATGCTTTTGGATATAGCCAAGGAGGAAAAAACCCACATGGGAGAATTCCAGGCCCTTTTGTTGAAACTGGACAAGGAGCAGGTTAAAGAACTGGAAGAGGGCAGGAAAGAAGTTGAAGAAAAAACGGAATAAAATAATATCGATCCGCCTCGTCTGTAATCGACCAGAAGGCAAGGACAAAAAATCCTGGCAATAATAAAAAACCTAATGCAGGGTTTGTAGGAGGAATGACGGGAGGCATTGTAGACTTCTTCAAACATTTATTCGGATTCTAATCCGGCAAGAATGATTAAAACACAAAAAACATAAAGATATTATTCCTTATGTTTTTTTTGTTTTTGTAAAGAAATAGCCGGGTTTAACGCATTAAGGGCTGGCTGTGATACAATAGTATAATATAGGTAAAAATAGCCGAACAAATATAATATGTCCCTCTTTTTTATGCTGCTCGCAGCCATAGAGCATAAAACACAGGATAATTCCTTTTGTTCCGGCAATAAATATGAAAACATACAAAAAAATATTTATATTAACTATTTTATTATCTGCCATGCCGTTGATTGCGCCAATTGCTTCCGCAACAGCCACTCCTACATTATCACTTTCTTATACTGGAAGCGGGGATAATGTGCAAATCAATGTGACGGGAGCTCCGAACACAAGCGTGCTTCTTTTTTACACCAGCACGGGTTCCGGCTCGCAGTTTTCTTCTCTCGGCACCACAAATTCAAGCGGGGTTTTTTCCATTATTGTAAGCTCCGCAACATACGGGATTGTTCCAAACAGCCTGGTCCACGTTGCTTTGGGCGGGATTTCGGGCGCCCAGTCTTCCGGCATCGCTTGGCCATACTTCCAATCCACAACGGCCAGCACCCTTACATTGAGCCAGACAGCATTGTTGCTGAATGCCGGGCAGACTTCGACAATAACAGCCAGCGTAAATTATCTTTATCTTTTGAACAATTCAAATCCTTCGATTGCCAATATAAATTTTAATGCCAGCCAAATAACTATTCAGGCCCTCACTTACGGATCAACCGTGGCAAACATATGCGCCGTCGGGAGCACTACGAATTGCTCCAGCGTCACCATAACTGTGCAGAATTCCAGCACGCAGCAGCTTTCTTTCAGCCAGAATAATTTTTCAATCATTTCGGGACAAAGCGTCCCGGTTACGATAATAGGCGGGTCAGGATTGTATACAATATCAAACAATTCCAATTCCAGCGCGGTACAGGCAAATTTGAGCGGTTCGACAATTACGCTTACGGCCAGCGGCACCAGCGGCGCTTCTTCCATAACCGTTTGCACTACCGATCTGAATTATTGCGGGATCATCAATACCAGCGCAACCACCGTGAATTCTTCGGCAATCACATTCAGCCAGACAAGCCCGATCGTGTCGATAGGGCAAAGCACAACAGTGACCATTTATGGAGGCGTTTCAGGCAGTAATTTTTATGTGTCGTCGAATTCTAATCCTAGCATTGTGCAGGCCAATATAAACAGCAATATTTTAACGCTTGTGGCAAATGCTAGCACCGGAACGTCTACCGTCATTGTCTGCGCATACGGCGGAAGCTGCGGATCATTAGTTGCTACCGTTACTACTGCCGGCAATAGCAATGGGCCGATATTGCTGAGCCAGAATACGATTTCCATTTTGGCCGGCCAGAGTTCGAATATCACAATCTCAGGAGGGTCAACCCCTTACAGCATTTCTTCCAATTCCCCGAACATCTTCCAGGGAGCAATCAGCGGGAATACTTTGACTGTTTACGGAGTTAATCCGGGGTCAGCGACGGCCAATATTTGCGCTTCAGCCGGCTGCACCACTTTATCCGTGATAATCAACAGCGTAACTTCTTCCACCAATACTACGCAGCTGACTTTCAGCCAGAATAACATTTTATTGAATGTGGGCCAGCAGGTAACAGTTTATATTTCAGGAAACGGCAATTATTATGTGGGCAGCAATAATAATCCGAATGCCGCTTCAGCCGTGCTGAACGGAGGCGCGGCCATTGTTACCGCGACCAGCGTAGGCAGTTCGAGCATTTCTATCTGCCAGAATGGCGGACAGTGTTCAACTTTATATGTTTCTGTCGGAGGAACGGCCATCCAGAATTCAAGCATAACTTTGTCATCATCCAGCCAGTCTGTCCCAACTGGAAATCCCGTAACTTTTACTGTTTACGCGTCTAATTTTACAAATCCATCATATTCTTTAAAAGATTCTTTCTCCGGCACGACAATTTCTAATACAAACATCAATTCAAGCGGAGTTTTCAGCTGGACCCCGGCAGCAAGCGACGTAGGAGTGCATAATATTACAATTTATGCGTCAGATACCTATGGGCATTCAGCAAATGCAACAGCCCAAATAACCGTTTCTGCACCAAGCGTTTCCCAACCATCCACAGCATCGCCGGCTGCAACAACACAAGCCACGCCAGCTTACAGCTTCACCAGGACTTTAAAATTTGGAATGTCGGGGGAAGATGTTTTTATGCTCCAGAAATTTTTGAACAGTTCGGGTTTCCAGATATCGTCTTCCGGTTCCGGCTCGCCCGGCCACGAAACGGAAAATTTCGGCGCGAAAACGAAAGCAGCATTGATAAAATTCCAAAAGGCGCATAATATAAATCCGCCAATCGGAAACTTCGGACCGATCACAAGAAGTTTCATAAACAGCATACAAGGGGGATAAATAATAAAAATAAAGACGCCCTCAAATCAGGGCGTTTTTACTTCCTTAAGATAAAATTATCGTATAATATAAATAAATCATATAACATAAGCGGCAGATTCTATAGATTTTATGATTTTTAATTTGATACTACAGCGGTTGAGGCGCTATGTTTCAGCCGTATGGCCGGAAGCTTCGTTAATTATTTTATTTGTAGCGCAAAACTTTTTCTTTAACCGATGGCTGGATATCGACCCCGGTTTATATGTATTAAGGCAAATTTTAGTTACCCTGTCTTTGGGTGCGATATTATACGGCCCCGGGTTGTTTTTCAAGAAATTAGGCCGTTTTATCTACCTTTCTGTCATTTCGTTGGTCATTTCGGTTATCTTTATTTCCCAATTTTTATATTATGAATATTCCCGGGGATTTTTGCAGATTTCCTCCATAAAATATATGGGGGAATCTGTCGCTGTTGCAGGCACAATCAAAACATTGCTGACCCCCTGTTTATTTTTATTTTTGGCCAATATCCTGATAGTCTGCGTCGCTTTCATGTGTTCTTATAAGAATATCTGGAAACTGGCCGCATTTTCAGACACAGAAAAAATCGCAACTGCCCTGGTTATAATTTTTATCGCTTTTTACGGATATAATTTTTTAGTGAAAGCCGAAGTGAAAGAATGGGGAAACAGCAGCCGGCTTTACTCAGATGTTTACGATATCAACGCTTTGGTGGCGAAAGAGGGGATTGCGAATTTCTCTTTTGAAGACACCATAAAATTTATTTCAAAAAGCGGATCCGTGACATCGCAGGACAAGGATTTCTTGGAACAATGGAGCAAACAAAAACCCGAACCGCCTGTATTCCAAAAATATTTCGGCATCGCCAAGGGGAAAAATTTGATATTCATCCAGGTTGAATCACTGGAATCCTCGGTCATAAACCAAAAAGCATACGGCCAGGAAATCACCCCGAGATTAAACCAGCTGACAAAGGAAGGCTTGTATTTCTCGAATTATTATACCCAGGTCTGCGAAGGCAATACGGCTGATGCGGAATTTGTAATATTAAATTCTTTATACCCCTTGGCAGATGACGTCGCCTTCGTCGATTATGCAAGAAATAAGTACTATGCGCTTCCGGAATTATTAAAGGAAAATAATTACGGAACTTATTCTATGCACGGGGATGTGCCGAATTTTTGGAACCGGTCAAACATATATCCGCAATTCGGCTATGATACCTGGTTCAGCGAAAGCGACTATACTGTGACAAGGCCGGTGGGCGAGGGTCCTTCTGATTTAGGAGATGAAGATTTTTTCAACCAGTCTTTGCCGAAGTTAGAGAATTTAAAACAGCCGTTCATGGCCACATTGATTACAATGAGCTCCCATACTCCGTTTATACTGCCGGAAGATTTGCAAACTCTGCAGCTTCCATCAAAAACAAATCTTGGCCAGACCCAATGGGAATATCTGCAAAGCATCCATTATACAGACTCAAAAATAGGGGATTTCATGGATAAATTTAAAAAGACGGATTTATATGATAATTCCATAATTTTGATATATGGCGACCACGAAAGTTTTACTGACATAGGCAAGCCCATTGGATTCACCGGCAATGGCCTGGAAAACATCGTTAAAACACAGGTTCCGTTAATCATTCTTGCCCCAGGAATTGATCTGCCGAAGGGTACGAGCGATATACCCGCCAGCCATCTGGACATTTATCCGACAGTCGCCAATTTATTGGGAATAAATTATCCGAGAAGCGTTTTGGGCCAGGATATATTCAACACCAATAATCCTTCGGTTACTTACCGGAACAGCATATCTGGTAAAATAAATACGATATTAACTTCCAGTCTCGCGTATGAATCTAACGACGATGGCGTTTATGAAGACGGGCAATGCCTGAAAATGCCGGACAAAAAAAGCTTGCCCGTCGGGGATTGCCTTGGTTTGTATAATCAGCAGCAAGATACGCTGAAAGCTTCGGATATTGTAATAAAGGGGGACTTGTTGAATACTCTGTTAAATCCGTGATGCCGTCTTTGAGAAGCCGCCCCCCACGGGCGGTTTTTTTATTTTAGACGGCTTTAGGGCGGACTATTGACAATGGTTTTTTAACATGATATGATACAAAGATTATCTAATAGTTTGATAAACTAACTAATTTATATGGAAACCAACGAAAAATTATTATCTGTAGTATTCAATGTCGGCAGGATGATAAGGGAAAAAATACATTCAAGCAACTGCTTAAATGACTTTACGCACTCAGAATTCGAAGTTTTAAAATTCGTCCAAGATAAGAAAAACACGACGATGAAATCGATAGCCGGGCATTTGCACATAAAACCCCCGTCAGTTACTCCTGTGATTGACAACTTGGTGGAAAAAGGTAATCTTAAAAGAGTTCAAAAAGCAGATGACAGGAGGATAGTATACATATCATTGACCAGGAAAGGATTGAAATCTTTGCAGGAAAAGTATAAAAACATACACAATACCATCAGAAAAGTATTCGGAAAATTAAGCGATAAAGACAAAAAAGATTTAATAAAAATATTCGAAAAAATCCATGCAGAAAATATCTAAAAAATTAGTCATAGCAGCGATTGCAATAGTGGCAATCTTGATCGGAGCATTGCTGTATTTTTTCTTTGGAACAAATGTGCCGGTGGCATTGTCTTCGGTTGAGGTAAAAAATGGCGACATAACGGAGAGCATAAACTTAACGGGGCAGGTGAAATCGTCCCAGGGGGTTGACTTGGCCTTTGAAACGCAGGGCAAAATTACGGCAAATTATGTGAAAGTCGGAGATAAAATTTATGCCGGCCAGTCCCTTTTAGCGATTGACAGCTCTACATTGCAAGCGCAATTGAAACAGGCACAGGCACAATTAGACGCATTGAATATCGATACAATCAGAAGCAAAACAGACGCAGGCTTGAAATCTCTCTACGCGACCAGTTTGAGCGCGGCGCAAAAATCCGTGACAACCGCGAAAGATATCTTGCTCACGGTTTCCGATATCCAATATAACCATTTTACAGCCCAAACCCAGCAGAATACCGCTTTGCAAAATATAAAAGCACAAGCAGTCTATTCTTTGCTGGGCCAGAATGATGCCGGGCTTTGGGGCTCGCAATCAATAAGCCAGCTGAATGGCGGGGCTTTCGGTTCGGTCCAAACCGCGATAAGCAACCCGACGCAGGATAACATCGATTCGGCGCTTTCAGCTGCACAGTCAGCTTTGCAGGACACCGGCGATTTAATCAATGCCATACCGATTGACACCTCTTTAAATCCGACAGAAAGGTCCGCTATAAGTTTGGCGAAAACAAATATAAATTTAGAAATTATAACCACGTCGGCAAACATAGAATCAATCGCAACGCTAAAAGTTAACAATTCGGCCACACTGACGACGACGGATGCGCAGATTGAAGCTGCTCAGGCAAATATCGACGCGATTAAAACCCAGATTTCAAAAACAGTGATAAGGGCTTTGTTCGACGGACAAGTTGATAAAGATAATGTTGTTTTAGGCCAATTAGTATCTCCAAACGTGCCGGTCATAACGATTTCAAACAATAATCTTGAAATAGATACCAATATTCCAGAAATAGATTTGGCTGGCGCGAAAATAGGGAACAGCGCAAATGTCACTTTAGATGCTTTTGGAAACGGCGCTATTTTTCCGGCCACGATTATTTCTGTCGACACAGCCCCGTCTCTTATAAACGGGATATCGGTTTATGGGGCTAAATTAAAATTCAAAAGCTATGATAGCAGGATAAAGTCCGGCATGACCGCGAACATATCCGTGATCTCCGACACCCACTCAAATGTCCTGGTAATCCCGAAATCGGCAATCATACAACAGGATAATAAATATTTTGTGGTAGTTGATGAGGGTACTCCGCAAAAAGATCCGAGAGAGGTCACAGTCGGCCTTAAAGATGGCAAAAACATCGAGATAACTTCAGGACTAAAATCAGGTGAAAAAGTATTAGTATACTAATTGATAAAACACCATGGAAACCAATTTGGAAAAAGCAGAAAAAAATATCGTGAAGAGCGCCCGCAATAAAATAATTGCAGCGATTGCAGTTGTTGTAATAATTTTAGCCGGCATCGGCGGGCTCATATATTGGAATATCGTTTCGAGCAGGGTTTATATAGAAAATTCTTCGGTATCAGCTACGGTGATTAATTTATCCCCGGTAGTTGGAGGTACTTTGCAGCAAGTTTTTGTGAACGCAGGGGATGTGGTAAAAATGTCAGCTCCTATCGCAAGAGTCGGCAACGAATTGATCAAGGCCAAATCAGACGGCGAAATTTTGTCGATAAATACAAACATAGGAGCTTCTTTCGGACCGGGCCAGGCAGTTGCAACAATGATAAATCAGGATGATTTAAGGGTTGTCGGGCAGGTGCAGGAAGACAAAGGATTAAACGAAATAAAAATCGGGCAGACAGCAATTTTCACCGTGGACGCTTTCGGTTCAAAAGAATATTCCGGTATTGTTGATGAAATAAGCCCGACCTCCAACACGGGCGATATTGTCTTTAATATTTCCGGCACAAGGCAGGAAATGGATTTTGATGTTAAGGTGAGATTTAATACAATCCAATATCCGGAATTAAAAAACGGCATGTCAGCCAAATTGTGGATATATAAATAATGATTGACGAAACCCACAAAAATTTTAAGTGGCTCGTATTGCTTACTGTAATCATAGGAACATTTTTGGGGAGGCTTGACCAGACGATTGTAAACCTGGCCCTGCCTAAAATAATCACAGATTTCAAGATTACGGTCACTGCCGCCGGCTGGATTGCCACCGCGTACATATTAGCCAACGCGGTTTTTGTTCCTATCTGGGGGAAATTGGGTGATACCGTCGGCAGGAAAAAAGTTTATATCCTGGGATTTTCGATTTTTATTTTCGGCTCAGCTCTAGCCGGCTTTGCATGGAATTTGAGCTCGATGATCATTTTCAGGATTATCCAGGCAGTGGCGAGTTCCGCTGATTATCCGACGGCCATGGCGATATTGGCGGTTACCTTCAAACAAGGAAAAGAAAGGGCGCAGGCGTTAGGATTGTGGTCATCGTCTTTTGCCGCAGCTTCCGTGTTCGGCCCATTGATCGGGGGACCCATGATTGATTTTTTCGGCTGGAGATCGATTTTTTTGCTGAACATCCCGGTCGGAATTGTCGGTTTAATCATGGCTTTTATTTTTGTCAGGGAATCTGTTTCAGAAAATAAAACCGTGCATTTTGATTGGTTTGGGGCCATAACTCTTGGGGTTGCTCTTTCATCATTAGTTTTGGTTTTAGACCAGGGGCTTTCATGGGGCTGGTTTTCTTACCAAAGCATTTTGTGCTATCTGATTACGATTATTTTTACGATTATTTTTATACTCATAGAATCAAAATCTCCGGAGCCCATTGTCGACCTTAAATTTTTCAAAAACAGCGTGTTCGTAAATACGCTGATGAACAATTTCGTCGTTTTCATGGCTTTGATGGGAGCAGTATTTTTAGTTCCTATTTTCGTCGAAACTTATTTGGGGCTTGATGCCACGCAAACAGGATACATATTCATACCTATGGCTTTCTGCATGGTGACAGCATCCGCGATAGGGGGAAGCCTGACCGGAAAAGTAGAGCCAAGATATGTTATTTTCACCAGCACTTTCGTGGCTGCCATCGGGGTATATTTATTTTCGTATCTGGACCCCAGGTCAACTATCATGGACGTTATCATCCCGCTTTCGATTATGGCCCTCGGTTTAGGTTTTGGCATGGCCCAGCGTACGTCAGTTATCGCCGCTGTTGTTCCAGCCGAAGAAATGGGCATTGCCTCGTCTGTATTGGCTCTCGGCAGGAATATCGCCGGAGCATTCGGGATTGCGGTTTTCGGCACGATTTTAACAGATGCAACAAACAGCAATGTTTTGAATATCGCCTATCATAGCACTATAAAAATTTTAAACCCGGCAAATTATCAAAAAGCAGTGGAGTTGATCATATTAAAAGCGCAGATAGATGCGTATAAACCGGTTTTCATTTCAGCTGCGGTTGTTTTGCTGATAGGGACCGCGCTTTCTCTGCTTATAAGAGTTTCGAAAGAAAAAATGCGCCAGGGACATGGCGGGGAAGAAACTTTTGTTGAAATTTAGCTTTATACCAAGATTTTTAAAACACCCCTGAAGGGGTGTTTTAAGTTCAGCATAAGCTTGATTTTTTTTGCCGGTGTTTGTAGTATTCGGTATGGCGCGGTTCTTTGAAAAAGATTCTCTGATTGCAAGCGCCCTGGGCGCGGAAAGGAGCGGAGATGATCAGTTTAGGTTATCTGCTTAGGCATCCCCGCTCTGTACAGATCGGGGACACATGTTTCTTTTCGTCTAAGTGTCCGAGCCAAAGGACTATGGACACTTTCTGCTGGTGGCTACGCCGTCGAAAATGGTTCAAACCCTTCAGGGAGAAAGACAATTTTGGAAAACTCCGCCACAACCAGGTAACCGGCCGGCTGCTCACGCCTCTTTATCTGTTAAAGATGAAGGGAAAATATTTCGATGAGAAGTATGGTGGACGGGAACCGGATTGGGTGAAATCTTTGCCGGCGGAAATTGTCCGCTATTTTGATAAAGAATGGGCAATTGAAGGTGCACCCAACCAATCGCGGATAGTTCCCTTGCTTCCTTTTGCCGGAATCGGTTATGTTATTTTTCTGGACGGGCTCACAGAACAGACCGGCGAGGTTTTCGGCCTGCACCGGCTTATGGGAATCCGGCAGCTGGCCTCTCTCCACGACCCGACGCTGATCGGCGGGAAATTCCGCGAATGTCCCATGCCGTTTATGCATACACGGTACATACACGTGTTAGATACGATGGCGCTGGCGATACTCATAGGGACAAGGTGCGGGTTGGACAAAAACGACTTGATCCATTTGCGTGTTGCCGCAGAAACCCACGATGCCTTGACTCCGGCCGGCGGAGATTCGGTAAAAGTCGTAGATTTCGACGGCCTGGACGAAGACAAACGCTATCCGGAGCTTTTTTCCAGTCCCGGATGGCCGGCATTCCGCGACAAATACGGTTTGAGCGAAGAGAAACTGGCTGCCACAATATTGGGGAAAGGCCTTCTTGGGAAGATACTGGACCTTTGCGACAAGCTGGCTTATGTCGGCCGTGACCTTTGGATGTTCCTGGGCAAGAATCCGCCCGGCCACGAAGCGTCGCATCTTTTCCAGGACGAATACGACTGGGTTATGCACATTTTGAAAAAAGACCCTTATCCGTGTTCAGTGTGGAGCCATACCAGGATCATAAACAACGAACTGGTAATCATCGACAAAGAAAGGCTGGCGAAATTTTTGAAATTGCGCGCGCTGATGTTCAAGATATTGTACAACAACGCCTCTTCCAGATTTTTTGAAGCCGGGTTTGTGGCTGAACTTGCCAAAGTCCTTTACAATGACGGGACTTTGACAAAAAAGAATCTGGTGGAAATGCGCGACGAAGAGCTTTTTACGATAATGGAAAACGCGCTCGGCAGGCCGCATCAGTATCTGATGAGCTATACTTCTCACATCGAAGGACCAAGAGTGGAACTTTTCGCCACAGCTGAACAGGCGCTCCAATTTGAGCGGGAAACAGCCAAAACTCATCCTGACACAATGACGCACCTGGATGTCGCGCCGAAACCCTCAACCGGCTGCCTGCACACTTTCAAGGTCATGGAAAAGGGACGGGCGATGCCGTTTGCCGATGCTGATCCGGCTATGGCGGATGTAATTGGGAGCATATTTGTTGATCCGAAGCCTTATCATGTATTTTCTTATGACCTGCAAAAGATATGCCCAAATCAAAGGTTGGCATCCCAGCTTCTTTCAAGCCGGAACAGGAGAATCAATATTTAACAGGCGCTTGCCACGAAGGAAAGCGCCTCTTTTTTTATTAGGTTTTTAAATTTTGATAAACAAAAAAAGCGGCTTTTGGAGCAAGCCGCACAACTTTCATTAAACAGCGAGCCGCTGTTTTTTGATTTCCCGCTGGTGCCGAAGGATCTGGCGCATGGGCTTTTGGAAAAGGAATGTGCGCTCTCTGGCCGGAGCATTCTGGTTGTCCCTGTTCCAGACCCTGATTTCCATTCCCCAGGCAATCCGTTTTTCCCATAAGTCTTGAGCCGCCTTGAAAGAACATAGGCACATCCGGCGCTTCTCGCCATCTTCGCAATTCACATAAAGCCAGAAATTTTCCCCGCCCTGCGATACGCCTTCGTCAGGAGAGGCCTTAACCGCCCGGGCAATTGCTTGATTCGTATCAGCCCTTCTTTTGCGGTTTTCCTTTGTTTTTGGAAATGTGCATTCGACAAGCCACTGCGACCTGTCTCTTTTCTTGGCCATTTGTTTCTCCTCCTTTCAGGTGGTTGGATTATATATTAGATTATTTACAAAAAGATGTCAACCATTGCGATAAAGCGCAGTCTTATCAGTTGTGCGACAAATTATAAAAAATATATTTAGAAATTCCCTTGACATCTGTTTTGTAGTATAATAAATCAAAAGGTCATTTTTTATTAATATAATAAATAAAAAAATGAAATTAAGCACGCTCGATATAATAGCATTAATATTAGTGATCATCGGCGGCCTTAACTGGCTGTTGGTCGGCCTTTTCAGCTTTGACCTTGTTGCCGCTATTTTCGGAGGCATGTCAGTCCTTTCAAGGATTGTCTACGTCTTAGTAGGCTTGTCAGCCATTTGTCTGGCCGTAGTAATGCCGAAACTGGAAAAGAAAGGTTAGATTGATAAAGCTTCAAAAAATCGTCCATATCCTTAGTCGGGTAGGGCGATTTTTTTTGTTGGGAAGGCGGTAATTCTCGAACAAGATATTATATAAAGTTATCCACATATTGACCCGTGTTTTCAGGGTATAAAAATAGTATAATATAATAATGCGTTCGGATAATTCTGAAAAATCCCGGCGACATTTTTGATTATTGTTTTATTTGATGCAGTTGAAAAATATTTTAAAAAAATTGTGATAAATTTTTTAAAAAAAATCAGAGAAAAAAAGGCATCGTCTGTTTGCAATGGGCCTCAAGGGAAGAAGGGATGGCGTTCGGAGTGGCACAAAAACCGTTCCGGCGGGTCTGCTTATCAAGTGATGTTTTTCGGCTTCATTCTGTTTATTCTGATGGCCTTTGTTTACAAAATAAATATAGTCAAACTGCCTGCCGACCTATTAGATTCATTATCTTCATCGGAAACAACAACTACGGCCGTTGCTCCGACAGATACGGTTGCGCCAACAACAGACACGACAGCTATTTCAACAGACACGACTGCATCGACCGACACGACTTCTGTGTCAACAAATATAACCGTGCCAACGGATACGATCACTTCATCAGCAACAACAACTACATCAATAGATGTTGCTGCACCCACAGATTCGGTTGTCCCGTTGGCGGAAACTACAACTCCTTCTACGGAAGAAATTACAGTTCCGGCAACACTTGCTCCGACGCAGCCGAATGTTGAACAGAATATTCCGGTTGGCCAAAACGCGCCGGTGGTGACGAAAGTAATTTCCCCGATTTTATCCGGCACCTTTAAATCCGGCGTTGTACCGATAATGGTTTTGTTCGATAAGCCGGTTGTCGTGTCAGGAGACCCGCAATTGATTATTTCTACGGGAAATCCTGCAACCACTGCCGTTGATTATAAATTCGGTTTTAAAAAATTATTGCTTTTCCTGTACCATATCTCGCCGGGCAATTATTCTTCACGCCTTGATTATATATCATCGTCCGCGTTGGTTTTGAATGGGGGAGAGATAAAAGATGAATCCGGCAACGAAGCCGACTTGACGCTACCGCAGCCCGGGTCGATGGGATCGCTTTCGAATTACAGCAACATTGTCATTGATGCACCGGAGTAAAAATTTAATATTAAAATAAAATAGTTTAGTATAATTAAATAACATATTTAATTTATGAGACAGATGAAATATAAAATCAGACATAAATTAACAATAATTTTGCCTCTGGCATTAGGTCTGGTTTTGATTTCTTCAGGTGCTTTGGCTGTGGGCGGCAGCAGCACCATAGGTACAAATATTTCAACAACAGGAAATTTAACTGCCAACGGCGCCTTGAAATTCACCTTAGGCGCCTCAAATAATTATATCCTCTCAACAGATGCTGCGGGAAACGCAACTTGGGTTTCAGTTGGAAATGCGTTATCGAATGCCGGGCTGGGCGTCGGCGCGGCAAGCGGGACAGCTCCTTTGAATGGTTTAAGTCAAGTGCCGATGTCTAATTTACCCGTGGGTGTCCCCGGAGGTTTGGCAACTTTGGATGGCACAGGCCTGGTTCCTCAAGCCGAGCTTCCTGCCATAGCAATCACCAATACTTATGTGGCCACATCTACGGCGGGAATGCTGGCCCTGCCTGCGCATACGGGCGATGTGGCTGTTAGGACAGATAGTAATCAGTCTTTTATTTTGTCCGGAACCGATCCGACTGTCTTGGGTAATTGGACCCAGCTTCTATTCCCGACAGGCGCAGCTTTATTGCCAAGCAACAATCTCTCAGACTTAACAAGCTTTCCTGCTGCAAGGGGAAATCTCGGTGCAGCAGCGAGCGGAGTCAATTCGGATATCACATCCTTATCCGGCCTGACAACTGCTTTGCCGATCACCGAGGGCGGAACAGGCCAGACAACAGCAACCGCAGCCTTTAATGCATTATCACCACTAACAACAAATGGCGATATCTTATATTACAATGGCGTCAACAATGTAAGGTTAGGAGCCGGCACATCCGGCCAGATATTGACGATAGCCTCGGGAACCCCGAGCTGGCAAACTCCTTCTGGCTCCGGCATAAACTCATTGAATGGTTTGACCGCTGCTTCTCAAATATTTGCAAATGATACTAATGTAACAATCACTTCATCCGGATCAACCCATACTCTCGGATGGTCGGGTGCCTTATCGGCTGGTAGGGGAGGAACCGGTTTGACAACATATTCAACTGGCGATCTTATATATGCCTCTGCAACAAACACATTGTCTAATTTGCCGGTTGGTTCTAATGGCCAAGTTTTAGCCATATCAGCTTCGGGAACACCAGGCTGGACTACTCCAGCCACCGGCACCATGCCTGCGTGGGGCACGATTACCGGAACACTCGCCAGCCAAACTGATATGTACAGCGCCATTAGCGGGAAACAAACCGGCTCTGCAAATTTAACTTCTCTTTCAGGACTAACATATTCATCTCCTTCTTTTGTTAAAATAACAGGAACAAATACATTCGCATTAGATACAAATGCTTATTTAACCTCGGCCGATCTTTCATCCTATCTGACCGCCGCCTCGGCCACCGCCGATTATTATCCTCTCTCCGCCAACCCTTCAAATTACCTGGTCTCAGCTAACCTCGCAGGATACCTGACCTCGGCTTCCGCCACCGCCCAATATTTGGGCATCAGCGCCACCGCCACCGACTCATCCTTGTTAGGAGGCCACAACGCCGCTTATTTCGCGGCCGCCGGAGACCTCGCCGGATATTTTACATCAGCTTCCG
>Ga0209777_10000126_pt1 | contig 129717 bp, 115 predicted proteins | sample FrelakmetHBP12HB_FD_187147 | JGI IMG/M metagenome (GOLD analysis project Ga0209777, IMG submission 187147) | Freshwater lake sediment microbial communities from the University of Notre Dame, USA, for methane emissions studies -HBP12 HB (SPAdes)... | ecosystem: Environmental > Aquatic >... | reverse complement strand
TCTCAGGGTCAATCTCAGGAGGGCCCCCCGCACGGCCCGCTGCGCGGCCGCCAGAGTGTTCAAGCGCTCGGAGCCGAGGCGACGCCGGCCGTAGGTGACCTCGACCGTCGCCATCGCAACGACGCCGAGCGAGTCGCGGGCGTTCGGCACCACCTCTGCCAGCATGCCCGTGTATTCGTAGACGGTCTGAGTGGGGCGCGGCCGGTAGCCGAGCCGGCTCGCCAGTCTGACGACGCTGCGGTAGACGGCATCCGGCTCGTCGAGACCCCTGGGACGGCGCCGCCACGCCACGAACACGGCCAGCAGCAGGCCCCCTCCGAGCACTCCCGGGACCAGCACCGTCGCCACTCCGCCGCTGTCACCGGATGGCGTCGTGTTGCCCCCGCCGGAAGGCGGCTTCTTTTGCCGCAGCGCGTCATCCGGGCCGCCCTGGTTGCCCGAATCGGACGGACCCGGGGATGGCGAGGCGAGAGCCGCTCCCGGTACGAGGATCGTGGGCTGGCCGACGCCGCCGCCCGTGGGATCGAACGGGATCCACCCGTAGCTGGGGAAGAAGACCTCCACCCAGGAGTGTTTCTGCTGGCTCGTGACCTGCTGGAGGAGGGTGTTCTGAGCGAGGGCCCCCGGCAGGTAGCCCTGCACGTACCTGGCCGGGTAGCCCTCCATCCGCATCAGCATCGTCATCGTCGTCGCGTACTGCTCGCAGAACCCCTCGCGAATGAAGGCGAAGCAGTCGACGGTAGAGAGCCCCGTGCAACGCGAGATGAGGCCGGTTATGTCGGCGTTGTAGCGGAACCTGCTGCTCTGCAGATAGTCCTGGATCGCCTTGGCGACGAGGTATTCGTTGTCGAAGGTGTTGCCGTTGGCCTTGGCCCAGCTCGAGATCTCGCCGAGCAAGGCCTTACCGTCCGACCCGACCAGGCTCGTGCCCTGGGTGTACCTCGCCACCAGCCCCTTCGGGTAGTTGGTGCCGGCGTGGCTCAGGCGCCACTCGGTCAACCCGTTGCCGCCGGGATCGAGGTCGGGCGCCAGCGACGAGACCGTGTAGTCGGTCGCATCCGTTGTGAGCCACACCACGTTGGTGCCCGATGCATCGCTGCCGATGAGCGTCCGTTTCACCCCCACGTTCACGGTGTCCGGCTCGTTCGCGACGATCAGATGCTTCAGGGAAGTGTCCTGGACGTGGACCACGACCGAGACCTGCAGACGGCCGGGCGTGGCTGCAACGACGAGGTCCTGCGTCCCAGCATCGAGCGTACCCCCGGCAGCCACTTGGTCCTGGGTCGAGCCGGCGCCGATCGACCACGACACCGTCTGGAACGTGTCGTAGGCGACCAGCCGCCAGTGGATGGCGACCTCCCCGGTTGCGACCCGCACCGTGAAAACGTCGTGCGTCGATTCGTGGAAGGCCGAGCTGATCGGCGCCGTGGTCCCGAAATCGGCGCTGGGCTGGTAGCGGCTGGCACCGCCGTTGGGCAGGTAGCCGTTCAACCAGCTGATGGCGTCCTGGAAGTTCGAGCCGAGGCCCTTGACCGTGCCGGCCAGCGGGGCGGAGCTGGCGATCGAGGTCAGGAGCAGCGATCCGACCACCGCGAGCGACGCAAAGGCCAGGCCGCCCTGCATATGTGGTGCCTGGAAATCGCGGCCACGCCAGATCCGGTGGCGTAACCAGTTGGACCGCTCGTCGGCGGCGTGAGCCAGCAGCAGGAGCATCAGGGCCGCTGCACTGAAGATGACGAGCGCCCCAAGCTGATCCTGGATCGTGAGCGCCATGTTGGCTATGAAAACCACGGAGAGAAGCAGCACCCCGTTAACCGAACGGTTGTAGCCGAAGATGCTGTACGAGGCCGATTGCGCCGTGCCCCAGACGACGACGCCAAGGAGCATCATGAAATGGCCGACCTGCGTCGTCGCCTGCTGGTGGCGCCACGTCAGGTCGAGGTAGGCCTGCGCGACCGAGTTCGCGGTCGCGTGGAACCACCCGGCTAACCCTGGCTGTGTGTCCGGCAGTGAGGCTCCAACTGCCTCGATCAGGACGAATGCCCCGATCACGCAACCGAGCGACTGGGCCAGCCAGGGCGACAGGCCGAGCCGGGCCGAGATGTAGCCCCAGAGCGCGGCGGCCAGGGAGATCCAGATCAGGAAGGCGGTCAGCTCGTTTCGGCCGAGGATCCAGCGGGCGTCCGAGATGGACCAGGCCATGACGCCGACAAGGAGCAGGACGAGTGGCAGGCTCATCCAGCCTTCGTCCGGGCGCATCCGCTCGATCGCGCGAGCGAGATGACCGGAATCGCGGTAGCCCGACCCGTCGCCCTTGGGTCGATAGACCTCCGGCCGATCGGGGGCAAGCCAGCCTGCGGTTGTCACGGCCGGCACCTCCTCCGCCCCGCGCCCGACGTGAGTGGCCGGACGCTCATGCAAGCACCGCCCCGAGGTTGTCGCCGGCATGGACCTCGTACGTCTTCACGTCGTACTCGGCGAGGGCGAAACGCAGCGCTCGCTGCTCCTGGGCCGTCATGTCGGCCTCGGCGTCGGCGCCTCGGCGCGCCCCGCCAGACAGCTCGTAGGTCTCGGCATCGAGGGCCACGACCGCCGCCGTTACTCCCCTCGCTCGAAGCGAGGTCAGCGTCCGAACCCAGCGCCGCTCGCGGGAGGCCGTGACTACCACCGCGGTCATGCCCCGCCGGAGCTTCGGCAGCCCGGTCAGCAGGACCTCCTCCAGCGGGGTTCGGCCGTCGCCTTCGACAGCAGCCAGCAGCTGCATGATCTTCTGGCGCTGCCTCGGGCCCCGGTCGGCCGGGATGGAGACGAGCCGGTGACCGCTCGTGGTCAGCCCGACGGCCCGGTTCTCCAGGATCGCGTCGTGGGCGATCGAGGCTGCGACGCGCATGGCCTCCTCGACCGTCGAGATATCCCCCTCGCCGGCCTGGACCCTCGAGTCCAGGTCCACGAAGATCCATACGTCCGCGGTCTGCTCCAGGTCGAACTCCTTTACCTGGATCTCGCCGAGCCGGGCCGTGCTACGCCAGTGGATCCGGTTGAAGCTGTCGCCTGGCACATACGGGCGGACCGTCGTGGCCAGAGGCGTCGTCTGGAGGGTCCTCTCCGGGGCCGAGTGCGTGCCCTCGAGGTACGCGTTGGGGAGCCGCCAGCGCGGCAGCGCCAGGACCCGCGGGAAGATCGTCACGACCGTGGGGCGCCCGACCGTTGCCGCCGCCTCGAAGAAACCGAACGGGTCTCCCGTCCTGACGACCATCGGTTCGATCCGGTAGGTGCCGCGGCGAGTCAGCGGCACGATCGCGATCCACGAACGCTGCGCCCAGGAGCGGAGGCTGAGCGCCCGGCCGGGCAGCGGCACGGGAAGGTCGGTCGGGTTGTAGACCTCGAGCCATGGCTTGGGGAGTCCGCTGGCGTTGGAGATGCTGTAAGTCGTCCGCATGTCCTCGCCGACGTGGCCCTGGCGATGGTCGACCCGGTAGCCGGCTTCCAGGTCCGCCAGTCCGAATCGCGTGAGCACGTAGCTGCCACCGATCGCCAGGAGCCCGAGGTAGACCACGTAGAAGAGGAAGCCGAGCCCGGTCGAAAACGCGGCGATGAGGAGTACGACCGCGACGATCAGGAACTGGAGCCGCTTGATCACGAGACGGGGCCTCCTTGACCGCTACCGGGCCGGGCTGCCGGCCGTGCCGCGTCTGGCCGACTCCGTCTGCGACCGGAGCACAGCCCCCGTTCGTACGCCGCCGGCCGGCGTGGTCGCGTCCACCGGCACGCTGTTCAGCAACTCTGCGATGACCTGGCGCGGATCGATGTCGTGCATCGACGAGCTCGTCTTGATGATCAGGCGGTGAGCCAGGGCGGCCTCGGCCAGAGCCTTGATGTCGTCCGGTATGACGTAGTCGCGCCCGGCCAGGGCCGCGAGCGCCTGGCCGGTCCGGTACAGGGCCAGCGATCCGCGAGGCGACGCCCCCAGGTACACGTCCGGATGAACGCGAGTGGCGTTGACCAGCCTGACGATGTAGTCGGCCACACTTGGATCGACGTAGATCTCGCGCACGGCGGCCTGGAGCTCGAGCAGCTCGGCGACGCCGAGGACCTCCTTGAGGTCGTCGAGGGGATGGGCCAGCTTCTGCTCTTCCAGGATCGTCTGCTCGTCGGCCAGGCTCGGGTAGCCAAGCCGAATTCGAAGCATGAACCGGTCGAGCTGAGCCTCAGGCAGGGCGAAGGTGCCCTCGTACTCGATGGGGTTCTGCGTGGCGATCACCAGGAAAGGCTCCGGCATCCGATACGTGGTGCCGTCGATCGTGGCCTGGTGCTCTTCCATGCTTTCGAGCAGCGCGGACTGTGTCTTGGGCGTGGCCCGGTTGATCTCGTCGGCGAGAACGACCTGGGCCATGATCGGACCCGGCCGGAACTCGAACTCCTGCGTCTTCTGGTTGTAGATCGACAGGCCGGTCACATCGGACGGGAGCAGGTCCGGCGTGAACTGGATCCGCCGGAAGGAGCAGCCGAGACTTCGCGCCAAGGCCTTGGCGAGCATCGTCTTGCCGGTTCCGGGCACGTCTTCGATGAGCAGGTGGCCGCGGCACAGCAGCGCAACGAGAGTGAGGCGGACCTCCAGGGCTTTGCCGATGATGACCCGCTCTACGTTCGCAGCTACCTTCTCGCCGGTTTCATGGATCGTGGTCATGACTCTCTCTTCAGGACGCGAAGGCTGATGTCGGCCCGCGAACCATTCGCAAAGCCCTGGGTCCGTGAAGCCGTCCCGCCGGACAGGCGGAAGGCCGCCACATACTACGCCGAGACGACTCGGCCGTTCTCGATCCTCATGGTCGGTTTCGTTGAGGCGAACATGCTCCGGAGCGGGCCCTTCTCATCGCCCAGGGCGTCTGCAATCAAAGGCGCGCGATGGGCCCGAGTTGTTCGATTTCCCGCACCGGCCGGCGGCTCATCGTCTCGGACCACCCCTACAACGGGACCATCGGGCCCGTGTACGAGTACGAGGGGGCCTCATCTCGAAGCGCCGAAATCGGGGTAGGCTGCCGAAGAGCGTTGGTGCCGGCAGCGCTCGGATACGCCTGCAGGTTCATGGAGCAACGATGACCGACCTGACTGACTCGTTCTGCGAGAGGTGCGGCGCACGCTACGCCTTCGTCGCGAACGCGCCGAAGGGTCTTTCCCTCAAAGGCGCCCGCGTCCTGGCCAGGGGCCTGAAGAACTTCGTCTTCACCGACGGCCAGTCGATCGCCGACTCGATGGAACTGGCGCGCAACGAGGACGACCACGAAACATCGACACGGATCGTGGCGGCCTTCCATAGCACCTTCAACTTCTGCATGTCCTGCCGGCAGTACGCCTGCGACCGCTGCTGGAACGCCGTTGCGGGTGCATGCCTTTCCTGCGCGCCGGCGCCCGAGGTCGAGTCGGCAGCCAGCGACGGCGGGCGGCCGGTGTCGCGACCCCTCGCGGCCGAAGAACTCCCGATTCTCCGGGGCTCGACCGGGCAGCCGGAGGCCGAGTGGTCGCTCTTCTCGGAGGCTCCGGTCGCCGACCCGGATCGAAGTGCTTCCGGAACCGCCTCGTTCTACGAGCCGACCGTCTACGGGGAATGGCGTCCAGAGCGGCCACCGCAACCGCCCGCTCCGCCGGCCTGGCCGGCTGCCGATCTCACCGACAGTCCCAACGCGACGACCGCCGGCTCGAATGGCAAGAACGCGAAGAACGGCCACGACTCGAGCCACAAACGGGTTGATCGAGATGCCGTGCGCGCCTGGCCGGTTGCCGACGAAATCGCGCCGGAGATGCTGCTTACCCCCGAAGAGCTCGAGATCGTCGAGGCCCATCTCGGCCAGGCTTCACCCAAGGGTTCCCCCACAGCGGAGGACGCGACCTCGGAGGCCGAGGCGGCCCCCCAGGCACCGCTCCTGGCTGAGCTGCGGACCTGGTGGAACTCGACGGAACCCGACCAGGACGAACCCGCTTCGCCCGACTGGTCGCTCGACGACTCTGCCGCGGAGGATCGACCGGCCGGCGATTGGGAGCTTGCTGCGGCGCCATCCGGCTTCACACCGGCCGAGGTGACGGAGCCGGTCGAGGAGTCGGTTGAGGAGTGGGCAGACGAGCCGTCGAACCGCGAAACGGACCTTCCGCCGCTCTCTCCGAAGCTCCTGCGCCGGACCCCGACTTCCGAATCCCTGCCGCCGCTGACTCCGCCGGAGCCCCGGCCTCAGCCCCACGAGCCCGGCGGCCTGGTGGCCCGGTTGTTCGGCCGGCGCGCGCAGGAGAGCGATCCCTCGTCTGCGCCCCGGCCGCGCCGCGCCTCTTCGAGGCGGGGCCAGCCCGCCGACGAGTCGTGGCCGCATGCAACCGCTTGGTCGGAGCGATCGCTCGAAGGACGCCACTGGTGGCAAGACGCCGCGACGCCGGCTTCGGAGTCTGGGGCTCAGCCGGATGACCAGGTCGTCGCCCCGGGTGCCTTCGAAGCCAGGCCGGTCGGCACGCTCGAACCGGCAGCCGAGCGGCCACCGGAACCGCGACGGACCGTCCAGCCAAAGGCTCGGACGGAACCCGCCGGCCGGCGCGCCCGCAGCGCCCCAGTGCCAGCTCGGTCCGCCCCGGTGGAGATCGACCCGCGTGCTGCGGCCGCGCTGAGACTCTCGGCCGTCGAAGGCGCCATGGGACCCGCCGCTGCTCCCCAGGTTCAGTCCGACGCCGCGCCCAAGGGCCCACGCGCCGCCGCAGAGCAGGCCGCTCCGTCCCCGGCCGGCGGCTCCGCCGCAGGCGCAGAACCGTCCTTCGATTTGCCCGTTGCGGCGCCGCCACGTCGGCTCGCCGCGGCTTACGAACCTGCCTGGCTCAGAGTCCAGCGCGAGGCGGCCGAGCCCGAGCCGGACAGGTCGCACGAAGTTCCGGAAGAAGTCCTCGCCGACGATTCGGCCGAGGCGCCCGAGACAGAAGAGCCGGCCGTCGCTCAGATGCCGGCCGCCCCGGCGCGCGCCGCTCAGGCACCGGCTTCTCCGGCGCCCGCCGCGCAGCCAGAGGCGCCGCGCACGGAGACGAAGACCCTGGCCGCTCCGCCACAGGCCACCTCCGACATGCCGGCCCTGGCGCCCGCGACCCCGTGGCCGCCGCTGGGCGCAAGCTGGCCCACTCGAGAGAAGCCCGGCGCTCCGTGGCCGGCCCCGGATACGACACCCGTTCCCGCCGTCGTTGCCGCAGCGCAGGTCCCGGCCCCGACCGTGGCCGAGATGTGGGTGCAGTCGGCCCAGGAAGTCCTGAACCGGGGATCCGTGCGCGTCTGCCACCACTGCGCGCTGCCCGTCTCGACGAGGGCAAGGTTCTGCCGGCGTTGCGGCACCCAGCAGGTTTGACGCCGCGCCGCCACGTGCCAGCCGGCGGCTGGCCCGCGTGATCGGCCGCCCGACCGGCGATCGGCTAGGTGTCCAGATCCTCGAAGAGGCCCGGCTGCAGCTCGTCGCCGTGGACCATGCCGTGCGGCCGGAGCAGCGACCGAACCTGGGCCCTGCGGACGAAGCGTCGGTTCCCGAGCTTGATGCTCTGCAGCTGGCCGCCGCGCGCCCAGCGGCCGATCGTTCCCGGTGTGAACTTCACGTTGGATGACGCGAGCAGCTCAGCCGCCTCCGAGAGGGATATCCAGTCGGACGGAGGCTTGGGCATGGGTCAATCAGCGTCCTTGGCGACCGAGTCGGCTTTCGCTTCCGTGGGAGCGCTCGACGGCGGCTCGCCTCCGGAGCTCGCGCTCGGGATCGGGATCGGTTCTGAGGAAGCCCGGGTCGAGTTGGAGGATCCGGTCCGCTCCTTGCGCGCCCAGCCGCTGCCCTTGAAATGGACCGCCGAGGCCACGATCGCCTTCTTCATCGGTCCGCCGCACGAACTGCAGGCCGATGGACCGTGGCCGTGGATGGCATGAACAACCTCGATCTCCAGGCCGCAGTCAGCGCAGACGTAGTCGTAGGTCGGCATCTGATCCTCAAGCCACTCGCCTAGCCGCGCGCCATCCGCATGCCGCACTTCGGGCAATAGAAGGCTCTCTCGAGACCAGAGCTGAAACCACAATGAGAGCAGGCTTTTCCACCCGAGCCGGGCGTTGGCATCGGCCTGTCGAGCGGCACGGTTCCGACGGCGTGGGTATCACCGGCGATGTTGTTGAAGAGCCCTGCCAGCACACCCGCCGCGGTACGGTCCGTATCGCCGCGGACTCCCTTGCCGCCCCAGCCGACGACGGCTCGGACGATCAGGTCGCCCGTGATCTCATCGAAATGCGACACCACTCCGCCGACTATCGCGTTGTACTCCGGGTAGCCGGCCGTATCCGTCTCACCCGACAGAAGGCCGCACACGAGGGTCTCGTAGATGGGGTCCACTGCGTCCACGGATTCCAGGACCACGAGGGCGTGGCGGGTCGCCGGCGACCGCTTGTGGTGGTACTGGAGCCACTGGCCGCTGCCCGGCATGCGGGCGATGTACGGAGTGGCGTGCTCGAAGGCGATGGGAAGCGGCTCGACCAGCTCCGTCTCGCCCTGGGCGTAGCCGGCCAGCATGCTGCGCAGCCGCTGGGCAAGGCCCGGACCGGCCTTCAGCCGCACGCCCTCGGAGCTCTTCGCCGAATACGAGAGCTTCAGCGCGAATTCGTGCGAACTGACCTCCGCCGCCGGTGGAGGCGGCGGCGCGGCCTGATCTCGACCGGAGCGGTTGAGCCTACCGAATAGCGGCACATTCCCTCCATGAAAGGTAGTGCGGACCTACACGTATCCTAGCAGCGCTTCCGCCTCGGCTGCCCACGCCTGCCGCGCACCCGGCCGCGGAATTGCACCGCGGCCACGCTGCCCGCCCTGGCGGCACCGCGTTGCCCGCCGACCGGCAGACCTAGGCCAGTCGCTGGGCGAGTCTCGCGACCAGCTCCTCGAGCTCGACGGCGCGGGCCCGGGCGCCCTCCACCACGGCAGGCGGAGCCTTGGACGTGAACGCCTCGTTCGCGAGACGGGCTCCAGCCGCTGCCAGGAGCGCCTGGGCTTCGGCCAGCTCGCGCTCGAGGCGGGCTCGATCGCGCTCTTCCTGCGCCTCGTCCTTGGCTTCGGGCCTGATGACGGCCTCGACCTCGCCGGCGATCACCGAGAGACCGCTTTCCGCTCCCCGTCGAATCGACTCGAGCTCCGGCTCGTGGCGGAGCGGCCGGGCACGGCTCAGCCGCTCGATGGCGGGACGCAGCGCGTCGAAGGTCGGCCCCAGCCACTCGGGCACGAACACGTCAACGGGCAGCCAGGCGGCAGGCTCGATGCGTGCCTCGGCCCGGGCGTTTCTGATCGCCCGGACTAGGTCGATCAACGCCGAGACCTCGACCTCGGCGGCGCTGTCGGACGCTTCTTCGCCGACCACCGGCCAGTCGGCCACGATAAGCAGTGACGGATCCGCGGCGGCGTGAGGCAGACGCTCCCAGATGGCCTCGGTGATGAACGGCATGATGGGATGGAGCAGCCGCAGGTAGGTATCGAGCGCCTCGACCAGCGTCCACCAGGTCGCTTCGCGCTCCGCGGGAGCGAGGCCCTCATCGCCGAGCCGGATCTTCGCCAGCTCGACGCTCCAGTCGCAGTACTCGTTCCAGACGGCCTCGTACAGGATCTGGCTGGCATCGCCGAAGGCGTACTGGGCCATGGCCTTGTTCACGGCCGCCACCGTCGACGCCGCCCGCGAGAGAGTCCAACGATCAGCAGGTCCGGCGAGCGCGCGATCGGGCAGCTCTCGCGGCGCATCTGCCGGGATGGACGCCGGCCGCGCCCCGAGCACGAACCGGGCCACGTTCCAGAGCTTGTTGGCAAAGTTGCGGGAGTTCTCGAGCTTCTCCGCGCCGAGACGGGCGTCGTTGCCGGGGGCCGTCCCGTTGACCAGCGCGAACCGCAGTGCGTCGGCGCCGACCTCGTCGATCGTCTCGAGCGGATCGACGGAGTTGCCCTTGGTCTTGGACATCTTCTGGCCGTACGGATCCCGGATCAGGCCGGAAAGGTAGACGGTGTGGAAGGGCGCCTCGCCGGTCAGGTGGATGCCCAGCATCATCATCCGGGCGACCCAGAAGAAGATGATGTCGTAGGCCGTCTCCATGACCGAGCCGGGATAGAAGCGCTCGAAGTCGCGCGTCTTCTCGGGCCAGCCGAGCGTGGAGAAGGGCCAAAGGCCGGAGCTGAACCAGGTGTCGAAGATGTCCTCGTCCTGGCGCAGCTCGGCGGCCGGGCGGGCGCAGACCTCGCAGGCGCTCGGCCCGGCCGGATCGGCCGAGACAGTGGCATGGCCATCGGGGCAATACCAGGCCGGGATTCGATGGCCCCACCAGAGCTGGCGGCTGACGTTCCAGTCGCGGATCTCGGTCAGCCAATGCTCCCACACCTTGACGAAACGCTCCGGCAGGATCTGGGTCTTGCCCGAGCGCGTGGCCTCGAGTGCGGCCGCGGCGAGCGGCGCGGTCCTGATGAACCACTGCGTCTTCAGCCGCGGCTCGACCACGTCGTCGGAGCGCTGGCAGCGCCCCAGCATCATCTCGTGGGCCTTGACCGACTCCAGGTCGCCTCGCGCCTCGAGCGCCTCGACGATCTGGCGGCGGGCCTCGTAGCGGTCCAGACCCGCGAACTGGGCGCCGTTCTCATTGACGCGGGCGGCGTCGTCCAGCACCGTGATCATGGCCAGGCCGTGACGCTTGCCGGTGTCGTAGTCGTCCTGGTCGTGGGCGGGCGTGATCTTGACGGCGCCCGTGCCGAAGGCGCGATCCACCACGGGATCCGCGATGATCGGCACCACGCGATCCACGAACGGGATCATCGCCCGGCGGCCGATCAGTGCGGTGTATCGCGGATCCTCCGGGTTGACGGCGACGGCGGTATCGCCGAGGAGCGTCTCCGGCCGCGTCGTGGCGACCGCGATCCACGCGCCCGGATCCGGCGCGCCGGTTGCCTCATCGATCAGGTGGTAGCGGATCGTCCAGAGGCTGCCCGTCGTCTCCTTCGGGATCACTTCCAGGTCCGAGACGCTGGTCCGGCAGCCGGGACACCAGTGGATGAGCGCCTCGGTCCGGTATGCCAGGCCCTCGCGGAAGAGGCGCAGGAACGCCTCTCGAACGGCCCGAGCCGAAATCTCGTCCATCGTGAATCGCAGGCGCGTCATGTCGAGCGAGGCGCCGACCCGGCGCTGCTGGCCCAGGATCGTCTGGCGGGTTTCGCGGACGAACTCCCACATCGCCTCGAGGTACCTGTCGCGGCCGAGCGACTGGCGGCTTTCGCCCTTTGCGGCCAGCTGCTTGTCGAGGACGTATTGGGCGGCGATCGAGGCGTGGTCCAGGCCAGGCAGGAAGAGCGCCGGCCGGCCCTGCATTCGGGCGTGGCGGGTCATCAGGTCTTCGACGGTCGACCGCTGGGCGTGGCCCAGGTGCAGCGAGCCGGTCACGTTCGGCGGCGGCTGGATGATGACGAAGGGCTGCTTGGTCCAGTCGGCCCGCGAGCCGGCGCCGTCCGGGTTGAAGACGTCCGCGTCGACCCAGCTCTGGTAGATGGCGTGCTCGACTTCGCCGGGCCGGTAGGCCTTCGCCAGACCGGACTCTTCGGCCGCTTCGCCTGCCTTCTTCTTCGCCTCGTGGGCCATCACTCGCTCCGTCATGAAAGAACCCGCTCGTCCAGCGGACGAACGGGTCGTGGTACCACCTGCTGGTTTGGCCTCGCCGCACCGGCCGCACATCGCGTCCGGCTTGCTGATCGCGCGGCTGATCTCGCCGCCCGGGCTCGGCCCTCTCGGCGCGCTATCGGGCGCCTCCCGCACCGCTCGCGAGCTACGTTCGCGTCGTTCCGGCTCCGGGGCTTTCAGCCTGCCGCGTCGCCGCGGCTCGGCCCCGTTCTCTGTCGCCGTCGGCGACGCTACTCCTCTCGGTCAACGCCGTGAAGGCGGCGATCGTAGCACAGGGCGATGATCGGGCCGCCCCCGAGAAGCGGTCCGTGCGGACGTCCGACTGCCGCCCCCATGGGCCTACGGCAGATAGAGTTCCGCGGTCGCGAACGACTTGCCCGATTCGAGGTCCCATCCGCCCGCAATCAGCACGCGACCATCGCCCAGCGACGCCGCGACGTGACCCTGTCGAGGGGTCGACATTGGTCCGGCGGCGTAGAACTTGGCATGGACCAGGTCGTACAGCGTGGTCGTCGCCAGCGTCACTCCGCTGTGATTGCCTCCGCCCGCGATCAGGATCCGCCCATCCGGCAGCCACGAGGCCGTGAACCAGGTGGAGTCCGCGCCGCGCACGTCGGCCATCGACCCCGTGGCCAAGAAGGACCCGCTGCTCGTCGCGTATATCTCGGCGGTATTGAGGGCCTCATCGAAGCAGGCTGCGTCCGGGGGCACAGGGTTGACTTCCGGGCAGTAGGCGTACCCGCCCGCGAGCAGGACGTTGCCGTTGGAGAGCATCGATGCCGTCATTCCGCCTCGGCCCTGGTTCAAGGTGCCGGATAAGGACCAGTGGTTTGTCGCCGGCGTATAGATCTCGGACGAGGCGATCGTCCTGGCCAGGCCGTTCGTACCGCCGACCACGAGGATGCGGCCATCGGCCAGACGGGTAGCCGTGTGGTCGTAGCGCGCAGTCGCGAGCGGTGCGGTCGAGCTGAAGTGGCCGCTCGTGGGCGAGTAGGTCTCGGCCGCGAGCTGGGCCGTGCCGATCGCGGATCGCCCCCCGGCCATCAGGACGCGCCCGTCGGGAAGGAGACTCGCCGTGAACCGGCTCCGGGCGAACAGCATCGAACCGGTGACCGTGAACTTGCCGGTGGCAGCGTCGTATATCTCGGCCGAGGCGATCGCCGTGCCTGCAGATCCCTGGCCGCCCGCCACCAGGACGCGTCCGTCGGCCAGGAGCGTGGCGGTGTGGTACATGCGGGCCTGGTTCAGAGAGCCGGTAAACGAGAACTTGCCCGTCGACGGGTTGTACAGCTCGGCGGATACGACGGGTACGCCTCCGGCATGACCCGCGCCGCCCGCAACGAGCACGAAGCCGTTGTTGAGCCGCGTGGCCGTGGCCCAGACGCGCGACTGGTTCATCGATCCGGTGGCGACGAAATGGCCTGGACCGGGCGTCGGGGTCGGCCCGGGGGTCTTCGTCGGCGTGGGCGTCGGCGCCGGCGTGAGTGTGTCGGTGGGCGCCGGAGTTGGTGTGTCGGTTGGAGCCGGTGTCGGAGTGTCGGTCGGAGCCGGCGTCGGCGTGGCGGGCCCAGGCGTGGGTGTGATGTAGATGATTGGCGGCGTCGCGCTCGATCCGGTACAGCCGTAGAGCGAGATCGACAGCACGACCGCCAGGACGGCCGCGACGGCGCCGACCGAGAAGAAGCGCGCCTGCCCGGACCGTGTCCGCCGACGCCCGACGATCGCTGCGTTCCCCATGACGATCCCCACTCGGGTGCGCGCGGACGGTGGTACGCCGAGGTTGCGGCGGGATTCGCGACGCTTCTGCGCCGCCCGTTAGCTCGCCCCCGGCGAAGCCCGCTTGTTGACGCGACCCGATTCCGCATATTAGCGACCACCGGCCGCGCTGGGCAGCCCGGACTTTGCGCCGCACGGGCGCCGGCGGCGCGTGCAGCCCGGTGGCGGCCGTCCGAACCGGTATCCTCAGCCCGTGGAAGAACAGACCAGCACATCTCGCCCTGGTCCGGGCCGCCGCTTCCCCGCCCTGCTCGCCGCCCGCGACTCGCTGGCGGCCGACCTGCGGGCGCACGTCAAGGGCGAGATCCAATTCGGGTCCGGCGATCGGGCTCTGTACGCCACCGATTCTTCCAATTACCGCCAGCTCCCGATCGGCGTGGTGCGGCCGCTCGACGGCGACGACCTGGCCGAAACGATCCGCGTCTGCCGCGACCACGACGCTCCGGTAACGATGCGAGGCGCCGGCACCAGCCTGGCCGGCCAGGCCGTCAATGTGGCCGTGGTCGTGGACGTCTCGCGCCACATAAACCGCATCCTGGAACTCGACCCGGAACGCCGGATCGCCCGCGTCGAGCCGGGTGTGATCCTGGACGATCTCCGTGCCGCCGCCGAGCGCCACGGTCTGACGTTCGGCCCGGACCCGGCCACGCATGACCGCTGCACGCTCGGCGGGATGCTCGGCAACGACTCCTGCGGCGCCCACTCGATCATGGCCGGCCGGACGAGCGACAACGTCGAGTCGCTCGACGTACTCACGTATCTCGGCACGCGCCTCACAGTGGGCCGGACCGCGGGCGGCGAGCTGGAACGGATCTGCGCGGAGACGGGCCGGCGGGGCGAGATCTACCGTTCCCTCCGCGCGCTGCGCGACCGCCACGCAACCGCGATCCGCGAGCGCTTCCCGAAGCTGCCACGGCTCGTGTCCGGATACGCGCTGGGCGCGTTGCTGCCGGAGAGCGGCTTCGATGTGGCTCGTGCACTGATCGGGACGGAAGGCACGTGCGCGACCATCCTGGAGGCGACGATCCGGCTCGTGCCGAGCCCTCCGGGTCGAGCATTGCTGATGCTGGGCTTCGACGACGTCTTCGAGGCGGCCGACCGATCGCCCGAGATCATGACGGCCGGCCCGATCGGCCTGGAGGGCTTCGACGACGGATTGGTCGAGGCCTGCCGGCGCAAGCGCCTCAACCTGGCGGCGATCCGCAACCTGCCCGAGGGGGCCGGCTGGCTGCTGGTCGAATTCGGAGGCGGCGACATTCGAGAAGCCGAGGCCATGGCGTCGGCGGCGGCCGCGCGGTTCGAGGCGGGCCGGGCTCGGGTCTTTGTCGACGCCGGTGAGCAGGCGGCGCTGTGGAGCCTTCGAGAGTCGGCCGTGGGCGCCACCGCGGTCGTCCCGGGCAAGCCGCCGACCTACCCCGGCTGGGAGGATTCGGCCGTCCCACCCGAGCGCCTCGGCCGGTACATGCGCGAGCTGGACGAGCTGATCGGCCGGTTCGGCTTCGAGCGTACCTTCTACGGCCACTTCGGCGACGGCTGCCTGCACCTGCGGACGGGCTTCGATTTCGCGTCACCGGCGGGCCTGCGCATCTTCCGCGAGTTCATCGAGGAGGCTGCCGACCTGGTCGTCCGCCACGGCGGCTCCTTGTCGGGCGAGCACGGCGACGGCCAGGCGCGAGCGGAGCTGCTGCCGCGAATGTTCGGGCCTGAGATAGTGGCCGCCTTCCGGGAGTTCAAGTCGATCTGGGATCCGCTCGGCCGGATGAACCCCGGCAAGATCGTGGATCCGCTGCCGCTGGACGCCGACCTGCGGCCGGCCCGTGCCCTGGCCGACCCGAAGACGATCTTCGGCTTCCCCGAGGATGGTGGTTCCCTGCGCCTGGCCGCGGCGCGGTGCGTCGGCGTCGGCAAGTGCCGGCGTGAGTCGGGCGGGGCCATGTGCCCGACGTTCCAGGCCACGCACGAGGAACGCCACTCAACCCGGGGCCGCGCGCGGCTGCTGTGGGAGATGCTTGACGGCGAAGCACTGCCGGACATGTGGCACAGCCGTGAAGTGGCCGAGGCGCTGGACCTGTGCATCGCCTGCAAGAGCTGCAAGAGCGACTGCCCCGTCGGCGTGGACATCGCCACGTACAAGGCGGAGTTCATGGCCCACCACTACGCCCGCCGGCTCCGACCACGGGCGGCCTACTCGATGGGGCTGATCCATTGGTGGGCGCACCTGGCTCAAAATGCTCCGGGGCTGGCCAATTCCGTCGGCACCGTGCCGGGGATCGCCGGGCTGGCCAAGCTGGTCGCGGGCGTGGACTCGCATCGTCGGCTGCCGCGGTTCGCGGAGCGGACGTTCCGGCAGGATTGTCCTGGTGACGTGCCGGATCTGGGCGGCGCCCGCGGGGCCGAGCGACGCGTCGTCCTGTTCGCCGACACTTTCACCGACGGGTTCGCGCCGTCACAGGGGCTGGCGGCGCTGCGGGTTCTGCGCGCCGCCGGCTTCGAGGTCGAGGTGCCGCGGGCCGATCTCTGCTGCGGCCGCCCGCTCTACGACCGCGGTTTCCTCAAGCAGGGCCGCCGGCTGCTCGGCCGGATCCTCGACGCGTTCGAACCCGAGCTGGATACGGGCGTGCCGGTCGTGGTCCTGGAGCCGTCATGTGAGGCGGTCTTCCACGACGAGCTGCCGAACCTGATCTCAGGCCCGCGGTCCACGCGCCTGGAGGCGATGACCATGGGCCTGGGCGAGTTCGTCGCCCGGAACCCCGAGGCGTTTGGGCCCGCGCTTCGTGGCCGCCTTGCGGCCCCGGCCGTCCTGCACGGCCACTGCCACCAGAAGGCCACGGTCGGGATGGCCGCCGAGGAGGCCGTGCTGCGGTCGATCGGCCTGGCCCCGGCTCAGCCCGAGCCAGGCTGCTGCGGCATGGCCGGCGCCTTCGGCTTCGAGCGCGGCGAACACTACGAGTTGTCGATGCAGATCGGTGAGCGGGCCTTACTGCCCGCCGTCCGCGCGGCCGAGCGTGACGCGCTCGTCATCGCCGACGGCTTCAGTTGCCGCGAGCAGATTTCGCAATCCACGGGTCGCCGGCCGCTCCACCTGGCCGAGGTCCTGGAGATGACGCTGGCACGGATCGGGGAGGTCGGCTGATCCCCTATACCGCGAGATGCCGCGCGTCGCGACTCAATTGTCGGACGGTGTGCGCGAATGTCGGCCGGTCTGAATGCAGACCTCAACGGGCGACGAGCGAGTCTGGGCTACCGGGCTGCCGTCAGAACCAGAAGCGCTGCCAGCGCGAGCAGCACGAACCCGACTATCGCGACCGGCCACCTGCGGCCGACGCGGCCGACCACTATGAGGATGGCAGATACCAGGTCGACGCCGTGTCCACATGGTCCTCGGCGAGCTCGGCGAAGTCACGCGACCGCGCCGCCCATCCCGCTGTCTCCGGGACCAGCCGCGCCTCTCTCCTCATCGTCTCCACCGCTGCGCGACCCCATCTTGCACGGTTCGCGGCGGGTTGCCAGCCGCCGTCGGACATCCAGACCGTCGAGACAGCTCAAAGGTTCATCTCTGGCTGGGCGAGCTGGCGAGCGCGCAGTCACCAACAGGTCATACGTTGGTCACGGGCTATGAACCCCGCGGCACGATCCGACCCATAGAGTCGAAGGCTCTACTCCACTCGCTCCAACCGATGCGACAGACCGATCTGGTTGGCCGGCGTGCGCCAATGTCACCCGATGCGGCGAGGTTACCCCGCGGCCGGTACCGGCCCCTCGCGCACGCCGAGCACGTTGCCATCGGGGTCCTTGAACCAGGCACCGCGAGCCGGACCGACCTGGGCGATGAAGTTGACCGTCTTGGGCGTCTCGTACTCCTCGAAAGTGACACCCCGCGAGGTCAGATCACGGACCTCGGCCTCGATGTCATCGACCTCGAAGTGCGCGACCGTTGGACCACTCACAGGGGGCTGTCCACGCCGAACCGTCAGTTGCGACCCCTTGCCGGCGCCGAACCGACAGGTAGACGGAGTCTCCTCGAGGAGCTTCAGGCCAAGCTGTTCCGTGTAGAACTTCCTGGCCCGGTCGACATCCGTCACCACCAGCGTCGTGACGGCCAGGGAATCGGCAAGCATCTTCGTCACCTCAAGCGAAAGAGCAGACCGAGGGCGCCGCGAGAGTCACGCGGCGTCGCGGCGCCCGGCTCTTCAGGTCTGGCTACTTCTTCACGTAGATCACCACGGGCGGGATCATCCCGTACCGCTCCATGGCCGCCGCCATTTCGGGCGAGGCCGCGGTCTGAGCCGCCTGGAAGGCGTCCATGTCCGGGACGTCCCAGGTGCTGGCGACGTGGTTGCTGCCATCCATAGCGACGTAACTGGATCCGTCCGACGCGACGGCGGACAACTGGGCGATCATCTCCGGCTTGAACTTCAGCCAGGCCTCGACATCCTTGACCGCCGCCGTAACCACTATCTTCGGCATGCCATCTCCTTCGGGTGGCGCGCCTCGAAGCCTGATGGCGGGGCCGCCGACCCAGTGCAAGGGCGGGAGTATGCGCGGGCGCCAGCTTCCCCTTCCCGGACGAGGTCGGCGGGACCACAGGATGAACTGACGGACCCGTCAGGCGAGACCTGCCGCCCCGATTTCGGCGCCACCACGCGACGCACCTTCACCCGTATAGCGTCGGCCTGACTCCACCAGGTCCGACTAGGTGCGATGTCACCGACATTGGCCAGCGTGCGCCAGTGTCACTAGACCGCCTGACCGGATACGAAGTCTGATCGGCTAGAAGCTGCGGCTCGGCCGGGTGGCTACCTCTTGTCAGTCGGATGAAGCGGCAGGATCGCTGTGCCGTCCGAGTGCACCGGCTCAACGTTCGCGTGGTCGTCGATCTCGAGGGGCCCGGTCGGCACTTTCCAGTCGTCCTCGGGCCGCGGGTCGCGCGGCGGTGGCTCGGCTCCCACGGCCGGGATAGGCAGCGAGATTTGGACGACGCCGCCGTAGAACGCACCGACGTTCGCCTCGGCCACTCGCTTCTGGTTACCCATTGAGGCACCTCCGCAATGTGCAGGTGGGCTGTCAGGCGTCGTCCCCGATCACCGTAGCACCGGTGGTCAACGACCGAGGCTAGGCCCTTGTCGGGCGGTCACTGTCGCATTGGCGAGTGTGCGGGAATGTACCCAGAGGGCAGCCCCCTTGGCTGGTCGGCGCTACTCCTCTTCGAGTTCCGACCCGAGCAACGGCCGATGGCCGCCAGACGCTCACATCATGAGCCTTGCAGGCCCAGGCAACGCGAAGAGGCACACCCGGGGAGAGCGCCGTCAGCAGGGCACGCGTCCGTACCCAGGGGAGCGCGCTGCTCAATCGCGCCCACGTACGCCCGGCCTGCCCTGGCGCGGCTCGCCAGTGGACATGGGTGGGAGAATTGTGTTCGGCCACGGGGAGCTTGGACGCGCGAGCCGAACTTCTGCCGCCGGGATCGCGCCGAGCCACTGGCGAGACAGACCTGAGGCTGTTCCGGAGGGTCCCCGATGTCTCGCTCGACCGTCCTCGGATTCGCGGCGAAGGCGGCTGGAGAGCCGCTCGAACCATTCACCTACGAGGCGCCACAGCTCGGCGATCACGACGTCCGCGTGTCCGTCACCCACTGCGGCCTGTGCTACACGGACGTCCACGGCATCGACGACTACTACAACATCTCCCCGTTCCCCTTCGTGCCGGGTCACGAGATCGTCGGATTCGTAGAGGCGGTCGGGCCCGGCGCGGTCGAGCTCAAGGAGGGGGACCGGGTCGGGATCGGCTGGCAGGGCCGTGCGTGCTGGCAGTGCGAGTGGTGCCGGCAGGGGGAGGAGCAGCTCTGCCTGGACATCGACGAGGCGGCAACATGGGAGCCCTACGGCGGCTTCGCCTCGTCGGTGGCCGTGGACAGCCGGTTTGCCTACCCGCTCCCCGATACTATGCCGGCCGAGGTCGCAGCGGTGCTGATGTGCGCAGGCCTTGCCGTCTACGCGCCGCTTCGACGGTTCGCGACCGACTCGTCCCGGGTCGGCATCGTCGGCGTGGGTGGCCTGGGCCATCTCGCGATCCAGTTCGCCCATGCCCTCGGCTGCGAGGTGACCGCCATCTCGTCGACACCGGACAAGGAGGATGAAGCGCTCGGCTTCGGCGCCGACCGCTTCATCATCGGGGATCGAGAGGGCCTACGAGGCGTCGAGGACAAGCTGGACCTGCTGCTGTGCACCGTGCATGGTGAGACGACCGACTGGGAGAGGCTGCTCCTGAGCCTCAGGCGGAAAGGGCGGCTCGTCCTGGCCGGCTTCCCGCGGATGTCGCTGGACCCGATGGAGCTGGTGGCCCACCAGCTCTCGATCACGGGGTCGTTGCTCGGCAGCCGCGCCACGGTGCGGGAGATGCTGCAGTTCGCCCAGGCGCACGGCATCAAGCCCGCGATCGAGCTGCAGCCGATGTCGACGGTCAACGAGGCGATCCAGCGTCTCAAGGAGAACCGGGTCCGCTACCGCGCCGTCCTCGTCAACGGCGCAGATGGCAATCCCGGTGGGTGAGGCGCTCGCCCTGCGTCAGCCCGCCGTTTGGTATCGAGGCTGGGCCTCTCGCCCCGACCTCATGCGACAGAGCTCCCGCATTTGGGAGCGTGCTGTCTCCAGGGCAGACGTTTCGGCCGCCCGAGCCCCCTAATAACACCTACGCGCTCTGGCCGCGCTCCGCGAGGAATTCGCCGTAGTTCGTCTCGTCGACGCCTTCCTCGACCTGGCTCTTGGTGAGCAGGAGGGGCGGGCGGGCGCTGCGGATCGTCTCCTCGGTGATGATGCATTTGCGGATCTCGCCGTGATCCGGCACGTCGAACATCACATCGAGCAGGGCTTCCTCGACGATCGAACGCAGGGCCCGGGCGCCGGTCTTGCGGGTGATCGCGACCTCGGCGGCGGCCTGCAGCGCGGCGGGCGTGAAGACCAGGTCCACCTTGTCCAGCGAAAGGAACTTCTGGAACTGCCGCGTGATCGCGTTCTTCGGCTCGGTCAGGATCCGGACCAGGTCCTCGGCGGTCAGCGAGGTCAGGGTGACCACCACGGGCAGCCGGCCGACGAACTCGGGGATCAGGCCGTACTTGAGGAGGTCCTCCGGCATGAGCCGCTCGAGGAGCCGCTCGCGGTCCACCTGCGGCATGTGGGTCTCGGCGCCGAAGCCCATCGACCGCTTGCCAACACGCTCCTCGATGATCTTGTCGAGGCCGTCGAAGGCGCCGCCGCAGATGAACAGGATGTTCGTCGTGTCTATCTGGATGAAGTCCTGGTGGGGGTGCTTGCGGCCGCCCTGCGGGGGCACGTTGGCCAGCGTTCCCTCGAGGATCTTCAGCAGGGCCTGCTGGACGCCTTCGCCGGAGACGTCGCGGGTGATCGACGGGTTGTCCGCCTTGCGTGCGATCTTGTCTATCTCGTCGATGTAGATGATGCCGCGCTGGGCCCGGGCGACGTCGAAGTCCGCGGCCTGGATGAGGCGCAGCAGGATGTTCTCGACGTCCTCACCGACGTAGCCGGCCTCGGTCAGTGAGGTGGCATCGGCGATGCAGAACGGCACGTCCAAGATCTTGGCGAGAGTCTGGGCCAGTAGCGTCTTGCCGGAGCCGGTGGGGCCGACCAGCAGGATGTTCGACTTCTGAAGCTCGACATCGTCTATCTGGTGGCCGGCGTTGACGCGCTTGTAGTGGTTGTGGACGGCCACGGCCAGGACCTTCTTGGCCTTCTCCTGGCTGATGACGTACTGGTCCAGGGAGGTGGTGATGGCGCGCGGATTCGGCAGCTTGGCGACCTGCGGCTTGGTCCGCGGCGCCTCGAGCATCTCCTCTTCGATGATCTCCTGGCAGAGGTTGATGCACTCGTCGCAGATGTAGACGCCCTGGCCCGCAATGAGCTTGCGAACCTGCTCCTGGCTTTTGCCGCAGAAGCTGCAGCGGTATGGGACCTTGGGGCCGCTCTTGGTTGTAGTCACGCGCCTGGACCTGTCCTTCGAGCCTGCATCCAGCTATTCGATGGCAGCCTGGGGGTCTTCGCCATCACCAGAGGTCTGCGACGTTTCTCCGCTGTCCGATGCTCCGCCGGCCGCGTCCTTGCTGACCAGCGGGGATCCTGTGGCCGTGTAGACAGCGTCGATTATGCCGTAGTCCTTGGCCTCCGGTGGGGACATGAAGTAGTCCCTGGAGGTATCGGCAACGATCTTCTCGATCGGCTGCCCCGTGTGGCGGCTGAGAATCTCGTGATTTGTGTTGACTAGAGTCTCCATCTCCTTGACCTGGATGAAGACGTCGGGGGTGTTGCCGCGGAAGCCGCCAGACCCCTGGTGGATCATGATCCGGCTGTGCGGCAGCGCATACCGCTTGCCGGCGGCGCCGGCGGCCAGGAGCACGGCCGCCATGCTGGCCGCCATGCCGATGCAGATCGTGCTGACCGGGGCCCGCACGTACTGCATCGTGTCGTAGATCGCCAGGCCGCTGGTGATGACCCCGCCGGGCGAGTTGATGTACAGGCTGATGTCCCGCTCTGGATCCTCGGCGTCGAGGAAGAGGAGTTGGGCGATGACCAGATTCGCGACGTTGTCCTCGATGGCGTCGCCGAGGAAGATGATCCGCTCGCGCAGAAGGCGTGAGTAGATGTCGTAGGCGCGCTCACCACGACTCGAGGACTCGATCACCATCGGCACGAGCATCGGATCGTCTCCTTCGCAGGATTCGGGCTACGCGCCCGCTTGAGCGGCCGCTTCCGGCGGCACGATGCTCGCCGGATCGGTCGCCCCGATCGAGGCCGTGGCTTCCGCCGACGGCTGGGCAACGGGCGAGCTGTCGTCCGAGTCTTCGATGTGGGGCAGTCTCGGGAAATCGGGGTGGGCGGCGAGCCACTCGTCGACGAGTTGCTCCACCAGCCGCGATCTCCGGAACGTGCTCCGGATGTAGTTTCGACCACGCTCCGATTCGAAGTACCGGACCAGGTTGGGGTTGTTCGCGTAGCGAGACCGGGCCCGCTCGATCTCGCCGTCGACGTCCTTCTCCGGGACCTCTACGCCCTTCGCCTTGGCGATCTCCGAGAGGACCATGAGCGTCTTGACGCGCTTCTCCGCCTGGGGCCGGAACTCGGCGTGGAGGTCCTCCTCGGTCTTGGCCACGACCTTCATGTAGGTGGCCTCGTCCAGGCCCTGGCGGGCCAGCGCCGAGCGCAGCTCATCGTGCATGACCTCGACCTCCTGGTCGATCAGCACGTCCGGCAGTTCTAGCGTGGCGTTGGCCGTGGCATAGTCGATGATCTTGTCCGCGAAGTCGTGGCGGGCGCGGTCTAGGGCACCGGCCTCGAGCCGCTTGCGCAGCTCGGCCTTGAGAGCGGCCATGTCCGCGAACTTGCCGACGGCCCGGGCGAACTCGTCGTCTGCGGCGGGCAGGGCCTTGTGACGGAGCTCCTTGACCGTCACCGAGAAGTGGGCCGTCTGGCTGCGCAGCGATTCTTCCTGGTAGTCGTCGGGAAAGACGATGTCGAACTCGCGCTCGTCGCCCTTTTCGGCGCCGAAGAGGTTCTCCTCGAAGCCGGGGACGAGCCCGCCGTCGCCGAGGATCAGCGGCATCCGCTCTGACGAGCCGCCGGGGAAAGCGACTCCGTCGCGCGTGCCGACGAAGGCCAGGACGGCGTAGTCGCCCTTCTCGGCGCCTCGGCCGCTGACCGGCTCAAGCGAGGCCTGGCCGTCGCGCAGCTCGTCGAGGACCTTCTCGACCATCGTCTCGTCGACCGGCTTGATCTCCGGCTTGAAGCCGAAGTGGTCGTAGTCGCCGAGCTTGACTTCCGGCCGAACCTGGACGGTCGCCTTGAAGATGAGCGGCTTGCCCTCTTCGCTCTGGGTGATCTCCACCTCCGGCGAGGCAAGCGGCAGGAGGTCCTGCTCGCGCAGGGCCTCCCGGAAAGCCTCTTCGACCAGCGCATCGACGGCGTCGTCGACGATGGCCATGGGGCCGAGAACGCGCTCGAGCATCACGCGAGGAGCCTTGCCCGGGCGGAAGCCGGGGACGCGCGTCTGGCGCCCGAGGCGCCCGACGGCCTGATCGATGGCCCGCGAGAGGCGCTCCGGCGGAAGCTCGAACTCGAGCTGGAGGCGTGATTTGGGAAGGGGCGTATTGGTGGTCTGCATCGTCGGCCGATTATAGGTGCCGCCGCCGTGGCCGGCCGGGGCCGCAGGCCGCAACTGCCGCTGCCCGCAGAACGGGGACGCGCCTGTCGGCCAGCCGCTATGCAAACGTCACCGCATCGTCTAGCTTCGCCCAATGATGTCGGCCGTTGGACGCAGCCGATCGAGAACCGCCCACCTCGATGAGGCGGCGGGGGGTCCCGGGTCGCACCCGCCAGTCCCGGAGACCGTCTCGGTCCAGACGCCTCCGCCTCCCCTCCCGGCCGATCCTAACCGAACCGGCGTCGTCTTCGTCCACGGTATCGGCGATCAGCAGGCCTGCGGAACGCTTCTCGACTGGTCCAGCCCGGTCGTCGCCCTGCTGACCGATTGGCGTCGCGATCACGGCATGTCGGGCGACCCGGTGGTCCGCAGCGACTACGACCTCACCGGCTTACGCCTGCCCTACGTGGAGCTGGAGATCAACGAGTACGCCGGGCATCCGGCGCAGACGTGGGTGCTGACGGAGGCGTGGTGGGCCCAATCGACCCGGCCGCCGACCCTCCCGGCCATGGTCAACTACAGCCTGAGGGCGCTCGGGCCGATCCTGCGAGGCATAGCCAAGGGCTACGGCGTGCTCGAGCGACGGTGGTCGAGGCGGATCGAGATCGCGCGGGGGTATGCGTATCGACAGGCCGGCTACCAGCACGCGCGCCTGGTCAAAGATGCCCTCCCGGGTGGGCGGCACGACTGGGTCTACTGGCTGGACATGTTCCAGATGCATCTCACCTACGTCGCGATGCCCGCGATCTTCGCCGTGAGCTATCTCGCCCTGCTGCTGTACGACCCGTTCAGGCGCATCCCGATCAAGGCCCTCCAGGACTCTACGACGCTCAAGTCGATCGACTTCAAGCTCACGAAGTGGTTCGGAGGGCTGCCGAACGTCTCAGACGACAAGATCCAATCGGCCAACGTCCGCAGCCGCCTGGTCAATGCCATCCGCGGCCTCCGGGCCCAGGGCTGCAGCCGGATCGTGGTCGTAGCTCACTCCGGCGGCGCCGTCGTCAGCTTCGAGACGCTTTGCGACCCCGTCTACAAAGACGAGCTCGTGGACAAGCTCCTCACGCTCGGAGAGGGGCTGGGCCTCGCCTGGCGCATCAACGAAACGCGCCATGGCCTGCCGGGCGACTCCCGGCTACGGGGCGACCTTCGGTCCATCCGGCCTAAGCTGCGGTGGGTCGACTTCTGGTCCACCTACGATCCCGCGCCGGCGGGTCCCATCGGCCGAAGCCCCGGCGGCGTCAAGGTCGTCCGGCACCAGAGCCGGGTAACGGTCAATCGAATGAGCGTCCTCGAGGACCACGGCGCCTACTGGGACAACGACGAGGACTTCCTCATTCCGTTGATGCAGAACATCGACATGCCCGCCGGCGAGGCCAGCGACTCGCGCTTCTTCCGGGATAGCAGCCTGGTGACCGTCAGATCGGCGTGGCGGCGAAGCCGCGTCGGTGTCCTGGCTCTGTGGCGTTGGATCGCGACTATCGGCGCGGCCATCCCGCTGGCCGTCACGACGGTGACGGGGGCCGCACGAGTCGCGGGACACCCCGGACCCGGACGGCTCGGCGCCGAGTTTGCCAACTGGTGGAACACGGTCCCGGGCCACGGCATCATCGCCGGCCCGCTGGACGGGCTCGCGGGCATGGCCAACTGGCCCGACGCGCTCCGATCGATCGGCGAATGGAGCCTCGGCTCGGCCATCGTCGTCGTCGCCTTCCTGGTGCTGGCCCGTTTTGGCGTCGGCCGCTGGGATGCTTGGGATCACCGCGAGCGGATGCAGGCGCGGCAGCACGATCCGAGGCGGGCCAGCCTGCTGGGTCCGACGCTGACGTTCCTGGCGCTGACTCTCGTCGCCGCGGCCATGTCCGCGGGCACCTTCGTCTGGCTCTGGCGGTAGCGCGCAACCGCGGCAATTCTGCCCGCGGTTGGCCCGCTGCGGCCCCGGCGCGGCCCCGGAGCGGACGCCGCGAGCCCCGGCGCGGGTCAATCTGGACAGATTCAAATCCCCGTAGCGCGAGGCTGAACCGGGCTCAACTCGGTCACCCCGGGAGCCCCGGACGGGCCCGAATCCGGCCCGAATCCGGCCTCTTCGGCCCACTCGTGCCGCCCCGGGGCCCGTTTCGAGGCCGATTCGCCGGCGCCGCCGACCTACAAGGCGCCGTTTCTCGGTCCCGCGCTACCCGCGTTTGAATCTGTCCAGAATGTCAACCCCGCGGTCCAGCAGCCCGGCTGCTCGGCGCCTCAATGTGAGGTTTGCCACTGGACAACATGGTGGGCGAGGTGGGGGTCGAACCCACACGCCGTTTCCGGCACCAGCTCCTAAGGCTGACGCGTCTGCCATTCCGCCACTCGCCCGGCCACAGAGTCTAGCGGGGCGACGCGAAGCGGGCGTGCGCGGCTTGCAGCCGGCCGGCGGCGTTCTGCCGGCGGGCGCCCCGACCTAGCGAGGACCGGCGCCCCGGCGGCCGGTGATGCCGCGGCGGCCCGAACCGGACGAGGCCGGCTTGCCTCCCGCCTTCGCCCCGGCTTCGCCGGCGGGATCGGCACCGTCGGCCTTGCGCGTGTCGCGCCTGGCCTGGATTCGGTTCATCACCTCGTTGAAGCTGCCGCCCTCGGGCTTGAACAGCTCCTCCGCCAGCCTCTTACCGGCCCTGGCCGTGGCCGGCCGCAGGAGGTTGCCGCCGAGCTCGGAGATGGTGCCGCGCAGGTCGCGCGCCGCCCGGACAGGCTTGTTCTTCTCGAGGTAGTCGACGAACTCGCGCTCCAGGAGCCCGCGAACTCGATCGCCGTCGTCGCCGAGCGACCGGAGAGCCTTGTCGATTTGCTCGGGCAGCATCGACTTGGGCAGATCCGCCGTGGGGCCGAGAACCGCCCGCCGCACGGCTCGATACGTCTTCTTCGGTCCGCCGAAAGCGATGAAGGCGGTTCCGGCAGCGAGCGCGGCCGTCTTGCCCGGCGAGCGCCGGATCTTGGCCGGAAAATCGACCGCCGACCGTCCGGCGGCTTCGAGCCTGGCAACCTCGTCCAGCAGCTGCTGGCGGCTGGCTACGACTTCGGCCCGAGCGGCATCTGTTCGCGCACCCACTCGATGGTCTCCTTGGTTGTCGCGATGGTCTGTTCGGGAACGAAGCGGGACTTGAGCTTGGCCGTGTCTATGCCGTGGCGGAACACCAGGACGGCGGCGACGATCGGCCAGAAGAGCAGCAGGAAGGCCACGCCCATCGCCGACGCGACCCGAGGGCCCGGTCCGGCGGAGGCAAGCAATCCGAGCAGGATGCCGACGACGGCACCGACGACGAACGCGGCTGTCACCGGCCATCGCCCGAAGGGCGAAGCCAGAACGGCGCCCAAGGCCCCGATGACGAGGACGCCCGCCGCCACGGCAAGAACGATCGCGTCTGGCAGCCCCGAGTTGTGGTGGCTGATGTACGACCAGTCGACCAGGAGCAGGCCGGCCACTACCAGGCCGACACCCAACGCCACGACGAATGCCATGAGGGCGCGAGCCGGGCTGAGGTCGATGATGGCGAGAAGAAGCAGGACGACGGCGCACAGCAGAAGCTCCGCCCCATCCAGCAAACCCCAGCCGATGGAGCCGAAGATCGTCTCGCCGAGGAAGAGGAGCAGGCCGACGACGACGAGGATTCCCGTCAGGAAGAGCAGCAACAGGGCGATGCCGCCAAGGGCGGCGGCCCGCTTGACCTCGTCCGCGATCTCGGAGAACTCGGCCCGCGCAAGATTGACATGCGACCTGACAAGGCTGAAGAGCGCGGCCCGCGTCCGGCCGAATTGCTCGCCGAGCCCGGGCGGCGGAGTCTCTGAAGCGTCCTGGGCAGCGGCCGGGCCGCCGGCGGCAGAACCGGGCGAATCGTTCGAGGAGGACCGGTCAGCCAAGGGACCTCCTTCGGGTAGGTGTCAACAGCACGGCGATCATAGCAGCGGCGAGCCACGCAACGGGAGACCGGCTCGGCGGCGGGCTGCGGTAGTCGCCGCCCGGTCCCCGTAGACTTGGCACATGACGACCCCCGACTCCCCCACCCGACCGATCCTGACGGCCGTGCTCCTGGCCGTCGGCAGCGAGCTGACCACCGGCGAGACGCGCGACACCAATAGCGGCGAGCTGGCCCGCTCGCTGAGCGAAGCGGGCGTGGACGTAGCCTGGGTTTCGGCGTTGCCGGACAAGCTCGGTACGGTCGTGGCGGCGTTGCGCGCCGCGCTGGCGGAGACCGATCTCGTCGTTACGACCGGAGGCCTGGGACCGACGCCGGACGACCTGACGCGCGAGGCGATCGCGGCCGTCTGCGGCGAAGAGCCGGCCGTGGATCCGGAGCTGGCACGCTGGCTGCGGCACCTTTTCGAGCGGCGCGGCATCGATTTCCCGGAGAAGAACATCAAGCAGGCCTGGCTGCTCCCCTCGGCCACGGCCGTCCCCAACGACCGCGGGACGGCCCCGGGCTGGTGGGTGGACCGGCCCGACGGCCGGGTCATCGTCGCCGTGCCCGGGCCGCCGAGCGAGATGCGGCCGATGTGGCAGGGCTGGGTCCTGCCGCGGCTCCGCGAACGGGGCCTGGGACGGGAGCGAGTAACCCGGACCTTCCGCCTGACCGGGATCGGCGAATCGGCCGTGGCCGCCCTTCTCGGGGAGGGGCTGCTCCGCGCCGAGAACCCCGTCGTGGCCACGTATGCCCGGGCCGACGCCGTCGACGTCCGGGTCTCGGCCGCGGCGGGAGCCGGGCGGACGGCCACGCAGCTCGCCGACGAGGCCGCCGCCGCGGTTCTGGCCGCGGTCGGCGAGTACGTCTGGGGCCACGACGACGACACGTGGCCGGCGGTGCTGGGTCGCGCGTTGGAGGCTCGGGGCTGGGACGTGGCTCTGGTGGAGGTCGGCACCGGCGCCGCGGCCGCGCGGCTCCTCGGCGAGGCCGCCTGGCTCAAGGCGACCAGCTCGATCGGGTCCGGCGACCCGGCCGCGGCCGCCCTCGCTTCGCTCGTCGCCCTCGGGGAGGAAGCGCGCCGTGCCGCCGGCGCCGCAGTCGGCCTGGCGGTTCGAGCCGTCGAGACCGGCCGGGACACGCGGGTCGAGCTGGCGGCGGTCGGGCCCTGGGGCATAGCCGAGTCCAGCCTGACCGCCTTCCTCGGCGGCTCGGAAGGCCGGCGCCGGGCCGGGATCGCCGCGGCCGCCTTCCTGGACCGCATCCTGCGATAGGTGTCGCGCGGCTAAGGCACAGCACGAGGACCCCGACTGGCAGACAATAGGCCGCGGCGGCTGGAGGTAATCGGCAGCCGTGAAGTGGGAGCGAAGGATGGGCGCGACGGAAAGAGTCGGTCCGGTCGAGCTGGCACGGCTGCCGCTCTTCGAAGGCCTGCAGCCAACGGACCTGGAAGCCCTTTCTGCGACGTCGGTACGGCGCATCCTGGCCGACGGCGAGACCCTGGTCGAGATGGGCGAGCCGATCTCCGAGGTCCACTGGCTCGAGAAGGGCCAGCTTGGCCTTCGTGTTCGCCACGACTACCGCTGGGTTCTCGTCTCGACGCTCCACGCCGGGGATCTGCTCGGCTGGTCGGCCTTGCGAGAGGAGCCGACCGCGCTGTCGACGGCGCGAGCAATCGGTCCGGCGACGCTCATCTCGATGCCCGCCGCGAGCCTGCTGGCGCTCCTGGCCGGCGGTTCGGCCCAGTCCGAGCTGCTGCTCAAGCGGCTCTTCGGGATTGCCACCCAGCACCTCGACGAAAGCCGGGCTCAGCTCCTGCAGCTCGGCCGCGAGGGCGTGATCTCGGCCGGCTGAGCCGCGACGACCCGAACTAGCGGCGCGCCGCCCGGGCCAGCCTCTCGAGGTTGGGCACGACGATCACATCGCGCTCCATCCTGAGCAGCCCGTCCGCCTCGAACTCGCCGAGGAGCTTGTTCACGCTCTGCCGCGTGGCTCCGATCATCGCCGCCAGGTCGCTCTGGGTGAGCGGCGCGTCCAGCCGGACGGTCCCGTCGGGCAGGCGGTCTCCGTGCTCCTCGGCCAGCCGCGCCAGCCGTGCCGCCAGCCGTCCCGTCAGATCGAGGAAGTGGAGCTCGGCCACGTGGGTCGTCAGCCGCCTCAGCTCGCCGGCCAGCGCGGCCATGAGCGCGTCCCGAATCGCCGGCTCGGTGGCGACGAGGGCAAGGAACTGGTCGCGCGGCAGGGCCAGCGCCTCGGTCGGCTCCAGGGCGACGGCGCTGGCCGACCGCGGCGCACCGTCGAGCAGGGCCAGCTCGCCGAGAAAATCTCCCCGCCGCAGGGTAGCCAGGATGGCCTCCTCGCCGTCCTCGGACGGGACCACGACCTTGACCGCGCCGGAGGCGACCACGAACAGGGCGTCGCCGGGGTCACCCTCGTGGAACAGGACCTCGCCGCGCCGGAAACGTCGCCCTCGCAGCGTACGGGCCATCGCGCGGAGAGCCTCCGGGCCCATCCCCGCGAAGAGCCGGCACCGTCCAAGAGCATCGACGGCGAACTCGGCCTGCAGCATGTGAACATCGTAGCGACGCGCGGGGTGAACGAACCGTTGATCTGCTCCGCTGTTCCCGTCGCGGATCGGAAGGCCCAGCCCGCGCCGGTGCGCCTGCCTATACGATTTGGAGATGGACCCCAACTGGACCGGGCGGGAGAGACCGCTCGAAGGGACTTCCGAGACGCTTGCCTCGCCGCTTCAACAAGCCGAACGGCCGCGACAGACCGGGCGGTCTCACGGGATGCAGCGGCCGCGCGGCACCCTCGGCCTCGCGTCCGATCCGCGGCTGCCGGCGGCCCTGGTCGTCCTCGCCCTGGCCGCTCTCGTGGCCACCGTCGCGCTCGCCGGGGCCGGGATCTTCGCCACGTCGGGATCCTCTCCCTCCCCCTCCGCATCTGAGATCGCGGCGGTCTCGCCGACCACCTCCGAAGCGCCGACGCAGGCGGCCACTCCCACGGAGGCCCCCACCCCGACGCCGACTGCCACGCCCGCTCCGGCACCGACGACGCCACCATTCCCAGCTCTGCTCGCCGCCATCGGCGACTCGTACAGCCAGGCCTACAGCGTCTCGCCGCAGTATCGATACGACCACCCGCAGTTCTCGTGGGTCGTCGGCACGGCCAAGGACGACGGAGTCCTGAGCCTGCTCGAGCGGTTCGGGGCCCTCGGGGCGTCACCCATCGTTGTCGATGCGGCCACATCGGGCCGGAAGATGATCGACGCGCAGCGCCAGGCCGGCCTCGTCGTGGCGGCCGCGAAGAAGCTCGGGCCCGGCCAGACCGCCTACGTGACGTTCGAGCTCGGAACCAACGACCTGTGCGATTTCCCGATGACCGGGCCGGCGGAATTCCAGCAGCAAATGTCCTCGGCTCTGACGACCCTCCGGACCGGGCTGCCGGCGGGTAGTCGGATCCTCATGCTGGCCGTGCCGGACTTCCCGCACTTTCACGAGATGACCCAGGCAGACCCCAACACGCGGGCTGCGCTGCTCATCCCCCGGACCTCGAATTGTCCGCCCTACCTCGGGACAGACGCCCGGACTTCGGTCGCATCTTCGGACTACTACCTCTCGAAGTACAACGACATCCTCAAGGCCGACTGCGACCAGATGGACGTCGGCGCCGGAACGCCACCGATCATCTGCACGTACAACGCCGGACTGCTTGCGGAGTCCGATTTCGTGGCGTCCGACCTGAGCACGTACGACTACTTCCACCCATCGCTCAGCGGGCAGGCGAAGATGGCCGAGGCCGCCTGGCGTGCCGACGCCTGGGCGTCGATGCCGCTGCCCTAGATCGGCGGGGGCGATGCCTGCGAGACCGCCGCGACCGAGCCCCTGATCTCCGCCGCCGCCCGGGCGAAGGCTTCGGCCTCCGTAACCGCACCGACGGCGGCGGCCTCCCGGGCCGCCTGCTCCAGGAGCGGCAGCGCTCGTTCCGAGTCGCCAGCCGCCACGCGATGGCGCGCCAGCTCGGCCACGTCGGGGCGCGGCTCATAGGTCTCCAGAAGGTCGGCCACGGCGCCGTGAAGCATCTGCCGCCTGTCGGTCAGCAGCCTCCCGTAGGCCGCGTCCAGGAAGAGCTGGTGGCGGAATCGCCACTGCCCGGCGGGCGTGCCCGGCTCGTCGGCTCCGGCCACGAGTCCCGCGTCGGCCAGTTCACGCAGGTCGCCCTGTGACACCGCATCGCCACACAGGGCCAGCAGCAGCGGCTCGGGGAAGGTCATGCCGATGACCGAGGCCGCTTCCAGCACTCCCCGCTGGGCCTGCGGCAGCGCGTCTATGCGGGCCCCTAGCAGTGCCCGCAGGCTGAGAGGCACGGCCCGTCGCGCGGCGCCCGCGTCGATTCGGACACCCTCGCCGCGCGGCTCGAGCCCGCCGCTCTCACGCAGCGTCCTCATGATCTCGCTGACGAAGAGGGCGTTTCCGGCCGTGCGATGGTAGAGCCAGCGCGCCGATTCGGCGTCGAGAGCCGCGCCGGCCACGGCCGTTCCGAGCTCCTCAGTGGCGGCCTGGTCCAGGCCGGCGAGGTCGATCACTTCCACGTGGGGGAGTCCGGCCCAATCGGGTTTCGCCGGGGGCCGGGACCCAGTCAGGACCACCACCGGCAGATCGGCCGCCAGGCGAACCATGATGTCCATCGCCGCGCGGCTCGAGTGGTCCATCCAGTGGAAGTCGTCGATGACGATGCAGCGCGGCTTATCCGAAACCAGCCGGCTGACCCACAGCTGGGTCGCCAGGCGCAGGCCGAGCTGGAACTCCTCCGGCTCGACCAGACCGGCGATGCCGGATTCCCAGCCCTCCTCCGGCAGCAGCGACATCTCCGAGTCCCTGGCCAGGGCGACGACCGCGCCGAGCATCAGGCGCGCCATGTCTGGGTCCAGATCCGGGGCGATGTCGTCGCCGAAGAGCAGCCGGCGCGCGACAATGCCGGCCTTGACGCCCTGCTCGTCGGCGAGCCAGTCGACCATGTTCCGGACGGCCCTGTACGGTGTGTCCACCCCATGCGGCGTGTTGTCCAGCCACATCCACGCGAAACCCGCCGCCCTGGCGTCCTCCTCCATCTCGCACAGGAGCCGCGACTTGCCGATGCCGGCCTCGCCGCGAAGGAGGACCGCGCCGCCGCGACCCGTCTCGGACGCCCTGCGAAGCAACTCGACCATGCGGGCCTTCTCGGCCGCGCGCCCGATCAGCGGGACCGCTTTCCGGCATGGATGGCTGATGATGCGCCTCTCGCTGCGAAGGCGATGGATCTGGACCGGCCGGCTCTGGCCCCGCAGGACCTGCTCGCCGACGTGATCCGCGCCGATGCGCGGTTCGGCCGCTGAGACGGTGGCGGCATCGAGCAGTATCTCGTTGGGCACGGCCATCTGCTGGAGGCGCGCGGCGGTAGTCATGGGGTCGCCTGTGAGGGCGACTGACCGCGTTCCGGCCATCTCGCGAACGGCCGCCACGACCTCGCCGGTCGCGATGCCGATGCGAAGCTCCATCGGCTGGTTACCGCCGGCCGCGTTGCGCGTCAGGGCGGACTGCATCTCCAGGGCACACAGGCAGGCTCGCAGGGCATCGTCGTCGTGGGCGACCGGAACTCCGAAGACCGCCAGCACAGCATCGCCGATGAACTTCTCGAGCGAGCCGCCGAAGTGCATGACGGCCTCTGCCAGGGCCATCAGGGCGCCCTCGACCCGGGCCCTGACCTCCTCGGGATCCAGCTCGTCGACGAGGCGCGTGTAGCCGACGAGGTCGGCGAAGAGCGCGGTGACTACGCGCCGGTCGCCTGCCTTGAGGCCGTCGGCGAGCGTGTCGAGATGCCTGCCGCAGTGGTGGCAGAAGCGGGCGCCGGGGGCAGTAGGCGTAGCACAGTCGGGACAGGGCATCGGGCTCTCCCTGGGACGTCCGAATGGTACGCCACGGCGGAGCCAGCAAGGAGCCGGAAGAGCCTGCCCGAGAACGGGGAGCGCCCCCGGAGGGGCCCTATGAGATGGTAAGGACCGGCTGCTCCCGGGCGGCCTGGATGCTGACCTTGCCGGCAATCGCCCGGGCAATCTGGTTGAGCGCCGCCGCAGCCGGCCCGGGCCTGGTCTGAGCGACGGCCGGCACGCCGAGGTCGGCGCCCTGGCGGACGGTGATGTCGAGCGGCACCCCGCCGAGGAAGTCCACGCCGTTCTCCGCCGCGTAGCGCTCGCCGCCGCCGCGGCCGAAGAGATCGGTCACCTCGCCGCAATGGGCGCACACGAAGCCGGACATGTTCTCGACGAGGCCGAGGATGGGGACGCTGACGCGCCTGAACATGGCCAGGGCCTTGGCCACGTCGGCAAGAGCCACTTCCTGGGGCGTGGTCACGAGCACGGCGCCGGTAAGGGGCACGGACTGGGCAAGGGTCAGCTGCGCGTCGGAGGTGCCGGGCGGCAGGTCCACGACGAGGTAGTCGAGATCGCCCCATTCCACGTCGCGGAGGAACTGCTGGATGGCGCCACCGACCAGCGGTCCGCGCCACACGACCGGCTGGCCTTCAGGCAGGAAGAACTGGATCGAAATGACCTTGACGCCGTTCGCCTCGATCGGCGTGATCTTGCCGTTCGGGCTGGCGATCGGCTGGCCTTCGGCCCCGATCATCATCGGGATGTTGGGGCCGGTGATGTCCGCGTCGAGGAGCCCGACCGAGGCACCGGCCCTGGCCAGGGCCACGGCCAGGTTGACGCTGATGGTGGTCTTGCCCACCCCGCCCTTGCCGGAGGCGACGGCAATGATGTTCTTTACCCCGGGCAGCATCTGCGGGCTCGACGGCGTCGACCGCCGGACGGTCGCCCCCCACTCGACCTCGATCTTCTCGGCCCCGATCGGCCGCAGGGCTGCCTCCACTCGTGCCTGGATCTCGTCCTTGAGCGGGCAGGCCGGCGTCGTCAGCTCGATCGTGAAGGCCACTCGCGTTCCGTCGACGACCAGGTCTTTGATCATGTTCCGGGCGACGAGGTTGCCCCCCAGCTCGGGCTCCTGGACTGTCGAAAGGGCCTTCAGGACGGCGGCTTCGGTGAGTGCGGGCATTCGGTCTGGTTCCTCGAGTCTGGTACCGTGGCGCGCTGACGGGGCCGCGCGGTTTCTGTCTATATCCTACGGCTTTGGTAGGAAATGAGTGGGCGCGCCGGGGTGGCGCGATGGGTCGCTCGAGGCTACTGGATGCAGAACTCGTTTCCTTCCGGGTCGTTCATGCGGACCCAGTACTCGCCGTCCTTGTCCATCGCTCCACGGTGATCGTCCGCCCCGAGCGCCTTGAGCCGGTCGACCTCGGCGGCGATGGCGACCTTGCGGTCCTCGAGTGATACTCCCCGGCCGCCGCTGACGTTGAGGTCGAGGTGGACCCGGTTCTTGGCGACCTTGCCCTCCGGCACCTTCTGGAAGTAGAGGCGCGGGCCGGCACCGTCCGGATCCTCGACCCCGGCCGCGTCGTTCCAATGATCCGCAGGGATTCCTTCCGCGCGGGCCCAGTCCTCCCAGGTAGCGAATTCGCCCGGCGGGCCCGGCATCTCGTAGTGGAGCGCGGCCGCCCAGAACTCGGCCTGCTTGAGTGGATCCGCGCAGTCGAAGACGACCTGGATGCCCGTTGCCATCTGAACCTCGCTTTCTTGTTGGCACAGTGTCGCAGACGGCCCTGACAGGACCGGTCAGGATCTGGCGGCCGCGCCGGCGTCGGCCATGTCACGCCCGGCGCGCCCGCGAGCGGCGGCCTCGAACGCGTTGTCCCAGTAGGGCCGGCGACCCCGCAGCCAGGCGAGGGCTGACGACCCAAAGTACAGCGGCAGGTACAACGGCCCGAACTTGCTCCACTGGCGGATGTGCTCGAACTCGTGGGCCAGTACATCGTCCGGAATCGGTCCCCGCGCGATCACGAAGTGGCCCAGCGTCTGGGCCTGGACCGGGATCAGGTGGGCCCGAAACCAGCGCCCGACCCGCGGATCCTCAACGAGAAGGGCGGTGACGTCGCCGGCGGTGACGTCGCGGGTCGGGGCATCGATACCACAGCCGCGCATGACGGCCCTGCCCAGCAGATCGCCGGGGAGCGCCCGCCAGGCAAGGCGCACCTGTGCGCGGTAACCCAGGAGAGGCCTCAGGCCGCGCGTCAACGCCAGCCATCCATCGAGCACGAGCGCCGCCCAATGAAAGATCACGGGCTATGCCCCGCGGCGGTCCGCCACGATCCGGCCGGCCTGCATAACGAGAACGATCCGGGCGGGATCGCGCCACAACTCGGGCTCCGCCAGCGGGTCACCCGAAACGGCGATGAGATCGGCCTCCTTGCCGGGCTCGAGAGTGCCGACCTGGTCGGCCAGCCCAAGGAGCGCGGCCGCCTCGCTGGTCGCGGCCTGAATTGCCCGGAATGGACCCAGGCCGTACTCCGCCATGTACGCGAGCTCCGCCGGCGGATACATGCCGTTGAAGCAGTCCGAGCCCATGACGACGCGAACCCCACGCTCAACGGCGTGGCGGAAGTTGGCCTGCTGGCGGTCGAAGAGATAGCGCATCTTCTCGACCGCCCACGGCGGGACATCGCCACGGGCCACGCGATCCTCGTCCATGAGGGCGAAGTTGATGTTGAAGGTCGGCACGAGCGGAACGCCGCGCTCGAGCATCAGGTCGATCCCCTCGTCGTCGAGCAGGTCGCCGTGCTCGATGCTGCTGACGCCGGCTCGCAGCGCGTTCTTGATGCCGCTCGTGCCTTCGGCGTGGGCGAACGTACCCTTGATGCCGGCCGCGTTCGCCTCCTCGACGATGGCACGGATCTCATCGACCGTGAACTGGCTGGCGTCCGGCGAATCGGCGGCGGACAGCACGCCGCCGGAGGCCATGACCTTGATCCAGTCCGCCCCGGCACGAATCTGGAGTCGCGTCGCCCGGCGCACCTCGTCCACGCCGTCGGCGATGCCGGGCGGCAGGTCGCTGACGTCCGTATCCAGGACCGCGCCGGACGGCGTCCAGCCGTCGCCGTGACCGCCGGTCTGGGATAGCGGCCGGCAGCTGACCTGGGTCCGCGGCCCCGGGAAGGCGCCGCTCGCAAAGGCCCGCTTGATCCCGGCCGGGGTGTAACCCGCGTCGCGGACGGTGGTGACGCCACCCTGGAGGAAATCCCGCCCGGTCTGCAGGGCACGGACCACCAGGTCCGTCGCGGAGCGCTGGACCTGGTCGGCGACCGGCTCGAGCCGAAGGCTCAGGTGGACGTGGCAGTCGATGATGCCGGGCAGGAGGGTGAGCCCGGTGAGATCGATGCGGTCGGCGTCGTTGCGGACGTCGACCGCCATCCCGCGGCCCGCCGCGACGATTCGGCCCTTCTCGTCCGTGACGAGCACGCCGTCGGCGACGGCGTCGGGCGACCGGCCGTCGAGCAGCCGCGCCCCGACCAGGACTGCGGGACGGACGGGGGCGGGCATGTGACCTCCGGCGTGTGGTTGGCGGCCGATGTGGCCTCGATGCTATCCAGAGGACTGCCGCGGTGCGTTTCGGCCGCGCCTAGCCGTCCTGGGGTCGCGGCTCGGCGTCGCGGCGGCTTTCCGGTACCACGGTCTCCGGCTGAGGCTGCAGGCCGAACCGGATCGCGTAACGCTCCCAGTCAGTTTCGCCGATCGCCCAGCGGTGAACCGTCTCTCCGGCGGCGTCGGTCTGGATGATCGAGCCGTCGCCTTGCAGAACGAGCTTGCCGCCTTCGGCCAGATCGAGCTGATGGCGCCGAAAGCGACGGGTTGATGGCGCCGGCTTCGAACGTGTCTTTCCCGGGGCCACCTAGGCGCTCTTGGTCGGCGGCTTGGCCGCCGGCTTCGGCTTCTTGACCTTAGGCGGTCGCTTCGGGGTCTTGTCGCCCATCTTGTGCCTCCCTATGCGCGGTTCGAGTTCATTCTCGTTCAATACCGATTGCGCCCAAGCATCGTAGCCCAGCTGCCGAACAACGATCATTCCATCGCGTCCAGGGCGCCGCTCTGGCGAACCGCTTATTCTCAGCTGTCAGGCCGCCCGCTTCAGGCGCCGCAGCAGCTCGTCGTGGATCAAGCCGTTCGTGGCAACGGCGGAGGCGCCGTCGATGGCCCGCTCGCCCGTTACGGTGGTGAAGCGGCCGCCTGCCTCCTCGACGATGACGAGTGGAGCGGCCCAATCCCACGGGTGCGCGCCCGTCTCCATTATCCCTTCGGCCGCACCCTCGGCCACGAGCATGTAGCCCCAGAAGTCCCCGTAGCCGCGCTCGCGCCACGCTTCGGCGAGGGTCGCGTCCAGGCCCGGCATCAGGCCCGACCGCACGTCCTCGGTCCGGCTGCCGTACAGGAGCTGCGACTCCGCGATGGTGGCCACACGGCTTACCGAGATGCGCTCGGAGCCGCGCCACGCTCCGCCGCCCCGCCAGGCAACCCACCGCTCGCGGAGGGCCGGTGCGCTGACAGCCCCAAGCTGCAGCTCACCCTCCCACGAGACCGCCAGCAACGTGGCGAATATCGGGACGCCGCGGACGAAGTTGTGCGTGCCGTCGATCGGGTCGATGTACCAGCACAGGCCGGCGCCGGCCGCCTCGGTCCCCTCCTCCTCGCCGACGATTCCACACCCCGGGAACTCGGATCGCAGGCGGGCTCGAGCCATGTGCTCGATGGCATGGTCTACCTCGGTCACAAGGGTTCGATCTGGCTTGGTCGAGACAACTACGCCGCGCCGGAACCCGGCCACGGCCATGCGGTCCGCCTCGTCGCAGATGGACGTCGCCACGTCACGCCAGCGGATCAACTCGGCCTGGGAGGGGCTGCGCTCGTTCATCCGCGGATCGTAGCCGACGGGGCGTCAGGGACGCTCGGTCTGCCATTGAGCCCGCCACCACGGGAGGGCTTCGTGACGTTCGGCGCTGTTCGGCCGACTCCCATTCGACGGAGACTCCGGCACGCCCCCGCGGCAGCGCAGGACCGCGGCGCAGGGCGAGAGGAGAAGCAGGATGTACCGCCGGATGGGCGAGGGCAGACCCTATCTCAAGCCGGGCTTCCTCATGAAGTCTGTGATCGGGCCGTTGATGGTGTGGGCCGGAAGGTACCCCGTTCTGACGGTCGAGGGCCGGACGAGCGGCAAGCCGCGCAGCGTCCCCATCGGCGAGCCGATCGAACTGGACGGGCAGCGCTATCTCATCTCGGCGCGGGGGCAAACCAACTGGATCCTAAATCTCCGTTCGGCCGGCTGCGGCACGCTACGGCACAGGGGCGTCTCGGAGTCGTACAGGGCGGTCGACGTCGAAGGCGAGGAGCGCGACCGCGCCATCGCAGCCTATCGGGCCCTGGTCGGCAAGGCGGTCGAACCGGCCTTCGCGAAGCTGCCGGACCCGGCCGACCACCCGACCTTCCGGCTCGAGGACGTCTCCGTCGTTTCGGGCCCACGTGGAGCGGGCGCCTAGATGGCCGCCAATTCGAGCCTATCCGCAGGCACCGTCATCCCGCCCGAGTTCATCGACCTCGTCGACTGCCCGCCGGTCGCCGCCCTCACGACCGTGATGCCGGACGGCTCGCCCCGGACATCGGTGGTGTGGTGCGACTTCGACGGCACCTACGTCCGCATCAACACCATGCGCGGCTTCCGCAAAGAGAAGAAAACGGATCACGCCGACCATTGCTTGGCCCACCTCAGTTCGATTCCGTGCATCCACGGCACGGTCCCGACCATGGGGACCTGAATCGGGACCAATCGGGTCGATGTCGTGCGTCCCGTGCACGGGCACGACGAGACAGGCTCGTCCGTGGCGCGCCCGAGTCGGATATGTGCACCTGACGCAATCGATCCGGACGGGAGGGCAGGATCGTGTGGTGCATGCACCGCGCACGAATCCGCCGCTGCGTCGATGGAGGCGCCCGGACGGCCGGCTGACCGCTATCGGCCCGGCTTCTCGAACAGGTAGAGCGCCCAGCCGAGAGTCTCGCGACCCCAGGTCACGTACTCGTGGCGGTTCTTCGCGACCCGGGTCACCAGCTCGGTCACGTCCGGGTCGTCCGGGTTCGAACCGGCATATATGGCAGTTGCTCGCCATTGGAGCGTCTCGTAGCGGTCCCATTCGTCGCCGTTGCTGACCAGCGCCAGCAGGGGGACCAGCCCTTCGGCCTCGCCGGCTGCGACGTTCCCGGCGTGGCTGCCGAAGTCGTCTCGACTCATCCCGGACCAGGCCAGGTATTCGGCCGCGGGATCATTCTTCCAGAATGGCTCCCCTGCGAGGACGCAGCCGCCCGGCCGGGTCGCCTCCGTCAGGAAGCGGAGCGTCTCACGATGGCCGCCGAACACCCAGCTGGCGCCCATGCAGACGGCCAGGTCGAAGGAGCCGGGCACAGGGTGGTATTCGGCGCCATCCATCTCGAGAATCTCGATATCGGCCCGGGGGATACGATCGGCAACCTTCTTGCGCAGATCCGCCACGCAGGGCGGCGAGATGTCGATCGCCACGCCGTGAAAACCTCGATGGGCCGTCCCGCCGAACCGCTCCGCCAGCCGGACGATGAACTCACCCTTGCCCGCCGCGATGTCGAGGATTCTTGGCTCGGGCCCGAGATCCAACAGCCCGATCAACTCATCGAGCTTCCCGACGCTGGTCGGGTTGCAGACGACGTGATCGCGATGCGTGATGTCGTAGAACTTCCAGGTATCCAAGGCGGCCCTCCTTAGCCCATTGTCGGCCATCGGCTCGCCCTGCGACTGCGCGCTCGCGCGGTTGTCAGATCGATGCCCCTAGCTCGCGGCGCCCCACCAGCCGCCGGCCAGGACTCCGGTCGGGAAGACGATCACGTCGAATCCACTGCCGTCTGGAGTGCCGTGGCTGACGAGTTGCTGCCACGACTTGCCGTCCCACGAGGTCCATGTTCGGCCGTTCAGATCCCCGGATCCGGTGACGTAGCCGAGAGCGACGATCCTCGTGCCGTCGGCAGCGAGGTTGCCGTTCGGATAGGTCCCGCCCGGGATGGCGTTCTTAGTCGTGAAGCTCCCGACCGGGCTGTAGCCGGCCAGGAGCACCCAGGCCTTGCCGTCGGCGGATCGCCACCACTGCGCCGGGCCGGCCTCGCCGGGAATGAATCCGAGCGCCATGAGCCCATTTCGGCCTGAGAGAACCTGGTCCATGCCGGCCGGCCGGCGAGAGGTCTTCGGAGCGCCCCCAGCTGCCCAGTTGATGCCATCCAGTGACCACACCGGCTGTGTGGGCAGATCTCCAAAGGTCGTTTCCCTGGCAGCCGGGCAGAGCAGGATGAACATGCCGAGGCCGACACTGGCGCGGCCACACGGGAATGTCGCGGAAACCGACGGCACCGGTGTCGGTTTCCAGGCCACGCCGTCCTCAGAGAAGTAGACACCGGGCTTGTTGCCGCCGACGGCGGTTGCCACTGCGCCCAATGAATTTCCCGCGACGCTCACGACCTGCTGACCAGAAATGCCAGTCGCAGGCCCCCTGTCGGTCCAGTTGAGGCCGTCAGAGCTGGTCCAGGCCGTTGCCAGGACGGGAGACGTCGGGAGGCACGGTTGTGGACCTACCGGGCAGTCGGTCGCATCGAACACCAACGCCGCAAGCCCGCCCGAAACCTCGACAACGGCGGCCTTGCCGGCCGGCAGGTCGGGCGATGCCGGCCTCCAGCTGCGACCATCGCTCGATGCCCATAGCCCTTTACTGCCGTATGCGACATAGCCACGGCGCCACCGGACGACGGCCCTCATCGAGGGCAATGGGCTATCGTCCGGCAGTTTCGACCAGGCGATCGAGGTCCAAGCACTGCCGGGCGTCGCGCCGGGCGTCTCGAACCATGCCAACGGCGATGGTGCGAGAGACGGCTGGGAGGTAGGGGGCTCGGTGTCTGTCGGTATCGCCGACGGCACCGACGTGGACTCGGAAGCCAGTGGCGTTGCCGTGGCCGTCGTGCCGGGCGCGCACCCTCCCATCACAATCGAAATCAGGCCCGCCGCCAGGATTGCGTGCCCCGAATACCGGCGTCGCCCTACGACCCTCATGATCTCGCCCCCAGATTCGTCGCTCCGATTGACGACATGGGACGCATGGTCGGACGGCCCCGGTGTGTCTGTTTACCGAGAAGGGCGCCCCTCGCGAGGCGCCCTTCGAGTGGCTGCGGAGCGCTGCCCTAGAGGGCGGCCTTCACGGCTGCTGGGATGGGCTTGTGATACTCCACCGGCTTTATGTACTTCTCGACGAGGGCGCGGCTCCCGGGGGTGCCGAGCTGCTTGAAGAGGAAGTCCACCTTGGCGGCCTGCGTGGCCAGGATCTGATCCTTGGTAGCCAGGTCCCAGAGCTGGCGCTTGAACGGGCCGATCACCTTCTTGCGAGCCGAGTAGACGAACTGGGTGTCCGTCTGGTTTGGCTTGCGCTCGTCCTGGCAGTTGGCGAAGACCCACTCCTCGATCGCCTTGTGCATCTCGGCCGGGAAGGCCGGGGGCTCGAACAGGACGTTCTGGAAGCCGGTGGCGAGGTGGATCTCGGCGCAGCCGGTGGCCGGGAACTTGTGGAACATGTCGTCCGGCAGCGTGCTCGCGCCGTGCTGGACCGCGCCCGAGAGCCCGTATTCACGCGCCACTACCGACATCTCGGCAAGGACGTTGAAGTCGAGCGCGACCGGTGCCACGCCGCCGCCCGGGAGCGGCGTGCCGCCGTGGCTCGTGCCGGTTGCCACGGATACCTTCGAGAGGCCGATGGCGCCTTTCGCCCGGGCGTCGAGCTCGCGGCGGTAGCCGTCGAGGTAGGCCTTCAGTTCGTCCGGCGTGGAGTTCTTCTTGCCGACCTCGCCGATCTCGCCGCCGACGCTGACGGTCACGCCGTCGACCTCGAGGGAGCGGATGAGGGCGGTCAACTCGGCCGCGCGGACGTAGTTCTCGTGCTGCTGCTTGTCGATGGTGTCGAACGACAGGTCGACGAGGGTGGAGCTGTCGATGTCGATGTTCCGGTAGCCGGCGGCGATGGCGTCGCGGCAGGCCTTGCGGATCTCCTCGGTCATCTTCTCGGGGTCGTCCGCGTACTTCTTGGCGTTGAACTGGTAGTGGTCGCCCTGGATGAAGACGGGGCCCTTCCAGCCTACGGCGATGGCGCCGGCCAGGATGCTCGTCGCGTACTCGAAGACGCGCTGGTAGGTGTATGTCTGCTCCGACCGCGCCAGCTCGAAAATGACGGCGGCGCTGTCGTTCTTGCGGGCCGTCTCGAGGATTACGCGGGCCATGTCGAAGGTCTGGGCCCGCAGGTTGATCGCCGGGACGGTCATGCCTTCGTACTCGCCGCGAGACCGGGCGATGTACAGCTCCTGGATGCTCGCGGAGCGAGCGCCGACGGCCTGGCTTGCTTCCCAGACGATCCAGCGAGCGGCTTCCACGGTGGCTTCGTCCTCGCTGAACGTGGCGGTCCAGGCGAGGTCGTAGATGCCGCGCGTCCGAAGACCGTCCTCGTCCACGACGACGAGGCGGTCACCCTCGATCCGCGCGATGCCGTCGAGGGCGGCGAGGAGCTCCTTCACGGAGCCGGCAACCTTTGGCATGCGTTTCTTCTCCTGCGGAGCCCGCCGTCGGCGCACGCCAGTCGGGCGCGCCGGACGGCTGGGGGCTTGTTCCATGGATGGCCCGTGAATGGTACACGGACCGAACAGGGCTCTACCCTGCCGCTTGTACCTTCCACCGCCGCCGAGCGGACGGACGTGGCGGGGTCGCACGGACCACGCGCCGGGTGCCCGGCCGTGTGGCGACACTCGCTCTACGTAAGGGTCGGCGACCGCCGATTGATCGCGTCCCGGACGCGGCGCAGAAGCTGCTCCGGGTCGTGCGGCTTCTCGATCAGGTCCACCTCCGGCGGAAGATCGACGCGCCGGGCGAAAGAGTCGGCGGAGTAGCCCGAGGCGAAGAGGACGGCCGACTCCGGGTGCACTGCCCGGGCCACGTCGACCAGCTGGGGCCCGCGCATATCCGGCAAGATGACGTCGACGAGCATGAGCGCGATGGGGCTGGTGTGGCCGCGCATCAGGCCGATGGCGCTCTCGCCGCTGTCGGCAAGCAGGACCCGGTAGCCGCTCCGGCTCAGCACCTGGAAGCTCACGGCGGCAACGGTCGGCTCGTCCTCCACGACCAGGATCGTCTCGTTGCCGCCGGCGCGATCCGGTGGGCCGGGCTCGACTGCGGCAGGCCTGGGCGCAACCGAGACTTCCGGCAGGAGGATCTCGATCGTGGTACCGCGGCCCGGCTCCGACCGGAGGGTCACGTCGCCCCCCGACTGGACCACGAAGCCCTTGACCATCGCCAGGCCGAGCCCGGTCCCGGAGCCGACCGGCTTAGTGGTGAAGAACGGGTCGAAGACGTGCGGGTGAAGGTCCACCGGTATTCCGGCCCCCGTGTCGGAGACCGATATGGCGATGTGGGTTGGAGCCGCCGGGGTGAACGGCGTCGCGCCGTTGCGCCTGTCCGTGGCGATCGTCAACCGCCCGCCCCCGGGCATGGCGTCGCGGGCGTTCGCGGCGAGGTGCAGGATGACCCGCTCCAGCCAGGCCTGATCGACGCGGACCATCGCCTGCGGCACCCGCGACTCGATCACGACCGAGATGTCCTCGCCCAGCAGTCGCAAGAGCATCGGCCGGATCGACCCGACGAGGCCGTTGGCGTCGATGACCTCAGGCTGGAGCATCGACCGTCGCGAATACGCGAGCAGTTCCCGGGTCAGGTCGGCGGCCCGCTTGGCTGCCCCGACGATCGTCTCGGCCGCCTCACGTGTGTCGGGCTCCTTGGAGCCGCTGGCGATGAGCGAGGCGAAGCCTCCGATCGCGGTGAGGCTGTTGTTGAAGTCGTGGGCGATGCCGCCGGCCAGCCGGCCGATCGCCTCCATCTTCTGGGCCTCGCGCAGCTGCTCCTCCATGGCCAGCGCCAGGGTTACGTCGACCGCCTGGAGGCCGACCGACATGGGCTTTCCCTCGCGATCGCGCAAGACGCCGCCATACAGGCGAACTCGAACGATGTCCCCATCTCTCCGGCTCAGCTCCGTCAGCTCGTGGTCGAGGGCCTCGCCCTTGCGGGCCCGGGCAAACGTGCGCGCGACGGCCCACCGGTCGTTCGCGTAGATGTCAGGTGGAAGGCGCCGTCCGACCATCTCCTCCTCGGTCCAGCCCAGCATCTCCGCGGCCGCCGGGTTCCAGAGCTGCACCGTGCGGTCGAGACCCATGACGACCGTCGGGAGCGGCGAGCTGACGACGAGTTTGGAAAGCAGCTCGGCTCCACGCCGCGCCTCGTCCTCCGCCGCCCTGATGGCAGTGACGTCCTCGCCGAGGCTGGCCACGCCGGCCACGGTGCCGTCGGTGCCGTGGCGGGTGACGTGGCTCCAGCGTATGAGCCGAGCCTCGCCGGACTTCGTCATCACGGTGCTCTCGCGCTCGTGCTCCATGACGATTCGGCCGGCGATGATGTCCTGGTACCGGGCTCGGGCCGCCTCGCGTCGATCGGGGGTGGCGAAAGTGTCCCACCAGTCGCAGCCGATGGCTTCCTCTCGAGTCCAGCCCGTGAGCCGCAGGGCGAAGTCGTTGATGTAGTCCACTCGCGAGTCCGCGCCGACGTTGACGGCCATGAGATCGACGCCGTCCAGCAGATCCGTCACGCGAGCCTCGGCGGCCGCAGCGGAGTGAACGGCCCGCAGCAGGCCGTTGTCGAGGCGCCACAACAGGGCAAGCGCGAATGCATCCACGAACATGAACGCCGGGATGACGAGGAGCACGGTGGGCGATGTCTCACCGATGATCCGCACGGCTGCAATAGCGATCCCGATGGAGCTGCCAGCCCATGCCGCCATGTAGGGGACTCTCATCCTGGCGACGGGAACCCGGCGGGCCGCCAGGGCCACGCCGACCAACGGCACGGCCACGATGAAGGGCAGGGCCATCAGCTGGCCGGCGCCCAGAAGAGCCGCCTCGGCGTCCAGGAGCGCGACCGCCGCCAGAACCGCCGCCGGTCGTCCTCTCAGGCCTACGACCAGGCACGCGAACATGACCAGCGGCAGCCAGACGTACGTGACCGCCTCAAGCGGGGTCTGGAGCTGCGGGCTTTCGCCGTAGTAACCCCACAGGCCGGCGGTCATCCCCGGCAATCCCAGGGCCAGGACGGCCGCGGACGCGCGCGAACCCGACGGGATTGCCAGTCGGAACCGGGGCGCGCGTGCCACGTCAACAACCTCGCCGTGCGTCCCCCGGGGGCAAAGTCAGCCGGCCACATGATATCGAGCCGGATCGGCCGGCTCATCCCCCATGTTTATGAACCTGAGCGCGACCGTTCGGCGGCGCGCCGGCCACGGGAACTCTCGCCCCTCTGGCCCCTACCTGGTGGCTGCGACAGCCGCGGCGGGCTCCTGGGGGGCCAACAGATCGCAGGCGACGAACAGGTCGGCCGCCGCGACGTTCGTCGCGATCGGGACGTTGTGGACGCGCAGGACCGCCTGGATGTCCGGGTCGTGTGGATGCGAGGTCAACGGATCGACCAGGAATATGACCGCCTTGACCAGGCCCTCGGCCACCATGGCCGCGATCTGGGCGTCGCCTCCTTGCGGCCCCGACAAGACTCGCTGACACGGCAACCCGACCTTGTCGGTCAGGATGTCGCCGGTCGTGGCGGTCGCCACGAGGTCGAACTCGGCGGGTCGGTCGCGGTTGTAGGTCGCAAAGGCAACCAGGTCGGCCTTGCGGCCGTCGTGCGCAATGAGCGCGACCTTCGTTCGGACTGCGGGCATGCAATCCTCCGAGCGATTGCCCCTCGATCTCGGATGCGGGGCAAGCCTTACGCAGATTATGGCCCGCGGCCCGGCCCGGCGTTAACGGCCGGTTCAGGTTCGGTTGCCGATTGGTCGCCCGGACCGAGGAAAGCCGGCCGGCGCGCCTCCCAGGTGGCGCGCCGGCCGGGCTAGGACTGTGCTCCGGATGCGGCGGCCTCGAGGCGGAGGCGCTTGAGCCTCTTTACCGCGGGATCGCCGCCACGCCCGAACAGGTCGTGGAGCCGGACGTACTCGCCGTAGAGGATGTCGTAGGCCTCGCGGTTCGAGGCGTTGGGCTCGTAGGTCTCGTCTCGAAGATGGGCCATGTGCCGGGCCGCCTCCTCGATGGACGCGTACCCGCCGGCACCCACCCCGGCCGCGACGGCGGCGAACATGGCCGAGCCGAGGGCCGGCGTCTGTCCGGAGGCGGCCAGCCGGAAGGCCCGACCGGTCGCGTCGGCGTAGATCTGCATCAGGAGCCGGTTGCGCTCCGGAAGGCCGCCGCAGCCTACGACGCGGTCGATCCGGATCCCACCCTTCTCGAAGGCGTCGATGATCACCCGCGTGCCGAAGGCCGTGGCCTCGATCAGCGCCCGGTAGATCTCCGGGGCCGTGGTCGCGAGCGTCATGCCGAGGACCATCCCGGAGAGATCGGCGTCGACCAGCACGGATCGGTTGCCGTTCCACCAGTCGAGGGCCAGCAGCCCGGACTGGCCGGGCCGAAGTCGGGCCGCGTCTTCCTCGAGAATCTCGTGGACGCTGACGCCCCGCTCCCGAGCGCGATCGTGGTAGGCGGGCGGAACGCACTGCTCGACGAACCAGGCGAAGATGTCGCCGACGGCCGACTGGCCGGCCTCGTACCCGAACAGACCGGGGACCACGCCGTCCCGAACCACGCCGCAGGCACCCGGGATTACGGGCGCGCCGTCGGCCAGGACGATGTGGCAGGTGCTGGTGCCCATGATCGCCACGAGCGTTCCGGGCTCGGTGACGGTAGCCGCCGGTGCCGAGACATGGGCGTCGACGTTCGCCACGGCTACGGCGATGCCGGCCGGCAGGCCCGTCCACGCGGCCGCTCGCTCGCTCAAGCGTCCGGCAACCTCGCCCAGGCGGGCGATCGAGCGGGACATCTTGGCGTCGACGACGTCGGCGAATTCGGGATCCAGCGCAGCGAAGAACTCCCGGCGGGGGAAGCCCTCCTCGGCCGACCAGATCGCCTTGTACCCGGCAGTGCAGTTGTTCCGCGTCTCCACCCCGGTCAGCTGCCAGACGACCCAGTCGGCGGCCTCGATCAGCCGGTCGGCGGCGCGGTAGATCTCGGGCGCCTCGCGCAGGATCTGGAGCGCCTTTGGGAAGAACCACTCGGACGAGATCTTGCCGCCGTAGCGCGCCGGCCAGGCCTCGCCCATCTCGGCCGCCACGCGATTGACGTCGTCGGCCTCGGGCTGGGCGGCATGGTGCTTCCACAGCTTGATCCAGGCGTGCGGCTGACGCCGGTACCGCTCGAGGAAGCACAGCGGCGTCCCGTCGGCCGTTGTCGGCAGCATCGTGCAGGCCGTGAAGTCGATGCCGATGCCGATGACGCAGGACGGATCGATACCGGCCTTCGCGACCACGCCGGGCACGGCCCGCTTGTACGTCTCGAGGTAGTCGTTGGGATCCTGGAGGGCCCAGTCGGGGCCAAGAATGACGTCGTCGTCGGGAGCCGGAAGCCGTTCGTCGATCACACCGTTTCTGTACTTGTAGACCTCGACGCCGAGCTCTCGCCCGTCCGCGACGTCTACCAGCACGGCGCGTGCCGATTCGGTCCCGAAATCGACGCCGATCGTGTAGCGAGGCTCAGCCACCACGTGTCCTCCGGCTCATGGTTGGCGTCTCCGCCGCTGAAGTCGGGGCGTTCATCGGCGTCGCTGGCCGTAGTAGGCAGCCGGGCCGTGCTTGCGCCGGAAATGGCGCTCGAGCAGGTAGTCGGCCATCGGAGCCGCGTCGGGGCTGAGGGCGAGCGTCTGGACCGCCATCGCCGCCACGGCCTCGAGGGCAGTGGCGTTCTCGGCAGCTTCACCCGCGTCGTGACCCCAGGTGAACGGGCCGTGGGACGCGACCAGGATGGCCGGCATCTCGGCTGCGTCGAGCCCGAGTCGCTCGAGCGTCTCGACGATCACCGCGCCCGTCTCGGCCTCGTAGTCGCCCGCGACCTCGGCCGGTGTCAGCTGCCGCGTGACCGGCACGGGGCCGTGGAAGTGGTCCGCGTGAGTGGTACCGAAGGCCGGTATCGGCCGGCCGGCCTGGGCCCAGGCGGTGGCGGCTCGCGAGTGCGTGTGGACGACGCCGCCGATCTCGGCGAAACGCTGGTAGAGGCGCAAGTGGGTCGGCGTGTCCGACGACGGCCGCAGGTCGCCCTCCACGACGCGCCCGTCGTCGAGCGAGACGGCCACGAGGTGCTCCGGCCGCAGCTCCTCGTACGGCACGCCGCTCGGCTTGATCACGAATACTCCGGCGTCACGGTCCACGCCGCTCGCGTTGCCGAACGAGAGCGTGACCAGGCCGTCGCGGACGAGGGCCTTGTTGGCACTGCAGACTCCCTCTCTCAGCTCGGGGAGCATCAGCGGCAAGACGCGTTCCTCCAATACCGTTTCACGGGGCCCGGCGGGCCGGCTACCTCAGGCCCCGGGCAAGGTGGTAGTAGGCCTCATTCCAGCGGAGTTCCTTCTTGAATCCGCCGACCGTGGTCCCGCCGTCGATCAGGAGGAACTCGCAGCCGGCCATCTCGGCGAAGTCGGCGAGGGCTTCCGCGCCGACCGCCCGGGTCAGAACTGTATGGTGCGAGCCACCGGCCATCAGCCAGCTCTCGGTCGCCGTCGCAAAATCCGGCCGCGGCTTCCAGACGGCGCGCCCGACGGGCAACCTGGGCATCGGTTCGTTCGGTGGGACGAGATCGATCTCGTTGGCGATGATCCTGAACCGGTCCCCCATGTCCGTCAGGGCCGCGACCACCGCCGGCCCCGTGCCCGCGTCGAAGACCAGCCGGACGGGATCGCTCTTGCCCCCGATCGAGAGCGGATGGATCTCGCAGGACGCCTTCCGGTCCGAGATCGAAGGGCACACCTCGAGCATGTGGGCGCCGAGCACCTTCGGCCCCGCCGGGTCGAGGTGGTACGTGTAGTCCTCCATGAAGGAGGTGCCGCCGGGAAGGCCGCGGGCCATGACCTTGACGACGCGAACCATGACGGCCGTCTTCCAGTCGCCTTCCGCACCGAAGCCGTAGCCGTCGGCCATCATACGCTGGGCTGCGATCCCGGGCAGCTGCTTGAGCCCGTCCAGGTTCTCGAACGTATCCGTGATGGCGCCGAAGCCGCCGTCGGTCATGAACTCGCGCAGTGCGATCTCGATCCGGGCCGCCTCGCGCAGCGCCTCGCGATCCGCGCCGCCCGCCCTGAGGGATGGCGCGACGTCGTAGGTCGCCTCGTAAACCTCGACCAGATCGTCGACTTTCGGCTCGGCCACGGCCCGGACCGCGTCGCTCAGATCGCTTACGCTGAAACCGTTGACGGCAACGCCGAACTGCATCTGGGCCGAGACCTTGTCGCCCTCGGTCACGGCCACGTTGCGCATGTTGTCGCCGAAGCGGGCGACCTTGAGGTGCCGGGCCTCATACGCCCCACAAGCGGCGCGCGACCAGGTTCCGATCCTGTCCTGGACCGTCTTGTCCTGCCAGTAGCCGGCGACGGTCTTGCGCCTCAGCCCCAGCCTGGCTTCGATGTGGGCGAACTCGCGATCGCCGTGGGCGGCCTGGTTGAGGTTCATGAAGTCCATGTCGATCTCGGCCCACGGGAGATCCCGATTGAACTGGGTATGGAGGTGCAGGAGCGGCTTGGTCAGGGCCTGGAGGCCGGCGATCCACATCCTTGCCGGCGAGAACGTGTGCATCCAGGCAATCACGCCGACGCAGCGGTCGGTCGCGCTCGCCTCGACGCAGGTCGCCAGGATCTCCTCGGGATTCCTCACGACGGGCTTCCAAACGACCCGAACCGGGATCGAGCCGGCTTCATCGAACCCGGCAACCATCTTCTTCGAGTCCTCGGCCACCTGCCGCAACGTCGCCTCGCCGTAGAGGTCCTGGCTGCCCGTCACGAACCAGACCTCGAATTCTCCCAGCGCCTTCAACTTGGCTACTCCCAGCTATCTCCCGAGGCATGACGCGCTCGAGGCGCGCCCCGCGTTGCGAACGTATTTGGACCGCCCCGAACGAGCCGACCCGGCCCTACTTGTCCGTGATGTCGACCACGTGATCGACGAAGTACTTCTGCTGTTTCGTCTCAACCGGCACCAGGATGTAGAACCCGGTCACGTCCTTGGGGACGGCCACGGTCGTCGTCCACGTCGCGGTGCCGCCTCCCGCGGGCGTGATCAGGTCCTCGGTAAGGTGCGGACTCCGATAGAAGCCGTACATGATCCCATCGGCGCCGATCACGGGCGGGATCCCGATGTGTACATAGGCCTGATCCGTGCCTGGGTTGGTGGTCTTCCAGCTGAACTGGAAACCCGTGTCCGTGCGCTTGACGTCGGTCAGCTGGAGGGTGGTCTTGTTGATCGCCCCGATCGACGCGCCCGGTTTGACCGGCTCGTAGCCGGCGACGCTCTGGGCAATCGGGTACTTGGTGTCCGTGACCACCTTGTCCAGGCTCAGGTTCAAGGTACCGCCGCTCTTGCTCGATGGAAGGTAGTAGTTGTACGGGCCCGTGATATACGAGTACTTGATTGCGAGCTTCTGGCCGGCCGCCTTGGCGACGCCGGCACACTCGACGTAAATCAACTGGGTGACCGGGGCGGACGGCGACCCACCGGTGTAACCCTTCATGACGAAGCCGGGCGGCAGAAACCAGCCGCCGTCGGCGACGAAGACCGAGGTGCCCACAAACACCGTCGCGCAGCTGCTCGTCTTGCCGGCCGCATCGGTGACTTGGGCCGAGCTGGCTGCGACGTTCATCGCACTCCAGTCGCCAGTGTCGTTGCGGAGCGAGAGATCGACGTGGAGCGCGCCGTTCGCCTCCGAGACGCCGGTCACGATGGCCCCCCAACCCTGGCCGGTCAGAACCGGAGTAGGCGTGCTGTTGTCGAGCGGCGGCACGATGTAGTCGCAACCGGTGGCAGCCAGTCCCATGACGATTACCGCAGCCAGTGTCCTGGGCACTCTCATCCTGTGATCGCCTTTCATCACTGGACCCCGGCATTCAAGATCGGGGCTAGATATCCGGTCATGATCCAGTAGTTGGCGGGCGCGTCCGTCCCACCGTCGACTGCCTCAACCGTCTTAGTCTGGCCCTGGTAGGTGACGGTCGTTGAATAGTGATAACAGGCCCCGCAGGGTGTGTGATGGGTCGTGTAGAAGTCAGGCGTGAAGAAGCCGAGGTCGCTTATCTGCTTGAGCAGCGTCGAGACCTGGGCCGGAGTCACCTGCGACTTCTTGACGTTGTTGTCGCCGCTGTCGGCGGTGATGTGGCCGTCGGCATAGATGGCGTACAGCTCATCCACGCAGGAGGTCCCACCGTTTCGCTCGTACGTGATCACGGCACCGGAGTCGACGAGGGCCTGATGCTCCGTTGGCCTCATATCCTTGAGCGTGCAAGAGACAGCTACTTGCTTGGGGAACACGAACGGGAAGATCACGTTGACGCTCACGGCCCCGACGAGGACCAACGCCACCACGAGGGCAAGGTTGCGGAAGGCCTTGCGGCGATACCAGACCACATGCGGCTTCCGTCTTACGATGCCGCCAAAGCGAGCCCGTCCGATAGCCGCCGCGTTCCAGGAGGCAACGATACCCTGGACCGCGATGAAGACGAGCATCAGCGCCCCGATGAAGATGTAGACCCAGTAGCTGCTTAGCTCTCCGTTGTACTGGATGATGCTCTGGATCAGCGAGGTGATCAGGACGCCCACGAGGGCGCCTATCAGATAACCCTCACCGCCGGTCAGCGCGATGCCGCCGATGACGACGGCCGCGATCGCCGTAAGCTCGAATCCTGTCCCGGCGTTGCCACGCCCCGAATTGACGTAGATGCTGTAGAGGATCCCGGCCAGGGCCGAGCAGAAGCCGCTCAAGACGTAGACGAGGACCTTGGTCCGGTTCACCGGCAGACCCATCAGCCGGGAAGACTGCTCGTTGGCGCCGTTGGCGCCGCCCATCGCGTAGACCGTCCGGCCGAACCGCGTGAAGTGGGCGAGGAAGAGCCCGAATGCGAGCACGATCAGGGCCACTACCACCAGGTAGGTGATGTAGTCGCCATGCTTGGTGGCCGGATCGGCCAGCCCTGGGATGAGGATCTTCGTCTGGCCCAGCGTGGTGTATGTAGCGTCGTGGATGCGGACTTCGGCGTCGCTGACGACGTACGAAAGACCACGAGCCAGCCACATGCCTGCGAGCGTCGCAATGAAGGGTTGCACCTTCAGGTAGGTGATGAACAAACCCATCACCAGCCCGAACAGCATCCCCATCAGCAGAACGAGCGGGAAGATGGCCCACGCGCTCCAGCCCATCTGGAGCAGCGACGCCGCGACCACGGTAGTGAGGGCGAGAATGCCACTGACCGAAAGGTCGATGCCGCCGGAGATGATCACGAAGGACTCGCCGACGACTGTGACGATCAGGAATGGGGCCGCGTCGAAGAGGTTGAAGAATGCCTGTCCATCGCGCATGGCCGGGTAGGACAGAAAGCCCCACATGTAGACCAGCAGGAAGAGTCCGACCGTCGCGCCGAGCGGCAGGAACTTCCTGTTGCGATCGAGCGCTGCGGCCATCGCCGTCTTCATTGGGCTGTCTCCCTGCGCAACGACACGTTGCCCAACTTCCGAACGAAAGTCTTCACCTGTTCAGCGTAGAGCAGCACGACCGCAATCACGACCAACGCCTTCACCGCGATGACCGCGCTCGCCGGGACGCCGAACGACAGCATTGAAGTGATCGTCGTCTGCAGAACGAGAGCGCCAATCGCGCTGCCCATCAAAGAGAAGCGACCGCCTGCGCCCAGGAGCGTTCCGCCGATGACAACGGCCAAAATCGCGTCCAGCTCCGTGTACATCCCGACGTTGTTCGCATCGGACGTCCGGATGTTCGAGGTCACGACCAGGCCGGCGATCCCGGCGCAGAAACCGCAGAAGGAGTAGGCGAACAACTTGATTCGCTTCTCGTTGATGCCGCTGTAGAAACTCGATTGGAAGTTGATCCCCACGGACTCGACAAACAATCCGATCGACGTTCTCCGCGTCAGCAGCCAGGCGACAACGAAGAGGGCGATAGCCACGTACAGAGAGAATGGCAGGATGATGTAGCCATTTCCAATGAACGCGTAGGTGTCATTGAATATGACGACCTGGATCGCGTTGGTGATCAGCTGAGCGATCCCACGGCCCGCGATCATCAACACCAGCGTGGCAACCATGGGTTGAATTCGACCGTACGAAACCAGCATCCCGTTCCACACCCCGCATAGCGTGGCGACGATGATGGGCACGATGATCACCGCCCAAAGCGGCATCCACGTGTACTGCGGGTTGTTGATGAAGAGCTTGGGGTCCGTCAGGTTCATCCCGACGATCGTCGGGTTGATCATGACGGCGGCGATCGAAGAGCTGATGGCCATGATCGCACCGACCGAGAGGTCCACACCTCCGGTCGCGATCACGAGCGTCATCCCGATTGCCAGGATCATGGTCGGCGACCCGTGCAGGAGGATGTCGATCAGGTTGCCGTAGAGGTGACCCTCCTTCAGCTCGATCGAGAAGAAGTTGTGGATCAGGAAGAAGTCGGCGATCAGGATCAATATCAGGGCCGTGGTCGGCAGGAAGAGCATGCTCTCCGTCAGCCTGCCCCAGATCTTCGAGTAGCTCGCGTTCATGACGCAAGTCCTGCAATGGCCTTCATGATCTTCGTCTCGTCTACTTCACCGGAGAATTCCGTGACTTTGGCGCGGTCTCGCATGACCACGATCCGATGGCTGGTGCGCAGCACCTCGTCCAGTTCGGAGGAGATGAAGACGCACGCTTTGCCTTCCTCGGCCAGCGACAGCACAAGTTTCTGGATGTCCGCCTTGGTGCCGACGTCGATGCCGCGGGTGGGCTCATCGAGTATCAGAAGCCGCGGGTTCGCGGCCAGCCAGCGGGCCAGGATGACCTTCTGCTGGTTGCCGCCGCTGAGGTTCTTGACCTGCTGATCCGCCGTCGGCGTGCTGATGTTCAGGAGCTTGATGTACTTGTCCGCGATCTCGTACTGCTCCTTGGTGCCGATCCTCCGGAACCAACCGAGGCCGGCCTGCAAAGCCAGGACGATGTTCTCGCGGACGGTGAGGTCCGCGATGATGCCCTCGACCTTGCGGTCCTCGGGGCAGAGAGCGATACCGCGATGGATGGAGCCTGCCGGCGTGAAGTCGGTGACCGGCTTGCCGTCCATGACCAGCGAGCCCGCATCCGGCTTATCGACTCCAAATAGGAGGTTCGCGACTTCGGTTCGGCCCGAACCGAGGAGACCCGCGAGTCCCACGACTTCGCCAGCGTGGAGCGTCAGGGTGAAAGGATCGATCGAGTTGGACAGCCCCAGGTCGCTGGCTTCCAGGAGAGATTCGGTCCTGATGTGCTGGCTGCTCTCGATCTTGTGGGCCTTCATCTCGTCCAGGTCCGTGATGCTTCGACCGAGCATGAGGCGCGTCAGGAGGAAGTGGTCCAGCGTCGACGTTTCGTAAGTGCCGACGAGGGCTCCGTTTCTCAGAACGGTGACCCGGTCGGAGACCGCGAAGACCTGGTCGAGGAAGTGGGTGATGAACACGACCGCGATGCCGTCGGCGCGCAGCTTCCGCATTACGGTGAAGAGCTGCGCCGTCTCGTTGGCGGTCAGGCTGGACGTCGGCTCGTCGAGGATCAGTACCTTCGCGTTGGAGATAACGAGCGCCCGGGCGATCGCGGCCATCTGCTGGATCGCGACCGAGTAGGAGCCGAGGGGCCTGGTGACGTCGATCTCGACGTCCAGTTGCTTCAGATACTGCCGCGCCTGGGCGTTGAGCGACTTCCAGTCGACGCTGACGCCGAAGCGGGTCGGCTGGCGCCCGATCAGCAGGTTCTCGGCGACGGTCAGGTTCGGGCACAGGTTCACTTCCTGGTACACCGTGCTGATCCCGAGTTCCTGGGCGTGCAGCGGGGATCTGACGACGACGGTCTGGCCGTCCAACTCGATGGTGCCCCTGTCCGCACGATCGACGCCGGTCAGGATTTTGATGAGCGTGGACTTCCCCGCTCCGTTCTCACCAACGAGGCAGTGGATCTCGCCCCTGGCCAGCGAGAAGTCCACGTTCTGGAGCGCATGCACGCCGGGGAAGGCCTTGTCTATGCCCTTCATTACGATGATGTCCCGGTCGGAGTCTGGCATTGAGTCACCTTCAGGTCATGCGGCTCGAGACGACCGTGTAGAAACCGCCGGCGGGAGAACCGCTGTTCTTCCCGGCGATGTGGCGGCTGGCGGCTCCCGCGATAGGCGCGCCCTCGCGGGCCTGGGACGGATTGTCTTCGGTGTCGGCGGGTTCGTTCAGCCAGTGCCTATCGTGGCCACGGCTGCCCGTTCAGGCAAGGGGAGAAGCGGCGGAGCCGCTTCTCCCCTTCGCGACTTACTCGCTACGTCGACTCCGACAAGTCAACGTGCCTGGCACATGGTTAGTACTTGCGCGTATCGAGGATGGACTGCAGAGCAGAGGCACCCTGAGCGGCGAAGAACTCGCCTTCCTGGGAGGGAACCCAGGAAGACTGGCCGGTCACGCCGTTGAGGCCGTCAAGAGCGGCCTTGTAGACCTGCGGGGCCAGGAGCGGGTTGCACTCGATGTCAGCGCCGAGCTTGCCGTTGATGAGGTACTTGAAGCCGTCGGCAGTGGCGTCGACGCCAACGAACTGGATGTCCGTGCCGGCCTTGAGGCCAGCAGCTTCAGCAGACTGGATGCCGGCGATGGCCAGCTCGTCGTTGTGGCCGAAGACGGCGTTGATCTGACCGGGGTACTTCTTGAGGAAGGCGTCCATGATGGCCTTGCCCTGGACCGGGTCCCAACCTGGGGCGTTCTGGTAGTCGAGGACGGTCATCTTGGTGGTGGTGCAGTCCGCGAGGCCTTCGTTGAAGCCCTTGTGGCGGTCGATCGCGGCCGAAGCGGCCTGGTCGCCACCGATCTCGATGACGTTGGCAGTGGCCTTGCCCTTGAGGAGGTCGCACAGGGCCGCTTCGACCTTGTGGCCTTCCTTGTTGAAGTCCGAGCCGATGTACGTGTAGTACAGGCTCGCGTCGGCCTCGATGCGGCGGTCTTCGATGACGACCACCTTGCCGGCGGCCTTGGCGGCCTTGAGGGAGTCGTCATAGCCGGTGGTGCCGACTGCGGCGAGAACGATCACGTTGACGGCCGGGTCCTGGATGAACTGGTTGAAGGCCGTGATCTGGTTCTCGATCTTGTTCTGGGAATCGTAGAACTTGAGGGTGATGCCGTCGGCAGTTGCCGTCTCCTTGAACGAGGAGGTGTTCGCGGCGCGCCAGCCCGACTCGGACCCGGTCTGGATGAACCCGACCGTCATGTCCTTGTACGTGTAAACCTTCTGGGTAGGTGTAGCGGCAGCGCTGGAGCACCCGCCGACAACCGCCGACACCGCAAGCATCGCCAATGCAATCCGGAGAGATCGGGACTTCGTCATTTGTTGATCTCCGTGTCTGCTACGGGCAGTAGTGGAGTTCTCCTGCACTTGTCCGGAAGGGGCAGTCTCTCTACTGCCTCGTTGGGTTCCTGAGCCTCCGACTCGTGCCAGGTCCTCGCCTCCATCAGTCAAGTGGCCTGTGATGCCATCGACACCTCCTCCAGGACAGCCGACGGATCGAGACCGCCTTCAAACCGGCCGAGCCGGGTCTGGGTGAAGGCCGCCTCTTCCCTTTGGTCATCGCGCTCCCGCGGGAGCGGCAATTGCGACCCGACGGTCGGTAACGAGTCAGGCCGCTGCGCGACCGCGCAGGGCCGTTGAGCGTGTGACGGACCGGTCTCCCCGCGCGATCGTGCAGCCGTCCCTTGCAGCGGCGCGTCCATGCAGCCTTGCGTCTCTTCGCGCGTTCCCCGGCCCGCTACCCTTGCGGCAGGTCCTCCACAACACGCTCACGACCCGGCTGCGCTCCCTGGTGCTCTCACAGCTGCGACGCGGGAACCCCCGCGGGATCCTCCCTGGACCCTCAACTGTTCGTTGCCAACTTTCCTTGCTTATGTTATCGTTCCCGGTAACGGTAACGGGAGCGGTAACAATCTAGCATGGCCGTGAAACGCGAGTCAATAGGCGAAGTCCGGCGGCTGGGCTGATACTGCAGGGGCAGGCTCTCGACGAGCGGGGAGGAACCGTTACGTGGTTCAACAGAAGCGCTTGACCATCCGTGAGGTGGCCGCGGCTGCAGGCGTATCCACGCAGACCGTTTCGCGCGTGCTCAACGACCGGCCGGACGTGGCGCCCGAAACCTTCCAGCGCGTCCAGGACGTCATTCGCGAGACCGGCTACGCCCCGAACATGCTCGCCCGGGGGCTGACCCAGGGCCGGAGCCACGTTCTCGGGGTCGTCGCGTACGGTCTCGACTACTTCGGCCCGTCGCGCGTTCTCACGGCGATCGAGCGCCAGGCTGCCGAGATCGGCTACGCGATCATGCTGAACCTGATCCTCGAGCCGGAGACGCACGACGTAGCCGACCTGCTCTACCGCCTCTCGGCCCGCCAGGTCGATGGCATCATCTGGGCCATTCCGGAGATGGGCGGCAACCGAGCCTGGCTGAGGACCCAGGTCACGGAGCTCCTCGTACCGTTGATCCTGGTCGGCGGCATGGCCGGCCGGCCCTCCCTGCCCTCGATCGCCATCGACAATGCCGCCATCGGCAGCCTGGCGACCGAGCACCTGCTCGCCGGCGGGGCCCGCCACATCGGAATCATCACCGGGCCGCCGAGCTGGTGGGAGGCGCAGGAGCGCCTGGCCGGCTGGCGCCAGAGCCTCGGCGCCCACGGTCGAGAGGTTGACGAGCGGCTGATCGTCGAGGGCGACTGGACGGTCGCGAGCGGAGAGCAGGCCCTCTACCGGATGCTCGAAGTCTGTCCCGATATCGACACCGTCTTCGCCAGCAACGACCAGATGGCCCTCGGTGTCCTCCATGCGGCCCATCGCCTGGGCAGGCGGGTACCGGAGGAGCTCTCCGTGGTCGGCGTCGACAACATCGCCGAGGCTTCGCACTTCTGGCCACCCCTGACGACCGTCCATCAACCGTTGGGCGACGCCGGCGCGCTGGCGGTCAAGGAGATCGACGAGCTGATCGATTGGTCCCGGCAGGCCCGTCGCACGACCGAGGGCATCCCGGAGATGACCCTTCTCAAGCCGACCCTGATCGTGCGCGAGAGCAGTCGGAGCGTTCCGGCCCCGGCAGACTCTGCCGTCGACATCGAGCCTGCCGACCGCTCCGGGGCCGTCCCCGTCTCCTGATGGGTCCCGGCGACCGCCGGCGGGCTACGTCGTTGACAGTACTCGCGGCCGTCGACTATCCTCCGGGTCTGCCAGACAGGCAGTCGCATTACGAGGTGAGTCGTGCGCAATCTCTCTAAGGCACCGGCGAGGACCGCTCAGGAGAGCGGCAGCTTCGCCCTGTGCGGGAGATCTGCGCCCACCGAGAGGTAGAGCCAGGCGGTAGAGCCGCCGGTACGAACCTCTGAGCCGTGGGCCAGATCGGGCCCCCGGCTTTTTTCATGCCCTCTCGAGGCGCCGAACGCCCTGGGGCAGGCCGCGAGCCCATCCCGTTCCCACCCAGCTCGCGGTTCCGAGTTCCGCGAGCGCCATCCCTGCAGGGAGGTGACATGAGCATCGCGGTACTGAAGCCAGTTCAATCGCCGGCCCCGAGCCGGCCCGTTCTGCGGCCGTTGCCGGCCGGCCCGGCGGCACTCCTGGTGGAGCACGCGACCAAGCGGTTCAAGGTGGACCGCCGCAAGCCTCCCGTCGTCGCCGTTGACGACGTCTCGATTCGACTGGACCGGGGCGAGATCTACGGCCTGCTGGGAGCCAACGGCAGCGGCAAGTCGACCTTCATCCGACTCGTGAGCGGGCTGCTCACCCTCGACGAGGGCCGGGTCGAAGTCTTCGGACACGACCTGGTTCGCGAAGAGATGGCGGTTAGACGGCTGATCAACCGGGTCAGCGTCGACGCCGCCTTCTTCAAGAAGCTCTCGCCGGCCGAGAACCTCTCGTTTGCGGCCCGTCTCTACGGCCTCGACCCGAGAGTCGCGCGGCGCGAGGCGGTCCAGATCCTGGCCCGTCTCGGCATCGGCGAGAAGCGGATGAACAGGCCGCTCGAGCAGATGAGCCGGGGCATGCAGCAGAAGGTCGCGATCGCCAGGGCACTCCTGACGAGCCCGGCCCTGCTGCTGCTCGACGAGCCGACGACGGGGCTGGATCCCCGTTCGAAGCTCGACGTTCAAACCTTCATCGAGGAGCTCCAGGCCGACCACGACGCCACGATCGTGCTTACGACCCACGACCTGGCCGAGGCCGATCGACTCTGCGGGCGAATCGGAATCCTCGCCGGAGGCCGATTGACGGCCGAAGGTACGCCCGCACAACTCAAGACGGACATAGCCAGCGAGACAGGCGCCGAGCCGACCCTCGAAAGCGTGTTCATGGAGTACACCGGCCGCTCCCTCGACGATGACATCGAAGAGGGCGAAGCCGACCCGGCCGATTAGGAGGCGTCACATGGCAGCCGCCAGAAGGCGCCGGCCCGGCCGGTCCAATCACTTGCCAATCACTTCCGAAAGGGACACTCCGTTGTTCGCGAATCAGATCGCCAGAGACATCCACCACGAACGCCAACGCGAGATAGAGCGAAGGCTCCAGCTCCGGCTCCACGAGCGGGCGCCGGCGCCACGCCGCTCCATCCGCAGGCGCGTCGGCCACGGCTTGGTCCAGGTCGGATCGATGCTCGCGGCCGACGGCCCCCTCCAGCTTGCCGCCCGGCGCTGAGTTCCGGGCCGCCGATCGCAAGGTCGGTGAATCCGGACCGGCGCCGGGCGGCAACGCCCAAGACGAACCGGCCCACGCAGGTTCGCCACAGGAGACACAACCATGATCGCAATACATCGCGAGGCGCGTGCCAGCTACGCCTTCGTCGAGCGCAACTTCAACCTCACCAAGCGCTACCTCGGCTGGGAAGTCGCCTTCCTGGTCTACGCCGTCGCGGGCGCGCTGTCCGTTTCGCTGATCGGCCAGTCGGTCGGCAGCACGCGGCTGCTCATGCTGCTGGTGGTCGGCGCCGTCTTCTGGAACTACCTGTCCGTGGTGTTCCAGTCGATCGGCGACACGATCACCTGGGAGCGCTGGGAAGGCACGCTCGAGTACACAATGATGGCGCCCGTCCGGCGCTCCGTGCAGCTGCTCGGTTCGGCGCTCTACGCGGTCATCTACGGCCTGATCCACACGACGATCCTGCTCATCGTCCTGGCGCTGTTCTTCTCGCTGGACCTGGGCCGGGCTAACGTGGCGGCCGCCTCGCTGTTCATGGTCGTGGGATCGGCCAGCTTCATCGGCATCGGCATGCTCGCGGCGATCCTGCCGATGATGTCGGTGGAGCGCGGGTCGCAGATGGTCTTCGTCCTGCAGTCCTGCCTGCTGCTCGTCAGCGGCGTCTACTACCCGACGACCATCCTGCCCGGCTGGATGCAGCTGATCTCGCGCATCTCCCCGGCGACCTACGTCCTCGACGCGGTCCGGCGGGCCCTGATCGACGGCGCGTCCGTCTACCAGCTCCTGCCCGACCTGTGGCCGCTCGTGGTCATGGCTTTCGTATTCATCCCGCTGGGCCTGTGGGGCTTCGGCCGTGCCGAGCGCTACGCCAAGCGGACCGGCAAGCTCAAGAGGGTTGGCTAGATGGCAATCGACACGAGCGCCGCGGGGATCGTCTCCGCGGCACTCCCCCATTCAGGCGATCGGGGTTCGCTCCAGGTCGTGGAGTTCGAGGAGAAGCACATCGCCGAGGCCGCGCGTTTGCACGCCGGCTCGTATCGGCGGGCGCTCGAATCGAATCCCGCGCTGCCAGCGTCGCCACTCGATCCGGCTCCCGTGGAGGCGCTGCTCCGGCGCGCGATCGCGGCGGGTCCGGCCGTTGCCGCACTCCACGACGGTGAACTGGCCGGGTACATGGGCGGGTACATGGGCGGGTTTGCCGTGCCCGGCCTGCGGGGCGCGGCTGCCGGCATCCACGTGCCCGAGTGGGCCCACGGCGCCCGCGAGCTGGGCCGGGCCGAGACATACGAGGCTCTCTACACGGCCATCTCCGCCTTATGGGCGGAGGCCGGCCGGCTCTGCCACTGCATCTCGGTGCTGGCCGGCGACCCGGATCTGGAGGAGTCGCTGATCTGGCTGGGCTTCGGGCTGTGCGTCGCCGATGCGATCCGCGACCTGTGGCCGGTGCCCGCGCGGCGTCCAACCGGCGTGACGGTCCGGCAAGCCACCCTCGCCGACACGGACGCACTCGGCCTGCTTGCCGAGGCCCACGAGGCGTATTACGCGGCCGCCCCTACGTTTCTGTATCGCCGATGTCAGCCCGACCCCCGAACCGAGATGGAGTCCTGGCTTCGAACGCCCGGTGAATCCGTCTGGGTCGCCGAGATCGAGGGACGAGCCGTCTCGTTCCTGTATATGCGTCCGCCTCACGACGACATTTGCCGGGCCCTGCGCGAGCCGGGCACGATCGCCGTCGGCGGCGCCTTCACGCTGCCCGAAGCCAGGGGTCGTGGACTTGCCGGCGCGCTGCTGGCGGCAGTCGTCGAATGGGCCCGTCGGACCGGGTGCGAATGTGTTGCGGTCGACTTCGAGACGGCCAACCCGCTCGCACGGCGATTCTGGCTGCGCCATTTCAGGCCCGTCTGCCTGACTTTCGAGCGCCACCTCGACGAGAGGCTCGCCCCGTCACGGCCGGCGGCGGAGACGGCTCGATGAACGGGGCGGGACTGGTCCGACTCCCCCACTCTCTTGCGGCCTGGGGCTGGGACGACGGCTGGGCGGCCGCCTTCGCGCCCTTTGCCGACGCCGGGATGTGGCCTGCCAGGGTCGCCGCCCAGCACAGGGGCCTTTGGATCGTGATCGGTGAGAAGGGTGAAGTCGCGGCATCGCCCACCGGCAAGCTGCGTCGCGCGGCCGACGACGCGGAGTACCCGACTGTCGGGGATTGGGTCGCCTGCGTCGAGTCGGCCCACGACGGCGTCGCGGCGATCCATGCGACCCTGCCGAGGCGCTCTGCGTTCCGCCGCAAGGCGGCCGGGTCACGGCCCGGGGCTCAGACGATCGCGGCGAACGTGGACACCCTCTTCATCGCAACGTCGCTGAACCACGACCTCAACCCCCGCCGGCTCGAGCGGTACGTGGCCATGGCCCGGGAGTCCGGCGCGGAGTCGGTGTTGCTGCTGACCAAGGCCGACCTCGTCGAAGACGCCGCGGAACAGGCCGCCGGGATCGAGTCTGAACTGCACGTTCCGGCCGTGGCGATCAGCGCGCGAACCGGGCAGTGGCTCGACTCGGTGGCTCGCTGGTTCGTGCCGGGTCAAACGCTCGCACTGGTGGGCTCCTCCGGGGTCGGCAAGTCCACGCTCCTCAACCGGCTGGCCGGCGAGGAGCTGATGATCACGCGCGAGATCCGCGAGGACGACGCTCGAGGCCGCCACACGACCACTCACCGCGAGCTCTTCCTGCTGGGGAGCGGCGCGCTCGTGCTGGACACACCGGGCATGCGCGAGTTCGGTGTCTGGGACGCGGACGAAGGGCTCGACGAGACATTCGCCGAGATCGTCGAGCTGGCCTTGCGATGCCGGTTCGCCGATTGCTCCCACCGGCTGGAGCCCGGTTGTGCCGTCCGCGCCGCCGTGCAGGCCGGCCGGCTCGACGAGCGTCGCCTGAAGAGCTACCGCCGCCTCGCCCACGAGCTGGCCGAGCAGCCCTCGCCGGCCGTCCAGCGCGACAGGGCCCGGCGCTTTCAGAAGGCCGTCCGCAACTCCTCGGCCGACAGCATGGCGAGGAAGGTTTACCGGGGAGGGTGAAGGCGCATGGCGCGTCTTGACCGCGGGGTCGCGCCATCTCATCCTGCGACCGATGGGCATCTTCGGAAGGCGGGGCCCTGCGCGAGCGATGGCGCTGGCCCTGGCCCTTTCATTTGCGTCATGCTCTGCGGGAGCGGAGTCACCCACGGCTCCCGCGGTCGATTCCTCGATGGAGACAGCGATGGCCGGTTTCGTACTCTCGAGTCCGAGCTTCGTCGAAGGCGGTGCCATCCCGGCGCGCCACTCGTGCGACGGCGCCGACGTCTCGCCGGCGCTGGCCTGGCAGGAAGCGCCGCAGGGAACCGTTTCGTTCGCGTTGATCGTCGACGACCCCGACGCTCGCGGCTTCATCCACTGGGTCATCTACGACATCCCGGGCGGTTCGGGCGGTTCGTTGGCGGAGGGCCTGGCCTCCACCGCCGTCGCGCCGCAGGGCCGAAACGACTTCGGCCGGGCCGGCTACGGCGGCCCGTGCCCGCCGAGCGGCACGCACCACTACCGCTTCACGCTATGGGCGCTCTCATCACGGCTGAGCCTGAGCGGAACGCCGTCGGCGGCCCAGGTCCGAACCGCGCTGACCACGAAGATCCTGGCGCAGACGTACCTCACCGGAACCTACACGCGCCAGAAGTAGGCACACGCTGGCGGGGGCGCAGGACTCCCCCGCAGGGTCGCCGAACAGCTACGCCCCCGCGGCGGCTTCCTCGGCCTCGAGGCGGGCCTTTAGCGAGGCGAAGGCTTCGTCGGCGGCGTTCTGCACGGGACCCTGGACCATCGCATCGAAGCCGCCCAGCAGGCCGCCCAGCGTGGCGTCGGCGACCCAGGTCGCGCGGGTGAGCTTCGGTCCCAACTCCGCAAGCTCGATCGAGCCCGTGCCGTTGATCGGACCGCCCATGATCGCCCCTTCGATCTTGGCCGCGATGCGGGACGGCTCGTCGACATCGGTCAGCATCAGGTCCAGCACGACGGTGATAGGCATGACCGATGACGGAGCCGTGACGCTGACCTTGTAGTGGGTGTCGTCGATCTTCTGGACCTGGGCGAGGCCCGACGAGTTCGAGGCGGCCGCCCGGTTCGGGTTGCTGATGGTCTCCCAGACGCGCCGGCGGCCGGCCGCGACCTCGGATTCTCCGGAGAGGTGCATAGTTCCTCCTGGGGCGGGGCCGGACGCGAGCGGACGTGGTCGCCCCTGGGCGAGCACGCGATCGCAGGGCGCGACCGCGCCATCGTACCGGGTCGGGCGCGGAGTCGGGCGCGGAGTCGGGCGCGGAGCCGGGCGGGGGGCGAGCCGGCTGCCGGTCCGCCTTACCTGGCCCTTACACAACGGCGGCGAGCGGCCCACTCGCGGACGTATGCTCCGCGAATGAAGACCATCCTCGTCGTCGACGACGAGCGCAACATCGTGGAGCTGGTGCGGCTGTACCTCGAGAAGGAGGGCTTCAATGTCGTCGCCGCGAGCGACGGCGAGCAGGCCCTCGTCCAGTACGAGCGCACCGACCCGGACCTCGTGGTCCTGGACGTAATGCTGCCCAAGATGGACGGATTCGAGGTTTGCCGCGAGCTGCGGCGCCGCGGCGACGTGCCGATCCTGATGCTCACCGCCCGGTCGGAAGACATAGATGCGATCGTCGGGCTTGAGCTGGGCGCGGACGACTACGTGACCAAGCCCTTCAATCCGCGAGCGCTGGTGGCGCGGGTCAAGGCGATCCTGCGCCGCACGGACGTCACGGCCAAGGGCGGGCGGCCTATCCAGGTGGGCGACCTTCGAATCGATCCGCGCCGGCGGGAGGCGTCGGTCGGCGACAGGCGGCTCGACCTGCGCGCCCGCGAGTTCGACCTGCTGGCAGCGCTGGCGCGCGATCCCGGCGTCGTTCTGAGCCGCGACGCTCTTCTCGAAGACGTCTGGGGCACGGATTTCCCGGGAGAGACGAGGACCGTCGACGTCCACGTGGCCGAGGTCCGCAAGAAGCTCGGCGAGGACGGCCCACAGGTGGAGACGATCCGCGGCATCGGCTACCGGCTCGTACCGCCGCCGCGGGGCACGGCCGTGGCCTTCCCGCCTCCCGCATCCGCCGAGTAGGGCCCGCCGATGCTGCCCCGCAGCCTGACGAAGCGCATCTTCCTGGCCTTTGCCGCGCTCGGTATCGCGATGCTGGTCACTGTAAGCGCGTCGCTCTTCCTCGTCCTGCGAGACGCCCACCAGGACGACATCAAGAAGTCCCTCGGCTACGAAGTCATCGTCGTGGAGGCGAGCCTGCTGGCCAACCCGGTTTCGGATCAGACGGGGTTCGAGAACAGGATCAAGAACCTCACCGGGTCGATCGTCGACGAGGGCGGTTTCGTGCTCGTCCAGGGCCCGCGCGGGGCCGTTCGAGTCGTCGCCGGCAATCCCTCCTCCGCCACGATGCCGCCGCCTCCGCCGGCCGGAGTGAAGAACGCCATCGGGACGCTGAAGACCTCCGACGGCAGTCGGTACGTATACATCGAGCCGAATGCCAGCGCGACAGGCGGCTTCAAGTTCGTCTTCGCCATGCCGGACAACTCGATCGAGCAGGCGCTGAGCGACCTCCTCAGAACGCTGCTGATCGTCGTCATCGTCTTGCTCCTCGTGGGGCTGCCGATCGCGTGGCTCCTCGCCCGGTCGGTGACCGGGCCGATGCGCCGCCTGGCCGGCGCGGCGCGCGACCTTCCGAGCGCGACCGGTGAGATCGAGCCATTGCCTCTTGAAGGGCCCAACGAGGTCACGGCCCTGACCGAGCGGTTCAATGCGATGGCCCACGAGCTGGCCTCGACCAGGCACGAGGAAACCCAGCTTCTGGCCAACCTCCGCCACGACCTGCGCACGCCGCTGACCAGCATCGGCGGGTACGCGGAAGCCATCGCCGACGGAACGGCAACCGGCGAGCGAGCCGCTGCCGCCGCTCGGACAATCGCCGAGGAGGCTCAGCGCCTGGAGCGGCTGGTCGGTGAGCTCGGCGTTGTCGAGCGGCTGCGCGATGGACCCGCCGCACTCCGGCCGGAGGCTCTCGATGCGAACGCTCTCCTGACCGACACCGCGGCCCGGTTCGAGAGCAAGACGGCGGCCCAGCGTGTAGAGATGGACGTCGCCGGCGCGGCTCCGGGCGAGCCCCAGCTCATCTTCACGGGCGACCGTCTGGCGGCCGAGCGGATTCTCCAGAACCTCTTCGAGAACGCACTGTCCGTCCTCCCGAAGGGCGGCCACGTCTGGCTACGCGCGGCTTCCCTGACGCTTCCCGGCCGGCCGGCCGGCATCTCCCTGAGCGTCACCGACGATGGACCCGGCTTCCCGCCGGGGACCACTGAGAAGGTCTTTGAACGCTTCTTCCGGGCCGATCCGTCGCGCAGCGGCAGCGGGTCCGGGCTCGGCCTGGCCATCGTTCGCGAACTGGCCAGGGCCCACGGTGGCGAAGCCTGGGCGGAGAACGTGGCCCCGCACGGCGCCCGCGTCACCGTCTTGATGCCGATCTCGCCGGTGGTGCCGGCGGCCAAGGAGCGCGAGCCCGAGGACCAGTAGTGCCTCGTCCCGGCCGGGCGCTCCAGCGCGAGGCCCCGGATGGGCCCGGGCGGTCACGGCAGCGTCCCCGGGCGCCTCGCCGCTATCCTTGGCAGCGTGACCGACCCGACCTCCCCCGCCGGACCCCCGGCCGAGATAACTCACCTCGTCCGCGAGAGGACCGAAGCCCGCCTCCGCCACGACTGGCCGCGTGCCGACGCCCTGAAGGCCCAGATAGAAGCGGCCGGCTGGCGAGTGACCGACCACGGCAGCCGAACGAGCGTAGGTCCCGCAGCTCCGGCGACGGTCCAGGTGGACGGCGAGGTGCGGTACGGCTCGGCGTCAGTGGTCCCGTCGCTGCTCGAAGCCCCCGCCACGACAACCTGGACCGTCGTGGTCTTGGCGTCGGAGGAGCCCGCACGCGTGTCGCGGCTGTTGGCGGCGCTTCGGTCCCATGCCCCTGCCGGAACGCAGGTCGTCATCGTGGCCAACGATCCGAGCGAGGCCCAGGCCGCTGCTCTCGCGGCCGAAGCCCCGGATCGGGCACCGATCGGCGGAGCGGCCCCGGAGGTGCTCCGCACGTCGACGCGACTCGGGTACGCGGCGGCTCTCAACGTCGCCCTGCGCCGCTCCGCCGGCGAGCTGGTTCTCCTGGCCGACGCCACGGCATGGCCCTTCGGCGATGCCCTCACCCCTCTTGCCGCCGCGCTGCGGGACCCGGCGGTGGCCGCCGCGGGGGGGTTCGGGCTGGCCCCGGCCGAGCCGGGCCCGCCGCGGCCAGGTGCGCTCCGCCGGATCGAGACAGCGGCGCCACTCGGCGCCGCCACGGCACCTGCCGGGGCCGATGCCACCGCCCTCGAAGGGGCGTGGCTCGCATTCCGCCGGTCCGACTACGTGGAGCTCGGCCCGCTCGACGAGCACTTCGTCACGCCGGCCTGGCTGGACGTGTGGTGGAGTCTTCGCCTGCGCGCAGGGGCCGAGCCGGAGGGAGCCGAGTACGTGGAGCCCGGCGGCGAGGAGGAAGGCCGGGGCGAGCCCCCCGTCACGGCCGCGGTCGGGGGCGCCCCCAAAATCGAGATCGACCTGCCGACACCGCGCCGGGCGGTCCTGCTGGAGCTGCCGCTCGAGCGCGAAGAAGTCGCCTGGCCGCCCGATCGATCGCGCCTCAACCGCCGGAACATGTACCGGGTGCTCGACAGATTCGGCTGGCGCGACGACCTGGCCTGAGCGACGTCAGCGAACGATCACCAGCCCGACCGCCGAACTCATGGGAGACATAGCGGTGATTACGTGCGACGCGGGGGTAGCCCCCGCCGGGAATTCGAACTTGTAGCTGGGGTCGCCCTGCCACCTGGCGGTTCCGTAGACGACCACCCCCGTCACCACGGCTGCCAGCGCCGCCACGCCCACGAGACGCAGCCCGATCGCCTGGATCCGCGACCCGGCGCTGCGCGGAGCCTGCCAGGCGGACGCGAGGGTCTGGACCTGGAGGGGCGGCACGACGAGGGCGAGCCACATCCCGGCCACCAATCCGCCGACGTGAGCGTAGTTGTCGATGTTGAAGAATCCCGAGAATCCGATCGCGAGGTTCAGCACGATCAAGACGACGATCTGCGAGGCGACGATCCTCGATTGGGTGTCGAGGATCGCGTGATGGATGCGCGTGCCGACCAGGATGATCCCAAAGAGCCCGAAGATCGCGCCGGACGCGCCGACGCTCCATCCGCCCGGCCCAAAGGCGTAGCTGGACGCGCTGGCGGCAATCCCGCAGGCGGCGTAGAGGACGAGCATCACCCACGAGCCGTACATCCGCTCGACGAGCTGCCCGGCATACCACAGGGCATACATGTTGAAGAGCAGATGCAGGATGTCGCTCGGATCGTGGACCAGCGTCACCGACAGGAGCCGGTAGTAGTCGCCGTGGGCCACCAGGAGCGAATGGAGGGCCAGCTGCCCTTCCAGCGATCCCGGGTCGATGAAGCCCATCCGGGTCAGGGCGCCGGACATCGCCGAGAGCGACGTGACCGCGGTGACGGCGATGATCAGATAGGTCATGAAGGGCGGCAGCGAGTCGCCGCGGCTCCGGGCGAAGTACTTGTTGGCGGCCCCGACGTTGCCCGTCTCCTTGTTGAGCCAGCCGAGTCGCGATGCGATCTCGGCGCGGTCCTGCTGCGGCGCCCGCTTCTCGCACTCGCGGTAGGCGTCGAGCGCCCCCGGCAGGTCGCCCGCCCGGACGCGGGCGGCGGCCACCTGGCGCCAGGCCCGATACGCGACCGGCGTCTCGCCCAGGGCGGTGGCGTGCTCCCATGCCCCGAGCGCCTCGCTCTCGCGATCCAACCGGTACAGGGCGTTGCCCTGGCCGTAGCGGGCGGCGGCCGAGACGTCTCGGTCCATGCTGCTCGTAGCCCGCGAGTAGAGGGCCAGGGCGTACTCCGGCTCGCCCTGCTCCATCAGGTCGTCCGCCTGGGAGATGGCGGCGATCGCGGTCACCCGATCCAGCGGGGTTTCGGCCTGAAGGTCGAAGCCGGGTGGAAGGCTGGCGGTCCCCTCGGATTGGAGTCCGTTCACGGCGCGGTCCATAGACCGGCACTGTACAGGAAGCGAGCCGGTTCTCGCCGCACGCGGGACCGTCAGGCCAGGGGCTCGCCCGGCTACTCGGCGGCGAGCTCCCAGCCGGCGGAGGCAACCGCCTCCGCGAATGCCGCTTCCGGTTCGACGCCCGCGTCGAGGGCGCCGGCGAAGACGCCGACGAGCCGTCCGAATGATCCGTCGTCGGCGAGCGGCGATTCCAGGACCGTCGCCTCTGCCGGGACCGCCGGCGGCGTCGCGCCAGCAGGGATCAAGACGATGAGTTTGGCCGCGGCGAAGGCTGCTCCCTCCACTCCGGCGACCGTCGTCGGGTCAGAGAGCGGATCGACGATGACCACAACGCCCGCCGCAGGCAGGAAGCGCAGGGCCAGCTCGACGTCGGCGGCTTCGAGCGCCGGACGCGCGTCGGGGTCTTCCGGGAGCAGCCGCGCCTCGGGGCCATCGGACTCCATCTCCGCGGCTTCGTCGTCCGCGGCCGGAGCTGCCAGGACCGGCGTCGGCCGGATCGGGTCGCGCAGCAAGGTGGCATGGCCTATGCCCAGCCGCCCGAGAGCGACCACGACCGCGTCCCCTGCCCCGTCGTTGCCCACCTTCCCGACCAGCTCGACGGCACTCCCCCGGCGCCGCGCGGCGGCGGCGACGTCGACCGCCAGGCCCCAGGCGCACTTCTCGCCATCCGGCGAGTCGGTGTAGGCCGGCAGCCCGATCACGACGATCATTCGGCTTCCTCCTCCGGCCCCTCGATCAACTCCATCTCATCTTCCTCGGTCTCCGCCGGGACCTCTTCCGCGATCACCTCGAGCTGCCCGAACCCGGCCGATTCGAGCTGCACGCCAACGGCGTCGGCGTCGCCGACCGCCACGATCGCCAGCCGCTCAAGATGGATGTGATCCTGCGCGGCCTTCTGAACCGCCTCGATCGTGACGGCCTCGACTTCGCTTCGGTATCGAGCCAGCTCTTCGTCGGGAAGCTCGTGGACGAAGAGGCCGCCCAGCGCGCCCACCACCGCGCCGGGCGTCTCGAAGCGCAGCGGGAAGACCCCGACCAGGTAGTCGCGGGCCGCCTCCAGCTCGACTCGAGTGACCGGCGTCTCGCGAATGCGGCGCAGCTCGGCAATGGACTCCGAGATCGAAGGGACGGTGGCGGGGGTCTGGACCGCGGTTCTGACCGAGAACGGGCCCGCCCCACGGCGCATGTCGAAGCCGGCACCGATGCCGTAGGTGTAGCCCTTCTCCTCGCGGAGGTTCATCTGCAGGCGAGAGTTGAAGAGCCCGCCGAGGATCGCGGCCATGACCTGGACGGCGTGGAAGTCGGGGGCGCGCCGAGACAGGCCGACGTGTCCGATGCGCAGCTCGGTCTGGACGGATCCGGGCCGGTGGTAGAAGCGGACGATCGGGCGATCGACCGCGGATGCAACCCGCGGCTCCGGCTCGCGGCCGCCGACCGCAGCCCCGCCCGTGGACGGCTCGCCGAGAGCTCCCAACACGGCCTCGACCATCCGAGGAACCCCCAACCCGGCCAGGTCGCCGCCGACGACGAGGGCCGTCCGTCGGGGATCCAGCAGCGATCGATGTACGCCTCGCAGGACGTCGGGCGTCAAGCGCGGCACGGTGACCTCGTCGCCGCCGGCAGGCCGGGCGTAAGGCGAGTCTGATGTATAGATGATCGAGGTGAAGGCCTGGTCTACGCGCCGGCGCGGATCCGCCTTGACCTGCAGCAGGTCGTTCAGCCGCTCCTCGCGGAGGCGGGCGACGTCGGCCTCGGGGAAGGTCGGCCGCAGCGCAAGCTCGGCCAGCAGCTCGAGCGCCGCTCCGAGGCGACTTGCGACGACATCCACTGAAACGGTGAAGGCGTCCCAACTGGCGTCCACGTGCAGGGTTGCGCCTAGTCTCTCGCCGGCCTCGATCAGCTCGACGCCCGGGTACCTCTCGGTGCCCTCCGTCATTGCCCGCGCCGCGAGGATGGTGGCTCCCGCCACCTCCGCGGACTCCTCGGCCGCTCCCCGGCGGATGACTAGGTTCGCAGAGACCAGGGGCCGCCCGGGCACATCGACGGCCAGGACCTGCAGGCCCGAAGGAAGGACGGTCCGCTCGAACGTGGGGAACTCGTACCGTCTCGGCTGTCCGGGCGACGGCCTGGACGACAGGACCTCTTCGAGCGTCATGCCGCGGACTTCTTGTCGGCGGTGGCGCCGGTTGGCTGAGCGGCCGGCACGTAGGTCAGCACGACCCGGTTGTCGGGCCGGAGCACCTCCGCGGCCACGGCCTGTATGTCGGCCGCGCCGACGGCCAGGTAGCGATCGAGCTGCCGGTTGATCATGTCCGGGTCGTCCAACAGCGTGGCATAGCTCGACAGCCGGTCCGCCCGCTCGTCCACCCGCTGCAGCGCCTCCAGCTCGTATGTCTCGATAAGGGCGCGGGCCCGGGCCAGCTCGTCGTCGGTGACCGGCTCGCGGCCGATGCGCTCCAGCTCCTCCTCGAAAGCGGCCTCGACGACCGCCGGGGCCACACCGGGCCGGACCGTCGCCTGGCCGGCCACGATCGACGCCCCACCAATGAGTCCCAGCGAGAAGAACGACACGTCCTGGGCGATGCGATCCTCGCGCACGAGGCGCCGGTACAGCCGGCTTCCCTTACCGCCGGCGAGGATCTGCGAGGCCACCTCCAGCGCATCGAAGCGCGGATCACTCAGGACCGGCGCCCGGAAGGCGAAGAAGTGGCGCGGCAGAGGCACGCGATCCTCGACGACTTCGCGCGTCTCCGCTCCGAGGACCGGCGGCAGGGTAACGTCGCCGAGCGGCGGGATCGCTCCGTTCGGCGGAATCTCGCCGAAGTACCGCTCCACCCAGCGGCGGGCCTGCGCCGGTTCGACGTCGCCCACGATCGACAGGACCGCATTGTTCGGCGCGTAGTAGGTCCGGAAGAAGGTCGCGACGTCCTCGAGGGAGGCCGCGTCGAGATCCTCCATCGACCCGATCGTGGGATGGTGATACGGATGGCCCTGCGGGAAGACGTGTTCCTGGAGCTTGTGGAACCACGACCCGTACGGCCGGTTGTCGTACGAGGAACGCTTCTCGTTCTTGACCACGTCCCGCTGGTTGTCCAGGTTCTCCTGGTTCAGCGCGCTCAGAAGCGTGGCCATGCGATCCGCCTCGAGCCAGAGGGCCAGCTCGAGCTGGTGACTCGGGACCGTCTCGAAGTAGTTGGTCCGGTCCAGGAAGGTCGTGCCGTTCATCGTGCCGCCGGCGGCCTGGACGAGAGCCATGTGCTCTGTCTTGGCGACGTGCCCGGAGCCCTGGAACATGACGTGCTCGAAGAGATGGGCAAAGCCGGTCTTGCCGGCGACCTCGTGCTTGGAGCCGACGTTGTACCAGATGTTGACCGCCACGACCGGCGCCAGGTGGTCTTCCGAGATGATCAGGCGCAGGCCATTCGCAAGACGCTCGTCGGTGAACTTGACGCTCGGGGCGGTCATGCAGTCCTAATCCTCCGGGGACGGGGCGCGGCACCCTCGGCGGTACCGCGGGCCTCCGCATTGTAGGGGCCGCGGTTCGAGCGAGGGCCGGCCGGCTCGGAACGGGCGCAGACCGGGCCGCGCAGGCCGGTCGACGCCTGCCCTGAGCGTCTGGCCGGCTCCGGACGCCGGTGCCCAGTCCTCTCTACCCGGCCCAGGAATCTTGACAACCGGCCTTCGCGTGTTAGCATTTCATCTAACAGCAGTTAGAGGAAACACTCCAGTGGCAGGCATCAAGAACCCGGCTCGCCCATCGGTTCGGCCCGGCGGTTTGGTCCGCCCGGGGCTCACGGCTGCCCAGCTGCCGACCGTTGAGTTCGACGCCCGGACGGCCTACGACTTCCTCACCTGCACCTGCGACGAGTGCACCGATCTCGCAGAGCTGCTGCCGGAGGACCGCGTTTGGCTCGAGGAATCGCGGGCGGCCGTTTCCGCCGAAATGGGCTCGACCGGCTCTGCCGGGAACTGCGCGGGCTTCCTCATGGAGCTCGGCCGGGCGCTGGTCAGACACCCCGATGTTCGCACCGCCCGCGAGACGATGGAACTCGTCGATGGGCTGGCCGACCACGAGCTGCTCGAGACGATGATGGGCGAGTTGCTCGACGACGCGGACATGGGGACGATGGCCCGCCTCGCCGTGGACGGCGACGAGGCCGCCTATCGGGAACTGCAGGCCGTCCTCGAGGTTCACAAGGGCCTGCCCGTGCTGACCGTACCGCTGACCCTGCTCGCGCCGGCTGCCAGGGCCGTGCTGAAGGCCTGGTTGCCGCGATACGAGAAAGTCGAGGCGCGGATCGGGCGAATGCTCGATCGCGACGTCGCCGCATATCGGCAGGAGGACCTCTCGCGGGATCCGATCGGGTTCGTCGAGCGCGTCACCAACGGCATTCGCCTCGTGCCGGAGCAGCGGATCAGGCGCATCGTCCTGGCCCCGAGCTACTTCGAGCGCCCGTACAACTCGCTCACGAAGGTGGGCAAGATCCAGGTGATCCTGTATCCGATCTCGGACGCGGCTCTCGGCGCCGCCGACAGGCTCACTCCCCCGGCGTCAACGGTGCGCCTCTATCGGGCCCTCGGGGACGAGACACGCCTGCAGATACTCCGCTTCCTCGCCCTGAGAGATCGGTACCTGACCGAGATCGCCAACGAGCTCGAGCTGAGCAAACCGACCGTCAAGCACCACCTCGCGCAGCTCCGCAGCGCCGGCCTGGTGACCGTCACGGAGCAGGGCAACTTCACTTACTACGCCCTTCGCCGCGACCGGGCTGAAGAGGCCGGCGTCGAGCTCCGGGCCTACCTGGCGCACTGACCCACGTGAACAGGATGTCCAATCCGGCCATCGATAAGTTAGATGAACGACTAACACCCGGGATCACTGCAACTAACATCGGGGTACTGAACAATGTGGCGTGAAGATCCAGAGCAACTCCTGAAGATGGCCAACCGGCACGGGGCGGGGCTCCGGGCCGAGGCCGCGGCCGACAGAATCGCCCGCCCGGCACCGGACCTCGACCGGTTCCGCGGCCTCCAGATCCGCCTGGGCAGCGTGTTGATACTGGTCGGACAGACCTTCGCAGACGACAATTGTTCGCCGAAACCGGTCCGTTCCTAGGTGATTCCGAAGGACCAGTCGTGATCGACGCGCGAAGGTGGCACCGAGCCGGCATGCGCTACTCGCCGGGCCCGATGGCTCCGGCATGGCGTAGTGCCGACGTCGCTCGATGGGGCGCCGCATGACGGGCGCCCTGACCCGGTATGCGCGGAGCTTCACCGGATTCAGCAGAAACGCGCGGCTATTCCTGCTCACGACGATCGTCTTCGGCGCCGGGATCAGCCTCTACTGGGTCGACTTCAACCTCTACCTCGAGGCGACCGGCGTCGACAAACCATCGATCGGCTGGCTGATGTCGGTGTCCCAGCTGGCCGGGTTCCTCGTCGCCCTGCCCGCCAGCGCTCTATCGAATCGAATCGGACGGCGGAAGGTCATGCTCGGCGGCGTAGCACTTATCGTGGCGGCCTTGCTTGCGATCCTGCCCGGCAACCTGGCCCTGATCCCGGTTGGCGTCGTGGCGCTCGGCGCCGGACAGCAGGCATTCGGCGTGGTGCAGATCCCCTATATCGCGGAGCACACCAGGCCGGACCAGCGCAATGAGTTCTTCTCCATCTGGCAGGCCACTCAGTTCCTCACCGGCGTGGTGGCGGTCCCTCTGGGCGGCCTCATCGCAGCCGCCCTGTCCGCAGCGCTGAACCTGAGCGGGGACGTGGCCGAGTACCGGATCGTGCTGACGCTCGTCGCCTTCATGGCGATGCTCGGCTTCGCCAGCCTCTTCCTGCTTTCGAACGACCGACCGACGGGCGACCACACGAGACTGGCTCCCGGCGCCCGATTCGGGATCGTGCTCTCCGATCCCTCGCTGTTCTTCCGGCTGTTGCTGCCCGGTTTCATCACGTCGCTCGGCGCGGGTCAGCTGATCCCGTTTCTGAACGTGTTCATCAAGGGCAAGTTCAGCCTGGACCTGGCCGAGGTCAACATCATCTTCGGGATCACGAGTCTCGGGACCGCGGCGGCGATGCTCGCCCAACCCGCCGTCGCCCGAAGATTCGGTCGGATCGGCTCGATCGTGCTCGTCCAGGGCGCGAGCATTCCATTCCTGGTGGTGCTGGGTTTTTCGCCGATCCTCTGGACCGTGATCGCAGCCATGGCCGTCCGAAACTCGCTCATGAACGCGGGCAGTCCCATCTTCGACGCCTTCGCAATGGACCGCGTCTCTGCCGCCGAGCGGGCGACCCTGTCCGCGGGCATGACCATGCTCTGGTCGCTCGGCTGGACCGTCGCCCCGCTGTACTACGGCTGGCTCCAGGCAACTCTCGGCTTCACGGCCGGCTACGCCGTCGACTTCGTGACGATCATCGTCCTCTACACGATCGCCACGGCGCTCCTGTGGATCTGGTTCCGGGGGACGGACAAGGTCGCCGCGGGAGACGCCGCGGTCACGCCCATCGCAGCCGAGACGCCGCTCCTCGAGCAGGCCTGATCCGGCTACGAGTAGTAGAGAGCGAGCATGTTCCAGCTCTCGGCCAGGTCGTAGATCGCGATCGCAATCAGCAGAAGCCCGCCCACCACGTTGATCGCCCGGCTGTGGCGGGCGAACCAGCGGGTCAGCTCACGCTGCATTGCCCCCGACAGAAGGGATATGGCCAGCAGCGGCGCGCCGAAGCCGAGACCGAACCACAGGAAGACCCACAGTTTGCTCAGCGCCTCGGTCATCGTGAAGGAGTAGACGAAGATGGCGACGACGAGCGGGCCGGAGCAGGGCATGGCGATCGGGCCGTACAGCAGCCCGTAGACGTAGGCGTTGAGGGACGGGCGGCGGAGCAGCGGAACCTTGATCTGGGGCAGCCGGTAGAACGGGTTGCGATCCATCAGCATCAGCACGCCCAGGATGAGTATCACGACGATCGCGACGGGGATCAGGATGGCCAGGACCCGGCCGATTGAGATCGACAGAGCGGCCATCAACCCTCCGAGGACGAGCATCGCCGTCAGGACGCCGGCCAGAACGAACACGCCGAGGAAGTAGCGCAGCCGCCCGGCATTCGACCCAGCCTGGCCGCCGAGGTAGGCCAGGAATCCCGGATACAGCGGCAGCAGGCACGGGCTGGTCGTCGCAAGAAGGCCGAACCCGAACGACGTCAGCGCCGAGTCCACGGCGCTACTGGCCGAGGTACTTGGCCAGCGTCTTCTGGATGCTTTCCGCCGACTTGGGTCCGAACGGGAGCCCGTAGACTCCGCCCTGACGGTCGATGAACAGCATCGGCTGAAGCGGCGGGTTCAGGTATCCCTGGTCGTAGTTCATCTCGAGGAACCGGCCGACCTCGATAGGGGCAACGGCGATGTACCAGTCGAACTTGTTCGCGGCAGCGTACTTCTTGAGGATCGTCTCGTCCTCGTTGGGGTCCACATCGAGGCTGACCCTGACCAGGTCGGTACCCGCCGGGTAGAGGGTGGGCAGCAACTTCATCTCGCTCATCTCGCCCTGGCACGTTGGGCACCACGTCGCCATCGTGTCCACGAGAACGACCTTCCCGGTGAAGTCATTGATCGTGAACTGCTTGCCGGTCGTGACGTCTGTCATCTTCACGTTGAACCATGACGGCACCGTCGGCGCGGCTACGACCGGGATCGGGTCGAAGTAAGTCGAACTCGGGCTCGACGCCTTGCCGGCGTTTCCGGTGCAGCCGGCGAGAGCGACGACACAGGCGAGCAGGGCGGCCGCACAAGTGATGCGCGAGGTCCGGGGGTGCATGGCGCCAACATAACCGGCCGGGGCCGGGTCGTGCCCGAAGTTTCGGCAGGCGCCGTCCCGCGCAACCGGGTAGACGGGTCCGCGACGTCGGCGCGTCGCGCCAGGCCGTGGCGTCCGCCACTCAGCCGAACGAGACCGCGCTTCTAGGCCGGCCCGGGTCCGGTACCCACTCCCCCAGCGGCCGGACCTCCGCCAGGCGAGAGCGCAGATCCGGGTCCAGCGCCTCGGCCGCAGCCACGGCCGTCTCGATGGCGGTCAGGCACAGGATGCCCTCGGCGGTGGCGGCAAGGCGGATCTCCGCCGCGTCACGTACGGGACCGGACTTGGGTGCGGGCGTGTTGACTACGAGCCGGACCGTGCCGCCCGCGATCAGGCCCAGGATCGGCACCTGGCCGTTGGCGGGTTTCTCGCCGACCTTTGCCACGACCTGGGACTCATAGCCGAGAGCGCGAAGCTCCGCGGCCGTCCCGGACGTCGCCGCGAACCGGTAGCCGGCCCGTGACAGGGCGGCGGCCACTCGCGGCAGCTCGCCGTGGTCACGTTCTGCGACGGAGATCAGGGCGAGCGCGCCCCCGGCGCCGGGCCGCGGCGGGATCAGCGCCGCTCCCTGCATCGCCTTCGCCAGCGCCACTCGCGGGTCGGTGTGGATGCCGATGACCTCGCCCGTGGACTGCATGCCGGGGCCCACGGATGGATCCACGCCACGGAGCTTGGCCGTGGAGAAGGCCGGGGCTTTGACCGCGACCAACGGAGGCGGCGCAAGGAGCCCATTCCCCCACCCCATCTCGCGGAGGGTCTCGCCGAGGGCGATTCGGACGGCCAGCTTGACCATCGGCACGCCGGTGACCTTGCTCATGAACGGCACGGTTCGGCTGGCGCGCGGGTTGACCTCTATCAGGTAGACGCCGTCGTCACGGACGATGAATTGAGCGTTCACCAGGCCGCGGACACCGAGCGCCCGGACGATCCGGTCCATCGCCTCCACGATCAGCTCCTGGTCGGACGCCGAGATGTTCTGGGGCGGGAACATGCCGACCGAGTCGCCCGAATGGACGCCGGCCCGCTCGATGTGCTCCAGCAGGCCCGGTATCAGGACGGTCTCGCCGTCGGCCACGGCGTCGATGTCGACCTCGACGCCTTCGAGATAGCGGTCGACCCGGACCGGCCGGTCCGGGTCGACGACGGTCGCGCGCGCAAGCTGATTCACGAGATCCGACGGCGAGTAGCTGAAGTCGATGGCCAGTCCGCCGATGACGAAAGACGGCCGGACGATGACCGGGTATCCGATCTGGTCGGCCAATGCGAGCGCCTCTTCGATGGACCGGGCCATCCCACCTTCCGGCTGCGGGATGCCGAGCGACTCGACGAGGTTGGCGAAGCGGATGCGGTCCTCGGCCTGGTCGATCGTCTCCAGGTTGGCGCCCAGGAGCGGGATCCCGGCGGCCGCGAGGGGCTCGGCCAGGTTGAGGGGCGTCTGGCCGCCGAACTGCACGAAAGCGCCGAGCAGCGGCCTGCCATCCGGCGACTCGGCCTCGACCACGGACCGGACGGACTCAGGGTCCAGCGGCTCGAAGTACAGGCGGGACGAGGCGTCGAAGTCGGTCGACACCGTCTCGGGGTTGGAGTTGATCATGACCGCCTGCCAGCCCTGGGCGCGCAGCTCGGCCGCGGCCTGGACGGCGCAGTAGTCGAACTCGATCCCCTGCCCGATCCGCACCGGGCCACTGCCGATGACGAGGGCTGCGGGCCGCTCCACCGGCGGGAGCTCCGGCTCCGAGCCGGCGGCGGCGTACGTGGCGTAGAAGTAAGGAGTCTCCGCGGCGAACTCGGCCGCGCACGTATCCACCATCGCGTAGCCGGGCACGAGGCCCAGCTCCATCCGCGCCAGCCGGATCGATTCGGCCGAGACGCCGGCCATCTGGGCGAGCTCGCGGTCGCCGAAGCCGGCCCGCTTCACCGTCGCCAGGAGAGTGGCCGTCTCCTCGTCGCCCGGGTCTGTCATGCGCTCGCCCATGGCCCGCACGTCGCGCTCCAGCCCGATCGCCCGCTCGAACTCCTGCAGGAACCAGGCCGAGATGCCGGTCACGCCGCGGATCCGCTCGGCCGGCATGCCGCGGCGGAGCAGGGCGAGGATCCGCCACAACCGCGAGTCGGATGGCGCGAGGAACCGCTTGAGCACGATTGGATAAGCGGCCCGTTCGGCGTGGGCTCGCGCCTCGCAGAGCAGGCCGCCGCCGTCGACGGTCACCATCGGCTGCGCAACCGCGGGCTCCATTAGGTAATCGAGAGTCGCGCGCCAGGCGGCGTTCTCAGCCAGGAAGCCGGCGCCGGCCTGTTCGAGCGCGCGGAGCGCCTTGTTCAGCGCCGAGCCGAAGGTTCGGTCGATCGCCATCACCTCGCCGGTCGCCTTCATCTGGCTGCCCAGCGATCGGTCGGCCGTGGGGAACTTGTCGAACGGGAAGCGCGGCAGCTTGACGACGACGTAGTCGAGGGCCGGCTCGAAGGCCGCGACCGTCGTCCCGGTAACGACGTTGGGGATCTCCGCCAGCCGCCGTCCCGCGGCGATCTGGGCCGCGACGCGCGCGATCGGATATCCGGTTGCCTTCGACGCCAGCGCCGAGGATCGGCTGACGCGCGGGTTGACCTCGATTACCGCGTATTCGGTGTAGTCCGGCGAGAGCGCGAACTGGACGTTGCAGCCGCCCTCCACGCCGAGCGCCCTGATGATCGAGAGTGCCGCGGAGCGGAGCCGCTGGTGGACCGGGTCTGGCAGCGTCTGGACCGGCGCGACCACGATCGAGTCGCCGGTATGGACGCCCAGCGGGTCCACGTTCTCCATCGAGCAGACGGCGATGCACGTGTCGTCCGCGTCGCGCATGACCTCGTATTCGATCTCCTGCCAGCCGACCAGGCAGCGCTCGATCATGACCTGGTGGATGGGGCTCAGGCGCAGGCCGGTCCTCGCCCGCTCCCAGTAGGCCGCCTCGGTCTCGACGATGCCACCGCCCGTGCCCCCGAGAGTGAACGCCGGCCGGATGATCGCGGGCAGCCCAATCTCGGCCAGGGCCTCGCGGGCGGCCTGTTCGCGCGCCTCTTCGGTCTCGCCTTCCACGATGTGGCTCGGGGCGTACGGCTGGCCGATCCGGTCGAGCAGGTTGCGGAAGAGCTCGCGATCCTCGGCCATCTCGATGGCCTCGAGCGGCGTGCCGATCAGCCGGACGTTGTACTTGTCGAGAACGCCGGCCTTGGCCAGCGCCACGGCCAGGTTGAGGCCGGTCTGGCCGCCGAGCCCGGCGAGGAGCCCCTCGGGCCGCTCTCTGGCGATGACCTGCTCGATGGCCTCGACGGTGAGCGGCTCGAGGTAGACGGCGTCGGCCACCTCCGCGTCGGTCATGATCGTGGCCGGGTTCGAGTTGACCAAGATCGTCCGAACCCCCTCCGCCCGAAGCGCTCGGCAGGCCTGCGTGCCGGCGTAATCGAACTCGGCCGCCTGGCCGATCACGACCGGGCCGGAGCCGATGATGAGCGCGCTCTTCGGCTTGGGCGGGCGCTCGGCCCGCGGCGCGGACTGCGGCAAGGTCAGGTTCACGCGGCGGGGCAGCGTTCTGGGCCGACAAAAAAGCCACCGGCCGAGTGAGCGCGGTGGTTCTCTTTGCAGGCGACCATAGACCTCCTCCCCGGCCTCTCTGGACCGGTACGCCGGCCTCACAGGACCGGCCGAAAGGTTGGCCGTAGGTTAGCACGAGGAGGCGCCCGCGTGAGGAACCCAGACGGAGGAACCCATCTGGACTTGCGGCCGAGCCGGCCGGCCCTTCGGTCTACCCTAGCTGGCTGCTAGTCTCGATCAGCTGGCCGGCTCGGCAGGTTCACCATGAGCCTCTCGCTACGCCAGACCCGAATAACTCTCACGCGCTCGCCGTCGAGACGATAGACGATTCGGAAGGGCGGCCGGTCGAGCTCGCGCAACCAGGGTTGCTCGAACTCGGGCACCACGCGGCCGCTTTCGGGGAATTCGATGAGCTGGTCCAGGCTCGCCAAGATCTCGCGAATCAGTCGCTCCCCGACGTCGGGCGCCGACTGCGAGATATGCCAATCGCGGACAGCTTCAAGGTCGAGAACGGCCGATTCGGCGAGCGAGATGCGCCTGGGCACCTCAGGCGAGCCCGAGCCGGTGCCTGGCATCCTCCAGGGACAGCTCGCGGCCTTCCTCGAGGTCGAAAAGGCCGGCAATGACGGCCCGCATGAAATCGCGCTCTTCTTGCGCGGCCTCGAACTCAGGCAGGGTCTGCACGACCGCCACGCCCCGTCCGCGGCTCGTCAGCAGCACCGGGCGGCCCGACTCGCTCGCCCGCCGAACCACCTTGCCCGGGTTCACCTTCAGATCCCCGATGGGGACGACATCCTCGGAGAACTTCACCCTGGCCCTCATCCGGACCTCCATACGGCACCGTTATACTGGTGCTGATATTAGCACCTGTTGGGCAGTCGCCTCGGCTCAGGAGCCGGCCGGTGCAACCACTGGCAGACCGAGATCGCGCGCTGCCGCCAGAAGGCGCTCGTCGTAAGAGACGAAGGCAGTCAGCTCGTCTCCCAGCTCGACGGCCGAGGCAAGGTGTATGGCGTCGAGCGTGCGCATGCTGGCCGGACCCAGGGCAGCGGCCCGGGTGGCGATTCGCGAGTCGAACGGCAGTAGAACCAGCATGCCCGTGACCGCTGGTATCCCGGCCGTCAGATCGGGTGCCCCCCGAGCTATGGCGCGCGACACCTCGACGGTGGCGAAGATGCTCGACGCGAGCGGGCCGGCCGAGGTGAGATAGCGCCGGAGAGCATCGGTCTCGGGCTCGCGCCGGATCAGTTTGACCAGAGCCGACGAGTCGACGTAGGCCAGGCTCACCAGCGTTCTTCCTCGCGCATCCGAAGAAGCACGACCGAGAGAGGCTCCGCACCCGGCAGCGACTCGCTTGGTTCTGGTAGATCTGTGATCGAACGGCTTGCCGGGGTGGCTCGGCCCTCTGCGATCAGCCTGTCCAGGATGCTCGTCTCGGGAGCGGGTGCCGGCCCAAGGCGCGCCACTAAACGGCCGTGCTCGGTGACCTCGAGCGTTTCGCCCTGCTCGACGCGACGGAGGTAGACAGAGAGGTTCTGCCGAAGCTCGCGCACGCCCACTCGCGCGTGCGACCCACCCTCGCTCATGTCAGATCCCGGGTGTCCATGTAGCACAAGGTAGCACAATCTCGCGGCTGACGGTCTCACGCAGAAGAGCGACAGCCGCCCGCGATTTCGGCCGAAGTCGCCTCAGGGACGCGGCTCGACGATCGCCCAGAGAGCCAGCTCGAGGTTGGCCGCCCCGAACTCCGGCTGGAAGACCCCGGCCGCGCGGGCCTTGAAGTACTGGAACCCGGCCGGACGCGACGCGACCACGCCCCGGCAGTTCACGGTCGGCTTGCCGGAATGAGTGGCCCGGTCCGTGTTGCCGGTGACCGTCCAGTCTCGGACGCCGTCAACCGCGAAGCCGTACTGCATGTGCGCGCCTTGAAGAGTGTTTTCCGTGACCGCGGCCCCGAACAAAGTCTGGTCCTTGGGCTCCTTGGTCAGATCGCGGCAGACCCAGACTCGATCGCCCATGCCCATGCCGATCCGAATGACGGCCCCGGCGGCATCGATCGTGTTGCCCCGGACCTTCACTCCCGAAAGTCGCCGTTGAAGGGCAGGTAGTCGACCATGTTGATGCCGCCGAGCAGCGTGGCGTGCTGCGCCCGAATGACGTTGCCCTCGATCAGCGATCCGGGTGCGCCGAAGATCACGATCCCGCCATCGGTCGCATCCGTGATGGTGTTGTTGCGGACGATGCTGTTGGTGCAGGCCAGGGAGATCCCGTCCGCCCAGTTGCCGTCCGGCCGGCCTGCCGGGCCGATCTCGTTGTCTTCGATGAGCGCGCCGCTGCACCGAGGGTTGCCGCCCTCGAAGATGTGGATCGTGGACCAGCTCCTGGTCTCGAGGGCCCTGACTCCTCGGACCACCTGGCCCGACCCCGGTCCGCCGGCCTCGATGAGAGCGTCGCCGTCCAATCGACCGAGCTTCGGCCGGTTGCCGTCAACGACCACGTTGCTAAGGACCACATTGGACCTGTCGATCATCCTGACCGCGCTCGTCACCGAGGGCGAGGCGATCCGGAGAACCGCGCGGCGATCATCGGTCGGGAAGCCCTGCGTGTAGATTGCCTGACCATCGGCGCTGAACACCACCGGCCCCGTGAGCTGGAACACCGCGCCGGGACACAGCACGGCCACGTCGCCCGCCGCGACGAGTCTCGCGTTGATGGCGGCCTGATCTCCCGACGGGATGCAGGCCAGGCCGTAGCAGTTGGAGCTGGGGTCGCCGCGGCGGTTGGGGTGGCCGTCGGCGTTGGTGAGGCCGACGGGGTGGGAGACGCAGCCCCCGAGCAGGCCGCGATCGAGATCGCAGCGAGGAGAACCGGCAGGATCGAGAGGCGCGGGAGCTTCATGCACACCTTCGTTTCCCGACGATCATAGCGATCCTGCCGCCGGTCTCCGTCGTCCGCGCCGGTCGTCAGCCCTCGATGAAGTGGGCGGCAAGGTAGAAGAGCACCGAGGCCCCGATGTAGCCGTACTCCACTCGCTTTCGCCTTGTCTCGTCATCCCGCGCCCCCAGGAAATCCAGAAGGGCGTGACGGATCAGGAACGTGTAGAGCACGAAGTACATGAACGGGATGACGTGCACGTACCAGGGGAAGTCGCCGACGTGCTTGCCGAATAGCGACAGGATCCAGTCGATCTGGCTGACGATGCCGAACAACCCGAGGCCGGCGTTGATGAACATCCACTCGACTTGGTCACGGCCGAAGATGGCGAGATAGAAGATCAGGTAGACCAGGATCGCGATGCCGCCGTGCATGAAGACGAATTCGAACGGCGTACCGCTGTACGCCAGGAAGAAGCCCGAGAGGCCGAACGCGAGCATGTGCACCAGGAAGAAGGGGTAGACGAAGAGCCCGGAGATCTCGTCGCCGCTCGCATAGGCCCGGCCGTTGACCGTGATGCTGCCGTGAAGTCTCATCGGGTCACGCTCTCGAGTACTGGCGTCTGGCAAGTTCGTGGAGGGTCCGAATATCGTAGCGGGCCGCTGAGTGGTTCGTCGCGGCGGATCGGCCAGCGAGGCCGCCGACGATCCCGCAACGATCTACTCGCCCGCCGGCCCGAGCTCAGCTCGGTCCTGTCCCATCAGTCACCGCCGGTATGTCCAGACCCAGATGGTGCGCCAGCGCCGCCCTCGCCGCCGCTCGGACCGAGCGGTCCGTCACGTACTGGACGCGCCCGCCGAGTTCGTAGGTGGTCACCCGGGCCAGGTCGAGCGTTCGAACCTGATGGCACAGGATCAGGCCGTCGCGAGTCTGCCCGGCGTGGCCGTCCGGAATCGCCACCTCGCCCGGGTACTTCGGCGGCCTGGTCGTGATCGGGCAAACCGTCGCCATCCCAGAGCGGTGGAAGGCCTCGTACGAAACCACCAGGGCGCGGCGGGTTCCGGCCTGCTCGTGCCCCCGGGTTGGATCCAGATCCACCAGGACGATGGCCCAGCGAAGCGGGCCGTCCGTCAGCGCGGCCACGCTTCCGTGTCGCCCAGATCGGCAGCCAGCCCGGACATCTCCGACCGAAACTCAGGATCCTGGGCCGCGGAGTCCCATTGGGCTGCCTCGTGCTGCTCGAGCATCTGAGCGTAGAGCCGGTCGACAGCCAGCTCGACCACGGCGTCCTGACTGTTCGCGGCTCCGTAGTCGCCGGCGAGTTCGCGGACTCGCCGCACGGTCGCTTCGCTCAGGTTGTAGGTGCGCTTGACCCGGTCACTCATGCGGGGATTGTCGTACGTCCAGATATGGGTGTCAATTCTGGGTGTATGACCGTTCCGGGGGCCGGATCAGGCCGGTCGGACCTGCAGGGCGCGGCGGAGGAACGCCCAGGCGCGCTCTATCCACGAGCAGTCGATCTGGGGGGCGGCGAGTCTGGGGCGGCGACCGGCGGCTTCCGCGCGGCACGGCGACTCCATCCTGGCCCTGCGAACTTGAGCCGCGAGATGGTTCGCGTCTGCTTCGGCCTGGAGCTCGGACATGCGAGCCTTGGCCAGCGTGTAGGCGGCGCACGGGTCCATGAGTTCTTCCTCCATCGCCGCTCTCGGCTTCCCGAGCTCTACCCCGGCGACGCCCACAACCTAGGACCCCGGACCCCTGGCTCGGTATCTCGCCAAAGACCGCCGGCGAGTCGTCACGGCGACGGCTCGGTTGCGGTCGGCGCAACACCCGGCGCCGACTGCGCTTTTCAGCCTAGTCCTTCGAGGATGGCCACGGCGCCCATGCCGGCCAGCTCCGCGTCTTCCTCTTGCGAGAGGCCGCTGACCGCGACCGCCCCGACGACCTGGCCCTCCACCAGGACTGGGACGCCGCCGCCCCAGCCGACATATCGCGGATCGCCGTAGTAGGCCATGTCGAAGCCGTGCTCCGGATGGCGCGCGGCCTGTCCGATGTCGTACGTCGGCCGTCGCTCGCGGGCCGCCGTCCAGGCCTTGTTGGCGGCGATGGTGATCGAGGGCAGGGGCGCCCCATCCAATCGAAGCAGGCCGATCAGTTCTCCATGAGCGTCCGCGACGGCCACGACCCCTTGCTTCTGCCGCCGCGCCAGCTCGGCCTGAACCGCCTGGATCGCCCTCTGTGCTTCAACGTGGCCGAGGCTGCCGACCTGTCGCATCGCTCTCCGTTCTGCCGTTGGGCATCCCTGTGGCGCGGCTCGCCGCCTCTGACTCTAGCTCATCCCCTGCAGCCGGCGGGCCAGCTCGGCCGTGTCCAGGTGGAGCGGCTCGACGGCCCCGACCGTCGGCTCGGGCTCCCCTCCCCCGTGGCGGGCACGGGCGGCCTTGACGAACCGGTCGAAGACTGCGAGCGCGTCGAGCGGGCCGGGGCCGCCCTCGGGGTGGTACTGGACCGTCTCGATCGGCAGCGTCCGGTGGCGGAGCCCCTCCACCGATCCGTCGTTGAGATCGATCTGGCTGACCACGAAGCCGCTCACCTCCAGCAGCGTCTCGGCGATGACCGTGACCTCGTGGTTCTGGGCCGTTACCTGCACGAGGCCGGTCTCCAAATCCTTGACCGGGTGGTTGGCGGCGTGGTGGCCGAACGGCAGCCGACGCGTGCTCGCCCCCGCGGCCCGGCCGACGATCTGGTGGCCGAGGCAAATCCCCAGCAGCGGGCGGCCGTCGGCGATGACCTCGCGGGCCAGGGCCACCGGTCCGTCCAGCCGGGCGGGGTCGCCGGGGCCCGGCGAGAAGACGACGCCGTCGATATCGGGCGCCAGGGCCTCCGCCGCGGCGGCGGTGTGCGGCAGGATGCGAACCCGGGCGCCGCGCTTTCGAAGGCTGCGCACGATGTTCGTCTTGAGGCCGAAATCGAGGATCGCGACCAGCGGCCCGCCCTCGGAGGCGTCGCCCTCGTCGCGGGCGCCTGCGGGCGATACGGCGGCCACGAAGTCCTGGTCCTCCCATCGAGGCACGGCTCGGGCCCGCGCTCGCGCCTCCTCCGGGTCAGTCTCGCCGGGCGCGGTCAGGATGGCGCGAAGGCTCCCGTTCGCTCGGAGATGCCGGGCCAGGGCTCGCGTGTCGACGCCCGCGATCGCCGGGATGCTCGCCTCGCGCAGCATCGTCGCCAGCTGGCGGGCGTCGTCGAGCACGGCGGCCGTGGCGTTGGCCACGACCAGGCCGCGCAGCCAGGGCCGCTCGGACTGGTCGTCGTACTGGACGCGGCCGTAGTTGCCGATAAGGGGATAGGTCATGACGACGAGCTGGCCGGCGTACGAGGGATCGGTGGCGATCTCCTGGTAGCCGGTCTGGCTGGTGTTCACGACGAGATCGCCGTGGCCGGAGCGCTGAGAGCCGAAGGCGACGCCGGGGAAGACGTGGCCGTCCTCGAGGGCCAGCAGCGCCGGGCCGTAGTCGCCGACCCGTGGGTCTACGACGGAGCTCGGGCGCGGGAACGGCGGCTGTTTCAAAGCGGGCGACACGGCCAACGTCACCTGGCGCCGGGGCCGCCGGGGCCGCCGGGGCCGCCGACGCCGACGGCGCCGACAAAAAAACCACCGGCCGAACCGGCACGGTGGTTCAACTGGCGGACGATCATGCTCTCCTCCGCGGTCTCTCTGGACCGGCATGCCGGCCTCGCAGAGCCGGCTACAAAGGTTGGCCGTAGGTTAGCACGCGCAAGTCGGCCGGAGCGCGCCTGCGGACCCTTCAACCGGCCAGCGCCTTGACGACCTCGCGGTCGAACCGTTCGATGGCGGCGGCGAGAATCGCCGGGTCCGTCTCCGAGAACACGAGCGCCAGGTGCTCCACACCCAATTCCTCGAAGGCACGGACGTCCTGGAGCATCGCCGCGAGGTCACTCGAGACCGGTACCCGCACCGAGAGCGCAGGCGCGGGCCGGCCCGCGGCTTCGGCTGCCGCGCGAACGACCGGGATCCGCTGAGCCATAACTTCGGGCGTGGCGCGGGTGGCGTGATACCCGTCGGCCAGAGAGCCCGCCCGCCGCAACGCAGCCGGAGACGAGCCGCCGACGATGATCGGAAGACGATCGCCCCGCATCGGCAGCGGGCCAAAGACGAAGTCGGTGAATGCGTGAAAAGCGCCCTCGAATGGCTCGGCCGAACCCGACCACAGGTGGCGCCACAGCCGGATCGTCTCGTCGAGATACGCGCCCCGGCGGTGAAAACGATCGGCGACGCCGAGGTTCGCAAACTCGGTCTCGTTCCAGCCGACGCCGACGCCGGCGATCAGGCGGCCCCCGCTCAGCACGTCGATCGTGGCCAGCTCCTTGGCCAGCAGAACGGCGTTGCGTTGCGGGACGACGACGACGCTGGTACCGAGCTTGAGGCGCGGATGTCTCGCGCCGACCCAGGCCAGCGTCTCGATCGCCTCGAACGTTCGGCCGTACTCGCCCGCAGCCGATCCGGGAACGAGGACGTGATCGGTCGTCCAGACGGTCTCCCACCCAAGGTGCTCCGCCGCCTCCGCCCCGGCTTCGATCGCCTCCGCGCTCGATCCGGGTCCAGTGTTCCTCAATGAAAGCCCGAAGTTCATGGCCATCGAAGCCTAGCGGAGATCCGCGGCACGCGGCTCGTCGTCGCGTTGGGTTGCGCCCCAGGCGACCCGGGCCGGGCACGACCACCACATGAGTCCGAGCCGGCCCCGATAAGCGGGAAATAAGCCGGCGTCGCTATGGTCGTGCCGTCGGACGTTGCGCGGCCGAACCCCACAGGTTCCGGGCGAATGCGCTGGCTCGATCTGGCGGCCTTCGGTCGCGCCGTCCCGACAAGACCTACGGACCTACGGGCAGCCGGGCCACCCTCGACCCCGACCCGGGTGTCCGGCCGGCCGCTGCCCACGCCGACCGGCGACGAGGAGGTCTATCTCAGCCCGCAGCCGGCGCCCGAAGGTCGAGCGCTGCAGCCATTCGAGGTAGTCGAGGTCGTGGCGGGCGATCTCGCCGAGCGACCAGCCCGCATATCGGCCGAAGTCCAGCACGGTTCCCGAGGGACGGCCCGGAGGCGGGCCGGCGTGCGGCACATCCGACGCGGCGGTGGATCTCGAGGCTTCCGGCCCGGCGGCCGTTGAGGCGGTCTCCGGCCGGCGCTGGACGCCCGGCTCCGGCGCCCGTGCCGTGGGGGCCGCCGGCGCGCCGGCGGCCATTGCCCGCACGGCGTCGTACTCCGCTCGCCTGACGGGATCACCCAGCACGTCCCAGGCGTCATTCAACGCGATCATCCGGCCGGGATCGCCGCCGAGGTCGGGATGGTACTTGCGCGCCAGGGTGCGGTAGGCGGCCCGGATCACCTCCGATTCCGCGCGGGGGTGGACCTGGAGCACCTCGTAGTAGTCGGGCATCGGCAGAGACTACAACGGCGCAGGCCGTCCCGGTATGCCACTATCGCGGCCCCTGACAGGTGAAGCTGCCGTTCGATTCAGGCCTCGCCCGCTGCCGCGGAAGAGACAAGCGGCCCGGGGAGGGAGGACCCGGACCGCTTGATCTGGAGAAGACGCCCCGTCACCGGCGTCTTCGGGGTGAGCAGGAGGAGGAACTGACGACAGAGTAGGCGCGCGATCTTGAAAGCGTCCTGAATCGCCGCCACCTGTGATCGGGGCCGGGCTACGCGGACTGCCGTCCCGATCCGTGGGCCTTGAACGGCCTCGCGGCGGGACGCGCGGGATCAGGTACGGGGCCGCGTCTTCGTCTGTCCGCGAGCGAGGGCGAAGAGAGCCCTGGATTCCTCCGCCGCGGCAACCGCGTCTTCGCTGGACTGGACCCTGGCCCGTCCTTCGCGCTTGTCGGCGGCCTCGCGCAGAAGCGCGTGGAACTCATCGTTGAGCTGATCCTCGGCGCTGGTGTCGCGGCTCGAGCGCTTGTCGAGGGCTTGAGTCATGGGATGCCTTCCGGCTGCCGGCCAGACGCAGTCTCGGGGCCGAGGCATCGGCACGGGGGTCGGACAGAATTCCAGCTTGCGCCACGAACCGCCAGAACGCAACCGACGGTCAGCCGGCGAAACGGTGGGGCGGCAGGCCGCGGACACCCGGCCTGAGCCTGAACAGGCCCCCGGCGATCGGCTCACGGGCGGCATCCGCGTCGGTGAAGTCCTCCCGGGCCGAGGTCACGTACAGGTCCGAGAGATCCGGCCCGCCGAACGCAGCGCTGGAAACCTGCGTCACCGGAAGATCGACGCGGGTCTGGATCGCGCCGGCAGGAGAAACACGGATGACACAACCGCCGTTCCAGACCGCAATCCAGACGGAGCCCTCGGCATCGACGGTCAATCCGTCGGGTACGGCGGCCTCGGGCAAACCCATCGCCGGGCCTATTCGGATGAACGACCTGCCGTTGGAGATCTCACCGGTCTCGGCCTCGAAGTCGTAGGCCCGGACCTCGCGACTGATCGACTCGACGAAGTACATCGACTTCGCGTCGGGACTCCAGGCCAGGCCGTTGGGGATGGTCAGGCCGGTCAGCACGGTCTCCTGCCCGAGATCACGGTCGAGCCGGTGCAGCGACCCCATGCCCGAGGCATGGTCGAAGGTCATCCGGCCGAGCCACAGACGTCCGGCCGGGTCGGGCTTGCCGTCGTTGCTCCGGCGCGGCGGGTTCTCCCGGGCGAAGGCGACGAGCGGCCGCAAGCCGCGGGTTTCCGGGTCGAGAGCGAGGATCGCGTCCTGACCGAGCACGAGCAGGCCGCCGTTCCGCCGCAGTGCGACGGCGCCGACGGCCTGCCCGATCTCGATCGTTTCATCGAGCCCCGTCGCCGGGTCGAAGGCATGAACCAGGTCGCCGAGGATGTCGACCCACCAGAGGATGCCGCGATCGGCATCCCAAAGGGGGCCCTCGCCCAGAGTCGCTCGGGCGTCGGCCACGAGTTCGGGCTCGGCCGGGGCGGACCTGGTCACGCCGACGCGAGCTCTCTCAGCAGCGCGTCGGCCCCAGCGACGTCCAGGTCCCCTACCGCACGGATCTCCCAGCGCTCGTCGTGGATCACCGAGTCGCCCGGGTTCAGGGTCGCCAGGGGGCCGAGAGATTCGAGCTCGATCGTGCGGTCGTCGCAGTAGATCTCGAGGTTGCAGCCGAGGTCGGAGTGGATCGAGCCGCGGGCCGGATCGAACCGGAGCACGACAAGGAGGCCGTCCCGCAGGTATCCCACAGTGCCCGTCGAGCTGAGGCAGCCCACCTTCATGGGCCGATCCGGCCGGGCGGAGACGGTCAGCCGATGGTCGCCGATCTGGATCCTCTCATCCGTGCCGGAGGCGTACGGCCACAGAACCACGAGCTGGTTAGGCCGGCGAGATGGCTCCTCGTCTCCCGGTGGGAGCGGTGCGACCGCGACCCCGCCGAGGCGTAGCTGGGTGATCGGCCACGGCGCGATCTCGAGCGTGCGCGAGCCCTCATTGGTGAGGACGTGGTGGATCGACATGGCCGACGAATCCGGATCGAGCCGGACCTCTACCGTCTTGCGCAGCCCGGTCGGGGCCTCGACCGCGCCGATCAGCCGGAGGGCCGGTGAGGTCGACCCCGGAATGGCCGACGGCGTCAATCCGGTCGCGTCGGGCACGCTGCAATCGTCACTCTCGGGCGCGAACCAGAACCGATGGCCGCCCAGCAGCTCGTACGTCCCGTGACCGCCGTCCCAGCTGGCCGACGGGGTCTCGGCGAAGAGGTTCTCCCCGCCGGACAGGCCGAACCGCACGACGCGGGGCCCACCTTGCGCCAGGACTTCGACCCAGCAATGGGCGTTCTCCAGCCGGCGAGTCGGCCGGCCATAGTAGTCCCCCGGCACTCCCGGCAACCCGTCCACCGGCGCCGCTCGCCCGGTCATGTCAGAACCACCTCCACGCTGACCGCCGGCGTACCGGGCGACGGCAGCGGTACGACATCGCCGGGAACCGGCGCTCCATCGACAGACAGCGACACGACGTTGCCGGGGCCCTCGCGGCGGACCGTGATCTCGTAGGCCGTGCCCCGGAACTCCCGGTGGGCCTTGTAGCCGGACCAGCCCGACGGCATCGCGGGCGCGACCCGCAGGCCCTCGTAGGTGGGCCGGATGCCGAGGATCCACTGGGTCGCGGCGACGAAGGTCCACGACGCCGTCCCCGTGAGCCAGGCGTTGCGGGCCATTCCGAACGAGGGATGAGCCGGCCCGCAGATGTTCTGCGGGTAGGTGTATGGCTCCACCTTGTAGAGGTCCGAGTCCGTGCGGGCCAGCGGCAGGATCTGGCGGTAGTACTTGTACGCCTGGTCGCCGCGGCCGAGCATCGCCGCCGCCACGATCGACCACGTGTTGGCATGGCAGAAGATGCCGCCGTTCTCTTTCGCCCCGGGTACGTACGTGGCCGTGCCGGCGACGCGCGGGTCGGCGCCGTCGTAAGGCGGCCAGATAAGGGCGATGCCGTATTTCGTGTTGAGCTTCTCGTCGGCCGAGGCCATGGCCTGTTCGGCGCGCTCCGGCGGGGCGACCTCGCCCAGCACGCACCAACTCTGCGGAATCAGGTCGATGGCGTGGTGAGCGGCACCGGCGATGCCGATCGGCAGCCCATCGTCGTCGAACGAGCGCGTGTACCAGGCGCCGTCCCAGGCATGCTCGTTGACCGCGGCCGCCATCGACTCGTGCAGCGCGTTGAAATGCCGGGCGTCGGCCGGCCACTCGATCTTCTCGCACAGCTCGGCCAGGTCGAGCATCGCCTTGCAGAACTGCATCGCCGTCCAGACGCTCTCGGCCTTGCCCGAGCCGTGGTCCACGTCCAGCGTGTCGTTCCAGTCCGAGAAGCCGGAGCGAGGCAGGCCGTGCGGACCGAGGTTGTTCAGGGTGAAGTCGACGGCCCGGCGCATGTGCTCCCAGACCGTCTCCTCGGCGTGGTCGACGTAAGGGACCTTCTGCTCCAGGTAGTCGAAGTCGCCGGTCTCGCGGAGGTAGGCACAGACCGAGATGATCAGCCAGAGGTGGTCGTCGCTGAACCACTGCGGCCACTTCGGGTACTCGCCGGCAAGACCCGGGCCGCCCTCCAGGGTCAGCGGGTAGAACTGGTGCCAGGTATGGCCGTCGGCGAACTGCATCGTCCAGATGGTGGTCAGCATCCGCCGGGCGTGGTCCGGGACCGTGTGCATGGTGCCGAGCGTGTCCTGGCCGCTGTCGCGTGTGCCCATCCCGCGGCCCATGCCGGTCTCGTAGCCGGACACGAACCGGGACCAGTACAGCGTCGTCCGGCACTGGACCTGGTTCCAGAAGTTGATCATCGCGTTCGTATCCGCGTCCGGCGTCTCGACCGTGAAACGCGACAGGTACGCGTCCCAGTCGTCGCGGAGAGCCTGGAAGGCCGCGCTCACCTCGGCCGGCTGCGAGTATCGAGTCACCACTCGGCCGATCTCGGCGGGTCGCTCGGTGGCGCCCATGATGAAGACGATCTGCCGCTCCTCGCCGGGGGCAAGGTCCAGGTCGTGGGTCAGCGAGCCGACGCTGTTGCCGCGCGGCGACGGGGCGTTGGAGGGAGTGCCCGTTTCCACGACGATCGGGTTGCTCAGGTCCCGGCTGCGGCCGACGAAGTCCTCGCGGTCGCACGTGTACCCGGCAGGGGGCTCGCTGCTGGCGAAGAAGTGGGTCAGCGGGTTGAACTTGGTACCCACCCGGATGACGCCCTTCTCGCAACTGCTGAAGACGATGTGCTGGGCCCAGTCCAGGTTGTTCAGGTCGCTGTTGGCGTCGGGCAGGCTGAACTCGACGTAGCTGAACGAGCGCAGGCGCCGCGGAGTCGAGCCGTCGTTGCGGGCTTTGAGAACCCACAGCTCGCAGGGCGCGGGTTCGTCGACCGGCGCGAGCGGCACGAAGTAGAGGATCTCGGCGGCGATGCCCTTGAGCGAGCCGGAGATCCGCGTGTAGGCGGTGCCGTGGCGGCACTCGTAGGCGTCCAGCTGCACCCTGGTCGGGCGGGCCGTGGGACTCCAGTATTCGCCCGTCTCCTGGTCGCGCAGGTAGACGTACCGGCCGGGCTGGTCCACCGGAATGGCGTTGTAGCGGTAGCGGCTGACACGGCGGTTGCGCGGGTCGCGGTCGAACGAGAAGCCTCCGCCGGTGTTGGAGACGATGCCGCCGTACCGTCCCTCGCCGATGTAGTTGATCCACGGCGTCGGCGTGTCGGGCCTGGTTATGACGTACTCGCGAGCGGCCTCGTCGAAGTAGCCGTATGCGTTCGAGCCCGGCCGCGCCTGGGCGTCAGTCATTCAAGGGTCTCCACCGCCGGCCGAACGAACGGGACCCGGCGTGATCGATTCTGGACGCGAGCCGAATGCTACCCGACGAAGATCCTGCGGGCGAAGAGTGGCGGCCTACTCGACGAAGGCCTCGACCTCGAACGACTGGCCCGGCCGCATCGGGAGTGGGATGAGATTGCCGGCTATCTCCCGGCCGTCCACCGTCAGCCGGGACACGCGGCCGACCGCTCCCTTTGTCTTGTGAACGGTGATGTCGTACTTCGCGCCGCGGAAGCGCCGCGTGCCGGAGAAGCCGTCCCAGCCGGCCGGCAGCACCGGGTCGACTCGCAAACCGTCGTGCTCGGCGCGGATGCCGAGGATCCACTGGCTGATGGCCACGAAGTTCCACGCGGCGGTGCCGCTCAGCCACGAGTTCTTGGCCTCACCGTGCGTCGGGGCGTCCTTGCCCGCGATCATCTGGGCGTAGACGTACGGCTCGCAGCGGTGGATCTCGGAGATCTCCTCGCGGGCCGAGGGGTTGATCCGCATGTAGTAGTCGAGCGCGGCGTCCGGGTGACCGGCCATCGTCTCGGCGATCATGATCCAGGGGTTGGTGTGGCAGAAGATGCCGGCGTTCTCCTTGTAGCCCTGCGGGTACGTGGAGATCTCGCCGAGCTCGAGATGGTAGGAGGTGAAGGCGGGATTGGTCAGGACGATGCCGTGGGGAGTGGCCAGCCGCTCGGCGACCGAGGCGAGCGCCTTGTCGGCCATGCCGTTCTCGAGGCCGATGCCGGCGACGATGCACATGCCCTGGGGCTCGATGAAGATCTGCCCCTCGGCGCACTCCTTCGAGCCGACGACCCGGCCGAAGTAGTCGTAGGCGCGGCGGAACCAGTCGCCGTCCCAGCCGGCCGTCTCCACAACCTTCGTCATGGCCGCGGCAGCGTCCGTGGAGCGCTTGACTTCCGCCTGGTCGCCCCGTCGCCGGGCGATGGCGGCCATCTCGTTGGCTGCCAGCACGAACAGGCCGCCGATGAAGACGGATTCGGCGACGCCGCCATCCTTGTTCTCGGTCGTCTGGAACGACTCGCCTGGAGTCTCCGAGAAGCAGTTGAGGTTCAGGCAATCGTTCCAGTCGGCCCGGCCGATGAGCGGCAGGCCGTGCGGCCCGACGCGGTCCAGGGTGTACCTGATGGAGCGCTGGAGGTGCTCGTACAACGGCATCTCCGTGCCGGGCGCGTTGTCGTATGGGACCGGCTCGTCGAGTATCGAGGTGTCGCCGGTCTCCTTGAGGTAGGCGGCCACGCCCAGCACCAGCCAGGCCGGGTCGTCGTTGAAGCCGCTGCCGACGTCGTTGTTACCGCGCTTGGTCAGTGGCTGGTACTGGTGATAGGCGCCGCCGCTCGGCAGCTGGGTTGCGGCGATGTCGAGGATCCGCTCGCGGGCGCGCGCGGGGACCATATGGACGAATCCGAGGAGATCCTGGTTCGAGTCGCGGAAGCCCATGCCCCGGCCGATGCCCGACTCGAAGCCGGACGCGGAGCGCGACATGTTGAACGTCACCATGCACTGGTAGGCGTTCCAGATGTTGACCATCCGGTCCACGTGCTCGCTGCCGGTGCGGACCTGGAGGATGCCCAGCATCTTGGTCCAGTGATCGCGCAGATCCGTGAAGGCCTTCTCGACCGCAGCCGGCTGCAAGTAGCGCGCGATGACCGGCTTGACCCGCCTCTTGTTGATCGTCTGCGAGCCGGGCGGATCGAACTTGTCGTCCTTCGGGTTCTCCTGGTAGCCCAGCAGGACGATGACTTCCCTGGTCTCGCCGGGCGCGAGGTCGAGCTTGACGTGGTGCGAGCCCATCGGCTGCCAGCCGTGCGCGACCGAATCCGTGGCCTTGCCGCGCTCGACGACGATCGGCCGGTCCCAGCCGCGGTACGGGCCCAGGAAGTTGTCCCGCTGCGTGTCGAAGCCGGCGAGTGGGGCCGAGCAGGCGAAGAACGCGAAGTGGTCGCGCCGCTCGCGGTACTCCGTCTTGTGATACATGACGCCGTCCTCGACCTCTACCTGGCCGGTGGAGTAGTTGCGCTGGAAGTTGGTGTTGTCCTCCAGGGCTTCCCACAGGCAGAACTCGACCGAGTCGAAGAGGGAAATCTTTGCCGGGGTCTTGCGCTCGTTAGTGACGCGGATCCGCCAGATCTCGAGATTCTCGCCGAGGGGGACGAAATAGAGGGTCTCGCCGCGGATGCCCTCGTAGGAGGAGCCGATGATCGAATAGCCGAGACCGTGCCGGCAGCTGTACTCGTCGAGCTCGCGCTGGGTGGGCTGCCAGCTCGGACTCCAGTACTCGCCGGACTCGTCGTCGCGCAGGTAGATGTAGCGGCCGCCCAGGTCCAGCGGCGCGTTGTTGTAGCGGTAGCGGGTCAGGCGGCGGAGGCGCGCGTCCCGATAGAAGGAGTAGCCGCCGGCGGTGTTCGAGATGATCCCGAAATAGGCCTCGCTGCCCAGGTAGTTGATCCACGGCAGCGGGGTATCGGGACGGGTGATGACGTACTCGCGCCCCTCATCGTCGAAATGGCCGTAGCGCACGACTCTCCTCTGGGCTGCCCACTGCTGGCCTTGGGCCCCCGCGCCGATGCTCGCCTCGGGCGCGCGGGGCGCGGCCGGCCGATCGATCGGACGGCGATTGGCGGCCGGCCCGGCGGCTCGGCGCGCTGATGGACGATACCATTCCGGCCCGCGCCGCCGCAGGGCGTGCGCCGGTTGCGCCAGGTGGGTACCCGACGCCGGCGCGAACCCGGGACCGGCCGAGTAGTACATTGGCCCAGGCGTCCCCCTCCGCGTGCCAGGAAACCCGGGGCCGCCGGAGCCGCCGCCATGCCCGTCAACCAGTTCGACAACGAGTTCCACAAGACCATCGTCGACAACCTCGCCGACGGCGTGTACTTCGTCGATCCCGGGCGCGAGATCACCTACTGGAACCACGGCGCGGAGCGGATCACCGGGTACGCGTCCGGGGCGGTCATCGGGCACCGCTGCTTCGAGAACATCCTCGACCACGTGGACGCCGAGGGGAACTCGCTCTGCCACAGCGTCTGCCCCCTGGCGGCCACGATCCGCGACGGGCAGCCGCGCGAGGTCTCGGTCTGGCTTCGCCATGCCGAGGGCTACCGCAAGCCCATCCGCGTCAGAACGTCTCCGGTTCGGGATGGGGATGGCGCGATCATCGGCGCGGTCGAGATCTTCTCGGACGACTCCGCGGTGTTGCGGGCCGTCGAGGACGCGGATCGCGCTCGTCGGGACGCCCTCACGGACGACCTCACCGGCATGCCGAACCGCCGCCTATTCGATGCGGCCCTGGCCGGCCGGATCGAGAACCTGGCCCGGTATGGCTGGCGTTTCGGGCTGCTGATAGTCGACATCGACTACTTCAAGGCGATCAACGACAAACACGGCCACCACTTCGGCGACGCCGTCCTGGCCGGTGTCGCGGCCACTCTCCACGGAGCCGTGCGGGCCGGTGACGTGGTGGCGCGCTGGGGCGGCGAGGAATTCGCGGTCCTCGTCGAATCCTCGGACGAGGCCGGCCTCGTCGAGACTGCCGACCGCCTCCGCGCCCTGGTGGCCCAATCCGAGGTCCGCGCCGAGGGGCTCACGGCCAAGGTGCACGTCTCCGTCGGCGGTGCGCTGGCCGTGCCCGAGGACACGGCCAAGTCGCTCTTCGTCCGCGCGGACGCCGCCCTGTACGGCGCCAAGCACGCCGGCCGCAACCGGATCGAGATCGCCGGAGTGGTCTAGGGACCGAGCGCCGCTGCGGCCGCGTGACGGGCCGGCGGCCGGCAGTCGAATCGAGCGAGACGTCGCAACCGGTCGAGCCGATCCCAAATCGGCGTGTCCAACCGCTGCCGGATCGCTAGACTCGATGCCGGGCACCGTCCCCGCAAGCCTGCGACCCGGCCCCGGCCCGCGCCCAATCAAGCGCCACATCGAGGAGGCGGCTCATGAGTGACAACCCGAGCCAGGGCACCATCTTCTGCACGAATTGCGGCGCCAGATCGCCCGCCGGTACTGCCTTCTGCCCGTCGTGCGGCCACGCCCTCACGCCGCCGGCGTACGGCCAGCAGCCGCCGGCGTACGGCCAGCAGCCCCCCGCGTACGGGACGCCCCCGCCCCCGCCTCCGCCGGCCTATCAACAGCCGCCGGCCTACCAGCAACCGCAGGCCTATCAGGTGCCGCCGGCCTACGGGCCGCCGCCCGCCTACGGCCAGCCCCCGGCCTACCAGGCTCCGGCACGCCGCAGCTCCACACCGGTTCTCTTCGGGCTGGTCGTCGTCGTGCTCGTGGCGGTCATCGGCGGCGGGGCACTCTACGTCAACTCGACAAGCTCTCACCCGAGTGGCCAGCCCACGTCCAGGGCGTCCGGGTCGGCCACGACCGAACACTCGGCCGTGCCGTCCGGCGGCCCGACCGGCGGCCATACCATCGCGCCGTCGAGCGGCCCTTCGAGCGCGCCGAGCCACGCGTACGCCGGCACTTTCACCTCGACCGGCGACATGGCCGAGGCCCGCGAGCAGCAGGGGGCGACGTTGCTGCCGGACGGCCGGGTCTTGATAACCGGCGGTGAGACGGATTCGGGGCCATTCGCGTCGGCCGAGCTCTACGACCCGAAGACTGGCAAGTTCGCCGCTACAGGTGACATGGGTACCCTTCGATCCGGACACGTCGCCGCCCTGTTGCCAAACGGGCGGGTGCTGGTTGCCGGAGGCTGGGACGGCAAGTCGGACGTGGCCTCGGCCGAGGTTTTCGACCCAAAGACGGGCACGTTCACTCCGACCGGCTCGATGTCGAAGCCGCGCCTCTACGCGACCGCCACGCGCCTCGCCGACGGCCGCGTCCTCATCGTCGGAGGCTCGACCCCGACCGCAACCGACTGGAACGTTCTGGCCACGGCCGAGATCTACGACCCGGCAACGGGCAAGTTCGCACCTACCGGCTCAATGACCACGGCCCGCCGCAATCACACGGCCACGCTGCTGCCAGACGGCCGAGTGCTGATAGCCGGAGGCAGCTTCAGGTCGGGCTACCTCTCCTCCGCCGAGCTCTACGACCCGGCGACGGGCAAGTTCACGGCAACCGGCCTGATGGCCACGTTTAGAGAACTGCACGCGGCCACGCTGCTGACCGACGGTCGGGTCCTGATCACCGGGGGCGAGGATTCCTCGAACTCCTTCGACGCCGCCGAGATCTTCGATCCCAAGACGGGCACCTTCACTGCCACCGGATCGATGGCCGACAAGAGGAGCTCCCACACCGCCACGCGCCTCGCCGACGGCCGCGTCCTCATCGTCGGAGGCTACGACGGCAGCGCCCAACTCGATACGGCAGAGCTTTTCAATCCGGCGACGGGCGAGTTCACAGCCACGGGGTCGATGAACTCGGCCCGCGACCTGCACTCGGCCACGCTCCTGGGCGACGGCCGCGTCCTCATCGTCGGAGGCTACGACGGCACGACGGACACCAGTTCGGCCGAGCTGTACTGACCCGCTACGCCCACAAGCAGACGACCCCTCCGGACACCGGAGGGGTCGTCGTGTAGTTTCACGAACTGCGCAGCTATGTCCGTCTCGGTGGCCGAAGCCCCAAGTGGGCTAGTAGCCGGTCTGGATGGGAAACCGGATGGCGGCCCTCCAAGACTAAATACCCATCCCCTTGCGTCAGAGAGGCATGTTACGCTGACAAATTGGTGAGCCGGGAGGGATTCGAACCCTCAACCTAATGATTAAGAGTCATTTGCTCTACCGTTGAGCTACCGGCCCACGTCCGAAAGGCTGATGGCGAAGACCAAGTTTAGGCGCTCTTTTCGCGTTTGTTTGGCCAGTCACCTGAGGGCCAGCCGCCGATAGGTCGATTGACTCCTCGTCTTAGAGTCCCCCGCTCTACCGTTGAGCTACGGGCCCACGGCCGCGAAGGATACAGCAACACGCGCAACCCCGGCGAGCCGGGTCCCGTGGCAATGCGTGGCGACCTCGGTTCCGGGCCCGTCCGGCGGACTCGGCCGATCGCCATGGGGTCATCTCATCCGAATGCACTAGCCCAACTGGGGGCCTGCCGGTGGCTACAGTCGCACCCGGGCCAGGGGCTACGATACACGTCTGCGATTGGAGGCCCGACACGGAGTCGGAGGTCAATCGCGCCCGCAGGGAGCGCGTGGCTGAGAGCCTGGCCATCATGGATCTCGAGCTTCTGGAGCAGCTGGAAGCGGGCATCGCGGTCATGGACGCGGCGGGGATCGTCGTGGGCTGGAACGCCCACGCGGAGCTGATCCTCGGTGTCCCCCAGGGCGAGGCCATGGGCAAACCATGGGCAAGCCTCATCGCCGTCGTTCGAGGCGACGACATAGCCGGCCGCGACGTCCGGACCGCGGCCATGGAGCCGGGCGGATGGCACGGACTCACGAAGCTGCGCGTGGCTTCGTCGCGTGATGTCTGGGTGCGAGCCCACATCCAGAGCACGAAGCTCGCGGCCGCCGATGAGCAACCGGGCGTGGTGGCGATCTTCTGGACGGAAACTGCTCCGGCCGAGGAGGCCGACGAAACCCAGCCGATTCTCCTCCCATACCGCGACCTCTTCCGACGGTCCCCGGAGGCCCTGGTGCTGACCGACATGGACGGCATCATCGCAGACGCCAACGATGCGGCTGCGGCCCTCCACGGCCGCGAGCGCTCGGAGATGATCGGCCGCTCCTACCTGGCCGACATCCAGGATTGGACGGCTTCGGACACGCAGGAGGCGCAGAGAGAAACGATCGAGGCCGGTTCGATCGTCCGTGAGTACACACTCAACAGACAGGCCGGCGACGCAGTCCGAATCGAGGCGATCGGGACGCTCGTGTCCCCGACCGAGCGCGGATATGTGTTGGTACGTCTCCGGGATCTCACCCAGGCTCACGCGCACGGACAGATGCTGCGCGACCTGGGCCGGCTCGCCCGCCTCTCGGACGACCCGGCCACGGTCGAGGAGGTAGCGGGGAGGGTCCTCGAGATCGTCGCCGGAGCCTGGCAATCCACCGCGTCGCTGATCATCCTGCACGACGCGGGCCAGTTCTCGGTCGTGGCCGGTCCGGATACCTCGGTCGCCATTCGATCCGCCTTCTACGCCATGGAGCCGGCTACTTCTCCCCTGGCCCGCAGCATCAGGGAATCAGACAGGCCCTTCGAGATCGATTTCGACAGCGCGGGCGAGACGGAAATCCCCGAGGGCTTGGGCGTCCTGGGTTTGTCCACCCTTCGAGCCGCACCTCTCTGGTTTGCCGACCGCAGGATCGGTTCGATGGTGCTGCTATGGTCGGCCAGGCCGGACCTACCGTTCGACGCGATGCGCCTGGAGCAGCTCGGCCGGCACGGGGGCCTCGCCATAGGCAACGCGGAATTGCGCGAGGCGACGAGCCGCGATGCGGCCTTGAGGGCTCGCGTCGAGGAGAGGGCTCGTACCGGCGGCGTCGTCCTGTCGCAGATGGCCGAGGCGATCATCACGCTGGACGCGGATCTGCACATCACCTCGATCAACCCGGCCGCGGAGCACCTGTACGGCGTACGAGTCGAGGAGGTCGTCGGCCGGCGCGTGAATGAGGCCATCGAGGACTTCGCTCCAGACGGTAGCCCCATGGGCGCCCGGCTGCTCGATGAAGCCCGCGCCGTCGGCTTCTGGCACGGGCGGGCCATACACAAGCCAACGCTCGGCCCCTTCGCGGACCGCCACATCGTCGTCGACGTCTCGGTGACCACCATCACCGACGAGCGGCTGGAACCGGCCGGCTACATCAGCATGAGCAAGGCCGCTCCCGCCGACGCTTCGATCGAATCCCAGGTGGCGGCGCTTGGCTCTCTGGCGGTGGCAATCGGGCGAGCCGGAAGCCGTCGCGAGGCCACGGAGGCCGGGCTGGAGCGTCTCTGCGAGCTGGCGCAGGCCGATCTTGGCGTAATCGCGACGTGGGCGGACGGCTACCAGGTCGTCGAGGCGAGCCACGGGTTCGGCGAAGTCCTCCTGGAGATCGTGCGTACGGCCAGGCTTACGGCGCTCGGCCAGGCCCTGGAACAACCCGGCGCCATAGTGGCCGTGGAGACGATCGGCCGCCTGATCGACGGAACGGAGGTCGCCTCGGCGCTGGCCCGCGAGGGCGTGGCCACGGGGTTCCTCGTTGACCTCCGCGCCGGAGACCGCTCGATCGGCTTCCTCGGCCTGGGCTCGCGCCGGCCCGACTGGGCCCGTCCCGCGGACGAGACGGTCCTCCAGGTCGCCTCCCAGATCGCCACCGCGATCGAGAACGCCCGGCTCATGGAACGCCTGGAGTTGGGTCTCGACCAGGAGAAGCAACTCACGGCCCAGCTCGAAACCCTGATGAGCCTGACCCTGCTGCCCCAGGGGAACGTCTCGGAGGAGGTCATCTCGGGGATCCTGCTCGAGAGGATCGTTGCCGCCCTCGAGGCGAACATCGGCTTCGTCGTCCGGGTCACGGATGACCGTTTCCACGTCGTGGCGTCGCGAAACCTCCCGGAGCCGATGCGACAGATGGCCGAATCGCGGCCGCCCGACTCGTTCCACTTCTGGCGGCGGCTGACCTCCACCGAGCATGGGGGAGCGTTCCAGGAGCCTCTTCGCAACGCCGCCGGGGTCGAGCCCGGAGTCGAGCGGATGGTGGCCTCGGGCATCACTGCGCACGCGGTCTTCCCGGTGCGAGACGGCGGCCGCCTCGTCGGCGCATTCCTGTGCTACTTCACCGGGACGAGCCAGGATACGACGCCGGCCGACGATCGCAATGTCGAGGCCGTCGGCCGGATCATCTCGATCGCCTACGACAACGCCCGGATGAGCGAGAGCCTGGCCGAGGCGGCAGAGCACGAGCGCCGGCTGACGGCGGAGCTGCGGGCCCTGCAGGAGCTGACCCTCCTCGGCGCCAGGACCGACGACCTGACGAATCTCGCCCAGGAGACGATCGACGAGGTCGTGCTGGCAACCGGCGCGTCCGGGGGCGGCTACATACTGGTCGATCCGGCGACCGAGAGGGTGGACCCGATCGCCTGGGTCGGCGTGCGGAGCGCCAGCTGGCCGCAAACGGGCGAGCCGTCCCAGGCGCCGGCCGATTGGCCGCCCTTCTCGACGCTACAGATCACGAACGGTATCTGGCTCTCCTCATCCACGCCCTCAGACGGCCGGGGGGCTCGCGTCGCCCAGGCGGTGCTTCCGCTCCGGGTCGATGAGCGGCTGTCCGGCGTCATCCACCTCGAGTGGTCCGGATCGCCGCGCAGCGAGCAGTACGACGTCCACTTCCTCGAGCCGATAGCCCGGGTCTGCAGCATCTCCCTGGCCAACTTCCGGCTCCGCTCCGAGTTGCTCGTTCGGGCCGCCGAACAGCGCGCCCTGAACCATCGATTGGGCACACTCGACGAGCTGACCCGCATCGGCGAGCAGGCAAGCTCATTCGAAGAGCTGGCTCATCGGACGGTCAGCCTGGTCCGCGAGGCGCTGGGGGCCGAAGGCGTCTGCTACCTGCTGATCGAGCCCGGCCGCCACTTCGAGACCCATGCGGTCGCCGGGGAGACCGGGGCCTTCCGGCTGTGGCTCAAGGGCGTCCCCGCGAAGGACGCTCCCGGCGGAAGCCTGCTCCTCTCCGGCGGGAGCAGCGTCCTGGGCGACTTCGTCGCCGGGCAGGTGAACGACCGCGTCCTGCCCCTGGCTCGCGCCACCGGTTTCGGATCCTTCGGGGCGATCCCGATTCGAACCGGAGAGGAGCTGGCCGGAGCCCTGCTGTGTTTCTTCCAATCGCCTTCCGCGATGCTGCCGCTCGACGAGTCAGCTCTGGACTCGGTGGCCAGGATCGCCGGCATCGCCCTCGCCAACTACCGCCTGAGGGAGCGGCTCGTCTCTTCCGAGGAGCGGTACCGCACCCTCTTCGAGGAGTCGCCCGACGCCCTCCTCGTTTCCGCGCTCGACGGGACCATCTTCGACGTCAACGAGGCGGCCGTCCGCATGTACCGGGTCAACCGCGGCGAGGTGCTCGGGCGCTACTTCGGCCAGCTTGTCACCGCCGACGAGAAGGAGATGGCCCGCCGCCGTCAGATCGTCTGGGCCCAGGCTCGCGGCACCTTCCGCGATCGCGGCCGCCGGCCGGATGGCTCCGAGTTCCCGGTTGAGGTCGAGGTTCGCGTCGTCGAGCTGGGCGGCCAGCGCCGGTTCCTGCACCTCGTACGCGACCTGTCGGACCAGGAGCGGCTTCAGAGGGAGCTACTGCAGGCCCAGAAGATGGAGGCCATCGGCCAGCTCGTTTCGGGGGTCGCTCATGAGCTGAACAACCCGCTGGCGGCGATCATCGCCTTCAGCCAGTTGATGCGAAGCGACGAGCGGCTCCCCGACGACATGAAGCACGACGCCGGCCTCCTGGTCCAGGAGGCGGACCGGACCCGACGCATCGTCCAGAACCTCCTGGACTTCGCCCGGGCGAGACCGCCCGAGCGGCGGCCTACGAGCATCGCGGTCCTGGTTCAGAGCGTACTCGAGTTGCAGTCGTACGCCCTCAACGCCAATCAGATCCAGGTCAAGCTGGATATCCCAACCGCGCTGCCTGAGGTTGATCTCGACCGCGCCCAGCTCCAGCAGGTCTTCCTTAACCTGACGATCAACGCCATCCAGGCTCTGCGAGGTCGCGACCGAAAGGCCCCCGGTCACCTGTGGGTGAGCGCGGCGATGGTCAAGACGCGATCGGCTGCCGGAGCCTCAAAGGCCGACAATCTGCTGGATGACGGCGGCCGCGTCCGCATCACGATCCGCGACGACGGGCCCGGCGTGCCCGAGTCGGCCAGGCCGCGGCTCTTCAACCCGTTCTTCACCACCAAGCAGCCCGGCGAGGGTACCGGCCTGGGCCTCTCCGTGTCGTTCGGGATTGTCGCGGCCCACGGCGGCCTGCTCTGGTACGAGCCCGGACCCGGCGGGGTCGGCAGCTGCTTCATCGTGGAGCTGCCCGTGTCGGCCGCCGGCCTCGACGGTGGGCCGCGCCCTGGGATGGACGAACCGCTCGGCGGATGGCCAGGTTCAGCGGTCGAGGCGGAGCCGCCACGCGACCGCGCGGCGGCGGCCACGAGGCGGCGCAAGGCGGCGCACGACCCGGCTACCGGAGCCGCCCAGGCCGGGACGAAAGCCCAACGGCCCGTCTCCGCGGTGGAGACCGCGGCAGGAGCCGCCCCTGCGGTTCCACCTCCGAGCGGCGCGGTGCCAGCCCCGAAGGGGCGACCGCGAGTGCTCGCTCTCGATGACGAGCCGAACATCCGAACCTTCCTCCAGAGAGTGCTGGCACGGGCCGGGATCGATTGCACGGCCTACCAGGACGGCGCCCTGGCGCTCGAGGGACTTCGCGAGATCGAGTTCGACGTGATGCTGATCGACCACAAGATGGCCGGCATGAGCGGCACCGAGTTCTACGAAGCCGCGGTGGCCTTCCGTCCGGAGCTGGCCCAGCGAGCAGTCTTCATGAGCGGCGACGTCCTCAACCCCGACTTGAGCACGTTCGCCGCGGAGCGCGGCATCCGCCTGCTCCAGAAGCCCATCGACATCGACGCGATCCCACGGGTGGTCCGGGAGACGCTGGCGGCAGCAGAGGCCGGGGGCATCTCGGGCGGATCGCGCGCCTGAACCCGGGCCGCCGGCCCAAGCGTCCCCAACGGTCGCCCGACCTCTTCCCGCTTCTATCGGCTCAGTCGCTCTCCTCGACCGGTGACGGCGAGGCGCCGCCCCCGGCCATCAGTTCGAGGAGCCGGTCCGCGGCGGCGTAGGGGTCCAGCTCGTGAGCGGCTACTGCCCCCAGCAGTGCCGCGGCGATCGGCGCCGCCTCGATAGAGCGGGCCCGCTCGTGCAGCCGGTCCGCCAGCACCGCCCAGATCTGAGCCTCGGCCCGGGCCGCGCGCGTGGCCGTCCCGTCGGATCCGCGAGCTGCGGCGCGGTGGCGGTCCAGGGCGACGAGCAACTCCGGGACCCCCTCTCCGGTCGCGGCCGTCGTCACGAGCACGTCAGGATGCTTCGGCGCCGGACGGCCCGGCCGCGCCTCGCGGGGAGTGTCGGCCAGCATGGCCTGGAGCTGGCCGGCAGTTCTATGTGCCCCCGGCCGATCGCCCTTGTTGACGACGATCAGGTCCGCCACCTCCAGCAGCCCGGCCTTGATCGCCTGGATCTCGTCGCCCATCTCCGGAGCCTCGACTACGACCGTGGTGTCGGCCGTAGCGGCGACTTCCACCTCGCTCTGGCCTGTTCCGACAGTCTCGATCAGGACCGTGTCGAAGCCGGCGGCGTCGAAGACCGCGGCCGCGGCCGATGTCGCCGAGGAGAGCCCGCCGGCGTGGCCGCGCGACGCCATGGAACGGATGAAGACGCCGTCGTCGCCGGCGTAGGCCTGCATCCGGACCCTGTCGCCCAGGACGGCGCCGCCCGTGATCGGGCTGGACGGGTCGACGGCCACGACGGCCACGGGCCGGCCCGCGCGGCGCAGCTCGGCGATCAGCGCCGCCACGAGGGTGCTCTTGCCGGCGCCGGGTGGCCCGGTGATTCCGATCAGCTGGGCGCGCCCGGCCAGCGGGTAGAGGCGCCGGAGCGCCGCTTCGGCGATGGGCGTGCGGTTCTCGACGGCGGTCAGAAGCCGCGCCAGGGCCCGGCGGTCGCCGGCGAGAGCAGCGTCGCAGAGGGCATTGGCGCGCTCGGCGATCGCGGCTTCGTCGCCGGACGAGGCGTGGAGCCGGCGATCGCCGGGGCTGGCGGCCACGCCGGTCAGCGCTAGTCCCGCGGCCTGGCGTTGGCGCGCAGGAAGTCGGCAACCTGGGCGATCGTCGTGCCGGGCCCAAAGACCGCGGCCACGCCGCTCTCCTTGAGGGCGGGCACGTCGTCGTCCGGGATGATGCCGCCGGCCGTGATCAGCACGTCGGTCATGCCCCGATCGCGCAGCAGGGCGCACACCTTCGGCACGAGGGTCATGTGCGCGCCCGACAGGATCGAAAGCCCGACGACGTCCACGTCCTCCTGGAGCGCGGCCGTGACGATCATCTCGGGCGTCTGGCGCAGGCCCGTGTAGACGACCTCGAAACCTTCGTCGCGCAGACCGCGGGCCAGCACCTTGGCCCCGCGATCGTGCCCGTCCAGCCCGGGCTTGGCGATGAGAACCTTGAGCGGACGATCGGTCATGCCCCGAATGATAGCCGCGACGGACCAGCGCCGGCCGCGGCTCGAGCGAGGAGCCTCGGCTAGAACCAGCCCTGGGCCAGGACGATGACCGATCGTTCGACGCCGATCGCGTCGGTCCGGACTTCGTGGTGTCCATGGGCCCGGACGCGCCTGACGCACTCAGAGCACAGGAAGCCGCGAGTCCCGTCGGGCAACTCCGCGGCGTGCCGGTCGGAATAGAAGAAGCTCCCGACTGCCGTCTCCTCGCCGCACGAGAGGCACGGCTCCTCGTGGGGATTGACCTTCCCCTGTTCGCCGATCATCTAGCGCTCCTCTCTGGCTCGCGAGCCCCGAGCTCAGACCTGCGGTACGGCCCGCTCCAGGTGCGACATGAACTCGTCGCGTGTTTCCTTCGTGGTGCGGAAGGTGCCCAGGACGCTGCTCGTAACCATCGTCGCCCCGCCTTTTTGCACACCCCGCATCGCCAGGCAGAGATGCTCTGCTTCTATGACCACGCCGACGCCGTAGGGGTTCAGGCGCGACTGGAGGAAGTCGGCGATCTGCTGGGTCATGCGTTCCTGGACCTGTAGCCGGCGGGCATACATCTCGACGATTCGCGGGATCTTGGAAAGCCCAATGACGCGGCCGCGCGGCAGGTAGCCGACCGAGGCGGTGCCGAAGAACGGCAGCATGTGGTGCTCACACAGCGAGTAGAACGGGATGCCCTTGATGACGACCATCTCGCTGTAGCCGACATCGAACACCGCGCCGTTGATGAGCCGATCCGGGTCGACGCGGTAGCCGCAGGTCAGCTCGAGCCACATCTTGTGCATCCGCGCTGGCGTGCGGAGCAGACCCTCGCGATCCGGGTCCTCACCGATCTCGAGCAGGATCTCGCGGACGGCCTGCTCGATGCCGTGGACGTCGCCGGCCGGCTCCCCCGCCGCCGGCCCATCGGCGGCCGATACGCCGTTGTCATCATCGTCGCGCTCGATCGAATCGACCAGCTGGCGGACGTGAGCCGCCAGGTCGAGCTGGCTCCGGTCGGAAGGTTGATCGGTCGGCATCGTTGGCTCCTTCCATCGAATCCTACGCCGTGCCGGCGCGCCGGTGGCGAATCCCGATGAGCTGCCGGTCCGGGCCGTAGCATACGGGCATGGCCAAACGACCCAGGGGCAGCCGGCACCGCGGCCTCGCCCGATCCTCGGCGGGCTTCGACGAGCTGGTCCAGCGCGCCCTGAACGCAATCCCCGAGCCGTTCGCCCGCGCCCTGGACGAAGTCGCGATCGTCATCGACGACGAGCCGTCGCCGCAGCAGCGCCGGGACACCGGGCTGCGGCGGGACGAGGGTCTCTACGGGCTGTACGAAGGGATTCCCAGGACCGAATACGGCGCCGACTGGGCCTTCCTGCCGAACAAGATCACGCTCTTCCAGACGGCCCTGCTGGAGGACTTCCCCGATCCGGCCGAGCTCGAGCACGAAGTCTGGGTCACGGTCATCCACGAGCTGGCCCACCACCTGGGCATCGACGACTCCCGGCTCCACGACCTCGGCGTGGACTGAGGGCGGCCGCGCGCCCGCGGGATCGCCGCGGGCAGGCTGCTCAACTTCTTCCTGTGAAGTGCAAAACATGATTCTGGGCACCGAGACGGCCAGCGCCGCGATTCCCACGCGCGGGGCACCCAGTTGCACGGGCGACGCAGACCCGGTTTCCTGCTTTGGATTGCAGGGGGCGAAGATGAGTGGGAGTTGGGCGCCGAAATGGGCTTTGGATCGCCGTAGGCGATGATGAGCAGCGGCGAGTCCGCCCGCCCCGGTCGCGCCGCCGCTACTCCGCGGCCGGCACCTCGAGTGGCGCCGCGCCCGCCAGCAGCTCGCCCAGCCGCGCCCGATCCACGTTCCCGCCGCTGAAGATCACGCAGACACGCTCGCCGTCGTGGATCGGGATGTAGCCGAAGAGGACCGCGGCCAGCGCCGCAGCCCCGGCCGGCTCGACCAGCTGCTTCATCCGTTCCAGCGCGAAGCGAACCCCGGCCAGGATCCCGGCGTCGTCGAGCAACACGATCCCGTCGACGTAGCGCCGCGTCATCGCCAGCGTCCACTCCCCGGCGAACGGCGAATTGAGGCCGTCCGCAACCGATACCGGCTGGATCCGGACCGCCTCCCCGCGCTCCATCGCCAGCGACATGGAGTTGGAGGTGACCGGCTCCACTCCGTAGACGCGCACGCCTGGCTGGGTCTCCTTGATCGCGGCCGCGGTCCCGGAGCAGAGCGCGCCACCGCCGATCCCGGCTACCACGACATCGACGTCCGGCAGGTCGTCGAGGATCTCCAGGCCGACGGTCCCCTGCCCGGCGATGATCCACGGGTCGTCGAACGGCGGGACGAACGTCAGTCCGCGCTCGTCCTGCACTTCTTCCATGTGCATCCACGTCTCGCCCACGTCCTGGCCGAAGAGGATCACCTCGGCCCCGTAACCGAGGCATGCGTCAACCTTGGACCGGACTGCGCCAGCCGGCATCATGACCACGGCATGGACGCCGGCCTCGTGCGCGGCCAGGGCCACTCCCTGGGCGTGGTTCCCGGCCGAAAGCGTGATCACGCCGGCCGCCCGCTCGGAGTCGGTGAGCGCGCCCAGCTTGTTCAGAGCGCCGCGGATCTTGAACGCGCCCGTCTTCTGGAGATGCTCGGCTTTGGCATAGACCCGGCCGTCGGCGACGCGAATCCCCTGCGCGGCGAGCACTCGCGCCGCGGTCGATGACGACAGAATGGGCGTGCGATCGATTCGCCCGTCGAGGACACGCCGAGCCTCGTGGAATCGTTCGAGCGGGACGATATGGTCGGGCATGGCCAGAGTATGGCGCCTGAGCCCGAGCCGGCGAGCGAACCGGCGGGCGGCGGCGTCGCCGCGGGGGGCGTGAAGCTCCATGCAACCTGAGGCAGCCCGCTAGCATCGATACAGGTAGAGACGAGGACCGGAGCCGAAATCCCCGGTCTCGAGGGAGGCGAATGGAGCGGCTGCTCGTCGAGCAAGCGATATCGGGCGACCGCCACGCCTTCGATAGCCTCGTCCGCAACCGGGTCGATGCCGTGTACCGCACCTCGCTCGCGATCCTGGGAGACGCCGCCGATGCCGCCGATGCGGTCCAGGAGACGTTCGTTTCGGCCTGGTGCCATCGCGCCTCGCTCCGCGACCCGGACCTCTTCGACGCGTGGCTCGGACGGATCAACCTGAACGCCTGCCGGGGGCAGCTCCGGCGACGCGTCCGGACCAGGGTTCGCGAGATCCGCCTGCTCGATCCCGAGGACGGCCGCGAACCGGCCTCCACCGATCGGGCCCTCGACGAGCGGACGGCCGACGCCGACGTCTTCGACCGAGCCTTCGCTCGGCTGTCGGCGGACGACCGCGCGGTGCTGGTCCTGCATCACCTCCAGGAACGCCCCGTCGCCGAGATCGCGACGACTCTCGGCGCGCCCGAGGGAACGGTCAAGTCCCGACTCCACCGCGCCCGCGCGGCCCTCGAGTCGGCACTTGCGAAGGAGTCACGATGAACGGCGAGCTTCCTCCAATCGATCCGAAGATCCGCGCTCACCTGGCCCGGCGTTCGGCCGGGGGCCTGCCCCGAGGGCTGCTCGGTGACGTGGCTCAGGCGCTGGACAGCGTCGCGATGGAACGGCCTCGGCCCCGTCGTATCGGCGGGCGGGTAACCTGGCGCTCACCCCAGCTCGCCGCCGCGGCGAGCATCGCCGTCATCGCCGTCGTGGCGGCGGCCCTGGTCGCGATACCGCGGCTCGCGACGACGCCCGCTTCTTCGCTCGCCGGCTACCCGGCAGACCGCGCTCTCACCACGACGGAGCTGGCGTCGCTGATGGCCGGGCCGGAGCTGGCGCCGAACACGACCCTGGTCGCCGCCGTGACGATCGAGTCCCGGCAGGACGTCTGCCCGATGAACAGCCGCCCGACGGTCGGCGTGGTCGAGGGCATGGGCTCGCAGGTCTGCGTCATGGGCGCAACCCTGGCCGCGGAGCTGCCTGGCGCGACCACCAGCGGCGTGTTCGCCTTCCGGTACATGGCCCGGGGTTACCTGGGTCTGCTCGGACAGATCAGCCCGGCAACCTCGAGGCTGGCCTTCCACGTGACGGACGACTGGCCGCTCGCCGGCAAGACCTTCCTCGTTGAAGGCTGGCTCGGGGAGACGCCGGCAATCTGCGCCCTGCTGGTCCCCTCCCCCTTCTCGGGCGATCCGCTCGATCCATCCGGTGACGAGCCGTGCGCCTACAGCTGGCTGAGCGAGAACGGTTCGCCGGTGCCGGCCCCCGCGACGTGGACGCCGGCGTCCGGTTCGCCGGAAGCGGCTGCCCACGCCGCGTCGTCAACGCCGACGGCCGACCCGCTCACCCTGATTGGCAAGGCTCGCTACGTGGAGGCCGGGGGCGCGCGCCAGATCGACTCGATCCCGCAGGAGCCGACCAGGGGAGTCTACGTAGTGAGGTCCGTCGTGGGGCCCTGTCCGGGCGCATCCCCGGTTGACAGCCGCGGCTGCGGAATCTGGCGGGTGCTTGCCAGGGTCGGGGACGTGAAGATACCGGGACCGAACGAGTCGGCCACGATTGCCGCCCCGACGGCCACGCCGACGACTGCCCCCCCGGAGACACCGGTCGCCCTGCCCTCCGCGCTGCTTGATCCGGCGCCCGTCGGGTTCATCGGGCCGGGCAACCGCCCGTTGACTGCGGCTGAATTCCAGGCGGCCTGGGCCGCCGACCGGGAGAACCTGGCCGGCCGGATCGCGATCGTCAAGGGCCCGGTTCCGGCCGGGTTCGTATGCTCGTCCGCCGACGCGACGACGACTACGCCCGCCTGCAATGTCGCGAAACTCGACGGCTTCATCGCCCAGGAAGGCTACTGGGGTGTTCGGGTGGGTTCGGACGGCAGATTGACCATGCTGGGCGAGCTGAGCCTGACCAGAGACGGTGGCTTCGTGTTCTTGCCCGAGGACGTGATCGCGGACACCGGGCTGGCGCCGAACGACCTGTTGATCGTCTCCGGAGAGCTCAATGTCCGGACGACGGAGACCTGCGTTGCCACCGACCCCAACTGCTCGCCGCCCACCGACCTGCATGATACGTCGGCGGTGCTGGACGCCGGGCCCGGGGCCTACGGAGCCGTCACCGGGGAGGACTACGGGAATCCGGTCACCGGCCTGTTCCTCATTCGGCGAGGCACCGACTCGGTCGAAATCCTGGCCTGCTTCGAGTTCTCCTACCTGTAGAACCGACCAGCGACGGGCTTCCGGTTCGCGGCTTGCGGTACCATTCGGGCACACCGTCGCCAGCCGCAGCTGGCCAGCCGCAGATACCAGGAGTGGGTCGAATGCCGGGCTTCACCCCGTTTACCAGCAACTACCAGGATCTCTCGACCAACCAGGGCTACCAGTTCGAGTTCCGCTGCGACATCTGCGGCAGCGGCTACCGAAGCGAGTGGCAGAAGAACCTCCTCGGCACGGGCGCGTCGATTCTCGGTGGCGCGAGCAACCTCATCGGCGGGCTCTGGGGAGCGCGCAACGTGGCCGACAGCGCCCAGGAGATCACCGACCGCGACGCCCGCGACAAGGCCCTGCAGAAGGCCTCCAACGAGATCATGCCGTTGTTCCACCGCTGCGTTCGGTGCAACAACTGGGTGGACGAGACCTGCTTCAACAAGCAGCGCGGCCTGTGTGTCAACTGCGCCCCGAACCTCGCCGCCGAGATGGAGGCCGAGCGATCGTCCGTCGAAATCAACCAGATGCGCACAGCGGTTCAGGGCCAGCAGATCTTCTCCGGCGACACGAGCGCCCGTGCCACCGAGTGTCCCAACTGCGGCAAGCCGGTCGGCAGCGAGAAGTTCTGCGGCAACTGCGGCGCGCCCCTGGGCACGGCCAAGTGCAGCAAGTGCGGGGCCGAGCTTGCCCCGGACACGCGTTTCTGCGGGAACTGCGGCAACAAAGTCGCCTAGTGGTCCGACAACTCGACGGGGCCCGGCGCGCAGGCGCGGGGCCCCGTCTTCGTTTGTACGCCCCTGACGCGAGAGCTACCCCGCGACCGTCCCGCAGATCGTGCAGAAGCGCGCGCCCGTCGGTAGGGGCGCGCCACAGCCGCTGCATGGGCCGGCCGACTTCAGGACCGGCGCAGCCGCGTCGGGCGAGAGCGGCGGCCGAGGCGGGGGCGGCGGCTCAGCCGGGGCCGAAACGGCGGTTGGGGACGCCGCCGGTTGCACCTGCGCCGGGGCCGGGGCGGGCGCCGGCGCAGGGCCAGCGGCCGAGGAGCCCGTGCCGGTTGTCGTCCCGCCGGGAGCGGTGGTGCCGGGAGGCGGCGCGATCAACGACTGTCCGCAACTCGGGCAAACGGTCCAGGCCGGGTCCTCGACGATCTTCTGGCAATTCTGACAGCGCTTCGGGGCGAATGGGTCCACCTGGCCGCAGAACGGGCAGGCCCGCACCGCCCGATCGATGAACTTGTCGCAGTACGGGCACGGGTGCTTGAAAGTCGGCATCGTCCGCTCCTCCTAGCCTGGGGTGCCCGAAGGCTTGCTCTTCTTCGTCTCTCCGGCCGCCGGGTCGCCCGGCCCGCCGCCCGCTTTCGCGTCCCGGGCGCCGCCCTTCGCGCCGCCGTCATCGCCGTCATCGCCGGCGTCCGAATCCTCGTCCCCGCCGTCGCCGCCCGCGGCAGCCACCTGCGCCTCCTGGGCCGCTCGGCCCGGCCACTCCGCCGCCTCGTCAGTGGCGGTCGAGTGCCAGCGGATCAGGTCCGCCACGGCCGCCGACCAGCTGGCAGAGTCGCGATGGACGACCCGCGCGACGAACCGGCTCCGCGCCCAGGCCAGGCTGGGCAGCACCGCCAGGGCGAGCCGGTAGCGCAGGTACTTCGGCAGACGGAGTTGGTCGGCCGGCAGCGCCATCGGCTCGCGCAGGAAGCGGCAGTCGACGAGCGCCTCGCTGATGTCCCGGACGGCCTTCTCGGCGGCGGTGCCCAGCTTCTCGGGCGGCTCGCCCTTGTACTGGGCCCGCGGCATGACCCTGAAGAAGTACGTGGCGTGGGCGCCGGCCGTAACGAGCTCCAGGGCGACGAGATTGCCGGGCATCGCCACCAGGAACCAGATCTTGTTCTTCTCGCTGCCCGGGTCCTCCGGCGACATGGCGACCCACCGAGGGGCCGCCGGGCCGGCCGTGGCGCAGAGGGACTGGTAGCTCTCGGCGAAGGTCGGCTCGCCGAGCACGGCCGTCTCAACGATCGTCCAGCCCGTATCACCGAACGTCTCGGGCCGAACCGGCCGGCCGTCGACGAGCCGGTCGGAGGCCTTCTGCCGAACCCCGAAGGGGGCGTCGGTCATCAGCTGATCCACGAAACCGGCGGCATCGGCGAAGGCGCCGTCCCGCAGCTTCGCCAGCGTGTCGTGCATCCGTGTGGCGGCCGCCCCGAGGCCGCGCAGGGTCAGCGTGCCGGGGTCGCCGTCGATGGCGACCTCGCCGGGGCCGGCAGGCTTCACCGCGGCGATGGACGCCCGCCGGAAGTGGATCCACGTCATGCGTTCGTCCAGCGGGCAGACCACGAAGCCCCACGGCTCGATCACCAGCTGGCCCACACCGGTTGCCGGCACGAGTGGCCCGTCCGGACCCGGACCCAGGGGCGCCGTCGTGGGTGTCCAGGCGAACTCGACCAGCTCGGCCGGGTCGTCTGGCACCTTGACCAGCCCGTCGGTCAGGCGTTGCTTGAGCCGGAGCTCGCGCAGCAGCCGGACCATCGGGCCGAGCCGGTCGGCGAACTTGTCGAGGATAAACCGCATGGCGTCCGGGCCCTCGCCCAGGACGAGAAGCACGGTCGCGTTCTGGATCGCGATCAGGCTGATGTCGCGGTAGCCGGCGCGGATTGGCCGCCCGGAGCCGATCTCGAGCGTGAGGCCGGTCGAATCGATGCCGACCGTCGCCGGCTCAGATGTCGTGTTCGGCCCGGCCAGCCGGCCCTCGCCGTGGATCTCGATCGTCTCGAGCTTCTTGCCGCCGCCGTCGCGGGTCGCGTCCCGGCCGGTCTGCGTCCGGACGTCTCGAGCGTCGCGGCCGCCGACCCCCATCCCGCGCGGGTCTCGGGCGTCGCGGCCCTGCATGCCGCCTAGGCCGAGGACGCTCGCGAGGCCCTGGAGCTGGCCCGGGTCGAACCCGCCGCCCCCGCCGAGTCCGCCGGCTCCCCGCGGGTCGCGCGGATCGCCCATTCCCCCGCCGAAACCGCCACCCATGCCGCCGCCGTCTTCCATGCCGCCATCGTAGCCACAAGGCGCCGAGCGCGCGGCGCCGGGGCGGCAGGCGAGGCGGCGAATGGGGCCGCCAGTCCGCCGCTGTTCGCGCCCCCGGGCAAGCCCAAGCCGCCGTTGAACATCCCAGACGGACGAACCTGACGGGACGTCGAGAAGAAGTCGAGGAACACCGGCAGGAGCGAGATCCTCTCGGCGGTGTCGCGGAACGGCCGGGCGTAGGCCCATTCGCCGAGGAGGGTCCTGACCCAGAGATGTCGGACCTGTTCAGGGGCGGAATCCCTCAGGATTTCGCCTTCCTCGAAGGTTTCGACTTGCCAGAACTGTTGAGGGCGACCGCCTGGCGAACGAGCGCCTTGAAGGCGGACTCGTCAACCTCTTCTCCTTCGTGGATGTCGATCGCGCGGCGTGCGTTTCCCTCGAGACTCGAGTTGAAGAGACGGGCCGGATCGTCCAGGGACGCGCCCTTGGCGAAGGTCAGCTTCACGACCTGCTTGTAGGACTCGCCGGTGCAGATGATGCCGTCGTGCGACCAGACCGGGGTGCCCGGGGACGCGGCCTTCACCCACTTCCACTCCTCGACGACGTCCGGGTCTGCTTCCTTGATCACCTTGCGCATTCTGCTGAGGGCTTCCCCGCGCCAGTCCCCGAGTTCGGCGATTCTGTTCGAGATGAGCTCCGATGCCGACTGGCCCTGGCTCGCGCCCGACTCATTCATGTTCTCATCCTAGCGTTCCAGAGACAAAACTGGGAAGTCCGCGCGGTCTAGAGCTAGCTGAAGTCCCCCGATCAGGCTGCCCGCCCCGCCCGCGCCCTCCGTGCTGCTTGCGTCTTTGCGCAAGCTGTTGTATATTTCCTCCATGGTCGACGTGAGCGAACTCGACGGCGTGAGGCAGCGGAGCGCGGCGGTGGCAAGGGCCCTCGCCGATCCGAAGCGCCTGTGCGTGCTGCAGTCGCTCGCCGACGGAGAGCTTTCGGTTCGGGAGCTGTCCGATCAGGTCGGCTGTCACGTCCCGAACATGAGCCAGCACCTCGCCGTCCTCCGGAACTCGGGACTCGTCCTGTTCCGACGGGACGGCAACACGATCTACTATCGCCTCGCCGATCCGCGGATCCTCGAAGCGTGCCGGTTGCTCCAGTCAATCGCCGGCTGAGCCCTCGGGGCCGGCCAAAGACCGTCAGGTAGAAAGGACCATCACCAGGTGGCCGAAGTCAAAGCAGTAACAGACGAGACGTTCGAAGATGTCGTCCTCAACGCGGAGCGGCCGATCATCGTCGACTTTTGGGCGTCCTGGTGCGGTCCGTGCCGGATGGTGGCCCCGGAACTGGAGAAGATCGCGCAGAAGTACGCGGACTCCATCGACGTCGTCAAGATGGACGTGGACGCGAACCCGGGCGTCTCGCAGGCCCTCCAGATAATGACCCTGCCGACGATCGCGTTCTTCCGTCCGGGCCATCAGCCGATGGCGGTTGTTGGGGCCATGCCGGCAGAGCAGTTCGAGGCGCGATTCGGCCTTTCGCAGTACGCTAAGACCGCCTCGAGCTGAGCCTCGCGCTCGGGAACACATCGAATACCCAACGGGGCCTCCCCCTCGGTCCCGTCCTTACGACCCCGGCCTACCCCCTCAGGCCGGGGTCGTGCTATGTCCGCTCAGTTCGGCACGCCGCCGGGCGGAGGCAGCTCCCCAGCGAGCCGCCACGCGCTCTCGAACCAGGCGGCGGCGCGGTCGACTGCAAACGCATCGGTGCCGGTCGCCGCCAGCACCACCCACTCGGCCCCGCGCGCCGACGTGGCCGTCTCCGGCGTCCGCAGCGCCACTTCGGCGATCTCGGCCCGCAGGCGGAAGCTGAGCCGGCCGGACTCGCGCGTCGCGAAGACCACGCCGGCCCGGTCGAACTCGACGGTCTTGCCCATCTCGCGACGCCGGACACCCTCCAGCTCGCCGGCCAGCTGTTCGACCGCCTCGGCCGGGCTCTCGGTCGAAGCCTTGCCATTCGGGCGCGCCTGGTCGGTCATCGGATGTGCTCCTCGGAGTGCGGTCGTGTCAGGTGGCGGCGCGACTCAGCGGCCGGCGGCGGTGAGAACCGCCCGCAACTCGGCCTCGTGGTCCGCGTAGTGCTCGGTGGTGTTGCCGAGCAGCGACTTGAGGTGCTCCGAGTCCTTGAGCCAGCGCGTCTCCGGGACCACGGTCACGTAACCGCGGAGTTCGCCCGGCATTGTCGAGAAGCGGCGCCGGACCTCGGCCATCGGCAGGGCGGCCCATTCGGCCTGGTAGCGGGCATTCAGAGCGTCGCCCTGCGCCTCCCAATCCCTGCCGATCGCCTCGAGCCGATCGAAGGCCGGGCTCTGCCGGTTGACGGCCAGCTCGCGAGCGATCCCGAGCCACCATTCGATCCAGACGCCGAGGTGACCCATCAGGTCGCGGCCGGTCCAGCCGTGCGCGCCCTCGATCGGCCGCTCAAGCTCCTCGTCGGTCAGTTCGAGGAGCGCCTCGAAGGGGCGGAAAGCGTCGCGTTCTTCATCCAGGAAGGAGAGGCCGTCTGCATACATGCTCACGAGATGGTAGCGCGGGAGGGAAGCGGCGGTATGAGATCGCGGCGCTGGGCAGGTGCCGGCTCTCGGGCGCGGGCGCCGCCCCGCGCCTGGACGGTGGTGCCCGGACGCGCCGGACTTAGGGGTTGCCGGGACGTGTTCCAAAGGCTCATTGCGGACCGTGCGCGGGCCGCTAGCTTGGTACCTGGCCGCCGACACCGGTAAACGAAGGCACCAGTGGCGTCGGACACGGGCCGGGTCACTCGCGACCTCCGCTCTACAGACGAATGAGCTTTCGTACGAGGAGGCCGCCGGGCCCGACCACGACCCGAGCAACCAGGATTGTCGGCCAGCATGGGGCTTCGGTCGGCGGCCCCAGTCTCATTTCCCTGTGTGGGGATGGAGCGGCTCGTCCGGACCGCCGGGCGGGCCGTTCCGTTTCCCGCCGGTGCGTGAAGAGGCCGCCGCTCATCCCGATACGGCGGTGGATGCGCCAGCCGTCGATGAGAATGCCGGCTTCCTCGATCGCCTGCTGCCAGGCGACGACGTGGGCATAAGCGGTGTCGACCAGCGTGCCGTCGAGGTCGAAGATGAAGGCTCGCGTGGCCACCATTCTGTCACGGTGTTGCTTCCGCGGGCCGGCCCAGTGATCAGCCCCGCGAGACGTAGGTGTCGAGCCGCGGGCGCCTCATCGAGCTGGATCCCACGTATCGCAGAACGACCCGTGCAGCGAGGCTGACCTCCGGCTCGCGATCGATCGTGCGGACGATCCATTCGAGATAGGACGGCTCGATCGCCGCGACCTCGCCGAGCGTCCTGCCGGCGAACTTGCCGAACCCCAGGCGCGTCTCCATCGCCTCGGCCGGTGAAGGCAGGTCGGGCTCCAACGACGGGCCGCGCCGGCGATGCATCGGGCCGGTCGGCGTCGAGGCGCGAGGAGGCTCGTGCCCTTCCACGGACCGCGGCCGCGGCGGCAGCCCGGGGAGCGGGCTCCGGTCCAGCGGCGTCAGGGTTGAGTTGCGCGGCCTCAGCAGCGCGCTTGTGTCGATGCGCGCGGTGACCGGCCGGCCGCTCGGCCGCGAGCCGGGCCGGGGGACGTCGCCCGGTCTAGAGGCGGCGGCGGGGCCGCGATCGGCCGCCGTACTACCGGGCACACCCATGCCGCCGGCCCTTGAGGCGCGGACCGCCGCCTCACGATGGACGCGCCGCTTGACCGGGTCCCTCAGCTCCTGGTAGGCGGCGTTGATCTCGGCCATCGTCCGGTTGGCGCGCCGTTCGCCGCTGGGGTCGCCGTTCGACTCGCCGGTGGAGACGTCTGGATGATGCTGCCGGGCAAGGCGTCGCCAGGCCATCTTGATGGTCTCGGTGCTCGCGTCGAGCGGTAGTCCCAGGACGGTGAAGGGGTTTCGCGGCATCCCATCAGTCTACCGGCCGGGCGGGGCTTGCCTCCGGTCTGCCGAATCGGCCGCGGATTGCTCCCGCTTGACAGGTTCGCCGGAGTGACGTCCCCTACTCTCATGTCACGACCCAAACGCTCTCACCGCGGCCGCTGGCTGCGGCTGGTCATCATCGTCGGCGCCCTGATCGGTTTCGCCTACGCCTATAGATTCGCCCTCAGGTATCGCGAACGCGTCGGGCTGCCGCACCGCAGCCCGGTCGAGACCTCGCCGCGGGAGTTCGGCCTGGCCTTCGAGGACGTGTCGATCCCGGCCGGCGACTACGGCCTGACCGGCTGGTTCGTTCCCGCGGGCCCCGATGGTCCGGCGCCCAGGCGCCGCCGGGCCGCGGCCGCCGCGACCCCGGAGCCGCGCCCCGGGATCGTCATCACCCACGGTTGGGAGTCGAACCGGGGCCGGACATTCGCCCACGTGCGGTACCTGCACGCCGCGGGGTTCCACTGTCTCGTCTTCGACGTCCGCGGCCATGGCGACAGCCCGGAGGAAACCCTGCCGATGAACGTCCCCGAGTTCGCCGAGGACACGGCCGCGGCCGTCCACTGGCTGGCCACCCGGCTGGAGGTCTCCGCAGTCGGCGTGCTGGGCCACTCAATGGGCGGCGCGGGCGCCATCATTGCCGCCTCGCGCGAGCCCGAAATCGGGGCTGTGGTCAGCCTCTCCGCGCCGGCGGACCTGGTCCGGATGACTCGCAAGACCTTCGACATGGCCGAGATGAACGTACCCAAGCCGGTCGCTGCTCCCCTGGCGTTCATCACTGCCGCGGTCCTGCTCGCACCGCGCCGCCACTCCCTCGCCGACGCGAGCGCCGTGCTGGCCGCCGCGAAATACCGCGGCCCTCTGCTGTTGATCCACGGCGAGCAGGACCACGGCGTGCCGGTGGCGCACGTCCGGCTGATCCAGGAAGCCGCCAGGGAGGCCCGCGGCCCCGAAGATCCGGCGGTCGAGGTCCTGATCCTGCCCGAATTCGGCCATCGCTGGCTCTACGAGGATGCCGGCTGCCGTCGCACGACGGCTGCGTTCTTCGCCGCGGCGCTCGGCGGACCCGTCGCCCCGGAGGAGGCCGGCGAACGCGCCGCCGCCTGCATCGTCGAGCGGCCGGCCGACCCGGTCTACGGGTTCGGTGCGCTGGCGAGCGGCAGCGTTCCGGCCAACCGAACGACCGCCGCCAACTGAACAGCCGGCTCCTCGCACCGGCCCGAAGCTTGCGCCGCCTCACCGCGCCGCCCAATGGAGAGCCAAGTGGACACCTGGCAGGCAATCGACACGACCCGCGCCATCCGCAAGTTCGAGGAGCGGCCGCTCGAGCCGGCCCATCTCCACCGCATCCTCGACGCAGGACGCCGGGCTGGCAGCTCGAAGAACCAGCAGAACTGGGACTTCATCGTCTGTATGGACCCTGACCACCTGCAGGAGCTGGCGGGTGTCGGTACGTATGCGGCCCACCTTGCCGGAGCCGCTGCGGCCGTCGCCCTGGTCGTGCCGGACCCGGCGACCCACGAGGCCCCTTACTCGATCATGTGGGACCTCGGCCGGGCGGCCCAGAACATGACCCTCGCCGCGTGGGAGCTGGGCATCGGCAGCGTCCCGGCGACCGTCTACGACCAGCCGCTCGCGCGCCGCCTCCTCGGCTACCCGGCCGACTACTGGTGCGAGTTCCTTTTGTCGTTCGGCTACCCACTCAAGCCCGAGGCGCTGACGTGGGCCAAGCGTGCCGGCGGCCGCAAGCCGCTGGACGCCATCGTTCACGTCGAGCGCTGGTAGGCCTGCGAGTCAGGCCGGCGGAAACGAAAGAGGCCCCCGCCGAGCGGCAGGGGCCTTCTTCCTATTCGCGGCCTATTGGCGCCGAAACGCCTCGAAGTGAGCCTAGACCCCAGGTAGCACTGAGGTCGGCGCGGTGACCTTGTTGGACTGGTCGTTGACGTTCGTGATGTCGAACTTGATCTCGTACACGATGGTCTTGTCGGCGGCTGTGGCAATGATGGACATGCTGACCGGATAGCCGCCGTTCTGGGCGATCCAGACATCGGAAGACCACGTGGCATCGCTGATGCCCTGGGTGGACGCGTATGCGGCCAGCGCCTCGGTTGAGGCCTGGTAGTGATCGGCGGCCACGCCGTTCTTGGATCCCGACCCGACCTTGCCGTAGCCGCTCGACGAGGAGGAGCCGACCAGACCCGAGAACATGGTGGCCGGCGAGAAGGCATCGGCCAGACTGGAGCTGGTGGCCGCGGTCTTGTAGAAGGTGCCGGTGCCGGTCATGTCGAGATAGTCGAAACCGCCGATCTCGACCATGTGGAAGCCGCCCATGTTGATGTCGGCTGCCTTCTGAGGCTTGACGGTGATCGTGCCGCTCATCGTGAAGGGAGTGTCACCTGATGTGCCGCTGCCGAACGCGGATAGCATCGAGCCGAATTCGCCCCCGGCCAGGGTCATCGTGAACTTGTAGCTCGTGATGTTCGAGAAGTTGCTGGCCGCTCCGCTGAGGCCGCCGCCGTTGCCGGCCGGGACGGACGCGACCGGGTTGCTCGTCTTGCCGCCGAGCGGGGCGCTGCTGACGGGACCGCCGGTGGACGGGGCGCCCGACGTGCCCGGGGTCTTCGAGTTCTGGTTCGTGTACAGGTAGGCCCCGCCCGCGACCGCGACGATGAGAAGCAAGCCCAGCAGGAGAACGGCCGGGCTGAGGCGGCTCTTCGGTTGAGCCGCAGGAACGGGCGCGGTCATCTGATAGGCCGGCGGTGCGGGCGGAGGTCCCATCGGGGCCTGGGCGCCCCACGAGGGAGGCGGAGGAGGCGTGGCGGCCCAGGCGGGAGGGAGCGGCGGAGCGGCCTCCACGACGGGTCGCGGAGGGGGCGGCGCCGCAGGAACGGCCATGGCCGCGAAGGCGGCGCCGCATGTTGGGCAGAACTTCTGGTCTGCGGCGGTCTTGGGCGTGCCGCAGTTCGGGCAGAAGCCTAATCCGGTCGCCATCGCGTCTCCCTCCCTAAGGTCCCTGGACTCCCGCCGGAGGTCGGCGTCGCGCCGAACCCCGGCCCACCGAATGGACCAATTCTAGTCCCCCGATTCGCCGATCGGACGCGGCCACGAAAGAAGGTCGGCCGCTCCGGGCAAACCCGCAGCGGCCGACCCATTTCGGAGCGAGGCCGGGCTACTCCCAACGGAAGGACCGAGCAGCCACGGACAGGCAGACGACAAGCCATGCAGTCAGGATCAGGACGTCCACGCCGAGCGGCGCGACCTGTGTGCCGTCGACCATGACCTGGCGGAGTGCATCGGCCAGGTAGGTCAGGGGCAGGAATCGGGCGATGGTCTGAAGAAAGTCGGGCAGGAATTCGAACGAGAAGAAGATGCCCGACAGGAACATCATCGGGATCTGGACGACCTGGACCACGCCCGAGGCCTGGTCCTCGGTCTTTAGGAACGACGCCAGGGCGAAGCCGATGGCGAGGAAGGCGGCCGCTCCCAGGATCACCAGGGCCGCGACTGCGAGCAGGTTGCCGATGATCGTGACCTTGAACACCAACACCCCGATCCCGATTATCAGCACGGCGTTCAGGACGGCGACGATGAGGCGCTCGAGGATGTTGCTGCCGACCAGCTGCCAGCGCGCCAGCGGGGTGGCTCCCAGGCGCTTGAGGATGCCCTTCTCGCGCTGCTGCACGAGCGGGATCGCAGCAAACACCCCCAGCTGCATCAGGGCCATGGCGAGGATGCTCGGCACGAGATACCCGATGGCCGTGAGCGGCTGCGCCTGGAGCGTCCGTCGGTCTACCGTGACGACCTCCGAGCCTCCGGCCAGGCCCAGGTTGATGTGGTTGACGATCTGGACGACGACGCCGTCGATCACCTGCGTGGTCTGGCTCTTGCTGGGATCCGTGTAGATCTGCAGGCCCAGCGGCGTCTTGGCGGCGAGCGCAGTCATGGCGCCCTTGGGGACGACGATGATGGCGGCGACATCCCCGTGCTGCATGGAGTCCTTCAAGTCCTCCAGCGAGCCGGTCTTGAGGGTGAGGAACTCCACCTGGCCGAAGGCCTGGGATATGGCCGCCGACGCGGGTGTGTTGTCTTCGTCGACGAAGCCGACCGATATCTTGGTGGTACCGCTTCCGCCGAAGATCGCACCGAACAGGAAGACGAACATGATCGGGAAGACGAAGGTCCAGAAAAGCGCCGCCCGATCGCGCGTCAGGCTCTTCACGTTGGCGACGGTCAGCCGCAGCATTGTCTTCATCGTCGGCTCCTAGTCGCGCAGGGCTCGACCGGTCAGGTCGAGGAAGACGTCTTCGAGGGTCGCCTGGCGGATGCCGAGGTTATGTGGGTCCACGCTGAGGCTGTCGGCCATGGCGAGCAGGGTACCGATCGTGCCCGGGATGTCGCTCGAGTAGAGAACCGTCTGGCCATCCTCCTGGGCCGCCCGGACGACGCCGTCGAGCCTGGCCAGCCGGTCCATCGGCAGCTGGGGCGAGGTGTCGAAGAAGACCGCCCGCTCCTTGAAGCGCCGGCGGATCAGCTCCTGGACGGTGCCCATCTCGAGGATGTGGCCGTGATCCATGATGGCCACGCGGTCGCACAGCTCCGTGGCCTCTTCCATGTAGTGGGTCGTCAGCATCACCGACTTGCCCCTGGCCTGGAGTCCCTTGACCAGGTCCCAGAGCGAGCGGCGGGCCTGCGGATCGAGGCCCGTCGTGGGCTCGTCGAGGAAGACGAGCTCGGGGTCGTTGACCAGGGCAAGAGCGATCGACAGCCGCTGCTGCTGCCCGCCCGAGAGGTTCATCGATCGCGCCTTGTCCCGCTCACCGAGGTCGACCGCGTCGATCAGCTGCTGCGTGGGGAGGTGATGCTCGAAGAAGCTGCCGAAGAGATCGAGCAGCTCTCGCACAGTGAGGCGCGGGTATAGCGAGACGCTCTGAAGCTGGACGCCGATGCGCTGCTTGATCGACTGCGGGTGCTTGCACACGTCGAGGCCGAGGACTTCGGCCGTTCCTTCATCGGGGTCGCGCAACCCCTCCAGGATCTCGATGGTGGTTGTCTTGCCGGCCCCGTTGGGGCCGAGCATTCCGAATACCTCGCCCCGGCCCACCTCGAAGCTGACTCCGTCGACGGCCTTGACGTCGCCGTACAACTTCTTCAGGCCGGAGACGCGGATGACAGGCTCGCCGCTTCGTGTCATCTCACTCCCTGACTTCGGCCACGCCGTGAATCCCTGCAGGTCCGCGGCGAACTCCCTGCGATATCTATGGGCAGCCCAAGATGCGGTCGTCCATCTTGAGAATGATCGTGTTTCCGACCGCCTCCCCCGATCGTCCACGGGGCGGGCCAGTGCCTCCCAGCCTAGCGCGGATGTTCCAGCAGCATGTCCGACGACCGCGGCCCCAGCACCCCGAACCCGAGCCGTTCGTACAGGCGAATCGCTAGCGCATTCTCAGCGTAGACCCCCAGGTAGATCAGGTCCAGACCGGCGGCGATGGAATCGCGGGCCAGCGCCCTCGTGATGGCCTCGCCGAAGCCCTGCCCGCGCCACGCCGGCCGAGTGCCGATCGACGATAGGTAGCTCGCCCCGTCGAACGTGTAGCGCTCGCCGGTCGCGACCGGCTCGCCGTCGATGCGGATGAGATACGCGTGGAAGAAGGGCCGCTGCAGGGTCAGGCCGATCTCGGCGGTCAGGCTCTCGCGGCGGGCATCCGGAATGTGGAAAGACTCGCCGATGACGAGCGCCAGCGCTTCGGCCACGGCCGGACGATCGGCCTCGGAGGGATTGTTCCACCGCTCCAGGACCGCTCCGGTCGGCAACTCGACCGGAGGCGCGGCGCCCGGGTCGCGCAACAGGACCATGTCGTAACCGCCGCCCTGGTCCACGAATCCGTTCGCGGCCAGCCGCGCCGCGATGTCCCGCGGCGTGCTCAGCCCGGGAATGACCCAGAAGTAGGGTTTGCGCTCGAGAGCCGCGAAGAGCTCGAGGGCCTGGCCCAGGCGAGCGTCGAACTCGCGGTGATCCTCGGGCCAGCGGACGGCGGTCAGCCGGTTGAAGAACGGCTCCTTCTCGCCGGCCGAGAAGAGCATCACGGAGTCACCAAAGTCGCGCCAGGCCCGGCCCGGGATGGAGATCGCCCTGGCGGGATGGACTTCCAGGAAGCGGAGCGTCTCGGGCCTGAGGCCGAACCACGGACCCGGCCCGCTCGGCAGTGGCATACCGGAACCTTACGGGATGGCGGCCAGCCGAACAGGGTCCCCGGGCGCGACCGGGCTCAGGCGCCCCAGCGCTCGAGGGCTCGGGCCCACATATCGGCCGTACGAGCGGGGCGAAGACGCTGGCGGTGGGCCCGCTTCCGCTCCACGTCGAGGCGGACGGGGCCCAGAAGCCTCAGCCATCCCTCGACGCGCTCGTAAGAAAGCTCGTGCACGGCCACGACATCGCCGACGACGCCGCTCCGCAGCTTGCGCCAGACGATCCCGACGCCCCAGTCGCCGTACTCGAGCGACGCCTGCGTGGCGGGCCCGCCGAGCGTGCTACCGAGGGTCAGGAAGCGCGGCCGGCCGGATGTCGTGGCCGGGTCGCCGAGCGCCTCGATGAGGGCGTTGACGATCCACCACATGCCGTCCGATCCGAGACTGACGCGGTCGTCGCCCAGGGCCCACACGTGACCGTCGCCCTGGTCGTCCATGTGGAAGACGAGGCCGGACGGAGAGCCGGGCAGCGAGAACGAGAACGCCTCAACCGGCGACACGTAGATCCGGGGATCGTTGGGGAAGGCGAGCGCCGCAGCCGGTGAGACACCGAGCACGCCGGCGGGCTTGCCCTGCCTGCCGGCCTCCTCCATCAGGTTGCGAACAAGCGAGGTGACGTCCCGGTCGGTCATGGGCGTTGAGTCGTCCCAGGTATGGCTCCGGTCGATCTCGAAGAGCTGGGCCAGGTGGCCTCCGTCCGCCGGCCTGCTGACGACCGTGACCGCCCGGCCGTCGACTTCAAGGGCCAGCGTCTCGTCGCCAACTGCCAGCCTGGTCCGCTCCAACGGTGCCTCCTCGTGCGTTCCCGGGCCCCGGCCCGGCCTGCCTAGACTACCGCTTCCGCGGCCGGGAGTGGGACTCCTGGCGTGGGCCCACCGGGACCATCGGGCGCGCCCGCCCCTATACTCGGGAGACCTCCGCCGGTCGCAGCCGACCGGCGACCCGTCTGTTCTGAGGAGCTCGCGTCATGGACACCGCCCAGGAACCCGCCGTCCCCGCCTCCGCCGCCATGACCACGGCCGGCGCACCGGCCAGCGACCTGACCCCGGCGCAGATCGACGAGCTCGCCGCCGCCGGAAACTTCGCGGCCATCTCCAGGCCCCACCTCTCGCCGATCCTCGGCCGTTACTACGAGCGCTCGTGGAGCCACGGCGAGGGCCACACCCTCTACGACTCGGACGGGCGCGGCTTCCTGGACTTCGCCTGCGGCATCGCCACGACTTCGCTCGGGCACCATCATCCGGCGGTGACGGCGGCGATCAAGGACCAGGCCGACAAGCTGCTCCACATCTGCAATGCCCTCGGCTACCTCGAGCCCGTCGGCCGGCTGGCCGCGATGCTGGCCGACGCTTGCCCCGATCCGCTCGACACCGTCTTCTTCGCCAACTCAGGTGCAGAGGCGGTCGAAGCCGCGCTCAAGCTGGCCCGCCGGGTGACCGGGCGGCCGGGCATCATCGCCTTCCGCGGAGCCTTCCACGGCCGGACCTTCGGCGCCGCCTCGATCACCAGCTCGAGCATCAACTACCGCCTCGGTTACGAGCCGCTCCTGCCGTCGGTCTACCTGACGCCGTTCCCGAGCGTCTACCGCTACTTCGGCGGCGACGAGGAGCAGGCCACCGCGGCCGCGATGGGGTCGCTCAGGACGCTGCTCGGTCACGAGATCCCGCCGTCCTCGGTCGCGGCGATCATCATCGAGCCGATCCAGGGTGAGGGCGGTTTCAGCCCGGCCCCGGCATCGTTCCTGCGGGAGCTGCGCGCGCTGTGCGACGAGCACGGCATCCTGCTCATCTGCGACGAGATCCAGTCGGGCATCGCCCGCACCGGCAAGATGTGGGCCTTCGAGCACGCCGGCATCGTGCCGGACGTGGTCTGCGTGGCCAAGGCCCTCGCCAACGGCATGCCGCTGGGGGCGATCGTGACGAGCAGAGAGCTGCAGGAGCGCTGGGGCGTCGGTGCTCACGGGACTACCTTCGGCGGCAACCCGGTGAGCTGCGCGGCAGGCATCGCCGTCTTGCGCACCATCGCGGAGCAGGGCCTGGTGGCCAACGCGGCCGCGCGCGGCACAGAGCTGGAGGCCGGCCTGCGGGCGCTGATGGCGAAAGACGACCGAATCGGCGACGTCCGTGGACGCGGCCTGATGATCGGAGTGGAACTGGTCAAGGACCGCGCCACTCGTGACCCGGACACCGCGACGTGCGAGGCGCTGCTCCAGGCCAGCGCCGACCAAGGGCTACTTGTGCTGAACTGCGGCACCCACCACAACGTGATCCGGTTCCTGCCCCCGATCGACGTCACGGCCGACGAGATCTCGACCGGCCTCGACCTGTTCGCGGCCGCTCTCCGCTCGCTGCCTCGCGCCAACCCGTAGCCGGCGGCGCCCCGGAAGCATCGCCGGCTAGAGCACAGGGCCCCGGTGGCGGGCCCCCGGCGAGCGCGATTGTTCGGTTAGCGGTTCCTGTCGAGGAACTTCATGACGTCGTCGAGCCGGAACCGGCGATCGCCGCGCTTGCAGACGCGGTAGAAGGGCAGCTCGCCCCGGTCGCCCAGCCGCTTCACCGTGTTGACGTGCAGGTGAAGCATCTCGGCGACCTCACTTGCGGTGAGCATGGGACCAAGTTCGTTCACGGCCATGGCAGCCATCGGTTACCTCTGCGTCTACAACGGTGCGCTGGAGGTGTGGTTTGAGCGCGCCCCTGGGACCCCAGGGCGACGCGAACCGTACAGACTCCACCAAACCGTCACAAGCCGTACTTTGGGCTGGCGCCGTCGGTACGAGCCTCGCGGCTCAGGACGGGACAGCCGAGACGGACGGAGCCGGCGTGCCGCTCGCGGTTGCCGACGGCGACGCGGCCGGCGAAGCGGACGAGCCCGGGCTGCCCGACGCGCCGGGCGAAGGCGACGGCACGTAGGTCCCGGGCGGCAGCGGGAAGGTCGGCAGAGTGCTCGGGGCTGCTTCCGTCGATCCGGTCACGATCATCCGGGCAGCCCAGAAGTCCGTCTGGAAGGCCTGCTCGTCGTCGAGGAGTGTCTGGCTATAGCCCAGGATGTCGTTCTGGGTGGTCGCCTTCAGGACGTTGTCGAGCGCAGTCCCGAGGGTCTGGCCGTCGGCGGTGAACATCGCCAGGGCCTGAGTGGCGGTCGTTCCGCCTGGCGCCGGAGTGGCGCTCGAATCCTCCCAGGTCTTGATTGCCCCGAGAGCGTCCATCCAGCCCCGGGTGTCGTCGCGGAGGGACTTGTACGCGGCCAGCTCCGCCTGGAGATCCTTTGCGGCCAGTGCGGTGGTTACCTTCTGGAGGTCGGCGTCTCGCTGGGGCCTCCAGGAGGTCTCGATCCGCTGCCAGTTCTCCTTCGGCGAAGGCGTGTGAGGCCCGAAGCTGACCCACGCCCACAGGGCGAAGAAACCGACGATCGCCACGGCAAAGAGAGGCGCGTAGGCCTTCACCCACTCACCGCCGTAGCGAGCCGCCGAGCTGCGCTTCACCTGCGACAGCGTCCGCTTACGCCGGACCGGCTTCCCCTCGCGCTTGGGCGTCGAGGGCCGGACCTGATCAAGCTGCTCCTCCTCGACGGCCTCGACCTGGGCCGCCGGCTTGCGAGCGACCGGCGGCGCCGGATGCGACGCCGACTTGCGATGACTGGGCGGGGCCGCTCGGCCGCGGCGCGACTGTGGCGACAATGCGGGTCCTCCTGACGATGCCTGGGCGGCCCATGGACCGCTCGCCTCGTGCGTTCGCCCCCTCCGGAGCCACCGCATCGAGGCGTCGGAAGTCTATCGCGATTCCCCCACTCACCGGGCCCCGGGGCCCCGCCGGCGCCGTCGTCGGGCTGAGATCGGA